>Ga0207971_100005_pt1 | contig 659525 bp, 620 predicted proteins | sample LakWasMet56_HOW8_2_FD_183890 | JGI IMG/M metagenome (GOLD analysis project Ga0207971, IMG submission 183890) | Freshwater sediment methanotrophic microbial communities from Lake Washington under simulated oxygen tension - Sediment Metagenome... | ecosystem: Environmental > Aquatic > Freshwater... | reverse complement strand
TAAAACGTTCAATCAAATTTGATGTAAAACCCACATAAGTTTTACCGTAATCCTCAGAGAATAATATGTAAACCACAAATTCTTCCATAACTTTATAAAAAAAAAGCTCCACATTTCTGTGAAGCTTAGTAGCGGGAACAGGACTCGAACCTGTGACCTTCGGGTTATGAGCCCGACGAGCTGCCTACTGCTCTATCCCGCGATGTACGGTTGTAATTCAATAAATTCTTAGTAGCGGGAACAGGACTCGAACCTGTGTCCGCCGTGGCGGATATGAGATCACCTTACTCGCTGAAATTATGACTTCTTAGTAGCGGGAACAGGACTCGAACCTGTGTCCGCCGTGGCGGATATGAGCTCACCTTACTCGCTGAAATTATCACTTCTTAGTAGCGGGAACAGGACTCGAACCTGTGACCTTCGGGTTATGAGCCCGACGAGCTGCCTACTGCTCTATCCCGCGATTTGTGAGTGCAAAGGTACACTCTTTATTTAAAATTACAAGACTTTTTTAAAAATAATGTTTTCTTTCTACTATTTCAGGCGTTATCACTACCTTTGTACCTATAAATTTATTGAAATGGAGCACAGAGCAGGTTATGTAAATATCATTGGAAATCCGAATGTAGGGAAATCAACTCTTATGAATGCGTTTGTAGGGGAACGTCTTTCTATTATCACATCGAAAGCACAAACTACGAGACACCGTATTTTAGGAATTGTAAATGGAGATGATTTTCAAGTTTTATTTTCAGATACGCCTGGAATTATAAAACCAGCGTATGAATTACAAAATTCGATGATGGATTTTGTGAAATCAGCTTTTGAAGATGCTGACATTTTGGTTTACATGGTAGAGATTGGCGAAAAAGAATTAAAAGACGAAGCGTTTTTTAATAAAATTATCCACTCTAAGATTCCGGTTTTATTATTATTGAATAAAATTGACAAATCGAACCAAGAACAGTTGGAAGAACAAATGCAAATGTGGAAAGACAAAGTACCCAATGCCGAAATCTATCCCATTTCTGCTTTAGAAAACTTTAATGTCCAAACTGTTTTTGATCGAATTATTGAATTGCTTCCTGTTTCCCCAGCGTTTTATCCAAAAGATGCTTTGACTGATAAACCAGAACGTTTCTTTGTCAACGAAACCATTCGTGAGAAAATCTTGTTGAATTACGATAAAGAAATTCCATATGCTGTAGAAATTGAAACGGAAGAATTCATTGAAGACGACAACATCATTAGAATTCGCGCCGTAATTATGGTAGAACGCGATACGCAAAAAGGAATCATCATCGGTCACAAAGGTGCTGCTTTGAAGAAAGTTGGGATTCAAGCTCGAGAAGATTTAGAAAAATTCTTTGGCAAACAAATTCACTTAGCTACTTACGTTAAAGTAAATAAAGATTGGAGAAGCAACGAACGTCAGTTGAGACGTTTTGGATATAATCAAAAATAAATAGAAAAGCCTGATAAGTATATCAGGCTTTCTCTTTTTAAAAATGAATGAAAATTTCGTTTTCTATTGTATGAATTTTAGGCTCCATTTTAAAAGCTTCCACTATATTTTCTTTAGTCAAAACTTCTGTTTTATTTCCTGAGGCAATTACTTTTCCTTGGCTAAGCAGCATAATTTTATCGGCAAATTTAGCCGTCAAATTCAAATCGTGCAAAACGCCAATAATTACAATGTTATTCTCTTTTGCTAATTCTTGCATTTTGTACATAAAACTATATTGAAAATGCACATCTAGAAATGTTAGAGGTTCATCTAAAATTAAATAGCGTGTTTTATTTTCTTCGGAAAACCAAATTTGAGCTAAAACTCGGGCAAAATGAACCCGTTGCATTTCGCCTCCACTTAAAGTCAAGTAATTCCTATCTACAAAATTTTCTAATTCAAAAAACTGAATCGCTTCATTACAAGCTCGTTTGTCTTTTTCTGATGGATAATTGCTAAAATGTGGATATCTTCCCATCATTACAATATCACGAACGGTTAACGGAAAATTCAACTTACTATTTTGGGATAATACAGCTCTTACTTTAGCCAATTCTGAAATTGATAAAACCTCAGCATCATAATCAACTGTCCCTTTTTGATTTAATTTTAATTGACCACAAATTGACTTTATGAAAGTTGATTTTCCAGCGCCATTTGGACCAATGATTAGCGTTATTTTACCCGCTTCAAATGTTTCTGAAATATTTTCTAGAATTACTTTACTAGCAATAGCAACCGATAAATTTTTAGTTGTAAGCATATTAAAAAAAGTAATTAGATTTTCGTAATAAAATAATAAACACTGGAACTCCAACAAATGAGGTTACAATTCCAATTGGCAATTCCGCCGGACTTAATAATAATCGTGCAACCAAATCGGCAAAGCAAAGAAAAATGGCACCAAATAACGAACCGAAAATAATGAGTTTTCGGATATCGGAACCACTAATCATTCTTATAATATGAGGTACAATTAATCCCACAAAACCAATAACTCCTACAAATGAGGTAGCCACAGAAACCATAATAACATTAATTATTAAAACTTGATATTTTAAGAGATTCACATTGATTCCTAAATAGCTTGCTTCATCGGCTCCAAGAATTAGAGTATTTAATTTCTTCCCTAAAAAATAAGACAAAATTAAACCGGAAATAGAAAAAAAAGCAACCAATTCTAACGCTTGCCAATTGGCTCCTGAAAGTGTTCCTAAATTCCAAAATGAAATAGAACGCGCTTGTGGATCACGAGCAATGTAGGATAAAAATCCAATTCCGCTTAAAAACAAAGCATTTACAGCAACCCCAATTAATAACAAAACCGTTACCGAATTGTTGTTTCCGTTTATTTTAGACAAGGAAAAAACCAAAAATGTTCCAATTATTCCACCAATGCACGCTATAAGTGGCAACGAAATGTTATTGGTTGCAAAAGCGAAAGTATTACCCAAAACAATAAAAAAGGAAGCCCCAAAGGCTGCTCCGCTAGAAGTTCCTATCAGTCCTGGCTCTACAATTGGGTTTCTAAATAACGCTTGAACTAATGTTCCACCAACGGCCAATGTTGCACCAACTAAAATACTTAACACCGATCTTGGCAATCTTATATCAATGAAAATACGTTCATTTAACGTTGTAAATTCATTTCCGTTGAAAAAATTCATGAATGAAGAAAACATCTCATCAAGTGAAATTTTAACGGCTCCTAATCCAATAGACAATAAGAAAACTACGACTAATAATAATAGTAGCGTTATCAATAAAAAGAAATCTCGTTTTGTAAAAAACATTATTGATGAATTAATTTTTGAATCAGTTGGATATTTTTACCTGTTCTTGGCCCTAAATACACCAAATCATGTTCTTCTATTCTGTAAATTTTCTTGTCTTTGTATGCTTTAGTACTTGAAACTCCAGGTAATTCTCCTATTTTATCATAAGAACCACCCAGTTTATCATAACCAAAATCGGTAATTAAAATAACATCTGGATTTGCAGCAGCTACTAATTCTGGAGAAAGATGTTTCATTCCTTTTTCTTCATCTATAGCAATTTCACCACCAGCCCATTCGATCATTTTACCACCCGTACTATTTTTAGTCATAACTAAATATACATTTGAAGCTTGTCCATAATGTATAACCAAAACTCTTGCTTTTTTTGTGAAAGCGTTTGTTTTATTAATTGCTTCATCAAATTCATTTTTCAAAGTAATACAGATAGAATCGGCCGCTTTTTCTCTTTTAAAGTAGCGTCCCATTTCATGAATTAACGAATCAGTTCCTGCAATGGTTTGTTCATACTTTCCAAATTGTTTCATAGGAACTTTAAGTTTCTTCAATTGATCAACCACGGTTTCAGGACCAATATTATCATCTTCAATCACAATAGTTGGTTTGCTCGCCAAAATGGCTTCCAAACTCAACGCTCTATGATAACCAACAGTTGGTAGTTCTTTTAATTCTGCTGGATAAGTACTTGACACATCAACAGCAACTAAATCTTTTTGAGCACCTAATGCGCAAATAATTTCATTGTATTGCTTTGCAATGCAAACAATTCTTGTTGTAGTTTCTTGCTTTTTGTCTTCTTTCGAAAATCTTTCACAACCTGTAACAACAAGTAACACTACTAAGTATTTTATAGCTTTCATATTATCAAATTTAAGAGCGGCATAAAACCGCTCTTTTATTAATTAGAATGTATATTTTAAGTTTAATCCACCAAAGAAAGTTGCATTATAAGGTGCTGGCAAATAAGCATCTGGCAACTGGTTATTGAATACCATTTGGTAATATTGTGTGTTTGTAATGTTATTTATCCCAAGACTTGCATCTAATGATAAGTTATTTACAATTTTTCTTTGGTAACCTAACTTAGCATTTAACAAATTATAACTTTTAGTTTCATAATGAACCCTATTAGGATCTGTTGTTGCAGTAGGCACATAACTGTAAAAAACCGCATCTCTGTAATTATAGGTCACATTTCCATAAAAACCATATTTAAACACAAAATCAAAACCGGAGTTAAATACAACTGGAGGAGTTCCTAATACTTTTTCACCTGAAAAATCAAATGCTATATTGTACGTTCTTTGAAAAACATAATCTTTATATTTAAAATCTGAATATGTTACGTTTGCGAAAGGAGTTACATTTTTAACGAATCCAGTTTCTGACTTGTTTAATTCGTATTTTACATTAATTTCTATTCCTTTATGAACTTGCTCTCCAGCATTAACAATGTAAGAATATAAAGTTGCCGTATTTGTAGCATTTGGAACTGCTACAGAAGTCATTTTGTCTTTAAAATTTGTTTGAAAAAGGGCTACTTCATACGTAAATCTATTACTAAACAAACTTCCCTTAGAGCCTATCTCGAATTGAGTTCCAACTTCTGCTTTTAAATCTTTATTAACTTCTCCTGTAAAAGGAATATAAAAATAAGAACTAACAGGTGCTTTATACCCTTTATTATAAGAAGCGTATAATGAAACTTTTTTATTAAAAACTTTGTTAATAGCAAATTTAGGCGAAATCATATTTTTATATGAAGTTCTAAATGTAGTTGGCATGTAAGTACTAGGCGTGTTATTAGCTGCAACATAAACTCTATCTTGTAATTCAATACCCATATAACTGCTTCCAACACCTGCAGTAAGAGAAAAGTCTTTTGGCATATTCAATGTCCACTCTGTAAACAAGTTATTTGTTTTAGAAATACTGTACTTATTACTTCTTTGATTTCCAATTACATTATAAGCATCAGGATCTATACCATTAGCAACCATAGCATAAGCAATAGTTTGAGAATTTTGCTGTTGCAATTCAGCCCCTGTAATACCTGAAAGTTTAAGCGAAGTTCCTAAGTCGAAATTTGTATTAAATGATGTTCTAAAACCATAATTTAATGCTGTTCTATCCGTCCAACCTCCTGCAGAACTTGCGTCACTTACAATTCCGGTTCCAAAAACAGTTAAAGTATTTCCTATGTTTTTATTAAATTGGTAATCGTGATTTAAACCTCCTCTAAAACTAACAACATGAGAATGTGCATCATTCTTAATGTAAGCAGGGTTCCCAGAATAATCAAAATCTTCATATTGCTCTCGCGTTAATTCTCCGTTTCTTTGATCATAACTATCGCTGTATCCTAAATAAGCATTGATTTTTTGTTTCTCACTTAGTGAAGTATTTCCAAAAATATTCACAAAATCTTTACTTGATGCCGTATGTTTCATAAAGCCATCGTAAGTTTGATTGCCATAATTAATCAACATTGATCCATTTTTACCTCCTATCTGAGCTTGTGTTGTTAGTCTTTTTAATCCATAACTTCCAAACAATGTATTTTGTGTTAATGAAATTTTTTCTAGCTCTGGCTGTATTGTTTTTAGGTTTACAACACCTGCTATGGCTAAACCATATAATGAACCTGAAGGCCCTTTAACGATTTCCACATTACCGATGGATGCAAAATCAATATCATCTAATACCGTTATTCCTTCTGCATCTGTTACTGGAATATTGTTTAAATAAACTTTAGTTCCTTGTGTGTCAAAATTACTATTAGAACCATTTGTTCCTCTCACTCCATTTCCATAGCCACGAATATTAAATTGTTGGCCTCCAGAAACCGTTCTTTTTTGCATATTTACACCTGGCGCATTTGTATTAATGGCATCATCTAAAAACAACCCCGTATTTCTATTCAATTCTTTTTTATCCAATTTTGATATCGATTGTGGTTGACTTAGAATTGACTTATTTGAATTTGATGTAGCTGTAACTTCTACTTCTTTTAAGTAATTAATTTTTGCTACAGAATCATTTTTTGTATCTTGACTATAAACCATAGTCGATGTAACGATAGCTAAAAGAGCTATCATTTTATTTAATAATTTCATTTTATTTTTAATTTAAATTAAATAACAAGCATATTTAGATGCGCTTTAAAATGCATCTAATCAACATAAATTGAAAAAAATTAAATAAAATCGGGAGGTGGAACAATTATAGATAAATAAACTTCTTTTATGTAAATGAAGTTAAATGGTGTTTTTTTCAAAGATTCCTTTTTAAGAGACTTTGAAATGTAATATGGTGTTTTATTCAAACAAGCAATCTTGGTTTTAAAGATACTTTTCCCCTTAGAAGACTGACTTTTCTTTTGAATGTTTTTAATTTTCAACGCAAAATTTTTCTCTTTTTTGTCTTTAAAAAGTTTTAATTTAATAAAATTACCTTCAAATGATTCTTCTAAAATATCATAAAGTTCATCATCGATAACCATTTCGTGGTCATCAATTTTCATTAAAAAATAATCTTTTTTAGAAATTGTCTTAGTAACAACTAAATGAGGGTTTTTATTAGACTCAGCAATTTTTTTGAAAATTTTATGTGAAAAAGTAGCAAAATAGAACATCCCTACTGATTGAAGTAGTATAAATACAGCTAAAAACAAAATGGTGTATTTTTTATTCAAAATTGGGGCTAGTTAATTGACCTCCAAATGTATTAAATTAATTTCTTAAAAAAGAAACGTTTTTCATTCTTAACTTAAAACCTTATGCATCAAATCTTCTAATTCATGCATTTGTGGAACGCCGCGTTCTCGGTTTAATCGTGCCATAAAATAGAGCGAAAACCAAAACACAACCATAATTCCCATAATACTGAAATCTAAAACTACAGATTGTTTTAGCGACCAATGTGTGTAAGCCATCATGGCAAAAACCAAAAATAAACCTGCAATGATAAAATGGAGAAACATAAAAAGCGTCCACAACAATTGCTCAGGCCCGAACAAGCCTTTTACTGTGGTTTTATCTTCATTGGCTTCTAATTCCAAATGTAAAAATGGTGAATAGTATTTTCGTTTTTCTTTACTGAAATAAAAATACAAATGTTCGTCTATGATTTTGATTTGGTAATCCGACTTTAATTCAGACTTTAACGTTTTGGCTCTTTCTAAAATTTCCGCAACACTTTTTTTTGATTCCACTTCAAACTTAGGACGAAGTGCGATGCTTTTTTCGGGTTCCATACACTTGAGATTTGTGCGAATATATAAATTTTTAACAAATGTTAAATAAAATTTTCAGTCTAGCCCAGATAAGAATGAAAACCCCGCAAATTTTACACCTATTTTTTCTTTTTATTGTGATAGCGACCTTAGAAGCTACCGCAATAAATTTAGAAAAAAAGACGTAAAATTGTGGAGTTGTAATGGATAGCTGGAAAAAGCTCCAAAAAAAATCGTACTTTTGCCGATTCAAAATAAGATTATGAACAATATTGTTGCCATTGTAGGAAGACCAAATGTTGGAAAATCCACATTTTTTAACCGTTTAATTCAGCGAAGAGAAGCCATTGTTGACTCGGTAAGCGGTGTTACACGTGATAGAAATTATGGAAAAAGTGAGTGGAACGGAAAAGAATTTTCGGTAATTGATACCGGAGGTTATGTAAAAGGTTCGGATGATATTTTTGAAGGAGAAATTCGTCGTCAAGTAGAATTAGCTATTGACGAGGCGGATGCTATTGTTTTTGTGGTAGATGTTGAGGAAGGCATAACTCCAATGGATGAAGAAGTAGCAAAATTGCTTCGTAAAGTTAAAAAACCTATACTTTTAGTAGTCAACAAAGTAGACAATGCCATGCGTGAAAAAGACGCAGTGGAATTCTATAATTTAGGATTAGGTGAATATTTCACCATTTCAGGAATGAGCGGAAGCGGAACTGGGGAATTGTTAGATAAAATCGTTGAAGTTTTACCTGAATTACCAGAAGCGATAGAAGAAGAAAATCCGTTACCAAGATTTTGTGTTGTAGGAAGACCAAATGCTGGAAAATCATCTTTCATCAACGCTTTAATTGGCGAAGATCGATTTGTAGTAACTGATATTGCAGGAACTACTCGTGATGCGATTGACACAAAATACAACCGTTTTGGATTTGAATTCAACTTAGTTGATACGGCTGGAATTAGACGTAAAGCAAAAGTAAAAGAAGATTTAGAGTTTTATTCCGTAATGCGTTCGGTAAGAGCAATTGAGCACAGTGATGTGTGTTTATTGGTTATCGATGCGACTCGTGGATTTGAAGGACAAGATCAAAGTATTTTTTGGTTGGCCGAGAAAAACCGTAAAGGAATTGTAATCTTAGTTAACAAATGGGATTTGGTTGAAAAAGACACCATGTCAACAAGAGATTACGAAAGAAAAATTAGAGAAGAAATTGCACCTTTTACTGATGTGCCGATTTTATTTATCTCAGCTTTAACGAAACAACGTTTATTGAAAGCGTTAGAAACTGCAGTTGAAGTTTTTGAAAACAGAAAACAACGTATTTCGACTTCTAAATTCAATGAGTTGATGTTGCCTATTATTGAAGCAACGCCACCACCAGCATTGAAAGGAAAATACATCAAGATTAAATATTGTATGCAGTTACCAACACCAACGCCTCAGTTTGTGTTTTTTGCGAATTTGCCACAATATGTAAAAGACCCGTATAAGCGATTTATTGAAAATAAGTTAAGAGAACAATACAATTTTAGTGGTGTTCCAATTGATATTTATTTCAGACAGAAATAGTAAAAAACCGAAGTTAACGCTTCGGTTTTTTTTATGGTCTTTGTTAAATTTTTCGTAAGAAAATTTTTAGTTACACAATAAATATTTTATTTCGTAGTTTATAACAACTTAAAACAAACTTCACTTTTTTATGCGAAATAATTTTTTATTAGCCTTATTGTTGCTGGTTACCCCAGCCATTTTTTCTCAAAACACTATTTTATTAAAAGGAAAAATAATTGATAAGAATAGTGCTCTCCCTTTAGAATCTGCAACCATTTATTTAAAAACTGTAAAAGATTCAACTGTTGTAGATTACACCATTTCGGATAAAAATGGGAATTTTGAAATCAAAACCAAGAAAAATGAAAGTCCAATTTATTTTAAAGTATCCTACATTGGTTATACCGATTACACTGAAAAATTAGACAATTTAAGCAAAGACAAAGATTTTGGTTTTATTAAATTAGCTGAAAATGTAAGCACTTTAAACGAGGTTGTAATTCAATCAGAAGCTCCACCTATTACAATTAAAAGCGACACATTGGAATTTAACGCTTCATCTTTCAAAGTACGACCAGATGCTAATGTTGAAGCTTTGTTAAAACAGCTTCCAGGTGTTGAAATTGACGAAGAAGGTAAAATTACTGTCAACGGAAAAGAAGTAAACAATATTTTAGTTAACGGAAAACCTTTCTTTGGAAAAGACGGGAAAATTGCAACACAAAATTTACCTGCTGAAATAATTAGTAAAGTTCAAGTCACTGACACCAAAACTAAAGAGCAAGAATTATCAGGACAAAACGCAACTTCAGACGAAAAGACCATTAATTTAACCATTCAAGAAGATAAAAACAAAGGTGTTTTTGGTAAAGCTAATGTTGGTTATGGAACAGATGAACGATATGAATCGAGTTTACTTTTTAATTATTTCAAGGATACGCAAAAAATAAGTGTCTTAGGCTCGTCTAATAACATCAACTCTATAGGCTTTTCAATGGATGAGATTTTTGACAACATGGGTGGTGGAAGAAATCGTTCCATTTGGGTAAACGATAATGGAAGTTTTGGAATTAATGGAATGCAATTTGGTGGCAATAACGGAATTACTCAATCTAATATGATAGGTGTAAATTTTGCTGATGAATGGGCAAAAAAGAAAATTAATCCAAACGGAAGTTACTATTATTCAAACGCAGAAACCAACAATAAAAATCGAACCAATAGAATCAATTTGCTTCCTACGGGCAACACAAACACACTTGCTGAATCTAAGACAAAATCCATTACTGACGGACATAATATTACTACAGATTTTGAAATAAAATTAGATTCTACCTCAACACTTTACATTAATCCAAGTTTCTCCAAAAGTGAAATAAAAAATCAGAATTCAGGTTTTGATGCTACTTTTGATTCATCGGGAGCCGCTTTAAATGAAAACACAACTAACAATAATTGGTTAAGTAAAAATAATACCTTTAAGAATAATATTTACTTCTATAAAGGACTTAAGAAAAAGGGAAGAGGAATTAGCGCATCTATAAATAATGAAAATAGTAAAAATGATTCTGAATTAGTTACTAAGACTACGACAACCTTTTTTCAATCTGGCAACTCTGATGACGACAGAAATCAATTTAGGATTGACGCTTCTAAAAAAGATAATTTTAAAGCAAAAATTGGTTATTCGGAGCCCTTAAAAGATTCGCTTACTTTTAATTTTGAAGTCTTTTACGATTATAAAAAAGCTTCAGATTCAAGAACTACATATGATTTTGATAATGGATTTAATGCATACTCAAATTACAATGATTTGCTTTCAAATTCTATAAATTCAACAACATCTTCGGTAACTCCAATGGTTGGAATTAGTTTACAAAAAAAGAAAATTAGAGGTAGCCTTTCTATGGGAACTGAAATCATTAATTTTAACAACCAATCTACTTACTTAAACAACAAAACTAAAGTTAATAAAAATTATATGTATCCTAATATGAATGGATATATAAGTATAACATTGGGGAAATCAAAATCGCTTTACAGTTACTATTCTTATGAAGTAAATTTACCAAGTGCTAATCAGATTTTACCGTTTCAAAATTTAGGCAATCCATTAAATACCATCATTGGTAACTCCGATTTAAAACCAAATGAAAATTATTCGATTTACACCAATTTCAATAATTATGATTATGCTTCTCGAAGTGGCTTTTATGCATATGCAGGAGGCGATTATAATGTTAATCAAATTGTAGCTTCTACAACTTATGATAGCGATTTTAAAGCAACCACAACCTATCAAAATATAGATAGAGCTTACAACACCTACATTGGTTTTAGTTTAAACAAATCATTTAAAAAAGAAAAAAGAACATTTAAATACGGATTTGGAATGCAGTTAGGTTACAATTACGATCAAGGATTGACCAACTCAGAATTATTTGAATCTAAAGGATTGACACTAAATCCAAGAGCTAATTTATCATGGTCAATTGATGAGATGATTACGATTAGCCCATCTTATAGATACACCTATATTACTAATGACTACACCAACTATATCATTGATAATACTAAAAATTTCAAACACAGTGTGAAGTTAGAAATCACAAGTTATTGGCCTAAAAAAGTGGTTTTAGGAAGTGATTTTGGCTACAACTACAATTCTAATATTGCTGCTGGATTTCAAAAAGATTTTTACTTATGGAATTTGAGTTTAGGTTATAATTTCTTCCAAGACAAATTATTAGCCAAAGTTAAAGTATATGATGTTTTAAACCAAAACATTAGTGCAACAAGGACCATAACACCAACCGCCATTACTGATATGGAAAATACTGTTTTACAACAATATGCTATGTTTTCTTTAACCTATAAGTTAGAAAAATTTGGAGGTAAGAAAAAGGATGGAGGTTTAATAATTATGAATTAAACAAAAAAAACTCGTTAGCAATACTAACGAGTTTTTTTTTAAAATACTAGTACAAGTTCAAAAATCAAGTACAAGTTTATTTTCGCTTTGCTCTAAGTAAGCCTGCTTCGTAGGAGATTCCTATTTCATCGGAATGACAAAGTCTTGGAATTTAATTTTAAACTACCAACTTCCGCCAGCACCACCACCAGAGAAACCGCCGCCGCCGAAGCCACCGCCAAATCCTCCTGATGAACCGCCACCGAAACTTCCGCCACCACTTCCTCTTCCAAGGCTACTCAAAATAATAATATCGGTTAAATCTAAACCACGTGAACCTCCGCCAGAGTTTCCTCCTCCTTTACTCGCTTTTGAAATTATCAATATTAGGATAAAAACAAAAATGATAATCGGTAAAATGGGGAAATCCTTGCCAGATTGTTTCCTAGAACCTTTGTATTTTCCTTTTAAGACTTCAAAAATCGCATCGGCTCCTTTGTCCAAACCGTTGTAATAACTTCCGGCTTTGAACTCAGGAATGATGATGTTTCGAATAAGTTCTCCATTGATACCTGCAGTCAGTCTATCTTCTACTCCGTATCCTGGAGCAATCCAAATTTCTCTATCGTTTTTGGAAAGTAAAATTAGAATTCCATTATCCTCCTTTTCTTGACCAATTCCCCATTCATGTCCCCATTTTGGAGTTAAAATCCCAATATCTTCTCCTTTTAAATCATCAATTGTGATGACAACAATTTGAGTCGTAGTAGAATCCGAATAACGAATTAATTTGTTCTCTAATTCTTTTTCCTCTGTCGGATTTAAAACATCGGCATAATCGTAAACACTTGTTTGAAAACTAGGTTTTTTCGGAATATCAAACTGGGCTTGGGCCATCAATCCGCTAAAAGCTAATACAAATAAAAATAACTTTTTCATATTAACTTCTTGAGATTTCGTTAGACAATTCGTTGGTATCATCTGATTGATAAGGGAAATATTTTTTCAATCGTTCGCCCGCTTTTAGGATTCCTTCGACCAAGCCTTTTTTGAAATTTCCTTCTTTAAAATTAGCAATCACGACATCTTTAGTACCATCCCAAAAATCAGCTTCCACTACTTTATCAATGCCTTCATCGCCAATGATAGCAAACTTTTTATCCGAAACACCTACATAAAACAGTACTCCGTTTCGGTCCTGTGTTTCGTGCATATTCAATTCAAAAAAAACCTCCTGAGCTCGGTCAAGAGGTGATTTTTGGGTATGTTCTTCTAAATGCACTCTGATTTCTCCCGAAGTGTTTTTTTCCGCTTCAATAATCGCTTGAACAATTTCTTGTTCGTCTGCTTTTGATAAGAAATCTTCTGTTTTAGACATTATTTTTTCTCTTTATTAAAGTCAAATTCTACATCAACTGGTTTTTCAGCGCCAGCAACTGCATCAAAATATGGTTTTTCTTTGTAGTTTCCTAAGAACATTGAATTAGGAAAAACCAAAATGTAGTTGTTGTATTTTTGAACTGCCTCATTAAAACGCGTTCTTGCTGTTAAAATTTGATTTTCAGTACTTGCCAATTCGTCTTGTAATTTCAAGAAGTTTTGATTTGCTTTTAAATCAGGATATTGTTCCACAGTAACTAATAATCTTGACAAAGAACTATTTAAGTTTCCTTGTGCTTGATTGAATTGTGTTAATTGTTCTGGCGTCATATTCGTTGGATCAATTTTTACAGAAGTTGCTTCAGAACGTGCTTTAATTACGGCTTCTAAAGTAGATTTTTCAAAATCAGCCGAACCTTGAACCGTTTTCACTAAATTTCCAATAAGGTCATTTCTTCTTTGGTATGAAGTTTCTACATTTCCCCATTCTTTATTTACTTCCTGATTTACACGAACAGCTCCGTTTTTGATACTAAAGAACCAAAATACAAGGACTAATAATAATCCACCACCGATAATAAAAGGCAAAAATTTTCTCATCATTTTTTTAAGTTTTAAAAGTTTAATTTATTGTTTATAGTTGATTTTTAATGGTATTCAATTGTGCTTTAATTGTTTCTAATTTGCTGATAATTTCAAATTTATCTAAGGTTTTTTTCTGACCTTCTTTCAAATGTGTTTTGGCTCCTTCTAATGTAAATCCGCGTTCCTTTACCAAATGATAAATCAATTGCAAATTTTTTACATCTTCTGGTGTGAACATGCGATTTCCTTTGGCGTTTTTCTTTGGTTTTAGAATATCAAATTCTTTATCCCAAAAACGAATTAAGGAAGCGTTTACATTAAATGCTTTAGCGATTTCGCCAATGCTGTAATATCTTTTATTTGGTGCTAATTCTAAATGCATTTTTCAAGTTCAAGTTCAAATTCAATTACAAGTTCAAAACTTCTGAAATCGTTAATCCAGCGATTGGTTTTCTTGGTTCGCTAATTTTGAAATTTCAATGTATTCTTTTGCTGAAATACTTCCATAATAGAAATTCAGCGGATTTACGCGTTCGCTTCCTTTGAAGACTTCATAGTGTAAATGGGGTGCCTGACTTCTTCCTGTACTTCCGACATAACCAATAATATCTCCACGTTTTACACGCTGTCCTGGGCGGCAATTGTATTTACTCAAATGCGCATACAAGGTTTTATAGCCAAACCCATGATTAATTTCAATATGATTTCCGTAACCTGACAACGAAGCGTCTGCTTTATACACTACTCCATCCCCAGTTGCGTAAATTGGTGTTCCCGTTCTTGCTGTGAAATCCATCCCGTAATGGAATTTTCTAATTTTCGTAAATGGATCACTTCTATAACCATACCCCGAAGCCATGTGCTTTAAATCTTCATTTTTCACCGGTTGTATTGCTGGAATAGCCGCCAATAACTTCTCTTTCTGTTTCGCTAACGCTACAATTTCATCTAACGATTTCGATTGAATCACCAACTCTTTCGTTAAAACATCCACTCGTTTTGTAGTGTTTTCGATTAATTCAGAATTATTAAACCCTTGTAAATCTTTATATCGATTAACGCCTCCAAATCCCGCTTTTCGTTCTTCTTCTGAAATCGGTGTCGAGTTAAAATAAATTCGGTAAATGTTGTTGTCTCTGTTTTCGATAGCTTCCAACACATCGTCCATCAAATCCAGCTTTTTGTTCAAAACAGTATAATTCAATTTTAAAGCTTCAATTTCTCTAGCCTGAATTTTATCTTTTGGTGTTTCAAAATAACTGGTGTTAATCAATAGTAAAAAAATCAAAAATCCAAACAAAGCCGAAGACACCAAAAACAATACAACATAGCCAAACTTCTTCCTTTTTCTTGTCTGAATGCGCTTGTATGCTAAATTTTCTGAATCGTAATAATATTTTACCTTCGACATATATGAAAATATACTATTTTTGTGCCAAATTTATTGATTGACATAGGTTATACGAACAAATTTAAGAAATGTTTCATTCTTGAGCTATTTTATTTTTAGTTGGGCTATTTTTTTGAACATTTCCTTTCGTTTCCGCATCACAATAAACAAATAAAAACAGATCTAAATTATTGATAATGAAATCGCAAGACATTCGTAAAGCATACCTTAATTTTTTTGAATCGAAAGGACATTTAATTGTTCCTTCTGCGCCAATCGTTTTAAAAGACGACCCAACTTTGATGTTCAACAACTCGGGAATGGCCCAATTCAAAGAATATTTCTTAGGCAATGGAACTCCAAAAAGTCCAAGAATTGCCGATACGCAAAAATGTCTTCGTGTTTCGGGAAAACACAATGATTTAGAAGATGTAGGTTTTGATACGTATCACCACACCATGTTTGAAATGCTTGGAAACTGGTCGTTTGGCGATTATTTCAAAAAAGAAGCATTGGCTTGGGCTTGGGAATTCTTAACTGAAGTATTGAAGTTAGACAAAGACCGTTTGTATGTTTCTGTTTTTGAAGGAAACCCAGCAGAGAACGTTCCATTTGACCAAGAAGCGTTTGATATTTGGAAACAATACGTTTCGGAAGACCGCATCATTTTAGGAAACAAAAAAGACAACTTTTGGGAAATGGGCGACCAAGGTCCGTGTGGTCCATGTTCGGAGATTCATATCGATTTAAGAACTGATGCTGAAAGAAATGCTGTTTCAGGAAGAGAATTAGTGAATGCTGATCATCCGCAAGTAGTGGAAATTTGGAACAACGTATTTATGGAATTCAACCGTAAAGCGGATGGTTCCTTAGAAAAATTACCAGCACAACACGTAGATACCGGAATGGGATTTGAGCGTTTGTGTATGGCAATGCAAAACGTAACTTCAAATTACGATACAGATGTTTTCACGCCGCTTATCGCGAAAGTTGAGGAAATTACAGGATTAAAATACACTTCAAACGAAGTAAAAAACATATCAGAAGAACAAAACAAAACCAATATTGCAATTCGTGTAATTGTGGATCACGTTCGTGCGGTAGCTTTTGCTATTGCTGATGGACAATTGCCTTCGAATACAGGAGCTGGTTATGTAATTCGTAGAATTTTACGTCGTGCGATTCGTTACGGATTTACGTTTTTAGGGACGAAAGAACCTTTCATCAACAAATTAGTGGAAGTTTTAGCAAATCAAATGGGCGAATTTTTCCCTGAGATTAAATCCCAACAACAATTGGTTACCAATGTAATTCGTGAAGAAGAAGCGTCTTTCTTAAGAACTTTGGAACAAGGATTACAATTATTAGATAAAGTAGTTGCTGAAACATCTGGAAAAGAAGTTTCGGGTGAAAAAGTTTTCGAATTGTACGATACGTTTGGTTTCCCTAAAGACTTAACGGCTTTGATTTTAAAAGAAAAAGGCTATTCGTTTAACGAAACCGAATTCGAAACTGAATTACAAAAACAAAAAGCGCGTTCTCGTGCGGCTTCAGAAGTAACTACTGACGACTGGAAAGTTTTAATTGACGGAAACGTGGAAACATTCGTTGGTTATGACCAAACAGAAAACAACGTTAAAATCACACGTATTCGTAAAGTAGACTCTAAAAAAGATGGTGTTTTGTACCAAATTGTTTTAGATAATACGCCATTCTATCCAGAAGGTGGTGGACAAGTTGGTGATAAAGGAACATTAGTTTCTGCAAACGAAACCATCGAAATTATCGATACAAAAAAAGAAAACAACTTAATCTTACATTTCGCAAAACAACTTCCTGAAAATGTGGAAGCTGGATTTATAGCAAAAGTAAATACCGATTTAAGAACTTCGACTTCTAAAAATCACTCGGCTACGCATTTGATGCATTTGGCTTTGAGAAGCATTTTAGGAACGCATGTGGAGCAAAAAGGTTCGTTAGTAAATCCAAATTACTTGCGTTTTGACTTTTCGCATTTCTCTAAAGTTTCGGATGAAGAATTACGTCAAGTAGAGGCAAGTGTAAATCAACAAATCGAAGCGCAATTACAATTGGTAGAACACAGAAATATTCCAATCAAAGAAGCGTTAGACAAAGGTGCGATGGCTTTATTTGGTGAGAAATATGGCGATAATGTTCGTATGATTGAATTTGGAGACAGCAAAGAATTATGTGGTGGAATTCACGTGAAAAACACCGCTGATATATGGCATTTCAAGATTGTTTCAGAAGGAGCTGTTGCTGCTGGAATTCGTCGTATAGAAGCTATTACGGGTGATGCTGTGAAAGATTTTTACACTTCGCAAGAAAACACGTTAGCGGAAATCAAAGAAGTATTGAAAAATCCGCAAGATGTTTTAAAATCCGTTGCTTCACTACAAGATGACAATGCGAAATTGAAAAAACAATTAGAGCAATTAGTTAAAGAAAAAATCGAAGGATTAAAAAATACTTTAGTTGCCGATTTCCAAGAAATCAACGGAATCCAATTTTTAGCGAAACAAGTAGATTTATCTATGAGTTCGACTAAAGATTTAGCACAAGCTATCGGAACTTCAAAACCAAATGCCTTTGTATTCTTAGCTTCGATTGAAGATAATGCGCCAAACATTCACTGCTACATTTCAAAAGAATTGGTTGCTGCAAAAGGATTAAACGCTGGAAACGTCATCAGAGAATTAGGAAAACTAATCGACGGAAACGGTGGTGGACAACCTTTCTTCGCTTCAGGAAAAGGAAAAAATGTAGGTGGAATTAAGGAAGCGTTGGAGAAAGCAATAACGTTTGTGAAATAAAACAGAAACATTCTATATTAAAAAAAAACCTACATTGATACAAAATCTTTGTAGGTTTTTTTCTATATTGCTAACCAATTAACAAACAAAAAAATGAAAAAACTACTTTACCTTTTTACTTTTTTGATGATTATTTTGAGTTCTTGTTCAAGTGACGATTCAGACGGAATAGCTATTAATTCGGAAAATCTTTTAGGAAAATGGTATTTAAAGGGTGGAACAACTAATAATGGTACATTTGAAAATCACACACATGATTGCACAACTAATAAAGATTTTCAAGAATTTTTTAACAATGGAGAAATCACTTTTAATGGTTATAATACGGAATGTAGTTTAGATGAAATTGAAACTTCATTATGGTTTTTAAATGGAAATACACTTACGGTTACGAATACAAATTTCGACCCCAGGATTTATGAATATGAATACGTTATTGAAAGTTTAACTTCAAACGAATTAATATTAAGAGAAACTGTTTCGGAACCTGAAGGAACTTTCGTGTATAGATCAACTTATACAAGAAATTAGAAAAACTATAAATTTAAAATTCACTTAAAATCTCCTTTCAATTAAATGAAAAAACTACTTTACCATTTTGCTATTCTTTTTACTTGTATTGTCTCTGCACAGCAAGAATTTTCGTATGGATTAGTAATTGGCAATAGCTTTTATACAATTGCCAATAACAATGGAACAAATGGTATGAATACAGATGATTATAGTACTATTACTTTTGGTGGTTATGGAGAATATAATTTCAATGAAAAAACAGGAATAAAAACGGAAATCTTATTTGCTAAAAATAATTTTACCTATTATCCAACCAAACAACTTTTTGAAATGAGTATAATGAGCATTGCTCCTAATTTTAAGTATGATTTTGGTGAAACATACAGAGAAGGCATCTATTTGTTAGCAGGTCCAAAATTAGCTTTTATAACTAGTGTTAAATCAGAAGGAGAGGATGCAAAAGATAGTTTTGAAACATTTAATTTTGGTGCTCAATTAGGATTTGGGTGGCGAATATTAAAATTTATTGATATTCAAACTAAATTAGATTATGAATTAACACCTTTTTTTAAATTGAATAATGGTAATAAAAGTAATTTCTTTGGTGCTGTAATTTCAGCAAATATTGATTTATCAAGATTGCTTTCAAACAACTAAACTTCAAAACATGAAACTATTTTATTTCTTAATCTTCACATTTCCACTTTTAGGGTTTTCACAAGGTTTTTCAGTTCCTAGAAACAATGTCAATGTAAACAATCAATTGTTTAGTCAGCGAACCCAAATGATGCAACAGCAACAAATCATAAAAACCATAGAAACAAAAGTTGCTACAGACGAAGAAACATTAGTTACAGAGACTAATAAAAAGGAAAGTGCAATAAAAAGCAATGAAGAACTAAATTCAAAATTAAATCAACTAAATGAAGAGTTAGCATCAATTGAGAATGACCCAAACCTTACAGCAGATGAAAAATCAAAAAAATCTGCAAAAATCAAAAAGAATATCGGTGCAACTCAATCTAAAATTAATTTAAACTCTAAAAGAATAGAAATTTCTACAAAAAAGATAGAAAATCTAGAAAAAAGAATCGAAGCTTCAAAAAAAGAGCTCGATGAAAAAAAGAAGAAAGAGGAAGAAAAGAAAAAATAAATTCAAATCCCGAAAAGCAAAAACTTATCGGGATTTTTTTATTCTACCACTGCAATTGCTTCAATTTCAATCAACCATTCTTTTCTGCCTAAACTTTCTACGCCTACTAAAGTGCTTGCTGGATAATTTTCATTTCCTAGAAATTCCTTTCTAACTTTTCTGAAAATAGGTAAATCTACTTCGGGATTAAAATTTACGATATAGGTATTCATTTTTACTACATCTTTAAAAGTAGCATTGCAATTTGTAAGTTGCATTTCTAAATTTTGAAATGTAGTAATGGTTTGTGCTTCTAAATCTACACCATCACCTATTTGGCCTGAAATGTAAAGCGTTTTGAAATTTCCAGTTTTTACTACAACAGTTTGAGAGAAACCTTCGTTAGGTTCAATATATTCTTTTTTAAACATCATATTCTTTTATTTTCTCTCACCTATTTGCTGACGCCACATGGCATAATACAATCCTTTTTCTGCAACCAAATCTTCATGCCTTCCTTCTTCAATAATTTTACCTTGCTCTAAAACAAAAATCTTATCTGCATGCATAACCGTAGACAATCGATGTGCAATTAAAACTGTTATTCTACTATGGTCGGAAATTGCTCTAATGGTTATGTTTATTTCTTCTTCTGTAATAGAATCTAAGGCAGAAGTTGCCTCGTCAAAAATCAATAAATTAGGATTCCTTAAAATGGCTCTAGCTATAGATAAACGCTGTTTTTCTCCACCTGACACTTTGATTCCTCCTTCTCCAATTGTGGAATTCAAACCATCATCTGCACGATCCAGTAACTTTTGACAACTCGCTTTTTTCATTACATCATATAACTCTTCGTCGGTTGCATTTGGTTTTACAAATAATAAATTCTCTCTAATGGTTCCCGAAAACAACTGTGCATCTTGCGTTACAAATCCTAATTGTTTTCTCAAATCTAATAAATCAATTTCTTTAGAATCGGTATTATTATACAAAACTTGACCTTCTTGTGGAGGATACAAACCCACTAAAAGTTTAACTAAAGTTGTCTTACCAGACCCTGAAGGACCAACGAAAGCAACAGTTTCTCCTTTTTTAATGCTAAAATTTATATTTTCAACTGCTTTTTGTCCAGCCGTTTTATGCTGAAAAGAAACGTTTGAAAAATGCAAATGTGTTATTGGACCAATATTTTTGGGATTACTCGGACGAAATTCTTTTGGTGCATTTAGTAATGCTTTAAAATTCTCCATTGAAACTTTAGTTTCATTAAGTGTAATAATAAAATTCCCTAATTCTTGAAGCGGACCAAATATAAAGAAGGTAAAGAAAACCATTGTTAGCAAATCTCCAACCAAAATTTTCTCACCAAATAAGAAATAATACAGCGTAAAAACAACACAAGTTCTTAAAAAATGAACTGTAGTTCCCTGGATAAAACTTAAACTTCTTATGAATCTAATTTTTTGCAATTCGAGTTGAAGTATTTTTAATGTATTAAGATTCAACCTTTTTTCTTCCTGTTGCGTTAAACCTAAACTTTTAACTAATTCGATATTTCGTAAACTTTCTGTAGTGGAACCCGCTAATGAATTAGTTTGAGTGACAATTTTACGAGAAACCACTTTAATTTTTTTACCCAGATAAGAACTTACTAAGGCAATAATTGGAGCTGTTATTAAGAATATTAAAGAAATTCTCGCATCAATTCTTGAAACATAAATAACCACAAAAACAAATCCAATAATGGTTTGAAATATCAATGAAATTGAAAGTGTAATTAACTTTTCAGAATCGATTCGAACTTTTGTTAACTTGCTCAAAGTTTCACCACTACGTTGATCCTCAAATTCTTCAAAAGGTAAATCCAACGATTTTTTAATTCCGTCTGTATACATTTCTGCACCTGTTCTTTGAATTACAATATTGGTGAAATAGTCTTGAAAGTTTTTAGTAATTCTAGAAATCATTGCTGCACCTAGCGACAATCCTAACCAAAATGAAACCGCTTTGATAAAGCCCATTTCATTTCCTTTGTATTTTGCCATCCCAACACCGCAATCTTGCATTAATTTACCCGTAATAATGGAATCAGATAAACTAAAACAAATATTAATTGTTGCCATTATTAATGCAAAAAACAATAACATTTTATGCTTACTAATATAAGAATATAGTAGTTTCATGTAGTTTAATTTAAGAATGTAAAAGTACTAATAATCATCTTTTAAAAAGTTCGCTTATATTGTTAAATGTTTTGTAATTAAAATCCTTAATTTTGAACTTATAAAATTATTTGTATGCAATTCACTACCAAAATACCCGTTCAAAAAAGCAGTTTCCCAATCGATTACGATTCGAAAGTTATGTTATTGGGTTCGTGTTTTGCAGAAAATATGGGTAACAAGTTTGATTATTTTAAATTTCAAGCTACTACAAATCCGTTTGGAATTGTTTTTAATGCGGTTTCTTTAGAAAAATTAATTCGACGTTCGGTAGAAAACAGAAAGTTTACCGAAAGTGATATTTTCTTTCATAACGATTTATGGCATTGCTATGAAGTGCATTCGGAACTGTCAAATTCGGATAAAGATGGCTTTTTAGAATCTTTAAACGATATAATCCGTTGCACAAATAAACAATTAAACGACTCAACACACATTATAATTACGCTAGGAACGTCGTGGGTGTATCGAAATATAGAATCAAACGAAATTGTAGCCAACTGTCATAAAGTCCAGCAAAAGCAGTTTACAAAAGAATTGTTGTCGATTCATCAAACCGAAGAAAGTTTACAAAGTATTATTTCATTAATACATTCGGTGAATCCAAATTGCAATTTTATTTTTACGGTTTCTCCTGTACGCCATATCAAAGATGGATTTGCAGAAAACACGCTGAGTAAAGCGCATTTGATTGCGGCTTCGCATTCTGTATTAAATCAAAAATTCTCGACTTCACTCGAACTGACAACTCAGAACCACAACTATTTTCCCGCCTACGAAATTATGATGGACGAATTGCGCGATTATCGTTTTTATGCTGAAGATATGTTGCATCCGAATCAAACTGCAATCGATTATATCTGGATTCAATTCTTTGAAAATTATGTTTCTGAATCGGTGTTTGGATTGATGAATGAGATTTGCTCTATTCAAAAAGGATTGCAACATCGTCCGTTTAATCCGAATACAGAAAGTCATCAGAAATTCTTAAATCAACTCGATTTAAAAATTAAAACCATTAAAAATCAATATCCTTTTATAAAATTTTGTTAAAATACGACAATTGTCGTATTTCCTACCTTATCCTTTTTTGTGAATTTTGACTTATCAATAAATATAAAAATTCACACTTATGAAAACTTTAAAAAATTCAACTCTATTTTGTTTATTACTTTTATTCGTTTCGATTCAATTCGCAACAGCTCAAAAATTAGTTAATGCATCGGAAGTTACACCTTCTTTATTAAAAGAAACTTGCGACAATGCCTACATAGAAGTATTAGAAGTTAAAGACACTTATATAAAAATTAAAAACACTTACAGTGTCTATCTTGATATTGATGCCAACAAAAGGTTCGTTACATTTAGTAGCGTTTATAATCTTGTTGATGGTACTTCAAAAAAAGATGCACTAGAATTAGTAAACAAATTAAATGCTGAAGTAGCTTTAATTAAGGTTTACTATTCCGAAAGCACAAATACCATTACTTATTTCTATTATTTTTGGACGGAAGGTGGATTTACACAAAAATCCTTAATTAGTTCTTTACGTCTTTATAAAACAGCATTGGATTTATCTTTAGATAAAGATACGGGTAAACTTATTAAATAAAAATATTTATGAAAATAAGAATTGCCTTTGTATTGCTTGTGATTAATCTTTTTTACAGCGAATCAATATGGTCTCAAAGACCTGTACTTACAGACGAAGAAACAGTTTCTGAAATGGTTATATCCGAAATGCACGAAGTATTTCAATCTCCTGACTTTATTAAAAAGAAAAACAAGAAATTTTCTGAAGTAACAGGCGACATGACTATTGACATTACTGTAATTCAGAGCGGAAAAGTTGCTACTTTTTTCAAAGTAGATAGTACAATAAAAGACATCGATTTTATCAACTTTATGTCGGAATACATTCTTACTCACAAATTCAAATTCAAATTAGAGAAGAAGAAAAGATACAAAATTAGATACAACATATCATTTTAACATTAAAAACGAAACTCATGAAAAAATCAATTATTATGTACTCTCTTCTTGTAGCAATAGTAGGAACTACTCCTGCAACTGCTCAATTTGGGAAGTTATTAGACAAAGTCAAAGGAAGTGGTGGTTCTAAAAAATCAGGAAGTTTTGCTACTGTTTGGGAATCAGAATTTGGAAACAAAGCCACTCGATTAGCCGTAAACAATAGCGATGGTTCTTATATTTTAGGAACAGATGATAACTCTGCTTCAGTATTAAATGGTGAAGGCAAGCTAATTTGGAATGGCGATTACAAAAACATCACAACCAACAAAACCAATAAATGCGAATATCAATACGTTATCTGGAAAGATAATGGTGGTTACTTGTTCTTATTTGACGAGAGAAAAATGGGAACTGACCGCGTTGCTGTAATTGATATTGCTACAGGAAAAGAATTATGGAATTCTGAACTGTACCAAAATTTACTTCCAAAAGGAACAAAATCCGAAGATGGCGCTGACCAAGGGGAATTAGAAACTGTAAAGTACATTTACGAATTGGATGCCTTTTTAATTTCTCAAAAAGCATCTGTAATATTGGTAAAAGCCAATACAGGAGAAAAAGTTTGGGAAACCAATCGTTTCAAAGGTGGTGTTGGAAAATACATTTACGATGCTAAAAAGAATGAAATCATCATGGTGAATTTCAAACCAACTGCTTTAGGAGCTTTGTTTGCAGGATTCAAAAATCAAATGGTAAAATTAAACGCGAATAATGGTGAAATCATTTGGGAAAACACTTTTACAGGAACTGTTGAAAAAGAATTGGTAACACGAAGAGCCATTTTAGATTTATGGATTAAAGGCGACAAAGTATTCATGTATTTGAATGGATTACAAGTTTTCAATATCAATACAGGACAAAAACTTTGGGAATCTATCTATGAAAACGACATGGATGGTGGCGGCGGAGGCATGTTCTCTAACACTACTCAGAAAAAATATTATAGAACTATTGCTGATCCATTATTTACGGATAATGCGGTTTATATAGTAATGTTAGGCGGAAGAGATCGCGCTAAATACGTTCAAAAACATGAATTAGAAAGTGGTAAAATCATGTGGACTTCTGAAAAAATTACAGGTGCTTTTTCTATGCCAAATATCTACAGATCGGGTGATAAAGTAATTGTTCAAGTAGGTGGAAAAGTACAAGTTCAAGAGTTTAGAAAAGAACAACAACAAAGTTTATATGGAGGTTCTTACACTTCTAATGTCCCTTACATTTATTGGGATTACAAAGCACAAAAAAATAGCTTATTAGCTTTAGATGATAAAACAGGGGCTACTGCTTGGCGTTCAGAAAAATTTGATAAACGTATTACGGATTTCATCATCCATGAAAACAAAAATGTATTTGTCGGAGATGGCGATCAATTCTACTGTTATGACATTGCTTCGGGAAAACAAATTTTTGATGTAAAACACAACGATGCTGGTGTTGGAAAAGCAACAGACGTAATCGATTTTGGAAACACAGTAGTAGTTTTATCTGAAAAAGGATTGGCATCATACAACAAAAAAGATGGCTCAAGAGCTTATGCAACTGAAAAAATTAAAGGAGTAGATTATTTCTACGATGTAAATGGAAACTACTTTTTACGCGACCAAAGAAATAGCAAAAACATACTTCACGCAATTGATATGACTAATGGAGAAACTAAAGGCTCTGTTCAATCGAAAGGTAAAGGCGGAAGTCCAAAATATGGTGACGGTTTAGACATTACTGACGATGGAGAATTCATTTTTGCTTTTAAAGGTAAAAAAGTAGAAAAAATAAAAGTGAACAATTAATTTGTTATTATAGTTTGATTAGTTTGAGTGGATTGATGTTCTATCAATCCACTCTTTTTTTTTGCAAATACGTCAAATGTCGTATTGAAAAACACCTTATTTTAAACGAATTTTACACTATTAATAAACCTGAATTATGTCTAAATTATTTCTTTCCATCGAATCATTGAGTCAAAAGAAAGAATTGCTTGTTATTCTTTTTAGACTATTCGTTTTACTTTGCTTGCTATTGAATGTTTATAATCTTATTTATGTATTGCATTAATTTAAACGCACTTTAAATTTGATTTTATACTTTTATAGTAAACATTGATCCATTTCAAAATGAAAAACTATATATCTATCCTATTCGCTTTACTTCTTACCCAACTCTTTAGTCTTAGTTGGGGCCAAACCTATTCGGTAAAACAAATAGATTCGGTTTTGAATATGCCATACGATGATATTGTTGCTAATACTTCTAAATCATTACAACTGTTCAACAAAGTTTTATCGGATGCTAAAAAGCAAAACTACAAATTAGGTATTGCCAACAGTTATGATAAAATGGCACTTTGTTATTTTTATCAAAGCAAGTATGATTTACAATCTAAATATATTTTCATGGCAATTGATTATTTTAATCAATTAAAGCAATACGATAAAGTTGCCTCACTTTATGGAAGTTATGGCTATCACTTAAAAAGACGCAACTTAGATTCTGGGATTTTGTACATGCAAAAAGGCTTGAAAATTGGTGAAAAACACAATGCAGAATACGAACTTAGAGCTATTTATGACAATTATGGTGTTTTAAAAGAAATTAAAAAAGAGTACGATAGTGCTTTTTTGTTCTACAATAAATCGCTGACTTTAAAAGAAAAAGCAAATGATAAAATTGGAATTCCGTATAGTTTGAATAAAATTGGAATGCTTCAATTGACTTTAAAACAATTTGCTAAAGCCAAACAAAATTTAGACAAAGCCTATCAAATTCGATTAGAGATTGATGATAAAATTGGGATTGCCGAAAACTTAAATTTCTATGGTTACTACTATTTTGAAACCAAAGACCATCAAAAATCGATTGAATATTTTAATAAAGCATTAAATGAAAGTAAAACCTATAATTACAACTATTTAACCCAAGACAATTACCAAAAACTATCTGAATTGTATGAATTGAATTCCGATTATAAAACAGCATTAGATAATTTTAAAAACTATACTACTTATAAAGACAGCATTTCTAATATCAATCTAAGAATAAAACAAGCAGAACTTGATACAGCGTTTGACACCGAACGAAAAGAAAAGGAAATTTTAACTCAAAAAGCAGATTTAGCCATTAAAAATACTTATATCGTAATCATTGTTTCACTCTTAATTTTATCAATAATTGTTGGGTATTTTATGCTAAAAAATCAAAAAATGAAAACGCTTCAGCTTCAAAAAGAAAACGAATTAAAAGATGCGTTACTGAAAATTGAAACTCAAAATCGTCTTCAGGAACAACGTCTTCAAATTTCAAGAGATTTGCATGATAATATTGGAGCACAACTTACTTTTATTATTTCGTCTGTAGATTCTTTAAAATATGCGTTTGCCGATGGAAATCCGAAATTAGAAGATAAATTAAACAATATTAGTTCGTTTACCAAAGAGACAATTTATGAATTAAGAGATACTATTTGGGCCATGAACAAAGAAGAAATAACGATTGAAGATTTAAAAACTAGAATTTCAAACTTTATTGATAATGCCCAACTTTCATTAAACGGAATTCAATTTAATTTTAATTTCAACACAAAATCGTTTCAATCTTTTACTTCTAGAGACGGGATGAATATTTATCGTTTGATACAAGAAGCGTTAAATAATGCTATAAAACATGCAAAAGCAAGTCAAATTGACGTATCTTTAACTGAGTCGGACAATAAAATCAATGTTATTATTTCAGACAATGGAAAAGGATTTGATTTGGCTACAGCCGAAATTGGAAATGGATTAAATACCATGAAAAAAAGAGCTTCCGAATTAAAAGGAGATTTCAAAATTGAATCCACAGAAAATGGGACTACAATATATTTAAGTTTACCAAATCAAAATAAATTTTAATTAGACTAATCATCAAAGAAATGCAAAAAGCAATAAAAACTGTTATCGTAGACGACAATACGTTCCTGATAAAAGCTATCCAGGAAAAACTTTCCTTTTTTGATGATATTCAAATAAAATTTACTGCTTTAGACGGTTCTGATTTACTAACGAAGATAAGTAATAATCATAATATAGATGTGATTTTAATGGACATCGATATGCCTGTTTTAAACGGAATTGAAGCCACAGAAATTATAAAGAATAAATATCCGCATATAAAAGTTATTATGTTGACTGTTTTTGATAATGATGAAAATATTTTTAATGCAATTAAAGCAGGCGCTGATGGTTATTTATTGAAAGAAGTGGAACCAAAAACGTTATACGAAGGCATTATCGATACTTTAAATGGTGGAGCTGCTATGAACCCTTCCATTGCATTGAAAACTTTAAAATTACTACGTAATCCAATAGATTTAGATAATAAAAAGGAAGAAGAAATTATCAAATTATCGGCTAGAGAAATCGATGTTTTAGAACAACTTAGCAAAGGTTTAAACTATATTAATATTGCTGAGAATTTATTTTTATCACCGGCAACGGTAAGAAAACATATTGAAAATATTTATACCAAACTTCAAGTTCACAACAAATTAGAAGCGGTTCAAAAAGCAAAGAAGAACAATCTTATTTGAAAAAATACGTTGTTTGACGTATTGGTTATTGAGTTTAATTATTACAATTTTACAACATTATAAATTTGACAAAATGAAGTGGACTGTTGGCGCGTTTATAAGAAAAAACAAAATGACCATGATTATCATAATCATAGTCATTTTATTCTTGTTGCTTAATTGCTATAATATTATATATTGTAACTAACTATTCAATTCTTCAATTTCTAATTGAACGTTTTCCCAATCTTCTAATAATTGTTCTAATTCTTTTTTCTTCTTTTCATAAGCCGCAAAAAAAGTAGCATCTTCAATATGTTTATCATAATTCGCAGCTAAAGCTTTATCATCTGCTTGAATGCCCTTTTCTAATTGTTGAATTTGGCTTTCAATTTTACTTAATTTATTTTGAAGTGCTTTCGCTTTCTTTTGATCTTCGTATGAGATACTTTTTACAGCTTTCGCATTTTGAGATTGTGCATTCACTACGACATCTTTCTTTTCAATTTCACGCATATTCATAGCGTTTTTCTGTTCTAAAAAGAAATTGATATCACCTAAATATTCTCTGATTTTTTGATCTTTGAATTCGTATACAATATTTGACATTCCTTGTAAGAAATCACGGTCGTGAGATACTAACAACAATGTTCCTTCAAATTGCTGTAAAGCGGCTTTTAAAACGTTTTTAGACTTAATATCCAAATGATTTGTTGGTTCATCCATTACTAAGACATTAATCGGCTGTAAAAGCAGTTTACAAAGCGCCAAACGATTTCGCTCTCCACCCGAAAGTACTTTAACTTTCTTCTCTACTTCATCACCACGGAATAAAAACGCTCCCAACATATCACGCACTTTTGAACGATTCGTATCGGTTGCAGCTTCTAACATCGTATCTAGTAATGTTTTTTCACCATCTAAATATTCCGCTTGATTTTGAGCAAAGTAACCTAACTGAACATTATGTCCGAGTTTGATGGTTCCTTCGTATTCAAATTCGTTTACGATTGCTTTCATAAACGTAGATTTTCCCTGACCATTTTGTCCAACGAATGCTACTTTACTTCCGCGTTCTACTAAAAGTGAAATATCTTTTAAAATTACTTTATTGCCATAGGCTTTGGTAACGTGTTCCGCCTCTACCACTACTCTTCCTGGCGTCTGCGAAACTGGAAACGAAATATTCATCACCGAATTATCGTCTTCATCGACTTCAATTCGTTCTACTTTATCTAATTTTTTAATCAACGATTGCGCCATCGATGCTTTAGAAGCTTTGGCTCTAAATTTCTCGATTAACTTTTCAGTTTCTTCAATTTTTTTGGCTTGATTTTTCTGAGTTGCCAATTGCTTTTCGCGAATTTCCTGACGCAACACTAAATATTCCGAATACGGTTTACTAAAATCGTAAGCTTTTCCTAATGAGATTTCAATAGTTCGATTTGTAACATTATCCAAAAACATTTTATCGTGAGAAACGATTACGACTACTCCAGGGAAATTTCGTAAAAAACCTTCTAACCAAATTATACTTTCAATATCTAAGTGATTCGTTGGCTCATCTAAAAGTAAAATATCGTTAGATTGTAATAATAATTTTGCCAATTCAATACGCATTCTCCATCCTCCAGAGAAAGTATCGGTTTGGTTATCGAAATCCTCTCTTTTGAAACCTAAACCTAACAGAATTTTTTCGGTATCACCTACATAATTGTAACCTCCAAGAACTTCATAATGGTGCGTAACATCACTTAATTCTTCAATCAAATCGGAATATTCCTGACTTTCATAATCGGTACGAGTAACTAATTGGTGATTGATTTCATCAATTCGGAATTCGGCACGTTTAATTTCTTCGAAAGCCATATACGCTTCCTCTAAAACCGTTCTTCCTTTTACGAAATCAATATCCTGACGAAGAAATCCGATTTTCACTTCTTTTTCTGTTGCAATAGTTCCACTATCAGGTTTAAAATCACCCGCAAGCATTTTCAACATGGTTGATTTTCCTGCACCATTTTTCCCAACAAGACCTACTCTGTCACCAGAACCTAATCTAAAAGTTACTTCTTCAAAAAGATAGGTTCCACCAAATGAAACCGATAAATTATGTATATTTAGCATATTGATTGTTACAATTGTTACACATAGAATTATTAGTTATTGTACCTTTGTGTAAAATATTTTGCAAATGTTAAAAAAAGGATCCAAATTAAATAGTATTTTAACAGGAAGTTGTCCAACTTGCCATGAAGAAAGCATGTATTTAGACAAAAATCCGTATAATGTTCTAAATGTGTACAAAATGCACGAAAATTGTAGTCATTGTGGAACCAAATATAAAATAGAACCGTCGTTTTTTTATGGTGCCATGTATGTAAGTTATGGCCTAGGAATTGCTTTTGGAGTAGCTGCATTTATTATCACCTATTTCTTTGTTGGAGAAAAAGATTTAGTAAACAATTTTATCGCAATAATCATTACTTTAATAGTATTTATGCCGGTAATTATGAGATTATCTAGAAATATATGGATAAATCTGTTCATGAGTTACGACAAAGATTGGAAACAACACAAAGGCGAAAAGAAAGCCACACTTAGATAAATAAAAAACCGAAACAAATTAGTTTCGGTTTTTTTTATAGCATCGTATTATATCAATTTCCTTTTCTAACGGAATATCATTTTCAATATGCTGAAATAATTGATTGGCTAAATAAGGTCCAAGCATTACACCGCGAGTTCCTAAACCATTTAAAACATGTAATTGCGAATGTGTGGGATGTGTTCCTACTAATGGCCTCCTATCTTTAACTGTAGGTCGAACACCTGCAAAATGTTTCACAATTTCAAAATCGCATGAAATTAATTCGGATAATTTTTCGATTAATTCTTGTTTTCCTTCTTCCGTTGGAACATTCGTTTTGTCTTTCCAATCATAAGTGGCCCCGACTTTATAAAAATCATTTCCAATTGGAAGTATAAATACACTTGATTTTATCACCACATCTAAATGTAAATTGGGCGCTTTGATGATGAGTAATTCACCTTTAGTTCCATCCAAAGGCAAATCATTAAAATAAGGATTGGCATGTAATCCAAAACCTTCTGCAAAAATGATATGTTTGGCTTTTATATTTTTATATTGAACTCCGTCTTCTAAAAATTCGATTTCATCATAGTTAAAACCTTCATTAGAAAAACAATTTAGGTCTTGCAAATATTTAGTATAAGCTTCAATCAAAGTTGAGATCTCTAAATAGCCCGTATGATTAACCTTTCCGTAGTGAAATGGAGAAGCAATATTTTTATAAGAGCTTGTAACTAGTTTAGCGTCTAAAAAAGGAGCTAAATTTGGTTTATCTGCTGCTTGAAACCAATTATTTTGTTCTTCAGCAGAATATAATTTACGAAGTATTGGCAATTCAAAATCGAAAAGTACATTCAACTTGGATTGCATATTATGGTACAAAGGAAAAGCAAAATCTATTTGCTCCTTAGCTTTCCAAACTTCACTGAAACGTTTTAAAACTACAGGGTTATATAATCCACCAGCTACACGAGATGAAGGTTGCGAATTGTTATCAAAAACAAAAATTGATTTATTGTTTTGTAAAGCAATTTCCGCAAATGAAATTCCGGCTAAACCATTTCCAACGATTATAAAATCTATCATGGTGTAAAATTAAAAAACTCTTACCAAATGGTAAGAGTTTTTTAAATGAAATTGGAGAAATACTATTAATAATTCCACATATCTTGTTCAAAGTCACGAATCTTTTCTTTAACACGATCTGATTCTAACAATTGCATTTGAGCGTTTTCTTTCATGTAATCAGCAATCTTACGATCACCGTAAACATTTTCTTCTAAATAAATCATTCCACTAAAACGACGTGCGTTTAATAAATGATCGAAAGAAAATGGCATTGCAGAGTTTCTATTATTGAATGCTTTAGCTTCATGTAAAATATCTCTAGTTGATGGGAAATAAACCCAGAACAAATCAATATATTCTAATTCTGCATCATTATTCTTTTTAGAGAAAACGTCTGGAACAACTGGACAGATACCTAATAATCTGTATTTTAACTCACCTTGTCTTTTATCGAAATACCAATAACCAACAATACGATAAGCACTTACATCATAAGCTTCAATCTCAGTTTTTCTGATAAACTCTTCATCAATTTTCTTCGTACCTTTTCTATAAGCTTCCATATCCTCATTCATTTGTTCACGACCTACGTCAGTAGTATCAACTGTGAATAATGATGATTCAATATCCTTAAGTGTCTTTTTAGTAGTAAAATAACTTGAGTCATAAACTTCCGTAATTTTACCTTCTTTAATTCCACTAATTAGAACATTATAAAGAGGTCTTCTATCTGGTGAAGACATAACATCACCTTCAACTGGGAAATAAAGAGGGAAGTTTACTCTCTCATCAAGATCAACAAATTCCCAAATACGTTTTCCCATTAAGATATCTCTATCATGAACATATCCATAAGGTAAAGGTTTGTCGTTATCAGCGCTTAACTCAGCTTCTGTTTTCTTCCCGATTTGATCAGGTGTCTTAGCATTTAATAAGTTTGACTGAGCAAAAGTAGTAGCACTTAAACCTAATACTAAAATTGCAATACTATTTCTCCAATTCATTTTATTCATTTTTTATTTGGTTTAAAATATAAACTCAAATTAATTTAAATTATTGTATTTCGTAAGTACAAATAGATACTTTCTTAGCCATCTGATCGATTCCAGTAAAACTAGCTTTGATTTCAGAAATAACTACTACATCACCTTTTTGTGCTTTAGCAATTGCAGATTTAGCTCTAGCATCCATTCTATTACCACTTACTACAATTGTAGGTTGTCCAGGAACTTTAACGTTAAACTGAGTAACGTTTACTGTTACAGGGAAATCGAAATCTTCCATAACAGCAGTAACAGAACAAACTTCTAAGTTAGATTTTGGTCCTTTGTTCTTTTCAGAACCACCAACTTTTCCAGTTGGAGCAGGTAAACCTTTAATTCTAAATACTTGTGCACTAGACATTGATTTACCATCAGGCATTGTAGCGTTTACGTTAATTTTAACTTCGCTACCTGAACCTGGTTTTAACATGAATTTACCATCACCTACTTTAGACATTCCAGGAGCACTAGCATTCACTTTGTTAGAAGCAATACCAGGAACTGAAATAGAGATAGGGTTAGGAACTCCACGGTAAACAACATTCATTTTATCTGCTGAAATGATAGCTTGATTTGGACGTGGAACTACAACATATTTACCGTCGAAAGGTAATTCAACTGGTTTACCATCTTCCATAAAAACAAAACTACCTCCAAAAGACTGTTCACCAATACTACCAGCTGTCATATTTAAAATAGCTTGTCCATTTTCAACTTTACCTGGACCTTTGAAATCAGAAACTTTAACATTCTCATCATATTTTCCAATTACAACTTTACCAGTTACAGCCTCTCCTTGAAAATAAACATTTTTGTCAAGTGAAACAATAGCTTTAAAGTTTTTCAAAGACATTGTTTCAATAGCAGCTTTTCCTAACAAAATACTGTAAACATCTGCTTCAGCTTTTTTGATATCATTTTGAGCTAACGCAAGTTTAGATAAAGTTGCAATAGCAGGAAAACCTTTAAAGTGATAATCTAAATATTTTTTTGAAACACCTTCAGCATCTTTAATGTCAGCAGTACCAAACTTTGAGTTAATTTCGCTAACAATAGGTGTCAATTTAACATTTTTACCTAAAACTGCTTTCATGTCTGTTAAATACTTATTGTATTTAGAAACAATTTCATTACCTTTTGCTGAATAACCATCACCTTGAAACCATTTTTCATCAATAGTTGACTTATCCATCGCTTCATATGGCATTTTACCTGTTTTTTCATCTACTGGAAAATCTTTAGCAATATCAGATTTTATAGTCTCTAAATAATCATAAAATTCATTAGAAATCTTTTTTACTTGATTTGCTTCGTCTAATGCGTTTTTGAAATTAACGTTTTCAGCAGCTTTAGCAGCTAATACAGAAAGCATTTCTTCATTAGTTTTCTTTGCACCTGAATTAACTTCTTCGAATTTTTCATCCATTAATCCAAAAGCCGATAATACTTCTTTTGACATATTCAATGCCAACATTGCGATGAAAACCAAATACATTAGGTTAATCATCTTCTGTCTAGGGGTTAATTTTCCTCCTGCCATTTTTCCTTAAATTAGTTTTTTAATTAATAAAATATTTAATGATAAAACTAATTATCCTCTGTTACTCATAGCAGATAACATACCTCCATAAACTGCATTTAAAGATGCGATATTAGAAGTCATCGATTGCATTTGCTCTTTCAATTTAGCAGCATTTTCTGCAATTTCTTTATTAGCTTGTGCATTTCTGTCAGCACTTTCTAATTGAATTTTATATAAATTGTTTAAAGCTTCCATTTGAGCTGCAGCTGTAGACATTTCTTCAGCATATTTCTTTTGTCCTGCCATAGCATCAACTGTTGGAGAAATTGATTTAGCAGCTCCTTCGAAATTTTTGATACTATTTCCTAAGCTTGCCATTAATTCACCATCAATTTTAGCTTCTTTTAACATATTATCTAATTTTTGAGATAATAAACCTTGAGCTTCAGTTGGGTTTTCTTTTTTATCTCTTGGTTTAGCTTCTCCACCTGCTAATTCAGGGTAAACTAAAGACCAATCTAATTCGTGTTCTACTGGTTCAAAAGCTGATAATGCGAAAATCGCTGCTTCTGTTAATAAACCGATTACAAGCATTGGTCCTGCACCTGGCCAGTGCATTAATTTGAATAATGCTCCAACGATTACTACTGCCGCTCCCATTCCGTAAAGGAATCCCATCACTTTTTTGCTTAAAATTGCCATAATAAATAAAATTTAGTTAGTTAAGTTAATTATATAATAAAATTGGTTAAATACTATTTTGGTCTAGTTCCAGTTGCAGCTGTACCCATATAATCTTGTACAGTTCTGAATCCAATATAACTTCTTGCAGAATCCGCATACTCATAATCACGAGTAGAAACTTGTAAGAAATAAGCAACATCTTTCCAAGAACCACCACGAACCACTTTTCTTTGATTTTTCTTATCAGCAACATGTGGATTCATTGTTGAAACGAATTCATAAGCTTCAGCATAATAAGAAGACTCTGTCCATTCAGAAACATTACCAGCCATGTTGTACAAATTGAAATCATTTGGCTCGTAAGATTTAGCTTCTACAGTGTACAAAGCACCATCAGCTGCGTAATCTCCACGATTTGGTTTGAAGTTAGCCATAAAACAACCTCTATCATTTTTAGCATAAGGACCACCCCAAGGATAAGTTCCACCTTCAATTCCACCTCTAGCTGCATATTCCCACTCAGCCTCTGTTGGCAAACGGAATGAGTTTACTTGATCTCTTCCTTTTTTCTTTTTAATATAAGCATTTTTATACATTGTTCTCCAAGCACAAAATGCTTTAGCTTGATTCCAAGAAACACCCACAACTGGATACTCTCCATAAGCTTGGTGCCAGAAATAATCATTATGCATTGGCTCATTGTAAGAGTAAGCGAAATCTTTTATCCAAACTGTTGTATCAGGGTAGATTTCAATAGGTGGCGCATCTTCATAAAAGTTTTTACGTCCTTTTTTCTTAACAGCCTTGTTTAAATCAACTTGGTTATACTTGAATTTTAGCTTAGAAGCATCAATTGTCTTTAACCCATTATAAGACTCAGATTCAGGTAAATACATTGAATCCATTACCTCAACATAAAACTCATCTGGATATTTAGATGGTTCTTTGATAAGTTTAATTTTACTATTTAATTTTCTACCTGCATAGATATCATCATCAGTACCTACACTATAGTAGTTCTCATACATGTATTTATCATAAGGAGTCATTTTCTCAGGATCTACATCTGCAAAAGCATAATTCCCAATACCATCTCCTTGTTTTTTTCCTTGCTCATCTGCAAGAATAGCCAATCGCGTTCTGATTGTTGAATCTTTTACCCATTCAACAAACTTACGATACTCGCTATTTGTAATTTCCGTTTCATCCATATAGAATGAACGAACCGTAACTGTCTTAGTAGGTGCGTCTTGAATGTTAGCTAAATCATCATCGGCTTTACCCATAATAAAAGCTCCACCAGGGACTAACGTCATTCCGTAAGGTTTCTCGGGATGCCATTTTCTCCCTTTAACTCCTACTAATTCTCCTTTATCGCCTTTACCACAACTGATAAATAATGACAAAATTGCTGAAAATGCAACAAACTTCTTCATATAAACTTGGGTTAAATGTAATTTCTATTTAAGGGCGTAAACCTATTCAATAATTTTGAAAAAAACAACATTTTTTTTAAAAACGTGCAAAAAATATTGAATTTTAGCATTACACCTGTTTTAACAATGCTTTAACACTTTGAAAATAACGCCTTTTACAAAATATTCCTCCTTTGTGCTTTCCACCATCTCTCTGGAATTTCTTGCTCGCAAGCTGCTAAATAATCTTCATGTGTGCAAGGGAATAACGTATTTCTTTTTAATTTATTGTTAACATTTGTTAAAAACGGTATTTCTATCCACCATCTTGCGGTTTTATTGCTCTTATAAAAGATTAATTCTTCCTCTTCTATAGGCACAATATACTTTATATAGTTCTCTTTTGTGCCAAATGGATACTCATTTGAACGGAAACAAAATCCTTCTATAAAATACCACAACATTTGAGCGGTCAAAACAACTTCATTTCCATTTGGATTAAAATTAAAAATCCCAAAAGAAGTTACTTTATCGCTAATTCCAGCGTAACGAGATAATGCACAAATTTCCTTTCCAGTGAAACCATTAGGATTAAAAACATCAAAATTTCCAGAATAGGAAGATTGAACGGAATGCATATCAACACTTACTAAATCAGCATCTCTAAAAACGGGTTCTGCCACCACAATATTATTTGAAACTTCACCTAAACGATAGGCTTCAAAGTATAATTTCTCGATTAAATCGATTTCTTCTTGCGAATTAAAATAGGTTTGAAAACCTAAATTACTGAAATTAAATAGATTATTAGGTTCTTCTACGATAATTTTCGACAAATAAGACTCCGAATCCAATTTATTCTCCTTAGAAAAATCAAATTGATTGTCTACGGAAACCAAATTTACCATTTGATCTAAATTATCATAACCGCGATACATCGAATAAGTTAAATCTTGACTTCCTCCTATAACAACTGGTATAATTCTTTTTTTAATCAACTCAGCTACTAAACTTTTTACAACAAAATAGGTATCTTCAATGCTTGCTCCTGCTTCTATAGTTCCTAAATCTACAATTGAAGCATTCCAATTTCCAGGAAAAAGACTGTAAAATTGCTTTCTAAAGTAGTCAAAAGAAAAATCATCATTATCTTTTTCACTTCCTCTAAATTCATTAACCGTGATTATAGCTATAGCAACATTGTCCAAAACCGGAAAATCGGTTTGGGTATGAAACACCACTTTTTTTCCCAATGTTTGATTGGATAATGTTGCAATGTATTCTTCTATAGAATTTGAAATAGGTTGTAAAAAATCAAAAACCATTGCTTATTTCTTTTTAGCGGTTGTTTTCTTAGCTGGTGCTTTTTTTGTCGCTGTCTTTTTAGCTGGTGTTTTCTTTTCAATCATTTCTTGAACTTGAGCCAACGTCAATTTACTTGCATCAACATCTTTACTCAATTCAATTTTGATTTTACCTTTGGTAATTACAGAACGACCCCAACGTGCTTTTTCTACTTTGATTCCTTCCTCTTTCCAATCGTGAAGTACTTTATCAATATCCTTTTGTTGTTTTTCTTCAATTAACTCATTCAAATCTGATTGTGATAAATTATCGAAGTTGTATTTTTTATTGACATTGATAAACATTCCATTCCATTTGATAAAAGGTCCAAAACGCCCCACTCCTTTTTGAATTGGCAATCCATCATAAGTTCCAATTGGCGCATCCGCTTGTACTTTCTCATCAATCAAACCTTGAGCCGTTTCCATAGTAACATCCATTGGATCTACTCCTTTTGGTAATGAAATAAATTGAGAACCAAAACGAACATAAGGTCCAAAACGACCATTGTTCACTTCAATTTCTTCTCCTTTATAAGTACCTAATTGTTTTGGAAGTAAAAATAAGTTTAATACTTCTTCCAAAGTGATATTTCCAATATTTTGATCTTGACGTAAACTAGCAAACTGCTTGTTTTCATCTTCGGCATCTCCAATTTGAGCCATTGCTCCATATTTTCCTAAACGAACCGAAACTTGTTTTCCTGAAACTGGATGCACTCCTAAGATTCTTTCACCACTTTCTCTATCTGCATTTTTCTCTACATCGACTACATTGGGATGGAAGTGTTTGTAGAAATCGTTCATCATTTTAGCCCAATCTACTTTTCCTTCTGCAATTTCGTCGAAATCTTGTTCCACTTTTGCCGTGAAATTATAATCTAAAATCGTATTGAAGTTCTTCACTAAGAAATCATTCACGATAATTCCGATATCGGTTGGAACTAACTTTCCTTTATCTGAACCAACATTTTCCGTTAAAACTTGTGATTTTACTTCACCAGCTTTTAACATCAATTGGTTGTATTTTCTTTCTTGACCTTCGAAACTTCCTTTTTCTACATAAGTTCTAGCGATAATAGTAGAAATAGTTGGCGCATACGTTGACGGACGACCAATTCCTAATTCTTCTAATTTTTTCACTAAAGAAGCTTCTGTATAACGACTTGGCGGACGTGAAAAACGTTCCGTAGCCGTGATATAATTATTCGTAAGTTTTTCGTTTACTTTTAAAGCTGGTAACATTCCTTCTTGTTCCTCTTCATCATCATCATGTCCTTCTAAATAGACTTTTAAGAAACCTTCAAATTTGATAACTTCTCCAGTTGCTGTAAAAGTTTCCGAATGATTGCTTGCTTCAATTTTTACATTAGTTCTTTCTAATTCCGCATCGCTCATTTGAGAAGCTACTGTTCTTTTCCAAATTAAATCATACAAACGCGCTTGATCTCTATCAATATCTACTGTGTGACGCGACATATCCGTTGGACGAATTGCCTCATGCGCTTCTTGTGCTCCTTTTGATTTGGTATTGAAATTTCTTGGTTTCGAAAATTCCTTTCCGTAATAGCTTGTAATTTCAGCTTGAGCTGCTGCCATAGCTTCTTGCGATAAATTCACACTATCCGTTCTCATGTAAGTAATAAGTCCGGCTTCGTACAAACGTTGTGCAATTTGCATGGTAATTCCAACAGGCAAATACAATTTTCTCGCTGCCTCTTGTTGCAACGTTGAAGTAGTAAATGGTGCTGCTGGTGATTTTTTTGTAGGTTTGGTTTCTAAATCTCCTACCTTGTAAGAGGAACCAATATTTTTAGCTAAGAAATCTTCTGCTTCTTTTTTAGTTGCAAAGTTCTTAGGTAATTTTGCTTTGAATGTTTTTCCAGCTTCGTTAGTAAATTCTGCTGTGATGCTGTAAGACGCTTCTGGTTTGAAATCTTGAATTTCTCTCTCACGTTCTACAATCAAACGAACTGAAACCGATTGCACACGACCAGCTGATAATCCTCCTTTTACTTTTTTCCAAAGTACTGGCGATAATTCGTAACCTACTAATCGGTCTAAAACTCTTCGTGCTTGTTGTGCGTTTACTAAGTTATAATCTATTCCTCTTGGATTTTCGATTGCTTTTTGAATAGCTGTTTTCGTGATTTCGTGAAAAACAATACGTTTTGTTTTTTCTGGTTTTAACTTTAATTCTTCAGATAAGTGCCAAGAAATTGCTTCTCCCTCACGGTCCTCATCGGAAGCCAACCAAACCATTTCGGCATTTTTAGCTAATCCTTTTAATTTGGTCACCAATGCTTTTTTATCGGCCGAAACTTCATATTTCGGTTTAAAACCATTTTCTACATCTACTCCTATTTCTCTTGAAGGCAAGTCAGCAATATGCCCATAACTCGACTCTACTTGATACTCACTTCCTAGAAATTTCTCGATGGTTTTTGCCTTAGCTGGTGACTCAACGATTACTAAATTCTTTGCCATTTCATGTTTTTTTGAACCGCAAAAGTATAGGTTTTTTTTAAATTTTAACATCTTGAGTATTTTTTTACCTACAATTAACCAAAATATCGGTCAAATTACTCCTATATATATAGGTATAAAATCCACGAAAAACGGCTACTTAGAAATAGAGAAAAAAATAATTTAAAATTTCATGTTAAACCTTTTCTGCCATCTTGTCAGATTTTATAATTTAGTATTATCTTTGCGGACTGATTTAATGGAAATCTTTGATATGGAAAAGGTAATTGATGAAAACAAACAAGGTCAAAGTTTAGTACTTGACCAAAAAGAAGGAAATACAAAAAAACTTTTTATAGAGAGTTATGGTTGCCAAATGAATTTTTCGGACAGCGAAATTGTGGCGTCTATTCTTTATGAAAACGGATATAATACCACTCAAAATCTAGAAGATGCTGATTTGGTTTTGGTAAACACTTGTTCTATTCGCGATAAAGCGGAACAGACGATTCGTAAACGTTTAGAAAAATACAACGCAGTTAAAAAAATCAACCCTTCAATGAAAGTTGGAGTTTTAGGTTGTATGGCGGAACGTTTGAAAAGTCAGTTTTTAGAGGAAGAAAAAATTGTAGATATGGTCGTTGGACCGGATGCTTACAAAGATTTACCCAATTTATTAGCAGAAGTAGAAGAAGGAAGAGATGCTATCAACGTAATTCTTTCAAAAGAAGAAACTTATGGTGATATTTCTCCAGTGCGTTTGAATAGTAACGGAGTTAATGCTTTCGTTTCAATCACCAGAGGTTGCGATAATATGTGTACGTTTTGCGTTGTTCCTTTTACACGTGGTCGTGAGCGTAGTCGTGAACCACAAAGTATTTATGACGAAATTCAAGATTTGTACGATAGAGGTTTCAAAGAAGTTACTTTATTAGGACAAAACGTAGATAGTTACCTTTGGTATGGTGGAGGATTGAAAAAAGACTACGACAAAGCAACCGAAATGCAAAAAGCTACTGCAGTTGATTTTGCGCAATTATTAGACAAATGTGCTACGTTGTTTCCAAAAATGCGTTTTAGATTCTCAACTTCGAATCCGCAAGACATGCATGTAGAAGTAATTGAAACTATGGCGAAACATCATAACATTTGCAACTACATTCACTTACCTGTTCAAAGTGGAAGTACTCGAATTTTACAAGAAATGAATCGTCAACACACGCGTGAAGAATACATCGCGTTGATTGACAAAATATATGCAATTATTCCAGATATTTCATTATCGCAAGATATGATTGCTGGTTTCCCAACAGAAACAGAAGAAGATCATCAAGATACGTTGAGTTTGATGAAATATGTAAAATATGATTTCGGATTTATGTTTGCGTATTCAGAACGTCCAGGAACTTTGGCTGCCAGAAAAATGGAAGACGACGTTCCAGAAGAAGTGAAGAAAAGACGTTTAAATGAAATCATCGACTTACAACAAAGAATTGGTTTAGAAAGAACGCAACGTTTCATCGGTCAAGAAGTAGAAGTATTGATTGAAAAAGAATCAAAACGTTCAGACGCACATTGGAGCGGAAGAAATTCGCAAAACACTGTAGTCGTGTTCCCAAAAGAAAATTACAAAGTAGGTGAATTCGTAATGGTAAAAATCACAGATTGTACCGCTGCAACATTGATTGGAGAAGCGGTTGGATATTCTGAAATAATGAATTAAAAATATTAGCCACGGATTAAAGGATTAACACGGATTTCAATATGGGACTTTATAGAGAAGAAGAAACTTTTAAAATTATTGGGATTTGTATGGAAGTTCACAGGAATCTTGGTCCTGGATTGCTTGAAGTAGTATATAAAGATGCTTTAGAGATAGAATTTAAAGCAAATAATATTCCTTTTGAAAGAGAAAAAGAATTTTCAATCGAATATAAAGGAATATTATTACCGCATAAATTTTATGCTGATTTCATTGTAAATGAAGATATTGTTTTAGAAGTAAAGGCAGTAAAAGAATTTTCAGGAGAACATACTGCACAAGTATTGAATTATATGAAACTTTCAGGCTCAGAAATTGGTTTATTGGTGAATTTTCAAAATAAATCATTACAAAACAAAAGATTAGTATTTTAATTAATCCGTGAAAATCCTTTAATCCGTGGCAATAAAACTAAAAAAATGGAATCAGTACAAGCTATAAAACAACGATTTGAAATTATTGGGAACGACCCAAAACTCAATCGTGCCGTGGAGAAAGCCATTCAGGTGGCTCCAACGGATATTTCGGTATTGGTAACAGGTGAAAGTGGTGTTGGAAAAGAAAGTATTCCAAAAATCATTCACGCGCTTTCGCACAGAAAACATGGGAAATATATCGCCGTAAACTGTGGTGCTATTCCAGAAGGAACCATTGATAGTGAACTTTTCGGACATGAAAAAGGTTCGTTTACTGGAGCAACCAACACACGAGAAGGTTACTTTGAAGTTGCCGATGGCGGAACCATATTTTTAGACGAAGTAGGTGAATTACCCTTAACTACTCAAGTACGTTTATTACGTGTTTTAGAAAATGGTGAATTCATCAAAGTAGGTTCATCACAAGTTCAAAAAACAAATGTTCGAATTGTAGCGGCTACGAATGTGAATATGTTTGATGCGATTGAAAAAGGTAAATTTCGTGAGGATTTATTTTATCGATTGAGTACTGTTGATATTATGTTGCCACCACTTCGCGAACGCAAAGATGACATTCATTTGTTGTTTAGAAAATTTGCTTCGGATTTTGCGCATAAATACAAAATGCCCCCCATTAAATTAGACGACAGCGCCGTTGAATTGCTTTTAAAATATCGATGGAGCGGAAACATTCGTCAATTGCGAAATGTTGCTGAGCAAATTTCGGTTTTGGAAACAAAACGTGAGATTTCATCACAAACGCTTCTCTCCTATTTACCAATGGAAAATCCGAATTTACCTTCGGTCATTGGAACTAAAAAATCGGAAAGTGATTTCAGTAACGAAAGAGAAATTTTGTACAAAGTCCTTTTTGATATGAAGAGCGACTTGAACGATTTGAAAAAGCTTACGATGGAATTAATGCAAAACGGAAGTTCAAAAGTTCAAGAAGCCAACAAAGGATTAATTCAGAAAATTTACGGCAAACCCGAAGAAAATGCTATTTTTGAAGAAGAACCAAGAGTAGAAATGCTTCCGAATCAAAACAATTTGATTCAGGAAGAATTTGAAGACGATGACGATGAAAATTATTTATTCGCCGAAACCGTTGACGAAGAAGAAACCTTAAGTTTAGAAGCGAAAGAAATAGAATTAATCAAGAAATCTTTAGAACGTAATAAAGGAAAACGAAAAGCGGCTGCTGACGAATTAGGAATTTCCGAAAGAACACTATACAGAAAAATCAAACAATACGATTTATAATGAGATATTTCATCATAATATTAACACTTACTTTTTCATTTATCTTAAACAGTTGTGGCGTTTATAATTTCACAGGTGCTAAACCTATTGATGCTAAAACATTTCAAGTGAATTACTTTCAAAATAATGCACCTTTGGTAGAGCCCGGAATTGAAAGAACTTTCACATTAGAACTTCAAGATATTATTCAAAACCAAACCAATTTAAATTTGGTGTCTCAAGGTGGTGAATTACTTTACGAAGGTGAAATTACCGATTATCGTATTACACCTATGACCGCAACTGCTGACCAAAGAGCAGCACAAAATAGATTAACAATAAGTGTAATGGTAAGATTTACCAATAGAAACAAAGAAGAGGATAATTTTGAAAAGCGTTTTTCCTTTTACTATGATTTCGATGCCAATCAACAATTGGTAGGTTCACAATTAACTAACGCTTTAGATGTTATTTTTGAGCGAATTACTCAAGATATTTTTAATGATTCATTAGCTAAATGGTAATTAATTTGTAAATTTTGAATATATCCGATTTAACATATCTTTTAAACAAGCCTGAAACTATAAACGAAAAGCAAACCATTGCTTTAGAGAATGTAGTTTTACAGTTTCCGTATTTTCAAGCGGCACGAGCTTTACATTTAAAAGGATTGTACAATCAGGAAAGTTTTAGATACAATTACGAATTAAAAAAAACAGCAGCTTACACCACTGATAGGACTATATTATTTGAATTTATTACTTCAGATAATTTCACAGCAATCCAACAGGAAAAGATAGATGAAATTCAAAGATCATTGTTAGATATTGAAGTACATCATATGGAAGAAATAATTGTATTGCCAGAAATTGAAAGTACAGTAACTCCAGAAGAAACAGAAATAATTGAACCAACTTCAGAAGAAAAACTAGAAATAGGTAAACCTTTACCTTTTACTCCTTCAGAAAGACATTCGTTCCAAGAATGGTTACAATTGACCAAATTTAGTCCAATTGAACGTGAAATTGAAGAAAAAAACACTTCGAACAACCCTGAAAAGCAAAAAAAAATAGACATCATTGATAAATTTATTGAAGCTAATCCAAAAATTGCTCCAGTAAAAGAAACAACCAAAGCACCTGCAAATATTAGCAAAAGCGTTGAAGAGCCAACGCATCTAATGACCGAAACATTAGCCAAAGTATATTTGGAACAAAAAAAATATACAAAAGCAATACAAGCTTATGAAATATTAATTTTGAAATATCCAGAAAAAAGTAGTTTCTTTGCAGACCGAATAAATGAAATCAAAAATTTACAACAAAATAATAATTAATTATGGGATTCACAGGTTTTTTAATTGCGATAACAATTGTTTGTTTTTTATTAATCTTAGCTATTATGGTTCAAAACCCTAAAGGTGGAGGTTTATCTTCTTCATTTGGTGGTTCTCAACAATTAGGTGGAGTTCAAAAAACAACTGACTTTTTAGATAAAAGTACTTGGACATTAGGTGGAATTTTAATTGCTTTAATTTTACTTTCTAGTTTAAGTTTTAATGGAGCTGCATCTGGTTCTAAAGTTTTAGGTGAAGACGAAACTTCTGTTCCTACAACTACAATTCCAACAACTCCAGAAGCTGCAAAACAAGCTGCTCCTGCTGCTACACCAGCACCAGTTGCAACAGATTCTACAAAATAAGAATTGATAAAATATATAAAATGCCAGCATGTCAGTGCTGGCATTTTTTTTACCGAAAAATTGTCAGAAAATCGCTTTGGCACAATTTCTGAAAAACAACAAGCAACAAATTAATTTTAATAAACAAAATATATACAATTATGTCATTAAACATTAAACCTATTTCAGATCGTGTAGTAATTGCTCCATTAGCAGCAGAAACTACAACAGCTTCAGGAATCATCATTCCAGACACTGCAAAAGAGAAACCACAAAAAGGTACTGTAGTAGCCGTGGGAAATGGCAAAAAAGATTACACTATGTCTGTAAAAGTTGGAGATACTGTTTTATACGGTAAATATTCAGGAACAGAGTTCAAATATGAAGGTAAAGATTACCTAATTATGAGAGAAGACGAAATTTACGCAATTCTTTAATCACAGATTAATCAATAACATTTAAACAAAAAATAAAAATGGCAAAAGATATAAAATTCGACATTGAAGCACGCGATGGTTTAAAACGTGGTGTTGACGCATTAGCAAATGCAGTAAAAGTAACTTTAGGTCCAAAGGGAAGAAATGTAATTATTTCGAAATCATTTGGTGGACCAACAGTAACGAAAGATGGTGTTTCTGTTGCAAAAGAAATCGAATTACAAGATCCATTAGAAAATATGGGGGCTCAAATGGTAAAAGAAGTAGCTTCTAAAACCAATGATTTAGCTGGTGATGGAACAACTACTGCAACCGTTTTAGCTCAAGCAATCGTAAAAGAAGGTTTGAAAAACGTAGCTGCTGGAGCTAATCCAATGGATTTAAAACGTGGAATTGACAAAGCTGTAGAAACTATTGTTTCAGAATTAGGAAAACAATCTGTAGCTGTCGGTGACTCTTCTGAAAAAATCAAACAAGTAGCTTCTATTTCAGCTAATAATGATGAAACTATTGGTGATTTAATCGCTGTAGCTTTTTCAAAAGTTGGAAAAGAAGGTGTTATCACAGTAGAAGAAGCAAAAGGAACTGATACTTACGTTGATGTTGTAGAAGGAATGCAATTCGACAGAGGGTATTTATCACCATATTTCGTAACTGATGCTGATAAAATGGTAGCGGAATTAAGCAATCCATACGTTTTATTATACGACAAAAAAATATCTAACTTACAAGAGTTATTACCAGTTTTAGAACCAGTAGCTCAATCAGGAAGACCATTGTTAATTATTGCTGAAGATGTTGATGGACAAGCGTTAGCTACATTAGTAGTAAACAAATTACGTGGTGGATTAAAAATTGCAGCTGTTAAAGCTCCAGGTTTTGGAGACAGAAGAAAAGCTATGTTAGAAGACATCGCCATCTTAACTGGAGGAACTGTAATTGCTGAAGAAAGTGGATATTCATTAGAAAACGCTACTTTAGACATGTTAGGAACTGCAGAAAACATTACAATTGATAAAGACAATACAACAATTGTAAACGGTTCTGGTGATGCTGAAAACATCAAAGCAAGAGTAAACCAAATCAAATCGCAAATCGAAACTACAACTTCTGATTACGATAGAGAAAAATTGCAAGAGCGTTTAGCTAAATTAGCTGGAGGTGTTGCCGTTTTATATGTTGGAGCAGCTTCTGAAGTAGAAATGAAAGAGAAAAAAGACCGCGTTGACGATGCTTTACACGCAACTCGTGCAGCAGTTGAAGAAGGAATTGTTGCTGGAGGTGGTGTTGCTTTAGTAAGAGCAAAAGCTGCATTAGCAAACTTAAAAGCAGAAAATGCTGACGAAGCAACAGGAATTCAAATCATTAACAAAGCAGTAGAAGCACCTTTAAGAACTATTGTTGAAAATGCTGGTGGTGAAGGTTCAGTTGTAATTGCAAAAATTACTGAAGGAAAAGACGATTTCGGATTTAATGCAAAAACAGGCGAATACGTTCAAATGTTAGCTGCCGGAATTATCGATCCTAAGAAAGTAACTCGTGTAGCTCTAGAAAATGCTGCTTCTGTAGCAGGAATGATTTTAACTACTGAATGTGCTTTAATTGACATCAAAGAAGACAGTCCTGCAATGCCAATGGGCGGAGGAATGCCAGGAATGATGTAAAATTCACAGTACTCAAATACATAAAACCCGATTAGAACTTTCTAATCGGGTTTTATTTTTAAAACTAACTTAAAACAAAAAATAAAACTATCTAATTGAAGAAAACTTGATATTGTGCTATCACAGAACCATTTCTAGAAACTTGGTCTCCAGCAGTATTATAAATTGGTCTATCTTGATAAGAAACAGTAAACTTAGAAGTGTGATTTACTAATAACCAGTTTACACCAATATCATAAAAATTCATTTGATCGTTTAATCGATTAAAATTAGAACTCTGAATCGATGCGTAAGGCATAAGAGTGGTTTTACCAATTAAATTCTCTTTGAATTTATATCCAATCTGACCATATAAAGTTGTTCCTGTTCCATACATTGGAAATGCATTTCCAGCGCCATTTAAAATTGCAGCATTGTTATTTCCATTTGCTGGATTCATCACACCTAAATTACGCGTATAATTATCTCCGAAATCATATTTTGTAATACTTGCATAAGCACTGATAGCTTGTCCTTTAGATCCAACTGGAGCATCATAATAAATATCAGCCGATAAATGTAACATGTTGTGATTAATAGTATCACCAACTGTATTTAATTTCCACATGGCATCTTTTTGATAAATAAATCCAGCACCGATATTAAATACTTTTTTCTTGCCTAAATAAGTTCCTGTCATGTAAGGCATCAAATTACTTTCTTGGTCTTTAAATTGGTATTGAAAGTAACCGTTCCATTGCATTTTTGGAGGAGCAGCTGAAAAATTCCAATTGGTATTTATGGTTGGATTATAGTTGGCTGATTTTTGAATTGCCATTGGTTGCGCCATTGCAATTCTATAATCTAACTTACCTAATTTCCCTTTTGCGAAAACTGATAATTTTCTCAAAAACTGGTCTGTAACATCATTTGTAGTTTGCTGAAACAATGGTGCATCAACTCCTAAAATAGAACCTGTTGATGGAGAGGAAAAACGAGCTAATCCACTCCAACCTGATAATCCCATACCTAAAGACAATTTTGTTTTATCAATTGCATATTCACCCATGGCATCATGCAAAAAGAAACCTTGCTTTCTATCAGAAATATTATTTAAGTTGTTTTGTCCAAATTGCGAATAAATAAAAACTCTATCGGTTATTTGCCCATACATCTGAATTCTAAAACGACGAATTCCAATATCGGTTCCGCTGCTTTTTTCAATTCCAAAAATTGTTGTTCCTGGATTATATTCTTGGCTACGAAGCCAAAGCTGAGCTAACATTGTAAACTTTACATAGTTACTGCCATCTTCATTTAAATTGAATTTACGATCTTTAAAAAAGCTATTAGATTCAGGCTTTTTTTCTTCTTGAGCATTTGCTTTTATAGTAACTAACACTAATGCAAAAACTCCCAAATATTTAAAAACATTTTTCATTTTTTGATATAAAGATTTTGAAAACCCTTTGCGAAAAGGGTTTTCAATTATTATTTTACTACTAAGAAATTAAGCCAATTTTGATTTTCTTGAAGATAATGGATGGCTAGAAAGTGGTTGATGATTCTCTAGTCCTTTAATCTTAACTGTTCCTCCATTAGCTTCATAATCATGTTTAAAGTGCTCCAAGTTTTCCATTACAGAATGGTCAACTAATTTGGTTTTCTTTAAATCGATTGTTACATCAAAACCATAAGGAATAGCTTCTAATTTACTTTTTACTCCTAAATAATTTGTAAAAACAGCTGCTTTATTAATTTCAACTAAATAATTATTTCCTTCAAAAGAAACTAAAGTTGGCGCTTTAAATAATGAAGAAATTGGTGTTCCATTAATTAAATGAATGATGATTTTTAAAACCATACCCGCAGCAATACCAATAAGTAAATCTTCGAATAATGTAAAGAAAATCGTTACTAAAAAGATTGCCAATTGTTCTTTACCAATTTGAAATGTATGAATGAATTCTTTTGGATGCGCCAATTTAATCCCTACCGTAATCAACATTGCAGCTAAAGCAGCATTTGGAATCAACTCTAATATTGGAGTAGCAAGTAATACAAACATTAAAATAAAGAATCCGTGGAAAAAATTAGCCCATCTTGTTTTTGCACCATTGTTAACATTTGAAGAAGAACGTGCCACTTCAGAAATCATTGGCAAACCTCCTAAGAAAGCAGCAATTGTATTTCCAATTCCAACAGCAATTAAATCTTTATTCATGTTAGATTTTCTTTTAAAAGGATCCAACAAATCGATTGCTTTTACTGTTAACAATGATTCTAATGTTCCTACTAAAGCAAACATAACTACATATTTAATAAACAATCCTGTTTGAGAAAAACCTTCAAAACTTGCATTGAAATTCAAATTATCAACAAAACTTCCAATTTTCACTAAAGCATAAGCAGGTTCTGTTTCTTTAAAATGCATGAATAACTCACATGGAATAGCAAACAACAATACCACAAGCGGAGCTGGGATCATTTTAATTGTTTTGTTTTTGATATAAGGCCATCCCATCATAATTGACAAACTCACAATACCAATAATAGAAGCTTTAGGATCTAAATTAGCAATGAAGTTTGGAATATTAGCTAATAATTCCAATGGCCCTTTACCTTTTGCTAACGTTGGATTATCATTCAATAAAACGGGAATTTGTTTTGCTATAATGATAATTCCAATCGCTGCTAACATTCCGTGAATAGCAGAAAGTGGAAAGAAATCGGCCAATTTTCCTAATTTTAAAACTCCGAAAAGAATTTGAATTACTCCAGCAACAACCATTGCTCCAAGGGCTAATTTCCAACCCAACTCATTATCTCCTTTTCCAAATTCTGCAACAGCACCAGCAACAATAACAATTAAACCAGCAGCTGGCCCTTTAATTGTTAAACGAGAACCCATGAAAAATGAAACTACAATTCCTCCAATAATAGCCGTAATTAATCCCATAATTGGCGGGAAATCAGAAGCTTTTGCGATTCCTAAACTTAATGGCAATGCCAATAAAAAAACGATGAAACCAGAAATGGCATCCGTTTTAAAATTTTCTTTTAAACCTGCTAATCCATCAGCAGGAATGTATTTTTTTATATTTGCGTTCATATATTTTCGAATAAATTAAGATGATTTGTAAGGTAACTCATGATACGTTTTAACATGAGGACCTAAGAAAAGACGAGCATAAATTCGGATTCCAGCAATACCTGAAACCACAAAACTTGATGCTACAAAAAAGGCTAAGAATAGTTGATTACTATCTATATGACTAAAAACCAAATCTTCGCCAATGAAAGTTGTTGTAATTGGAAAACCTGTGATTCCTAATGTCGCTAACAAGAAAAAGAAAGCAAATTTAGGATGCTCGTAAACATGACCTAAATATTGATTAATCAGAATTTTTCTTTCTAATTTACGAAGTTGTAATAAAGCAAAATATCCTATTGTTCCAGCAATAATAATTCCAGCTAGATAATAAGCAATTTCACTGATACTAACTTTGTCATTAAACACAATGGCTAAAGCAATCCAAAAATGATTCATCACAATTAAAATCCATGCTAAAAATGGACTTCTTCGTTCTGAAAACGATTTAAAAACGAATACCAACCCAATGAAAGCAAACAATTCTGGAAGAATATTGGTAATTTGATAAGGTAAATGTAACTTGAATTTATACGTTATGAATCCCAATAAATAGATTGGAATAAAGAAGAAATAAATTCTCTTAATATTCAAGAAATCTAGTGATTTACCGATCATTTTCAAGGGTCTCCACAATACCATATTTAAGAAACCTTCCAAATTGAATTCTTTAAGAGCTAAAATGTAAAGTGTGTATTCTAGTTTCTTTGGATACGAATCTTCGATAGCTTTTTCTCTTGGTTTGAAATTGTAAAATTGGTCGCGAATTAAATAACTCACTACCGATGGTGATACCAATAATTGATATGTTCTCAAAAATGCATTTCCTGCGAAGTGAATTAAGGCTAATGTTTCAAAACCTAAAGCAATTTCAATAAATATAATTCCAATTTGAGAAATTGAACTGTAGGCAACTTGACTCTTTACAGAAGATTGAACTCTTGCCATAACTGATGCCGCCAAACTCGTAGTTAATCCCATTAATCCAATGGCAAAACGCATGGTAGTTTGATGTTCCCAAAATGGAAACGTTCTCAACATCAAGAAAACTCCTAAATGCACTGATAAGGAACCATAGAAAATTGCACTCGAAGGCGTTGGACCTTCCATAGCTCTTGGCAACCAAGACGAAAACGGAATTTGAGCCGATTTTGCCGCAGCCGCACAAGCTAAACAAAGCGCAATAAATATTCCGATAATGGAATGATTTTGCAGATGTTCGTTTACCAATTCGTAATTATTCAACTTCATGAAAGTAATATTTTCATGAAATAAATGGTGACTTGCCCACATCGCTAATAACAATCCGACATCGCCAATTCTATAAATTGAAAATACTTTGAAAGCATTTTTAACGGGTAAATAACGTTCTCTATAAAAAGCAATTAAAAGGAAAGAAGAAATTCCAATGATTTCCCAACCAATGAATAAGGTTTCAAAATTTCCTGATAAAATAGCTAAGTTATATCCGAAAAAGAAAAACAAAACCGTATTAAAAAAACGTTTGTATCCTTTTTCTCTATGTAAATAATAGCGACTATACGTAGTTATCATCGAAGTTAACAAAGCTCCAATGAATAAATAAACTGCTGAGATTTGGTCAAAATAGAAATCGATGAAAAACTCATAATGAGCTGTTTTTAATATCGATAATTCTAATAAATTCAAATCTTTTGCACCGTCAATTATCCAAAAAATGATAAAAGCTACTAATCCTACTAACTGTAAAAAAACCGTTCCAAAAGCCGTCCATGAGATGGCTTTTTCTTTAGATTCAGGCAAAAACAAACTAATGATAAAGCCTAAAAACGGTAACAGTATAAAATATTGCAATAACTCGTTCATGACTTAAATGGTATTAGTGATTATTCCTACCGGAAGATTCTCTTTTGTAGTTTCAACCAACTGCATTTCATCTTTAATGAAATTCACAGTTTGAAGAGGTTGATAGGGAACAAACTTTTCGTCTTCAAAAACAAAAAGCTCTTTAGTTTCAGGTTGAACTGCCACTAATTTCACCCAATCATTTTTAAACCATTCGTAAGTAGCTGGATTTTTAGAAATTGCATATAGTACTTTCTCAGGGAAATGTTCTGCAATAACTAACAAACGAACTGGGTCATGCACCTCAATCATCTGACTTGGTAAACCTGGACGTAAATCGCCATCGATTCCGTTGGCAACTCCAATTAATCCCATTACGTTATGAGGTAATTTAGAGCCCGCTCCTAATTTTTGATTATCAACTCTTGAGAAATAGTATTCCAAATTAATTCCACCACCAACTGGAGCAACTGCGCCTAAAATAATGGCTAAATAATCTCCAGAAGGATCGACTTCGTAGTCATATGAATTCAAGAATGAACGTCGATCTAAGAATAATTGCTTTGACAAACTTCTTCTTCCTACAATACACATTGCATTTGTAGCGTGATTTAATTCGGGACGTGGTTCAAATAAAGATAACGAACGACGTTTTACTTTTTCGTGAACTTTTTCTAAAGTATCTGTAGAATCAATCGTATCAAAACGTCTTGAACGCTCTTTTGCATTGTTATCTAAAGCTTTGGTAAACGTGATTACATTTTGTTGGTGCAAAGCTTTATTATTTTCAGATAAAGTTTCCTCATCATAAAAAGCAATTTCATCACGAGTTGTATCATGTAAAGCTGGTAAAAATTGCGTTGAAGTTGGAATATCAATTCCTCTTTGTCTCAAAATAGCTCTAACTTCTGGATGATTTGCTGCAAACGAAGCCACTTTTGCGTTTACCGAACTTGGTCGGCCTGAACAAGCTCCACAATCATAACCCGCATAATGCGTATTATTGATACTAGTCGCTCCGTGTCCAACAACGTAAACTATTGGAGAAAAATTCGATACTAATCCAATACTTTTCAACAAACCTTCTACTCTATTAGCCATTTCTTCTACTGAAAAACCAATTTGTAAGTCACCTTCTTTTTGATTTACATCTTTATTTTCGATAACTAATTTCGATTTTTTATGCAAATGCTTGAATGAAGATGTAGTTGCAGGCGACATCGAAGGTTTAAAAATATTCAAAAATAATTTTAAAGCCGAAGAAAACCCTAACGTCTGACTAATAATCCAACCAAAAAACAACGAGTGTGATTGCTTGTGATAATGTAAATCTTTAGCTTGTTTTTTCTTTCTGTGTTCTTCTTTGATTAAGAATTTTGGTGTAACAGGAGCTGGACATAATTTAGTATAAAATTTTCCATTTACCGGTTGATAGAAAAACTCAAAGTTAAAGAAAGCAGCTGTTCCATAAGTAGAAACATTTTTATCAATGTGTTCAACATGTCTCCTAAACGAACATTCTCTGTCGTCCATACAAAACATCCCTTGAAAACTTGGTATCTGCTCTAACTTTTCTTCTTTTACGTTTTGAACATTGGATAAAACAGCATCATAAAGACTCCATTCAAACGCTTGTTGCCAAAGTGATAATACATCGAAAAGTTCATTATATTCGACTTTTTCAAATAATAAGAATTCTTCGTCTTCGATTTTAAAACCAAGTGGCGCCCAAATATCATTAAACTTATTATCTAAAGTATCAATCTCAAGAAGTAATTCAAACTTGATTAATTCTTCTAATGTAATTTGTTTTGAATCTAATAAAGAACTTGGATTGTTCTCAATAGTCGCAATCATTCCGCTCCAACCTGGATGTCCAAATTGTTGGTCAAATAAATATTGTTCGAATAATTCTTCTTTTCCTACAATTATTTCTAATAACTGCGTAATTGAAGCATCTTCTTGTAATAGTTTTTTTGCTCTATTTGATGTAAAAATACCTTTAAAAGTATTTTTTTCCAATTCTTTAATCGAAGCTAAAAAACCTTTGTTGTAAACAGGAAAATTCCAAATAGCAACACCTTGATCTAAATAACTACACAATACGCGAAACAACAAACTGTGTGTTGATTTTTCAAGATTTATAGCATAGTATTTTTTCCAATTAGAACGTAAACTTCCTATTCTTGGAGAAATAGATTCGTCGTAATTGGTCTTCAGTAATTTTTCTTTCCAGATTTGAAGATTTGCAGCTCCTTTTGCTTTTGTAATGATAGCATCTAAAACTGTTTCATTGATTTCTTTATTAGCAAATCGTTGTCTAAAATCGGCTATTGATAAATATGTTTTGTAACCAAAAACAGTTGATGCTTCTAGCAATGCATCATGAAATTTTTTACTTTGAAAAGCATGCAAAGTATTGTGGTGCACAAAATCTTTCAGCGGATTTTGCGCAGGCAAATAATGAGTTAGGTTATGAAGAACTTCATGTTCGTCAAAACCAACGTTATGTGTTTTCATTGATTAATGAAATAAATTAATACACAGTGAACATTCACAATATAACAAATAATGTGAAAAATAACAAATATGTATTAAGAAAGATGAAACTTCCAATTACAATATAAATCGTAAAGCGGAATAATTTCTTTTGAAGAAAAGAATTGGGATAAATATGAATTTGAACTCTCCTCTAAAGTAGATTTAACAATAACAATTGATTTTGTTGGAATTAAAATCATATCCAACTCAATTTTCAATTCAGGTTCTATTTCAACAGTAACATATTCTCCTTCTTCTAGGTCAACGGTTTGAAAATGAGAAAAATCAGCAGGAGTATACTTTTTTTGAAATTCACCTTGAGATTCTGATACTAAATCTTTTGTAGCGTTATATGAAACAGAAAAAGCCCACATGAAAAATGTGAGCATAAAAAATAAAAATAATTGTAATAATCTTTTCAAAATGATTTCACTTGCTACCTAAAGTGACTACAAATGTATATTATATTTTGATTCAAAAAATTAATTTCTGATTAATTTTAACAAAAAACCGATTAGAAATTCTAATCGGTTTTTTTACTATTTTTCTATTCTCTCATAATTGCAACAACCATGAAGTTTATCATAGTCTTCATCTTTGGCTTTTGTAAATTCGGTATCATGACCTATAGCTGCAATTGCCTTTGCTACATCCTCTTTAGAGCACTTCGTTTCATCTATAATCAAATGAATATCACCATGATCAGCGTGCCACTCAGCGCTTTTCACTCCTTTTACAGAATAGGCAGCTTTTTCAATACGTTTTTCACACATTTCACAATTTCCTGCTACTTTAAACTCTACTTTTTTGTTTTTGCTTTTCTTCTCTTGGGCTACCATTGTGAAAGAAAAAATACATGCTAATACTAATAAAACTATCTTTTTCATTTTTCTATTATTTTAAATTACTTAATGATCGTGAACTTCTCCCTCAATATGTTGATGTTCTTCTACTTTATGATTGTCTTTTCTATCTTTAATTTTAAATCGTAAGCCAGCATAATACATGGCACCAAAAGTGGGTCCGTATATCATACTACTATCAAAATAAGTACCAAAAGGGTTTTCATTTTGAATAATTCCGTTCATTTGTTTATAATTCCCCATGTTTTCACCTCCAACATACACTTCAAAAGTACTTGAAAATGTTCTTGTAATTTGAGCATTTAATGTTCCAAAAGCTGGTGCATATTCATCTAAACGATATTGCGCAGGATTTGATTGTGTATACGGCAAACGTTGTTCGCCTAACCAATTGTAAGTGACATCAAACTTCCATTGTTGTCCTTTGTCTTTGATGTGTGTTTCGTAAGCTAAATTTCCAAAAACTCTATGTTTTGCTTGAAGCGCTCTTTGCATTTGACCTGTTACAAATTGCGTTTGTACATCGTAATATTTGTAAGCCGTTTTAAAAGTCAAATGCGTCATTAAACTTATTGAAAATTCCGCTTGAAATGAATTCGCAAAACTATTCCCTTTTAAATTGTAAAATAAAACATCTTGTGGAGAAGCATCAACATCTACAACCGCTTGATTTTGAAAATCAGTACGATAATAATCTAAAATTACCTCAGCCTCTTTTCCTACTAATTTGAATTTTTGAATAAAACTCAAACCATAATTCCAAGCAATTTCAGGATTTAATCCGTACAATTTTCCATCCGTATTCAAAATTGAGAAATTTCTGTTGGATGCAAATAATTGTTGGTTTTCAGCAAAAATATTTGCCGCACGTTTTCCTCTTCCGGCTGAAGCTCTAATAACAGCTTCTTTCCATGGATTGTAACGAATGTGCAATCTTGGCGTAACAAAAGTCCCTAAACGATTATGATTATCAACTCTTGCTCCAGCAACTAAACTGAAATTATCGGAATTGTCATAAGTGTATTCAAAAAACGCACCAACTGAGTTATCAATTCTTGAAAAGTCGCGACTGAAATTCACCGCTACAAATTCGTTATAATCATCATAAGAGAAATTTAAACCTGTTGTGAATTTATTCTTTGTGTTGTTGATAATCGAATTGAATAATAAATTCGAATAAAAACTTTTTTGATGAATGTCATACTGACTTAAACCAAAATACGAATCCTGTTTGTGCGATTGAAAGGAATTTTGGAAGCCAAAACTTTGATACGGCATATCGGGAAAAACATAACCTGTTTTGTTTGAAATTTCAATTTTCTCGGTATTGATTTCGCTTCCCCAAGCGTTTGTAGTTAATCTATCTGTATCGGGATTGAAACTCATTTCTCCTGCTTGTTTTTCATCGTTCATGTAGCGAACATTTAAAAAACTTACGATTCCATTTTCAGCATCATTATATTGCCAACGGTTTAAAATATTGACTTGTTTTCCAATTGGACCATCTAAAAATCCGTCGTTGTTCATATCGTTTTTACCAACACGAGTATTACCATGTAGAAACAAAGTAGAACTCAATTTATCAGAAAATTTATTATTGAAATGCGTATTGATTTCATAACGACTATCTTGAGAACCATAAACATTCAAGAAAAACGGAATATCATTAACTGGTTTTAAAACTTCATAATTGATTTGGCCCGAAATACTTTCATAACCATTAATTACACTTCCTGCTCCTTTGGTAATTTGGATACTTTCCACCCAAGTTCCAGGCACAAAAGACAATCCATAAGCTTGCGAAGCACCACGAACCGAAGGAATATTCTCTTCTGCGATTAAAATATATGGACTCGTTAAACCCAACATCTTAATTTGACGATTTCCAGTTACGGCATCGGAAAAATTTACATCGATAGATGGATTCGTGCTAAAACTTTCAGACAAGTTACAACAAGCTGCTTTAAGTAACTCTTTTTGCCCCATAACTTGAATGTTTTGGACTTTACTTAATGAATGTTCCGTTCCTTTTTTGGTTTTGGTAATCGTTACTTCTTTCAAAGTTTTTACTTCTTTCAAAATAACAGAGATGGTATTATTTACTACATCGATTTTTTGAGTTTCAAAACCAATGTAACTGATTACTAAAGAAGACGTTTCAGGAGATTTTTTTATAGTGAAATTCCCATTTTCATCTGTGGTGGTTCCAATTGCGGTATTGAACCAAAACACATTGGCACCTAATAAAGGTTGATTATTTTCGTCTGTTACTGTTCCTTTTATGGTTTCTTGTGAATGAATAAATTGAGAAACAAAGAATAGCAAAAACGCTATATTTTTAAACATAATAAGATTGTTTATTGTTATTAATTCTTTGATTTACAGAATAAAAAACAATAAACTTATGCGTAAAAAATCAATTGACAGTAGAGTTTGTAGAGCGGCGGCGCGTGAGAATCGCAATAAAAAGCCACTTCATTTGAAACGAAATTTTCTGATTCAAATGCAACGAAATTTGGCTTCCAATCAGCAGTAAAAACAACTGGTTCTAAATCTAATTGAAAGGTTTTAACCAATATATCATCGGTCTTTTTTTCAACTTTGATTAGCTTGTTAGAACAACAAGAATCGTGAGAATCTTCTTTTGCACAACAAGATTTCACCTCCTCAACACAAGGTTCATCTTCTTGATATTGAAAAGAAACCGATGCAATTTCATCCTTACAATAATGCACGGCAAAACTCAACCCTAAATTGGCAAGCAATACTAAGGAAGCTAAAACGACACTTATGTGTTTTCTGAAATTCATCGGAACAAAAGTAGGAAATTGGATTTTAATTTGCGTTAACTTTATTCTAAATTTCAATGACTTGTCCTAAAAATGGCACTTGAGCATCAAAACCAAATTGTTCTTGTACTTTTAAACGCAACTCATCCGCAGCTTCATTTTCACCATGAACCAAGAATACTTTTTTAGGTTTCGTTTCCAATTCGGATAACCAATTCAGTAAATCTTTTTGGTCGCCATGTGCAGATAAACTTTCGATTAAAAGAATATTTGCTAAAACAGGATAGTATTTTCCGTAAATTTTGATTTCTTGAGCGCCTTCTAGTAATTTTCTACCGCGTGTTCCTTCTGCTTGATAGCCTACTAATACAACTGTAGTTTCAGGCTTATCGATTAATCTTTCCAAATACGATAAAACTCTTCCTCCTGTAATCATACCACTTGCTGCGATAACTACTTTGGGTTGTTTATCGTAAACGGCATTCATACTGTCTTTGTAATCGGAAATCAAGGTAAAAACTTTGCACATTTCGTCGCAATCTTCAAAAGACAGTTTGTGCCAGGCACGATTGTCTTTAAAAACATCCAAAACGCTAATTCCCATTGGCGTATCTATAATATAAGGCATATTAGGAATGCGTTCTTCTTTTTTCAATTGCCAAATCAAATACATCATGGTTTGTACTCGTTCAACTGCAAAACTCGGAATGACAACGGTTCCACCTTTGTTGAAAGTATTATTGATGATAGTTTCCAATTCAAATAAAGCATCGGTTTCTGGATGAAGGCGATTTCCATAGGTACTTTCTAAGAAAACATAATCTGCTTTTTTCGGTTTTTGAGGCGGAAACATAAGTACATCATCATCTTGCCCAATATCGCCTGAAAAAACCAAAACTTTTCCATCAATCGTTAATTCAATCGAACAAGCGCCTAAAATATGACTTGCATAAAAGAATTTAAACGAAATATCATCATCCAATTTTACGTCCAAATCTTTATCCACCGCTCGAAACTTCGGAATTACAGCATCTACTTCAGACTCTGTATATAAAGGTTCGGCTAGATCGTGTTTTGAAAAATGCTCTTCATTGGCTCTCTTTGCTTCTTCTTCTTGAATTTTTGCACTATCATACAAAATCAATCGTGAAATTTCTTTTGTAGGTCGGGTACAGAAAATCTTTCCGTTGAAACCTTCGTTAACCAATTTTGGTAACCAACCACAATGATCTAAATGGCCATGAGTAAGAATTACAAAATCAATTGTTTCAGGTAAAATGGAAAGTGGTTCTCGATTTAATTCACGCAATGATTTTATGCCTTGAAACATACCACAATCAATCAAAATTCGAAGATTATTGTGTTCGATTAACGTTTTTGAACCTGTTACGGTTCCAGCTCCGCCTAAAAAATGAATTTTCATGATTTTTGCTTTTAATTGGTTAATTGATTGGCTTCTTTGAGTACATTTTTAATTCGATTGTGACTTAACTCGATGGTTTTTAAGTAATCTGGATGCAGCACCAAATCTTTGATGGTGATACAATCCAAAATGAGTAATTGATCTTTTTCTGCCTTAGTTAAAGTAGTCAAACAGGTTACGGGATATACTCTATATTTATCTACCAATTCTTTGATGCCATTTTTTTGAGGATAATCCCAACTCAACATATTCAAACCCGAACATTCCCCAAATTGAATTGCATCAGTGGTAAATTTGTTATTGGTTACAATGATACATTTTGAAATATTTCTCTTGGCCGAAAACAAGTCGTATTTTCTATCTTTCACATCATTAAATCGAGACAAAATATACATCGGCACTTTTACATCACTTTTTGCATCTTGACCAGAGTGAAATTTGCATTCAATCATAGAAAGCACATCGTTTTTGAGAAGCAAAATATCAATTTCATGTGATATACATTTTCCGTTTAATGTAACACTAACTTTCGTTTTAAAACCTTGTTCCTGCATTACTTTTGCAATGAACTTTTCAAAGAAAAATCCGGCCGGACCAAGTCCTAACAAAGCGGTTCTTAGATTGTAACGTGCGGCATGAACGTTAGAAATATTTTTTAATAATTGATAAGCACGCTTGTAGATTTTTTTTGAAGATATTCCTTCATACATTTCGCTTTCAATTTCTTTAACGATGGTTTCCGCCATAGCTTGGTCGGCTCCCGATTTTCGAAGAGAATTGATCAGTTTTTGTTCGTCATAATGAACTAGCTCACCGGAATATTTAGTAACTTTCATTTCGCTATAAATAATACCTAAAGGTACGAAAATTTAGCGAGAAATTTGTTGATAATAAAAAGCTGGAATAAAAAGCACTAAAAACAAAGGTTGAATTAAAAATCGTCGGATGTAGAATAAAATCAAATAATCGGGTTGATCAGAAAAATAAAGCAGTCCAAAAAACAAAACCATTAATACCACAAAAAATACACCATATAAAAGCATTGCGAATCGAACTAATGGTAATTGTTTGAATAATGAATAAAGGATTATCAATGAAAGTAATGTATTGATAAAATAACGAAAACACAAACCGAAAAACAATGGAATACTCTCGAAACTTGGCAATGATTTATTTTGGTATTCTGATTTAAAGAAGGCTAAAAAAGGATCATAGAACAATTGATTTTCAAAAGCACGAACAAATATTAATCCCAAAAGAGCGATTACAAGCACTAAGATTCGAAACTTATGTTTAAATAGTTTTTTTAACATAACCTGAAAATTTAGTTACCCACATAATCCATAAAACAAAAACTACTCCGTAAATGAAAAGCGGGAAAAAAGTCCCATGTAATAACGCTTCTTGTTCCGGAAAATAATACAATGAAAAAGATAAAACAGCTATCCTTACAATATTTAAAAGATGAATAAGTACAATTCCAAACAAAATAAACAATCCTGTTTTCTTCCATTGTAATGAAAATGCAAAAACAAACGACGCAAATAAAATCATTACACTTATCGCATTGCAACCTTCTACAATCCGAGCTACATATTTGGAATGAAAAAGCATTTTAATTGCAGGTTCTTTTCTATGCTGCGCTAATTCTACGTTTGAATCAAATAACAACATGAATTGTTTGGTTTGAAAAGCAACCGTTTTAGTTATACCATCAACTTCATTTTGTTGCAAATCAAATTGACTCAAATACAATTTGTAAATGAAGATAAAAACGACATAAAACAAGATAAACTTTAATAGAAAAGTAAAAAAATGTCGGTACTGATTAAAAATATTTTTCAAACATATTATTTTTAACAAAAATATAGATTTTTTAATAGTGCGGAATAAATACTTTTGCAAAAAAAATACAACTATGACATTTGAAGAATTAAAACCAATTGTTTCGAGCATTATTGAAAAAGAAAATGTTACTCGCGATGAAAAACTAAAAGAAATTTGCCAATTATTAAGTGAGAACGTAAGTTATTATGATTGGGTAGGATTTTATTTCGCGAATCACGAAGCTAGAACTTTACATTTAGGTCCGTATGTTGGAGCTGAAACTGACCATACTGTAATTCCATTTGGAAAAGGAATTTGCGGACAAGTAGCCGAATCGAATGCTAATTTTGTAGTTCCTGATGTAAAAGCACAAGATAATTACATTGCTTGTAGTTTTACTGTGAAATCAGAGATTGTAGTTCCATTATTCGTTAACGGAATTAATATTGGACAAATTGATATCGATTCTCACGTTATAGACCCTTTCTCAGAAGCTGACGAACGCTTTTTAGAGTTTGTAAATGAACAAGTTGCAAAATTATTTTAAGTAACAAATAATCTTTAACTCTTTTTTATACATTTGTCGTGATTATAACTAACACGACTCTGGCTATTTATGGAATTTAATGTCCCAAGTTTAGAACTCCCTTTTTTTGCTAATTTATTGCTATTATTAGTTTTAGCACGTTTTTTTGGCGAAATTATGGAGCGTTTTAAACAACCTGCTATGATTGGAGAAATTTTAGCTGGTGTATTATTAGGACCTACGATTTTAAATTTCATACATCGTACCGAAGAATTAAAAGTAATTTCTGAGTTGGGAGTTTTCTTATTGGTCATTATTGCAGGTTTAGAAATTAATTTGGATGAAATTGTGAAATCAATGAAAGGTCGAAATATTGTGATTTCACTTTTAGCCTTTTTTGTTCCAATTGTTTCAGGTTTTTTTGTGGGAAGATATTTTGAATTAGATGTAATGTCAACGATATTCATAGGATTATGTGTTGCCATTACCGCTTTACCTGTTAGTATTCGAATTTTGATGGATTTAGGTAAACTAAATTCTCCAGTAGGACAAAAAATTATTTCGGTAGCCATTTTTGATGATGTAATTGCGTTAACAATTTTAGGTATTTTATTAGATATTAAAGATGTTGAGCAAACATTTGCTAACATAACTCATGCAACTTTATTAACGCTTTTAAAACTGAGTTGTTTCTTAATTTTAGTAATTGCCACCTATCGTGTTATCCGAAATGTATCAAGAGAAGAAAATTTAATAGAAAACAAACTAAACAAGATACTTTCGCTATTAAAAGGAAAAGAATCGCTTTTTGCAGTATTCTTTGTGTTCATTCTAATCTTTGCCACTATTACCGAAAGTATTGGATTGCATTTTATAATTGGAGCCTTTTTTGCTTCGATGCTAATTTCAAAAGAATTAGTTGGCGAAAAACATTTAAACACGTTTCACAACACGACTAATAGTATGGCAATGGGGTTTTTAGCTCCCATCTTTTTTGCGGGAATTGGATTAGAATTTCAATTTTCATCCATTCAAAATTATCCGTTGTTATTTGCCATCATTGCCGTTTCATTCTTTTCAAAAATAATAGGTGGATATGTTGGTGGTCGCTTTGCGCGATTAGATCATAAAATTTCGCTTGCATTAGGTTTTGGATTAAATGCCAGAGGGATTATGGAGTTAGTAATTGCAAACATTGCTTACAAGGCTGGAATTATCAATACCGAAATCTTTTCGATGTTAGTAATTATGGGACTTATTACCACATTGGCTACTCCATTTTTATTAAAAAGGGCGTTCAAATCGATTGATAAAATTGCTTAAGTTTTGAATTTGGAAAAAATAATTCCTGATTTATAATTCATAATTCACAATTATTTCTATCTTTGCACCCGAATTGCAACCATACAATTCATACATAAAAATCATTTAAAATAATATTGGCATGTACTTGACAAAAGAAACTAAAGCTGAAATTTTCGCTAAACACGGAGGAAAAGCTGAAAACACTGGATCTGCTGAAGGGCAAATCGCATTATTTACATTTAGAATTTCTCACTTAACTGAGCACTTGAAAAAAAATCGTCATGATTTTAACACGGAGCGTTCGTTAGTACTTTTAGTAGGTAAAAGAAGAAGTCTTCTTGACTACTTAAAAAAGAAAGATATCAACAGATATCGTGAGATTATTAAAGAATTAGGTATTAGAAAATAATCAACTAAAGGGGCTTTGTGCCCCTTTTTGTTTTATTTATATTGACAGAAAAAGTTTGGTTTTTCATTGGGTTACAAACAACTACACACACAACAACAACACAACTACCCATTGTTTAATTTAGAATTAAAATTTTATGATTCCAAAAGTATTCCAAGAAGTTATCGATTTAGGTGACGGAAGAAGCATCACAATCGAAACTGGAAAATTGGCCAAACAAGCAGATGGATCTGTTGTTGTTCGTATGGGCGATGCCATGTTATTAGCAACAGCAGTATCTGCAAGAACATCAAATCCTGGTGTTGATTTTTTACCTTTAACGGTTGATTATCGTGAAAAATTTGCAGCAGCAGGTCGTTTTCCTGGTGGTTTCTTCAAAAGAGAAGCACGTCCAAGCGACAGCGAAGTATTAACAATGAGATTAGTAGACCGTGTATTGCGTCCACTTTTCCCAGACGATTACCATGCTGAAACACAAGTAATGATTCAATTAATGAGTCACGACGAAAATGTAATGCCAGATGCATTAGCTGGATTAGCAGCTTCTGCAGCATTAGCAGTTTCAGACATTCCTTTTTATAACTTAATTTCTGAAGTTCGTGTAGCGCGTATCGACGGAAAATTCGTTATCAACCCAAGCAGAGAAGAATTAGAACAATCAGACATCGACATGATGATTGGAGCTTCTATGGATTCTGTTGCGATGGTTGAAGGAGAAATGAAAGAAATTTCAGAAGCAGAAATGGTAGAAGCTATAAAATTTGCTCACGAAGCTATCAAAATTCAAATTCAAGCACAAGAGCGTTTAAGAGCTGCTATTGGCTCTCCAGCTTATAGAGAATATGAAGGCGAAAAAGAAGATGAAGCTATTTATGCAAAAGTAAAAGCAGCTGCATACGACAAATGTTATGCAATTGCTCAAGAAGCTTCAGGAAAAAGCGAAAGAGGTGAAAAATTTGCTGCTGTAAAAGAAGAAGTTAAAGCTTTATTTACAGAAGAAGAATTAGCTGAAAATGGAGATTTAGTAGGAAAATATTTCTACAAAACTAATAAAGAAGCGGTTCGTAATGTAATCTTAGAAAAAGGGTTACGTTTAGACGGAAGAAAAACAACTGAAATTAGACCAATTTGGTGTGAAACAGATTATTTACCTTCTGTTCACGGTTCGTCTTTATTTACACGTGGAGAAACACAAGCTTTAGCAACTGTTACTTTAGGAACTTCAAGAGAAGCTAACCAAATAGATTCTCCATCGGAACAAGGTGAAGAAAAATTCTATTTACATTATAACTTCCCTCCATTCTCAACAGGTGAAGCAAAACCTTTAAGAGGAACTTCAAGAAGAGAAGTTGGTCACGGAAACTTAGCTCAAAGAGCTTTAAAAAATATGATTCCTGCTGATTGTCCTTATACAATTCGTGTTGTTTCTGAAGTTTTAGAATCTAACGGTTCTTCTTCAATGGCAACGGTTTGTGCTGGTACAATGGCATTAATGGATGCTGGAATTCAAATGGTAAAACCAGTTTCTGGTATTGCTATGGGATTAATTACTGACGGTGAAAAATTTGCTGTATTGTCTGACATTTTAGGAGATGAAGATCACTTAGGAGATATGGACTTTAAAGTAACTGGAACTGCTGACGGTATTACAGCATGTCAAATGGACATCAAAATTGATGGTTTACGTTATGACATCATGGAACAAGCTTTAGGTCAAGCGCGCGATGGTCGTATGCATATTTTAGGAAAAATAACTGAAACTATTGCAACTCCAAGAGCTGAAGTAAAACCAAAAGCACCAAAAATTATTACAAGAACAATCCCTGGAGCTTTCATTGGAGCCTTAATTGGTCCTGGTGGAAAAGTAATTCAAGAATTACAAAAAGCTACTGGAACTACTATCGTAATCAACGAAGTGGATGAGCAAGGTGTAGTTGAAATTTTAGGAACAAGTCCAGAAGGAATTGCAACTGTTTTAGCTAAAATTGACTCAATCATTTTCAAACCTGTAGTAGGAGAAGCTTACGAAGTGAAAGTAATTAAAATGTTAGATTTTGGAGCTGTTGTAGAATATACACAAGCACCAGGAAACGAAGTTTTATTACACGTATCAGAGCTAGCTTGGGAAAGAACTGAAAATGTTACTGATGTAGTAAATATGGGAGATGTGTTCATGGTAAAATACTTAGGTGTTGACCCTAAAACACGTAAAGAAAAAGTGTCGAGAAAAGCACTTTTACCTAGACCTCCAAGAGAAGAAAAACCTATCGAGAAGAAAGATAAACCTCAAGGTTAATATAGTTACGTTAATTCATAAAAAGCCCCGATTTTAAATTAAAGTCGGGGCTTTTGAATTTTATTTTATTTTTTTTGTAACTTTTTTGTAACCTGTTACGTATAACTACTAGAACTTTTAAAAAGTAAGGAGAAAAATTCAATGAGACAACTTAAAATCACCAAGCAGGTTACTAATCGTGAGACTGCTTCCTTAGACAAATACCTACAAGAAATTGGAAAAGTTGACCTTATTACTGCTGACGAAGAAGTAGAATTAGCACAAAGAATTAAAGCCGGAGATCAACGCGCTTTAGAGAAATTAACAAAAGCTAATTTACGTTTCGTAGTTTCAGTAGCAAAACAATATCAAAATCAAGGACTTACACTTCCTGATTTAATTAACGAAGGAAATTTAGGATTAATTAAAGCCGCACAACGTTTCGATGAAACGCGTGGTTTTAAATTTATTTCATATGCGGTTTGGTGGATTCGCCAATCGATTTTACAAGCTTTGGCAGAACAATCTCGTATTGTACGTTTACCGTTGAATAAAATTGGTTCTATCAATAAAATCAACAAAATGTATGCCTTGTTAGAGCAATCTAATGAGCGTGCTCCTTCGGCAGAAGAAATTGCAAAAGAATTAGATATGACGGTAAATGACGTAAAAGAGTCAATGAAAAACTCAGGTCGTCACTTATCAATGGATGCTCCTTTAGTAGAAGGTGAAGATTCTAACTTATACGACGTTTTACGTTCAGGTGAATCTCCAAATCCAGATAGAGAATTAATTCACGAATCGTTACAAACTGAAATCGAAAGAGCATTAGAAACCTTAACTCCAAGAGAAGCTGATGTGGTTCGTTTATACTTCGGCTTAGGTGACCAACACCCAATGACTTTGGAAGAAATTGGAGAAACTTTCGATTTAACTCGTGAGCGCGTTCGTCAGATTAAAGAAAAAGCGATTAGAAGATTGAAACATACTTCAAGAAGTAAAATATTAAAAACTTATTTAGGTTAATTCCTAAATCACAGTAACAACAGTCTAAGACTGTTCGTTTTTTGATTGATGATTGAAACTCCGGCTGATTACCGGAGTTTTATTTTTAAAAGCAACTTCTAAATTCAACATTCGTTATTCATTGTTCATTGTTGAAAACTAAAAATTTTGAATATTCAACTTGGAATTTTGAATGTTGAAATATTTTAAATATTGTACATTTGCACTTAACAACACACACTTTATAAGTTTATGAAAAACACACTTATTGCTCCATCAGTTTTGGCAGCTGATTTTGCTAATTTACAACGCGACATCGAAATGATTAATGCAAGCGAGGCCGATTGGTTTCACATTGATATTATGGATGGCGTTTTTGTTCCTAATATTTCTTTTGGAATGCCTGTTCTTGATGCCATCAATAAACATGCTAAAAAAACTATTGATGTTCATTTGATGATTGTTGATCCTGACCGATACATTGCAACATTCAAAAAATTAGGTGCTGATGTTTTAACGGTTCATTACGAAGCTTGCACGCATTTACACCGAACACTTCAAGCCATTAAAGCAGAAGGAATGAAAGCCGGTGTTGCATTAAATCCACATACCAATATAGATTTATTAGAAGATGTAATTCAGGATATTGATTTAGTTTGTATCATGAGTGTAAATCCTGGTTTTGGAGGACAATCATTTATTGAAAACACCTATTCAAAAGTAGAAAAGCTAAAAGCGTTAATCAATAGAAAAAACGCATCTACTATAATTGAAATAGATGGTGGTGTAACTAATAAAAATGCTAAACAACTAACTGATGCTGGTGCCGATGTGCTAGTCGCAGGTAGCTACGTTTTTGGAGCACAGGACCCAATTGCAACTATTGCTGATTTGAAACAAATTACAAAATAATTCAAAAAAGCCTAACATTTTAAAATGTTAGGCTTTTTCATTTAATATTGATCGATTAAGTATTTTATTAAATCGGTTGTAGTTACAATTCCTACCAACAATTCTCCTTCACAAACGGGTAGTGCATGAAACTCTTTTGTAGCTAAAATTTCAGCTGCTTCTTTAATTGTTGTTTCGGGAGAGATAGCAACTATTTTTTTAGCCATTACTTGCTCCACAGTAAACATATTATATACTGTTGTATCCACAACTTCTTCGTCGTCATAAACAGCATCGGCAAAGGAAATTCGTAACAAATCCGTATAACTTAACATCCCCACAATTTTATTACTATAAACTACTGGAATGTGTCTTATGTGGTACTTTTTAAACAAGCTTTCCGCTTTTGTTAAATCATCTGATAAGTTCAACTTCACTACATTTTTTGTCATGATAGTTGACACGGGCACTTTTTGTTTCATAATACCGAAATTTTAATGACATAAAGTTACTCAATATCCCAGTATAAAAACATGATAGATATCAGTATTTTAAGCTACAGAAGAAATAAAATACCTTTCATTAAAATTAATCATATGCTTAACTTTCAGGAATATAGACGGAAATTTTGACTTAAATTCATCTGGTGACTCAAAAAAGTACTCTAATAAAACCGCTACAAATTCAAATTGATTTTCATAAGCATAATCTCTTAAAAATCCAGATTCAACTAAGCGTTGTTTCATTTCAGGAATTGAAACCACTCGGAATAAATTTTGAAGTGATTCATTAAACAATACAAAAGTTGCTTTATCACTTTTAAGCGCATAAATATGAAAAGCGTGTGTAAACTCATGCAATCCTAAGTTAAGATTATCATTTGAAATATCGATTCCTTCTTTGAAATGTTTCCATGAAAAAACGATTGATTCCAATCTCGGATTGAATTCTCCTTTGTGGTAATTATCATTTTGGGAAGAATAGTAAATATCTGGATAAATAACTATTCTCTTGAAAAGAGGATTCAAATACTCGCGCATCCCAAAGGTTAACATCACATAAGTAGCTGAAATGGTTACTTTCATTTCTTCTGTTACCTCAATATCTCTTCCGTCAAAATCGTAATGAAGAATTAGTTTTGAGACACGATGTTCGAAATAGCGCTTATATTTAGGCTTTAATCGATTATAAAACTGAAAATTAGAAACTAAAATATGCTTTCTAGTATCACTTAACTTTAAAAAATTAATATTAGCAAATACTATTAGAGGTTTTTTATAATTTCGGAGATAAACGATTTCGGCTACATAAAATGCAAAGGTAAAAAATATTGCAGCAAAAGGCGCTACCACTATAAACATACCGATATAATCGGCTAAAAATAATTCGTGTTCTACAGGTGGTGGATTCATTTATTTGAGACTATCTTACAAATAACGTAAAAATAATGTGTTTAAAAAAAATAAACGTCAAGAAATCTTGACGTTTATTTGTGACCTCGGCAGGGTTCGAACCTGCAACCCTCAGAGCCGAAATCTGATATTCTATCCAGTTGAACTACGAAGCCTTTTTTAAGATAAAAGAGCAAAGAAGAAAAATAAAGACCTCAATCTTTGCTCTTTTATCTTTGTTCTTTCTTCTTATTTAAACTAATAATTTCTTTACAATTCCAGAAATTACTTTTCCTTCTGCTTGTCCTCCAATTTGAGCTGTTGCTAATCCCATGACTTTACCCATTGAAGCAATCCCTGAAGCACCAGTTTCTGTAATGATTTTAGCAATGATTGCTTCTACTTCAGATTCTGATAACTGAGCTGGTAAAAACTTCTCAATTACAGCAATTTGAGCTAATTCTGGCTCTGCTAAATCAGGACGGTTTTGCGTTGTGAAGATTTCAGCACTATCCTTACGCATTTTAACTAATCGTTGTAACATTTTGATTTCTTGATCTTCTGACAAACCATCTCCTGCTCCAACTTCTGTTTTAGCTAAAATAATTGCCGATTTAATAGCTCTTAGTGCTTCTAAAGCTACACTATCTTTTGCTTTCATGGCTTCTTTCATGTGATCCATGATTTTTGCTTCTAAACTCATATTGTATTTTTTTATTTATTGTAGTTGATTTATGTCCAAACCCTAAAAATAGGTTTTGCAAACATAGTGCAAAGGTAATAAAAAAACCCGAAAATTGCTCTTCGGGTTCCTTTGGGTAGGTTAGTTTGTTGTAGATTTAATCTACATTATCATGTAGGAAAGAATTGTTTGAACGTAATTGAATATCGTCGTTACTATCTGTTCCTAAAGACATTCTAGATTGATTACTAGCTGTGTTTGGTGTAGATGTTACATCAAACCCCATTCTTTTATATGCAGGAACTCTTTCAAACTCATCAATTTGCGAAGCGCTGTTGTTGAATTTATGATTGAATTCTTTCATTTTTCTTTTACGTTCCTCAGCTCTGAATTTTAATGTTTCTTCGATTGACATTTCTAAAGGCGACGTGTTATCTAATTGAGCCGCATCTTCAAACTTTTGAACATTGGTTTTCATAGTGAAGTTCAATTCCTCATCTACTGGTTCGTTAACCACTTCGACAGGTTTAGAAGCCACTAATTCTTCTTCTTTTTCTAAGTAATCTTCTAACGAATATTTGATAATTCCGTTTTGATTTACTTCCGTAACTGGAACCACATTAATTGGATCTTTCACTTCCATTTGACGTGTTTCTGGAGTTAACTCAAAAACAATAGTACTCTCTTGAGTTACTTCTTTTACTTCCTCTTTTGTAGCAAATAAATCGAATGAAAAACTGATTTCTTCTTCTTTAGCTACTACAAATTCAGGATCTTTTACTTCGATTTCTCTGATTTGTGGTGTGATAATTTCGAATGTTGGCGCTACATTTGGTGTAATTACCTCAAATTGAACGTCAATATTTTTAATTAATTCAGAAGTTGGCACTAAATCCATTGCTGGAGCTACTGGAGTATGAATTTCAAACTTTGGCTCCTCAACTTCTTCCTCTAAAGTGAAAACTATTTTTTGCTCTACCACTTCGTCACAAATAGGATTGATGATATCCGCTTTAATTTCTTCTACTTTTGGAGTTTCAAAAATCGGGTTATTTACCGTAATATTTGAAGCTGCTTTATTCATTAATTCGTGAACAATTTTTTGTTCGTCTTCTAATGAATGAATAATTTTCTTTGGTTCTGTATTTACGATTTCAGCTTGTTGCTCAATGTTAAAACCTGTAGCGATAACTGTTACCGAAATAGCCTCACCTAAAGCTTCCTCCTCACCAACACCCATAATGATGTTTGCATTGTAACCCGCTTCAGACTGAATGAAATCATTGATTTCTCCGATTTCATCGATTGTAATTTCGTTCGCTTCATCAGTTCCTGAAACGATTAACAACAACACGTTTTTAGCACCTGTAATTTTATTATCGTTCAATAATGGAGAATCTAAAGCGCTTGAAATGGCTTGTTTTGCTCTATCTGAACCAGCAGCAGTTGCCGAACCCATGATTGCTGTTCCGCTATTTGACAATACGGTTTTAGCATCTTTAAGGTCGATATTTTGTGTATAGTGGTGTGTAATTACTTCAGCAATTCCTCTTGATGCAGTTGCTAATACTTCATCCGCTTTAGAGAAACCTGCTTTGAAACCTAAGTTTCCGTATACTTCACGTAATTTATTATTATTGATAACGACTAAAGAATCTACTTGTTTGCGTAAACGTTCTACTCCAGCTAACGCTTGCTCAGAGCGAACTTTTCCTTCAAATTGAAAAGGAATCGTAACAATACCTACTGTTAAAATGTCGCGCTCTTTTGCCAATTGCGCAATTACAGGAGCGGCACCCGTTCCAGTTCCTCCACCCATTCCTGCGGTGATGAAAACCATTTTGGTGTTGCTGTCCAACATTTTTTCAATTTCGGCAATACTTTCAATAGCAGACTGTTGACCTACTTCAGGATTAGCACCAGCTCCTAAACCTTCTGTTAAGCTAACACCTAACTGAATTTTATTTGGCACAGGACTGTTTTGTAATGCCTGAGAATCAGTATTACAAACTACAAAATCAACACCTTTAATACCTTGTTTAAACATGTGGTTAATGGCATTGCTACCTCCACCACCAACGCCAATCACTTTGATTACGTTTGACTGGTTTTTAGGCAAATCGAATGAAATGTTTCCAAATTCTGACATAGTATCTCCTTTTATTCTGCGTTATCTAAAAATTCTTTAATCTTATCAATGTATTTATCAAAAAACGAACGTTTGATTTTATCATCAGTTGTTTCGTGCTTGATAGGTTGAGTTGCTTTTGGCTCCTCTTTTTCTTCCTCAACAATTGGCTCTTCAACCACTGCTTGAGGGCGAACCACCACTGGCTCTTCTTTTTTCATTTCTACAAACGGAGTAGCACTTTTGGTATTATTTCTAATACTATTCATTACTAATCCAACCGCTGTAGCATATAATGGACTTGACAATTCTTCGTCTGAATCTCCTGCTAAATGTTCGTTTGGATAACCAATTCTAGTATCCATTCCAGTAATGTATTCAACCAATTGTTTGATGTGTTGCAATTGCGCTCCACCTCCAGTTAATACAATACCTGCAATTAGTTTTTTCTTAGGATCTTCGTGTCCGTATAATTTAATTTCAGCATATACTTGTTCAATGATTTCCACAACTCTAGCGTGAATAATTTTTGATAAGTTTTTTAACGAAATTTCTTTTGGTTCTCTACCTCTTAATCCAGGAATAGAAACAATTTCGTTGTCTTTATTTTCTCCAGGCCAAGCAGAACCAAAACGAGTTTTCAATAACTCTGCTTGTTTTTCGATGATTGAACATCCTTCTTTAATATCTTCCGTAATCACGTTTCCACCGAAAGGAATAACAGCTGTATGACGAATGATTCCATCTTTAAAAATGGCTAAATCGGTTGTTCCACCACCTATATCAATTAAAGCAACTCCTGCTTCTTTTTCCTCCTGACTCAATACTGCATCAGCCGAAGCCAATGGCTCTAATGTTAATCCAGACAATTCTAATCCGGCACTTTTGATACATCTTCCTAAATTACGGATCGATGCTGCTTGCCCAACTACTACGTGAAAACTAGATTCTAATCTTCCACCGTACATTCCGATAGGCTCTTTAATTTCGGCTTGACCGTCGATTTTAAATTCTTGTGGCAACACGTGAATAATTTCTTCACCTGGCAACATCGCTAATTTGTGCACTTGTCCAATTAACGTATCAATATCAGCATCACCAATTACTTCTTCTGCATTTGGGCGACTGATGTAATCACTATGTTGAATACTTCGGATGTGTTGTCCTGCAATACCCACCACAACATCATTAATTTTATAACCTGAATCGTTTTCAGCATCGGTAACTGCTTGCTGAATCGACTGAATGGTTTGTGTAATATTATTTACAACACCTCTGTGAACACCTAAACTTTTTGATTTTCCTATTCCTAGAATCTCAAGCTTTCCGTATTCATTCTTCTTCCCTATCATCGCCACAATCTTAGTTGTACCGATGTCTAATCCTACTGCAATGTTGTCTTTGTTCATAACTTCTCCTATTTCTTACAAACCACTTGTTGTGTAAACATCAAGTTTACTTCTTTATAATTTTTAATCAATGTATCTTTAATAGCATGATGGTAAAAAGCTTTGTAATTCTTAAACTTTCTTTCCACATTTTTTGGTTGCCCAAATACTATTTTATAATCATAACTTCTGTTGGTTAACACCACATTTCCAGAAGGCATAATCTTAGCAGCCGTAATGTTTTTGCTTAAGAAATCATCTTTTTTGATTTCGTTAAACAACTTCAAAAATGGCTTACAATTTTCTTCACTTATTGCGCCGACAACCAGCGGAACACGTGCCGAAAAATTTTCCGACAATGATATCCTATCTCCTTTTGAATCAAGATAGTAACTATCAGCATCAGTAATAACTCTTACGATTGGGGTCTTTTGAGTAATACGCGTATTTAGAAATCCGTCTACTGTTGAAAAAACTTGTGCTTTTTCAATCATCTCGTGATCATCGAGAACAGTTTCTAAAGTATTCAAATCTACTTTATCTTTTTGTATTGATGAAGTACCTCCTAAATTTTGTATTAACAAGTTATTAACCATTTCATGTGTTAAAAACATATTCTCATTTGACTCAAATTTGACGTCTATCTTACTGATTTTACGCTGACTATTCCTCTTTGACGAAAAAGAGTACAGGAAAATCATAGCAAAAATGATTAACACCAATCGAATAGTATGCCAATTAATTCTTCTCATGAAGCGCTTTTTTTAGGTCTTTTACTAACTCACCAATGTCGCCCGCACCAATCGTTACAAACACATCGGCATCTGAATTTTCAAAAGCCGTGAACAACTCGTCTTTGCTGACTAATTTCTTATTTGGATTGCTAATTTTATTCAACAACCAAGTCGAATTAACACCTTCCATTGGCAACTCGCGAGCCGGATAAATTTCCAATAATAAAATCTCATCGAATTGACTTAAACTTTCTGCAAAACCATCCACAAAATCTTTCGTTCTACTGAACAAATGCGGTTGAAAAGCAGCGATGATTTTTTTACCCGGATACAATTCACGAACCGCTTGATGCACCGCATTAATTTCCGTTGGATGATGTGCATAATCATCAATATAAACTAATTTTTCTTCTCTAATTTGAAACGAAAAACGTCTTCTTACTCCTTTAAAACTTGCTAATGCCGCAATGATTTTTTCGTTGGAAACGCCATACGATTTCGCCATAGCAAAAGCTAATAATGCGTTAGTCAAATTATGATGACCTGGCAATCCAAATTTCACATTTTGAACTACTTCGGCTGGAGTTTTCACATCGAATACATAAAATCCGTTTTCAATTCGGATGTTTTGAGCTGAAAAATCAGCATCGTTATTAACACCGATAGTATTTCCTTCTAATGGCAATCCTTTGATTACGTATAAATTTTCGCTTGGCGTTTTAGCTGCAAATTCTCTGAATGATTCTTCAATACTTGCTGCATCTCCATAAATATCTAAATGATCCGCATCCATCGAAGTTATGCAAGAAACATTTGGATGCAGATGCAAGAACGAACGATCAAATTCATCTGCTTCTACAACGGTAACCGTTTTTCCTGAACCGATTAAATTGGAATTATAGTTTTCAACAATTCCACCTAGAAAAGCGGTAACATCTACTCCACTTTCATATAAAACATGACCTAAAATACTTGAAGTTGTAGTTTTTCCGTGCGTTCCAGCAACTGCGAAACAATAGGTATCTTTTGTAATGATTCCTAAAACTTCAGCGCGCTTTTTAATAGTGAATCCTCTTTCGATGAAATAATTCCATTCGGAATGCGAAACTGGAACGGCTGGCGTTACTATTACTAATGTATTTTCAACATAGAAATCGGTTGGAATTAAATTGATATTATCTTCAAAATGAATTTCTAAACCGATTGCTTGTAATTCATCTGTTAACTGCGTTGGTGTTTTGTCGTAACCCACTACTTTTTTTCCAATGTATTGAAAATAGCGAGCAAGAGCACTCATTCCGATGCCTCCGATTCCGATGAAATAAACGTTATGTATTTGATTTAGATTCATTTTTAAATTCAATTTCAAGTTCAAAATTCAATTTCAAACTTTTATTATTTACTTTTTATTGAGCTTGTTCTTGTGATTGAACTTGCTCTTGAAATATTATTTTATTAGCTTAACTATTTCTTCAACAATATCTTTTGTTGCGTTTGGTTTGGCTAATTTCTTTATGTTTTGACTTAATTCAGCTTGTTTGCTTTCGCTTGAAATTAAATCAGAAAAAACCGTTTCAAATTGCGTTTCTAATTCTGATTCTCTTATCAAAATAGCTCCGTTTTTATCTGAAATTGCTTTAGCGTTTTTGGTTTGATGATCTTCGGCAACATTTGGTGATGGAATAAAGATCGTTGGTTTTCCCACAATACACAATTCCGAAACGGATGATGCTCCTGAACGCGAAATTACAACATCCGCAGCAGCGTAAACCAAATCCATTCTATCAATAAATGCTACTACCTGAACGTTTTCTTTTTCATTATATTTTGTGTAATCGTTCAAATATAATTTTCCGCATTGCCAGATGATTTGAATGTTTTGACTCAATAGAAAATCCAATTCTTTTTCAATCAATTGATTGATTCTTCTAGCGCCTAAACTTCCGCCTAAAACCAACAATGTTTTTTTATTTGCATCTAATTTAAAATAAGCGATAGCTTCACTTTTGCTTGCTTCGTTAATCAAATCTTGACGCACTGGATTTCCAGTTAAAATCATTTTATCTTTTGGAAAAAATCGTTCCAAATTTTCGTAAGCGACACAAATTTTATTCGCTTTTTTAGCCAATAATTTATTCGTGATTCCAGGATACGAATTTTGTTCTTGAATTACTGTTGGAATATTCAACATTGAAGCTACTTTCAAAACGGCTCCACTGGCAAAACCTCCAGTTCCAATTACTACATCAGGCTTGAAACTTTTAATAATTCGGAGTGAATTCCACATACTTGAAAGTAATTTGAATGGAAACATCGCATTATCTAAAGTCAGTTTTCGTTGAATTCCCGAAATCCATAATCCTTTGATGGCGTATCCTGCTTGAGGTACTTTTTGCATTTCCATTTTGTCTTTGGCACCAACAAAAAGGAACTCCGCTTCTGGAAAACGAGATTTTAATTCGTTCGCAATCGCAACGGCTGGATAAATATGTCCGCCTGTTCCACCTCCACTTATTATGAATCTTGGTTTTTTCATTACTTTTTATTTAAAACTGCGTTCATTGGATTTTGTCCATTTACTAACACATCTCCATTTTCATCTTCAATTAAAGATTCTCTAATCGAACTTTTAATATCGTTTATTTTTTGCTGATTTTCATCGGCATCTTTCTCTTCATTCAAAGCCACTTGCGCATCGATAATTTGTTGTAACGCTTCATCACGTTTGCGCTTTTCTTCTAAATCTAGTGCTACTTCTTCTTCTTTTTTGGTAACACTTAGAATAATTCCAACAGCGATACATGTCATCCAAATTGATGTTCCTCCGCTACTAATCAACGGTAATGGCTGACCAGTCACTGGCAATAATTCTACAGCAACTCCCATATTCACAAATGCTTGGAATATGATTGGGAATCCGAGTCCGATGATTAATAATTTTCCGAACAAACTAGACGCTTTTTGAGCATTGATGACAAATCGAATTAATAACAACAAATACAATCCGATAATCGTTAATGCCCCAACCAATCCCCATTCTTCAACAATAATTGCAAAAATAAAATCGGAAGAAGATTGCGGTAAGAAATTTTTCTGAACACTCTTTCCTGCTCCTAACCCAATTACACCACCAGAAGCGATAGCAATTTTGGCTTTCTCAATTTGGTAATCATCTTCATTTGGCGTGTCTTTTGTAAAACGCTCAATACGTTTTTCCCAAGTATTTACACGGCTAAAAAACTTATTATCTGGAAAAGCTTTTGCCAATAATACAAACAACAACATGGCCGAAACTCCCATCGCTAAAACATATCCCAAATATTTTAAAGGATATTGTCCGATGAAAATTAACATGCAAATCATCGCAAAAATTAAGGCTGTTGTAGAAAAATTGGCTGGTAAAATCAATACTAAAACTCCTCCAACAGGCACCCATAATTCTAAAAATGATTCTTTAAACGAATATACTTTATCGCTAACTTTTGCTAAATAGCGCGCTACATAAACCATTATAACAATAAATGCCAAAGTAGAAGTTTGAAAACTAACTCCCACAAATGGAATTTGAATCCAACGACTGGCATTTGCTCCACCAATTTCTGTCCCTTTAAACAATGTGTAAACCAACAATAAGGCTACTAAAGGAATTCCAAAAATAGACAAAGCTTTGAAGTAATGATAGGGCATTTTGTGAATCCAATAAATGATTCCAAAACCCAACAAAACATGAATAGCATGTTTAATTAAATGTCCGATTGTAGTTCCGTTTCCAATAACGTAAACCAAATTAGTACTAGCACTATATACTGGCAAAAAAGAGACCAAAGCCAATAGAAAAACTATGGCCCAAATGGTTTTATCTCCTCGTATTTTACCAATGATATCGAACATTTTTATGTGTTATTATAAATTATAAACGGCTTGTTTAAATTGTTTTCCTCTGTCTTCGTAGTTTTCGAATAAATCGAAACTTGCACATGCTGGTGATAACAAAACGCTATCTCCTTTTTCAGCTAAACGTTGCGCCAATTGAACCGCTTCAGACATTGATGTGGTTTCTACCATCACATCAACTACATTATTAAATGCGTTAATGATTTTTGTATTATCAACACCTAAACAAACGATAGCTTTAACTTTTTCACGAACTAATGGCATTAATTCATCATAATCATTTCCTTTATCAACACCACCTACAATCCAAACAGTTGGAGTATTCATACTATCTAAAGCATAAAAAACCGAATTTACATTCGTAGCTTTAGAATCGTTAATATATTGTACCCCTTGAATTTTCAATACTTTTTCTAATCGATGCTCTACTCCTTGGAAATTAGTCAAACTTTCTCTGATGGTTTGTTTTCTAATGTTCAACAATTGTGCTACAGCTGTTGCTGCCATTGCATTTTTAATATTGTGTTTTCCTTCTAGTGCTAGTTCGTTGATTGGCATAGTAAATGATTCGTTTTTAATGGTACTATTGATGTTGTTATCTTCTATATATCCTCCGTCGTTTTCAGGTTTTCCTGCTAATGAAAAAGGAACTTTATTTGCTTTAATCTTGTTGTTTTTTAACCAATTTTGAATCGCTTCATCTTCATTGTCATATATCAAATAATCGGTTTCTGTTTGATTTTTTGTAATTCTGAACTTAGAATTGATGTACAAATTGTAATCGTAATTGTATCTATCTAAATGGTCTGGACTGATATTTGTAATAATCGCGATGTGTGGCTTGTAATTGATGACACCGTCTAACTGAAAACTACTCAACTCTAACACATAAATATCGTGCTTGTTTTCGGCCACTTGCCAAGCGAAGCTTTTTCCAATATTTCCCGCTAATCCAACATTCAAACCACCTTGTTTTAACAAATGATAGGTTAAAAGCGTTGTCGTTGTTTTTCCGTTGCTTCCTGTGATTCCAACCGTTGTTGCATCCGTAAATTGAATAGCAAACTCGATTTCAGAAATCACTGGAATTCCTTTTTCGATTAGCTTTTTAACAATCGGTGCTTTTTCGGGAATTCCTGGACTCTTCATTACTACATCAGCATTCAGGATTAATTCTTCTGTATGCTTTTCATCTTCCCAAGCGATTCCATTAATGGTAAGAACTTCTTTGTAATTTTCTTTTATTTTTCCAAAATCTGATACAAAAACATCGTATCCTTTTTTCTTTCCTAAAATGGCGGTTCCTACTCCACTTTCGCCTCCGCCTAAAACTACCAGTCGCATCTTATCTTAATTTTAAAGAAACCAGTGAGAAAATCGCTAATAGAATTCCGACAATCCAAAAACGCGTTACGATTCTACTTTCGTGATAACCTTTTTTCTGATAGTGGTGGTGCAATGGTGACATTAGGAAAATTCGTCTTCCTTCGCCGTATTTCTTTTTGGTGTATTTGAAATAACTCACTTGAATCATAACCGATAAATTTTCAGCTAAGAAAATTCCGCAGATAACTGGAATTAATAATTCTTTACGAATTGAAATGGCAATTACAGCGATGATCCCACCTATCGTTAAACTTCCTGTATCTCCCATGAATACTGATGCTGGATAAGCATTATACCAAAGAAATCCAACTAAAGCTCCAACGAAAGCAGCGATGTAAACCGTCATTTCACCAGAATTGGGTATGTACATGATATTCAAATAATCCGAAAAAATAATGTTTCCTGAAACGAACGTGAATAATCCGAGCGTTAATACCGAAATTGCAGAAGTTCCTGCGGCTAAGCCATCTATTCCGTCGGTTAAATTGGCTCCGTTTGAAACGGCTGTGATAATTAAAATTACCATTGGAATGAAAATCAACCAAGCGTAATCTTTGTAATTATCGCCCATGAACGATAAAACTTCAGCATAATCGAATTCGTTATTCTTGAAAAACGGAATGGTAGTTGCCGTTGATTTTTCTTCTAAATCGGCTGGTTTTATATTGTTTTCGATTTTTATTCTTGATGCCATTGTATCTTTTCTAACAGTTACATCTGGACTCAAATACAAAACGGTTCCAACAATTAGCCCTAAACCAACTTGCCCAATAACTTTGAAAATCCCTTTTAAACCTTGTTTGTCTTTCTTGAAAATTTTGATATAATCATCAATAAAACCGATAGTTCCCATCCAAAGTGTGGTCATTATCAATAAAACAATGTAAATATTATTCAACTTCGCCAATAACAAAACTGGAATTAAAGTCGCCAAAATGATGATGATTCCACCCATTGTTGGGGTTCCGGCTTTTGCAGTTTGTCCTTCTAAACCAAGCTCACGAACCGTTTCACCTACTTGCTGATTTCTCAAATAGTTGATGATTTTTTTTCCGTAAATCGTAGCAATTAACAACGACAAAATAAAAGCTAATGCCGAGCGAAAAGTAATGTATTGAAACACCCCTGCTCCAGGAACATCAAAGGCTTTGTCTAAGTATTGAAAGATGTAATATAACATAGTTTAAAAGTTTATGTGTTTAAAAGTTTAAAAGTTGGCTCTTGAAAACTTTACTGCTACTATTTATTCAATTGTTTTAATAACTCAGTTACTATTTTTAAATCGTCGAAATCGTGACGAACTCCGTTAATTTCTTGATACGTTTCATGACCTTTTCCTGCGATAAGAATAATATCGTTTGGATTTGCTAATTGACAAGCGGTTTTTATGGCTTGTTTTCTATCTAAAATCGAAACTGTTTTCTTGAAATCTTGAGATTCTACTCCTTTTTCCATTTCTTCAATAATCGTTTCTGGATTTTCGGTTCTTGGATTATCGGATGTAAAAATGGCTTTGTCACTCATTGATGAAGCGATGTTGGCCATAATTGGTCTTTTCGTTTTATCTCGATCACCACCACAACCCACAACTGTTATTAATTGTTCGTTTTTAGTGCGAATATCTTCTATCGTTTTTAATACATTTTCCAATGCGTCTGGTGTGTGAGCGTAATCTACAATTGCTGTGATTTTAGAATCGGAAACAATAAATTGAAAACGTCCAGAAACACTTTCTAATTCAGAAAGTAAGCGTAATGCTTCTGTCTTTTCGATTCCTAATTCAACTGCTACTCCGTAAATGGCTAATAAATTATAAGCGTTGAATGAACCAATTAATTTCACCCAAACTTCATTATCGTTGATTTTTAATAATAATCCTGATAATTGATTTTCTAAAATTTGCGCTTTGTAATCTGCATATGATTTTAAAGCGTAGGTTAATTTCTTAGCTTTTGTATTTTGCAACATTACCAAACCGTTTTTATCGTCGATATTGGTAATTGCAAAAGCTGATTTTGGTAAATTATCAAAGAATGATTTTTTTACATCTCTGTATTCAGCAAACGTATTATGGTAATCTAAATGATCGTGTGATAAATTGGTAAAAACGCCACCTTCAAAACGTAAGGCTTCGGTTCTTTTTTGATGAACACCGTGCGAAGAAACTTCCATAAAGCAAAATTCACAACCTTCTTGAACCATCAAATCTAAATACTTGTTGATAGTTAAAGAATCTGGAGTGGTATGTGTCGCTTTAAATTCTTGTTCGTCAACCATGATTTTAACGGTTGATAACAAACCAACTTTATAACCTGCTTTTTTGAATAATTGATATAATAATGAAGCGATTGTAGTTTTACCATTCGTTCCTGTTACACCAACTAATCTGATATTTTCTGAAGGATTTTCGTAGTAATTAGCTGCTAAAAAAGCTAACGCTTCGTTAGAATCTTTTACTTTAATATAAGTAACGCCGTTTACAATTACACTTGGGAATTCTTCACAAATTACTGCAATAGCACCTAGACTTAGTGCTTTTTCAATATAATCATGACCATCAGAAAGTGTTCCTCTGATAGCTACGAAAACATCGTTCAATTCAATTTTTCTCGAATCGAATTCAATTTTTGAAACAGTAATATCGGTAGCTCCATGAACTGCTTCAATGTGTACTTTATATAATATGTCTTTTAATTGCTTCACGATAATTCGATTATGATAGTTTGATTTTTGTTAAAAGCTTGTCCTGATGTTAGTGATTGTTTTTTCACTCTTCCCACACCAATAACTTTTACTTTTAATCCTAAATTTTCTAGTAAAGCTACAGCGTCCATACCATCCATTCCTTTTACATTTGGTACAATTCGCTCCTCTTTTTCTACTTTTTTATAATACTCTGAATAGTTTTTTTCTTGAGAAACTACTTTAGCATCGATGTTTTTTACATGATTTGTTGATGGAGAATCAGTAAATATTTTTTGTGCGATTCTTTTAAAAACAGGTCCAGCAACATCCGCTCCGTAATATCCAGCGGCAACATTTGGTTTATGAACTACTACAATACAAGAATATTTAGGTTCGTCTGCTGGAAAATATCCAACAAAAGAAGAAGCATAATACAATTGCGACTTATCTTTATAATTCACCTGAGCCGTTCCTGTTTTTCCAGCCATTGAGAAATCTTTGGAATACAATTTAGAACCTGTTCCTTTCTTAACAACATTTTCCAAAACGGCATGAACTTTATCTAAAGTTTCTTGTGAACAGATTTTAGGATTGATAACTTGTGTATCAAATTTCTTAATGGTTTTATTCCACTCTTTGATTTCGCTAACGAAAATTGGTCTTACCATTACTCCATCATTAGCAACTGCGTTGTATAAAGTCAAAGTTTGCAATGGTGTAACGGATAATCCATAACCAAAAGCCATCCAAGGCAATGCTACTCCCGACCAACGATTCGTTCCTGGCTGTGGAATAACTGGAATTCCTTCTCCTTTAATTGGTAAACCAAGAGGTTTGTTCAATCCATAACTATTGATTCTATCCACAAATTGTTTTGGATTATTTTTATAGCTTTCATACACCGATTGTACTAAAACGGTATTTGAAGAAAGTTCAAAACCTCTTGCTAAAGAAATCTTCCCATAACCTCCTTTATGAGAATCTCTTACTCTTCTTCCGTAATATTGAATTTCGCCACCAAAAGAATTATAAACCGTTCCCGTATCTGCTTTTTTATCATCTAAAACCGCAATCAAATCCATTAATTTGAAAGTCGAACCTGGTTCTTGAGACTCTTTAATAGCAAAATTATCTTTCTCATAATAAGAACCATCTTCAGCTCTTCCCAAATTTGAGATGGCTTTAATTTGACCTGTTTTGGTTTCCATTACCACTACACAACCATGATCAGCGCTGTAATATTCCAATTGTTTTAATAAAGCATGATGCGCGATATCTTGAATGTAAACATCAATTGTAGAAATAATGTCATAACCATCTTGTGGCTCTTTTTCATTTACATCATTAATAGGCTTCCACTGATTTTTTGCAATTTTTTGCATCATTCTGTGGCCATTTTTCCCGTTCAAATAATCGCGAAAAGCAAACTCTAAACCTTTTCCATCCTCGTTTGAACGTTCGTAACCTATGGTTCTTTTTGCTACTAATCCGATTGGATGCTCTCTAACAATTTCTTGTTCAATAATCAATCCGCCTTTGTTTGCTCCTTTATTAAATAATGGAAAGGATTTCAAACGCATTTGCTCGGTATAACTCAACTTTTTTGCGATGAATAAATAGCGACTTTTGTTAGCGCGTGCTTTTTGCAATTTTGCTTGATAATGTCCAGATGATTTTCCAAACATCACAGCAAGTGAATCCGAAAGCGCTTGAATATTTTCTTTAAAAAGTTCCGATGAAGGCGCCACAGCATCAAAATAAATTGAATATTCTGGAATTGATGTAGCTAATAAACTTCCATCTGCTGAATACACATTTCCTTTATTTGCAGGGATAGTAAAATTCTTAACAGTTCTTTCTTTTGCTAATTTTCGGTAATAAGGTCCTTCAACCCATTGAATATTGTTGAGTTTTACCAAAATAAAGACAGCCATCATGAAAAACATGAAAGCTACAAAATACATGCGGTACGATATTTTTTTATCTTCTACTGCCATATTTTTAATTTATCCCAAAAACTGTTTTTATTTTCTTTACTTTCAACAACTATCTTCACAGGTGGCACTTCCGATGGAAAGATTTCACGTGTTTCCATTTTTTTTGCCACTGTAGATTCCATTTTTAACTTCATCAATTCAGAACGACGGTCTACAAATTCAGAACGCAATTCTTTTACTTGATTCGTTAATTCGGTAATTCGGTAATTTTTTGCATCGTATTGATGATTGTTTGCAATAGCCATCATTCCTAAGATTACCAAAAAAACGATGAATTTCCAGTTCTTAAGAGCGTCATCACTTATAAGAAATTTTGCTTTTAGTAAACTGTAGATTCCGTCTTTCATGTACTGCTATATTTTTTCTGCTACTCTTAGTTTTGCACTTCGTGCTCTGTTGTTTGATGCTATTTCCTCTTCTGTAGGAACAATTAATTTTTCAATAATCTTGAAAGGAACTTTAAAATTTCCGAAGAAATCTCTTTCGGGTTCTCCTTCAAACATGCCGTTTCGCATGTAACGTTTTACCAATCTGTCTTCAAGTGAGTGATACGAGATAACACTCAGTCGACCTCCAGGTTTCAGAATCTCTAACGATTGTTCTAAAAACTCTTTCAACACATCCATTTCCTGATTGACTTCAATACGAATGGCTTGGTATATTTGAGCTAAAATTTTATTACTCTTATGACCAGGTAAAAATTTCGCTAATACTTTTTTTAATTCGTCCGAATTTCGGATTTCTTTATCTTTTCGAGCGGTTACGATTACATTTGCCATCGCTCTGGCGTTTTTCAATTCACCATAATCAAACAAAACTCTTGCAATATCTTGTTCATCGTATTCGTTTACTACGTGATACGCACTGATATCGCCTTTTTGATTCATTCGCATATCCAATTCGGCATCAAATCGGGTTGAAAAACCTCTTTCGGCTACATCAAATTGGTGTGATGAAACGCCTAAATCAGCCAAAATTCCATCAACTTGCTTGATTCCGTGGAAACGTAAAAAACGTTTTATGAATCTGAAATTCTCATTAATTAAAGTAAAACGCTCGTCGTCAATTGCATTTTTTAAAGCATCTAAATCTTGGTCAAAAGCGAATAGTTTCCCTTTTTCTCCCAAACGACTCATAATTTCTCTGGAGTGACCGCCACCACCAAAAGTAACATCCACATACACACCATCAGGATGAATATTCAATCCATCAACTGTTTCTTTTAACAATACTGGATTATGATATTCCATCTTCGTCGTCATTAAAATTACCCATTACCTCTTCTGCCAAATCTGCGAAATCACCCACAGCGTTTTCAATCGCATTTTCATATTTATCTTTATCCCAAATCTCAATGATATTGATAGCTGAATTCAACACAATATCTTTATCAATTTGAGCAAAAACCACTAAATCTTTCGGAATTAAAAGTCGTCCTGTTGCATCAATCTCTATCATTTTAACTCCTGCTGTAAATCTTCTGATAAAATCGTCATTCTTTTTATTGAAACGATTTAGTTTATTGATTTTCAACATCGTTTTATTCCATTCCGCCATTGGAAATAATTCCAAACAAGATTGAAAAACCGAACGTTTCAACACGAAACCTTCCTCTAAAGAACCCAATTGTTTCTTTAGCGACGTAGGTAGCATCAGCCTTCCTTTGGCATCCACTTTACACTCGTATGTTCCGATTAATGTTTTCAACTTTTCTTTTCGATTAGAATATGGACAAATTTAGAAAAATTTTACCACTTTTTACCACAAACTACCACTTTGTTAATAAGTTTTTGGATTTCAAAACTCGTTTTTCCACTTTTAACAAAACATTATTTGCAAAATCAATATTTCAGAAGAATTTAACCATTAAAACCGACCAATGTCTTTTTTTGTATTTTTATTAAAATTTGAATAAAATTGTTGATAACTAACATTTTACAATTCTCAAAATCCAAAAAATATCTGTGATATTTTTTTCTTTACTTTCTTCAATAAAATAGTATATTTGTCAATCATTAGAACTAATACCTTAAGTGGAATTTATGTTAAAAAAAGAAAAAAAATACACCTATTTTGAAGCTGGCGAAGGAACCCCAATAATCATTCTTCATGGTTTAATGGGCGGCTTGAGTAATTTTGATGGTGTAGCTAATTTTTTTCCTCCCAAAGGATACAAAGTGGTGATTCCTGAATTACCTATTTACACACAAAATATTTTAAAAACCAACGTCAAAGCCTTTTCAAAATTTGTTAAAGATTTTATTGTTCACAAAGGATTTGACCAAGTAATTCTTGTTGGAAATTCACTAGGCGGACACATTGGATTGTATTTTACTAAAATGTATCCTGACCTTGTAAAAGCTTTAGTAATTACAGGAAGCTCAGGTTTATATGAAAGCGGAATGGGTGAAAGTTACCCAAAACGCGGTGATTACGAATACATCAAAAAGAAAGCGCAAGACGTTTTTTATGATCCAGAAATAGCAACAAAAGAAATTGTTGACGAAGTTTTTGCAACGGTTAATGATAGAATCAAATTGATTAAAACCTTAACGATTGCTAAGAGCGCTATTCGTCATAACATGGCAAAAGATTTACCAAAAATGACTACTCCAACTTGTATTATTTGGGGAAGAAATGATAAGGTAACGCCGCCAAATGTAGCTGAAGAGTTTGATAAATTATTACCCAATTCAGAATTGTTTTGGATTGATAAATGTGGGCATGCTGCCATGATGGAGCATCCAGAAGAGTTCAATCAAATTTTGTTTGATTGGTTACAAAAGAAGAATTTATAATAGTTCCCCTTTTTGGGGAATTTTATTTTATAGCCTATGAAAATTAATACCGCCGAATTCGTAATTAGTAATTCAGAAGTAGACAAATGTCCAAAAGACCGCTTACCTGAATACGCTTTTATTGGTCGTTCCAATGTTGGAAAATCATCATTGATTAACATGTTGACGAACCATAAAAATTTGGCAAAGACCTCATCAAAGCCAGGAAAAACCCAGTTAATCAATCACTTTAAAATCAACAACAATTGGTTTTTAGTGGATTTACCAGGTTATGGTTATGCCCGAGTTTCTAAGAAAACCAAAGCGGTTTTTCAACAATTTATTATGGATTATTTTGAGCAAAGAGAGCAATTGGTTTGCGCCTTTGTTTTAATCGATATTCGTTTAGAAGCTCAAAAAATCGATTTGGAATTCATGGAATATTTGGGTGAAAGCGAAATTCCGTTTGCCATTATTTTTACCAAATCGGATAAATTGGGAAAAAACAAAGTCAACAATCATGTGGAAGCTTACAAGAAACAATTATTAGCTGGCGATTGGGCTGAAATGCCTCCTTATTTTGTTACCTCATCTTTGGAAGCTATTGGTAGAGAAGGAATTTTAGAATATATCAATCAGATAAATGAAGACATTTTTAAAGATAATGGATTTGTTTAAAAAACAAACAAAACAAAAAAGTCACTATTTCTAGCGACTTTTTTTATGCTTTTAAATCCATTTTTTCAGCGAAGTAATCACAGAAATCGCGCATAGTATCTGACATTTTCTCATCAGCAGTAGCGCGTTGAAATGTATCTGCCATGGCTACTAAAGTTTGATGGAAAAATTGCTTCATTTCGTCTACTGGCATATCTTTTGTCCATAAATCTATACGAAGCGTTTCTTTTGCTTTGCTATCCCAAACTGACAATAACATTGCTTTTGCTTCTTCTTGCTCTACGCCACCATCTTGTGCTGTCCACAATAATTTGTCTGGAACGTTATTTTCGTCTAATCCTACGGTGATTTTTATATCGGATGTTTTCATATGTTTTATTGTTTCTTTGGTTTGTATTTTGAATTATCGAAGATGGTTTTTGCATCCATTGCTAACAATTCTTGCAAAGTAACTTCTTCATGATTTTCCATATAACTTCTTACTATTTGCCAACCTAACCATTGCCCTACTCTTCCTGGGGTTTGGTTATCAATTTCTAAATAGAATTTCGAAAACGGCCCTGGTTTTATAAATCGCAATTCATTTTTTGGATTAGAATCAAACAATAATTTGTTTTCAACTAAATTACTCCACATAAAATATTCGTTTTCTTGACAGAATTTGATTTGCAAATCGGTGTAACCAATTTTATCAGCATCTGAATAAAAGGGAATTAATTTGTCTTTTACATACAGTTCTTTTCCATAATAAATCATTGCAGATAATAAAGTTCTATCCATTGGAGGAGCTATTTTACCGTAACAAAACGTTGAAACTAAATCAGGTAAAATTTGATTTGGCTCTAAACTTTGCTTTTTATACTCAGGAAAATCAACATAAAAACGGTGTTCTTTTCCCAAATAACAATCTAAAGAAACCAAAGCCAAAGTATCCACATAAAAAGATTTTGCTTCCGTATCTACTTCATTAATTAGTGTAATTACTCTTGGTGTCTTGTATTTTGGAAAATAATATTGCACATAAGCAAACATTTTTTCCATATCTGCCTCAACAGGACCTAACGTTGGATATTTTATTTGTACTTCTTTGTACAATTCCTTTAATAAAGGATTTTTTAACTTGTTTACCCAAACAGAATCTGGATTTCCCGCAGGGAAAAAGAACGGATATTGCGCTTTTATTCTACTTAAATCCTCTGGTTTTGATTGATAAAAGATTTGATCGAAACGTTCTACTTTAAATTCAACTGGAATTTTTGCCACAGCTTCGTCCACTTTACTTTCTTCTTTACAAGAAAATAAAGCAACAGCAACAAGCGCAAATAATAATTTCTTCATATAGGGTATTTTTTATACTTTTATGGAACCAAAATTAGTTTGCAAATATACAGTTATCGACTTATAAATTTTCATAAAAAAATGACAAATTCTACCACATTTCAAGCCGAAAAAATCAACCAACATATTGTACAATGGTTACATGATTATGCTATTAACGCAAAAGTTAAAGGTTTTGTTGTGGGAATCTCAGGCGGAATAGACAGTGCTTTAACTTCTACTCTATGTGCGCAAACTGGATTACCAACATTATGTGTAGAAATGCCAATACACCAAGCGGAAAGTCATGTTAATAGAGCTTACGAACATATTGACCAATTAAAAAAACGTTTCCCAAATGTTTTTAACGAAAGAGCGGATTTGACTCCTGTTTTTGAAAATTTTAAAAATCAAGTTCCTTCTAGTGAAAATGAAGGAGTATTAAATTTATCTTTAGCCAATACTCGTGCTCGTTTGCGCATGACAACTTTATATTATTTTGCAGGATTACACGGATTTTTAGTAGCCGGAACCGGAAATAAAGTAGAAGACTTTGGTGTGGGATTTTTTACAAAATATGGCGATGGCGGCGTAGATGTTAGCCCGATTGCGGATTTAGTTAAAAGCGAAGTTCGATTATTAGCTACTCATTTGCAAGTTCCTGAAAGTATCGTTAAAGCAAAACCAACCGATGGTTTATTTGGCGATGACAGAAGTGACGAAGATCAAATTGGCGCCAACTATGACGAACTAGAATGGGCGATGAATCAAATAGAAAACGGAAAAACTCTTGAAGATTTTTCTGGAAGAGAAGCTGAAGTGTTCAAAATCTACAAAAGACTGAATACTATTAACCAACACAAAATGAACCCTATACCAATTTGCAGAATCCCTAAAGACCTTAAATAATTATCTTTATAATTAACAAGTAATTACATTTTTTTTATTAACTTTGATGTTATATTATGAATAATATAATTTTTTAGTTATGATCAAAATAGGTATAGCAGACAGTTTACCTGTTGTAAGCCATGGATTACAATCGTATTTTCATGGAAACAGCAGAATGGAGGTTATTGCATCGGCTAAAAATTTAGAATCTTTACTTTCACTTTTAGAAGCAAAACATTGCGACATTCTTATTCTCGATGTAGAATTAGATGGTTTATCAAGCATTAGAGACATCAAAAGCTTGTTGAAAGATTTTCCTGAAACCAAAATTGTTTTGTTTACAAATGTTTCCGAACAGATGTATGCCCCAACAGCAATTAAAGCAGGAGTTTCAGCTTATGTTTCCAAAAAAAGTGATTTAAAAGATCTAGAAGCCACAATAACAAAAGTAACAGAAGGCAAAGTCATCTTTAGCGAAACTGTTAAAAAAAGCATCGAAATGCTAAGCAAAGGCAAAAAATCGGAGCGATTGTTTAAAAAATTATCCACTAGAGAAATTGAAGTACTTCGTTACCTAAATGATGGTAAGAAAAACAAAGAAGTAGCCCAAATTCTAGGTTTAGATGAAAAAACAATCAGTACGTATAAATTGCGTTTGTTGGCTAAATTAAATGTAACCAACTTAGTGGATTTATTGAAAAAAGCAAAAGATTTAGATGTAATTTAATTGTATCTTGAAAGAACTCTACCCAAGTTTTTAGAAAAGATATGTGTTAACCCCAAATAAGCCATTACCATTTCCAGAGTTTCTGAATTATCAGAATTTTCGTCGGTTGAAATTGAATTTTTCAAATCGTCGATAATGTTATTGACTAAATACCATCGCAATGTGATAATCGTCTCGGTTACGTATTGGCTTATGGTGGTTTCTTTTTGTTTTACATAAATTTGCTGTACTTCCCAATTGTGTAATACCTCACGTTCTTCGTTCATAAGAATCGTGGTGACTTCTTGTGCCAATTCCTCAGGCAATTTCATTAAGTATTTATCCAACTCAAAAACCTCATTTTCATTGAAATACGCAATTAAATGATTAAAAATGGCTTTAAAAATTGGGTTAGCCAATTCTACCTCATCTTCTTGCAAACTTAGATAGATTCGTTGAAAAACTTTATAGTTATTTTGCTCTTTTACTTCAACCATTTCCCCATCTTCATTTTGAGCTAAAATGGTATCTTCAAACTCTACTTCTTTGTCACCATACAACAACAAAATCTGAATGATTTTATGTTCCAATTCGTATTGAATATCTACTTTAGTTGTTGGCTGAGCAATATCGTTTCTTACAACTTCAAAAGCTTTCTGTTCCTCTTTAAATTGTTTATTAGCTTCCGATAAATCTTTCTTTACTAATTGCGCTAAGGTATTAAAAAGCACATCTTCGGAAATATCCATGATTCGGGAACATTCCTTAATGTAAACTTCACGTTTAATTCGGTCTGGAATTTTAGAAATACTGATGACCATATCGCGAATTAAATCCGCTTTTTTAATGGGATCATTCTTGGCTTCTTGCATCAATAAAGATGCTTTGAATTGAATGAAGTCTTTAGCGTTATCTTCGAAATATTGCAACAAATCTTCATACGAAGTTTTTCTCGCAAAACTATCCGGGTCATCACCATCAGGAAACGTACACACTTTTACGTTCATTCCAGCTTCCAAAATCAAATCAATACCACGAATCGAAGCTCGAAGTCCAGCCGCATCACCATCGAAAAGAACGGTAATATTTGGCGTTAAGCGATTGATTAAACGAATTTGATCAGGCGTTAAAGCTGTTCCTGAAGAAGCCACAACATTTTCAATTCCCGCTTGATGCATTTGAATAACATCGGTATACCCTTCCACCAAATAACAATTGTTTAGTTTGGCGATAGATTGTTTCGCATGGAAAATTCCGTACAAAACTTTACTCTTGTGGTAAATATCACTTTCAGGTGAATTCAGGTATTTTGCGGCTTTTTTATCATTGGTCAAAATACGACCACCAAAACCTAAAACACGTCCGCTCATACTTTGAATCGGAAACATTACACGACCTTTGAATCGGTCAAATTGCTTGTCTTCCTTAACAATTGAAAGTCCCGTTTTGTCTAAATATTCTAATTTATATCCTTTTCCTAATGCTTCTTTGGTAAAAGCATCCCAAGTTTCTGGTGAATATCCTAATCCGAATTTCTTAATCGTATCAGAAGTAAAACCACGTTCTTTAAAATACGATAATCCGATGGCTTTTCCTTCTTCGGTTTCTAACAAAGTGTGATGAAAATATTTCTGAGCGAATTCGGAAACCAAATACATACTCTCTTTTTCATTGGCTTGCGCTACATCTTCATCGGTTTGAACCGTTTCTTCTATCTCAATATTGTATTTTACCGCTAAATATTTGATTGCTTCTGGATACGTAAAATGTTCGTGCTCCATTAAGAACGTCACGGCATTTCCACCTTTTCCAGAGGAAAAATCTTTCCAAATTTGTTTTACAGGAGAAACCATAAACGAAGGCGATTTCTCGTTCACAAATGGAGACAATCCTTTCAAATTACTTCCGGCACGTTTGAGTTGAACAAAATCACCAATCACCTCCTCAACTCGGGCGGTTTCAAATACTTTTTCTATGGTGTCTTTTGATATCAAAATAGATTTTTGGATTTTAAAAAAACGAATTCAAAGTTACAAAGTTAATCCATAAAAAAATGCAGGAAAAACAAAAAAAGCACTTCATATTTCTGAAGTGCTTTTTTAAACAGAGAACTTAACTTAACCCTAAATTTAATTAAAATCAAAGCGTATTCCTAATGAAACGTTGTTTTGATCTATATTATTGTTCTTGAACATCGGATTTAAATCATATTTAACATATAGACTGGTTTGACCATATCCTAAATAAGCGCTCAACCCGTATGTAAAGTCCGAAACATTGAAATCTCCTTTTTGTTTTTCTTTTACTTTAATGTCGTCAACTTCATATTTTAAAATTTGCTTTGATTTGATACGAACACCTCCATAACCTCCAATTCCTAAACGAACCGACTCATGTGTTCTGAAGTATGTTTTAGTCCCGTCTTTTGAAAGTTTCTTTGGCGTAAAATCGAATTCTAAATGCAATGGCGCTGTTAAATATACATTTCTAAAACGAGAATCATCTAATTTAATAGCTGATGTAACTAAATCTGTTTGGTCTCCATTTTTAACAAAATAACGATTATCCGTAGGACGAAGATTGTTATACATTAATGAAAGTCCGTATTTAGCATGAAGTAAATTATTGTTTTTTAAAATTCTTGAATTATACGTAACTCCCCATTCATAAAAATGCGAACCCCAAACTCTGTAATCTGAATCTTCTAAATTTTCGCCCTCAGTAATTACATTATTTAAACCAAATGCAAAAACAAATTGCGAAGTTGTTCTTTTGGATTTTTTTTCTACTTTGTCTTTTTCACCCGTGTATATTTTCATAGAACCTAAGTTGATTTCAGTTCTGTTTTCTCCAATAGAATCATCTTTACTGCTTCCCAAAATGATTCTAGTTCCGCCTCTTTTTGGCTTATCATTAGAATCAGCAATTTTCCCATCCACTTTATCCTGAACCAATTGTGCTAATTTTGCTTCTTCAATTGCTACTTTTGTTTCGATATTATTAGCGCGTTCTTGAGCAATATTCGTTTTTAATTCTTGTGCTTTTTCAGCAGTAATTTTACCTTCACTTACTTGTACATCGATGGCTTCAACTTCTTTCTTTAAAGCGTTTTTTTCTTCCGTGGTAATCATTTCAATGTTATTTGCAATTACCTTCGCTTTATCTTCAAATGAAATACTTTTTGAATTTCTACCTTTAATAGTTCCAGTCTCTGAAACAGAATCATCTACAATTTCAAGTTGTATATCTTTAAACCAAATTTGACCTGTTCCATCTAATAACACTCCGTAAGAGAAATCAGTTGCATCTTGAGGCACAAATAAAACAACTTCGTATTTAGTCCAATCATTTGTTCCTTCAATAGCTTTATTTTGCATATTATCAAAAGCAAGAACTTTATCATCATAATAATCGATACGCATCCAAAGTCCAGCCCAAGATTTTACTTTTTCACTTTTCACATACCCTGTCATTTTGATAGTTTTACCTAAATATAAATCAGGTTTTCCCGATTTCATTAAGGTTCCAAATCCATGAATTTTCTTATCGGTAGATCGAATAGTAAAAACTTTTTGTTCATTAGATGTTTCTTTTTTCGACAAACCCATTTCATAACTCTCTGGCTTACTTCCGCGTACCATCCACTCGGTTGATTTTTCTATGGTTTCTAGCTCCTGAGCAACTGCTTTTGTTAGGAAACTAAACACAATAACAATTGTGTACAAAATAATTTTTTGCATGACTGTTTGATTTTTAATTAATGATGATTTTTATTTATTCGTAATTTCTATTGGCTAATGCCGATTTGGCATCTTTAAACTTTCTATTTAGTTTTTCTAAAGTAGTTTCTCTGTGATTTACATCTAATTCCTTTTCAACAGCTGTTAGTAATGAATTAGCATCTACTTTCATCTTAGTTTTTGGACTTATTTTTTTATCTGAAGTGATTACTTTTTCACCTGTTTGAACTTCAGCTAATAAATTTTCAGGCGAAACATATTTGTAAGTGTTGGGTGTTGGGTGTTGGGTGTTGGGTGTTATTTTTTCTTCCAAAACATTTTCCTCTTTTATCACTTTATTTGTTTCAACTGATTTTAAATTTCTTGTTGGTTTTGAATTATTTATTTCATTCTGAGCCAAAACAGATTTTACATTTTCAACAGAAATTTCATTTATTTTATTGGTTTCAACCGTATCAATTTCTTCGTTGATAGTGGTTACAATTGGCGTTGAATTATTAATTTCGGTTGTTTCGTTTGAATTGAAAAGGAAAAATCCCAATCCTAAAAAAAGTATCGTAGAAGCGGCTACAAAAAACCATCCGTAACCTTTCTTTGGCTTTTTTTCTTCTGAAACCGTAAGCATAGCATCTAAGCGATCCCAAGCTTGAGCAGAGGGCTGAATTTCTCTAGCATTCAGCTTTTCTCTTATTTGATTATCTATTTTATTTGGTTCCATTTAATTTGTTTTTTAAGTCGGTGATTTGTTGTTGCAATAACTTTCGGGCGTGTGATAATTGCGATTTTGATGTTCCTTCACTTATTTTGAGCATTTCGGCTATTTCCTGATGTTTGTAGCCTTCAATCGCGTATAAATTAAACACCATTTTATAACCGTCGGGCAAATTATCAATCATGTTTTGGATATCATCTACCGAAAAATCTTCCATTTCATACACCGATTCGTTTTCGCTAACCGTAACCTCTTCAATATCTTGATGGTTGAAATTGTTCTTTTTCACTCGAAGAAAATCGATACATTCATACACCATAATTCTTCGAATCCAACCTTCAAAACTACCTTTGTGTTCAAAATTTTTCAGATTGGTAAACACTTTCATAAATCCGGTAATCATTACATCTTCTGCGTGGTGAATGTCTTTTATGTATTGGCGACACACACTTAACATTTTAGAAGAAAACTTGGCATAAATCTGCTGTTGTGCTTGTCGATTGTTTTCGACAGCCAACATAATCAGTTGTTTTTCTTCTTGATGTAATTGAATTACTTTCATTGTCAAGTTCAATGTCAAGTTCAATATCAAACTCAAATTTATATTAATTGAAATTGATTTTTGCTCTTGCTCTTGTTATTGAATTATTGCTTCTAATTATATAGACGAGAATGATTTTAAAATGGTTGCATGAAATATGAAAAAAAATAAAAAACTTATGATTCTGGAACACAGATTGAAATAATTAAAGAAATTTTAAAAATTGAAACTGACTTTTGTCCTTGAAATTGAAATTGTTTTTATTTTTTTCTTTCAATAACGTAATTTACCATTAAAGTAAGGGAGTCTTTATACGGAGATGTTGGGAAATTTTGCAATAACGAAAGTGCTTCTTGTTGAAATTGCACCATTTTTTCTTCGGCATAAGCCAATCCATTTTTGTCTTTTACAAATTGGATAACTTCTTTTACACGCTTTTTATCTTTGTTGTGATTTTTTACCGAATTGATAACCCAACTTTTCTCTTTAGACGAACAATTGTTCAAAGCGTAAATCAACGGTAAAGTCATTTTTTGCTCTTTGATGTCAATTCCGGTTGGTTTTCCAATGGCATCATCAGTATAATCGAATAAATCATCTTTGATTTGAAACGCCATTCCGATAAGTTCACCGAATTTGCGCATTTTTTCCACCACATCTTTATCTTCTGGAGCCACTGAACAAGCGCCAAGCGAACAACAAGCAGCAATTAAAGTAGCTGTTTTTTGTCGAATAATTTCGTAGTAAATATCTTCAGTAATATCTAATCTTCTGGCTTTTTCGATCTGAAGCAATTCACCTTCACTCATTTCGCGAACAGCAACTGAAATGATTTTTAGCAAATCGAAATCGTTATTATCAATAGAAAGCAATAATCCTTTTGACAATAAATAATCACCTACTAAAACGGCAATTTTATTTTTCCAAAGGGCGTTTAAAGAGAAAAATCCACGACGTTTGTTACTGTCATCCACCACATCATCATGAACTAAAGTTGCGGTATGAATTAATTCAATAACCGAAGCACCACGATACGTTCGTTCATTAATAGTACCACCCGAAACCATTTTCGCAGTCAAGAAAACAAACATTGGTCGCATTTGTTTTCCTTTTCGGTTTACAATATAATGAGTAATTCTGTTTAATAAAGCTACTTTTGAAGACATGGAATCGCGAAACTTCTCTTCAAAGAGTTCCATTTCATTTGCGATAGGTAGCTTTATTTGTTCGGTTATTTTCATTGAGGTATCAAAAATACAAAAACAATCTCGTTAGTCAAAAGTTTAGCAAAAGATTATAAAAAAAGAGACTTCGAACTTTTTCGAAATCTCTTTGATTTTTTTAGAAAGAGGAAACAATTAATTTTTAATAGAGTCCACAAATTGTTGCTCACTTTCTTTTAAAGGAAAAATGTTGTTCATTTTCCAAAATTTTTCGGTGTAATTAGTGCCGGCTTCAAAAATGGTTTTACCACCAAACCCTTTTTCCGGTATTTCTACATCGTTTTTACTATCAAGCACTAATAAATCAAAAGTACCACTAACATTATCGTGCACTTTCTTACCCATCTGAATAAATATACTAAAACTGTTTTTATAGTAAACCAATTCATATTGGTTATTTACAAACTTAAACTTGCACCAAACGGATTGATCATTCAGTTTTAATTTGGCAATCAATATATTTTTGAGTTTTGAATTTTTTCTATGCGAATCAGCTATTTCAACTTTAAATTCAATTATTTTATTGGATTTATTATCTACGATAACATAACCTTCATACAACAACTCATCGCTATCTACATTCGGAATTATTTTAATGTATTCGTATTCAAATCCAGCAGCATCTCTTCTTAAATAACGATCAAAAGTATATTCTTTACTCTTGATAAGATTTTCAATTCCATCAAAATTATAAGCATATTTTACAAAATCTCTTACATTATAGGCTGAATTCATTCCGTTTAAAACAGAACTAGTCGAATCTTGTAAATTGGATTTTACAGCTCTACTTTGATTAATTAGCAAAACCGATTTACCATTTCCTTTTTTAATGAAATAATCCATTTTGGCATCTGCATACTTTGTATATTGATTATTGATTTTTACAATTTCTCTACCATATGTAGTTAACTTAGTGTTTTTTACGGCACGAACTTTAGCATCTTTTATCAACGATTTTAAAAAATCTCTTCCAGAAACGTTTGAGATTATTAATTCATCTAAAATATAGACTTTTGGAGTTAAAAAAATTTCAACTTCTTTAGTATCAAATACAACTTTCTTAGTTTCGTAATTGATATGGCTAATTTCAACTTCTTTGATGTTTTGTAATGAAAATTCACCATTTTCATTTGTCATCGTTCCAGTCAAATTACCTGAATGATCTTTGTAAATAATATTTACAAACGGAACCGTTTCTTTTGTTTCTGCATCTTTTACAATTCCTTTCGTGTTATTTTCTTGAGAAAAACCAAATGTAAAAAAAAGTAGAAAAAATAAGATGTGCTTAATCATAATGTCAGATGTGTGTTAGTTAAACTGAATTTGTTTTTACTCATCATTCAGTTGCACGAAGATACTATTTCTTACAAAAAAACAAGTGTTTCTTACATCTTTTTAAAGCACAAAAATTATGAAAATTGAATTTTTACGATTTATTCGCCAATTGTCCACAAGCCGCATCAATATCTTTACCGCGACTTCTTCTTACTTTAGCCACGATATTATTTTTTTCTAAAGCAGTTATGTAAGCATTAGTAGCTTCTTCAGAGGCTTGTTGAAACATGCCATCATCAATTGGATTATATTCAATCAAATTTACTTTACAAGGGACATATTTACAAAATTTCACTAAAGCATCAATCGATTTTTTATCGTCGTTGATTCCTTTCCAAACCACATATTCGTAAGTAATTTTACTTTTGGTTTTTCTGTACCAATATTCCAAACTCTCACGCAAATCGGTTAATGGAAAGTTTTTAGTAAATGGCATGATTTCGTTTCGAATTTCCTCAACAGCTGAATGTAAGGAAACTGCTAGTTTGAATTTAACCTCATCATCGGCCATTTTCTTAATCATTTTCGGAATTCCAGAAGTAGAAACGGTGATTCGCTTTGGCGACATTCCTAAACCTTCATTAGACGTAATCATATCAATCGCTTTCATCACGTTTGGATAATTCATCAAAGGTTCACCCATTCCCATAAAAACAATATTGGATAAAGGTCGGTCGTAATACAAACGGCTTTCATTATCAATGGCAGCTACTTGGTCATAGATTTCTCCTGGTTCCAAATTACGCATACGTTTTAATCGAGCCGTTGCACAAAAATTACAATCTAAACTACAACCTACTTGCGAAGAAACACAGGCGGTAGTTCGAGTTTCTGTAGGAATCAAAACCGATTCTACAATTAAGTCATCGTGCAAACGAACGGCATTTTTAACGGTTCCATCTTCGCTACGTTGTAACGTATCTACTTTGATGTGATTGATAACAAAGTTAGCTTCTAACATGGCGCGCGTTTCCTTAGACACATTAGTCATATCTTCAAAAGTATGCGCGCGTTTTTGCCATAACCACTCATACACTTGGTTACCACGAAACGCTTTGTCGCCGTTAGCAACAAAAAAGTTACGCAATTGTTCTTTAGTTAGTGCTCGTATGTCTTTTTTCTCGATTTGCATGGTGCAAAGTTAGGTTAAAATGTCAAAACCTTTAATTGTTAATTTGTATTTTTGTCAAAATTTGATTTTAATATGCATTTCATATCAGAAGATTTAGAAGATTACGTTGCCAATCATTCACAAGCGGAACCTGAATTATTAGCGAAATTAAATAAAGAAACCTACCAAAAAATCATGCAACCACGAATGTTGAGTGGTCATTTTCAAGGTAGAGTTTTGAGTATGCTTTCAAAAATTATTCGTCCGAAACATATTTTGGAAATTGGAACCTATACAGGTTATGCGGCGTTATGTTTAGCAGAAGGAATGGCTGAAAACGGAACTTTAGACACGATTGATATTGAAGAAGAATTAGTCGATTTTCAAAGAAAATATTTTGATGCTTCGCCATGGAAAGATCAAATTTTTCAACACTTAGGTGATGCGGTAACTATTATCCCAACTTTGAATAAAAAATTTGATTTGGTTTTTATTGATGCTGATAAAGAAAATTACGTGAATTATTTTCACCTAATTGTTCCTATGATGAACAAAGGCGGAATTATTTTATCTGACAATGTTTTGTGGAGCGGAAAAGTTTTAGAAGAAGTAAAACCAAATGATAAAAGTACTCCTGTTTTATTAGAATATAATCAATTGTTAAATACAGACCCAAGAGTGGAAACGGTTTTATTGCCTATTCGTGATGGTTTAACGGTTAGTCGTGTTTTATAGTTTTTAGTCGCAGTTTAAAAATTATATTTTTTACCTAAAATCAAATACAATTTATAGAATCCGAAACCAAAAATTCCTCCAACAAGATAACCTGTAAGAATATCTCCAGGATAGTGCAATCCTAAGTAAATTCTACTGTAAGCAAAAATTAGAGGGAATAAAAACAACAAATAGGTATGTTTGTAATATTTTCGAATAATTAAAACTATAAAAGTTGTTGAAGCCATTGAATTTGCAGCATGACCAGAGAAAAAACTGAATGATTTTCTAGTGATAACTTCACGCATTAAACCATCAAATTCGGGATTATTACAAGGTCGTAAACGTTCGAATGAATATTTAAATAAATTCGTAATTTGGTCGGTAAATGTTAACAATACTACTAAAAAAAGAATAATAATTCCCAAACCTTTCCAACCTAGTTTTTTTTGTATTAGATAAAAAACTCCTATAAATAGTGGTGACCAATAGATTTGTTTTGTAATAATTATCCAAAAACCATCAAATGGCTCAGAACCCAATCCATTTAAAAAAAGGAATAATTCTTTATCTAAGTTTATTAAGTGCTCCAAAATTACATTTGTCTTTTTATGGGTCCGGTAATATTTTCAATATCTTCTTTTACTTGTTCTATAGGATTTTGAACATCTAAATTAATATTTTCCATAGGATTTACCATTTTAGCAATCCCTTCTTTAGCTTTTGCTATTTCTTCAGAAACTCCACCAGTTAAAGTATTCATATCCAATCCAGCTTCTTGAGTTCCTTTTTGAATTTCGCTTTTGATTTCGTTAGTGGCGTTTTTTAACTGCGCCATTCCTTTACCTAAAGCACGAGCAATATCTGGAATCTTATCTGATCCAAATAACATTAAAACAACTAAAATGATGAAAAACAATTCACCTCCTCCAATTCCAAACATTGTGTATTTTTGAAAATTAACTTCGCAAAGTTACAAAGTTTTACACCTACTTTATCTTAAAGTAATCAAAAAAAAAGACTATCCGAAGATAGTCTTGATTCTTATTTTTTATCTAATGTATCAAATTTTGATACCGTTTCCGCTTTAGGCCAATAATTGTTTTCAACATCAACATCGGCTGTTTCTAATTTTGGGTCGATTTGAATTTTCACCACTTTTTTCTCCGTTGCGAAAACTCTCTTAGCGGTATCATTGTTCTTTCTCCAAATTTGCGCTGGGAATTTTTGAATCTCACTAGTTCCGTCTTCAAATTGAAGCTCTACGATAATTGGCATGATTAATCCTCCTGGTTTTTCAAACTCTACTTCATAGAAATATTTAGGAGATTTTAAAGCATTCTTTTCTTCAGCTGTATAATTTTTATTTACATAGTCAGAAAGTGCTTGAACACTATTAATATCCATTGCTTTTTTCAATTCAGGTTTAAAATCAGGAGCATCTTCAGCAACTAAGTACAACATTGGTTCTCCATCGCTAATTTTTCTTCCTCTTCTATTAAACATAGCCTGAGTTTCTTTTGAAGCTTCTGTAGAAACATAATATTGTTTTACGGTTTTCACACCAATATCGGTGTAATCTGTTGAATAGAACCAACCTCTCCAAAACCAATCTAAATCAACTGCAGAAGCATCTTCCATTGTTCTAAAGAAATCTTCTGGTGTTGGGTGTTTGAATTTCCAACGATTCGCGTATGTTTTGAATGCATGATCAAATAATTCATGACCCATGATAGTTTCTCTCAAGATATTTAAACCTGTTGCTGGTTTTCCATAAGCATTAGCACCAAAGTTGTAAATATTTTCAGAGTTTGACATAATAGGCTCTAAATATTTTTGATTTCCTTTCATGTAAGGTACAATATTTTTAGCCGGACCTCTAGATGCAGGAAAATTTGGATCGAAAGAAGTTTCAGTTAAGTATTCTAAGAAAGTGTTTAACCCTTCATCCATCCAAGACCATTGTCTTTCGTCTGAATTTACAATCATTGGAAAGAAATTGTGTCCGACCTCGTGGATAATAACTCCTAACATTCCGTATTTAATTCTATCACTTACAAATCCTTTTTCATCAGGACGACCATAATTCCAACAAATCATTGGATATTCCATACCTTGATCTTCTGCAGAAACTGAAACTGCTTTTGGATAAGGATAATCAAATGTAAAATGAGAATACGTTTTTAAAGTATGTGCTACCGCTTTTGTAGATAAATCACCCCAAAGCGGATTTGCTTCTTTTGGATAAATTGAAATTGCTAATGGTTTGTTAGTTGGTAAATCAACTGCCATGGCATCAATTATAAATTTTCTTGAAGTTGAGAAACCAAAATCACGAACGTTTTGTGCTTTAAATTTCCATGTTTTCTTTTTATCAGAAAAGCTACTTTCTTTAGCAATTGCTTCTTCTTGGGTAACAATTACTACTGGCTTATCAAAAGTTTTCTCTGCTAATTCCCATCTTTTTACTTGTTCTGCGGTAAAAACTTCGCTTCTGTTTTGTAACACTCCTGTTCCTTCCATAACGTGGTCAGCAGGAACTGTAATATTTACTTCGTAATCACCGAAAGCTAAAGCAAACTCACCTCTACCCCAGAATTGCATGTTTTGCCATCCTTCTACATCATTGTAAACAGCCATTCTTGGAAAAAACTGTGCCATTACATACAAACGGTTTCCATCAGGAAATTGCTCATATCCAGAACGACCATTATTGGCTTGTTCCATGTAATTTACAATATTGTACCACCATTTGATTGAGAACGAAACTTTTTCGCCATTTTTCAATGGTTTAGGCAAATCGATACGCATCATGGTTTGATTGATGGTATATTTCATTGGATTTCCTTTAGCATCTTTAACATATTCGATATTAAAACCACCTTGAAAAGGGCTTCCCATATATTTTTTTGTAAAACCACTTGTTGAAATGGCCTTATCCATATTTTGACTTTCTATTAATGGTGTTTTAGAATCAGGTCTTTCGATATTTTGATCTAATTGTACCCATAAATATTCTAACGATTCTTTAGCGTTGTTGTGATAAGTAATGGTTTCAGAGCCATACAGTTTTTTATTCTTATCATCTAACTCCAAATTCATTACATAATCTGCTTTTTGTTGATAATAAGCTGGTCCTGGAGCTCCAGAAGCCGTTCTAAACATATTTGGAGTAGCCATTTCGTCATACATTTGACGAAACTTATTCTCATTATAATGTCCAGGTTCGCGCTTTTTTTCTTCTGGTTTAACATCCTGAGCCATTGCTCCGAAAGTCACTGCTAAAGTCAAGAAAGCACTAAGTACAATTGATTTTTTCATAATATTTCAATTCTTTTAATAGTCAATTTTTTGCTGCGTATCACTATTAGTAAACAAAAAGCTATTTTTGTTACTATTAATATTTACATGAACAATATTTTGTTGCTCTTTATAAATATCTGTTAATAATGAATTAAAGATTTCGAAGGTATTTATTTTTTTCGAAATGGCAATTTTAGTATAAAAAATTAACACATCGCCTTCTACTTCTCTAGCCAAATAAACAATCTCCTGAGGTTTTTTATTGATAGAAATTTTAATATTTTCTTTGAGATATGTTTTAATTAATGTTTCAGCTTCGGGCAACTCTTTTGTTGAAGTTAAATACACTTTTTTCTTGTATTTCTTTTCTAGTGCTTTTTCTAGATCATCAATAAAAATTCGATGTGTAATTTCTATTCTTTTTTTATTTGGCACATAGTCGATTTGGGTTACCGAAACATAAAATTTGTGCCAAGCAAATGAGCTTAATAAAACTACTAAAACAATTGGAGTAAAATATCGTAAAAAGTTCTTCTTCATGTGGTAAAAATAGCAATTATTCTTTTTGATTTCCTAATTTGTATTCTTTTGCTTTTATCGTTAAATATTGAATTAGTTGTAATTCATATTCAGGTTTTAAAAACAATGATAAATCTTTAACTGGCATTTCGGCATATTGCAAAAACATTGGAATATCTTCATGCTTAATTTTCAAGGTTTCTGTAAAGAAATTATGTGTAAAACGTTCAAACATATGATCTGAGAATGATTTTGTTTGAATATCACGTTGTCTTCGTTCCTCAAAAACACGTTCTGAGTTCTTTTTGGGATTACTTTTTATTCCAAGTAATTTTCCAATACCTTTACCTATTAACTTTAAATCTAAATTGGAACCCGTTGGAGCTAACGGATTGTAAATTGCAGTATTTACGGGTGTTTTAGAACGAACATCATCCTCATAATATTTCACTGCCTTAGCATCAATACCACTAAAAGCTTCTCCATAAACCTGAATTCGCTTGGTATCTTCTTTTAAAGTTCCGGTTAAAGTGTAAGGAGTAATTTCTACTTCATTTAATTCTGTAACTTTTATGTGAAGTCTGATTTCTAATTCTTCTAACCAAAAATCCTTTTCTGTTAATATATATTTTTTGGAATTGTATGAAAGCCCCTGAACATATAAGGTATCAGTTGCTTTTGCTTTAATCGAAAATTTTCCATCAACATTTGTAACAGCACCAACATTTGAAGTGATATTGTAAACGGTTAAGTTTTCCACTTCAATAGAATCTGCAACTATCTTTCCTTTCAAAATTTTTCTTTCAACTTCTTGGGAAAAACAGAATTGACTAAAAAGAAATATAAAAAATAGCACCCAATTATTTTTCATCTATATTCTTGTTTGAAATTATCAATTCTTTCATTTTTAAATATTCCACTGCTAATTCTGAAAGAACAAAGGTTGCCATTGTTTTATTTTTATCTTTCATTGCCATAACAAATCGACTATTCTCAACTACATAAAATAAAAAACCATCTACATAATCTTCAGGAATTTTTAAAACATCTGTAAAATATTCTTTTTGATAATAATCAGCCGTTGCATCAATTAAAAACTCATTTTTCTCTATTTGAACTTCTTTTTTTAACATTCGAGTTCTACCAGAAATCCAGTTAAGTAAAGGATCTAATCCTATTTTTGTGTTAGTACCATATTGTCCATCAAGGTCGCTTGCCGTTTTAAGTTTTCGTTCGGCTGGTGTGTAGGTTTTTTGATTTTTCGGAATAATCCCTAAAGAAACTGCATTAATGTTTTTATACTGAACAATAGTAACTTCTTCTAATTCATTGAGCTTTGATTTCATTTCTACAAACAACAAATTTTCGCCAAAATCATCTTTTTCAATGATATGCTTTGTTGCAATTAAATGAATTGCGCTAAATTGTAACGTATCACCAATTGCAACTCGAATAGCAAAATAACCTCTATCATCGGTTGCAATTCCGGTTCCTTTATTTAAATTTAAAATATGAATTCCTTCTAAACTACTAGAAGTAGAAACGACTTTTCCTTTTATAATTGTATCAGATTGAGCCCAACCCAACAAAGAGAAAAACAATAAAAAAAGAAGTAATCGTTTTGTCATAAAGGAATTATTTATTTGATATGTAAATGTAATTGGTTCTCTTCAAAATGAAATCCTAACAAGATGATAAACTTATGTTAAGACAAATTTGGTAGCTTTGTAAAAAAATAATCAATGAAAAATATAATTATTGCCAGCACTTCTACTTTACATGGAGGTGAATATTTAGACTATTTATTACCTGAATTGCAATCGTTCTTTTCTAATGTAAAAGAATTACTTTTTATTCCATATGCAAGACCTAGCGGAATTTCGCACGATGATTATACTAAAAAAGTTAGCGAAGCTTTTGCTAAAATTAATATATCAGTAAAAGGAATTCATGAATTTGAAAACCCAATCGAAGCCCTTGAAAAAGCTCAAGGAATTTTTACAGGTGGAGGAAATACATTTTTACTAGTTAGCCAATTGTATAAAAACAATGTTATTGACACGTTAGAAAAAGTAGTCAAAAACGGAACACCTTACTTAGGAACAAGTGCTGGAAGTAACATTTGTGGTTTAACAATGAGTACCACGAACGATATGCCGATTGTGTACCCTCCTAGCTTTAGAACTTTAGGATTTGTTTCCTTCAATATCAATCCACATTATTTAGATCCGATTGAAGGTTCTACTCACATGGGTGAAACGCGTGAAACTAGAATTAATGAATTTCATCATTTTAATCCGCAACCTGTTGTAGGATTAAGAGAAGGAAGTTGGTTAGAAGTGAAAGGCGATTCTGTAAAATTAAAAGGAACTTTAACAGCAAGAATTTTCAAGAGAAACGAAACTCCATTTGAAGTAGCTCCAGAAACCGAACTTAACGAATTGAAATAAAAAAAGCCTTGCAAATGCAAGGCTTTTTTGTAGAGCGGAAGACGAGGCTCGAACTCGCGACAACCAGCTTGGAAGGCTGGAGCTCTACCAACTGAGCTACTTCCGCAGGTGATAATTTTTAAAACTTTATCTTGTTTAAGAGCGGAAGACGAGGCTCGAACTCGCGACAACCAGCTTGGAAGGCTGGAGCTCTACCAACTGAGCTACTTCCGCATAACAAAAGCGTTAACTTTTGTGGGTGCAAATATACTTTAAAAGTTTTGGTAATTGCAAATTTTTTTTGATATTTTTTTCAAAGCTATTGCACTAACTTTACCCTAGAATTAACCCTTTTCTCTAAAAGATTAACTTTTAATGAGTTATATAATTATGAAAATTAAAAAAATCAGTTCGATTGAAACATATCCTGTACGACATGAAGTTTTAAGAAAAGGAAAACCAATTGAAACTTGTCAATTTAAAGGTGATGATGATGAAAACACGACTCATTTTGGATTGTTTTTAGAAAACAAACTTGTTGGAATCATCTCCATTTTTAAAGAAAACAATACTTTATTTCCAGAATTAAATCAATTTCAAATTAGAGGAATGGCTGTTTTAGATGCGTTTCAAGGAAAAGGATTTGGAGCCGAATTAGTAAAAAAAGCTGAAAATCATTGCATTAATTTGAATGCCGATTTAATTTGGTTCAACGCACGAGAAAATGCGATTCCGTTTTACAAAAAATTAGATTATAAAATTATTGGCGATTCTTTTCTTATTCCTGATGTTGGCATTCATTTTGTAATGTATAAGAAAATACACTGAGAAGATTTTCAATAATTCTTCTTATATTTATATCAGAATTGCTGCTCTCTATGAAAAAAATTACTTTTCTATTTCTAATCTTCTCCGTTATTTCTTGTAAAAAGGAACCCTTACCTATTGCTTTTGACAATAGTATTATAAAAGATACCGTTTTAAATATTATCATTAGACCTGTTCATCCTGATTTACTAAGCGATAAATCCGACAGTATAAAATTGTACTATCAGAAAATGAATTTTCACGAAATTTGGTATTTAGATGAAAACCGAAGAGATTTAATCAATGAAATTAAATTTTGCTACGAAGATGGATTAAATCCAAACGATTATGAAATTAAAATTATTGAAGATTTAGAAAGCAAAAGAGCAAAATTAAATGATGAAGACATTGTAAAATATGATATTCTACTTACCGAAACCTTTGAAAAATTAGCTAACCATCTCCACAAAGGAAAATTAAATCCGAAAGAATTATATACCGATTGGGATTTAAAACCAAAAGAAATAGCTCTTTCTCCATTATTAGAAAAAGGGATTAAAGAGAAAATTATCGCTTCAACTTTTAAGGATTTAAAACCCAATCACATTGTTTATCGATTACTTAAAAAAAGTCTAGTTGAAATTGATAAATTCCCAAACGTAACCTTTGAAAAAATAAGCACAAAAAATAAAATTGTTGTAAACGACACTTTACCCGAAATGGTAAAAATCAAAAAACGTTTAGCCTATTGGAAAGATTACAAAAACAAAGATAGTATCATTACTTGGGCTTACGATACTTTGACTCTTAAGGCGGTAAAACGTTTTCAAGCACGTCATGGATTAGCTCCTGATGGCGTTATCGGAATTGGAACACTTAGAGCTTTAAACACCACTAAAAACGAGCGAATTGAACAAATATTTGCCAATTTAGAGCGTTGGCGTTGGTATCCATCTGATTTAGGTGAGAAATATTTGATTGCTAACATTCCAGATTACATGTTGCATTATGTGAAAAATAATGACACAATTGCTTCCCATCGAATTGTAGTGGGAACTCCAAAAAGAAAAACTCCAATTTTGAGTTCCAAGTTATCCAATTTTGTTTTCAATCCTACTTGGACTATTCCGCCTACTATTATTAAAGAAGATTTAACTCCTGAGGCGTCAAAAAACCGAAATTATTTTCCATCAAGAAGATTAACCATATACAACAGTCAAGGAAAAGAAGTGAGCCCGTATCAATGGAATCCAGCCAGAGCTAACAATTATAAATATGTACAAAAACCAGGTTATAATAATTCTTTAGGCTTGGTTAAATTTAATTTTGCTAATCGTCATTCTGTTTATTTACACGATACCAATCATCGCGATTATTTTGTTAAAACCTATCGTTCATTAAGTTCTGGATGTGTACGAGTTGAAAATCCATTGGTTTTAACCAAACAAATATTAACTGAAATCAATCCAGAAAAATGGAGCGGAGGCGAAATTGATTCCATTCTAAAACAAGAAAAAACAAAAACAGTGTCTATTAAAGACACTGTGAATGTATATTTGTTTTATTGGACGAGTTGGATAGAAAATGACAAACTTCAATTTAGAGATGACATTTATGAACTCGATAAAGTCCTTTTTCAGAAACTAAGGAATCGCGATTAATAAAACTTTGCGTTAGCAAAACCAATAAAAAAAGTGATTACATAAATGACAACTTAAAATCAAATCCACATTTATGAAACTAACTTAGATTTCACTACGTAGTTTCTTGATGGGTGATAGATGAAAATACAAGATTTTCCTTTAATCGTTTCGATTAATTCTTTGTGTATTTCATAAGGAACAGCCGGACAACCTTGACTTCTTCCTAATCTTCCCGTATTTTTAATAAACGATTTACTTACATAATCAGCTCCATGAACTACTACTGCTCTATTTCTAGCGTTGTCGTTAATACCATATTCCATTCCGTCTAAACGTAAAGACAAACCGTGTTTTCCTGTGTAAGTTTCACCAGTAATATAAAAACCTAAACTACTTTTAAAAGATTCGCTTGCATTAGAAAAATCTGTAGCGTATTCAGAACCCGAATTTCTTCCGTGAGAAACTAACGATTTTAAAATCACTTTTTGTGTTTTCATATCAACAACCCACATTCTTTCTTGAGATGATGACAAGCTAAAATCAACTATAGTTAAAATTTCATTTTGAATTTTTCCCAGTTGCTTTAATTGCTCATATCCTTCAAAAGCTGCAATAAAACTTTCAAAAGAAGGTAAAGAAAAACCATTGGAATCAATAACTGAATAAAATGATTTAGTCTTAGCTTCAAAAGTAGCTTTCGCATTTGCAGCAATTAATTTCGGATCTGTTGATGTAACTTCACTCTTAATGTTTTCTGTTGTATTTAAAGGCTTGAACGAAAAAACGCAAAATAAAATTAGGGGCAAAAATCTGTAAATCATTGTTAATCTTGTAGTTATATTGTTGTTGTGATGTGTCAAATATATTTATTTTTTTTAAACCTGCAAACTTTTTTATGTATTTTGTCGAAAATTTTAACCTTTCGTCGATTATTCCCACAAAAGTTAAACATTATATAAAAAAAGTAGACATATAAAGTAATCCAATATTTTTGCAATCAAAATTCATTACATGACAAACAAATTCGGCATCACTATATTTATTTGCTTGACAAGCTTTTTTTTGTCATTTTCACAAACAAAAAAAAGTGTATCTACAAAGAAAACAACTGAAAATATTTCAATTGATGCTGAATTAAACGAAGCTTCATGGAAAGATGCTGAAATTGCAACCGACTTTGTTTCTTTAGAACCTAAAAACGGAACACCTATTCCCGAAGAATTTAAAACCGAGGTTAAAATACTATACTCAAACGATGCTATATATATAGGAGCAAAATTATATGATCCAAATCCAGAGAAAATTTTAAAAGAATTGGTAGAACGCGACGAAATTGGCACTTCTGATTTTTTTGGAATTTTTATTAATGGTTACAACGATGGCCAGCAAGAATTTAGATTTTTCGTTACTGCTGCCAACGGACAAATCGACACCAACTTTACTTCTGCGGAAGGTGAAGATGGTTCTTGGAACGCTATTTGGGAAAGCAATGCAAAAATTACGGATTTTGGTTATGTTGTAGAAATGAAAATTCCATACGCAGCTTTACGTTTTCCTGAAAAAGACAAACAAACTTGGGGACTTAACTTTTTTAGAGAAGTTAGACGAGAACGTCAAAAATATACTTGGAGTCCAATTGATAATAAAATTGGAGCCATTTCGCAACAAGCCGGAATTTTGACTGGAATCGAAAACATCAAAACACCTACCCGATTATTTTTAATACCTTATTCTTCCTTTTATCTTTCAGGAAGTGATGCTCAAAAAACAAAAGGCGAATTAAAAGGAGGATTGGATGTTAAATATGGAATTAATGACGCTTTTACGTTAGATGCGATTTTAGTTCCCGATTTTGGTCAAACTAAATATGATAATGTAATTTTAAACTTAGGTCCTTTCGAACAACAATTTAACGAAAACCGTCCTTTCTTCACAGAAGGAACTGACTTATTTAGTAAAGGGAATTTATTGTACTCGAGAAGAATTGGACAAACCCCAGATTTGAATTTAAACATAGCTGCAAATGAGTCGGTAGCGTATCCCGGAGCTGTAAATTTATTAAATGCAATGAAAATTTCAGGTCGCGATAAAGATGGTTTGGGAATTGGTTTTCTTAATGCAATCACTGAAAAAACAATGGCAACCGCTACAAACTCTATCGATAATTCAACTCGACAAGTAGAAGTTTCTCCTTTGACAAATTATAACGTGATGGTTTTTGATCAACGATTTAATCAAAATTCATCGGTAACTTTCATTAACACAAATGTTACACGAAACGGGAGTTTTAGAGATGCCAACGTAACCGGATTATTATTTGATTTGAACAACAAAACCAATACATACAATCTTTCTGGAGGATTAAAATCGAGCAGCATTAATGATGTTGAAAATAAAAACGGTTATAACGCATCGTTATATTTTGCAGAAACAAACGGAAAATTTAGATATAGTTTCGGAAGCGAATACATGTCAAAAGATTTCGAAATAAACGATTTAGGAATTAATTTCAGAACCAACTATTATTCGTTTTCTGGAAACACCAACTTTCGTATCCTAAACCCAAATAAAACTTTCAACACCTTTAGAATTAACCTGAATTCTTACTTTGAATTCTATACGCCTACAAACCAAATTCAAGCGAGTAATTTCAATGTTAACTTAAATTCTACAAATAAGAAAAATCATTATTTTGGTGCAGGAATTAACTTTAACCCTTTCAAAAATTACGATTATTACGAACCTCGTGTTGCTGATAGGTATTTCGTAAATCCTACAAATGTTGGTGGATTTTTATATTTTTCATCGAATTACAATTATAAATTTGCTGTAGACATCAATCCCTATATAACCCACGTTATAGACCAAAACAGATATGAAGCAGGGATAAATATTAGTCCAAGATATCGATTTAACGACAAATTTTCTTTATCATACAGTTTTGATTATTTCAAACAGCAAAATGACATTGGTTTTATTGATTTTGAAGGCTCAAATATCATTTTTGCTAGAAGAAACAGAGATACTTATACCAATTCAATATCGAGTAAATTTTCGATAAGCAGCGTGATGAATTTTAATTTATCGGTTAGACATTATTGGTCTTTGGCAGAAAACAATAAAATCAACAACTTAAATGAAGATGGAAGTTTAGCACTAAACACCACTTATACAGGTAATAAAAACTCAAACTTTAGTACTTGGAATTTAGATTTAAGTTATTCATGGTGGTTTGCTCCAGGAAGTCAAATGTCGATTTTATACCGAAATAATGCTGCAACTTTTGACAGAACTATTAATAAAAATTTCAACTCGAATTTTTCTAATTTATTACAGGACAATTTGAATCATATTTTATCAATAAGCATTCGTTATTTCATCGATTATAATCAGGCTAAAAACTGGATTAGAAAAGGATAAATCACTTAATCGTTTTCGTAATTTTAAGTTGGATTTTTATCTAAAAATTTATCAATTGTTTATCTTTGTACAAACACACAAAAATGAACAAAAAAGTAATTTTAATGATATTGGATGGTTGGGGAAAATCGCCTGATCCAAAAGTTTCTGCAATAGACAACGCCAACACTCCTTTTATTGACAGTTTATATACCAAATATCCAAATGCCCAACTTCGCACTGATGGTTTAAACGTAGGTTTACCAGAAGGGCAAATGGGAAATTCAGAAGTAGGACACATGAACCTAGGCGCTGGAAGAATCGTATACCAAGATTTAGCCAAACTAAATTTAGCGGTTGAACACAAAACCATGAGTCAAGAAAAACCACTTATGGAAGCTTTCGATTATGCCAAAAAGAACAATAAAGCGATTCATTTCTTAGGATTGGTTTCCGATGGTGGTGTGCATTCTCATACTTCGCATTTAAGAGGTTTGATTGATGCTGCACAAGAAAGTGGTGTTCAAAACATGTTTGTTCATGCCTTTACCGATGGTCGTGATGTAGATCCGAAATCGGGAGTGAAATACATTTCAGATTTAGAAAATTATCTTCAAAATACCAATGCAAAATTAGCTTCTGTAATTGGAAGATACTACGCAATGGACAGAGATAAGCGTTGGGAAAGAGTAAAATTAGCTTACGATTTAGTAGTAAATGCAGAAGGAAATCATTCAAAAAATGCGGTTGCGAGTATTAACGAAAGTTATGCTAATAATGTAACCGATGAATTTATCCAACCTATTGTGATGGTGGATGAGAACAACAATCCTATTGCGAAAATTCAAGAAGATGATGTGGTTATTTTCTTCAATTTCAGAACCGATAGAGGAAGAGAATTAACCGAAGTTTTATCGCAAAAAGACTTCCACGAATTCAACATGCACAAACTGAATTTGTATTATGTAACGATGACCAATTACGATGAAACCTATGAAAATGTTCATGTAATTTACGACAAAGACAACATCACAGAAACACTTGGTGAAGTGTTAGAAAAAGCCAATAAAAAACAAATTCGTATTGCCGAAACCGAGAAATATCCGCACGTAACCTTTTTCTTTTCTGGTGGAAGAGAAGAACCTTTTGTAGGCGAAACGCGTATTTTGAAAAATTCTCCCAAAGTAGCCACTTATGATTTACAACCCGAAATGAGTGCCTTCGAACTTAAAGATGCTTTAGTTGAAGAACTTAAAAAAGGTGAAGTTGATTTTGTTTGTTTAAACTTTGCCAATGGTGATATGGTGGGTCACACAGGCGTAATGGAAGCCGCAATTAAAGCTTGCGAAGCAGTTGATGTTTGCGTAAAAGAAGTAGTTGAAACTGCTTTAGAAAACAATTACACTACAATAATCATAGCCGATCATGGAAATTGTGAAACGATGATTAATCCAGATGGTTCGCCAAATACAGCACACACTACAAATCCAGTTCCAATTATTTTAGTTGATAAAGAATTAAAAAATATTCAAAATGGTGTTTTGGGCGACATCGCTCCTACTATTTTAGATTTAATGGGAATTGAAAAACCAGCAGTAATGACTTGTAAATCATTATTATAAATAACAACTCAAATAAATTAAAAAAAGAGATTCATTAACTTGAATCTCTTTTTTTCATCCAACAATTGTAAATTAAAAGTTAAACTTTTATAAATTGATAGCATTACTATTATATTTGCATCTATAAATATTATGTTATGCAAAATTTACTATCTAATTTAAAAATAACCATCAACGAAAAGTTATATGTTAAAGATCCTGAAACTTCAGAATTAGGACGTAATATCCTAAAAAATAGCATCATACTAATTGATGAAATTGGCTTTGAAGCGTTTACGTTTAAAAAATTAGGTGAGAAAATTCAATCTAACGAAAGTTCTATTTATCGTTATTTTGAAAATAAGCATAAATTATTAGTTTACCTAACTTCATGGTATTGGTCGTGGATGGAATATCGTATGGCATTTGCCACAACAAATGTTTCAAATCCGATAGAAAAACTGGAAAAAGCAATTAAACTAGTTACCGAAAATGTAGTAGACGATAATGCAACTCCGCATATCAATGAAGAAATTCTAAGTCGAATAATTGTAGAAGAATTTACAAAAACTTTAATGACAAAAGAAGTTGACAATGAAAACAAAGAAGGTTTTTTCTTAGTTTATAAAAGAGTTATCAACCGCATAATTGATATCATAAAAGAAGTGAATTCCGATTATCCTTACGCAAAAAGTTTGGCTTCAAACATTGTAGAAGGTGCGCTGCATCAACATTTTTTAAAAAATCATTTAAAAACTATTACCAACTTATCTGAAAAAGAATGCGCAACCGAATTCTATACAGATATGGCTAAAAAAATACTACTATGACACCATTAAAAAGATTCAAAAACCTCATCTTAATAGACAAACAAGATATTTATCAAATATTCTTGTATTCTATCATAGCTGGATTAATCAGCTTGTCTTTGCCATTAGGAATTCAATCTATTATCAATTTTATTCAAGCTGGTGAGGTAAGCACTTCTTGGATAATTCTTGTAATTATTGTTGTGGTTGGAGTAGCTTTTGTAGGATTGCTTAAAATCATGCAATTTAGAATCACCGAAAACTTACAACAAAAAATATTTGTGCGTTCGTCATTTGAATTTGCTTATCGTTTTCCAAAAATAAAATTCAATGAATTACACAATCAATATCCTCCAGAATTAGCGAATCGATTTTTTGATACGTTAACGGTTCAAAAAGGATTTACTAAACTTTTATTGGATATTTCTGGAGCTGCTTTGCAAATCTTTTTCGGTATCATTTTACTTTCTTTATATCATTCCTTTTTTATCTTTTTTGGCCTTATACTTTTGATATTGTTGTATTTGATTTTCAAAATCAACTTCAATATAGGATTAGAAACCAGTTTAAAAGAATCAAAATACAAATACAAAATTGCGCATTGGTTACAGGAAATTGCCAGAAACCATTTGAGTTTTAAAAGCAATTCAATTTTTAATTATTCGCTACACAAAAATGATAAATTAGTTAATGAATATCTGAAACAACGTGAAAATCATTTTCAGGTTTTAATGAAGCAATTTGTTCAACTAACGGGATTTAAAATTTTAATCACTGCTGGTTTATTAATAATTGGAGGATTATTAGTAATCAACCAACAAATGAACATTGGACAATTCGTTGCAGCTGAAATTATCATTTTGAGTATTATTGCAGCGGTTGAAAAGCTATTTTCTGGATTAGAATTGTTTTATGATGTATTAACTTCTTTAGAAAAATTAGGTTCTGTTGTGGATATGGAATTAGAAGAAGATATTCAAAATTCAAATTATTTAGTGGATCGAAATAAAATTACGATTGAAACTGAAAACGTTTCTTTTTCATATCCAAAATCAGATAAAGAAATACTAAAAAACATTAATTTATCGATTGAGCCAAAACAACACACCTTAATTTTAGGTGAAAATGGTTCTGGAAAAACAACTTTAATTCGTTTGTTAGCGCGATTAATTGAACCAACATCGGGAAGTATTTTTATCAATAATACCAATTACAAAAAGTATTCATCTGACGAATATCGCTCAAAAATTGGAATTATCACAGCTCATGAAATGCCATTTGAAGGTACAATTTTAGAGAATATTACTTGTAATAATCCAGAAATTAAAATGGAAATGGTTTTTGATTTAATCGAAAAATTAAAACTAACCGAAGCCATCAAAGCACTTCCACAAGGATTAGACACTAGGATTTCATCTGAAGGAAAACAAATTAATTCGTCAACCATTCAAAAAATTGTTTTGGCACGTTGTATCATCAATCAACCCAAATTATTGTTTTTAGAAAATCCTTTAGACAAATCAGACGAGCAAAGTTGCAGAGAAATTATCGATTTTTTAAGCGAAGAAAAACATCCATGGACATTAGTTGTTGCAAGTAAAAACAATTATTGGAAACAAATTTGTAAGCAAACCATTCTTTTGGAAAAAGGTGAAATTAAATCCATTTAAGCCATGCTAAACATCACAAAAAATAGAATTGATCAATTCGTAAAGTTAGAGCAATTCAAATCAGGACAAATATTTAAAGAACAGAAGCATTACAAAGTAATTCGAAAGATTATTTGGGCTTTTGTTATCATGGTGGTTTTATTTCTTTTTCTTCCTTGGACACAAAATATTCAAGGAACAGGGAATGTAACCACTTTAAAACCAAATCAACGTCCGCAAACCATTCAAACCATTATTGGCGGTCGAATCGAAAAATGGTTCGTAAACGAAGGTGATTTTGTTAAAAAAGGAGATACCATTTTGTTTATTTCGGAGATTAAAGAAGAATATTTAGACCCTAATTTAATAGAAAATACAGGCAATCAGGTAAAAGCTAAAGAAAATGCAGCTACATCTTATGCAGATAAAGTAAAAGCATTAGAAAGTCAGATGGGAGCTATTCAAAACGAAAAAAACTTGAAATTAAAACAAGCACAAAACAAACTAAAACAAGCGTATTTAAAAGTACAAAGTGATAGTATCGATTTTGAAGCAACGAAAACACAGCTTAAAATTGCTAAAACCCAATATACGCGTTCTGTAAACTTAAACAAAGAAGGGTTAAAACCAATGACCGATGTAGAGGAAAAACGCATGAAATTACAAGAAACGGAGGCAAAAATTATTACACAAGAGAACAAATATATTACTAGTAAAAACGAGGTTTTAAACGCAACAATGGAGCTTAACAGAATTAGCGCTGAGTATGCTGAAAAAAACGCAAAAGCTAGTAGCGACAAACAAACTGCTTTGAGTTCACAATTTGATACTGAAGCACAAGTAAACAAACTGAAAAACCAGTACAAAAACTATCAAATTAGAAACGGTTTGTATTACATAACAGCACCTCAAGATGGTTACGTAAACAGAGCTTTGCAATCGGGAATTGGTGAAACCATTAAGGAAGGAACTGCTGTTGTGAGCATTATGCCAGCAAAATATGATATTGCTGTAGAAACTTATATCGAACCAATGGATTTTCCATTAATTAACAAAGGCGAAAAAGTAAGAGTTTGGTTTGATGGATGGCCTACAATTGTTTTCAGTGGTTGGCCTGATGTTTCTTACGGAACTTTTGGAGGAATCATTGTTGCCAAAGAAAATTTCATTAGTCCAAACGGAAAATACCGAGTACTAATTGCTCCCGACCCGAATGATAAAAAATGGCCAAAACAACTAAGCATTGGAGCTGGAACTCAAACTTTAGCATTGCTAGACGATGTGCCAATTTGGTTTGAAATTTGGCGAACTCTAAATGGATTTCCTCCTAATTTTTACCAACCTGCATCAGAAAACACTAAAAAATAATGAAATCGAAACTATTTTATATCTTCATTTTCATTTGTAGTTCAATGAATTTATTTGGGCAAAATAACCCAACAGAATTCACGTACAATGAATTTTTAGGTTATGTAAAAAAATATCATCCGTTAGTAAAACAAGCCGATTTAAAACTGAACGAAGCGCAAGCTAATTTAATGCAAGCGCGAGGTGCTTTTGATCCAAAAATTGAAGTTGATTTCAATGAAAAACAATTCAAAGACAATCAATATTATTCTATTTTAAATAGCAGTTTTAAAATTCCAACTTGGTACGGAATTGAGCTAAAAGCAGGATTTGACAACTCTGAAGGAATATACGTAAATCCAGAAAATACGTTACCAAACAGCGGATTAACTTCGTTTGGAATTTCAGTTCCTGTTGGTCAAGGGTTATTCATTAATCAGCGAATGGCTGATATTAGAAAAGCAAAAATTGCACAAAATTTAAATGCGGCCGAGCGCAATTTACAAGCAATTGAAGTTTTGTATGAAGCTTCTGTAAGTTATGCAAATTGGAAAAGAGCTTTTGAAGAAGTAAAATTATATGAAAATTACCTGGTTAATGCTTCAAATCGATATAAAGGAATTGAAAAATTAATCTCAGAAGGCGACAAACCAGCAATTGACAGCATCGAAGCCGGAATTGTTGTAAAAACCAGATTATTAAACTTAGAAGATGCTAAATTAAAACTTATTAAGGCGAAGCTAGAATTATCGAACTATTTATGGTTAGAAAATAATGTTCCTTTAGAATTAAAAGATGATTTAATACCTGAAATTACATTATCAAAAACGATAAAAGAAGTTTTGCAGATAAACGAATTAAACCCAATTGACTTAAACAATCATCCTAAAATAAAAGCTTTAGACGCCAAAATCGCGATGCTTAAAGTAGACAAAAAACTAAAAGCCAACGCTCTTTTACCCAAACTTGATGTAAGTTATAATTATTTATCCGAACCAAGTTATATTGATAATTATCGCTTTGAGGATTATAAAATTGGGGTAAATTTCTCTTTTCCGCTTTTTTTGAGAAAAGAAAGAGCTGGAATAAAATTAGCTACTATTAAAATTCAAGACTCCGAATTTGGATTGCAATTTGAGCGAAAAAGTTTAGAAAACAAGATAAAATCGCAACAACAAGAAATTACCTCTTTAGAAAAACAAAGAGAATATATCCGAAAACTAATTCAAGATTACAACACGCTATTGAATGCAGAAGATCGCTTATTTGAAATGGGAGAAAGTTCGTTGTTTGTAATTAATTCGAGAGAAAATACCTTAGTAAGTTCACAAATAAATGAAATAGTTTTAGAAAATCGTTATTTGAATGCAATAATTGGTTTGTATAAAACTTTGGCAAACCCCAAATAAACTAAAAAAGCCTTCGCGATGCGAAGGCTTTTTGCGTTTTATATCCAAAAAGTATATTAATAACGACCTCTTGAGTTGTTATCTCTATTATTAGAATAACCACCTCTACTTCCACCAGCATTACGATCGAAGCTTCTTCTTTCGCCTTCTGGTTTTGGTTCAGATTTGTTAACAACGATTTTTCTACCTTCGATAGAACCACCGTTTAATTCGTCGATTGCTTTTTGAGCTTCAGCATCATTAGCCATTTCAACAAATCCAAATCCTTTACTTCTTCCGGTAAATTTATCAGAGATAATTTTAACTGATTCTACAGCTCCATACTCTTCAAAATAACCTCTTAAATCTGCTTCCTCTACACTGAAAGGAAGACTTCCTACAAAAATATTCATCTATGAAAAATTTAATTCCTTACAAAGGTAGGCTATTTAATGTTGTCAAAAGGTTAAAGTTTGATTTATTTTCAAAAACAACCCATTTTAGCTAAAAAATTCAAAATCAAAAGGTTAGTTTTTTGAAAAAAATTTAATAAAAAAAGACAACCTTACGATTGTCTTTCTATTACTTACTCAACTTTTTATTATTTATGGCCACCTGTCATATCGTAATAAGCACGTTCTATTGCTTCTTGATGATTTGGATGTGCAATTTTTACTAACTCTGCAACTCTTTGTTTTAATGTTTTTCCGTATAAATCAGCAATACCATTTTCAGTAATGATATAATGTGCGTGAGCTCTTGTTGTTACCACACCAGCACCTTGTTTTAAATAGGGTACAATTCTACTTTCTCCTCTTTTGGTAATCGAAGGTAGAGCAATAATCGCTTTTCCTCCTTCACTTAATGATGCTCCACGAATAAAATCCATCTGACCTCCAACTCCAGAATACATAGTACTTCCGATAGAATCCGCACAAACTTGACCAGTTAAATCTACTTCGATAGCTGAATTAATCGCCACCATTTTAGGGTTTCTACGAATTCTAGCGGTATCATTCACCATTGAAGATTCCTTCATTTCGATAAACGGATTATCATCCACAAAATCATACAAACGTTTTGATCCCATTAAAAAAGTAGCTAGAGCTCTTCCACGTAAAGTTCCTTTGTAGTTACAGTTGATAACGTCGTTTTCTATTAAATCGATAACACCATCGGAAAACATTTCGGTGTGTAATCCTAAATCTTTGTGATTGGTTAATTTACTTAAAGCCGCATTTGGAATAGAACCAATTCCCATTTGAAGCGTACTTTTGTCCTCAATTAATGAAGCAACATAGGTTCCGATTTTTTCTTCTTCTGTTGTAAACGGAGTTACATCATGTGCAAAAATTGGTAAATTAACATCTACTAAATAATCAATTTCTGAAACGTGTAAAATTCCATCACCAAAAGTCCTTGGCATTTGCGGATTTACTTGAGCTACAACTATTTTTGCATTTTCAATTGCCGCTACCGAAGCTTCAACCGAAACCCCTAAAGAACAATATCCATGACTATCTGGAGGTGAAACGTGAATGAAAGCTACATCTAATTTCACCACACTTTTTCTAAACAATAATGGTAATTCACTCAAAAAAACAGGTGTATATGAACCATTTCCTGCTTTTAAAGTATGACGAACATTAGCTCCAATAAAAAAGGAGTTCACATGAAAACTTTCAGCTAATTCTGGATTTGCATAAGGTGCGTCTCCTTCTGTGTGCAAATGACATAGTTCTACATTTCTAAGCTCAGATGCTCTATCAGTTAATGCTTTTGTTAAGATTGTCGGTGTAGCAGCAGCAGCCTGAACATAGACCCTATCACCACTTTTTACTACTTGTACAGCTTCCGCTGCAGTTACATATTTTCCCATACCTAATGAAATTTATATTGCAAAATTATGCCCTAATTTAGGGATAAAATATGACAATTCTCATATTTAGTTAGCCGTTTTGGGTTAAAGCAATCGGAGCATCAAATTAAAATTGAATTATGAATTTGTACTTATAATTGAACTTGAATTCGTACTTTTGCCTCGAAATTTCACATTATGATTGTAATAAAAACTTTAGAAGAAATTGAATTAATGCGTGAAAGCGCTTTGATTGTTTCTAAAACATTAGGAATGATTGCGAAGGAAATTAAACCTGGTGTAACTACTTTATATTTAGACAAATTAGCAGAAGATTTTCTTCGTTCGCACGGAGCGGAGCCTGCATTTTTAGGTATGTATGGTTTTCCAAACTCACTTTGTATGAGTCCAAACACACAAGTAGTACATGGTATTCCAAATAATATTCCGTTACAAGATGGCGATATTATTTCGGTAGATTGTGGTGCTTTTAAGAATGGTTTTTATGGGGATCATGCTTACACTTTTGAAGTAGGTGAAGTTGCTCCAGAAACAAAAAAGCTTTTACAAGTTACTAAGGAATCGCTTTACGTGGGAATTCGTGAAACTAAAGTTGGGAATCGTGTTGAAGATATCGGGCATGCCATCCAACAATATTGTGAAAGTCATGGTTATGGAGTAGTTCGTGAATTATGCGGACACGGTTTAGGCAGAAAAATGCACGAAGATCCAGAAGTTCCAAATTACGGAAAACGTGGTCGTGGAAAAAAATTAGTCAACGGAATGGTGATTGCTATCGAACCGATGATTAACATGGGTACTAAAAACATCAAACAACACAAAGACGGTTGGACAATTACTACTGCCGACGGAAAACCAAGTGCTCATTTCGAACACGATGTAGCAATCGTTGACGGGAAACCTGAGTTATTATCTACTTTTGCCTATATCTATGAAGCTTTAGGAATTGTAAGTAATGAAGAAAATGGATTGAGACAAAAACCTTTAGTGCTGTAATGAAAAAATTATTTAAGCTTATACTTAACACCATTCCTCGTCCGATATTGATTCGTTTGAGTATTGTGGTGCGTCCTATTTTGGCTTTTTTATTAAAGGGAAGTCGTTTTACCGATCCTATTGATGGAAAAAGCTTTCGTATGTTTTTACCTTATGGATATGGAACACAACGAAACAACGTGTTATCACCTAGCACACTTTCTTTAGAAAGACATCGTTTGTTGTGGCTATATTTACAAAACGAAACGGATTTTTTTACCGCTCCAAAAAAAGTATTACACTTTGCTCCTGAGCAAGAATTTTACAAGCGTTTCAAAAAACAAACAAATTTAGATTACACTACTACCGATTTATTTTCACCATTAGCTGATGTAAAAGCGGATATTTGTAATTTGCCTTTTGAAGACAATTCATACGATATCATTTTATGTAATCACGTTTTGGAACATATTCCGGATGACACAAAAGCGATGCAAGAATTATATCGCGTTTTAAAACCAGGTGGAATGGGAATCTTTCAAATTCCGCAAGACTTATCAAGAGCGACTACTTTTACAGATGATTCTATTACTGACCCAAAAGAAAGAGCAAAAATATTCGGACAATACGATCACGTAAGAGTTTATGGTAGAGATTACTTTGACAAACTAAGAAGTATTGGTTTTAAGGTTGACGAAGTAGATTATACCAAAAAAATTGCACCTGAATTAGTAGAAAAATATTGTTTAGCAAAAGGAGAAATTATTCCGGTTTGTTATAAATAAAGAAAAAGGCTTTCCAATTGGAAAGCCTTTTTTATTACACTTACTCTTTAATTATAGATTTGAAATTTTCTGTTACGAATCGTTGCATTTTATTATCCGAATCTGAATATAAAAGCATTACATGCAATTCTGGGTGTTTTTGTAAAAATACCTTACTTTCTTCTAAACTCATTAACATAAAAGCTGTAGCATAACCATCAGACAAACCAGATGACTTTGATAAAACGGTTGCACTTAACACATTATTTTTTTGAGCCAATCCCGTTTTTGGGTTAATGATGTGAACAAACTTCTTACCCGTTTTTTCATCAATCATTACTTTTCTATAATTTCCTGAAGTTGCCATTCCTAGATTTTCTAAATTCACTTTGGCAATTAACGTGCGCTCTTCTGGTTTTTGTAAGGGATCGTCGATTCCTACTACCCAATTTTTATTGTCGATTGTATTTTTCCCTAGAGCGAATAATTCACCGCCAATTTCTACAATAGCATTTTCAATTCCTTTTGCTTTTAAATAATTTACTACAACATCAACGGAATAACCTTGAGCAATTGCATTAAAATCGATGAAAGTTTCTTTATACTTTTTTGAAATGGTTTTATCAGCATTCAAAGAAATCTTATCAAAACCTACAAATTGCAATAAGCTATCAATTTGCTTTGGAGCTAAATCTTGGTGCTTTTTATTGGGACCGAAACCGTATGCGTTTACTAAAACACCAATTGTTGGGTCGAATAAACCATTCGTTTCTTTATAAATTTGATTTGAAAGCTGGAATGTTTCTGTAAAAAAATCATCTACTACAATAGTTGAATCGCCAGCATTAATTTTAGAAATTTTAGAATCTGGTCGGTATGTTGAAAGCGATAAATCAAAAGCTGTTAACAACGAATCCATTTGATTTTTAGTTACTTTTTCTTCCGTTGAAATGTATTTTATAGAATACGTACTTCCTTGTGCTTCGCCTTGAATGGTGTAAAAATCTGTAGTTTTAGTACATGAAGTAAATAAAATTGCTACAATTAGAAAACTACAAAATCTCTTTAATTCCTTCATAATGTAAAATATAATCTTGATTTTTTAAAATCGGTTTTTCGAAATCTTCTGCGTTGGCAAAACCAACTCCTGCATACAACACTTTAGCTTTTTTCTCTTTGGCATGACTGATGAAGGTTTCCATGAAAACCACATCGTATTCCGCAGGATTATCTGGATAAGTTACGGCTTGCACCATTACAAAATGCAAGGTATTCGTAGGTTTATCAACACAAACAAATTGTGGATGTTTTTTTAATTGACTATTGATGGCAATGAACTCAAAACCTTGTTTTTCGAGTTCTTTTCCCACATGATTCATAGCCAAATGATGTAAGTCTTGTAGTGATAATGATTCCATGATGCAAAGGTAGTTATTCTATTTGAATGCATAAAAAAACCGACTCATTTATGAATCGGTTTTAAAATTATATTTATCTCAAATTTCCATAAATATCTTCATTTGCAACTGCTTCTTTTGGAATGGTTACCCATGTTTGACCTTCGTCATATTGAAAATCTTCTGCTACAGGTTTACTCAAATAAATTTGACAATATTTTGGTTTCTCTACACTAAATTTCACGAAAAAGTTTTTTCCTTTTAATAATTTTCGCATCTTTCCAGTTTCATATGCACTACCAAAATAAACAGAGTTTTTAACTGCATCTCCTTGATCATTAGACGAAACAAAATATTCATTATTGTAATAAAAACTAAACTCAACTGATCTTCCTCCTTTTCCCTGACTTGAATAATCATAAACAGTTGCTACAGTATATAAAGTTTTCCCATCTTCAAGATATTTTTTATTTAGTAAATGCATTACAAGTCCGTAAATTAAAAGCCCTAAAAAAAAAGAAAATGCAAAAACATAATACAAGTTTTTTTGAAGGTATTTTTTAATTTGTACAAATGACATATTATTTTATTTAGTAAATCCAAAAATAAACAATTTCACATTCAAACATAAAAAAACCGACTCATTTCTGAATCGGTTTTGGTATTTAAAATTTGGATTAACCTCCGAAGTCGTCGAAACGAACATTTTCTTTTGGCACACCCCAATCGTCACACATTTTTACAACTGCGTTATTCATCATTGGTGGTCCACAGAAATAGAATTCGATATCTTCTGGTGCATCGTGTAATTTCAAGTGGTTATCGATAACTACGTTATGGATAAATCCTACGAAACCATCACCTTCTCCATTTGGTCCATCTTTCACTTTCCAGTTATCTTCTGGTAAAGGTTCAGATAACGCGATATGGAATTTGAAGTTAGGGAAATCTTTCTCTAAAGCTCTAAAGTGGTCTACATAGAACAACTCACGTTTAGAACGACCTCCGTACCAATACGTAACTTTTCTTCCAGTTTTAACTGTACGGAATAAGTGGTATAAGTGTGAACGCATTGGCGCCATACCAGCCCCACCACCTACATACAACATTTCTGCTTCAGATTCGTTGATAAAGAATTCACCGTAAGGTCCAGAAACAGTTACAGTATCACCTGCTTTTCTTGAGAAAACGTATGAAGAAGCAATACCTGGGTTTACTTTCATCCAATCGTTTGTAGCTCTATCAAACGGAGGCGTTGCAATACGAACGTTCAACATGATTTTTCTACCTTCTGCTGGATAAGAAGCCATAGAGTAAGCTCTTTCAACCAATTCGTTATTTTTCATAACTAATGGCCATAATTTAAACTTATCCCACTCTACTTGGAATTTATCAGGTTCACCTGGATGTTCAACTGGGTGAGCTGTAATATCAATATCTGTAAATTTCACTTCACAAGCTGGGATTTCAATTTGGATATAACCTCCTGCTTCGTAGTGCATATCTTCTGGTAACTCAACAATAAATTCTTTAATAAAAGAAGCTACGTTGTAGTTAGAATATACTTTTGCTTCGAATTTTTTGATTCCAAAAATTTCTTCTGGCACTTCAATTACCATGTCTTGTTTTACTTTAACTTGACATCCTAATCTCCATCCTTCTGCTAATTCTTTACGAGTAAAGTTTGGTATTTCTGTTGGTAAAGGTTCTCCACCACCATCTAATACTTTACATTTACATTGTAAACAAGAACCTCCACCACCACAAGCTGATGGTAAGAAGATTTTATTATTACCTAAAGTAGTTAAAAGTGTACTACCTCCACCTACTTCGATTTCGTTTTCACCGTTAATTTTAATCTTAACAGCACCCGAATTCACTAATTTAGATTTTGCATATAATAGCATAAACACCATCAGTAAAATAAGCGCTAAGAAAGCTAAAATTGAATATGTAATTAATTCTGTTATACTAAACATGAGTTCAATTTTTAATGTTATACTATTATTTAACTACTTGAGTTGAATCTACTTTTACAGAATCTACAGCTACTTGAACTGAATCAACTACAGGAGTTTCAACAACAGCTGGAGCTGGAGTTTCTACTTTTGCTTCTGGTTTTTTGTTTAATGCGTTAAGGTCAATTCCACCAAAACTCATAAATCCAATAGCCATTAAACCTGTTAAGATAAAAGTAATACCTAAACCTCTTAAAGGAGCTAATACGTTAGAATATTCCATTTTTTCACGAATAGCTGCCATTGCAACAATAGCAATTGTCCAACCAAATCCAGATGCAAATCCGAAAGTTACTACGTGACCTAATGAAGAATATACACCACCATCAACTCTTTGTTGCATGAATAATGAACCTCCTAAGATAGCACAGTTTACTGCAATAAGTGGTAAGAAAATACCCAATGAGTTATATAATGAAGGTGAAAATTTCTCCACAATCATTTCTACTAACTGTACCATTGTTGCTACAGAGGCAATGAATAAAATGAAAGTTAAAAAGCTTAAATCTAATTCAGCTAACGATGGATCTAACCAAGCTAATGCACCAGCACCTAAAACATAGTGATAAATTAAATAGTTTAATGGAACCGTAATTACTTGTACAAAGGTTACAGCAATTCCAAGACCTATAGCTGTTGATACTTTTTTAGAAACGGCCAAAAATGAACACATTCCTAAGAAGTATGCAAAAATCATGTTATCAATGAAAACTGATTTTAAAAATATATTGATATATTCAAACATAGCTATTATTTTTTCTCGATTAATTTCTTGTTAATACTTCTCTGTACCCAAATTACAATACCTACCATAACCAAGGCCATTGGAGCTAATAACATGAATCCGTTATTAACATATCCTGTAGCATACAATCCTGTTTTTTCTACAGAGTTTCCAAGAATTTCGATTCCGAATAATTTTCCTGAACCAAATAATTCTCTAAAAAATGCTACTATCATTAAAATGATTCCATATCCTAAACCGTTTCCTAAACCATCTAAGAATGATGGCCATGGTTTGTTACCTAAAGCAAAAGCTTCAAAACGTCCCATTAAGATACAGTTAGTAATAATTAATCCTACGAATACTGATAACTGTTTGCTGATATCATATGCATACGCTTTCAAAATTTGGTCAACCAAAATTACTAAAGCAGCTGCTACAACCAACTGAACAATAATACGGATTCTACTTGGAATTAAGTTTCTTAATAATGATATAATTACGTTACCAAAAGCCACTACCGCAGTTACTGAAAGTGCCATTACAAAGGCATTTTTCATTTGAACTGTTACCGCTAAAGCCGAACAAATACCTAATACCTGAACGGTTACTGGGTTATCGTCATTAAATGGATTCGTAATTAATTTAATATTACTTTTTGAAAATAATCCTTCTTTGTTGTTATCTGCCATGACGATTATTTTTTATTAGATTTTAAATATTTTTCATATGGTTTTAAACCTCTAACTAACATTTCAGTTACACCATTACCAGTTAAAGTAGCACCAGAAATTGCATCAACTTCACCATCTTCTTTGTTGTCTTTTCCAGAATATCCTTTAACTACTTTTAAACCTTGTAAATTTCCGTTTGCATCAAAAACACTCTCTCCAATAAAACTTTTTTGGAAATAATCTTGTGTGATTTCACCACCTAAACCAGGTGTTTCACCTTTGTGGTCAAATACGATACCGTCAACTTTTAAGTTCTCATCGATAGAAACATAACCCCAGATAGCATCCCACAATCCCATTCCTCTTACTGGAATAACATAGAATTTTTTACCATCTTTCTCCGCGTTGAAAATTGGAAATTTCCCTTTTTCTTTAGCGATATCAACTGTAAAAGCATCTTTACTGATTTCGCTTCCGTTTTCGTCAAAAACTACTTCGCTAATGATATGTTTTTTATATGCTTCTTCTGAAGCGTCTCTTTCTACAGCTACTCCAAACGATTTTAGAATGTACTGCATTTTCTCTTTCTTAATGTTTGCCTCTTGATCTGGCTTAAGTGCTGTTGCAGCAAATGCTAAAGCAGAAGCTACTAACACAACCATTACAGTCGCAAACAAAAATGTATATCCGTTACTTTCTCTATTCATGACTATGCAGATTTTAATTGTTTAGACTTTGCCAATCTTTTCTTTCTCTTAGCAATGTTTCCATTAACTACGAAATAATCAATTGTTGGCGCTAAAGTATTCATTAACAAGATAGCCAACATTACTCCTTCTGGATAAGCTGGGTTGAAAACTCTAATTAAAATACTAAAGAATCCTATTAATAAACCGTAGATGATTTTTCCTTTATCGGTTTGAGCCGCAGAAACTGGATCAGTTGCCATGAACACAATACCAAAAGCAAAACCTCCAACTACCAAGTGATTCATCCAATCAAAATTCATTAAAGCCGTTAAACCAACAGCATTGAACATCAAAGCAGTTAAAGCCGCTCCAATAACTCCAGAAACCATAATTTTCCAACTACCAACTCCTGTTGCAATTAAAATAAATGCACCAATTAAAATAGCTAAAGTTGAAGTTTCACCAATAGAACCTGGAATAAATCCTAAGAACATATCCATAGTTGAATAGGCTACTTCTTTTCCTTGTGCTAATGAACCTAAAATAGTTTCACCTGATACACCATCGATAGTAGTAGCATCGCTAACCCAAATTTTATCTCCCGACATAAATGTAGGATAAGCAAAGAATGCAAAAGCTCTCGCTAATAAAGCAGGATTGAAAATATTCATACCTGTTCCTCCAAAAGCTTCTTTACCAATTACTACCGCGAAAGCAACAGCAATAGCTAACATCCACAAAGGTAAATCAATTGGCATAACCATTGGGATTAACAAACCAGATACTAAGTATCCTTCGTTAACTTCGTGACCTCTAAAAATTGCGAAAGCAAATTCGATACCTAATCCTACTGCATACGATACAATAATCATTGGTAACACTTTCCATAATCCGTGGAAAAATAAATTTCCAAATGACATGTCAGAACCTTCAATTTGAATGAAGTGTTGGTAACCTGCATTATAAATTCCGAATAGTAACGCTGGAACTAAAGCTAAAACCACAGTAATCATGGTTCTCTTTAAATCTACAGCATCTCTAATATGAGCTCCGTGCTTTGTAGTATGATTAGGCACATATAAAAATGTATCTAATGCATTGATAGCAGGTGCGAATTTTTCAAATTTTTGCCCTTTCTCAAAAGGCTTTTTAATTTGGTCTATTTTATCTCTTAAAAACTTCATAGCTATTATCCTACTTCTTTAATCATTAAATCAAGAGCCTCACGAATGATTTGTTGCGCTTCTAATTTAGATGTGTTAGTATAATCAATTAAAGCAAAATCTTCTGGAGCTACTTCGTAAATTCCTAAGCTTTCCATTTTATCGATATCGCTAGCCAAACAAGCTTTTAACAATTGCATTGGAAAAATATCCATCGGCATAACCGCTTCCATTTCTCCTGTTACAACTAAAGCTCTTTCTTCACCATTTAAATTAGTGTTAGGCGCATATTTCTTACCTGGCATTAACCATGACAATCCTGTTCTTGACGCACTATGAACACTTGGCGATGCAAATGGCATCCATCCAAACATTCTGTAAACATTTCCTTCAGGAATAACAGTTACCGTATTGCTGCAGAAACCTAAATTTCCATCCATTTTCACTTTTGTTCCAGTTAAAACATCTCCAGAAATAACTCTCACGTTATCTCCTTCAATTTTACCAGCAACTAAGTCTGCAACGGCAGCACCAGAAATTACATTATAATATTGAGCCTCTTTAACTTCAGAACCCGCCAAAGCCACAGTTCTTGTAGCATTGAATTTTCCAGTTAAAAACAATTCACCAATAATTGCAACATCTTGTGGCGTTACTGTCCAAACTCTCTCACCAGCGTTAATAGGCGAAATTTTTGCAATTTGAACTCCAACATTTCCTGCTGGATGTGGACCATACACTTGGTGTAAAGAAACTCCTTTAACATCTTTAAAAATAGAATTTCCTTTACCTTTTACAGATAAATGAACTTTTCCTGATGTTAATTTTGCTAAAGCATCGATACCAACTTGGAATGCTTCTAATTTGTTTTCTAGAACAAACTCAACATCTGCAGCCAATGGAGCAGTTGCATAAGCTGAAATAAAAATAGCTTTAGGTGTATCAGCTGAATTAGCAATCACATCATATGGACGTTGATTGATAAATGGCCAACATCCCGAAGCTAACAAATGTGCTTTTACTTCTTCTGTTGATAAATCATTAGGATTTTTCTTGCTATGCTCAACGAAAACATCTTGAGAATCGGCAGCAATAAGAATCTCTAAAATGACTCTTTTTTCACCACGTTTGATTTCTTGAATTTTTCCGCTTACAGGAGCAACGAATTTAACTTTCTCATCTGATTTAGAAAAGAAAATTACTTCTCCCGCTTTAACGTTATCTCCTTCTTTCACAACCATCTTTGGAGTTACTCCATGGAAGTCAGAAGGTTTAACAGCATAGACTTTCGAGCGAGTTACTTGAGCTACTTTGTGAGCTGCTTCACCCTTCAACTTAAGGTCTAAACCTTTTTTAATTCGAATGTCTTTTGACATATTTTTGAAGATATGATTGTTAAAAAATTTACTATAAAACGTGCAAATTTAATCAAATACATTATAGCTTACCAAAAATAAAGAAAGAGATTTGGTTTATTTATAATTATTCTAAATTATAAATTACTAATAAATTAAAAGGAATTACGTTTGTTCTTAAAGATTTACTATTTTTACGTCTTTATAGCTATAAAATGAATAAAATTATAATTCTATTTTGCCTATCCCTACATGGTTTTATTTTCTCACAAGCAGGAATAGAACAAGATCCATCATTCAATATTAAAACCATCTCATTCCGAGTAAATGGAAACAATGTGATTCCATTTTTTAAACTTGGTGAAACTTTCGAATTAAGTTTTGACGATTTATACGGAGACGAAGCCGATTATTACTACACCATTACTCAGTACAATTACGATTGGTCTGCACCGTCTGATTTAGGAAAAGCGGAATATTTAAATGGAATGGACAATCAGCGCATCATTACTTATGAAAATTCATTCAATACTTTACAACTCTATTCGCACTATAGACAAGTTTTTCCAAATAGGTTTAATCAAATTACTAAAAGTGGCAATTATTTAATTTCGGTATTAAACGATGAAAATGAAATCGTTTTTTCTCGTAGAATTATAATTTATGAAGAACAAGTAGCCGTTGGCCTCTCCATAAGAAGAGCAAGAGACTTTGATAGTCTAAACCAAAAACAGAATGTTGAAATGTCGATAAATTATGGCGACAGAATCCTACAAAACCCCATTCAAAACGTAAAAGTTACGCTTTTTCAAAATGGAAATTGGAAAACGAGTATTTCTAATATAAAACCTCAATACACACTTGGTTCTGAATTAATTTACAGATACAATAAAGAAACACAATTTTGGGGTGGAAACGAGTGCTATAGCATTGATAATAAAATCATAAGAGCAACTAACAATACCGTTGCAAAAGTAACATCGGGCGAAAACATTTACAACACTCATTTATATACAAATACTCCAAGAAAAAACCAACCTTACACTTATTTCCCTGATATCAATGGCAACTTTTTTATTCAGAATGTAAATTCAACAAATTCTCAAATAGAATCTGATTATTCTTGGGTGTATTTTACATTAGATGCACCAGAATTTTTAGAAGAAAACATTTATGTTTCCGGAATGTTTAATAATTACTCATTAACCGATGATTATAAAATGGAACTAAATAAAAAAACGGGTTTATACGAAAAAGCACTTTTGATAAAACAAGGCTTTACCAACTATCAATACATTCTTACCGATAAAAAGGGTACTATTGATTTTAAAAATGCTATTGATGGTAATTATTTTCAAACAGAAAACAACTATACCGCAATTGTATATTATAGAGGAAATAACGACAGATACGACAGAGTAATTGGAATTGCAAACACGAATAGTGAAGTTATCCGAAATTAAAAATGAGCAGAAAAGACCTAAAATATAGAGGAACTCAGTGCATCAACTGTGAGACATCATTAGATATTAGCGAAAAATATTGTCATCATTGTGGTCAATTAAATTCAACCAAAAAACTTACAATTAGTGATTTTATCGAAGAGTTTTTTGCCAATTTTTATGCCTACGACTCTAGATTACACAATTCAATTATTTCCATTTTTACAAAACCAGGCTTACTAGCTCGTGAGTTTAATGAAGGGAAAAGACATACGTATGCAAACCCATTTCGTTTGTTTCTGAGTGTTTCGATTATCCTATTTATTACTTTTAATTTAACAGAAGGAGACAACTCACCTGCCTCAGACACCACAAGAGAAGAACTTGCAAAAGAACAATTTAAAGAAGAAATAAAAAAAGATAGTGCAGCTCTGAAATTACTCAATACTAACGTAACAATTAAAGACAATCTTTTAAAAGACAGAATCGAATACAGCAAAGATTCTATTTATAACAAAGATTTCATAGACCAAAATATTAATAGAAATTTAGACCCATTTGTTTATTACATTACATCTTTTAGAAATTTTTCTATAAAATACCCAGAAAAATCAAACGAACAAGCCTTAAAAGAACTAGGATTTGAAAACAACTTTACATTCAACACAATGTATAACAAAGCAAAGCTTTTTAAATCTAACAACATCTATGAAGAGCTTTTCGATTACTTTTATCAAAAACTTCCTTTCTTTATTTTCCTTTCTTTACCTATACTAACACTTATGTTTTGGTTGGTTTTTTATTCAAGAAAAATAAATTATACTGAGCACTTAGTTTTTGCATACACCTTTTTTACTTTCATCTTTTTATGCATGATGATTTTCAATTTAATAAGTATAGTAAGTGAATCGTTATCAAACTTCATCGCTGGAATTTCATTTGCATTTTTATTCCCAATTTATTTCTATAAATCTTTAAGAATTTTTTATCAACAAAGCCGTTGGATAACTGTTTTAAAATTCTTAATTTTGAATCCGCTATTCTTTTTATTCTTAAGCATTTGCGCTTTAATAATGATGCTAATAGGAATAATTCTATTTTAACATATGGTAAGTCAAATTACAAAAGGCATAAAAATTTCAGTTTTAACTAGTTTTGAAGGAACGTACTTCAAGAACTATAAGATTCATTTTGCCTTTTCCTATCATGTTACCATCGAGAATCAAAGTAAAGATTCGGTACAATTAACCACACGCCATTGGGAAATTTACGACGCATTAAACAATGTTGAAGTGGTAGATGGCGAAGGTGTAATTGGCAAAAAACCAGTTATTAAACCTGGCGAAAGCTACACCTATTCTTCTGGCTGTTTACTTTCATCTCCTATTGGAGCAATGAAAGGCTATTTCAACATGGTAAACTTTACCTCAACAAGAAGTTTCAGAGTTACCATCCCAACTTTCAAGCTTAGTGCTCCTTTTGCTATCAACTAAATAGCGAACAAATCAGCTTAGCGATATTTGTTATCGATAATTCAAAATATACTTTGTATTTTTGTATTCGTTTACGATATTTTCGTAAATCAAAGTACAAAATTGTCTAATCTCAAAATACAACACCATGTTAAAAGGATTTTTTAATGTCCCAAAAGCGGTAAACGAACCCGTAAAATCGTACGCTCCAGGTTCTCCTGAACGAGCAAAAGTTGCAGAAACATACAAAACCATGTGGAATTCTCAAGTAGAAGTTCCATTATATATAGGTAGCGAAGAAATTAAAACTGGCGATACTAAAAAAATGTCGGCGCCACATGATCATCAACATATTGTAGGTGTTTATCATCAAGCAGACAGAGCATTAGTTGAAAAAGCAATTACCGAAGCATTAGAAGCTCGTAAAAAATGGGCAGCAATGGCTTGGGAAAACAGAGCCGGAATTTTCTTAAAAGCAGCTGAATTATTAGCAGGTCCATACCGCGCTAAAATCAATGCAGCGACTATGATTGCACAATCAAAAACCATTCACCAAGCAGAAATTGATTCGGCTTGTGAGTTGATTGACTTCTTACGTTACAACGTAGAATTCATGACGAAAATTTACGCAGATCAACCAGCATCAACATCAGACATGTGGAACCGTGTTGAATACAGACCATTAGAAGGATTTGTATACGCGATTACTCCTTTCAATTTTACCGCTATTGCAGGAAACTTACCTTCAAGTGCAGCTTTAATGGGGAATGTGGTAGTTTGGAAACCAGCAGCCACTCAAGTATATTCTGCTAATGTAATCATGCAAGTTTTCAAAGAAGCAGGTTTACCAGATGGCGTTATCAATATGGTAATGGGTGATTCTGGAATGGTTTCTGACGTAGTTTTATCTAGTCCACATTTAGCAGGAGTTCACTTTACAGGTTCGACCGGTGTTTTCAATGACATTTGGAAAACGATTGGAAACAATATCGCTACATACAAAACATACCCAAGAATCGTTGGAGAAACTGGTGGAAAAGATTTCATCATTGCACATCCATCAGCAAATGCAGCGCAAGTTGCAGTAGGAATTGCTCGTGGTGCTTTTGAATTCCAAGGACAAAAATGTAGTGCAGCTTCACGTGTTTATATTCCACAAAGTTTATGGCCAGCGGTTCAAGCAAAATTAGAAGCCGATTTGAAATCTATGAAAATGGGTTCGCCAGAAGATATGAGTAACTTTATCACAGCTGTAATTTCAGAAGCTTCATTTGATAAATTAGCACGTTACATTGACCAAGCTAAAAACGATAGCGATGCAGAAGTAATCATGGGTGGAAATTATGATAAATCAAAAGGTTATTTCATTGAACCAACGGTTATCTTAACTACAAATCCAAAATACAACACGATGTGTACGGAATTATTCGGACCAGTGGTTACGATTTATATTTACGAAGACGCAAAATGGTCTGAAACATTAAAATTAGTTGACGAAACTTCAGAATATGCTTTAACAGGAGCGGTATTTAGCCAATGTCGTTATGCAGTGGAAGAAGCAACCGTTGCTTTACAAAATGCAGCAGGAAACTTCTACATCAACGACAAACCAACAGGTGCTGTTGTAGGAATGCAACCATTTGGAGGCGCAAGAGGTTCTGGAACTAACGATAAAGCAGGTTCATCTCAAAACTTATTGCGTTGGGCTTCAGTTAGAACCATCAAAGAAACTTTCGTAACACCAGAAGATTATAAATATCCGTTTTTAGGTTAATCCGAAATACGAAGTAGAAATAAAAAACCCGATTTTCAAATGAAAATCGGGTTTTGCTTTTTATAGCTAATCACTAATTACTTTTCACTATTCACTTATTTCTTATACTTCAACGGCAAATGCACCACTTTTTTCGTTTCAAAAAACTCATCTGAAAAGAAATCGGATAAATTATATTGTGTTGCTTTTGGGAAATCCTTTAATTCTTCGGTTAAATCGCCGCCTTTTAAATATAAAATTCCGTTGGCTAATTCGTGATTTTGTTTTTTAGCTACTTTATCATCTACCCATTTTACAAAATCAGGCATATTGGTTACAGCACGACTCACGATGAAATCAAATTCTTGTTTGACTAATTCGGCACGTTTTTGTTCAGCTTTTACATTTTTTAATCCTAAACCAGCAGCCACTTCATTCACTACTTTGATTTTTTTCGCAATAACATCAATCAAATAAAAATCAACTTCCGGAAATAAAATCGCTAGTGGAATTCCAGGAAAACCACCACCGGTTCCCACATCCATAATTTTAGAACCTGGACGGAACTCGATAATTTTTGCGATTCCTAACGAATGCAAAACATGACGTGTATATAATTCGTCGATATCTTTTCGTGAAATCACATTAATTTTAGAGTTCCAATCTTCATACAGCGATTGTAATTTTTGAAACTGAAGTATTTGATTTTCAGATAAATCAGGAAATTGCTTTAAAATGGCTTCCATTCGTTAAATTTTGCACAAAAATACGTTTTTTGACGAATAAAAATGATGAATATCATAAATGAAAAAATTATAATAATTATCTTTGACAAAATTTGAATACAAAAATATGAATACCACAAGCCCGATTTTCTCAAAAGAGGACAACCTGAAGTTTTTCAGAACATTAAACAAAAGAGTAAACGATTATTTTAAAGAAAATAAAATTGACAAAACAGGAAACTGGAAATTACACTTAAAAACAATTGTAATGTTTGGTCTTTTCCTAACACCTTATTTCTTTCTATTAGCTATGGATATGCCGTTCTGGGTATATCTATTATTAAACGTAGTCATTGGAATTGGAATGGCCGGCGTTGGAATGAACGTAATGCACGATGGTAATCACGGTGCATATTCAACCAAATCTTGGGTAAACAAATTAATGGGCGGAAGTATCTACATCTTAGCCGGAAATGTTTACAACTGGCAAGTACAACATAACGTTTTACACCACACCTATACTAACATTATTGGACATGATGAAGATTTAGAAGCAGGTAGAATTTTACGTTTTTCTAAAACGGCTAAATGGTACAGCCACCACAGATTTCAACATTATTATTCTGTTTTCTTATACGGATTATTAACGTTCAACTGGGCAATCACTACAGATTTCTTACAGATGAAGCGTTATTTAAAAAGACAATTGTCTTACGGAGAAGCTAAAAGTCCAGCTTTTCAATGGACCACTTTAATTATCACTAAAACGATTTACTTCTCTATTTGGTTAGTATTACCAATGGTTTTAGGAATTACATGGTGGAAAGTACTTTTAGGATTTGTAGTAATGCATTACACTGCAGGATTAATTTTAAGTGTAGTATTCCAATTAGCTCACGTAGTAGAAGACACTGTAAATCCAATGCCAGATGAAAACGGAGAAATCGAAAACACTTGGGCCATTCACCAATTGTTTACAACTGCTAACTTCGCACCAAAAAACTGGATTGTAAATTATTACACTGGCGGGTTAAATCACCAAATTGAACACCATATCTTCCCAAATATCAGTCACATTCACTACAATAAAATTGCTGAAATTGTAAAACAAACCGCAGCGGAATGTAACTTACCGTATCACGAGTTTAAAACGACTCGAGCGGCAATTGCTTCTCATTTCAAGCATTTGAGAGAATTAGGAAGAAAACCACAATTAGCATAATAAATAGAGAGACGCGAGGAATCGCGTCTTTTATATTAACTATAATAACTAACACACAATGAACCCGTTATCGGACAGAATCAACAACTTAGCCGTTTCACAAACTTTAGCTATGGCGGCTTTGGCAAGAGAATTAAAAGCACAAGGAAAAGACATTATCAGCCTTAGTTTAGGAGAGCCAGATTTTAACACTCCTGAATTCATTAAAGAAGCTGCAAAAAAAGCTATCGACGAAAACTACAGTACTTATACTCCTGTAGAAGGTTACTTAGAATTGAAAGAAGCGATTTGCAAAAAATTCAAAAGAGACAATAATTTAGACTACAAACCATCACAAATTGTAGTTTCTACAGGAGCAAAACAATCGTTATACAACATTGCACAAGTAATGTTAAACGATGGTGACGAAGTAATTCTTCCAGCTCCATATTGGGTTTCGTATTACGAAATTATCAAACTTTCTGGTGGAGTTCCAGTTGAAGTTCCAACTTCTGTTGAAAGCGATTTCAAAATCACACCAGAACAATTAGAAGCAGCTATCACACCAAAAACAAAAATGATGTGGTTCAGTTCCCCTTGTAATCCAAGTGGTTCGGTTTACAATCGTGAAGAATTAACAGCTTTAGCTAAAGTTTTAGAAAAACATCCACACGTATATGTAGTTTCTGATGAAATCTACGAACATATTAACTTTTCAGGAACATTTTGCAGTATCGCATCAATTCCTGGAATGTTAGAAAGAACCATCACAGTTAATGGAGTTGCGAAAGCATTCGCTATGACAGGTTGGAGAATTGGTTACATCGGAGCACCAGAATTCATTGCAAAAGCGTGTACTAAAATTCAAGGACAAGTTACTTCGGGAGCCAATTCTATTGCACAAAGAGCAACAATTACTGCTGTTGAAGCTGATCCAAGCGTTTTAAACGAAATGGTTACTGCTTTTAAAAACAGAAGAGATTTAGTTGTTGGATTAGTAAAAGAAATTCCAGGATTCAAATTGAATGTTCCAGAAGGAGCGTTTTATGTATTCCCTGATGTATCGTACTATTTTGGAAAAACCATCAAAGGAACCGAAATCAAAAACGCAACTGATTTCTCCATGTTCTTGTTAGCAGAAGCAAATGTAGCTACTGTAACAGGTGATGCTTTTGGAAATCCAAATTGTATTCGTTTCTCTTACGCAACAAGCGAAGCCTTATTAACAGAAGCAATGAGAAGAATCAAAGAAGCGGTTTCTTAAATTATCGAAATGAATTGAAAATTTTATGGAAACGGAAAATATAAAGGAAAAATTCGGAAACGAGCTAAAATGGGCTAGTTACTTTATAATTTCAACCATTATTTTATCACTAGTTTTCGTTATTTTCAATTTATTATTTCTAAACCAAAATAATGATAGCATAATTCTATTATACATCTTTGTATTGCTAACGTTCATTTATATTTCGATAAGATGTTACAATGAGATTAAAGATAAAAAAAGACATCCTTTATTTGAATTTTTAATTGTTATCACAAACATATTTTTTATCTCATTTATATTAAATTCTTTCCTTTTTGGAAGCTTTAATAATGAGTTTATAATTCCAAGAAACGAACTAACAATTCAAGAAACAAATGAAGATTTAAATAAATCAAATAATAATTTATTAAATGATTTTATCAATCTTTTTAAGAAATAACAGAATCAAAGAAGCGGTTTCTTAAATCACAAACAAATATATTAGCACGAATTGATTTATTAATTTAAACCAATTCGTGTTTTTTTATGCTCTAAATTCAAAAAAAGCCAATTTGAATTAGAAATCTTGGATTTTTTATAAGAACTTTGCACACTTTTTTTCGGCAAATCCCGAAAGATTAAAGATTTAGAAATGAAGAAGAAGATTGAAATTTTAGCTCCTGCAAAAAACTTAGTACAAGGAATTGCTGCCATAAATAGTGGTGCCGATGCGGTTTATATTGGCGCTCCTTTATATGGTGCTCGTTCAAACGCTACCAATTCTGTGGAAGATATTGCCGAATTGGTAAAATATACACACTTGTTTAACGCTCAGGTTTTTGTGGTTATTAATACGATTTTATACGATAACGAATTAGAACCTTGTCGTCAATTGATTTGGAAATTGTATGATATTGGCGTAGATGCTTTAATCATTCAAGACATGGCGATTATGGAAATGGAGTTGCCTCCTATCGTATTGCATGCCAGTACGCAAACCAACAATCGTGATGCCGATAAAATTAAATTCTTAGCGGATGCAGGAATCAAACGTGTGGTTTTAGCGCGTGAATTGAATTTAAGTCAAATCAAAGAAATCAGCGAAGCTTCTAATGTGGAATTAGAATTCTTCGTTACCGGTGCTTTATGTGTTTCGTTTAGCGGAAATTGCTATATGAGTGTTGCCAATGGCGAGCGTTCGGCAAACCGAGGTTCTTGTGCACAAAACTGTCGTTTACCTTATAATTTGATTGATGGAAATGGCGATACTTTAATCAAAAATAGTCACTTACTTTCGATTAAAGATTTTGATGTTTCTAACCAAATTCCAAATTTAGTGGAAGCCGGAATCGTTTCGTTCAAAATCGAAGGTCGTTTGAAAGACATGGTTTATGTAAAAAATAACGTTTCTTATTTACGTCAGAAATTAGATGCTTTCTTAAACGAAAACAGCGATAAATACACCAAAGCTTCTTCTGGAAAATGTACGTATTTGTTTGATTCTTCATTAGATAGAACCTTCAATCGTGGTTACACTGATTATTTTGTAAACGAAAGACATCAAGCGATTGGTTCTTGGGAAAGTCCAAAATCAAAAGGGCAATATATTGGAAAACTGATTAAAACAGTTGGAAATACCTACGAAATCGAAAACGGTGAATTACTAAATAATGGCGACGGGTTGTGTTTCATCAACGAAAACAACGAAGCCGAAGGAATTTACGTGAACCGTGCCGAAAACGGATTTGTATATCCAAACGTATTGAAAGAAATCAAAGAAGGTACTTTCATTTACAGAAATAACGATGCAGCTTTCATCAAATTAGTAGAAAGAGAAGATAGTGCGGTTCGAAAAATCAGCACGACTTTACTATTAAAAGAAAACGAAAATGGTTTCGAATTAATCGCAACTGACGAAGATGGAAATGTAAGTATTGTACATTTGGTTCACCCAAAAGAGCAAACAAAAAACAACGAATCTTTAGCAGAGAATTTCAAAATCAACTTAGCAAAAACAGGTTTTACACCTTATACAGCTGATGAAATTACAATTGAATTTTCTGGAAATTGGTTTCTTCCGATTTCAAAAATTAATAAAATGCGAAGAACGGTTTACGAACAATTATCGGAAATTCGTTTGAAAAATTATGTTCGAAAAGAACACCAATTGGTAAAAACATCACATCCTTATCCAGAAACAAAATTGGATTTCATGTACAATGTTGCCAACAAAACAGCTCGTAAATTTTACGAACGTCATGGGGTAACCGAAATTGAAAAAGCGTTTGAATTGCAATGGGATCCAGGAAAATCTCGTGTAATGACCACTAAATATTGCATCAAATACGAATTAGAACGTTGTCCAAAATACCACAGAGAAAACATGGACAAAAAACTAAAAGAACCATTGGTTTTAAAACAAGGCGAATTGGAATACAAACTAAAATTCAATTGCAAACCTTGTGAAATGGAAATTTGGGAAAAAGATGCCGAATTCGAAATTGAAGAAGATCACTTTCATTAATATAGAAACCGATGTGTAATGCATCGGTTTTTTCTTTTCTAGAAAACCAAAATTAAATTGTATTTTTGAAGTAATGCAATCCATTTTACAAAATATCGCCAAACACGTTTCTTTAACTCCAGAAGAAGAAATCTTATTTTTATCTAAAACCGAAACCAAACAATTCAAAGCCAAAAGCATTTTATTGAGTGCTGGCGAAGTAGCAACGTGTACATATTTTGTGAATTCAGGAATTTTGAGAAGTTTCAATATTAATGACAACATCATCGAACACGTATTGCATTTTGCCTGCGAAGGTTGGTGGATTGGCGACATGTATAGTTACATTTCTGGAAAACCGGGGAATTTATTCATAGAAGTTCTAGAAGATGCCGAAGTAGTAATCATTACCAAAGAAAACCATCAAAAACTTTATCACGAAATCCCAAAGTTAGAACGCTTTTTCAGAATTTTAGCCGAAAACTCATTGGTTTCTCATCAAGAACGATTAATAGATAATTTAAGTTTAACCGCCGAAGAACGTTTTGAAAAATTCTGTTCTAAATATCCCACTTTAATTCAGAAGGTAACTCAAAAACATATCGCTTCTTACATCGGTGTAACGCCTGAGTTTTTTAGTAAAATGAAAGCTCGTTTACTGAAAAAATAATTTCTTAATCTAGGTTAAGTGCCCTTCCCTATTCATGGATGTAAATTTGTATCATAATAATTACTAAATTTATAGAATATGAAAACGATAGTACATAAAGCAAATGAAAGAGGTCATGCAAATCATGGTTGGTTAAATGCTTATCATAGTTTTAGCTTTGCCAATTGGTATAACCCAGAAAAAGTACAATTTGGAATGCTTCGCGTTTTGAATGATGATACCATTGCAGCAGGAATGGGTTTTGGAACACATCCACACGACAATATGGAAATTATCACCATTCCATTAGAAGGCGATTTGGCGCACAAAGACAGCATGGGAAATGGCACAACTATTAAAAGTGGTGACATACAAGTAATGAGTGCTGGAACGGGAATTCAACATAGCGAGTTTAATCCGAATCACAATCATCACACAAAATTGTTCCAAATTTGGTTGTTTCCAAAATATAGAAATGTGGAACCTCGTTACCAACAAATCACTTTAGATAAATCATTAGAGAAAAATGATTTCGCTCAAATCTTATCTCCAAATCCAGATGATGCCGGTGTTTGGATTCATCAAGATGCTTGGTTTTATTTGAGTGATTTTGATGCTGACTTTTCAAAAAAATTAAATTTGAAAAAAGAAGGAAACGGTTTCTATATTATGAATATTGAAGGAGAAATCGAAGTAAATGGGGAGAAATTAGAAAGAAGAGACGCAATTGGAATTTGGGAAACCAATGAAATCGAAATCAAAGCGAATTCTAATGCGAAGTTTTTGGTAATGGAAATTCCAATGGAGCAATAAATTAATCATTTCAACATTCAAAATTCCTTTTGAATAAGGAATTTTGAAATTTAAAAACCATAATTATGACCGAAGAAGTCCAACTTAGAATAAACGACAACAAAGGCGCTTTTTACATTGAAGTTGAAGGCAAACAAGAAGCTATGATGACCTTTGTTTTTGCTGGCGAAGATAAAATTATCATCGACCACACTGAAGTAAATCCTGGAAACGAGGGAAAAGGCTTTGGCAAAAAAATGGTAATAAAAGCTGTGGAATTCGCTCGAGAAAAAGGAATTAAAATCTTGCCTTTGTGTCCGTTTGCAAAAAGTGTTTTTGATAAAACTCCTGAATTTAGAGACGTATTATAAATTTAAAACGAAATAATCATGGATCCAAAAAACCTAAAAAAAGAATATACAAATGGTGAAGTAACCATTGTATGGCAGTCTGGGAAATGCACTCACTCTGCAAATTGTGTTAAGAACAATCCAGATGTTTTTAAACCAAAAGCACAACCTTGGATTACTCCTGATAATTCGACCACAGAAAAAATTATTGAAACTGTAAACAAATGTCCTTCGGGAGCATTAACGTATTATTTAAACGAAAATGAATAAAAAGATAATAGCTTTTGGAGCTTCATCAAGTAAGCAATCCATCAATAAACAATTGGCAACTTTTGCTGCAAATCAGTTTCAAAATGTAACAATTGAAATTTTAGATTTAAACGATTACGAAATGCCTATTTTTTCTGTTGATAAAGAGAAAGAAAATGGAATTCATCCGTTAGCACAAGATTTTTATGCGAAATTAGGAAGTGCCGATTTAATTATAATTTCGTTTGCCGAACATAACGGAAATTACTCCACAGCTTTTAAGAATATTTTAGATTGGACTTCTCGAATTAACGCTAAAACTTTTCAAGAAAAACCAATGTTGTTATTAGCTACTTCTCCTGGTGCTCGTGGTGGAAGCTCGGTTTTAGAAATTGCTTCAAAACGTTTTCCGTTTCAAGGTGGAATTGTAAAAGGTAGTTTTTCTTTACCAAGTTTCTACGAAAATTTTGATGTAGTAAATGGCATTATCCATCCGGAATACAAAAATCAATTATTGGAAATTGTAAATTCTACTGAATTCTAATAAAAATGTTATTTTTGCTGAAGTTTTGAGTTTCACTTTTAAACTCATAAACCTTAAACTTTTAAACTAAAAACATGAAAGCATACGTATTTCCAGGTCAAGGCGCACAATTCTCAGGAATGGGAAAAGATTTATATGAAAATTCAGCTGTAGCAAAAGAATTATTTGAAAAAGCTAATGAAATATTAGGTTTTAGAATCACTGATATCATGTTCGAAGGAACTGCTGAAGAATTGAAAGAAACTAAGGTAACCCAACGAGCGGTTTTCTTGCATTCGGTAATTTTAGCAAAAGTTTTAGACGTAAAACCAGATATGGTTGCCGGACATTCGTTAGGTGAATTTTCTGCTTTAGTTGCAAATGGTGCTTTATCATTTGAAGATGGATTAAAATTAGTTTCACAAAGAGCTATGGCAATGCAAAAAGCATGTGAAATTACACCTTCAACTATGGCGGCTGTTTTAAACTTAGACGACAAAATTGTAGAAGATATTTGTGCTTCAATTGATGGTGTTGTGGTAGCTGCAAATTACAACTGTCCAGGTCAATTAGTGATTTCTGGAGAATACAAAGCAGTAGAATTAGCTTGTGAAAAGATGAAAGAAGCAGGTGCAAAACGTGCTTTAATTTTACCTGTTGGTGGCGCTTTCCACTCACCAATGATGGAGCCAGCAAGAGAAGAATTAGCGGCAGCAATTGAAGCTACTACTTTTTCAACTCCAATTTGCCCAGTGTATCAAAATGTTACTGCTAGCGCTGTTTCTGATGCGAATGAAATCAAGAAAAATTTAATCATTCAATTAACAGCTCCAGTAAAATGGACGCAATCGGTACAACAAATGATTAAAGATGGCGCAACGAGTTTCACAGAAGTTGGTCCAGGAAAAGTATTAGTTGGATTAGTAAATAAAATTGATAAAGAAGTCGAAACGATTTCGGCATAATCTATTTTGAAAGGAGTTAGAGAAGCGTACTACAAAGATTTATGGGATGTAATTCATTCCACATTTTCCGAATTTGGAGAACATAAAATCATGAAAAAAAGTGCTTCATTAGCCTACACAACCGTATTTTCAATGGCTCCACTACTTATGGTTTTACTATATGTAGTGGGGCTTTTTTTTGGAACTAATGCAATTGAAGGTGAGGTTTTTCTTCAAATCAAAGATTTTTTAGGCGAAAAAGCCGCTATTCAATTGCAAGAAATGATTAAAAATATTGCCATTTCAAATAAAAGTGGATTTCCTGCACTCATTGGAATCATAACTTTATTAATAGGTGCAACTTCAGTTTTTGCAGAAATTCAAGATTCTATTAATTCTATTTGGGGAATTCGACTTAAAAAACGTTCTAGTTTTTGGTTATACTTTAAATCCAGATTACTTTCTTTTGGGGTAATTGGGAGTTTAGGATTCATATTATTAGCGTCTTTAGGATTATCAGCCATTTTAGATTCATTGAACCAAAAACTATTTGCACATTTTTCTGAAGCTGCTGTTTATACTGTTTACATTGGACAAACATTGGTAACTTTAACGGTAATAACATTACTTTTTGCAGTAATTTTCAAAATATTACCCGATGCCAACATCACTTGGAAACAGGTTCGAGTTTCTTCGTTTACAACTGCTATCCTTTTTATGTTTGGAAAGTTTTTAATTTCGTTTTACATTTCTCAATCGTCATTAGGAACCATTTATGGAGCAGCGGGTTCATTAGTCATTATTATGGTTTGGGTTTATTATTCGTCTGTGATTTTGTACTTGGGAGCGCTATTTGCAAAATGCTATGCCATTGAATTTGGAAGTTCTATAAAACCATCAAAATATGCAGAAATAATTCATGTAGTAGAATTAAAATTAGAAGCTACCACATTACAAGATGCCAAGCAAGAAGTAGAAGAGATTAAGAAAAACAACGATATTAAGTAATTACTTTTTGGCAAAAAATATTTCACTTTCCATTGGCATTAATTTTGTAATTTTATTTCGTAAAATAAATTCAACCATGAAAAAAATATTTTTAGGAATTGCACTGGCAACTATGTTATTTTCTTGCAAAGAAGAAACAAAAGAAAAAGTAAAAGAAGCTTCTGAAGCCGTTGGAGCCGATTTAAAACAAGCGGCAGATTCGGCAAAAGTAAAAGCTAAAAAAGCAATTGATTCTTCTAAAGTAGGCGAAAAAGCAAAACACATTATTGCTAAAGGAGCTGAAAAAGTGGAAGAAGGAGCAAAAAAAGTAAAAGAATCTGTTGAAAAATAAAAAAATCCTCAATTGAGGATTTTTTTATTTTATTTATTTCTGATTTTATTCTCCCATTTCCAAGCACTTTCTAAAGCTTCCTCTAAAGTAGATTGTGCCTTCCAACCTAGAATAGTATTTGCTTTGTCTGTATTCGCGTAAGCTTCAATTACATCGCCTTCTCTTCTACCCACAATTTGATAATTTAATTTTTGATTGGACACTTTTTCAAAAGCAGTAATGACTTCCAAAACCGAACTTCCCGTTCCAGTTCCTAAATTAAACGTTTCTACTTTTTCTGCGTTTTGTTTGTTTAACAAGCGTTGTAAGGCAATTACATGTGCTTTTGCTAAATCAACTACATGAATGTAGTCGCGAATTGCGGTACCATCAGGAGTTGGATAATCATCCCCAAAAACCGATAATTTTTCACGAAGTCCAATAGCAGTTTGCGTAATAAAAGGTACTAAATTTTGTGGAACACCTAATGGTAATTCACCAATTTCAGCCGAAGGATGTGCTCCAATAGGATTAAAATAACGTAATAAAATAGAATTGATATTGGTTACTTTTGCAACATCGGTTATAATTTCCTCACCTATTTGCTTCGTATTTCCGTAAGGTGACATCGCAACTTGAATAGGTGCATTTTCGGTAATTGGCATTTTTTCGGCTTGACCGTAAACGGTACAAGACGAACTGAAAATAAAATGAGCTTCTGGCTTTCTCTGTAATTCTTGTAATAAGTATACTAAAGAATTGATATTGTTTTCATAATACAACAAAGGATTTTCAACACTTTCTCCCACCGCTTTTGAAGCAGCAAAATGAATCACTCCTGAAATATCTTGGTATTTAGAAAAGAAATTTTGAACCGCCGATTTATCTCGCAAATCGATGTTTTCAAACAAAGGTTTTTTCCCAGTAATACGCTCAATTCCGTCTAAAACCTCTATTGATGAATTAGAAAGATTATCGATTGCAATTACATCAAAACCCTCATTTTGTAATTCCACAACTGTGTGAGAACCTATAAATCCTAAACCGCCAGTAACCAGTATTTTCATTCTTTATTATTAAATTAAGAGACGCGATAAATAGCGTCTCTTAAATATGAATTAAACAAATTCTAAAACTGAATCTGTAATAAATTTAATTTGTTCGTCATCTAATTCCGTATGCATTGGTAACGCGATTACTTCTTTTACCATTTGATTCGTTACTGGAAAATCTTCTTCTTTGTAACGTGCATCTGCATACGCTTTTTGACTGTGTAATGGAATTGGATAATAAATTGCACATGGAATTCCTTTTGCTTGCAAATGTTCTAATAATCCATCGCGTTTTCCATTTAAAATTCGGATTACATATTGATGAAATACGTGACAATCACAAGATTCACATATAGTTGGCGCCCAAATATTTGGATTTACACTTAGAGCCAAACTGTATTTTCTGGCTGCTTCTTGACGTGCTTTGTTGTAAGCATCCAAATGTGGTAATTTCGCTTTTAAAACTCCAGCTTGAATACTATCTAAACGAGAATTCACACCTACAACATCATGATGATATCTTTCGTACATTCCGTGGTTTACGATTCCTCTGATTTTGTGTGCTAAAGCATCATCATTCGTAAAAATGGCTCCACCATCACCATAACAACCTAAGTTTTTAGATGGGAAAAATGAAGTTGCCGCAACATGTCCAATCGTTCCTACTTTCTTTTTAGAACCATCTTTTGAAGTGTAATCAGCACCGATTGCTTGTGCATTATCTTCGATAACATATAAATTATGCTCGCGAGCAATTTCCATAATCGCATCCATATTAGCAGCGCGACCAAATAAATGTACTGGAACAATTGCTTTTGTTTTAGGCGTAATTGCTTTACGAATTCCTTCTAACGAAATATTCATATTGTTCATATCTACATCCACTAAAACTGGAGTTAATTGCAATAACGCAATTACTTCAACTGTAGCAGCAAATGTAAAATCTGCAGTAATTACTTCATCACCTGGCTTTAAATCTAATCCCATCATGGCAATTTGCAACGCATCAGTTCCGTTAGCACATGGAATTACGTGTTTTACTCCCAAATATTTTTCTAAATCCGCTTGGAATTGGTGAACCAAAGGTCCGTTGATATATGTATTCGTATCTAAAACCTCTTGAATTGAAGCATTTACTTCTTCTTTTATCTTTTCATATTGACTTTTTAAGTCAACCATTTGTAATTTTCTCATTAAAAAATAAGTTTAAAAGTTTAAAGTTTAAAAGTTTAAGGTGGCATTTCCTTTCATTTCACTTTTAACAAGAACAAAAATAGTCAATAATTGATTAGTTGGCAATGAATTTTCATAAAGAAACTGTATTTTCGCAATAGATATTTACCAACATGTTATTTGTATACAATTTAGTAGTTGTTTTAGCCTCACAACTTTTGAAATTTGTGGCACTTTTCAGTCCAAAAATGAAACTTTTTATAAACGGACAAAAATCCGTTTTTCAAACTTTGGCGGATAAAATTCAAACTTCGGATAAAACGATTTGGTTTCATGCGGCTTCTTTAGGCGAATATGAGCAAGGCTTACCCGTAATTGAAGCAATCAAACATCAATTCCCAAATCATAAAATTGTGGTTACTTTTTTTTCTCCTTCGGGTTATGAAGTACGAAAAAACAATGCCGTTGCTAATGTTACGATTTATTTACCATTAGATACGATTTCGAATGCGAAACAATTTATTGAATTAGTTCATCCCGAAATGGCATTTTTTATCAAATATGAATATTGGCCAAATTATCTGAACGAACTAAAAAAACAGCAAATTAAAACCTATTTGATTTCTGGAATTTTACGAGAAAATCAAGCGTTTTTTAAATGGTATGGTGGATTTTACAGAAACGCTTTAAAAACATTTGATTACTTCTTTGTTCAGAATGAAAGCTCAAAAAAACTACTTCAAAGTATCGGATTTAACAATGTAAAAGTTTCTGGCGATACGCGTTTTGATCGTGTGGTTTCAATTTTAGAACGTGATAATTCATTAGATTTTATCGAACAATTCAAAGACAACAAAACTACAATCGTAATCGGAAGTTCATGGCCAAAAGATGAAAGTTTATTGATTAATTACATCAATCAGAGTTCGGATGATGTGAAATTTATTATTGCACCGCATAATATTAAACAAGAGCAAATTTCAAATCTCAAAAATCAAATTCAAAAGAAAACGATTTTATATTCGGAAAAAGATGAGATGCTGAAACAAGTTCAGCATGACAAAATAGAGGCTTTTCAGGTTTTCATCATCGACACCATCGGAATTTTAACCAAAATCTATTCTTACGCCGATATTGCTTATGTGGGCGGAGGTTTTGGAAATCCAGGTGTTCACAATATTTTAGAACCGGCGACTTTTGGAGTTCCGGTTGTAATTGGACCAAATTATTCCCATTTTGCTGAAGCCACGGCATTGGTAAATATGGAAGGTTGTATTTCGATTCAGAATCAAACGCAACTTAATGAGGCTTTTGATTTATTGCTTCACAACGAAGACGAACGATTAGAAAAAGGGCACATTTGCAGCACATTTGTTCAAATGAATAAAGGAGCCACGCAAACGATTATAAATCATATTTTGGACTAATGACAAGCTTCAAACCATTAGAAATTGCAGACATTGAAATCATCACCTTAATGATGCAAGAGTTCTATGCGATTGACAATTATCCTATGGATATTGAAGTGGCTAAAACTTTGTTTCAAGAATTTATTCCCAATGAACATCTTGGAAAATCTTGGTTGATATATTCCGAAAATGAAATTGTGGGTTATATCATTCTTACTTTTATTTTCAGTTTTGAATATGGTGGAAAGATTGCTTTTGTTGACGAATTATTCATCAAAGAAACCGCTCGCGGAAAAGGTTTTGGAAAAGAAGCGATTCAGTTTATTCAACGTGAAGTTCCTAAATTATCGTTAAAATTACTGTATTTAGAAGTCGAACCGCACAACGAAAACGCACAAAAATTGTATCTTGCACACGATTTTGAGCTTCATAACCGAAAATTAATGAAGTACAAAGTCACTAAATAAAATTATACCTATGAAATTTTTAAAATTACTACTTGTTTTATTTGTTATCCAAGTTCAAGCGCAACAAGGAGGCATGTGGATTCCTTCGTTATTGAAAGGAACCAACGAAAAAGAAATGAAAGCTTTGGGAATGAAAATTAGTGCCGATGCTATTTATTCGGTAAATAATTCCAGCTTAAAAGACGCTGTTCCTCATTTTGATGGCGGTTGTACAGCAGAAATGATATCTCCAAAAGGACTTTTATTAACTAATCACCACTGTGGTTATGACAACATTCAAAGTCATTCTACTGTTGAACATGATTATTTAACGAATGGTTTTTGGGCTTACAAAATGGAAGACGAATTACCAAACAAAGATTTAACTGTAACGTTTATCATCAAAATTGAAGATGTAACTACTAAAATTTTTGAAGGCGTTTTAAATCTTCCTTCGGAAAGCGACAAACAAAAGAAAATACAACAAAATATCGCGGCTTTAAATAAAAGTTATTCAAGAGAAGCTTGGCAAGAAACGATGATTCGTGCTTTTTACGATGGAAATCAATACTTATTATTTGTAACCGAAACGTTTAAAGATGTTCGTTTAGTAGGGGCACCACCAAGTTCAATTGGAAAATTTGGTTCTGATACAGACAATTGGGTTTGGCCTCGTCACACAGGTGATTTCTCTTTATTTAGAATTTACGCAGACAAAAACAATCGTCCTGCTGAATATTCAAAAGACAACGTTCCTTATACTCCAAAACACTTTTTCCCAGTTTCTGCAAAAGGAATTCAAGAAAACGATTTCACCATGGTAATGGGTTATCCAGGAAGAACTCAAGAATATTTACCATCATTCGCTGTAGAACAAATTGTAAATGATTTGAATCCAGCTAAAATCGAAATTCGTGATGCTGCTTTAAAAGTACAAGATGGTTTCATGAGAAAAGACAACGCGATTAAAATTCAATACGCTTCTAAGTATGCTGGAGTTGCGAATTATTGGAAAAAATGGATAGGCGAAACTAAAGGTTTGAAAAAATCGAATGCGGTTGCCTTTAAACAAGATTTCGAAAAGAAATTCCAAGAAAGAGTTAACAAAGCTGGAAAACAGGCCGAATACGGAACTATTTTAGCTGATTTCGAAAAGAACTACAGAGACATTAGAGAATATGCCATTGCAAGAGATTACTTTACGGAAGTCGTTTTGCGTAATTCAGAAATCTTATCTTTTGGATATCGTTTGTACCAATTAGAGCAAGTATATAACACTAAAGGTGAGCAAGCTTTTAATGACAGAAAAAACAATTTAATCTCAGGATTTGAAGGTTTATACAAAGATTATAGTGCTCAAGTTGACGAAAAAGTCTTCGAACAATTGATCAATTTATATGCTACGAAATCACCAAAACAGTTTTTACCTGAAAGTTTAAACAATGTTAATGCTTCAGCTTTAACAACAAGTGTTTTTGGTTCTTCGAAATTAACGAGCTTTAATGGCTTGAAAGAATTATTGAATGGTGATGCTAAGTCGGTTTTAGAGAAATTAAATCAAGACAAAGGTTACCAATTAGTAAAATCAATTGCGGATAGTTACCAAAAAAATGTAGCACCTAAGTTTGATGAGATCAATTTAAAAAATATCGCATTACAAAGAACCTATATGAAAGGAATTATGGAATTCTTCCCTAACGATAGAATTTTCCCTGATGCGAATAGTACGTTACGTGTAACTTATGGAAAAGTAAAAGGCTATAAACCAAGCGATGCTGTTATTTACGAACCGGTGAGTTATTTAGATGGAGTGATTGAAAAATACATTCCAGGCGATTACGAATTTGACGTTCCAAAAAAATTAATCGATTTGTATAACGCAAAAGATTATGGAAGATATGCCGACAAAAACGGGAAAATGCCATTAGCATTTATCGCAACAAATCATACTACTGGCGGGAATTCAGGAAGTCCTGCTTTGGATGCAAAAGGAAACCTAATCGGATTGAACTTTGATAGAGTTTGGGAAGGTACAATGAGCGACATTTATTATAGTCCAGAAATCTGTAGAAACATCATGGTTGATGCACGCTACATTTTATTTGTGATTGATAAATTTGCAGGAGCTAAAAACCTTATCGAAGAGATGACAATTATTTATCCTAAGTCACAAAAAGCCAAATAATTACAGAATTTTTTAAAAATAAAAAGTTTGGCACGCCATTTGAAATAAAGCATTTCGGAATCCAAAGAAAAAAAATGAAAAAAAATGTCTAAAAATATTTTGACATGTTAAAAAATTTATATCTTTGCTCCGAATTAATAATTAACCTTTATAATTTAGTAAGATGAAAAAAGTTGTTTTAAGTTTAGCAATTGTTGCTGCTATGTTCGTTTCATGTAAAGAAAATGCTGCTGAAGAAACTCCAGCTGTTGACTCAACTGTAGTTGAAACTCCTGCTGTTGAAGAAGCTCCTGTAGCTGATTCTACTGCTGTAGTTGCTGATTCTGCTGCTACTGCTGCACCTGCTGCTGAAGCTGCACCTGCTAAGTAATTTATTGCTGACAGAAAAAATCAAGCTCCACAATGTGGGGCTTTTTTTTAAACATATAGAGAAGAGAATAGTGCAATCCTATTCAAAATAAAATTTTAACCTTTTATAATTAAAACAAAATGAAAAAAGTTGTATTAAGTTTAGCAGTTGTTGCTGCTATGTTCGTTTCTTGTAAAGAAGCTGCTGCTGAGGCAGAAACTGCAGTTGATTCTACTGCTACTGAAGTAACTGAAACTGTTGAAGCTGTTGCTGACTCTACTGCTGTAGTTGCTGATTCTGCTGCTGCTAAAGTTGAAGGAGCTGCTACTGAAGCTGTTGAAGCAGTTAAAGAAGAAGTAAAAAAATAATTTTAAATTATTTTATAATAAAAAGCCTTGCACTGCAAGGCTTTTTTTATTCTGACGGTCCAAATATATCTTCAGCAGAAGAAAAATCCAAAAACTCTGCTTTATCTGCATATTTTACTATTTCATCAATCCCTTTTTGAAGCAGCAATTGGGTCGTATATCTTCTACTAACAGCTATTTCGTGCTCATCCAATATCAATCGAAAGAAAAACTTTCCGCTAGACGATTTAAAACGCATAAAAACGCATCGTTCTAAAGAAGTTTTAAGTTTTTCTATCTCCTCTTCACATTCAAAACGCAATTCGAAATCGTTGCTCGTAAAAATCGTTTTTCCTTTTCTGGAAACAAACTCATATTTATAAACTCCACTTAATCGTTGTGCGATTACAAATGTACCCATATAGTTGTGATTGATAATTTATAAAGAATTCTTTAAAGATAATAGAAAATTCTAAACTAAGAATTTTATAAACAAAAAAAGCTCCGAACAATGTTCGGAGCTTTTGTACTCAAGGCGGGACTTGAACCCGCACGGGCATTACTACCCACTGGATTTTAAGTCCAGCGTGTCTACCAATTCCACCACTCAAGCAAATATTTTTGGTATAGAGCGAAAAACGGGGTTCGAACCCGCGACCTCGACCTTGGCAAGGTCGCGCTCTACCAGCTGAGCTATTTTCGCGTTTCGTATTGTAATCTTTTAAAGAACGTTGCTATACTTGTTCCGTATTGCGAGTGCAAATATAGTACATATTTTTATTCTTGCAAGTACTTTTTAAATAAAAATTGAAACTTTTTTATAACCTTTTGATAACGAATATTTTATTTTGAAATTATTTTTTAACCAACATTCGTTTTATTTCGTTTAGCTTCATTAATGCTTCAACTGGCGTTAAAGTATTGATGTCGATATTCATGATTTCTTCTTTAATATCTTCCAAAAGTGGATCATCTAAATTAAAGAAACTCAATTGCAATTCATCATTTGCCGATTTAATTCCGGATAATTCTTCGCTGGAATGTCTTTTTTCTAATTGCTTCAATAGTTTTTGTGCTTTTTGAATCACAATTTGAGGCATTCCTGCCATTTTTGCTACGTGAATACCAAAACTATGTGCACTTCCACCTTTCACTAATTTTCGAATAAATAAAACCGTATCTTTTAATTCCTTTACCGAAACATTAAAATTTTGAATGCGTTCAAACGTAACTTCCATTTCGTTTAATTCGTGATAATGCGTTGCGAAAAGCGTTTTAGGTTTGTTTGGATGTTCGTGCAAATATTCTGAAATCGCCCAAGCAATCGAAATTCCGTCATAAGTTGAAGTTCCTCTTCCAATTTCATCTAACAACACCAAACTTCTTTCTGAAATATTATTCAAAATCGAAGCCGTTTCGTTCATTTCCACCATAAAAGTAGATTCACCCATCGAAATGTTATCGCTTGCTCCTACTCTAGTGAAAATTTTATCTACAATTCCCATTCTAACGCTTTCTGCAGGGACAAAACTTCCCATTTGCGCCATTAATACAATTAAAGCCGTTTGACGCAAAATAGCCGACTTACCCGACATATTCGGACCGGTAATCATAATAATTTGTTGGGTTTCACGATCTAAATAAACATCGTTTGAAATGTAAGGAACACCAACAGGCAATTGCTTTTCAATAACAGGATGACGACCTTCTTTGATTTCCAAATCGAAACTTTCATCTAAATCTGGGCAAACATATTTGTTATCAATCGCTAATTGCGTGAAAGAAGTCAAACAATCCAATTGTGCAATTAAATTAGCATTCAACTGAACGTGTTTGATATAAGTCGCAATCCAATTCACCAATTGCTCAAACAACTGCGTTTCTAATTGATGGATTTTTTCCTCCGCACCTAAAATTTTAGACTCGTATTCTTTTAGTTCTTCGGTAATGTATCGCTCTGCATTTACTAAGGTTTGCTTGCGAATCCATTCCGCTGGAACTTTATCTTTATGTGTGTTTCTAACTTCGATATAATAACCAAAAACGTTATTGAACGAGATTTTCAACGATGGAATACTTGAAGCAGCACTTTCACGTTGTTCTAATTCTTCCAAATAGCCTTTTCCAGTTGATGAAATCGCCCTTAATTCATCTAATTCTGGATGAACTCCAACGGTAATTGCGTTTCCTTTATTGACACTTACTGGTGCATCTTCTTGAATAGTCGTTTTGATTTTTTCGCGTAACAATTCGCAAGCATGCAAACTATCACCAATTACTCGTAAAGCTTCGTTATCACTACTCAAAGCCAATGTTTTTATCGGAATAATTGCATCTAACGAATCTTTTAAGAAATTGACTTCTCTCGGCGAAATTTTTCCTGTTGCTACTTTTGAAATTAAACGTTCTAAATCTGAAATCTGTTTGATTTGATATTGAATTTGCTGTAAAACTTCAGGATTGGTTTTTAAATACGAAATCACTTCATGACGACTTCTAATTTTTGAAATATCTTTCAACGGAAGCGCCAACCAACGTTTCAACAACCTTGCTCCCATTGGCGAAAGCGTTTTATCAATCACATCTAAAAGCGTTACCGCATTGGGATTATAACTGTGATATAATTCTAAATTTCGAATGGTAAATTTATCCATCCAAACGTAAGCATCTTCAGCAATACGTTGAATATTGGTAATGTGTTGTATCTTGTTATGTTGCGTTTCCGACAAATAATATAAAATCGCACCCGAAGCAATCAAACCTTCGGTTAATTCTTCTACACCAAAACCTTTTAGTGAATTGGTTTGAAAGTGTTTGGTCAAACTTTCTAACGCATAATCTTCTTTGTACACCCAATCTTCCAAAAAGAAGGTATGAAAATCGTCTCCAAAAACCGAATTAAACTGATTTTTAAATTGTTTCGGAATTAAAATTTCACTCGGACGGAAGTTTTGCAATAATTTATCAATGTATTCTTCGTTGCCTTGTGACACTAAAAATTCACCTGTTGAAACATCTAAAAACGAAACTCCAACCGATTTTTTTCCAAAATGTACCGATGCTAAAAAGTTATTTGATTTCGATTGCAACACCTCATCATTCATTGAAACACCGGGCGTAACCAATTCCGTAACGCCTCGTTTCACAATGGTTTTTGTCATTTTCGGATCTTCTAATTGATCGCAAATCGCTACTCGAAGTCCAGCTTTAACTAACTTAGGTAAATACGTATTAATGGAATGATGTGGAAATCCTGCTAAAGCGGTTTCGGTTTCAGAACCAGCGCCACGTTTGGTTAATGTGATTCCTAAAATTTGTGACGCACGTATTGCATCTTCTCCAAAAGTTTCATAAAAATCGCCCACACGAAACAACAAACAGGCATCGGGATATTTGTTTTTTATCTCGTTGTATTGCTTCATTAATGGTGTTTCCTTGGGTGCTTTATCGGGAGTTGTTGCAGATTTCTTCGCCACAATTTCAAATTTTAAGTATGATTGCGAAGGTAATAATTTCAAAGACAATGACAATATCAATTTCAAAAATCAAGTTTTAAAGTTTTATAATTAATCTTTACTTTTGCCACATGAGAAAATTAGCCAACGCAGAATTAGAACGCAAAAACATTGACGAGTTTAAAGAAGCTCCAAAAACACCAATTATTGTAATCTTAGACGATATTAGAAGTTTGCACAACATTGGTTCTGTTTTTAGAACTTCGGATGCTTTTTTGATTGAAAAGATTTATTTGTGTGGCATTACGGCTACTCCGCCCAACAAAGAAATTCACAAAACAGCTCTTGGCGCTACTGAAACTGTGAATTGGGAATATGCGAAAGATGTTTTAGAAGTAGTGAATCAATTGAAATTAGAAAATGTAAAAGTATATTCTGTAGAACAAACTGAAAATGCAATTATGTTGGATAATTTTCAACCAGAAACCAATACAAAATATGCCTTAATTTTTGGAAACGAAGTAAAAGGTGTTTCTCAAGAGGCTATTAATTTAAGTGATGGCGTGATTGAAATTCCGCAATTAGGAAGTAAACATTCGTTGAATATTTCGGTGAGTGCTGGAATTGTGATTTGGGATTTGTTTCAGAAGTTGAAGTAAAATTTTCGGAACACTGATTGAAGAAATTAAATAAATTTTTAAAATCTGTGTAAATCCGTTTAATCTGTGTTCCAAAATCAATTTTTAATCTTGGTATTAATTTCATTCAACAAAAAAACATAATCTTCCTGTTTCTTCACAAAATCTAAATCAGAAACATCGATAATCAATACATTCAAATCGGTTTGAGTTTTGATATAATCTAAGTAACCTTGATTGATTTTTTCTAAATAATCTGCTGGAATTTCTTGTTCGTAACTTCTTCCACGTTTTTTTATGTTTTCCAAAAGTCGTTCTGTGTTTTGATACAAATACACATACAAATCGGGTTTTGGCATTTCTTTGTGGATGATGTCGAACATGGTTTTGTACAAACGAAATTCATCTTCTTGAAGCGTTACTTTGGCAAAAATCAGCGATTTAAAAATGTGATAATCTGCCACCACAAAATCTTTGAATAAATCAAATTGAGCTAAATCGTCTGATAATTGCTGGTATCTATCCGCTAAAAATGACATTTCTAATGGAAACGCGTAACGACTTTGATCTTTGTAAAACTTAGGTAAAAACGGATTATCGGCAAAACGTTCTAACACTAATTTGGCATTGCAATCTTCTGATAATTTGGTTGATAAGGTGGTTTTTCCTGCTCCAATATTTCCTTCAATCGCGATGTAATTGAATTGTTGTAATTGAAGTTTTTCAATTGGTGAAATTATGGATTGAACTGCTTTTATTTCGCTTATATCTTCCGTTTGAAGTAACAATTGAGAAACAGATTTCTTTAAAAGAGGATGTTCCCAATTCAATCCTAAATCTAACATCGGTTGCAACACAAATTTTCTATTTTGCATTAACGGATGAGGAACTTGTAAGGTTTCTGTCGATATAATCTCTTCATCAAAAGCAATAATATCAACATCAATAATTCGAGCTTGATAACCTGAATTTTTGGAACGAACACGACCCAACTTCTTCTCTACTTTCAAAACCTGATTTAATATTTTTTGGGCCGATTTTGTCGTATGAATCAGAATTGCAGCATTACAAAAAGGTTCACTTTCAAAACCCCAAGCTGGTGTTTCATAAACTTTAGAAACCTTTACGACCGTTGCTACTTCATTATGAATCAAATCAATACAAGACTGAATCGTTTCTAAACGATTACCTTGATTGCTTCCTAAAGATAAAATGACTTGATGCTGACTCATATTGGCAAAATAACAAACAATTTTAGACTTCTAATTTACCTTTTTCATTTTTTTATGAACATGTAACATTTTTCTACTTTCTTCTACTAATACAGTAAATTAAAATGAAATTGAAATGAGATTTTTAGGAAATGTATTAGCAACCATTGTTGGGCTTTTTATTTTTTGCATGATAGCCTTTTTTGGTATCATTATAATTGGGTTAATTGCTGGAGGAGGAGAAGAAACAGTTACAGTGAAAAATAATTCTGTAATTGAATTAGATTTATCAAAGGTAACCCTAGACTACGCAGGAAAAACGAATTATAAAGACTTCAATTATTTTGAAGCGCATCATGATGGTGTAACTGATATTTTAAATGCCATTGAAGCAGCTAAAACGGATGATAAAATTGAAGGGATTTCGATTTTAAACAATCAATCACAACTTGGTTTGGCTCAAAGTAAAGCGGTTCGTGATAAATTAGAAGAGTTTAAAAAATCGGGAAAATTCGTTTATGCTTATGCAAATAGCTATACTCAAAAAGAGTATTACATTAATTCTGTTGCCGATCAAATTTATTTGAATCCAATGGGAGAAGTAGATTTAAAAGGATTGTCTGCTGAAATTATCTACATGAAGGACCTGCAAGAGAAAACCGGGGTAAAGATGGAAGTGATTCGTCATGGAAAATACAAAAGTGCTGTAGAACCTTTCTTAGCTCAGGAAATGAGTCCAGAAAACCGTGAACAAATGACGGTTTTATTGAACTCGGTTTGGAATACAATTGTAGTGGATATTGCTAAAAGCAGAAAATTATCAATTGCTCAGTTAAATGCCATTGCAAATACGTTAGGCGCTAGAACACCAGAGTTAGCTTTAGCTAATAAATTAGTAGATAAAGTAGCTTATGAAGACGAATATCACGACATGATTAAAGCTAAATTAAAAGTAGATAAAAAAGAAAAATACGATATCGTTAGCATTACCGATTATGCTAAAAAAGCAGCTTCTACAGTTGAAGATTATTCTAAAAATGATATCATTGCGGTAATTTATGCACAAGGTGAAATTGCAGGCGGTGAAGGTGATGTAAATGTAATTGGTGAAGGTTCTATCAAACGCTCTTTACAAGAAGCTCGAGAAGACGATGATGTAAAAGCAATTGTACTAAGAGTAAATAGTCCAGGCGGAAGCGCTTTAACTTCGGAATTAATTTGGAGAGAAATCGAAATCACTAAAAAAATAAAACCAGTTGTAGTTTCAATGGGGAATTATGCTGCTTCTGGAGGTTATTATATCGCAGCTAATGCGGATAGAATTTTCGCAGAACCAAACACCATTACTGGTTCAATTGGAGTTTTTGGAATGTTACCTAACATGAACCAATTAGGAAAAAATATCGGAATTAATGCCGAGCAAGTAAAAACACATGAAAATGCAAGTGGTTACAGTGTTTTTGAACCAATGGACGAAAACTTTAAAGGTTTTGTTTTAGAAAGCATCGAAAAAACATACGCTACTTTCTTAAAACGTGTAGCTGATGGAAGAAAAATGACAACTCAACAAGTAGACGCCATTGCACAAGGAAGAGTTTGGACAGGAGTTGACGCTCACAAACTTGGTTTAGTAGATGAAATTGGCGGTTTAGATGCTGCCATTAAATATGCAGCTAAACTTGGAAAAACCACTTCATACAGAACAGAAAACTTCCCAGAATACGAAAAAAGTTTTGAAGATTTATTAGCTAATTTCACTGGAATGGCGATGTTTAAAACTAAAGAGCAATTATTAAAAGAACAACTAGGAGAAGAAGGTTTCCAAATGTTAGAACAAATCAAACGTGTAAAAAGCAGAAAAGGTATTCAAGCCATGATGCCTTACGAGATTGAGATTCATTAATTGTTACGATAAACAACAAAATCCCAAAAGCAATACGTTTTTGGGATTTTTTTATCTATTTTACTCAAATTTAATGCGTAAATTTACAATTGGTATTACTTTTGTGTAGCTAAAATCATTCACTTCAAAAAAACACAATTATGTTAAAAAAAGTTTTAAAAGGACTTGGGATATTCCTTTTGGTAACCATCATTGCATTAGCAGCAGCACCTTTTTTGTTTAAAGACAAAATCAAGGAAATGATTGCTAAAACATTAAACGAAAATGTAAATGCTAACATCGCTTTTGAAGATGTAGATTTAAGTTTGTTCAAGAGTTTTCCACAAGCGCATGTTACTATCGACAAACTTAGCATTATCAACAAAGCACCATTCGCTGGAGATACACTTTTATATGCTGGAGAAACTAATGTTACCATGAGCGTTAAAGAACTTTTCAAAGGTGAAGGCGAAACCATGAGCTTAGAAAGTTTTAGCGCCGTTGACGGAATAGTAAACATTATTTTTAACAAAGAAGGTCTTGGTAATTTTGACATCGCACTAAAAGAAGCTGAAGAAAAAAAACCTTCGGATAGTAAACCTTTTTCTTTAGACATACAAAAGTATGGGGTGGAAAATCTAAAATTCACTTACTTAGATGAAGGTTCAAACATGAAAATGGTTTTAGATAGCATTTATCATGAAGGAAAAGGAAATTTTGCTGCTCAAAAATTAGATTTGGAAACTAAAACTACAGCCAAACTTTCTTTTGAAATGGAAAAAATGAACTACATGAACAATGTAGGAATCACTTTAGATGCTGTTTTAGGAATTGATTTAGAGAAAAGCAAATACGAATTCAAAGACAATAAAGCTTTAATCAATCAATTGCCATTAGAATTTAATGGATTTATTCAAATGATGGAAGCGGGTCAAACCTATGACTTAACATTCAAAACGCCAACATCTGACTTTAAAAACTTCTTGGGATTAGTTCCAGCCGCTTATTCAGGTGATATCAATAAAGTAAAAACAACAGGACAATTTTCAGTAGATGGAAAAGTAAAAGGAAATTTAACTGAAACTACGATTCCAGCTTTTGATGTGAAAATTGCTTCAAATAATGCCTCTTTCCAATATCCAGATTTACCAAAATCGGTAAAAAATATTGTGATAGATACACATATTATTAACGAAACTGGTTTAATGAATGACACTTTTGTGAATTTACACCAATTGTCATTTGCTATTGATCAAGACGTTTTTAATGCGAAGGCAATTGTGAAAAACATTGCCACAAATGCTTTAGTGGATGCCGAATTAAAAGGAACTATCAATTTAGCAAACGTTACCAAAGCGTATCCTGTAAAATTAGACAAACCCTTAACTGGAATTCTAAAAGCCGATGTAAAAACGAAATTCGATATGCAATCGGTAGAGAAAAGTCAGTATCAAAACATACAAAATTCGGGAACGGTGAGCTTAACTGGATTTAATTATGAAGGTCCCGAAATGGCGAAACCTTTCAAAATTAATCAAGCAAATGTAGCATTCAATCCAAACCATATCAACTTAAGTAAATTGGATGCTAAAACAGGTTCGTCTGACATTCAAGTAAACGGAACGTTAGATAATTTCTACGGATTCATGTTCAAAAACCAAATCTTGAAAGGAAAATTCAACATGAATTCGACTAAATTAGTGGTTTCTGATTTCATGGCACCAACTACAACGGTTACAGAAGAAGGTAAAAAAACTACTGAAGCTGTTAAAATCCCTTCTTTCTTAGATTGCAGCATTACAGCAAAAGCTGGAACCGTAGTTTATGATAATTTGAATTTGAAAGATGTTTCTGGAAATATGATTATTCGTGACGAAGCCGTTACATTGAATAATTTAAAAATGGGAATTTTTGGTGGAAATATTGGTTTAACAGGAACCGTTTCTACCAAAGGAAAAACTCCAAAATTTGATATGGATTTAGGTTTAAACGCGGTAAATATTGCCGAGTCGTTTACCCAATTAGACATGTTAAAATCGATTGCTCCAATTGCTGGTGTTATTAACGGAAAACTGAATTCAACCATCAAACTTTCTGGAAATTTACAAAACGATATGACACCAAATTTAAAAACGATTTCTGGGGATTTATTTGGACAATTATTATCAACTACTATCAATGAAAAAAACTCTGCAATGCTAACTTCTTTAAGTTCTAACTTGAAATTCATCGATATGAGTAAAGTAAATTTAAACGATGTAAAAGCAGCTTTATCATTTAAAGATGGAAAAGTTAATGTAAAACCTTTTGACATTAAATACCAAGACATTACAGTGAATATTGGTGGAAGTCATGGTTTTGATCAAACAATGAATTACAATTTGAAATTTGATGTTCCGGTGAAATATTTAGGTAAAGACGTAACTAATTTAATTGCGAAATTAACGCCTGCTGATCAAAAACAAATAACGAGCATTCCCGTAAATGGATTGATGACAGGGAATTTTTCGCAACCAAAATTTAATTCTGATTTAAAACAATCGACTACAAATTTGACTACGCAATTGGTTAAAATGCAGAAAGAGAAATATGTGAATCAAGGTACGAATGCATTAAACAATATGTTGAATGGAACCAAAGGCAATACCTCTGGAACCACTACAACTGCAGCAGATACTTCAAAAACCAAAACAACACCTAAAGAAGAAATTAAAAACACGGTAAAAGACAAAGCAACCGGAGCTTTAAAAGATTTATTTGGCAAGAAGAAAAAAGAATAATTAAAAAAAGAAACCCTTTCAAATTTGAAAGGGTTTCTTTTTAAAAAACATGCAGAAAAACTACAGCAACGCATTCAAAAAAGTTTCTTTTGTTTGTTGAAAATTTTAAAACAAACAAATATGAAACACAAACTCAAGAAAATTCTCCTTTTGTATTTATTAAGTGGAATGCTTTTTGTATCTTGTAGTTTAGAAGAAGATTACGCTACTAAAAAAAAATACGAAGAAAAAATGAAAATTAGCCATGTTAGTTTTGGTGAGCTACTCAAAAACAAAAAGTTTAGCACTGCTTACAGTAAGGTTTTGCAACAACAAAATCTCACCAATAAAACGGTCATGGAAGAACAGTATCAATTTACCATAGCTAACAAGCCTGTAAAAGTAATTGAAACCGAAAGTGCAACATCGTACACTATTTTAATTAACAGAGCAATAGATGATGTAAATTCGTTTGAAAACTTAATTGTACAACAGTTAAATAGTGGCGAAACTACAGCTAACATAATAAAATATGTTCCATTTCAGCCTGCTACAATTGAAAGTTATTTTTTAAACGGCGATTTTAATGGCAATAGAACCATAACACTTATTGTGTACAACGATAATATAATTAATAATACAAATAAAGACTCTAATAATTGCTCTACCGTTTGTACTACTTTATGTTATGTATGTAACGCACCACTATTCTGTTGAGTATCAAACACCTCACACACCTACAAAAGATTGTATAAATATGTATGCCAACATACAAACTACTTGCGAAGAAATTTGCATACCTACATATTCAGGTGGTGATGGTTCTTCAAGCAACCCTATAGATATAACAGGTGGCGGCGGTACAGGTGGTACAGGTGATTTAGACACTCCGCATAACGATAGCGGCAACAACAACCCTATTGTTACAGCTCCAGTTTTGGAATTGGAGGAGGAAAATGAAGAAAATGACCCTTGTGCAAAATTAAAAAATGGCACTAGTAGCATTGCTTATAAACAGAAATTTAAGGCTTTAAATACTAGTGCAAATCATCGCGCAAATAACGAAACTGGTTTTGCTATGAAAGAAATTAATGGCAATGATGAATATATAAATTTAGTTCCTATTGGCCAAAATAAATTAAAAATTCCTTCAGGAAGTAAAAATTACTCTCACGTGCATAACAATTTACCAAAAATTTCAAGCAATGGTAATTCATATGATGCAATGATAAAAATGTTATCTCCTGGTGATTTAGAAATTTTAGTTAAAACTTGTCAATTTGCAAATCAAGATGTTAAAGATGGATTTGGATTAATGTGTTCGAATCAAGGCATTTTTGCAATCACATTATTAGAACCAATAGATTTAAGTATTATTTATCAAGGTAATGATCAAAATACATATACAACTATTTGGCAAAGTTTTATTACATATTACGAAATAGAAGGAAAAAAAATAATCTCTCAAGAAAATTGGAGTCCTAGGAAAAAAAGCGAGCAACTACAGTTAATGTTACTTAATGGGTTAAAAAAAATTGGACTAAATGACAAAGTAGCACTTTTTGAAGCAAAGGTAATAAATTTAGACAACACAAATATAAACACTTATACGCTTAATTGGACCAGAAAAAATTTATCAATAGATAATAAAGAAATAACCTCAACTCCTTGTAATTAAAAATAATAGATCATGAAAAATATGTTAAAAATAGCATCCCTATTACTATTTACACTTACTGTAAATTGCCAAACCCTACCCTTAAATACTACCAATGCTCCTGAAGGTTCTTATTTAAAAGATTTAAATAATGAATTACCTTTTTGGACGGGTACATGGGAGGGTATTGCAAATGGGAAAAAATACACCTTTCAATTTACTCTTTTTCCACACCATTTAAATACTTTTTCTGGGGTATATGAAGATAACATAAAAGGAAAATTCAAAGTTGTTGACATACAAACAAACCAAACACTATATAATAATTTATCAGTTACAAATTATGAAGATTATAATATTTTAGGTATCGTAATCAGAGAGGGTTGTGAGTTTGATTTTACTTTTTTTGACAATGAATATAATTGTTACAATAAGGCAAATTTTATATTGGTTAAAAATTATAATTCTAATACAATTGAGTATAAGGAGCTTCATTTAAGTGAATATAATAACAGTTGCACATACTATCAAAATCAAACTGATATTCCAATGTTTTTGCCAACGACAAATCTAACTTTAACTAGACAATAAAACATTCAACAACGGCTTTTAAACTATAAAGTCGTTGTTACTTTTTTTTGTATATTTATTTAGGATAAAAAAATGAATATGAAAACATTAAAAACAATCTCATTAATTATATTTTTTGTGAGCTGCAAAGCACAAACACCTATTTTAGACATAAGTGATTCTGGTACAGGATTGCCTAACGGATATTATCTAAGAGATAATAACAATTTATTAAATAGTTTTGAAGGCACTTATCAATATACAAATGGAGCTGATACTTTAAAAATTGTATTAGTAAAAAAAGTATTGCAATACAATAGTCAATATTATGAAGATTTAATTATAGGAGAATATCAATATATTGAAAATGGTATAGAAAAAATAAACACATTAAACGAAATAAACAATGTTTATATTGAACAAAGATTTCATAAAATAGATAGTAATTTTTTAGTAAATAATAATTTCAAATTATTTCCTTGCCTAGATTGTTTCACAAATGAAAAGAGATTATATGCTTCAATATTTGACCCTAGCACAAATAGTTATGCTGATATTGTTATTCGTAAAACCATTTTAAATAGTCAAGAGGTTATAAAAATAAATATTATAAATTTTAAGAAAGGTCTTATAATTGTTAATGAACTAGCTACAGAGCCTAATTTTTCGTTACCTCTAGAAGAATATATTCTGATAAAACAATAACCTTTCAACAACGACTTTTAAATTATAAAAGTCGTTTTTACTTTTTTTTGTATATTTATTTATGATGAAAAATTTAAACATACTTGTTGTATTATTGCTTTCAATTAATTGCAAAGCGCAAACTCCCATTGTTGATATTTCTGAATCGGAAATGGGCTTACCCAATGGATATTATATAAAGGATTTACTTAACTTATTAAATCCCTTTGAAGGTACCTATGTTTATACAAATGGAGCTGATACTTTAAAAATTGTATTAGTAAAAAAAGTATTGCAATACAATAGTCAATATTATGAAGATTTAATTATTGGAGAATATCAATACATAGAAAATGGAGTTGAAAAAGCTAATACATTGCCTAATATAAACATTACCTATTTAAACCAAAGAAGACATAATATTGATGGAAATTTTTTAGTAGATAAAAATTTTAGAGTTTGGCAATGCCCTGATTGTAGTGCGACAGAAAAAAGATTAAATACACTTTTAAAAGATGTTGTTTCTGGCAGATTTGCAGATTTAATAATGAGAAGAACGACAGAAGGAGGTCAAGAAGTTATGAAAATAAATATAACTAATATTTCAAGAGTTATTGAAATAGAAGGTCAGCCCACAGCACCTGATTTTGCTTTACCAATAGGAGAGTTTACTTTAATAAAACAATAACCCTTTCAACAACGACTTTTAAAGTATAAAAGTCGTTGTTTACTTTTTTTGTGTATTTATTTTTACAAACTCATCTTCACCACATAACCTTCATAGGTTCTTACATTAAAAACGGTTCCGTCTTCAAATAGTAAATATTGTCCTTTAATTCCAGTTAAGGTTCCTGAGAAATTGGGAGTTTTATCTAAATTTAAACTCGTTACTTTTTTAGGATATTGCAACACTGGAAAATCGAGTTGAATGATTTTTTCTTCTTTTGGAAAATAATCTTTTACTTCAGTTGGCAACCAATCGAAAACTTTGTTGCGTTCTGCAATCAAATCCATTTGTAAATATTCGTTTTTTAGCATTTTTTGCCAATTGGTTTTATCAGCAAAATGGTTTTTCAGCGCCACTTCTGTGATTCCTGCTAAATATCTGTTTGGAACTTCAACAATTGGAATCGCTTGCACGGCGCCTTGGTCAATCCATCTTGTAGGAACTTGGGTTTTTCTGGTCACACCCACTTTTACTTCGCTTGATAACGCTAAATACACTACATGAGGTTGTAATTGTACACGTTTTTCGTATTCTAAATCACGGTCTTCAATATCTAAATGCGCGGTGCTTAATTCGGGTTTCATAATCCAATCGCCAACTGCTGGGCTGCTCATAAAACAATCGTAACAAAATCCTTGACGAAAAATTTTCTTGGCTTTTCCGCAATTCAAACATTGGTAGCCTTGAAATTCAATTTCCATTGGTTTCCCTAAAAGTTGATTCAGGTTTAAAAAACTATTTTCAAAAACCAAATAGTATTGAATTGGATTCCCAAATTCGGTTTGCATTTTACTTAGCGTGCCTTGATAATTCATTTGTGTTAAGATTTACTTTTTCGTTTGATTATTTAAAAAAAATGCTATTTTTGGTAAAGTTATTATTCCGTTTTAATAATTCAAAATTAGAAATAGGTAAATGCCATTACAAATTATAAATTCTGTTGCTACTTGGATTTTGAAGAAACGAATTCATCAAATGGAATTGTTCTTGAAATATCCGCATGAAGTACAAGAAGAATTACTTTTCAACCTTATAAAATCTGCCGAAAACACGCAAATTGGTAGAAAATACGACTTTTCTTCCATGAAAAATTACACCACTTTTAGTGAGCGAATTCCTGTTTCTACCTATGAAGAGTTAGAACCTTTAATTGAACGAACAAGACAAGGCGAACAAAATGTTTTTTGGAATTCTAACATCAAATGGTTTGCAAAATCAAGCGGAACGACTAATGCTAAGAGCAAATTTATTCCGGTGAGTTCGGAAGCCTTAGAAAATTGTCATTACAAAGCGAGTAAAGATTTATTGTGTTTGTATTTAAACAACAACGAAGACTCGCAAATGTTTACAGGAAAGAGTTTACGTTTAGGCGGAAGCAAGCAATTATACGAAGACAACAACACGTTCTTTGGTGATTTATCTGCCATTTTAATTGACAATATGCCGATTTGGGCCGAATTTAGTTCCACTCCAAGCAGCAAAATTTCCTTAATGGGCGATTGGGAAACAAAACTTCCAGCCATTATTAACGAAACTATTAATGAAAATGTAACGAGTTTAGCTGGAGTTCCAAGTTGGATGATGGTTTTATTGCAAAAAACATTAGAAACTACTGGAAAATCAAACCTATTAGAGCTTTGGCCAAATGCAGAAGTGTATTTTCATGGTGGTGTAAATTTTGATCCTTATAGAGAGCAATACAAAAAATTATTTCCAAAGGATAATTTCAAATATTATGAAATTTATAATGCTTCGGAAGGTTTTTTTGCGATTCAAGACCAAAATGATTCGAGTGAATTATTGTTGATGCTGGATTATGGCATTTTTTATGAGTTCATTCCAATGGATACGTTTGGAACCTTAAACCAACGCGTAATTCGATTAAATCAAGTAGAATTGAATAAAAATTATGCTTTGGCAATCACTACTAACTCGGGTTTATGGCGTTATTTAATTGGAGATACCATACGATTTACCTCTTTAAGTCCATACCGAATAAAAGTAACCGGTAGAACAAAACATCACATCAACGTTTTTGGAGAAGAATTGATGGTTGAAAATACCGATACTGCTTTGACTAAAACCTGTACAGAATTCAACTGTGAAATTACGGATTACACGGTGGCTCCCATTTTTATGAGTGAAAAACAAAAAGGAGCTCACGAATGGATTATTGAATTTAAAACCAAACCAGATAATATTGAGAATTTCAGAAAGGCTTTGGATGAAAATCTTCAAAGTGTCAATTCGGATTACGAAGCCAAACGTTATAACAATATGACATTAAACCCGTTAGTATTAAATGTAGCGCGTGAAAATCTATTTTACGACTGGTTAAAACAACAAGATAAACTAGGTGGTCAACACAAAGTACCCAGACTTTCTAATGAACGAAATTACCTGGAAAGCCTATTAACACTACAATAAAACAGTATGAAAAAGAAGATAATATATTCTCTTATGACATTAGTCCTAATTACAGTATCTTGCGGACCAAGACGTTATAAATGTGGCCCATACAGAAAATGTGAAAACTCAATAGAAAAAACTAAAAAAAGTTCTTTTAACAACGAATTCTATAAAAACCAATATTGTTAATTTGATTTTATTGCGAAATCTTTAAGAAAATCGATTTACTCAAATTGCAGTAAATCGATTTTTTTTGCATTATATCGGATTTTTAAATAATAATTAATAAATAAATACACTATTAATTTTTTTTCCAAAAAATACCTCTAATTTTGCACCCGTTTTAACCCCTATATTAACTAACTATTATTTAAGCATTTAAATTTATGAAACTAAACAAAATCCTTACGTTATTTTTACTTTTAGGAAGCTTAGTATCTTTTGGACAAGAGCCAAAACGTTCAGAAGGAGCAGAAGCAATTGTAAATGCAATCAATAAAAACACAAAAGGAATTAGTTTCATTACTAGTGATACAGGAATCAATACAGAATTAAATGAAATTGGTACCACTTTCTTTAAGAACAAATACATCATCTTATCTAATAAAAAAAGAAGACATGCTGATGTAACTGTTAATCCAATTACAAATACTCCAAACAATAACTTATATTGTGTAGATGTAAAAGAAGACGGAAACTTATCTTTTCCACTACTTTTCTCTCAAGCGTTGGATTCTGAAAACGATGAAGGTTCAATCGGATTTTCTTCTGATCAAAGAACTATTTTCTTTACTCAAGAAAACCCTAATAATAAACAATTATTTACCCTACACAAAGCAACTCTTAATGAGAAAGATGCTAAAAAATGGACAAACATCACCAATTTAAATGTGGTTCCTGAGCAATATTCCGCTGAAACTCCAAGTGTTTCTCCTGATGGAAAGAAAATTTATATTGCTTCAAACATCCCTGGTGGATTTGGTGGATTTGATATTTATGAAGCTACCATTGCAGAAGATGGAACTATCGGAAAATTAGTTAACTTAGGTCCAAACGTAAATACAGCAGACGATGAGAAATATCCTTATATGTCTTCTGATAACAAATATTTATATTTTTCTTCGAAAGGTCATTTAAATTTAGGTGGTTATGATGTATTTAGATCGGCTTATGTTGACAATTCATTCTTAACGGCTATGAATTTAGGTACTGATTTAAATTCAAGAAGAGACGATGTTGCTTTTGTAATGACTTCTCCATCTAAAGGATATATTTCAACAGATAAAAAACAATCGGGTAATTTTGATATTTTAAAATTCGAAATTAAAAAGCAAGAAAATTTACACTTTAGCTATACTGTAGTTGAAGAAGTTACTAAAACAGCTTTACCAAACGCAACAGTTGTTGTAACTGACGAATTTGGAACTAAATTGGCAGAAACTCAATCTGATAATAATGGTAAAATCAAATTAGTTCTAGAGCCATTAACAACTTATAATGTTGTAGTTAATAAAGATGGTTACGAAACTAAAAAATTAAATATCGCAACAGGTGATACAGATAAAAACATTGCTTTAACTCAGAAAAAAGCAGTTGTTACTGAAGACGCAATTGTAATTGAAAATATTTATTTTGATTTCAATAAATCAACAATTAAAAAAGAATCTGAATTATCGTTGAACAAAATTGTTGAAGTTCTTAAGAACAATACAAACATGAGTATTACAATTAATGCACATACCGATAGCAAAGGTTCTGAAACTTACAACCAAACACTTTCAGAAAGTAGAGCAAAATCTGCATATCAATATTTACTTAAAAAGGGTATTCCAGCAACGCAATTAACTTACAAAGGTTTTGGTGAAAGCGAATTGTTAGAAAAATGCGAGAAATGTTCAGCTAAACAAGACCAAACAAACAGAAGGGTTGAATTCAAAATCGTAAAATAAAAAAGTACACTCTCAATTAATCACAACTATAAAAAAATGAAAAAAATCTCTCTAGTATTAGCCTTATCAACAATTGTATTATTAACATCATGCTCTAGCGGCTGGAGTTGTAAATCAAGCTATGTAAATGCTAAACAAACCAAAACAATCGAGCAAAAGAAAAATGCTTAATCATAAAAAAAGGTCGCCAATGGCGACCTTTTTTATTTATGCTTATTTCCTTAAGAAACAGCTTTCAATCTTTGTAATAAATTTTTACTCAAACTGTTTTCAGCGTATTCTTTTGTAACTTGTAAGTGTTTGTCATCTGAACTTGGTAATTCGTACATAGCATCCGTTAAAATTGCTTCACATAACGAACGTAAACCTCTGGCTCCAAGTTTATACTCTAAAGCTTTTGACACAATATAATCCAAAGCTTCTTCTTCAATATCTAAAGTCACCTCATCCATTTCAAACAATTTTTTGTATTGTTTTACCAAAGCATTTTTAGGTTCGGTTAGAATCGCTCTTAATGTTTCTGCATCTAAAGGATCCATATGCGTTAAAACCGGTAAACGACCAATAATTTCTGGAATTAATCCAAAATCTTTTACGTCTTTTGGAATCAAATATTGTAACAAATTATCTTTATCAATTTGATCTGTTCCAATAGAAGAACTATAACCAACTGCTTGTCTATTCAAACGTTTTGAAATGATTCTTTCAATTCCGTCGAAAGCACCACCAGCGATGAATAAGATATTTTGTGTATTTACCTCAACAAATTTTTGGTCGGGATGTTTTCTGCCTCCTTTTGGTGGAACATTTACAACCGTTCCTTCTAATAATTTCAACAATGCTTGTTGCACACCTTCTCCCGAAACATCACGAGTAATCGATGGGTTATCGCTTTTACGAGCAATTTTATCGATTTCGTCAATAAATACGATTCCTCTTTCAGCTTTAGCTACATCATAATCGGCAGCTTGTAACAAACGAGTTAAGATACTTTCTACATCTTCTCCTACATAACCCGCTTCTGTTAAAACAGTTGCATCAACGATAGCCAATGGAACATTCAACATTTTAGCAATGGTTTTTGCTACTAATGTTTTTCCTGTTCCGGTTTGACCAACCATTAAGATGTTACTTTTTTCGATCTCTACTTCGTCTTCTAATTGCACTTGCATCAAACGTTTGTAGTGATTGTAAACCGCCACACTCATTACTTTTTTTGTTTGGTCTTGTCCAATTACATAATCATCTAAAAACGCACGGATTTCTTTCGGTTTTAAAAGAATCAAATCGGCAATCAAATTCGAATTACCTGATTGTTTTAATTCTTCTAATACAATTCCGTGTGCTTGTTCGATACACTTGTCGCAAATATGCGCATTAATACCTGCAATTAATAAATTGGTTTCAGGCTTTTTCCTTCCGCAGAATGAACACTCTAATACTTCTTTAGCCATTTTTTAGTGATTAGTGAAAAGTGATTAGTAAGTAGCTTATCACTATTTACTAATCACTAATTACTTTTTAAATTATCTTGTTAAAACCTCATCAATCATTCCGTATTCTTTTGCTTCAGCAGCAATCATCCAGTAATCTCTTTCGCTGTCTTTGTAAACTTTATCGTAAGGTTGTTTTGAATGATGAGAAATGATTTGGTATAATTCTTCTTTTAATTTCAACATTTCTTTCAAGTTGATTTCCATATCGGTTGCAACTCCTTGTGCTCCTCCTGATGGTTGGTGAATCATAACTCGAGAATGTGGTAACGCCGAACGTTTTCCTTCTGCTCCAGCACATAATAAAACTGCTCCCATTGAAGCTGCCATTCCTGTACAGATAGTAGCTACATCAGGTTTTACGAATTGCATGGTATCGTAAATGCCTAATCCAGCATATACACTTCCTCCTGGTGAATTGATATAAATACTGATATCTTTAGAAGCATCAACACTTTCTAAAAACAACAATTGTGCTTGAATAATATTTGCTACATAATCATCAACTCCAGTTCCCATGAAGATAATTCTATCCATCATTAAACGAGAGAACACATCCATTGAAGCTACGTTTAATTGGCGTTCTTCAATGATATAAGGCGTCATACTACTAACAATTTTATCGTAATACAAACTGTTTACTCCGTGATGCTTAGTAGCATATTTTTTAAATTCTTTTCCGTAGTTCATAATTTTTTGTTTAAATGTTTAAGCGTTTAAAAGTTTAAATGGGTTGAACTAAAAAACATTATATTTCAAATAGTTATCTTTTGTTTTTGAAACAAAATGGCTTCAATAAAAAAGCGCCAAAACTAGTCTGACGCTCAAAGATAATTATTTTTTGTGAGATATTATTCTCCGTACATTTCTTTGATGAATTGCTCGTAATTCACTTCTTTCGTTTTAGCTTTTACTTTTTCTTTGTAAAGACCTAACATTTTTTCGCTCATTACTTGCTCTGATAAACGTTTTACCTCATCTTGGTTCGACATTACACGAGCTACAATTCCGTTAATTTCATCTTCTGAAGGATTTAATTGACCAAATTGTGCCATTTGTTTCTTGATTAAATCAGCAGTATGTGCTTTTAAATCTTCGAAAGTGATTTGTAAATTGTTATCAGCCATTACTTTTCCTTCGATTAATTGGAAACGTAATCCTTTTTCTGATCTAGCGAACTCTTCTTCTGCTTGTTCAGCATTTAAAGGAGTTTCACCTACATTTTGAATCCATCTTTTCAAGAATTCAGCTGGTAAATCAAATTTTGTAGTTTCGATTAAGAATTCTGTAACATCGTTTAAGAATTTTTGATCTGCTTGCTGTGCAAATTGCGCTTCAGCATCTTCTTTGATTTTAGCTTTTAAATCTTCAACTGAAGCAATAACTCCAGGTCCGAATAATTTATCGAATAATTCTTGGTTTAATTCTGCTTTTTCAACTGAATTGATTTCCTCAATTGTAAAATCAACATTGATATCTAAACCATGAACATCATCATGACCTACTTTTAAGTAATCCATTAATTTATGATCATCGTCAAATAAACCTTTAGTTCCGATAGTTACAACATCACCTACTTTTTTACCAATGAAAGCTTTTGCTACTTTTTTATCAGCAAAAATATCTAAACCAAAGTTAGCTGGAGCATTGATTCCTTTTTCTTCATTAGTAAAAGTTCCTCTTACTTCGTAGTCTGCTTTTACTTCAGATTGAGAAATTAATTTTCCGTATTGTTTTTGAATTCTTTCTACTTGCTCATTCAACATTTTGTCATCTGCAATAACGTTGAATTTTGTAACATTATTTTTAGCTGTTAAATCAACTGAAAACTGAGGCGCTAATCCTAATTCGAAATCAAATGATAAGTTATCATTATCCCAATTAAAATCTTCTGTTACTTTTGGAAGTGGATTACCCAAAATATCTAATTTTTCAGCTACTAAATAATCATTTAAAGATGATTGTAAAATTTTGTTTACTTCATCTAATAAAACTGCTTTACCGTATTGTTTTTGAATTAAACTCATTGGAACGCCACCTTTTCTAAAACCTGGAACCGATGCGTTTTTTCTATAGTCAGCTAATACTTTTTCTACTTTATCCGAATAATCTTCTTTCGTAATTGCTACTGTTACAATAGCATTTAAATCATCAACTTGCGTTTTTGTAATGTTCATTATTTCTTTTGTTTAAGTACCATAAAATTTGGGTTGCAAAATTATAGAATTTTTGCAACCCAAACAAGTTTTTAATTTACTGAAATTCAATTAGCTAAAAATTAATCTTCACTAACAAAGATTTTATTTAAAATTGACTGAATAATAGACAATAAGACACTAAATAAAAGTGCATCTAAAAATCCATCAACTCGAAACTCTACAATAAAATAATCGCAGATTAAAATTATTATAGCATTGATAACCAATAAAAACAATCCAAGTGTAAAAAAAGTTACTGGTATTGTAAGTAAAACCAATATTGGCTTTAAAAATGTATTAAGCAAACCCAACACAACAGCTACCATTAAAGCACCTGTAAGACTAGTAACATGAACACCTGGTAAAAAATAAGACAGCACAAAAACTACTATTGTACTGATAAGAAGTTTAATTAATAAATTCATTTTATTTGATTAAGAAATTTAAAATTACAAAAAAAGGCATCAATAATGATGCCTTTTTTAATTTTTATACAAAAACTTAATTTGTACCTACAATATTAACTCCAGGGAAATTTGCTGGTGAATAAATTGGCAAATTAGCGTTATAATGGCTATTGATTACTTTTATAATTTCATTAGCAATAACTGCATAACCACGTGGATTTGGATGAACACCATCTAAAGAAAATAAAACACTACTAGCTGTTGCTGCAGAGAAATAATTAGCAGTATAAATAGTTCCATCTTCAAGTCTTAACCCACCGATTAATTGATTCATAATAGCATTCATATCTGCCACTGCCAAACCTTTAGAAGCAGCAATTGATCGAATAGAAGCATTGTAAGAAGCTGTTGCACTAGCTACTTTAGCTTTTTCATTTGCAGTTAACACCCATTTGTTAGCCATTGGATAAGTTACACCATTAATATTTATTCCTGCTGGTGCACTACTATTTACAGTCCCAATTACTGAAGACGCTGGCAAAACCACTAAATCAGCAGCCGTTGTTTGACGTGCCTTTCCAAACACAGCGCCAAAAGCATTAGCCGTTGCTGCTGGGTAACTTAAAACTGTTTGCAAGTAACCTGAAATTTGAGCACTTCTATCTGCAGCATCAACATCCGTAATTAAAATAGGGTTTGCAGCTGTAGCCACTAAAGGATTTACACGATTTGGCTCTCCATAAGCTGTAAAAATACCGTCTAACAAAGCATATAATTGTGCATTTAAAGCATTAATATTTGCAGAACCACCTAATGCTGTTGGCGATAATGGAGCATAAGGAACGGTAGTAAAATATGGAATAGAAGTTACACTTGGCACAGTAGCAACAACTCCTTTAGCACCATTCATAGTAAGAGTGTTAACTATTGTAGAATAAACACTTGCAAACACATTAGCATTTGTGATATCATTTCCACCATAAGTAGCAGGATTCATGTTCCCTGTAGTGTTATGATCAGCTGCTGGAGTTACACCATCAGATTGAGCACCACCATTTGTTGCATACGATAAAACATCATTTGCACCAATCCAGTTAGTAAAGAATGTAGGGTTTTTAGACATTGCATCACCTAAAACAGTTGCCGTAGGAGATGTAGCGTGTCTTACAAAATATGGATTTGATTGTCCAAGAGCTACACCTGCTAAATTTCCATAACCAGAAACTCCTAAATGAAATGATTTTGCCCCTGGAACACCCATATTGTTATATGCAGTTGCTTGTAAATTTGAAACCTCAATAGTTGGTGTGCCAACTAAATTTTCAGGACGACCTTGAGAATAATCAATTACCAAACGCGTATTACCAATTTGTATTCCCCCTAACATTAATCCTCCCAAATTATCAACATCATCTTCATAAGAAGGTTGAGTAAATTCTCCTCCACCAACTAAAGCGAATTTTTGAGCAAGTAAATTAGGAAAAGAGTACGTTTGACCTACTCTAGAAACTGTCCCATCCATGTAACCTGCAGTTAATGAATTACCAATAGCTACATATGATGTAAAATCTGCATCACCTGAAGAATAGTTTGCACTTACTTCATTTTCAAATTCTGGCTCACATGATGCAAAACCAGCAGCTAAAATAGCTAAGTATATAAATTTATTTTTCATCTTTCAAATATTAAAAATTAAAACCCGTAAGTTATACCAATTCCTGGTGAAAATACAACAGATTTGTATGTTCCTCCAAAACTACTTCCATCACTAACATGGTCGTAAGAATTATCAACTTCATCAAAATGTAAATACAAGAACGATAAATCAACTCCTAATTTACTATTAAATTGATATGTTAAACCTCCCGTATAACCCATTGAGTCATTTCTTGGTGTTTCTGGAGCAAAGTAACCATTTTGAACTGGGCTTTCATCAAAATACCAACCCGCTCTGAATGTAAATTTATCATTTGCAATATATTGCATACCTACTCTATAAGTACTTGAATTTTTATAATTTCTAGGATTATGTGAATCAGCTACAGCAGGATTAGTAAAATCTACATCTAAACTTTTATAAACACTCCACATTGCTCTATTGTAATCAAACGCCATTAAAAATTTATCAGTAAACTTATAAGACAATCCAACTGTTAACTCAGCAGGTAAAGGTAAATCTGCGTTAAATTTTGTTGTTGGTGCAGTTCCGAATTCAGGGTAGTCATTGAATGTCGCATCCCCGTCTCTTGCTTCCATAATGATTTCAGAACGGTAATTCATACCTATTCTTAATTTATCAGTTGGATTAAACATAAAACCAGCTGTATAACCCCAAGCCGTAATACCTTTTGATTCAATTGTTAAATCTGTTCTTTCTCCTGCTAAATTCGTAGTAGATCTATCAACATTTCTATTAAAATTAACTGAACCAGTGGCAAAAATAGGTCCACCACCCACACTAAAATGTTCTCCAACTCTAACAGAAATAGAAGGTTGAACAAAAATCGCTTGTAAATCAATATTATTAACTAAGTGTGACCCTTCCCAATCTTGATCCCACTCTACAGCACTTCCATACGGAGTATAAACCGCTAAACCAGCCGTAAACCAATCATTTAATTTATAAGTAGCATAAACACTAAAAGGAGTACCAAAATTCTTTGTGTCAGCTTCCCAACCATATCTAGAATTTTGAAATTTAGTATTTGCAAACAACCCATTCGCTCCAACAGATAAATTGAATTTTTTGTCTAAATAAGCCATACCTGCAGGGTTGAAGAAAGCAACCTCAGCACTATTAACCACAGCAACACCCGTGTGCCCCATAGCCAATTGCTTTTGGCCTTGAATACTTACTCTATATCCACCTGCAAAAGCAGTAGAGCCAGCCAAAGCCAATAATGTTAAAGAAAGTAATTTTCTCATAATGTAAAAATGTGTTAGTTTTTTTTCTTTGTTTGTTATAATCAATACTTCAAAATTATAACAAAATATGAATTTTACAATTTTTTTAACTAAAAAATTATGCATGCATAATTTTTTAGTGGTTTTATTTAATAAAATCTAGTACACAGGAATAAAAATCTTTTGGGTTTTCTGCATGTAACCAATGTCCAGCATTCTTAATTGTTTCAATCTTCGCTTTTGGAAAATGGTGATAAATGGTTTCAAAATCACTATCCAAAATATAATCCGATTTATCACCTCTTAAAAACAAAGTTGCTTTAGAAAAAACATTATTAAAAGGCAAAGCAGTTCCTATAGTTTCGATTTTTTCATTAAAAACTTTTAAATTAAAACGAAAAGCCAATTGTTCTGGAGCAGCCCAATACAAATTCTTTAGCAAAAACTGTCTTGTTCCAAAATCTTTAATGTAACCCGAAACTATTTCTTCAACTTCTCCTCTACTCGGTTTTTTTGAAAAATCAACCGCATTCAAAGCTGCCAAAATGGTTTGGTGATGTGGCGCATAATATTTTGGACCAATATCAGCCACAATTAATTTAGAAACTAATTCAGGATATGTTGTTGCCAAAAGCATTGCAACTTTTCCGCCCATAGAATGCCCAATAATATTGACATCTGTAAGTTGATGATAATCGCAATATTGCTTTACATCTTCTACCATGATATCATATGAAAAATCTTCAGAATGAAAACTTTTACCATGATTTCTCAAATCTAAAGCATGAACTTGGAAGCCTTCATTTGCAAATTGAGTTCCTAAAGTCTTCCAATTGTCTGACATTCCAAGAAAACCATGAATAATTACCAAAGGTTTTCCTTCTCCTTCTATTCTTGAATGCAATAACATCTTATCTCAATTTTTGAAGATACATATTCACTACATTTTCCAATCCTAAATATAAAGATTCAGAAATTAAAGCATGACCAATGGAAACTTCAAGCAATCCAGGAATATTATCTTTAAAAAACTTAATATTTTCCAAACTCAAATCATGACCTGCATTAATTCCAAGTCCTAGTTCATTCGCCTTGATTGCCGCTTTTACGTAAGGCTCAATTCCGCTTTTATTTCCTAAACCATATTCGTGTGCAAAAGATTCGGTATACAATTCAATTCTTTCTGTACCAGTTGCTTTTGCACCTTCAATCATTTTTTCATCGGCATCTACAAAAATAGAAGTTCGAATTCCGTTACGTTGAAATTCTTGAATCACTTCTACCAAATAAGATTGATGTTTTATTGTATCCCAACCCGCATTTGAAGTTAACGCTCCAATAGCATCAGGAACCAAAGTCACTTGAGTTGGCTTGCATTCTAAAACCAAATCAATAAAATTATGTTGCGGATTTCCTTCAATATTATATTCAGTATAAACAACCGATTTCAAATCGCGAGCATCTTGATAGCGAATGTGCCTTTCATCGGGTCTTGGATGTATGGTGATTCCATCGGCACCAAATTGTTGAATGTCTTTTGCAACTTTCAATAAATCAGGCACATTTCCACCTCTTGAATTACGAAGTGTGGCTATTTTGTTGATGTTTACAGATAACTTTGTCATAATAATTTTTAATTTATACAAAAATACAAAGTATAAGTTAGCTAGCATGTGGTATTTTTTGATTATTTTGCGATATATTTTCATCATATCCACAATGAATAATTTAATAAGCTACATAAACAACGAAATTAAACCGCTAAAGCATACCGATTCTATAGCGGAAGCACAGGATTTATTTTTGGATTTCCCATACACTCATTTTCCAGTAACCGAAGATGGTGTTTATATAGGTTGTGTGAGTAAAGAAAATGTAGAACTTTTAAATAGCGCTTCTATTATTAATGATAGTCGATTTCATTTTGAACGTTTTTTTGTTCGCACAACAACAATTTGGCTTGATGTTTTAGAAATTTTTGCCAAAAATGAAAGCAACTTAATTCCGGTTTTAGATGACAAAAATACTTATTTAGGATATTACGAACTTGAAGATGTAATTCGCTTTTTTCATGAAACGCCATTTTTAAAAGAAGAAGGCGGAATTATTGTCATAGAAAAAGAATCGGATAAATTTTCCATGAGTCAAGTAGCTCAAATTATTGAAAGTAATAATGCTAAAATTTTAGGATTGTTTATTTCAAATGTTGTAGGAAACAAAGTGGAAATTACGGTAAAAATCAGTCAAAGTGGTTTAAACGATATCATTCAAACTTTTAGACGTTATGAATATGAAATTATTTCGGAACATCAGGAAGATTCTTATTTAAATAGCTTAAAAGAACGTTCAGATTACTTAGATAAATACTTAAATATTTAAAATAGATCGTAATGAAAATAGCATTATTTGGTCAATATTATCAAAATAGTACGGCAGAAACAGTACAAAAAGTAGTTTCGTTTTTAGAATCAAAAGAGATTGAAATTGCATTTGAAGCACATTTTTTAGACATTTTAAAAGAAAAAAAAATCGTTTCAAAAAACTACGAAACCTATTCCTGCCACAAAACATTAAATAATGATTTTAAAGCGTTAATAAGTATTGGTGGCGACGGAACCATTTTAAAAGCAGCTACTTTTGTTAGAGATAAAAACATCCCAATAATTGGAATTAACGCTGGAAGATTAGGTTTCTTAGCAACGATTCAGTTTGATAACATTGAGCCTCTTTTGCAAAAATTATTGGACAACGATTACGCCATTTCAAAAAGAACCTTATTAAGTATTGAAACCACTCCTGAATACGACAATTTTAGCGAATTAAATTTTGCTCTAAACGAAGTAACGGTTGCAAGAAAAGACACTACTTCGATGATTACCATTATTACGTATTTAAATGGCGAATACCTTACATCGTATTGGGCAGACGGCTTAATTGTTTCAACTCCAACTGGTTCAACAGGATATTCACTTAGCTGTGGCGGACCCGTTTTAACTCCAAATGTAGAAAGCTTGGTTATTACACCGATGGCTCCACATAATTTAAATGCTAGACCTTTAGTTATTACAGATGATATGGAAATTGAACTTCGCATTTCGGGTAGAGAAGAACAGTTTTTAATTTCATTAGATTCAAGAATATCAGCGGTTTCAAAAGATACGGTGGTAAAAATTAAAAAATCGCCTTTTACCATATCAATTATTGAATTTAAAGAAGAATCATTTCTAAATACGATTCGAAAAAAACTACTTTGGGGAGAAGACAAAAGAAATTAACACCTTTGTTATATCATTTTTCGTTTTTTAACGTTTTTAGTTTATCAAAAGACAACAAAAAAATCCTTTAAAATAGGGATAAGAAGTCAATATTGTTATATTTGCAAACTATTTTAAAAAATGAAGTACTTTTTAATCTATATAACGCTGATTTTCTGCGGGTTTAACACACATGCTCAAATAAACGAATTAGGTATATTTGTTGGTGGCGTTAATTATATTGGTGATGTTGGTCCAACGACTTATATCGCACCGAACGAACCTGCAATTGGAATTCTTTATAAATGGAATAGAAGTCCTAGACATGCTTGGCGATTTTCATATTATCAAGGAAGTTTAAAATCGAAAGACATAGATAGCGATGTTCCAAGCCGATACCTAAGAGGGAATTCATTTGAAAATAGCGTAAAAGAATTCTCAGCTGGATTGGAATTTAATTTTATGGATTTTGATTTACATGATTCTAAAACAAAGGTTTCTCCTTATGTTTACAGTGGTGTAAGTTATTTTATTTATGATGAAATTTACATATTAGACAATACAAGCCATCTCGATTATCAAAGTAGTACTTTTGCTATACCAATGATGGTAGGAATAAAAGGTAGATTTTTTCAGAATTTTGTAATTGGAGCTGAAGTAGGATTTCGTTATACGTTTACAGACAATTTAGACGGAAGTAATCCTAAAAATGACAATTTTGAAACGTTGCGTTTTGGAAATTTAAATAGTAATGATTGGTATGTATTTACCGGTTTAACATTAACATACACATTTGGTAAAAACCCTTGTTTTTGCGTAAAATAAAAATGGAGCTAGTTCAACAAATAAATACAGCAACTCTTCCACAGCATTTAGCCATAATTATGGATGGAAATGGAAGATGGGCTAAACAAAAGGGATTAATTCGAGCATTGGGCCATGAAAGTGGAACAAAGTCGGTTAAATCTACCGTTGAAACTTGTGCTAAACTTGGAATAAAAAACCTGACGCTTTACGCTTTTTCAACTGAAAATTGGAATCGTCCAAAATTAGAAGTAGAGACCTTAATGAAACTGTTAATCTCTTCTTTAAAGAAAGAAATCAAAACATTACAAGCGAACAATATCAAATTAAATGCTATAGGAAATTTAACAAATTTACCCATAAGCGTTCAAAAAGAATTACAAGAAGTAATAGACAAAACTTCTGAAAACACTAGGATGACACTAACTTTAGCACTTAGCTATGGCGCTAGAGAAGAACTCATACAAGCTGTTAAAAAAATTTCAAACAAAGTTAAAAATAATATAATTTCTGAAGAGGCTATTGACGAATCAATTATTAATCAGCATCTTTACACACACAATTTACCAGATGTCGATTTAGTAATCAGAACAAGTGGCGAACATCGTATAAGTAATTTCCTGTTATGGCAAATAGCCTATGCAGAATTTTATTTCACGGAAGTCCTTTGGCCTGATTTTTCAGAAAATCATTTATATGAAGCAATTATTAGTTATCAAAAAAGAGAACGCCGTTTTGGAAAAACTAGCGAACAAATTATACCCGAAAAAAATGTTTAAAAAAGGATTACAACTACTTTCAATTTTTATATTACTAAACAGCTCTTCCATATTTTCTCAAGAAACTAAACTTGAAAACGGAAAAGAATACATATTAGCTAAAGTCTCAGTTACAGGAAAAATTTCCTATAACGAGCAAACTGTTACAACCTTCACTGGATTGGAAAAAGGACAATCAATAATTGTTCCTGGAGAAGACATAAGTATCGCTATTAAAAAACTTTGGAAATTAGGATTATTTTCTGATGTAAATTTTTATGTTAATGAAATTAAAGGTGATAGTATTTACCTTGAATTGAACATCAATGAATTGCCTAAAATTTCTGACATTAAGATCAAAGGTGTCAAAAAAGGAAAATCAGAAGAAATAATTAAAGAAACTGAATTAAAGAAAGGTAAAATAGTAAATGAAAACTTACTAACTACTACTAAAAATTATATTGAAAACAAGTATAAAAAAGAAGGTTTTTACAACACTAAAGTAGCCATAAATACGATACCAGACAGTACAAATAGTAATGTTAACATGGTAATTAATATAGATAAAGGAACAAAAGTTAAGGTAAAAAGCATCGATTTTGAAGGAAATTCAGAATTAACAGATGCTAAATTAAAAAAAGCATTTAAAAATACGAAACAAAAAAATGTCTTACGAATATTTAAATCATCAAAATTCATTAAAGAAAAATACAAAGAAGATTTAGATAACGTTGTTACAAAATACAAAGAAAAAGGACACAGAGATGCTCGTATTATTTATGACTCGGTATCATATAACAAAAAAAATAACACTATTGCAATCAAAGTAAAAGTAGAAGAAGGAAGAAAATACTATTTTGGTGATATTAGATACCTTGGAAATACGGTATATACTGACCGACAATTAAACAACATTTTAGGAATAAAAAAAGGGGATGTTTATAATGGAACCTTACTTCAAAAGAGAATTGCAGACCAGTCAAAACCTGATGGATTAGACATAACTAATGAATATCAAAATAACGGTTATTTATTTTCAAGTGTTAATCCAGTTGAAGTGAGAACTGTTAACGATACTATTGATTTTGAAATTAGAATTACCGAAGGACCAATAGCTTATTTTAATAAAATTACAGTTGTAGGGAATGACAAAACGAATGACCATGTAATCTACAGAGAATTAAGAACAAAACCTGGTCAAAAATACAGCAAAGAAGATTTAATTCGATCTATTCGTGAAATTGGTCAATTAGGTTTCTTTGATCCAGAAGCAATTAAACCCGATTTTAAAAACGTTGATCCACAAGCTGGAACTGTAGATATCGAATACAAAGTAGTAGAAAAAGGATCTAGTCAAGTAGAACTTCAAGGAGGTTATGGCGGTGGTGGTTTCATAGGAACTCTTGGATTATCATTTAATAACTTTTCAGCCAGAAATATCTTTAAAAAAGAAGCTTACAAACCTTTACCAATGGGTGATGGACAAAAAATGGCTTTAAGATTACAGGGAAGTTCTTATTTCCAAACGTATAGTTTATCATTTTCAGAACCATGGCTTGGCGGAAAAAAACCTATAAACTTCTCAACATCTATATCTCATAGTAAACAATTCTTGTATAACTACAGAACTAGAGATGTAACAAGAAGTCAAAGTTTCAACATAACATCGTTATCAGTTGGTATAGCAAAAAGATTAACAGTTCCAGACGATTACTTTGTATTGTCTCAGGCAGTTTCTTTCCAATACTATGATTTAAATAATTACAATACTGGATTATTTACTTTTGGAAATGGTTCATCAAGAAATTTAGCTTATACAATTGCTTTATCAAGAAACAGTAAAGGAATTAATCCAATATTCCCTACAACGGGTTCAGAGTTCACTATATCAGGAAAATTTACTTTACCGTATTCATTATTTAATGGTATTGACTACAATGAATTAAAAAATTCAAAAGCATACAAGTTACAATATGACCCTAATGTAGGAATAGCAGTTCAAGGAAATGATCAAGAGCAATATCCTGTAGCTGGTGATTATATTCAAGAAACATTTGAAGGTTCTGGAATTTATCAAACTGTTGGGGAAAACTGGGAACAAGCTTCACTAGATAAAGCAAAATATGACCAAAAACGTTTCAATTGGTTAGAATACTATAAAATTAAGTTTAAAGCAGATTGGTACACAAGAATATACGAAAAACTTGTACTTAGAACGCTAGGAGAATTTGGATTTATGGGAGCTTATAATTCAGATAGAGGTTTAGTACCTTTTGAACGTTATTATTTAGGAGGTGATGGATTGGCAAATTATTCACTTGATGGTAGAGAAACCATTCAATTAAGAGGGTATCCAAATAACTCTTTATCTTCTCAAGATGGAGGAACAGTTTATAACAAATTCTCATTAGAGTTACGTTACCCAATTACTTTGAATCAATCAGCATCAATTTATGCCCTTTCATTTTTAGAAGCCGGTTCTGCATTTAATGATTTCAAGCTTTACAATCCATTTAATTTACAACGCTCTGCGGGAGTAGGTTTACGTATATTTATGCCAGCATTTGGTTTATTAGGTATCGACTTTGCACATGGATTTGATCCAATCCCTGGGGAAACAGTTAAAAGTGGTTGGCAAACACACTTTATTATTGGGCAACAATTTTAGGGTTTGTTAGTACTTTTTGTTAAATTCGTAAAAATATTTCACATTTTATTGCGTTTAACATTCATTAAGTAAGACAGCTACGAAACAAAATTAAGTTAAAATGAAAAAATTATTATTTATACTTGTTGCACTAATCACTTTTTTTTCTAAAGCACAAACCGCTAGAGGAGTTAAAATTGGCTACATAGATATGGAATATATCTTAGAAAAAGTGCCTGATTATGCCGATGCTATTAATCAATTAGAGCAAAAAGCACAAAAATGGAAACAAGAAATTGAAGTTAAAAAAACTGAAATTAATAAGTTAAAAGAAAATTTAAAAACAGAAAGAGTACTTTTAACTAAAGAATTAATTGAGGAAAGAGAAGAAGAAATTGCTTATTTAGAAAAAGAACTTTTAGAATATCAAGAAAAACGTTTTGGACCAAAAGGTGATTTAATTATTCAGAAATCTGTTTTAGTTAAACCAATTCAAGATCAAATTTTCACTATAGTTCAAGATGTTGCTGAACAACGAAAATATGATTTTGTTTTTGACAAATCGTCTGATTTAACAATGTTATTTGCCGCTCAGAAATATGATATTAGTGATTATGTTGTAAAAAAATTAACTGCTTCTCAAAAAAGAGAAGAAATGTCTAAAAAACAACTAAAAGCCTTAGAAGCAAAAGAGGCATTAGATGAAGCCGTTGAAGAAAATCCTGCATTTACAGAAAGAAAAAGGATTTTAGATGAAAAAAAGGCTGCTAGAGAAAAATTAATAGAAGAGCGCAAATTAGCTAACGAACAAAAGAAAGCTGATGCAGCCGAAAAAAGAAAAAAATTACTTGAAGAGCGCGATGCTAAAAAAAATGGCACAGTAATTGAAAATAAAACTTCAGAGGGTGATAAAGAAGAAAAAGTTGATGATAAAATAGACAAAAGCCCAAACGAAGATAAAGACATCGTAAAAGAAGAAACAAAAAAGCTCGATCCTAAAGAGGCTAGACAAAAACTTATCGACGAAAGAAATAAAAAACTTGAAGAGAGAAAAAAAGCTTTAGAAGAAAAAAAGAAAAAAATAGCTGAGGAGAAAGAAGCTGCTAAAAAAGCAAAAGAACCAAAAACAGAAACAGAGAACAAAAATTAAATAACTTAAATTTTAAAATTAAAAATGAAACAATTAAAAACTTTAGCAATTGCAATCGTACTTTTCATTGGAACACAAGTTTCAGCTCAAACAAAAGTTGCACATATAGATGTACAAGCATTAATGACTTCTATGCCTGAAATGAAAACTGCGCAAGATCAAATGAAAAAAATTCAGGATACTTATGACAAAGATTACAAAAACATGGTAGCTGAATACCAAACAAAATTACAAAAATATGAACAAGAATCTGCTACTGCTGGTGACGCGTTAAACGAAACACGTTCTAAAGAAATGCAAGACATGGGTTCTCGTATTCAACAATTTCAACAAAATGCTCAAAAAGAATTAGGTCAAAAAGAAATGGACTTGATTAAGCCAATCATGGAAAAAGCACAAGCTGCCATTAAAAAAGTAGCAAAAGAAAAAGGTTTTAACTATGTATTAGACTCTACTACAGGAAGCGGCGTTTTAGTTGCTGATGGTACAGATTTATTAGCTGATGTTAAAAAAGCATTAGGTTTCTAATTAATTCAAACCAAAATTTTAAAAACTGCTTAATCTTAGCTAAGATTAAGCAGTTTTTTTTATTTTTGTTGTTATGATAAACGAAAATCCAATAGGCTTGTTTGATTCAGGTATTGGCGGTACTTCAATATGGAAGGAAGTTCATGCCTTAATGCCTTATGAAAACACAATTTACCTTGCCGACAGTAAGAATGCACCATATGGATTAAAATCTAAAGACGAAATCATTGCACTTAGCTGCAAGAATACCGAGTTTCTATTAGAAAACAACTGTAAAATAATTGTGGTAGCCTGTAACACAGCAACTACAAACGCTATTAAAGAACTTAGAGCTAAGTATGATGTTCCCTTCATCGGGATCGAGCCCGCTATAAAACCAGCAGCACTTCAATCTAAAACGCAAAAAATTGGCATATTAGCCACAAAAGGAACGCTTAATAGCGAATTATTTCACAAAAGTGTTGCAAATCATCCCGACGTTACAATAATCGAACAAATAGGTCATGGTTTGGTTCAATTGATAGAAAATGGAGATGTGAATTCCGCAGAAATGGAAGAATTATTAAAGAGTTATCTAAATCCAATGGTGGAAAAAAATATCGACTATTTGGTACTAGGTTGCAGTCACTATCCTTATTTGATTCCACAGATTAAAAAAATCATTCCACCACAAATTAAAATAATTGATTCTGGTGAAGCAGTAGCCAAACAGACACAAAAAATATTAGAACAAAGTCATTTATTAAATCTTACAAATGAAAAAAGCTCGCAAATATTCTATACGAATAGCGAGCCTGAAGTTTTAAAAACTATACTAGGAAATTGTGAAAATGTAATTTATAAGAATTTTTAGTTTATTCTTTAAACCAACCTGAATACATTACATAATTATTTGAAATACGTTCAATTTCACCAGCAAAATCACTTTGATCTATATCTTTAACTTTCTTTGCAGGAACACCCGCATAAATACAACCAGATTCAACAACCGTATTTTGCGTAATAACAGAACCCGCAGCAACAATTGAATTACTCTCAATCACACAGTTATCCATTACAATAGCGCCCATCCCAATTAGAACATTGTCTTTTATTGTACAACCATGCACGATAGCATTATGTCCAATAGAAACATTATTTCCAATAACCGTTGGATGTTTTTGATATGTGCAATGAACTACGGCTCCATCTTGAATATTAACCTTATTCCCTATTGTTATTGAATTAACATCACCTCGTATTACCGCATTAAACCAAACGCTACAATTGGAACCAAAAGAAACCTCTCCTACAATAGTAGCATTTTCAGCCACATAACAATCATCTGGTATTTGAGGAAATTTCCCATTTACTTCTTTAATCAACATAATTAACTCTTTTAAAAAAAATGTCCCGATAAATCGGGACAAATATACTTGAAATTTTTATTCTTAATTAACGGCAGGACAATTACAATCCCATTGTTTGTCTTTACAGAAAACATTCATACCTAAAGTAATTTGGTGAAAACCTCCATTATCAAACTTAATATCACCCATAACATGACTGTATGTATATGAAAACATAAAGTTTTTATAGTTAACACCTAAAATTGGTGAAACCCATTGTAAATTTTGCTTACCGCCTTCATACTGAGCGCTATCAAAACTTCTTCTGTAAGAAACTGCAGCCCATAATTTACCAAAGTCAACTGCTTTATAAACTTTAAGGTTTAAATCAATTGAAGATTCTTTAGTCTCAGAAATACGTTGATACATAAAAGAAGGTTCGAAAAGTAATCTATCCTCATTACCAAAAACAGCTCCTACACTCCACAATAATTTACTTAAGTTGTCTGATTCAAATCCTTTAGAATATAATTCTCTTCTTTGATTTGCTAAAAAGTTTTTCATTGTTACATGAGTAAAGAAATCCATGTAGTGATATGAAACCCCTAAATCAACATTAAAATATGCATCTTTTTGAATAACTCCATTAACAATAACTGGATCATTCCCTGTAAAAGTTGAACCATCTAATGTACTTTGAACAAAAGCAGTGCTTAATCCAAAAGATAATTGATTTAAATCAACAGTACCTCTAGAAAATCTCAAATGGTGAGCATACGTTAATTTAGCACCTTTTTGTGAATGATAGCCATTTTTATCATTAAATAAAATTACCCCTACACCAGAAATACCATCCTGATCAATTGCTGTATTAAAACTAACAGTTTGTAATGATGGAGCTTCGTCTTGTCCAAACCATTGTTGACGACCAGTTAATCTAATTTTACCACAATTAGCAGCACCTGCCATTGAAGGGTGAATTAAATAATAATTATCCGATAAATAATCAGAATAAACAGCTATTCCTTCTTGTGCAAAGGAAAATTGTGCCAATAAAAATGCTAAAATAAAATAACTCTTTTTAAAATTCATTGTAGTTATTGTTTAATGAAAACATACCTCTTACTATCCTAATCAAACTCTATGCTTAAAATTAGAATATTATTAATAAAAAACAATAAGTAAATATGGTTTTTTACTACGAACTTGCCAAAGATATAAATTTTTGTGTTTCTTTTACAATACACTTAAAATATTATTAGATTTAATACGTGATTTTTTATGTTATATAACACATTTACGTTGTATTTATCAAAATCTAATAAAAAGTTAAATAAAAAAAGTGCCCTGCTAAAACAAACTACATATCTTATGAACTTTGTATCTTTGCAAAAAAATAAGTATTATGCAAGTAATCGCAACTAAAATAACTCAAAATCCAGCCATTGTAAAATTTGAATTGGATGAAATTATTGTTAGAACTGAGAATTTTGAATTTAAAAATATTGACGAAACGCAAAATTCTCCTTTAGCAAAACAATTATTCTTTCTTCCTTTTGTTAAAACAGTCTATGTTTCAGGAAATTTCATTGCAATTGAAAAATTTTCAATTGTAGAATGGGAAGATGTTAAAGAAGATGTAGCCAATCAAATCAATGAGTTCATTTCTAATGGTGGAGAAATCATCAAGATAGATGAAACCAAAACAAAAAAACAACCGATAACCGTTTATGCAGAAACCACTCCTAACCCATCGGTTTTAAAATTTGTTTGCAATAAACTACTAACTAAAACTGCATTGGAATGCAAAAACATTGATGAAACAAATGCTTCTCCATTAGCAAAAGAATTATTCAAATTTCCTTTTGTAAAAGAAGTATTCATCGACGAAAATTATATTTCGGTTACCAAATTTGCTATAACAGAATGGGATGAAATTACTTTAGAGTTAAGAACTTTTATTAAAGAGTACATTGAAAACGGAAACACTGTAATTGACGAAACGGCAATTGTGAAAACAGAAATTCATCAAAAACAACAAGAAGCTTATTTTGACACACTTGATGTAACATCACAACAAATTATCAACATTATTGAAGAATATGTAAAACCAGCTGTTCAAAGTGATGGTGGTAATATTATGTTTGAATCTTTTGACCCAGAAGAAAAAAGAGTAAAGGTAGTTTTACAAGGTGCTTGTAGCGGTTGTCCTTCATCAACTTTTACATTAAAAAATGGAATTGAAAACATGTTGAAAGACATGCTGAAAGACGAAGGCATAAAAGTAGAAGCCATTAACGGATAATTCTAAACCATATAAAAACAAAAAAGAGCCTTACGGCTCTTTTTTTATTTCTTATTCTGTTGATTAAATTCTTTAAACAACTCTAATAAATTCATAATTGATTTTATTAAGTCGTTTGTTTCAAGAAGTAAAGAGAAATACAATTTACTGTTTTTCGGACTTGTTTCTGTAGTTCTAATTCTAGTAATCTGTTTTGTGATTAATTCAGAAACAGTATCTAAGAACACTTTTTTGTCTCTTAAAATCTCATCTAATTTGGAAAAATCTTCTGATTTAAAACTCTCTTCTAAACGACTAAACAATTCTTGCAATTGTGCATCAACTGTTTTAAGATCACGAATTTGGTTGAACTTTAGTTTCTTGTGATTATTATTCACATGCGAATGACTACTTGATGTTATATAATCAATCGACTGGACCATATCTTGTAAATAACCTAAAATTAAAATATAAAACTTACTCGCTTCAACTGAATTTTCATCTAAGTTTCTAATGAAATAGAAAACATTACTTTTTAATTCATCAATCTCTTTTTCAAGCTTTTTTAATGCTTTTTTATTTTCTTTAAGTTTAGCTAAATCTTGTAACCCTAAATTATCAACCACATTAGAATATAAAGAACTAGTTTTTCTTAAAACTTTAGAAATTTGAGAAGAACTTTCAGTAATCATTTCTTTCAATGTTACGATATCTTCTTTTCTTAATTTTTTGATTTCTTCTTCTTCTTTTACTTTCTTTTTGTGAATTTGATTACTTCTGTAGAAGAAAATAGCCACAATGATCATGAAAGCAAAGAAAGCAAATACTTCACCAATAAATAAAGTGTACGCTATAATAGCCGATGATAAAAATGCTGCAAAAGCAGTTACAAACCAACCACCAATAACATTAAACACTCCAGCTACACGATATACTGCACTTTCTCTATCCCAAGCTCTATCTGCGAATGACGAACCCATTGCCACCATAAAAGTCACATAAGTTGTAGATAATGGTAATTTCATTGAAGTTCCGATAGAAATCAAAATAGAAGCTACAATTAAGTTTACAGAAGCACGCACCATATCAAACATAGGTTGCTCATCTCTTTTTCCAGTATATTCAGGCTGAACAAACTGAGCGTCTAATTTTTTCTGAAGCGATTTTGGTAAAATAAAACTAATAATATTACCAAGATACATAAATCCTCTTACAATGTTTCTTGAAAGCGTATTAGCATTATACTTCTCATTACCTTCACCTTGACGAGACAAATTCTGCTCTGTTTCAATTACTGATCTAGCTTTTTTGGATGTCCATAATGTATAAACCATTACCAATCCAGCTAATGCTAAAAAGATAAAAGGAGCTGGTAAATTTTCTTTTTCCAAACCAGACATCATGAATTCAGTTGCTCCAACAGTTTGCCCTGGTGCAGCCCAAATTTCAAAAGCTTGATAAGCTGCGATTGGCACTCCAATGAAGTTAACTAAGTCATTACCTGCAAAAGCAAGTGCTAATCCAAAAGTACCAACGATAATAATGAATTTAAAAACACTGTATTTAAAAACACTAATTAATAATTGACAAACAATTGTCCATAAAACCAATGAATAAGCAATAATTGTAAATGGACTTTCTTTAATAAAATCTTTTACTTCAGAAGGCACAAATGTGATTGATTTTAATCCTTTTACTAAGATAAAGAAAGTAATCGCTGTCATAGCAACTCCACCAAAAAGTGCTGCTACATATTTATATCTTTTTTCGATATGAAATGTAAAAATTAACCTTGACACATATTGTACTAATGAACCTAAAGCAAAAGACAATGCTACAGAAAGTAAAATACTATATACAATTTCAGAAGCTTTTTCAGTATTGATATAGTTTCCAAGAGTATCAAAGCCATCTCCACTAACATATACTTTATAAACCGCTAAAACTACTGAAGCTCCTAACAAAGAGAAAATTACAGAAACTGTCGTTGATGTTGGCAATCCTAATGTATTAAAAACATCTAACAGCAATACATCGGTAATCATTACGGCTAAAAAGATAATAATTACATCGTTGAAACTGAACATACTTGGCGTAAAAATTCCGTTTCTCGCAATTTCCATCATACCGTTAGAATAAAGTGCTCCAACAGCAACTCCTAAACTCGCAACAATCATAATGGTTTTAAACGAAACCGCCTTAGAACCAATAGCCGAGTTTAAGAAATTAACCGCATCATTACTTACTCCTACCATTAAATCGGTAATTGCAAGAATCGCTAATGCGATTAACATTATAATATAAATTTGTTCCATTTTTTTATGAATTAATTTCGATGCAAAATTCCTTTAAGAAATTTAGATTTACGTTAATTTAATGTTATCAATTGCCCCAAAAACAATTATTTAAAATAATTTTCTTAACTTTAATTTAATATTAAAATCTATTTTTTATGGCCGTATTAAAAGTAATTGAAGTATTGTCTAGTTCAACTTCAAGTTGGGAAGACGCCACAAGAAAAGCTGTAACTCAAGCAGCAAAGTCTCTAAAAAACATTAGATCAGTTTATGTTCAAGATCAAAGCGCTTCGGTCAAAGATAACGAAATAACTGAATTCAGGGTAAATTTAAAAATCACATTTGAAATTGAATAACTTAACAAGCGTCTAATAACATAGGCGCTTTTTTATTTTTCTAAGATTTCTGTGTTCAATATCTTTGCAAAAAAAAGAATATGACACCAATTGAAATTCAAAATTATTTCGAAACCATTAAAAAACTAATCTTAGAGTATTCTCCAAAATTTGTAGTTGCTGTTTTAATTCTTCTTGTTGGACTATGGGCGACCAGCTTTATAACCAAAACAGCAAAAAAGATAATGGTAAAACGTAATGTAGAAGTTACGCTATCAACTTTTATTGGAAATCTTATTTTTTGGACACTTCGTATTTTACTTTTTGTAACTGTAATTTCAAAACTTGGCATTGAAACTTCTTCTTTTGTTGCAATTTTAGGAGCTGCTGGTTTAGCGATTGGTTTATCGTTACAAGGTTCGCTTTCTAATTTTGCAGGTGGTATTTTAATTATTCTTTTTAAACCCTTTAGAATCGGAGATTTTATAGAGGCACAAAATGTTTTAGGAACGGTTAAAGACATTAAAATATTCTCTACAGTTATCACGTCGCCAGATAACAAACAAATTGTAATTCCAAATGCCGCTTTATCAAATGGAGTAATTACCAATTATACAGCAAATGGTTTTAGACGAGTTGACTTAATTATTTCGGTAGATTACAAAACCGATTTACAATTAGCCAAATCTACTTTAGAAAAAATTTTAAAATCAATTCCAGAAGTATTACCTGAACCAGCAGCAGCAGTATTTATAAATAATTTAGCAACTAGTTCTATTGACTTTGCTGTAAGACCTTTTACAAGCAATGAAAATTACTGGAAAGTAAAATCAGAAGTGTTAGAAAAAACTAAAGTGACTTTTGATCAAATTGGTATAGAAATACCATATCCACATCAAGTAGAAATTCACAAAGAATAATTATTTTATTTACTTAGATAAAACGAAATCTTTCAAATAATAAGGTTCAAAATAAGCGACATCAACAAAGTCGCTTTTTTTGTATTTATCAAACGATAATTCACTCATTTGTATAGCCGATGGAAATATGACATTAGAATGAAACTCAAATTTATCACCGGTTAATGTATTTTTAAATTTTTCTGTTCCATCGCCAACCAAATGCATTTTTTCTGAAATTTCTTGATATGAAGTTTCATCAATAATTTCGGCTTGCGTATTTCTGATTTGCTCGTGATTTTTATCGTAAATAGCTGTAAAAACTTCCATTCTGCGGGCATCAATCATTGGAATGATGATTCCGTCTTTAATTTGAATTTGCTTTGCTAAAAGTTGCAATGTATCAATAGCAATCATTGGAATATTCAATGCATAACAAAATCCTTTAGCCGAAGAAACGCCAATACGCAAACCCGTATATGAACCCGGACCTTGACTTACCGCAATTGCATTCAAGTCAGAAAATTGCAAATTATTTTCAGCCAGTAATTCTTCGATAAAAACGTGTAATTTTTCGGCATGAGAAAAATTTTGCTCTGCAATTTCTTTGCATGCAAGCGTTTTTCCTTCCTTTGCTAAAGCAACAGAACAATTTTTAGTAGCGGTTTCTATATTCAGAATAATAGCCATATTTGGTTTTTTGAATTGCAAAGTTAAGAAGATAAACCCGTAAAAAAAATAAGGCATAGTTTCCTACGCCTTATCTACCCAAATTAACTAATAAGAAATCTATTTCTTACTCTCTTTTTTATCTTTTTCTGTTTCCACACGAACTTTATCATTTGAAACTAAATCTTTTGAAACCGTTGTATAAGGTCCAATAATAATTTCTTCACCCGGTTTTAAACCCGAAATAATTTCAATATTGGTGTCGTCTTGAATTCCTGTTTTAACTACTCTCAATTTTGCTTTATCTCCAACTTTTACAAAAACACATTCGTATTTTTTATCACTTTTTGGAGCCGTTCCTTTTTGTTCTTGCTCTTTTTTATCTAATTCAGCAACAACATCTTTCTTAACCGAAGTCGTATCATCTTTAACTACAACTGCGCTAATTGGCACAGCTACAATGTTTTCTTTACGTTTTGTAATAATGTCAACTGTAGCAGTCATTCCTGGTCTAAATGGAGAGAAATTATCTGGTTTTCCTTCTAATAAATCTTGGTAGGATTCTTTTAAAATTCTAACTTTTACTTTGAAATTTGTAACCTGATCTGCTGTTAAAGTAGAACTTGCTGAATTTGAAATACTCGTAACAATTCCTTTAAACTCTCTTTTTAAATAAGCATCAACTTCAATATTTGCTGAATCTCCAATGTTTACTTTTACAATATCGTTTTCATTAACATCCACTTCTACTTCCATATTGTTTAAGTTCGCAATTCTTAAAATTTCAGTTCCTGCCATTTGCTGCGTTCCTAAAACTCTTTCACCTAACTCTACATTCAACAACGAAATTGTTCCGTCAGCTGGAGCATAAATAGTCGTTCTTCCTAAGTTGTCTTTAGCTTCAGTTACTGTTGCAGATGCACTTTGCACTTGGTAATAAGCCGATTGTTTATTGGCAACCGCAACTTCATAAGCCGATACAATTCTATCCCATTCCGATTTTGAAATGATTCCTTTTTCGAATAATTTTTTGTTTCGATCGTAATTGGCTTTAGCTTCTTTTACTTGAGCGTCTGCCTGACTTAAACCTGCTTTTGTAGTTGACATAGAAGCCACAGAACGATTCACTCCAGATTCATATAAATCAGGATTGATTCTTACTAATAAATCTCCTTTTTTAACTTGTTGTCCTTCTTTAATTGGCAAAGCAATGATTTCACCTGAAACTTCAGATGATATTTTTACTTCAATTTCTGGCTGGATTTTTCCTGTTGCCGAAACCGTTTCTACAATTGTAGTTTGAGCAACTTTTGATAATTCAACGACTTTAGATTCATCGTTATTTCCGATTATACCACCTTTTTTAAGTCCAACTAATAACAAGATTAATCCGATTGCACTTCCTAATAAAATGAATATGGTTTTCTTTGACATGACTAGGTATTTATATTTTATTATTGTTTTTTAATTAATGGAATTCCAAAATAGAATTCTAATATTTTGGTTCTAAAAATGTAATCGTATTTAGTTCTTAATACTTCTGATTGTGCATTTTCATAAGCTATTGTAGATTGAGAAAAATCAAATGAATTCATTAAACCTACTTCATAACGCTCTTTTGAAAAATTGAACGATTGTTTTCTAGCTTCTAAAGTTTTTTGAGCTGCTTCAAATGATTTTTTAGCATTAATAACATCATTATAAGCTTGATACACATTTCGCTCTAAATCTAACTCGGCTTGTTTCAGCTGAAATTCTGAACGCTCTTGATTAATTTTAGCACGTTGTACTCTTCCTCTTGTAGCAAATCCATTTAAAATTGGAACGCTTAACTGTAAACCAACAGCTGTACCATCAAATAATGACAATTGATCTGCAAAATTAAATGGTGTACTTTCAGACCAACGAGTATTATACCCAACAAAACCTGTTAATGTTGGTAAGTAAGAAGAACGTGAAATAGAGACATCTTTTTTGGCAACATCAACATTTGACAAAGCTATTTTCACATCTTTAACCGATTCTTTAGCTTTAGCCAAAATAGCCTCCTGAGTTTCATTTGTTATATTAGACATTGGCAAATCAATCACTTCATCTGAAATATCAAACGTAGCATAATCTTCTAACAATAAAATTTGACACAAAGCAACTTTAGAAATTAAAAGTGCATTTTCAGTACTAATAATTTGTTGTTCTTGAGTAGCATCTGTAGCTTGTAGTTCGTATATATCTCCCGCAGGAAGTGAACCTGCTTCTATTAACTCTTGAGTTCTTTTGATATTTTCTTTAGTAACTAAATTTTGATTTTTTTGAACTTTCAATTGTTCTTTATTAAACAATATTTGTAAGTACGAATTTGCAATTGAAAGAGCAATATCATCTTTCATTTTGTCTAAACGATATGCATTTGCTATCTGATTTAGTTTAGATCGCTGCAATGTTTTCCAATTAGCCAAACCATTAAACAACATTATATTTGAGTTTGCAGAAGCTGAAAACGATTTAAATGTTTGATTTTGAAACTGGTTTGTAACTGGGTTAATACTTGCTCCTGTATTTATACTATAATTTGCATTTCCATTCAATGTAGGTAAAAAACCACCAATAGCTTCTAGCTTTTCAACATCTGAAGTTTTTAAATCTAATTCGGACTGTTTAATCGAAATGTTGTTCTTAATAGCATAATCTACGCACTCCTCTAAAGTCCATTTCTTATTCTGTGCCGAAAGTTGAAAACCTATCAACAATAGAAAAAAAACTATTTTTTTTGTTATCATTTTATGTGCTTTTATTCTCATTTCTTATAAGACCTCTTTTTCAATATTTTGTTACAGGATATCAATTAAAATTTTACTTTTACATCGAAAATTAGATTTCCTATGAAAACATTTCTTGTAATTTTTGCCTTACTTTTCACCTTGCTTCTAACCATTTCATGTGGTACAGCAAAAAAAATTGATGCCATAAAACCAGCACCTTCAAACGACAACCCTGTAGTTTTTAAGAATAAAGTTTCTTTTATTTCAATGCCTGTTGAAATAACATTGAAAGAACTCGAACAACAACTAAATAAAAATGTAACCGGATTAATATTTAACGATTCTATCTTAAATGATGATAAAACCGAAATGAAAATCTGGAAAACAGCTCCAATTAAACTAAGTGAAAAAGACGGAAATATTATTTCTGAAATTCCTCTTAAAATTTGGGCAAAATTCAAATACGGAACTGATTTTATGGGATTAAATGATACTCGTGAAATCAATCTAAACGGAATCATAACTTTAGACAGCAAAACTCATTTAACCAATTGGAAACTTACTACTACTTCTAAAATAGAAGATTTTGAATGGAGTGAAAGCCCTACGATTTTGGTAGCTGGAAAAAACGTTCCAATTACTTACATCATCAATCCCACATTGACCCTATTTAAATCGAAAATTTCGAAAAAAATTGATGAAGCTATTGACAAAACCTGTGACTTTAAACCTCATGTTTTAGACGCTTTAGACAAATTAAGTAATCCTATTTTAACAAGCGAACAATACGAAACCTGGTTTAAAATGGTTCCTTTAGAGTTATATGTTACCGAAGCCAAACTCAGCAAAACTAAAATCATGTTGAACATGGGATTAAAATGCAATATGCAAACTATGGTGGGACAAAAGCCAAAAAGCGGGTTTGATGCTTCGAAAATTGTATTGAAACCAGTTGAAAAAATTCCGGACAACACAACTGTTTCAGTAGTGGCGGTTTCTACATTTGAAAGCGCAAGTAAAATTGTAACTAAAAATTTCCAAGGTCAAGAATTTGCATCTGGAAGCAGAAAAATAACTGTTCAAAAAGTAGATTTATGGCAAAAAGATGGCAAAATGATTATTGCTTTAGATGTTTTGGGAAGTATTAGTGGTACGATTTATTTATCGGGAATTCCAAATTACAATCCTATTACTAAAGAAATTTATTTTGATCAAATGGAATATGTTTTAAATACAAAAAGCGTTTTAATGAAATCGGCCAATTGGTTATTGCACGGTACCATTTTAAAAAGCATACAAGCCAATTGTCGCTATTCGATTAAAGGAAACTTAGAAGAAGGCAAACAAAATATGAAACCATATTTAAGCAACTATTCTCCTATGAAAGGTATTTTAATAAATGGAACTATCAATGATTTCGAATTTGAAAAAGTTGAATTAACAGACAAAGCCATTATTGCATTTATTACCACTAGTGGAAAAATGGATATTAAAGTGGATGGATTAGAATAAAACAAAAAAGTCGTTTCAAATGAAACGACTTTTTTTATATCTCTTTTTTCTTACTGTATTTTAATCTATAAATGGCATAGCCTAAAACTCCTATTAATATGTATGGAATTGCCATTAAATACACTATTCCATCATTTACGGCTTCTGCCTTAACGCCACCTTCTTCGCTTTCAAGTGCAGCACGACACATGGCGCATTGCGCTTGAGCAGAAATGCTGATGACGAAAAAAACGATTCCAAATAAAAACTTTTTCATCTAATTTGCGTAATAAGGAGAAATCATTAAATAAACAACTACACCAGTAACCGCAACATATAACCAAATAGGAAATGTAATTTTTGCTATTTTTTTATGTTTATCAAATTGTTGTGACCACGCTTTTACATAAGTAGTTAAAACTAAAGGAATGATGATAATTGATAATAAAATATGCGTTATTAGGATAAAATAATACACGTATTTAATTACACCTTCACCACCAAACTTAGTAGAATCAGAAGTCATGTGATACGCTACATACATTCCAAGGAAAGCTACTGAACAAGCAATGGCAACTTTCATTAAATTCTCATGTAATTTTCTGTTTCCATTTTTGATAGCGATAACCGCAGTAACTAAAACCACAGCGGTTAATCCATTAATAGTAGCATAAATTGGAGGTAAGAAAGATAGAGGTGCTACATCATACCCTAATTTTCTCAAATTCACTCCAAAAAGCAAAGCTACTACAGCCGGAATTGCAACTGATAAAACAACAATAAGTTTATTATATTTTGTTTCTATATTATTTTCCATAATTATTCTTCAAGTAATTTTTTAATATCTTCTTTGATTGCTTCAACTCCAGCAGCATCAAGTCCGTCGTAATATAAAATTGGATTTCCTTGTGCGTCTTTTCTGCATCTGATTTTTCCGTCTTTGTCAATTAAAGCGAATAAACCCGAATGTTCAAATCCTCCAGCAACTTTATTATTTTCACCAGCATATAAATTAAAGCCTTTGTTTGCAAGGTTGTAAATATATTCTTTGTCACCCGTTAAAAAATGCCAATTATAATGTTTTACTCCTAAAAGTTTGGCGTGTTCTTTTAAAACCTGCGGCGTATCATTTGATGGATCAATGGTTATAGAAGCAATTCCAAAATTTGGATTCCCATAAAATTCGTTTTGCAATTGCAACATGCTTTCATTCATTTTGGGACAAATCGTAGGACAAGTAGAGAAGAAAAACTCCACAACATATACTTTACCCAAATAATCTTTATCCGAAATGGTTTTATTGTCTTGATTCTTTAATTTGAATGCTGGAACTGGACCAATTTCAACCAAATCTGATTTTTGAAATTTAGCAATGATTTTTGGTACTGCCCAAATTCCGAAAATCAAAACGATGAATGAAATTCCGATGTATGATTTATTCTTCATGAAAATTACTTTTGTTTTTTAATATTCTCTTTGATGTTATCACGGAAAGCATCTTTTCTTTCGTTTTTATTCTTCTTAAGCGCCAAACGATACTCACGAAGAATGATTTTAACATCATCTGTCATTTCATTATGTAAATCGGCTGCCGAAATAGTATTGTAACTTTCTTTGTACTCCTCCTCACCTTTTTTGTTTTTGCCTTTTCTTCCGCGATGATTCAATTCTTTATCTACGATAATTACTGCAGGAGTTCCTTTGTTTTCATCCAATTTTCCTATCAATTTATAGCTATCATAGAATTCTTGAATTTTGTCTGGAGTTGAAAAAACAAATCTCCATCCTTTCATATCGCCAGTTATTGGTGCTAATTCATCTATGATTTGTTGGCATTTCTTTTCATTCCCTAAAGGAACCACCATTATCATTTGGAAATCTTTGAAGCCTTTGTACTTATTATAAATCTTTTGATTTAAATTAAAAAAGTTACCGCGATTTTCAATAACACTATCACCAACAAAACCTAAAACCGTTATCTTACCTTTCATAGACTCTTTCGAGCCATCTAAACTTGTCCAATCGGCTGGAATATCTTTATTATTCTTGGAAATTGTTGGTAAAAAAAGAGAATTATGAGATGCCGTTGAAAAAACTAAATAAATAGCGATAGGCAATATAAAAAGTGAAATGAGGACTAATTTATTTTTCATTATATGAAACTTATTTTGTTCATACAAAAGTAAAAAAAATCCCGATGTAAATCGGGATTATATAATAGAAACAAGTGTTAAAATATCCACTTTAAATGACCTGTTTTATAAACATCAAAAACGTAGTTACCTTCAACTAATAAAATAAAAGATAGGTAAAGGATTAAGAAAACTACTGTCCAAACGATAGATCTTCTAAACCATTTTTTCTCACCCTCCATGTGCATGAAAGCCCATGTAATGTAATAAGCTTTAACGATAGTTAAGATGATGAATAACCAGTTTAACATGTTCATTCCAGCAAAATTGTTGAAATATAATGCTTTTGGTTTATAGATACCGAATAAAACTTCTACGATAGTAATTACAGATAGAATTCCAAAAACTACCCAAATTCTTTTTGTATTTGATTCGTGTGCGTGTGCCATGATATACTTTTATTATATAATTATACTAAATAGAAGAAAGTAAATACGAATACCCACACTAAATCGACAAAGTGCCAGTACAATCCAACTTTTTCAACCATTTCGTAACTTTTTCTTTTCTCGTAAGTACCTAATAACACATTAAAGAAAATGATGATATTAATTAATACTCCTGTAAATACGTGGAATCCGTGGAAACCTGTAATAAAGAAGAAGAAGTTTGCAAATAATTTATGACCGTATTCGTTTCTAACTAAGTTAGCTCCTTCAACTACATATTTAGCTTCTTCTAATCTTTTTAAAGATTCTGCTCTAGATAAAACTGTTTTATGTTTTTCAGCATTCAAATATTCAGAACGAACTAAAATTGACTCATCAGCTTTGAAACCTTCAACAACTTCATTAACAGAATAGGTTGGCAAAGTAGCTTCATCCATAAACCAAACTCCGTTATTTCTTTTGTGCTGTGTTCTTGCTTCAGGTAATGTTGTAGCAAAATCAGCTAGTGCTACTCTTTTGAAAGTACCATCTTCTTGTTTTTGAACAAATTGTAAGATTGAACCTCCTTTAGTTTCAACAGCACCATATTCTCCTTTAATGAAGTTTTTCCATTCCCAAGCCTGAGAACCTAAGAATATAAAACCACCTACAATAGTTAACAACATGTAAAAAGCAACTTTTGTTTTTTTCATGTGATGACCTGCATCTACAGCTAATACCATAGTTACAGAAGAGAAAATTAAGATAAAAGTCATTAACGCTACATAATACATTGGTGCATTTACACCATGTAAAAATGGAAAGTGGTTAAAAACTTCATCGGCGATAGGCCAAGTTTCAATGAATTTAAATCTTGAAAAACCATACGCGGCTAAGAAACCAGAAAAAGTTAATGCATCTGATAAGATGAAAAACCACATCATCATTTTACCATAGGTTGCTCCTAATGGTCCTGGACCTCCGTCTAAAGCGTGTTCGTCTGTAATAACTGTCGCTCCCATAAATTTTTTAATTGTTAAAAAGTTCCCAAATTTATTATTTTTTTTCTATTTGAAAAAATAGAAAAATAAAAACAAATAAACCCAAATAAAATCCATAAAGTGCCAATACATCGCACTTAGCTCTATACCAAGGGTTTGAGCCGAATTGTATTTTTGTTTATAATGATTATAAATTACTACTAAAAGCGAAATAATACCTCCTAAAAGGTGAGCAATGTGTACCAAAACAGCAATATACAAAAATGAAGTCGTTACATTACTTTCACTTCCTGTAAAGAAATAGCCATTATCGATTACTTGTCCAAATCCTTTAAATTGTAATACTATAAACGCGATTCCAAGTGCTAAAGTAATCAATAAAAACATTGAAGCACCATTTCTGTTGTCTTTTTTTGTTGCTTGTAAAGCTAAGTAAAAAGTAAAACTACTTACTAACATAGCTACTGTACTGATTACAAATGCAGAAGGCAATACAAAATCTTTCAACCAATCTGGTCTTGATTTACTTACTACATAGGCACTTGTTAGTCCAGCGAAAATCATACAGATGCTAATCATTCCAAACCACAACAACATTTTGTAGGTTCTGCCTTTGCGAGCTTGTTCTTCTTCCAAAGTCATTCTATTTTCCATAACTATCGTAAAAATTTATCTATAACATATATTATTTGCAACAACGAAATATACGAAACACTAACAATCATTAATTTTCTTGCCGCTTTTGCATCCATTTGTTTGTGCAATTGTACCGCATAAAACAACATCCATAATCCTAACAAAAATACGATTACCGCTGCAGTTTTCGATAAAATCAAATTTCCGGTAAAACCAAAAACTGGAATTATCGATGCTAAAATCATCCAAATCGTATATAAAATCGTTTGAAGTGCTGTTTTTTTATCGCGTTCTCCTGTTGGCAACATAAAGAAACCTGCTTTTTTGTAATCGTCATATAAAAACCAACCTATGGCCCAAAAATGTGGAAATTGCCAGAAGAATTGAATAATAAATAACGTTCCAGCTTCAATTCCGAATTGACCTGTTGCTGCCACCCAACCTAACATAAAAGGAATAGCTCCAGGAAAGGCTCCAACAAAAACAGAAAGCGGCGTTAACGTTTTTAATGGCGTATACAAACTCACATACATGAAAATCGAAATCGCGCCAAACATAGCGGTTTTAGGATTTACATTATACAAAATAGCCAATCCTAAAATGGTTAAAACACATCCTAAAATAAAAGCATTTTGTTTAGAGATTCTACCTGAAGGTAATGGACGATTTTTAGTGCGGTCCATTTTGGCGTCTAATTCAATTTCGATGATTTGGTTGAAAACGTTAGAAGCACCCACCATGCAATAACCACCAACGATTAATAGTGCTAAAACCAACCATTTAAACGGTTGTTCCTCATTAAATCCTAACAAATAACCAGCAATAGTAGAAACCACTACACTAATAGATAAGCGCGCCTTTGTAATTTCTACAAAGTCTTTGTAAAGAGATTTTTTTATTTGAGGTTGTGTATTTGTGTCCACTTTAGTGTTTTTCGCTGTGAAATTGCGCGCAAAGATACGATATGAAAATTAGAATTTAGAATTTAGGATTTAGAAAATTCGTTAAATCTATTAATAATCAAAATACCAGTTAAATAAATCGCTTCTCAATCCAATTGAAAACCAAGTGGTGTTTGATTTTATAGTTGAAGCAGTTTCAGCAGTTGGATCGAAATTTCTAAACATAACATTTCCAAAAACTTTTAAATTTGAAGCTGGATTAACCAAATATCCTACTTGTAAATCGGCAATCATAACCGTTGTTTTATTTCCTTGTGCAATCGAAACCCCAGTATCGTAAGGGCGATTTTCATCGTAATCTAAATAGATATTACCTCCGTAGTTAAAGTTATCGGTTCCGTTATTGAAATCAAATCCGCGTTGGCCGTAAATTAATTTCGCATCAGCAAAATATCTTCCTTTGTAATAACGTGCAATAGCAATAAATTCTCTGAAATTCGCTCCCCATAAATGCCCCATACTTTGATTGTTGTGACCATAATTAGTAATAGGATCACTATGCGAATACACATAAGGACGCACTTGGTTATATTCTACCTGAAGCAATAAATTCTTTATTTTAAACGCATCATAATATTTTACTCCAATTTGGTACGCAAATTTATTTCTCCAACTTTGATTGCTTTGTTTTACATCACCAATTGCAAACTCGTCAATTAAAAACTGTCCGTAGAAGTTAATTTGATTGTTCCATTTGTATTTTGAAGTTAATCCAAGCAATGCATTTCCTGTTTTAGACGATGAGCCAAACTCAACCGTTCTGTAAAAAATTAATGGATTCACAAAATTGAAATCGAAACCTCTATCGTTGGTATTCGTCCAAACCACATTTTCAAAGAAACCTAAATTCCATCTTTTCGTTACATTCCAACTCAAATAATGACTTGCCATGTATTTTGTAGTATAGGTTCCATCAACTGTAGCAGCATCACGAACGTCTTTCAGCCACATGTAGGTATTGGTGTATTTAATTTTCCAAAAAGTAGTATTGATTTTGAAATACGGATATGGACTTGCACCATCGCTCTGTAATAAAGAACGATATCCATCTCCTAAGAAATTTCTTCCGTAACCTAGTTGTAGATTTACAAATTTACTTGGTTGGTATTTGATATTTGCTTCTGCCAATGGAAAATCATAAGCATCCTCTTTAAAACGTTTCGCAATTCCAATTCCTGGGATAATCGCTGGATTTCCTCCCGAAGGACGGATACTTTCTGCATATGCATTGTAATAATCAGCAAATCTTCCTTGACTTTCATAGATAGAAGTTGTAAAAGTTAATTGCTTTCCTAGACCACCATTAACAATTAAACCTCTTGTATTAACAAATGTGTTCGAAACTTCACTTTCAGTATCTTTTCCAATTCTAAAATCGAAAATTGGATTTAGTGTGAACCAATATTCTTCGCCTTGAATCGCTACTAAATTTTCGTTCCATAGTTTTCTTCCCCACCAAGATGCTTTTTGTTTCACAAAAGATTGGTTTGCCGTTTCGAAATCATAATATTTTGCTACTTCATCATACGAATAAGGTTTTGAAGCCGTATGATTATTACTTCCTACTTGATTTAACAAAGCATCGAAAACACCATAATTTTGATGTGAAAACTGCACAATTCCCGAACTTTTAAACTGCGGATTTTCGAATGGTTTTATCACCAAATCATCGTATTCTGATAATTCTTTTTTGTTATCAATTAACAGCGTATTTGTTTTGGCATACTTAGTAGCTACATCTTCTTGAGTGTTTGGGGCAACTAAAGGAATATTGATTTTTATAGAAAATTTGGAATACGTTGGCTTTCCTGCATAAGTAGCAGGTGAAACTTTTGGCAACGATTCAAAAACGCGAGCAGCTTCTTTTTTTAATGACTCGTGAGCAGCGTCGGTATACAAAACCTTGAAATTTCCTGTAGTATCCACTTCAAAAACGGTAATTACGGTTCCTTTGTAATTTTGTTCTTGAAGTTCTTGTGGTACTTTAAAATTATTATAAAAATAATTTTGAATCGTATTATAAAAGCAAGATTCCTGTTGTTTACCAATAGCATTTACACAATCTGGAAACATTGGAAATTGTTCGTTTGACGAATGTTGAGCAAAAGTCGTAAATCCGAAAACCAACAACAGTAAACAGTATATTTTTCTCATAAGATATTTTTAATAATCGCTATTTGAAATTTCGCCATTTGCAATTGCTTTAGCAGCTGAAGTTCCAATTCGTTTTACACCTAATTGAACCATTTCTACAGCTTCTTCATAAGTTCTTACTCCACCTGCAGCTTTAACGGGTAGCGGACAAGAATTTTCAAGCATTAATTTTATAGTAGGAATAGTTGCTCCATTTGGAACACCCTCTGGCGTTTTATAAAAACCTGTTGAAGACTTTACAAATACCTTATCGTATTCTTTTTCACTAAAATTAGCAATCACCACATTCTTAATTAATGCCGATAATTGTACAATTTGATGATTATCTAAAGCTACTACTTCAATAATCCATTTTACAATTTTATTATGAGCCAACCCTAATTTAGTTCCTTGTAAAACTTGTTCTTTTACAGCATCAATTTCACCTCTTTTAAAAGCTTCATAATCTACAACATAATCTAAATCATCAACACCATTTTCTATAGCTTGTTTAGCTTCCGCTAATTTATCCTCTAAAGTTCCATTTCCTAATGGAAAATCGATAACCGTTCCAATTGTAACTTTTGAATTTGATGCTTGAATCATTTTTTTTGCCAAAACCACTTTATCAGGTCGAATCATGATTAATTTAAAATCATTATCAATGGCTTCTTGAATACAATTTTTCACAACTTCTGTATTTTCTTTTTCAGAAAGATTAGCTTGAGCTGCGGTTTTAAGATACGTTGAGTCTAAATATTGTTTGATGTTCATTTCAAAAAGAATTATAATGTGTAAAAATAAAAAAATCCCATCGAAATGGGACTTTTTATCACAAATAATATTTAATTATTGAATTTTAAACACAACTGGGATGGTATATTTAATTCTTACCTCTTTATTTCCTTGTTTAGCAGGAATTAATTTAGGTATTCTTTTCACGGCTCTTTCGGCTGCTTTTTGCATTTCTGACGAAGCTCTCTTATTATTTATCGCTACAACATTTGTAATAGCTCCGTTTTCATCGATAACAAATTCCACTTGGGCAACCCCTTGTTTTCCTATCGCTAAGTCTCCTTCAGGATACACCAAGTTTTTCACAATCGCTTTAGCTAATTGTTCATCGAAACATTCTTTTTGTTCTGCTCTACTCAACCCTTTACAAGCTGGAAACATTGGTAATTGCTCAACAGAAAAAACAGTTGGTGGCTCGCTAGCTCCACCATCACCATCATCTTTTGGATTATCTGATGGTGTTGTATTCGCATTATTTTGATTATCCGATGGACTATCTTGATTTGCCAAAGGAGTTGTGTTATCGTCTTTTTTTGGATCAGCTTTTGTTGGTTTAAAAACATGAGTTACTTTAGGAGCACTACTAACAACAGGCTTTGTTGTTTCTTGTGGTTTTGTAGTTGGAGCTGGATTATAAACGTAAGTTGGCTCAGAATAAATACCAGTAGAAATTACATGACTAAAGGGTTTTGATACATCCTTAAAATTAAATTCTAAGATAAATAACACCACTAACATAGTGGCTATTAAACCAACTTGAAAATAGATAAAACTATTTTTTACTCTTTTCGGGAAATCAACATTTGCTTTCATGGTTATATAGATTAATAGTTAACAGTTTGTTAATTAATCTATACAATTTATATGCCAAAAAAAATCCCAACTCGAAAGTTGGGATTTACTATTATTGTAATTTGAAAGTAATTGGCTGACTGTATTTTACTTTTACAGGTTTACCTCTTTGCATTCCTGGTTTGAATTTAGGCAATTTAGAGATTACTCTTAGAGCTTCTTTTTCAAGCAACTCACCACCTTTAGGTCCTTTAGCTTGAACATTAGTAATGCTTCCATCTTTATCAATAACAAAAAGAACAGAGACTCTACCTTGAATATTGTCTTCCATAGCTCTTTCAGGATATTGTTGATTTTTTTTGATATGTTTAGCCATTTGCTCCATAAAACACTCTAAACGTTTGTTTTTTGCAACACCTTCACACCCTGGAAAAACAGGAACGTCTTCGATTACTGCAAAAGGAACTTCTTCATCAATTTCTTCAGCAGTTCCACCTTCTTCACCATAAGAAGAAGCTGTATTAACTACAACTGCTTTATTTTCATCAACTTCTGTAGTTTCAATTTTCTTTTCTTCAAGAACTTGTTTATTATCTACGATTTGAATTACCTCTGGTGCTGGTGGAGGCGGAGGAGGTAGTCTTTGAGTCGGAGGCATTGTAAGAATAACTTCTTCATCTTCCATTGCCATATTATCTGAAATTGCAAGTTCCACTTTTTCTTCTTTAGGATCTTCCGTTTTCATTTCAATGCTCACATACGTTAACATTAAAACAGCTGTAAGACCAATAAGAAAATATAGCGAACTATTTCTCTTCGGATCAACATTAGGATTTTTCTTTACTTCCATAATTTTAATTTTGAGGTGCTAATATAGTTAATATTAGAAATGTTTTAAAAAAATTTATTAAAAATTTTATTTTTCACAATTAAAAAGCCAACAAAACCTACGATTGCTCCTAACGAATTAGCGAACGCATCATATAAATCAGCTTCCCTTGTTTTGGTTAATACACTTTGAAGAACTTCAATAATTATGCCATAAAATATTGCAAAAACTACAATTAGCAAATCATACTTCATTTTTAAATATGACTTTACATTGGCAAAACTCCAAAGAACAACAAATACCAAATAAAACAAAAAATGTACAATTTTATCATTCCAAAGTAAATTTACTTTTGGAATAGCACTAGAACTCACCAAACTTGCAACTGTAATTAAAACAGTCCAAATTATAGCAAGCAATAAAAAATTACGCTCCGATAAGTGCTTTGTAATCTTCACTTGACAAAAGTGCTTCTATTTCAGATGCATCAGAAATTTTCACTTTCACCATCCAACCATCACCGTAAGGATCAGAGTTTACTTTTTCAGGATCTGATTCTAATGAATCATTAAATTCGATAATTTCTCCAGATAAAGGCAAAAACAAATCAGAAACTGTTTTAACAGCTTCAACTGTACCAAACACTTCGTCTTTATTTAAGGTTTGATCTAAAGTTTCTACTTCTACATACACGATATCACCCAATTCTTTTTGAGCAAAATCAGTGATTCCCACAGTTGCAACATCTCCTTCAACTGAAACCCATTCGTGGTCTTTAGTGTATTTTAAATTAGTTGGTATATTCATTTGGTTATATTTTTTTGACGTACAAATGTAATTGTATTTATTGAATTGAAAAAAAGGTTTTTGTTATTTTTTTATATAAAAAAACACCCGTTCAAAAAAATACTTTCGAACGGGTGTTTTACTTTATTGTTGAATTATTTAATTCCCAAAATTATATCGTAAAGTGAATCCACTTCTAATATTTGTTGTTGGAAAAGATGTTGAAATAACTGCTTGAGAAAATTGATGATCATAAAAGAAAATTGCCGTTAAATATTTACTAAACGAATAATCAGCCGTTAATTTAATAGACCATAAATCTTGTCCGCCTCCTAACTGATTGTTATCATAATCTAAATATCGAACAATTGTGTTACTTTTTCTTAACGAAAAATCTGCTTTGATATTGATATCACTCTTTATAACTCCCATAGTATTATCAGCTAATGAAGAATTAATGGTAACATCTTTAATTCTATAACCTAATCCAATAATATATTCGTTGTCGACAACCTCGGTAAGTAGATTATTATCAAAACTCATATTAAGTGTTCTTCCTTTTTTAATTTCAGCTAAGAATTTAAATGAATTTTTTAGCGTCATATCAACTTTTACTAACGGATTGAATTGCTCAGTAAGGTTAACGTTAGATACAATTTTATTGGCATAGAAATTACCATTAGCATCTACTGGAGCATTATTCAAATTAGAACGGAAAGCATTAACATTATAACTTGCTCTATATCCGTGTTGAATAGAGAACGTTTTAAAATTATCTTTAAACCAAGAATAACGCATTAAACCAGTGTATTTAATATTCCAATTTGGCAATGGGGTATTTCTAAAAACTCCGGTTGCCACTTTTCCAGCATCTTGTCCAGAATAAGCCGCAATAAACGAAGGCAATAATACTTGCTGACTATTTTTTCCATAACCAACCGGATAACCTTCCGCATCTCTCGGGAAAGTTGAAGATCCATAATAACTTTCTGCTAATCGATTTGCCACAATCAATCTATTATCTCTCAAATCTTGAAATGCTTGAGAAAAATTCACATCACTTTGTGAAAATGAAGTTTTAATCAAAATAGTTGAAATATTAAAATTTCCAAAATCATATGGCGAACGCGAATTATAATTACCAGCAGTTACATCATATTGTTCTGAGAAATTATACGTATACGAACGGTCTGCACTTAGATCTATTTTTAAATCAGGGAATATCTCTAATTGAGCTGTCAAATTCAACTTTTTATTTTCTACTTGAGTAAAGTTTTGATTGAATTCTGGGAAAGATGTTAACCATCCATTTCTCGCTGCTTCATAACGCACATCGGCTTGACTTCCAAAGATAAAACCTAAAGTAGGCTTAGAAGAACCGAAGAAACCTAAACCAGGTAAATATCCTGGCAGTACAGTACCTTTGTTTTCAGTGTAATTTACTTGAATGTTTTTTATACTTGTTACAACACCTATTAAACCCGACATGAAAAGATTACGTTCATTAGAAATGTTTTTATTTCCTGCAGAGGTTACTTTTTGTCCTGGTTTTGGAGCGACTTGTTTTCCTTTTGTATTGGCTATGTTCTTATTTTTATTTGACTTCGTTTTAGTTAAACCTACATATTTATAAAACGCATCCATGTTAAATATCGTGTTCAATTTATGAGAACTCGCATTTTGAATTGTATTTCCTAATTGATACAATGTTCCATCCTCAGCCTCTATACTTGAAAACGCATTAGACGAACGTTGCCAGCTGTAATCTCCCGTATAGGTGTAAGTAGATTTTACGAAACTTAATATTGGTAATTTATTAATTGGAAGATCGTAATTTACCACAAATTGTTGATTGTGTTGATTAGCTGTTCCTGTGTTCCAATAATCATCCCAAATATCCAATCCGTCAATTGGTAAGTTATTTTCATCTAAATAATTTCTAACAATATTATTTGAGGCAGCTGTATAATTTACACGTAATGACTTTGTAATATTATAATTAAACCCGTATTGATAATTGAAGAAATAATTTCTTCTGTATAAATCTCCTAATCCAACACCTTCAACGTCTACTAAACGAAATCTTTGTTTATTAAACTGTCTTAATATGGAAGAACTGAAAGAAATATTGGTTGGTAAGAAATTAAAATTAAAATCACTTAACAATTTATAATAATTACTCTTTTTAAATGCTTTAGTTTCTTTAAAAGGTTCAACCGTTAATGGCTTAAATGAAAAAGCATAATCTACTGTAGATCTATTTTGTTGATCAATTAAATTTTCAATCTCATAATCATGATGTTGTGTTTCATTTAATGAATAGGACAATGTTAAATTCTCAACATCATAAAAACGAGGTTTTTTTTCCGGATTTCTCTCTTTTTTAACTCCAATCAAGTTGATACTGGTTCTCTTCGTATAATCAATAGCTCTATTTTCAAAATTAGCACGATCAGTAGGATTTGTTGTTAAGTCTAACAATTGCTTCAATTCAATATCTTGATAAAAAGGATCGTATTTAGGTGTTATGGTTTGTTCTCCTACTCCATAATTAAAAGGAAGATTAATTCCCCATCTTTTTGGTAGTAATTTCCCTAAATTTATATTTGTTACAATATCGTATTGAAAAACATCTTCTCTACTTCTTTCATTTGGGCCTTCTTCTAATGATCCAAATCCAATAGTACTCATTCTAGTGGTAGCAGAAACGTTTGCAAAGTCAGCCAAATTGGAATCTAAGTTAGCAACTGCAGCATACCCACCTTTGTTATCCATATCAGACATACGAAGTTCGTTAAACCAAACTTCTCCCCTTTGAATTTGCCCTGTTTTATTTTTAATTCCAATCATCAACGTTCTAACTAATCCAAAATTAGGATTTCCTTTAATTCCTAAGGTTAACCTATTTTTTGAAGAACCTAAGTCTTGTTCATTTAGAAAATGAATACCATTTACATCTGGAGCTCCTAATGCATTAATTATTTTTTTTGATTTTAATGCCGTTAACAATGAAAGCGGCAATTCTATTTCATTATCTAATGGCCAAATTGCATCTGGCGAAGACTCTCCATAAGCTGTAACTTTTAAAGGAATTTCCACTTGATAAAAGTTGTCGGTAAAATCGTTTCCAAATCGAATAAATGCTGTTAGATTATCATCTTGCAAACCTCCATTTTCTGTAGCTTCAGCATGTAAAAACATACGCAATTTTTTATATTGACGCATGTCTACACTTACGTTTTTGAAAACAGCTCTTGAGTCGTTTGGTTGTAAACCATTTGCAATACCACCTGTTTTATCATATACTCTCAACGACAAAGATTGTTCGTTTTGATTAATTACCGTGTTGTTATTGTATAATTGCTCTCTAACTACTCCTGGAGGAGTCACATATTTAATAGGTGTTCTATCTCCGTTTTCTTGGATATTTAAAGCCACAACATCAAATCCAGTATTATCATCATCGGTTTGAGGGTCATTAAAATCTAATGAATTTACATATCGTCTCCATTCACCTCTAACTAAATCTAAAGCTCCAAAACGCAATGTAACTTCATCTTTAAATCCAGTCATATACATACGCATAAAACGAATCGATCTAAAATCATTTATAGGACCTACTTTGTTGGCATCTGTAAATTCTTGAATTGGAATTTTATACAAAATCCATCTAGCATTAGCCGTTTCTCCATTAGGCAATACGTCTGTGAATTTTCTTGAATCCACAATATAGTTTTGACCCACAGGTACTCCATTGTCATTATCTGGATATTTTAAAATGGGCACTTCAAATTTAAAATAAGCATTAATCGTGTTCATAGTATTGTCACGATTGATATCTTCTACATCAGGATAAGTAGTGTTTCCACGATTTGAATCGGTTACATTAACCGGAGAGTTTCCTTCAAAACCATTATAATTTTTGTATCGTGTTACAATATCGCCAGATGTATTTAAATAAAACTGATAATTATCTGCTGAAGGATCTGGTTGAGATGCGAATGCTGGAAATTTTAAAACTTCATCGGCATCGGTTAACCCATCAAAACCTGCATCTTGAACCGCTCTATTTCCTCCATTAGTATCAAAAGCATAAATTAAAGACTGCGATGCTGGAACTTCTCCCCAAAAAGTTGAAACTACTGGTTGAGTTGAATTTTCTTCAGGCAAACCATTTTCGTATAACTTTTTCCCATCTCTTAAAATATCTTCTGAAATTTCACCTAAATTGAATACTAATTTTCCAGTATTAGTAGGGTCTGCAACATCTCCTGGATTTCCATAATAAGGATCTAACACCCAAAACTGAATGTATTCAACATTAGACTGTTCAAAATTTGTTGAATTTATAGAGCGCATTATTCCACCCCAATTTTCGGGAGCTTCAAGATCTGAAAATTGATTAGTAGCTGCCAAAGCAGGGTAATAATTATAAGGCCCTCTATCTTTTGGATAATAGCTTAAATCTAAAGTACTAATTACAGTTGATTGTCCTTGAGCAATATCCGTAACCGGATACAATTCTCTACTAAAAATTCGTCTTGTTTTATTTAAAGATAAGTCTGCATCAGATATTCCTGCAGGAGGCTGAATGTAAAAAATAGGATCAATAGTATACCATGACATTTTAGCTCTTTTGTATCCAACACTCAAAACATCAACTGGAGATTCATTTGATGTTGGATCACCATCAAAAGCTCCTTCTAATGGAACACTAGCTAAAGACCACGCTTGTGGACTTCTCATATCTATTGTTGATTGCGAACCTTCAAAATCATCTATGTAAGATGTAGGTTCTCCATTAAATTGATCCGCTTTTGATGCTCCTGGTTTTAAGTAAGCAATTTCACCTCTTAAAGAAATATTTGAAGGAACATCGGTATCAATATTTGGAAGTTTATTAACCAATCTTGTTAAAAAAGGAACTTCAGTTGAGTAATTTCCATTAAATCCAAAAATAGTATTATTAACCGATTCTTGTCCATAATTTGATTTGGTAGTAAATGGTCGCTCCGACATGTTTAACATTGTTGCGCCTAACAAGAACTTATCATTGAACTTATGTTCTACATTGAAACCCCAAAATCTTCTTGTTTGCTGACCAAAAACAGAATTATTCTCTACCGAAACTTCAATAGGCGTGCTAGCTAGAGAGGGATCTAGAATATTTACTTTACCCATTTGATAATTCACTGTATAGTCAACACCTTCAACCAAAACTCTTCCTCCAGCAGTTACAACAACGGAACCTTGTGGCACATTAAAAGCGCCTATTGAGATTCCATCGCCCCCCATAGATTTAAATCGCCCTTTTAATTGAAATTTATTTTTAGCACTTTCTTGTAAAGCAGCAGCTTGTGTTGTTTTATATAAATTTCTAAAAACATACTTAGCTTGATTGCTATTATATGTTAAAGGATCATCATAATTTTCAGCAAGTGTTGAAACGTCTAATTTATTAAATAGGTGTTTCCCAAAAGGTTCCACTTTTAAGAAAATAATCCTTCCTTTTTGAGCATCAACTGTTAAACCTGGATAAAAATCAAAAAAACCATCACCCCCCTCTTGAGGGTCATTGGTGAAATTTAATTTATCTAAATCAAACACTTTAAGCAAAGGAGTTTCGACAACATCCGCTGGCAAAGGATCAACCCCAGATTGCGTAATGTAATTTAAAGGAGATGGATCTGTGTATAAAATATTTAACTTAAAATCATCTTGTTGTAATTGAGAACCTCCTGGAATTTGATAAATATTTTTCATCATAATGTTCCAGGTTGGCATAGTAAAATAAGGTCCAACCCCTCCCACTTGATATTTATCAATTGTTAAATTACTTTTTAACAATTTCAAAATTAAAGCTTGAGAACTAGGCACTCCCGAGTTATCTACATTAGTCGCATCAACACCATCTGTTCCAAATTCCCCAACTTGATACACCTGATCACCAATTGTATATTGATAAGCTACTGCCAAAACTTCGTCATTAGCTAAACGCTGATTAAGCGAAATATAACCTAACTGTGGATGAAATGTATATTCAGAAGACGTTAATTTCCTTGCATTTTCTAATTTAGCAAAGTCAATTCCTTCAGCCATTCCTGGAATATTAAAACCATTAGACGCGGTAGAAACATCTCTAATAGAACTATTCAAAAAATTACTTCCAATATTTGTTGGGTCAAATTTGTTATTTCCGTTATTTGATGGGTTATCAGTCGCTACATTATAGAAAGTAGGATTGGCTGTGGTATTAACATGAACGGTTTCTTCTGGCAAAACATTGGTTAATGGCCCTTCCCCAATATCTTGTAGCGCTACTATATTTCTTAAATTATTTTCTGTTGAATTTACTCTATTTTGCTTATTTGTAATCCAGACTTCTATTCTGTTGATTTGAACACGGGAATTTACATAAGGAAATGTTTCCAAAGCCTTATCGTATTTATCTCTAAAGTATTGCGATAAGAAATAATGACGATCTACATCATAATCCAATGCAAACAATTCAAAATCTTGGAGAGTTCCTCCACCTTGCGCTGTTACTGATTTAGTTTGCGATTTTTGTTCTGAAAAAACTCCTGTAACTGTGGTCTTACCAAATTGTAACTGGGCTTTAACCCCAAATAAACTTTGCGCACCTCTAATTAAAGAATTTGACAATGGAAAACTAACATTACCCACTTCAATTTTTTGGATTATATCATCTTCCGTAGGGGTGTATTCTAATTTTATTAAATTTTGAAATGCAAAAGTAGATTGTGTATCATAATTTACATTGACGTTTAAACGTGTTCCTACTTTTCCTTGTAAACCAACACTAATTTTTTGATTAAAATCAAAACTTGTTGTTTTTCTGTTTCTAGGAGAAAAAGATGGGTTATCTTGTTTTGTAAAACGAATACCTAGATCTAACTCTACAGAACCAGTAGGTTTTACATCAATTGTATTACCACCAAAAATAGTTTCAAAAAACTTAGAATTCACATAATATCTTGGCAACAAATTCTTCTTTGCCTCTTCAGAGCCCGCTTTCTTACCATCTATTGCAGCGGATTTTTCCTGATAATATTTACGCATTTGCTCACGCAGAACTAATTCTTCGTATTGCTTTGGCGTAAGTATCATCGGATATTTGATATTGAATCCGTCTACAGAACTGGTATAGATATAACGATCAGATGCTGAATCATATGTATATTTATCTAATATACTAACTGGATTAGGCAAATTTAACTTCCCTAAATCAACACCTGTTTTTACAGAATCTTTTTCCTCTTCATCTACCTGAGCTTGTAGTGAAAAAGAAAAAAGCATACATAATAATGCAAGGCTATGTTGTAATTTATTTATTGCTTTTATATTTCTATTTTTCAAGTTTTATAAATTTTTTAAAGCTTGTTTTATTAAGTTTTCAACAGTAGCATTTGGGGTTTCTCTGATGATTTTGTCGATTACTTTTTCGGCTGCTTTTCTTGCAAATCCTAAAACTTCTAAAGCAGATAACGCTTCATCTTTATTTGTATTGCTTTCAACTACAGAAACTTCATCTAAATTATACACTTTTAACACTTTTTCTTTCAAATCTAAGATAATTCGTTGGGCTGTTTTAGCTCCAATCCCTTTCATAGATTGAATCGTAGCCACATCATTAGCCGCAATTGCCTGAATAATCTGAGCTGGTGCTAAAGATGACAACATTGTTCTAGCTGTACTAGCTCCAACGCCTGAAACCGAAAGTAATAACTTAAAAAGTTCTCTTTCCTGTTTTTCAACAAATCCAAACAAACTATGCGAATCTTCTTTAACTTGAAGAAACGTGTATAATTTCAAACTCTCAGAATCTGGAATTAATGAAAAAGTGTGTAGTGAAATATTAATATGATAGCCCACACCATTGCAATCAATTACAACTTCGGTAGGTGTTTTTTCAACTAATCTTCCTTGAATGTGCGCTATCATATATCAATTATCTGTTTTGTTTTCTATTTTTTTCTTGTGCATCTACAACAGCAACTGCCGCCATATTTACCATTTCTTCAACACTTGCACCTAATTGGAACACGTGAACTGGTTTGTCTAATCCTAAAATAATTGGACCAATTGATTCCGCCTTATTCAACTCTTTCAATAGCTTATACGTGATGTTTGCTGCGTCTAAATTAGGAAAAATAAGTGTATTTACTTTTTTATTTACCAATTTCGAAAATGGAAACTTGCTCTTTAGCATATCTGGATTCAATGCGAAATCGGTTTGAATTTCTCCATCCACGATTAAATCAGGGAAATTTTCATGTAAATAGGCTACGGCTTGGCTTATTTTAGTAGCACCTTCATTGTGAGAAGAACCAAAATTTGAATACGAAACCATTGCAATTACTGGCTCCATTCCGAACATTTTTACTGTTTTAGCTGTCATTAAAGCGATTCTTGCCAATTCTTCAGCTGAAGGGTTTGGATTGATTGCAGTATCCGATAAGAAAATTGGACCTCTTGCCGTCATCATCATATTCGTAGTAGCAATCTTAGAAACTCCTGACGCTTTATCAATCAATTGCATTACCGGTTTAATAGTGGTTGGATAACTTCTAGAATATCCTGTTACCATAGCATCTGCCTCACCTGTATTCACCATCATTAAACCGAAATAGTTACGCTCACGCATCCATTTTTCAGCATCTAACAAAGTAATTCCTTTACGTTTTCTGGTTTCCCAAAAATGATTAGCATACTCTAATCTTTTTGCTTCCGATTCTTTTGTTTTTGGATCAAAAATTGGCACTTCGGTATCGAAACCAATTTCTGATTTTAACTCTTTAATGATTTCTTGATTTCCTAATAAAATTGGGAAACCAATACCTTCTTCGTGTACAATTTGCGCTGCTTTTAACACATCGATTTGATCTGCTTCAGCGAAAATGATACGTTTTGGATTCGTTCTAGCTCTATTGGTTAACAAACGAATCATTTTGTTGTCAGAACCCATTCGTTCTAATAATTCGTCTTTGTATTTTTCCCAATCGGTAATAGGCGCTGTTGCTACACCTGATTCCATAGCGGCTTTTGCTACTGCTGGTGGAACTGCTGCAATTAATCTTGGATCAAAAGGTTTTGGTATGATATAATCGCGACCAAACGTTAATTTGGTTTCGCCATAAGCAATATTCACTTGCTCTGGAACTGATTCTTTTGCTAATTCCGCTAAAGCGATAACAGCCGCTTTTTTCATTTCCTCATTAATTTTCGTAGCTCTAACATCTAAAGCACCTCTAAAAATAAATGGGAAACCTAATACATTATTCACTTGGTTTGGATGATCAGAACGGCCTGTTGCCATAATGATATCTTTACGCGTATCGATAGCTAAATTGTAATTGATTTCTGGTGTAGGATTTGCCATCGCAAAAACGATTGGATTATCCGCCATTCCTAACAACATTTCTGGTGTAACGATATCTCCCGAAGACAATCCGATGAATACATCGGCGCCTTTCATCGCGTGAGCTAAATCGTCATAATGTTTATCCGTTGCATAACGGCGTTGCATATCGGTAACTCTTGGGTCGTCTTTTCTTAAGGCACCTTTACTGTTGAACATTACAACATTTTCAGGTTTCACACCAAAAGAAACATATAAATTAGCACAAGCAATCGCAGCCGAACCTGCTCCAGAAATGACCATTTTTACTTCTTCCATTTTCTTTCCTGCTAATTCCACAGCATTCAATAAAGCAGCTGATGAAATAATTGCAGTTCCGTGTTGGTCATCGTGCATTACTGGAATATTCAATTCCTCTACCAAACGTCTTTCAATTTCGAAAGATTCTGGTGCTTTGATATCTTCTAAGTTAATTCCTCCGAAAGTTGGAGCAATATTTTTTACCGTTGCAATGAATTCTTCGATGTCTTTTGTTCCTACTTCGATATCAAATACATCAATATCAGCGAAGATTTTGAACAACAAACCTTTTCCTTCCATTACAGGTTTTGAAGCTTCTGGACCAATATCTCCTAAACCTAAAACGGCTGTTCCGTTTGAGATTACGGCTACTAAATTTCCTTTTGCGGTATATTTATAAACGTTGTTAACGTCTTTTTCAATTTCTAAACAAGGTTCTGCTACTCCCGGAGAATAAGCCAAAGCTAAATCTCTTTGTGTTGCATATTTTTTGGTTGGAACTACCTGAATTTTACCAGGTGTAGGTTTTGCGTGATATAATAAGGCTTCTCTACGTTTACTATCTTTATGCATGGTTTTTTATTTTACTAACTTACAAATATAAGGGTATACGTATAAAATGAGAAATTATTTTGGCATTCTTTTGAAAAAAATAAATGGATTATTTGTTGAAGTTGATTTGGTCTTAGACTTGAAAAAATATTTTACAAAGGAAAAATACTGTTACTTTGTAAAATATTCTTTTAAAGAAAAAATTGGGTTAGCCAACCATTTAACAAATTATCAAAATAACTTTCAACATATTTTTGATACTTTTTAATAGGTATTTCTTTTAAACCATCTTTTGGAATTAATTTAATTGAATCAGGCACTGGACAATCAACAAAAAAAGAACTATGTTTCGGATTTTTTTCATCATATACAATAAAATAATTAGCCCCTTCTAAAGCTTTTTTACTTGTACTATCCCAAGCTAAATAAATACTATCATTTACTAAATATCTATATTCAATACCACTATTACCGCTACCATAAGTATTACGTAAAGCTATTGCAGTTGTATATTTAGCATTAGCATATAAGACTTTATTTTCATAGTAAATATAATAAACTACATATAAGTAAATTAAAACTACAAGTAGAAAAATCTTAACCAATGTATTTATTTGTAATTTCATCTATCATTCTATTTTTTCACCAAACCCTTCACCTTCTTAAAACCAGTCATCAACAAAACGGCTACTAATCCAAATGCGATTCCAACGCCAAATTCAGCTATTGTTGATGGAACGCTATGTGGAATTAAATGATGAATGTATTCGATATTATGAATGAAAATTCCTCCTGAAACTAGAATAAGTGCAATCGTTCCTAACACAGCAAGTCCTTTAATTACTAATGGTAAAGCTTTGATTAGAGTTTCTCCAAAAGAAGACATAAATCCTTTATTATCCGATTTTCGCATCAAATAAAAACCAGCATCGTCCATTCTTACAATTAAAGCTACGATTCCGTAAACTCCAACAGTGGCAAGAATAGCTACTAAAGTCACGCTTATAATTTGGGTAATTAATTCGTGTTGTTTTTCCATAGCTGTTCCTAAAGCGATGATGACAATTTCAAGCGAAAGAATAAAATCGGTTTTAATAGCCGAACTTACTTTTGCTTTTTCAGAGTGTTCGTCACTTTCTTCCAATTTACTCTCGGTAATTACTTCCTCTCCTTTTTTAGCACGATGAAAAAAATATTCGATAATTTTCTCCACACCTTCGTAGGCTAAATAAACTCCTCCGATGATTAAAGCGGCTTTAATGGCTGGCGGATACAACCAATTCAAAACAAAAACAACTGGTAGAATAATCAATTTATTGATAAACGAACCTTTTGTAATTGCCCACAACACTGGAATTTCTCTTGAAGCTAAAAAACCCGTTGCTTTCTCAGCATTTACCGCCAAGTCATCTCCTAAAATTCCTGCTGTTTTTTTGGTTGCTAATTTACTAGTCATTGCTACATCGTCCATCAATGCAGCAATATCGTCTAAGATTGCGAAAAATCCTGATGCCATAATTGTATTTTTTTCTTTTTAATAACGTTCAAAACTACTGTAAAGTTTTGATATTGTAAATATTTGTTGTCTGAAAAAGACTATATCATTTTATTTCTTCAAGAAATTGATATTACGAAGTAAGCCTTCATATTTAGTTCGTTTAACCGCTGAATTTTTAAATACTTTTTGAAAAGCATCAACTGTAATTTCCTCCCAATCCGATTTTGAGAAATTCAAAATATCTGGATTTGCTTCAAAAAGTGGTTCATTATGAGGTTTTGAGAATCGATTCCAAGGGCAAACATCTTGACAAACATCGCAACCAAACATCCAATCGTCAAATTTACCTTTCATTTCTTCCGGTAAATTGTCTTTCAATTCAATCGTGAAATACGAAATACATTTACTTCCATCTACCACATAAGGCGCTACAATAGCTTCTGTTGGGCAAGCATCTAAACAAGCGGTACAACTTCCACAATGATCGGTTGTTGGTGTGTCATATTCTAAATCCAAATCGATAATTAATTCGGCGATAAAATAAAACGAACCGACTTTTTGCGTGATGAGATTGCTATTTTTCCCAACCCAACCCAAGCCACTTTTAGCTGCCCAAGCCTTATCCAAAACGGGTGCCGAATCCACAAAAGCTCTTCCAGAAACTTCGCCAATTTCAGTTTGGATGAAATGTAATAATTCTTTTAATTTCTCTTTAATTACGTGATGATAATCTTGTCCGTAAGCGTATTTGGAAATTTTATACGAATTCTCATTTTGAAGTTCGGAAGGATAGTAATTCAGCAGCAAGGATATTACACTTTTTGCTCCATCCACCAAAAGCGTTGGATCTAAACGTTTGTCAAAATGGTTTTCCATGTAGCTCATTTGACCGTTCATTTGATTGTTTAACCAATTTTCTAATCTTGGCGCTTCCTCTTCAAGAAAACCTGCTTTAGAAATACCACAAGACAAAAAGCCGAGTCTTTTGGATTCGGCTTTTATCAACTGTGTATATTTTTCTTTATCGTTAATCAAACTAAAATAAACCTCCTTGAATATTATTTTTAATTTTGCCTAAATGCTTATAGGCTTTTTCAGTCACTTCTCGACCGCGAGGTGTTCTCATAATAAATCCTTCTTGAATTAAAAAAGGTTCGTAAACTTCTTCAATGGTTTCGCCACTTTCGGAAACTGCTGTAGCTAATGTTGATAATCCAACTGGTCCACCTTTGAATTTTTCGATTATGGTTAATAAAATTTTATTGTCCATTTCGTCTAATCCGTGTGCATCTACATTTAAGGCTTTCAAGGCGAATTTTGCAATTTCAATATCGATTTTTCCGTTTCCTTTGATTTGAGCAAAATCGCGCACACGACGCAACAAAGCATTAGCGATACGAGGTGTTCCTCTACTTCTACCAGCAATTTCAATGGCCGCTTCCATCGTAATTGGCATCTTTAAAATAGATGAACTACGTTGGACAATTGTGGTTAATAATTCGGTATTGTAATATTGTAATCTACTTTGAATTCCGAAACGAGCACGCATTGGTGCTGTTAATAATCCAGAACGAGTAGTTGCACCAACTAAAGTAAATGGATTCAAATTGATTTGAACCGTTCTAGCATTTGGACCCGATTCAATCATAATATCAATCTTGAAATCCTCCATTGCCGAATACAAATATTCTTCCACAATTGGACTTAAACGGTGAATTTCATCAATAAATAAAACATCGCGTTCTTCTAAATTGGTTAACAATCCAGCTAAATCACCTGGTTTATCTAATACGGGACCTGAAGTAATTTTAATTCCTACTCCTAATTCGTTTGCTAAAATATTTGCCAACGTAGTTTTTCCTAAACCTGGAGGTCCATGAAACAACGTGTGATCTAATGCTTCTTTTCGCAAATTAGCCGCTTGTACAAAAACAATTAAGTTTTCTAAAACTTGTTCTTGTCCAGAAAAATCATCGAAACTTAGAGGGCGTAATGCTTTTTCGATATCAATATCTTGCGGAGAATAGGATTCTTTATTGGGATTCAAATTATCGTTCATAAAGCAAAGATAAGTAAAGTTATAAAACAAAAACCTCTCCGATTGGAGAGGTTTGTATATTGTGGAAAAAATCTTAATGATGTAAAACTTCTTCTCCTTCTTTCATTGGTGTAACTTGAGTAACGAAATCTTCATCGTGACCTGGTTTACTATAATCATAAGGCCATCTGTGTACTTCAGGAATTTCTCCAGGCCAGTTACCGTGAATATGCTCCACTGGTGTAGTCCATTCTAAAGTATTTGATTTCCATGGGTTTTGAGTTGCTTTCTTACCGTAGAAAATGCTATAGAAGAAGTTCCAGAAGAATACGATTTGGAACGCAGCTCCAACGATTGCAAACATAGTAATTAATACGTTTACGTCTGCTAACTCATCAAATAATGGGAAAGCTGTATTTGTATAGTAACGTCTTGGTAAACCAGCCATTCCAATAAAGTGCATTGGGAAGAAAACTCCGTAAGCACAAATAGCAGTAACCCAGAAGTGAACATAACCTAAGTTTTTGTTTAACATTCTTCCGAACATTTTAGGGAACCAGTGGTAAACACCAGCAAAGAATCCGTATAATGCAGAGATACCCATTACTAAGTGGAAGTGAGCCACTACGAAATATGTATCGTGAACGTTAATATCCAAAGTTGAATCTCCAAGAATAATACCTGTTAAACCTCCAGTGATGAAAGTAGATACTAATCCGATAGAGAATAACATAGCAGGATTTAATTGTAAGTTACCTCTCCATAATGTAGTAATATAGTTAAATGCTTTTACTGCAGATGGAATTGCAATTAATAATGTTGTAAAGGTAAATACAGAACCTAAGAAAGGATTCATACCAGACACGAACATGTGGTGACCCCAAACAATAGTTGATAAGAATGCGATTGCTAAGATAGATGCAATCATCGCACGGTAACCAAAAATTGGTTTTCTAGAGTTTGTAGCAATAATTTCAGAAGTAATACCTAAAGCAGGTAATAATACGATGTAAACTTCAGGGTGACCTAAGAACCAGAATAAGTGCTCGAATAATACTGGAGAACCACCTTGGTAATGTAGAACTTCACCTTGAATAAAAATATCTGATAAGAAGAATGATGTTCCAAAACTTCTATCAAAGATTAATAATAATGCCGCAGAGAATAATACTGGGAAAGACACGATACCAATAATAGCTGTTACGAAGAAAGCCCAAACAGTTAATGGTAATCTTGTCATCGTCATTCCTTTTGTTCTTAAGTTGATTACAGTTACAACATAGTTCAAAGACCCCATTAAAGAAGATGCAATGAAAATAGCCATAGACGATAACCATAAAGTCATACCTAAACCTGAACCAGGAATAGCTTGTGGTAAAGCACTTAAAGGAGGGTAAATTGTCCAACCTGCAGATGCTGGTCCTGATTCTACAAATAGAGAACAAATCATGATAACACAAGAAACAAAGAACATCCAAAAAGAAAGCATGTTCATGAATCCAGAAGCCATATCACGTGCTCCAATTTGTAATGGAATTAATAAGTTACTAAACGTACCACTTAAACCAGCGGTAAGTACAAAGAATACCATTATTGTTCCGTGAATAGTTACCAAAGCAAGGTAAATATCGTTACGCATTACTCCATCAGGTGCAAAATTATCACCTAAGAATACTTTGAAAATTTCGAAAGATTCTTCTGGCCATGCAATTTGCATACGGAAGAATAAAGATAAAACAACTCCAACAATACCCATCAATAAACCTGAAATAAGGTATTGTTTCGCTATCATTTTGTGATCAAGACTAAAGATATATTTAGTGATGAAAGTTTCTTTATGATGACCGTGATCGTGTGACATACTAATTCTATTATATTTAATATAAAATAACTTATTTAATAACTTGAGCTACAACTTTAGTTGAATCAACAGCTACTGCATTAGTAGCTTCAGCCGGAGCAGCAGCAGGTGCCGGAGCATTAGCTTCTTTCCATTGTTGTGCTAATGTAGGTTTTTCAGCTAACCATGCTTTAAAATCTGCTGGAGTATCAACAACAATTTTCATTTGCATATTGTAGTGAGAAGCACCACAAATTTTATTACATAATAATAAATAATCAAATGTGTAAGGATCTAAAGCAGTACCACCTTCAGCAACAATTTTCTTGCTTTTTTCAGTACGAATTTTATTGATTTTATCCACTTTAGCCATGATAGCTTCATCAGATCTCATATCAGCAGTTGTAACTGATGGAGTAAAAGAAAATTGAGTAATCATACCCGGAACACAGTTCATTTGCGCTCTAAAGTGAGGCATATAAGCTGAGTGTAATACGTCTTGTGAACGCATTTTGAAAATTACTTTTTTTCCAACTGGTAAATGTAATTCAGTAACAACTTTATCATCTTGAGCAGCTGGATCAGCTAAATCAACTCCTAAAGTATTAATACCTTCAATTAATCTTACATTCGCTTTACCTAATGTTTTATCATCACCTGCATAACGAGCTTCCCAACCAAATTGTTTTGCATATAATTCGATTACGATAGCATCTTGCTTGTCTTCTTCATCAACAAACATAATGTTGTTCCAAGTGTATAAACCATACATAATTAAACCTGCTAAAACGATAACTGGAATAATTGTCCAAATTGCCTCTAACTTATTATTATCAGCAAAATATAATGCTTTTTGACCTTCTTTACCTCTATATTTAAAAGCAAAATAGTGTAATAAGAACTGAGTAATTGTTTGAACGAAGAAAATTAATGCCATTGAAATAGCCATTAAACTATCAACATCTTTACCATGTTCAGAAGCAGGAGTACCTAATACTAAGTCACTCCAAGCATATAATGAATAAATAGTGAATACATAAATGAAACCAACAAAGGCAAACATCAAGTAACCATTAACACTATTATCTCTGTCATTAGCAATTTCGTCATTGTCTGAAGAACCGCCAATTTGGGTTAAATCAAAAATTTTAGTTAATTGCCAAACTGCAATACCGACTAGAACTAAAATTATAAATACCAAGAAACTTGTCATTTTTATTTCTTTTTAACTATTAATAATGAAAATGTTTACTTTCCTCAATTAAAGGATTTCCTTTTGCAACTAATGGAGCCTTAGTTAAAGCTGAGAACACAACGAAAATGAATAAACCTAAGAAGAACATTAAAGCTCCAATTTCAGGAATACCAATAAACCATTGATCACCAACTGTTGCAGGCATAATCATATTGAAGAAATCAATATAATGTCCAAATAATATTACGATACCTGCCATAACAACAATCCAAGTTAAACGTTTGAAATCTGTATTGATTAAGATTAACAATGGGAAAATGAAGTTTAAAGCTAACATTCCGAAGAAAGGTAATTTGTAGTGTTCAATACGAGTTACGAAATAAGTAACCTCTTCTGGGATATTTGAATACCAAATCAACATGAATTGAGAGAACCATAAGTATGTCCAGAAAATACTGATACCAAACATAAATTTAGCTAAATCGTGAATGTGACTTGTATTTACATTTTCTAAATATCCTTTAGATTTTAAATATAATGTAATCATTGCAATTACAGTAATTCCACTTACAAAGAAACTTGCAAAAACATACCATCCAAATAATGTACTGTACCAGTGTGGATCAACAGACATAACCCAATCCCAAGACATGATAGACTCAGAAACGATAAAGAATACTAGGAAGAAAGCAGCAAGCTTGAAATTTCTCTTATAAGGAGCATTGTCTTCAGCACTATCTTGAGCAATAGAATTTTTTACAAATTTGAAACGTACATAATTCCAAACAATTAAGATGATAGCTGCAGTTCCTAAGAATCTTCCAACGTTTAACCATCCTTTTTTAAGGAAAATTAATTTATCAAATTTAACAGATTCTGGATTTACTACTTCTGGATCCATCCATACAAATAAATGGTTGAAATGCATTCCAGCAGCAACTAATAATACGAAGAAAATAATAGAACCTGGTAATAAATATGCAGTGATACCTTCCATTACTCTAAATAAGATTGGAGACCAACCTGCTTGAGCCGCATATTGAATAGCATAAAAAGCTAAAACTCCAACTGAAATTAACATAAAGAAGATACAAGCAACATACAAAGCAGCCCATGGCTTATTCTGTAATTGGTGTAATACGTGTTCTAAATGTGCTTTGTGGTCATCATGTGAATGAGCATCTGCTTTAGCATGAATATCATGGTTATCTGTATGAGCAGGAGCTTCAGCAACCGCTACAACAGCAGTAGTATCTTCAACATGAGCAGTAGAATCAACTGTAGTTGCGTGAGCAACAGTATGTGTTGAATCTGCTACATGAGCTTCAACAGCTTTAACAGTATCAGCTACAACGTGAGCTTCTGTAGCATGAGTAGCAACTTTCTCTACATGAGCAGTTTCATGACCATGATGACTATCTGCTAATAATTTCTCAACATCCTCAATAGTTTTAGGAGCGGCCATGAAACCAATTCCAATACCAATTGCACCTAAAATCATTAGGACGAATGAAAAAGTTTTTAATTTACTTGAAAACGTGTACATATCTATTATTTTCAAAAAGTATTAATATTATAATCCAGCTTTTAATTTTAAAACGTAATCCGTCACTTGCCATCTCTCTTGTTGAGATAATTGGTTAGCATGAGAACCCATAGAATTTAATCCATAAGTAATTACGTGAAAAATACTTCCTTCTGTAATCTCTCTATCTTTGTAATTAGGAACCCCTAAGAATTTTTCTTTAACAACTAAGTTCCCTTTACCATCTCCTTTTTCACCATGACAAATCGCGCAATAAATATTGAACAACTCTTTACCTTTTTCAGGATTCAATGATAATGAATCTAGAGGAGATTTTAAAGTCGCTTTAGCTAAAGCATAACCTTCAGGTGTGTTTGGAATTTCATAAGGAACAAATCCTCTTTTGATTGATCCCTTAGCTGGTAATTGAGCTTCAACACCACCTTTGAACACGTCATGCTCTGAATATGTTTCATAAGAAACCGCTTCATACATGTTAGGGAAAAACTGATAGTTAGGCTTTGCTTTATCGAAACATGAAGTTGCCATGAAAGACAAACCTACTACTGCTACTATTTTATATAAACTTTTCATAACTATCTATTAATGCTTTTCTACAACTTTAACTTCTACCGCTCCAGTGTTTGTAAAGAAAGAAACTAATTCTTCTTCGTTACCGTGAATTCCAACTTCCATTAAGAAGTGATCATCCGTAGTTCTTACATCTGGATTTTCAGCTTGCTTGAAAGGCCATAATTTACTTCTCATATAAAAGGTAATTACCATTAAGTGAGCTGCAAAGAAAACCGTACCTTCAAACATAATAGGCACAAATGCTGGCATGTTATCAATATAACTAAAACTAGGTTTTCCTCCAATATCTTGTGGCCAATCATTAATCATGATAAAATTCATCAAAGCAGTGTAAACTGAAAGTCCAATTATACCATAAATAAAGGCACAAATTGCAATTCGTGTTGGAGCCAACCCCATAGCTTTGTCTAATCCGTGAACTGGAAAAGGTGTATAAATTTCTTCAATATGATGATGAGCTGCTCTTGTTTGTTTGACAGCATCCATTAAAACATCATCATCATTATATATAGCGTGTATTACTTTATTACTCATGATATTAATGATTATCTGAATGATTATGACCGTGTTGTTCTCTTTCTGCCTTGTAGTTATCTCCTGAAGATTTTAAGATTGTCTTAACCTCTGCTTGAGCAATTACAGGGAAACTTCTAGAATATAATAAGAATAATACGAAGAAGAATCCGATAGTTCCAATATAGATACCAGCATCAACAAAAGTTGGTTGGAACATAGTCCATGATGATGGTAAATAATCTCTATGTAATGAAGTTACGATAATTACGAAACGCTCAAACCACATACCAACGTTCACCACAATAGAGATGATGAAAGACGCCATGATATTAGTTCTAATTTTCTTAGACCACATAACTTGTGGAGAAATTACGTTACAAGTCATCATTAACCAGTATGACCACCAGTAAGGACCAGTTGCTCTGTTTAAGAATGCGTATTGTTCGTACTCAACTCCAGAATACCAAGCTACGAATAACTCCGTAATATAAGCACAACCTACAATAGAACCAGTAATCATGATTACGATGTTCATTAACTCGATATGTTGTACAGTGATATAATCTTCTAAGTTAGACACTTTTCTCATGATGATAAGAAGTGTATTTACCATTGCGAATCCTGAGAAAATAGCTCCAGCAACGAAGTATGGAGGTAAGATTGTTGTATGCCATCCTGGAATTACAGAAGTAGCAAAGTCAAAGGATACAATTGTGTGTACAGAAAGTACAAGTGGAGTTGCTAAACCAGCTAATACAAGAGAAACCTCTTCAAAACGTTGCCAGTCTTTAGCTCTACCAGACCATCCAAAAGAAAGGATAGAATAAACTCTTTTTGTAAAAGGAGTAACCGCTCTATCACGTAGCATAGCAAAGTCAGGTAATAAACCAGTCCACCAGAAAACTAATGACACTGATAAATAAGTAGAAATTGCGAATACGTCCCATAATAATGGTGAGTTAAAGTTAACCCATAATGATCCGAATTGATTTGGGATTGGTAATACCCAGTAACCTAACCATGGACGACCCATGTGGATGATTGGGAATAAACCAGCTTGCATTACCGAGAAAATCGTCATTGCTTCTGCAGAACGGTTAATCGCCATTCTCCATTTTTGACGGAATAATAATAATACGGCAGAGATAAGAGTTCCGGCGTGACCGATACCTACCCACCAAACGAAATTGGTGATATCCCAAGCCCAACCTACTGTTTTATTTAATCCCCATGTTCCAATACCAGTGGTAACGGTATAAATCATACAACCTAATCCCCATAGGAAAGCGGCTAATGCGATTGAAAATACTGTCCACCATTGTTTGTTTGCTCTACCTTCTACAGGTCTAGCCACATCTACCGTTACATCGTGGTAAGATTTACTTCCTACTACTAAAGGTTTTCTAATGGGTGCTTCGTAATGAGACGACATAATCCTTTATATTGTTTCTTTAATTAATACTTATTTATCGTTTCTAACTTTCACGTGGTACATCACGTTTGGTTTTGTTCCGATGTGCTCTAATAAATGATACATTCTGTCAGATTCAACCAATTTAGCTACATCTGATTCTGCATCATTAATATCTCCAAATTTCATAGCACCACTTGAACAAGCTGCAGAACAAGCTGTTTGGAATTCATCCTTACCTACTACTCTACCTTCACGTTTTGCTTTTAATTTAACTGCTTGAGTCATTTGGATACACATTGAACATTTTTCCATAACTCCACGAGAACGTACATTTACATCTGGGTTGATAACCATACGACCTAAATCATCATTCATATGATAATCAAACTCGCTGTTTTTGTTATACAAGAACCAGTTGAAACGTCTTACTTTGTATGGACAGTTGTTAGCACAGTAACGAGTACCAACACATCTGTTGTATGCCATGTGGTTTTGACCTTCTCTACCATGAGATGTTGCAGCTACTGGACATACTGTCTCACAAGGAGCGTGATTACAGTGCTGACACATTACAGGTTGGAAAGCTATTTGAGGATTTTCTGAAGGATCTTCCATACTTGAGAAAGTATCGATAGAATTCATTAATCCACCTGCAGACTCTTTTAATTCAATATCACCAGCGAAAGTTTCTTTAGAAGAATAATATCTATCGATACGTAACCAGTGCATATCTCTACTTCTTCTAACTTCTGCTTTACCTACAACCGGTACGTTGTTTTCAGCGTGACATGCAATAACACATGCTCCACATCCTGTACAAGCATTTAAATCAATAGATAAATTAAAGTGGTGTCCAACACTTCTGTCAAAAGAATCCCATAAGTCAACTTCTGTAGCAGCTGTTGGTTTGTGATCTAATGATACCATTGGAACTGGATTCCAAACTTTAGTATCTTTAGTATTGAAAACTTCTAATGTAGTTTCTTTTATAATATCACCTCTACCCATTAATGTTTTTTGTAACTGAACACAAGCAAATTCATGCTCACCGTCAGCAACAGTAATAGTAGCAGATTGATTCGAGTTTAAGTTAGCGTATAAAGCATAAGCATTAACACCTACTTGCATCTCTTCTTTTAATCCTAATTTTTTACCATATCCAAAAGCTAAACCTAAAGTTCCTTTTGCTTGACCTGGTTGAATAATAACTGGTACATTTTCTAAAGTAGCATTTCCTACTTTAATAGTCGCATAACTTCCGTTTAAACCTCCATTAGCTACATTCCAGTTTTTAAATCCATTTGCTTCAGCATCTGCTTTAGACATAGTTACGTAGTTATCCCAAGATACTCTTGTAATAGGATCAGGGAATTCTTGTAACCAAGGATTGTTTGCTTGTTGTCCGTCTCCCATTCCAACTTTAGAATATAAAACTAAATCGAAGTTAGAAGATTTTGCTTGTGCTAAAGCTGAAGCTGCCGAAGCATAATCAGCAGAAGCTGCAGTTAATGGACTTGCTACAGAAGCAACAAAACCATCATGAACTGCTTGATTCCAAGATTTTCCAGCTAAAGAAGTAGCAGAGAAAGATTTTAAGAAATCATAATAAGCAACTGTATTGTCTGTCCAAGTTAATAAAGCCTCTTGGAACTGTTTTGTATTGAATAAAGGACGAATCGTTGGTTGCATAATGCTGTAATTACTTCTAGTAATTGCAACATCACCCCAAGACTCTAAATAATGTGGAGCCGCAGCAGCAATTGTAGTCAAAGTTGAAGTTTCATCTTCTTTCATTGAGAAAGCAACTGAAAGTTTAACTGATTTTAAAGCCGCAACGAAATCTTTTGAATTAGCTAAAGTGTAAGCTGGATTAACACCGTTCATAATTAACGTATGAACTTTTCCAGCTTTCATATCTGCTACTAATTGAGCAACCGCTTTTGCATCACCTTTTCTAGTAAGGATAGCATCAGAAGGATTGAAAGCTGCAGATTGTATAGCATTGTTAATAGCTAAAACTACTAATTGTGCATTTACATCATCTAAACCAGTAACAACAACACCTTTGTTTTTAGCATCTTTAAGTTGTTTAGCTGCTTTAGCAATTTGAGCATTTTTAGGTTGAGCACCACTTACAACAGCATAATATAAATCTGCTAAAGCTTGTTTTTGTTGCGCAACTGTCATTGGAATTCTAACATCTGCATTAGCACCTGCCAAAGACATGTTAGATTCAATTTGAATATGTTTAGACATCATTCCGTTTTTAGGAATACGTCCTTGAGCATATCCTGCATCAAAACCTCCTCCTTGCCAATCTCCTAAGAAATCTGCACCAACAGAAACGATAACGTCTGCTTTTGAAAAATCATAATTAGCTAAAGCTCTTACACCGTAAACTGCTTGAAAAGCATCTAAAGCGTTTGATTCAGAAACTGCATCATAAACAACATGTTTTGTTGTTGGATATTTAGCAGTCAAAGAAGCAATTAAAGCATCAGTTGAAGGACTTGCCATAGTGTTTGTTAACACTACTACATTTCCACCTTTTGCTTTAGCATCTTCTAAACTAGCTTTAACTTTAGTGTTTACGTCTGCCCAAGTTGCATCTTTACCCGCAATTTTAGGTTGTTTCAAACGTAAACTATCATATAATGAAAGAACAGAAGCATGAACTCTTGCATTAGCTCCAGTTTTAGCTCCTTCTAAATTATTGTTCTCTACTTTAATAGGACGACCCTCACGAGTTTTGATTAAAATATTAGCAAAATCAAAACCATCAGCCATCGTTGTTGCATAATAATCAGCAACACCAGGAATAATTTCTTCTGGTTGAACTACGTAAGGAATTGACTTTACAACAGGACCTTCACAAGCCGCTAATGAAGCTGCAGCCGTGCTAAATCCAACATATTTTAAAAAGTCACGACGAGTAGTTGACGAAGAAGATAAAGATTCTTTATCTCCTAAAAATTGGTCAACTGGAATTGGTTCCACAAACTCGTTGTTTCTTAGCGTCTCAACAATAGAGCTATTTTCGTTTAGCTCTTCAACACTTTTCCAGTATTTTTTGTTTGATGCCATTGTATAGTATATTAGCTTCTTAAATTATTTTATTAATAGTGACATTTACCACATTCTAAACCTCCCATTTGAGCAGCCGTTAACTGAGATACTCCGTATTTTTTAGAAAGTTCTTCATGGATTTTTTTGTAGTAAGCATTATCTTCTACTTTCACATTTGTTTCTCTGTGACAGTTGATACACCATCCCATTGTTAATGGAGCATGTTGTTTCATGATTTCCATTTCCTGAACTGGACCGTGACAAGTTTGACACTCAACACCAGCAACAGTTACGTGTTGTGAGTGATTGAAATAAACGTGATCTGGTAAATTATGAATTCTAACCCATTTAACTGGTTTAGTTTTTCCTGTATATTTTTGTAATGACTTATCCCATCCAACTGCATCATATAATTTAGCAATTTGCTCATCATAGAACGCTTTAGAATGCTCTTCAGTTGCAGTAGTTTCAGCCACTTCACTGATGTTTTTGTGACAGTTCATACAAACATTCAACGAAGGAATATTAGAATGCTTACTAACTCTTGCCGCAGAGTGACAGTATTTACAATCAATTCCGTTATCACCAGCATGAATTCTGTGTGAATAATGAATTGGTTGCACTGGCTCATATCCTTGATCTACACCAATTTGCATCATCCATCCGTATGCAAAATAAGCAGAAACCAACAATAACAAGATTGCTGAAACCAACACTAAGAACTGATTTTTAGCATAAGCTTTAAAGATATTCATGATTGAACGATCTTTTTGAGCTACCTCTAATCCTTTAGCACCAGCGATTTTAGTCAACATGTTGTTCACCAAGAACAACATTACAACCAACATCATCATCACTAACGAAAGTACTCCTAATATAACATTATTAGAAACACCTGAATCAGCCGCATTAGCATCACCAGCAACTGGAGCAGCACCAGGAACTGCAGCTGGTGCAGCAGGAGCAGGCTCAGAAGTGTAAGCTATAATATTGTCAATATCCTCATTTGACAATTGTGGAAATGCTGTCATTGGAACTTTATTGTTCTCTTCAAAAACTTTTACAGCTTTTGCATCTCCTGACTTGATTAATTCTCCACTATTCTTTACCCACTTATACAACCATTCTTTGTCATACTTAGCCTCAACTCCACGAAGTGCTGGACCCGTAGCTTTTGCATCTAATTTATGACATGCTGCACAATTGGTATTAAATAATTCCTTACCCTTTGCCGCATCCTGAGAGAATGCAGATAAAGAAGTTACTAGCACGAATGCTACACTGAAGAAAATCTTTGAAAACGATTTATGGTTACCCACCTTTTTCATATTTAAAATGATTATCGACTTAATTTGGTATACTTTTAGATATACCTTATCTAAAAACAACACGTTATTTTTTCAAAACTCCGACAAAAATACAATATTCGAACTATTATTAAAACCTTAATTTTATCTTAAAATGTAATTTATATTTGTTCTAAATAATATTCAGGTGTCCGATTCTCATCTTAAATTGTATTTTTGTATTAAAATCATTTGTATATGAAAAACTTATCAAAACATAACTTATTGTACTTCTTTATTCTATCATCTCTTTTCTGCTTTACATCTAATGCACAAGATGGAAAAACCAATGTCTCTGTGGATCCAAAAATTGACCAATTGTTAAAAGAAAAAAGAAAACTAAACACTGGTTTATTTTTAAATGAAGGTTATAAAATTCAAATTTTTTATGGAAATAGCGAGGAGTCCAAAAAGAAATTACAAGAATTTAAAAAGGAATTCAAAGATCTTGACGGAACTATTATTTTCAACAGCCCCAACTATAAAGTATGGATTGGAAACTTTAAAACAAGAATAGAAGTTGAACGCGCAATGGTAGATATTAAGAAAAAATATCCAACAGCATTAATCATCAAACCTTCTAATTAAAATAAATAAAAACAAAAAAGCCATTCAAATGAATGGCTTTTTTATTGCTTATAATTGAATTATTTCAATTTTTTCTTCACTTCCACTTCATGGAATCCTTCGATTAAATCGTACTCACGAATATCGTTGTAATTCTTAATCTGCATACCACAATCGTATCCTTTAGAAACTTCTTTAACGTCGTCTTTGAAACGTTTTAAAGTAGCTAATTCACCTGTGTAAATTACAACACCTTCTCTAATTAAACGTATTTTAGAGTTTCTGAAGATTTTACCATCGGTAATCATACATCCTGCAATAGTTCCCACTTTAGACACTTTGAAAATTTCTCTAATTTCTGCTGTACCTGTAATCTCTTCTTTCATTTCTGGAGACAACATTCCTTCCATAGCATCTTTCAAGTCGTCGATTGCGTCGTAAATAATAGAATAGTTACGGATATCGATTTCTTCTTTTTCAGCTAATTGTTTTGCATTTCCTTGAGGACGAACATTAAATCCGATAATAATCGCATCAGAAGCAGAAGCTAACAATACATCAGATTCTGTAATTGCTCCAACTCCTTTATGAATAATGTTGATTTGAATTTCTTCTGTAGATAATTTAGAGAATGAATCCGATAATGCTTCAACAGAACCATCCACGTCTCCTTTAAGGATAATATTCAATTCTTTAAATTGTCCTAATGCAATACGACGACCAATTTCGGCAAGCGTAATGTGTTTTTGTGTACGAACTGATTGCTCACGTTGTAATTGTGTACGTTTTGATGCAATTTGTTTTGCTTCTCTTTCGTCTTCGTAAACATTAAATTTATCACCCGCAGTTGGCGCACCATCTAAACCTAATACAGATACTGGAGTTGATGGACCTGCTTCTTTGATTTGGTGTCCTCTTTCGTCAAACATGGCTCTAATTTTACCATGATTTTTTCCAGCTAACACATAATCTCCAATGCGAAGTGTTCCTGCTTGTACTAAAATAGTAGAAACATATCCTTTTCCTTTATCTAACTGAGCTTCAACAACTGTTCCAAGCGCAGGTTTTTTTGGATTTGCAGTAAGTTCTAAAACTTCTGCTTCCAATAATACTTTTTCTAATAATTCAGAAACTCCTGTTCCTTGTTTAGCCGAAATATCGTGTGATTGGTATTTTCCACCCCAATCTTCAACTAATAAATTCATCCCAGCTAATTGCTCTTTAATTTTTTCTGGATTAGCCGCTGGCTTATCTACTTTATTAATAGCAAAAATCATTGGAACACCAGCCGCTTGTGCGTGACTGATTGCTTCTTTTGTTTGTGGCATGATATCATCATCCGCAGCAATTACGATAATAGCGATATCGGTAACTTGAGCTCCACGGGCACGCATCGCAGTAAACGCCTCGTGACCTGGTGTATCTAAGAATGTGATTTTTTCGCCATTTTCTAAAATTACCCCATATGCTCCAATGTGCTGAGTAATTCCTCCTGATTCACCCGCAATAACGTTTGCTTTACGAATGTAATCTAGTAAAGAGGTTTTACCATGGTCAACGTGACCCATTACAGTAACAATTGGTGCTCTATGTACTAAATCTTCTGGATTGTCTTGAATTACTTCTGCAGCTTCTTCAATATCTGTTGTAATGAATTCTACTTCATATCCAAACTCATCAGCCACAATAGATAATGTTTCCGCATCTAAACGTTGGTTCATCGTAACCATAATTCCAAGCGACATACACGTTCCGATTACTTTTGTAATTGGCACGTCCATTAAAGATGCAATTTCACCAACCGTAACAAATTCTGTTACTTTTAATATTTTACTTCCTTCTTCTTGTGCTTGCAATTCATCATCAACACGTTGACGGTGTGAATCTCTTTTATCTCTACGGTACTTAGCCGATTTTGATTTATTTCCTTTACCTTGTAATCTCTCAAGAGTTTCTTTAATTTGGTTTTTAACATCTTCTTCAGAAGGCTCTACCTTTTGAATAATTGGTTTTTTACCTTTATTAAAACCTCCTGCTCCATTACCTTTTACAAACTCTTTTTTAGGACCACCCGCATTATTATTAGCCCCAGGAGCTCCAGGCGTACCTGGTTTAACAATACGCTTACGTTTGTTTTTATTGTTGTTAGCAGCATTCGCTCCACCTGCATTTGGTGCTTGAGGAGTTCCTGGCTTTTTAAAATCTTTTTTAGGATCTTCTTTTTTCTTTTTCGGCTTATCAAACTGAGACAAATCAATTTTTTGACCAGTGAAAGTAGCACCTGATAACTTTTGATATTGTGTTTCAATTTTTACTTCGCCAACATCTTCAGAAGGAGTTTCTACTTTTGACTCGACATCTTTAGTAGGCTTAACAACTTCAACGTTTTTAACAACTGGCGACTCTTCCTTAACTTCCGTTTTAACTGGTTCTGAAACTTTTGTTTCAACAGGCTTAACTTCAGCAACTACAGGTTTTTCCTCTGATACAATAACAGGTTTTTCTTCAGAAACTGGTTTTTCAGACTTAACTTCTTGTTTTTTAGGATCTAAATCGATTTTACCAACTGCTTTAGGAGCAGATAAAACTGCTTTTGCCTTGATAATCTCTTGTCTTTGACGCTCTTCTTCCTGTAAACGTTTCGCCTCTTGTTCTTTTTCAAGTTCACGTTTTAGTGCCTCTTTCTCTTTTCTCTTTTCTTCACTCACTTCAAGAGAGGCAACCTTATTCCCTTTGTCAGCAGAAAATTGACCACATAAGACTTGATATTCCTCTTGAGATATTTTAGCATTTGGACTTGACTCAATTTCATGACCCTTTTCTTTAAGAAAATCCACAGCTCTATCAAGAGAAATATTTAACTCCCTTAAAATTTTGTTTATTCTTATTACTCTTTCTTCAGACATATAACCTTTTTAAAATTCTATTATGTTGTGTGTTGTTTGGTTAAAGAATTATCCTTCTAATTCTTCTTTTAATATATTGATTACATCTAAAATAGTTTCCTCTTCAAGATCTGTTCTTCTTACCAAGTCAGCAACATCTTGATTTAATACGCTTCTAGCTGTATCTAAACCGATTTTTTCAAATTCTTCAATTACCCAAGCTTCGATTTCGTCAGAGAACTCTCTTAATTCTACATCATCTTCTTCTTGTGCAACGCCTTCTCTTATAACATCAATTTCATAACCCGTTAATAAACTTGCTAATTTAATGTTATTTCCTCCTCTACCAATAGCCTTAGAAACTTCTTCAATTTTTAAGAATACTTCCGCTGTTTTAGCTTCTTCGTTAATTTTAACTGTAGAAACTTTTGCCGGACTCAATGCTCTTGTAATATATAACTGAGCATTCGTTGTATAATTAATTACATCGATATTTTCATTTCCTAATTCACGAACAATTCCATGAATACGAGAACCTTTCATTCCTACACAAGCTCCAACAGGGTCAATTCTATCATCATAAGAATCTACAGCTACTTTTGCCTTTTCACCAGGAATACGAACTACTTTTTTGATTGTAATTAAACCATCAAATACTTCAGGAATTTCTTGTTCGAATAATTTCTCAAGGAATTCAGGAGCAGTTCTTGACATGATGATTTGAGGTTTGTTACCTTTCAATTCTACACTTTCAATAACCCCTCTTACATTATCTCCTTTTTTGAAATAGTCGTTAGGAATTTGTTTTTCTTTTGGTAAAACAATTTCATTTCCTTCATCATCCATCAAAATTACAGCTTTTGGACGAACATGATGCACTTCTGCCGTATAAATATCACCAATTAAATCTTTAAATTGTTTATAAAGATTTGTATTATCGTGTTCATGAATCTTAGAAATCAAATTTTGACGCAAAGCCAAAATAGCTCTTCTTCCTAATTGAATTAATTTTACTTCTTCAGAAACATCCTCACCTACTTCAAAATCAGGCTCAATTCTTCTTGCTTCAGACAAAGAAATTTCAGAATTTGGATCTTCAACCTCACCATCTTCTACCACAACACGATTTCTCCAAATCTCCATATCTCCTTTATCTGGATTAATGATGATATCGAAGTTATCGTCTGATCCGTATTTCTTTTTCAATGCATTTCTAAATACATCCTCTAAAATTGCCATTAGTGTAACTCTATCAATGAGTTTATCGTCTTTAAATTCTGAAAACGATTCGATTAATGCAATATTCTCCATGTCAACTCTTTATTTAAAATGATATTATAACAATTGCTTCTTTTATATTCTCATAAGGAATTTCCAGTTTTTTATCTACTGTCTCTTTTCCTTTACCTATTTTTTTTGGCTCACGTGCTTGCCACTCTAAAGTTATTTTTTCATCATCAGCCAACGTTAATTTAGCCTCAACTTCTTCTGATGTAATAGTTTTAACTTTTAGAGTTCTACCAATATTTTTCTTATATTGCCTTACTAATTTCAACGGGCTTGAAACACCCGCAGAAGCTACTTCCAATGAAAAATCTTGCTCTTCTCTATCTAAATTATTCTCAACCGCTCTACTTACATCGATACAATCTTGCAAATTTACACCAAAATCACCATCTAAAATAACACTAATTTTATTAGCGTCATTTATAGTCATGTCAATCAAAAAAAGATGATTACGCTCGGCTAAAGCTACATCTAACACTTCTTGAACTTTATTTTTAAATGTCATATTCTTATAAAAAGAGGCACGCTGTGCGTGCCTCATAATCCTTAGTCCTTTAATAACGATGCAAATATACAATTTTTTTTGAATTAAAAAAAAGATTGTCAGTTTGGATATTTTTTGTACTTTTATAGTGTAATTCATTTACACTATTAAAATAACCTAAAACAAACTTATGAAACGAATTTTAGTACCAACCGATTTTTCAAAACACGCAGAATACGCATTAAAAGTTGCCGCTCAAATTGCCAAAAAAAATAATGGCGAGATTTTTCTATTACACATGTTGGAATTGCCTACAACTGGAAACGACGCTCTTTCAAGAGCTCACGATATTCCTGAATTAATGTTTTTTAAAAATGCAGCTGTAGCAAAACTAGACGAATTAATGGATGCTGATTATTTAGATGGCGTTAAAATCTCAAGAATTATTCAATTTGAAATGGCTTTCGAAGGAATTATTAAAAACGGAGAAGCTCACAATGCCGATTTGATTGTTATGGGATCTCATGGAGCAAATGGTTTCCAAGAGATGTTTATCGGATCTAACACAGAAAAAGTAGTAAGAAATTCTGAGGTTCCTGTACTAGTTATAAAAAGAGAAGAAGACACTTTTAGTGCATCTAAATTTGTTTTTGCTTCTGATTTTTCAGACGAAATAAAAAAACCATTTGAAAAAGTAGTAGAATTTGCAAACAAATTTGGTTCTCATCTTTATTTAGCAAACATTAACACTCCAAATAATTTTAAATCTACCAAGGTAGCTCAAAAACAAATGGACGAATTTATTGCCAACTTTAAAATTGACAACTATTCTACACACATTTACAATGATGTTAATGTTGAAAAAGGTATCTTACATTTTGCAAAAAGTATTGATGCAGACATTATAGGAATGAGTACACATGGAAGAAAAGGATTATCTCACTTCTTTAATGGAAGCATAAGTGAAGATTTAGTGAACCACGCTAAAAGACCAGTCATTACTTTCAAAATCTAATTTCAAGATTTTTATCATAAAAAAAAGACCACAATTGTGGTCTTTTTTTTATGATAACCAATACTATATTAACTACTTATAAAAAATAAAAAACTCCGCTTATTTCTAAGCGGAGTTTTGTTGGCCCACAAGGACTCGAACCTTGAATGACGGTACCAAAAACCGGAGTGTTACCATTACACCATGGGCCAATACCTAACAACCTTTTCGATTGCGAGTGCAAATGTAATGCATATTTTTTATTCTGCAAATTTTTCTAAAAAAAATATTAAAAAAATTATTAAAACGAAATCGTAAACAAAAAAATAGTTTCTTTGTAGGAGAATATAGAAATAAAAAATACAATATGAATTCATTCAACTTTAAAAAGTGGAACACTATTTTAGGATGGTCTACTTTTATGGTAGCATTAATTACTTATTCATTAACCGTAGAACCTACAATGAGTTTTTGGGATTGTGGTGAGTATATCGCAACTTCAGCCAACCTAGAAGTAGGACATCCACCTGGAGCTCCTTTATTTCAAATGCTAGGTGCTTTCTTCGCAATGTTCGCCTTTAGTCCAGACAAAATAGCTTTAATGGTAAACTACCTTTCTGTATTCTCAAGTGCTTTTACAGTACTTTTCATGTTTTGGTCGTTAACCATTTTATTGAAGAAATTAATTATTGGAGAAAAAGAACTTTCAACAAACAATGCTGTCATGATTTTAGGTAGCGCGGCAGTTGCAAGTTTATCATTTACTTTTACAGATAGTTTTTGGTACAATGCAGTGGAGGCTGAAGTTTATGCCATGGCAACTTTCTTGATTGCCTTATTATTTTGGCTAGGATTACGTTGGGAACAAGAAATGAATACCCCAAGAGGTAACAAATGGTTGTTAATTATTTCTTTAGTTATTGGACTTTCATTTGGCGTTCACTTTATGGCTTTATTAGCATTCCCGGCTATTGGATTTCTATATTTCTTTAAAAAATATCATAACATTACCGTTAAAAGTTTCTTGATTGCAAACGTTGTTATTGTAGCCATCTTACTTTTCATCTTTAAGCTTTTACTTCCTTACACACTAGCTTTCTTTGGTAAAACTGAAATTTTTATGGTGAATAGCCTCGGAATGCCATTTAACTCAGGAACAATCTTTGCCTTTATTTTAATTGTGGCTGCTTTCTATTTTGGATTAAATTATACTAAGAAAAAAGGTCACGTTTTTTACAACACCTTAATTTTAGCAACTCTTTTTATCTTGATTGGATTTTCAACTTGGATGATGTTGCCAATTCGTGCAAATGCTAATACTCCTATTAATGAAAACAAACCATCCGATGCTGCAGAGGTTTTAGCCTATTATAATCGTGAGCAATATGGAGAACAAAAATTATTTTATGGCCCTCAATTTTCTGATACTTATTCAGGCTTAGATCCTGTTACACCTTATTTAGACGACAAGCCTAACTACGAGCGTGATTACAAAACAAAAAAATATATCATTACAAACGATTACATCAACGCAAAACAAAATACGGATGATGCTCACAAAGCATTCTTACCTAGAATGTGGAGCAATGAGCACAGAGAAAATTATATGATTTTTACTGAACCTTTAGAATTCAGAATAAATCCAGAATACGCACACGAGGATGAATTAGTCAATATCGTAACTCAATTTAGAAAAGCTTATGAAGCAGGAGAGGTTGACGAAAAAGACTATGATAAATTTTTAAAAGGATATGGCGAATATTTAATTGTAGACAAACCTACTTTCTTCAACAACATGAAGTTTATGGTACAATATCAATTTGGATACATGTATGTACGTTATTTGATGTGGAATTTTGTAGGAAGACAAAACGATATACAAGGAAAATACGACAACACAAATGGAAACTGGTTAAGTGGAATTGATTTTATTGATGAAATGTTTATCGGTACTCAGAAAAATCTTCCATCTGACATGCAAAATAACAAAGGAAGAAACACGTATTTCTTTTTACCTTTTATTTTAGCCATAATTGGAATGGTATTTCATGCAAAAAGAGACGTGAAGAGTTTCTATGTCTTACTGGTTTTATTCTTATTCACTGGATTAGCTTTAAAAATATACTTAAACGAAAGACCTTTTGAACCAAGAGAAAGAGATTATGCTTTAGTAGGATCATTCTACGTATTTGCCATGTGGATTGGGTATGGAATTTATGCTATTTTTGACACATTAAAAAAATACATTCAACCAAAAGTAGCGATACCCGTTGTATTAGCTATTTCATTATTAGCTTCGCCAGTTGTATTAGCAGCACAAAACTGGGACGACCATGATCGTTCTAATAAAGACACTGCTTTAACAATGGCTAAGGCTTATTTAGATTCTTGCGAACCGAATGCTATTTTATTTACCATTGGAGATAACGACACCTTCCCATTGTGGTACATGCAAGAAATTGAGGGCTATAGAACCGACATTCGCATTGTAAACACTAGCTTATTCATGACGGATTGGTATATTGACCAAATGAAAATGAAAACGCATAATTCCGAACCAATTCCAAGTTCATTTAACAGAGAACAATACAAAGGAAGTAATAGAGATTATAGTTTATTCGTAGAAAGAACTAAAGAACCTTTATTATTAGACGAAATGCTTAAATTCATTGCTTTAGACGATGAAAGAGCTAAAATCGAATTGAATAATGGTCGTAAAATCAATTATTTCCCATCTAAAAAAGTAATTTACCCTATCGATAAAGCAGCGGTAATAAAAAACAAAGCAATTTCTGAGAAATTCTATGATTCTATTGTTCCTGCTATCGAATTTGAAATTAAAGATGATGCTCTTTATAAAAACCGTTTGATGATGCTTGACATCGTAAACCAAAACAATTGGAAACGTCCTATCTATTTTACAGGTGGAAGCTTTGGTGAAGACGATTATCTTTGGATGAAAGATTATCTTCAATTAGACGGAATGTGTTTCAAATTAGTCCCAATTAAAACTGCTGTAGATTCACCTAGTCCTATGAAAATGGGTCAAATTGATTCTGAAAAAATGTATAACATCGTAATGAAATGGGATTGGGGAAATAGTGGAAAACCAATTATCTATCATGATCCTGAAACACGTAAAAACAGTATTAGTTATAGAACAAATTTAGCCCGATTGATGGAAACCCTAATTAATGAAGGCAAATTAGACAAAGCTGAAAAAGTAATTGACTTAGCAATGGAAAAAATGCCAATTCAATATTTCGAATATTATTCTATGCTAGAACCTTTTGCAATGGGATATTACGAAGTTGGTAAAAAAGAAAAAGCTAGAGAAATTATTTCTGAAGTAATTAAAAAATATCAAGAAAATCTAACTTTTTATAACAGTTGGAAACCTAGCGAGCAAAACTTTGGCGCTATGGATATTGTTACCGACATTGAACAATATAGAAATTTGCTTCAAGTTGCAAAAAACGCAAATGACTTAGAATTTTATAATAAAGAAAAAGTGAAATTTAATAATTTCAATAAAATGTTCCAACGTTTTGGTAGAGACATGGAATAACTAATTTCTAAAACACAAAATGTTCCAAATGAAAGAAATTTCGTTTGGAACATTTTTTTTATGCTAATTTTACAACATGAACTTCAATTGGGTTAAAACAAATAAATGGATTAAAAAGCTTTTTCATAATCTGGTTTGGGATATTCCAAATTCGGAAAAAAAAATCTATTTAACCTTTGATGATGGCCCAATTCCAGAGGTAACTGAATGGGTTTTAGATATTTTAAAATCAGAAGATATTAAAGCAACATTCTTTTGTATCGGTGACAACATCAAAAAACACCCCGAAGTTTATAAAAGAATACTTGATGAAGGTCATCAAACCGGAAATCACACCTTCAACCATTTAAACGGATGGAAAACCGAAACTAATCATTATATCGAAAATCTCAAGTTGTGCGAAACTGAATACTTAAAACTGAACACCGAACACTCTTTCTTATTCCGTCCTCCTTACGGAAAAATCAAACCAAGTCAATCTAAAGCAATTCGTAATTTAGGTTACAAAATAATTATGTGGGATGTGTTAAGTTATGATTTTGACTCAACCGTTTCAGAAGAAAAATGCTTAGAAAATGTAATTTCAAATACGGAACAAGGAAGTATTATCGTATTTCACGATAGCGTAAAAGCAGAAAAAAATCTGAAATATGCACTGCCAAAAGCAATACAAGTTTTAAAAGATAAGGGGTTTGTTTTCGATGTAATTTCTTAGGCTTGTTCTTGCACTAAAGAAATTAAAGTGTTGGCATCAAGTTCACCGCTTTGTCTCCATACCATTTGACCTTCTTTATAAATCATTAAAGTAGGCAAACCTTTAATACGAAGCGCTTCAGCTAATTCCTGATTTTTATCCACATCAATTTTAATTACACGCGCTTTGTCTCCTAAAGCAGCTGCTACATGACGAATTACTTCATTCATAGCTACTGAAGGTTCATTCCACTCTGTAAAGAAATCGATTAGTACAGGTACTTGAGCATCGATAAGTTCTCCAAATTTTGACATAAATTGCAATTTATTAGTATCAAAAATATTAATTTTCACACGAAAATAATATACAAATGTAGCATTTTTACTGAATTACGCTACTTTTTCTCCTTTTTTTAGTTCAATAACCGTTATTTCAGGCATAATTCCTACTCTACCAGGGTAAGCATGGAAGCCAAAACCTCGATTTACATAAATGTATCTTCCTGCATTTTCGTATAATCCAGCCCATTGTTTGTAGACATATTGTACCGGACTCCATTTTATCCAACCCGGAATTTCTATCCCAAATTGAAACCCATGCGTATGACCCGAAAGCGTTAAATGATAATGATTGTCGTCGTGCTGAATTTTCTCATCCCAATGACTTGGATCGTGACTCATTACGATTTTAAAATCTTCTTTTGATAATCCTTTTGAAGCTAAATTCAAATCGCCACGCTCTCCAAATTTTCTTCCCCAGTTTTCTACACCAACGATTGCTAATTCTTGATTATCTTTTTTGATTTTTACATGTTCATTTAACAACAATTTGAAATCAATTTTATCATGAATCGCTTTGATGTTTTCAAAATTTTGGGCTTTATCTTGTTTTGATGGCCAATCCACATACTCTCCATAGTCATGATTTCCTAAAATGGAAAACTTTCCAAATTTGGGATTATGAATTCCTTTAAACGTATCAATCCATGGGTCCATTTCGGTAGCATGAGTATTTACAATATCACCAGTAAATAAAACCATATCTGAATTTTGTTCATTTATCAAATCAATCGCGTATTGAATTTTCTCTGCATCATCAAAACTTCCACTGTGAACATCTGAAATATGTGTAATCGTTGTTCCATCAAAAGCATCAGGTAAATCTAAAAAAAATAAGGTTTGTTTGATTACTTTAAAATTGTATTTACCAATAGTAATTCCGTATAAAAAAGAAGCAAACGGAATAGCAGCTATCCCTAAAGCAATCTGACTTACAAATCGCCTTCTTTCAGGTAAAAAACCTTCTGAACCGCTTTTGGTTATTACACCAAATAATCCTGCAAAAAAACGAATAATGTCTTCTCCAAATAAAATGATAGTCAACAATAATTTTGGTACATATAGCAATAACAACAAACCCATTGTCATCATGGTTTTTGGCGTTTGTCCTACTTTTCTATCAAAATGATATAACTGATAAACAATATAAGCTAAGGCAATAGCTGATGTTACATAATAAAAAATAAAAAACCACTTCGATTTAATCAAAGTCTTAAACGCCTGAAAAGCATAGATTTCCAGAATAACAACAAATACTAAAAAAACAATCCAACGAATCATTAGCTCTTTTTTTTGCAAAGTAACTACAACTTTGTCAATTCAATACGTATTTATTAAAATTTTAACGATAAAAAAAGGCTGTAAAACAAATTTGATTTACAGCCTTTTAAATTAATAACTAAAACTCTTTAAAATCCTAACCCAACAGCCATTGCAGTTACGTTTGGTGAAAAATTCACTACACGAGTTGCAGCACCAGTTGTTAAATTGATTCTGTAAACTGCTTGTGTTCCATCTACAGTTAAAATTGAGAATGCTTCATTACTATTTCCTCCAATATCAAAACCATTCATAGACGAAGCGGTTACACCTAAACTTCCTACTAAAACAAGCGTTCCGTTGTTTGGTGGATTTTGTAAATATAAATTATTGTTACTTGTGTCAATTACAAAAAGTTGTGTAGCAGTACTTTGCGCAAAATTATTAGTGTAAGCTGCAGCAGTAACAGACGGCGTTCCTGGATTTAAACTTCCATCCGTTGCTACAACCGTTCCTAAATCAGGGTGTAAACGTAAGTTTTGGCCTGTATTACTTACCAATCGAATTCTATCAACCGTTGGGTTAAAATCGAAACCAAAATCTTGTCCAGATAAAGTTGGATTTAATCCTGAACCTACCGCTGTTACTTGTCCGTTTGCTGTATTTATAGTTAATAATCTACTTTGATTCGTTACCGCATACAAAGCACCATTTGCTGGTCTAAAATCTAATCCAACAATTTGCTCACTAGCATTCATTCCTGTTAAAGCAATTGAATTTGAAGAACCTAGAAGAGGATGTATTCTATACAACATGTTAGAAGAGGAAGTTGCATAAGCAATTGGTTTTGATTTAAATGCTACTTCTACAATTTGCTGTGAAAAAGTTCCAATCCAAGTAGCTTTTCCAGACATTAAACTGATTGTATATAATCTTGATTCATTATTTTTATTATTCACTGCCATTGCATAGTTAGAATCTGTTAAAATATCCAATCCTCCAGTTCCTTCAAAATCTACTTCTAAAGCCCCAACAAGTTGTAAAGCTCCATCATTTGGCGGGTTTTGAAGATACAACTTATCAGTAGCATAATCAATATCATACAACATAGTTGCTATACTTCCCGCAAAACTGTTTGTATAACCAACCGCTTCAATTTTAGTATTCATAACACCATTGATACTTCCATCTGTCGCCACAACAGTACCTAACTCAGGATGCAGTCTTAAGTTTTGACCATTATTCGAAACCAAGCGAACTCTATCTACTGTTGGATTAAAATCAATTGAACTAGAAGTACCTTCGATCTGAGGTGTAAATGGAGCGGCTCCAATTGGTGTTGCCAAACCAGAAACTTCATTGATAATATACAAACGACTAGTAGAACCTAAACCATATAATTGACCCGTAGCAGGTCTGTAATCAATACTCAGAATGTTTTCTCCTGATTGTAATCCTGTTATTGTTAGATTGCGAATTGGAGCTTCCAAATTTCTAGCATTAAAATAGTAAATCTTATTGTCATTACTAAGAGCAGTAAAATTTACCAAAGGAGCCACTTCTGGCATTGGAGTTGGCTCTGGCTGAGGCATTGGAGCAGTATCGTCATCAGAACATGCTACAAAAATTGTCAAAAGACTCATCAGTAAAACTGATTTCACAGGTAATAAAATTTGTTTCATAATTAATTTGTTTTTCTTCACTTACGAAAAACATGAAATCATGGTTTTATTTTTCTGAGATTTTTTCTGAAGTAAACAAAAAAGTCCAAAAACACATATATTTTTATAACTTTGAAAAAATATAGAATACCATAATTATGTCACAAAAACGTCTTTTCCTTCTTGATGCTTACGCGCTTATATTTCGTGGGTATTATGCTTTTATAAAAAATCCTCGTATCAATTCGAAAGGAATGGATACTTCTGCCATTATGGGATTTATGAATTCTTTAATGGATGTAATTAAACGCGAAAAACCTGACCATTTAGCCGTAGCATTTGATAAAGGCGGAAGCGATTATCGTTTTGAAATGTACCAAGAATACAAAGCGCATCGTGACGAAACTCCAGAAGCGATTAAAATTGCAGTTCCCTATATTCAAGAATTATTGAAAGCGATGCACATTCCAATTATTGAAAAAGCAGGTTTTGAAGCTGATGATTTGATTGGAACTTTGGCTAAACAAGCCGAAAAAGAAGGTTTTCAAGTGTTCATGGTTACTCCAGATAAGGATTTTGCCCAATTGGTTTCGGAAAATATTTTCATGTACAAACCTGCCCGAATGGGAAATGACATCGAGATTTGGGGAATTCCCGAAGTCTTAGAAAAATTTGAAATCGAGCGTCCAGAACAAGTAATAGATTTCTTAGGAATGATGGGCGATTCTGCTGATAATATTCCAGGATTGCCTGGTGTAGGTGAAAAAACAGCTAAAAAATTCTTGGCGGAATACGGTACTTTAGAAAATTTATTAGCTAATACGCATCAACTAAAAGGTGCGATGAAAGATAAAATCGAAGCCAATAAAGAATTGGGGATTTTATCCAAAAAATTAGCGACTATCCTACTCGATTGTCCAGTGACATTTGATGCTGACGATTACGAATTATCAAAACCCGATGTTGAGAAAACCGATGCTTTGTTTCAGGAATTAGAATTCCGTCAAATGAAAGCGCAGTTTGATAAGTTATTTGGTTCCGGAAAAGAGTATGACGAAATTGACAGTAATGGCAATACTTCTGAAATTCAACAATCAATTAAAAAAGCTCCGGCTAAAAAATCAAACGAAGACCAATTCGATTTATTCGGATTTAGTGATGAATCGGATGAACCAACTGCGAATCATTCGTATTTTGCGACTTTAGAAAATACGACGCATTTCTACCAAATAGTTCAGGGCGATTTACCAATAAAATTGTTAATGCAGAATTTATTAAATCAAACTTCGGTTTGTTTTGACACTGAAACTACTGGAATTGACGCTTTGAATGCCGAGTTAGTAGGAATGTCATTCTCTTTCGAAAAAGGTAAAGGATTTTATGTTCCGTTTCCGGAAAATAAGGAAGAAGCCCAAACTTTAATTGAAAAATTCCGACCATTCTTCGAAAATGAAAACATCGAAAAAATCGGTCAGAACATGAAATACGATTTGAAAATTCTTTCAAATTACAACATTCAAGTCAAAGGAAAATTATTCGACACCATGATTGCGCATTATCTAATTAATCCAGATATGCGTCATAACATGGATGTATTATCAGAAACTTATTTGAAATATGCACCAAAATCGATTGAAACTTTAATTGGTAAAAAAGGAAAAAATCAATTATCAATGCGCGATGTTCCTTTGGAAGACATCAAAGAATATGCAACCGAAGATGCTGATATTACCTTCCAACTTAAGGAACATTTCCAACCGATTTTAGAAAAAGTAGGTACGAAAAAATTGTTTGACGAAATCGAAATTCCATTAGTTCCTGTTTTAGCCGATATGGAAAAAGAAGGCATTCGTTTGGATGTGGAATTCCTAAAAAGCATGTCGGTTGATATGCAAAAAGAAATCGATGCGTTTGAACAACAAATCTATGAAACCGCGGGTGAGAAATTCAATTTGGCTTCTCCAAAACAGTTGGGTGATATTTTATTCGACAAACTAAAAATTGGTGGCGCGAAACAAAAGAAAACCAAAACCGGTCAATATGCCACTGGCGAAGAAGTGTTGAGTTATTTGGCAAACGAACATCAAATTGTGCGCGATATTTTAGAATGGCGTCAAATGGTGAAATTGCAAAGCACTTACATTGATGCTTTACCAAATCAAGTTGATAAAAAAACGGGGAGAGTTCATACCGATTATATGCAAACGGTTGCCGCTACAGGTCGTTTGAGTTCGAATAATCCAAACTTACAAAACATTCCAATTCGCACCGAAAGAGGAAGACAAATTAGAAAAGCCTTCATTGCACGCGATGAAAATTATACGCTACTTTCTGCCGATTATTCTCAAATTGAATTGCGAATTATTGCCGCTTTATGTGGTGAAGAAAATATGATTAAAGCGTTTCAAAATCACGAAGATATTCACAAAAGTACGGCTGCAAAAGTGTTCAATGTGCCTTTAGACGAAGTAACAAAAGAGCAAAGAAGTCATGCGAAAACTGTAAACTTTGGGATTATTTATGGCGTATCGGCTTTTGGGTTGAGTAACCAAACCAACTTATCAAGAAAAGAAAGTGCAGAATTAATAGAAGCCTACTATCAAACGTATCCAAAATTAAAATCGTTTATGACTTCGCAAGTAGATTTTGCTAGAGAACACGGTTATGTAGAAACCATTTCAGGAAGAAGACGTTATTTAAAAGACATCAACTCAGCCAACGCAATTGTTCGTGGTGGTGCGGAACGAAATGCGGTGAATGCGCCAATTCAAGGTTCGGCTGCAGATATTATCAAAATTGCCATGATTAACATTCACAAAAAACTGACTTCGGAAAATTGGAAATCAAAAATGCTATTGCAAGTACATGACGAATTAGTATTTGACGTGCATAACTCCGAATTAGAAAAAATCCAACCGATGATCAAACACGAAATGGAAAACGCTTTCAAAATGGCTGTTCCGTTAGATGTGGAAATTGGATTGGGTAAAAATTGGTTAGAAGCGCATTAATTAGTGGACAGTTGCAGTTGGCAGTTTGAATGGTTTTGTCATTTTGAAGGAGGAGAAATCTCGTAATATTAGAATTAAATGAAGTATTTAGTATTTTTTATAAAATTTATTTTTTTTCTTCTAATTTCATATTTTGTAATTGGAACAATTATCATTAATATCACAGGTCAAACAGGAATAAATAAAACCGTTGGTTGGGCTTGGGATTTGACTAGTCTTATTATTCCACTTTCAATAATTTATTTTTCAACCTATTCTACATTGTTTATATTGAAAATTAAAACCAATATGTTGTTCTCAATATTAAGTATCCTTTTGCTTTTATTTTCTGTTTTATTCCAAAACTATATTATTGTTTTCTTCTTAATAAGCTTTTTGATTTTTTTATCAAACGTTATTTTTTCCATTTATCTGAAATTGAAATCTCCAAAATAAAACCTCAAACCCGATACGTCTCAAAACCTATCGGGTTTATTTTTTTAAAACATTTTGCCATTTCAAATAATATTTAGATATTTGTCTAAATATTTAAATTAATATGAACGCAATTTTCAAAGCCTTAAACGACGAAACCAGAAGAGATATTCTGGAATTGCTGCGCAAACAGGAAATGACGGCTGGCGATATTGCGGATCAATTTCATATTTCAAAACCTAGTATTTCGCATCATTTGGATATTTTAAAACGTGCCGATTTAGTCACAAGCGAAAAAAAAGGACAATTTGTAGTCTATTCTTTAAACACTACAATTGTTGACGACATTTTAAAATGGATTATTACTCTAAAAAAATAAAGTATGGAAAAGTTGAAAAAAGAAATTCCGTTTTTAGCAATTGCTTTAATTCCTTTTGCTTATCTGATTTACATTTGGAATCGTTTACCAGAAAAGGTTCCAATGCATTGGAATGGCGCTGGAGAAATTGATCGTTATGGCGATAAAAAAGAACTTCTTGTAATGTTATTTATGCTAGTTGGAATCACCTATTTTGTTTTCCTAATTATTCCTTCTATTGACCCAAAACAAAAATTACAAAACATGGGCAACAAATTGAATAATTTACGAATGATTCTCACTTTATTCATGTCGGGTTTAGCGGTTTTTATTTTGTACAGTGTGCAACAAAAAAACAGTAATCCTGGATTTGTGTTTGCCATTATTGGCTTGCTTTTTGCTTTCTTAGGTAATTATTTCAAAACCATAAAACCAAATTACTTCATTGGGATAAAAACACCTTGGACGTTAGAAAACGAAGAAGTTTGGAAAAAAACGCATGAATTGGGCGGAAAATTATGGTTCGTTGGCGGACTTTTAATGGCGCTGACTTTTGTGTTACCAAATGAAATGCAACTGTATACTTTTTTAGGAATTACTGCCGTTATTAGTATTGTTCCGATTGTATATTCGTATTTAGAATTCAAAAAAATCAAAAATCAGTAACAAAATAAAATCTCAACTACTAATTAGAAAAACAGAAATGCCATGAAAAAATTACTTCTTTTTGTATTTGCTTTTTCGAGTTTTGCTTTTGCACAAGATAAATTCACTAGAATTGATAGTTTATTGAACTATTTAAACGAAAACAACAAATTCATGGGTTCGTTAACCATTCGCGAAGGAGAAAATGTGGTTTTCAGTAAAGCCTATGGTTTTGCCGATGCTGAAAAAAACATAAAAGCCGATCGATTAACACGCTATAAAATAGGTTCGATTTCTAAAACTTTTACAGCTGTGATGGTAATGCAATTGATTGAAGAGAAAAAACTAACCTTGCAAACCAAATTGAATCGTTTTTATCCAAAAATGCCTAATGCAGAAAAGATTTCGATTTACGATTTATTACACCATAGAACCGGAATTGTTGATTACATAAACCAAGATTCTACATTTCATAAAGTGTTAGATAAAAAACATTCTAAAGAAGATATTTTAAAAGTAATTACATCTTACGAACCTGTTTTTGAGCCTGGAAGTAAATATCAATATAGCAATTCTAACTTTTTTATTTTAGGCTGTATCATCGAAAAGTTAACTAAAAAATCCTATGCCGAAAACTTACAAAATAGAATCGTTAAAAAAGCTGAATTAGGAACTTACGAAAGCAAAACCGAAATGACAGCTAAAGGCGCGGTTACCAATAAAACTTTCGTTCCAACCACGTATTATAAAGAAGAAGCAACAAATACAGCGTACAAAGAAAGTTATTCCTATTATTTTGATGGAACGAATTGGGTAAAATCGTTAGAAAATCACAATTCAATTCCATTTTCTTCTGGCGGAATTACTTCTACGACTGCTGATTTGACTAAGTTTATTTATGCTCTTTTTAATGGAAAATTAGTTAGCCCGACTTCTTTAGAACAAATGAAAGAAATTAAAGAAGGTTATGGAAAAGCGTTGATTCAGTTTCCTTTTGGCGAAAGACGTTTTTATGGTCATGGTGGAAGAATTGAGAATTTCAGTTCGATGTTAGGTTATTATCCAACCGAAAAATTGAGTTTTTCTCTAATATCTAATGGCGATAATTATGTTCAAAACGATATCATCATTGGAATTTTGAGTATTTATTATAAAATGCCGTTTCCGTTTCCTCAATTCATGAAAATGGATAAAGCAGAATTAGCAAAATTCACTGGAACTTATGCTTCAAAAGACATTCCTTTAAAAATTACCGTTTCTGAAAAGAATGGCGAATTATCAGCACAAGCAACAGGACAAGGCGCTTTTCCTTTGACATTCAAAGAAGAGAAGACTTTCGTTTTTGCCGCTGCTGGAATTGAGATGGTATTTGGAGATAACTCTTTCGTTCTAAATCAGGGCGGAATGAAATTTAACTTTACAAAAGAATAAAGATGCAGAATACCATCGCTACCATCAAAAGCATTACCAATAGCAAATATCTCGATATCATTGGAGTGGTTTTGGTGGTGGGCGTTTCAGTGTATTTAGAATATTACAAAACTACTTACGATTTTAGTTTTAACGGAAAGAATTACTCGTTTTACTTGGGTTATTTTTCTATTCTAAACACCTGCTTATCCATGATGGCGACTCGATTGGTCACCAAGAAAAACAATATTGGGAATTTAATCAGCACATGCAACACCTTATTAAGTGGAAGTATCGATTATCTTTTAGGAAATATTGGTGCGATTTTAACCTATCCCGTTTCGTTTTTTGGAAACTATTTTGCGTTCCGAATTTGGAAAAAGAAACAATATTTGAATGCGATTGATGGCATCTTTTTCCGAAATATGGCAATTGGCTTACTGCTTTCGTTAGTATTGAATTACATTGCTTTCACTACGTTTTCAGACAAAGCGATTGATTGGAAATTATTCTTCGCCATAGCTATTCCAGCCGGAATTAGTTTTGGCGGCACCTTTAATATAGGAAGAATGTATCCTGATAATTGGATCAATTGGCAAGTGTATAATTTATTCAAAATTGTACAAAATGTAATGCTGATGAACATTGCCAACACTGCAAAATACGTGTTTTATATGTTCAATGCGATTTTGGGTTATATTACTTGGAAGGATGATAAAGCGAGGCAACTATAACCTTCTTGTAGATTCTCTCTGACGCAACTCTGTTTTAATCACCACGGTTTGCGGTTGGTAAAACTCGTCTTTAGAATTCAATTTGTGAATTAATAATTCGGCTGCTTTTGCTCCAATTTCTGGCGCGTGTTGGCTCACGGTTGACAAACTCGGCGTTAATCGTCTTGACCAAACACCATCAGCAAAACCAATAATATTTAATTCTTCAGGAATTTTAATTCCTTGTTTCAGTGCCATTCGCATCGTCATGGTGGAACTGTGTTCGTCTAAAGCAAAAACAGCATCCATTTTTTTTGAGGAAATTAATTTTTGTAATCTCACATCAAAATCTTCAATAGCGGTTTCAAGAATAATTAACTCTTCGTCAATTGGCATATTAGCATCTGTAAGGGCTTTTTTATAGCCTTCAAATCGTAATTTTCCAACACTCAAATTATTTACAGTAGAGAGCAAGGCGATTTTTTTACTTCCTAATTTAATTAAATGCGTTGTAGCATCATAAGCCGAATCAAAATCATCCACCACTACTTTATCACAATTAATACCATCGGCAACTCTATCAAACAAAACGATAGGTGTTCCACTATTCATAATATCCTTAAAATGTTTGTAATCTTTTAAAGATTGTGTTTCTTCGGCAATAGCCACAATAAAACCATCGATAGTTCCATTGTTTAGCATGTCCATTACTTGTTGTTCTTTATTGAAAGATTCGTTTGAAATTCCAGTAATCACATTATATCCTTTTTCTAAAGCTATTTTTTCAATTCCACTAAAAACTTTCGCAAAAAATGGATTTAGGATATTAGGAATAATTACACCTATAGTATTTGTACGTTGATTTTTTAGATTCTTGGCTATACTATTTGGTTTGTAATTCTTTAAAGCAGCATACTCTTGAATTTTAATCTTAGTAGCTTCACTAATTTCTGGGCTATCACTTAATGCTTTAGATACAGTAGAAATTGATACGCCAAATTCGAGAGCTATTTGTTTTAGAGTTGCTTTTGCTTTCATAGATAAAAGTTAAGAGGTAAAAATAGTGTATTTGTGTAATTTAAAAAAACAACTTTAAATGAATTTTAAGTTAAGTGAATGATGAATAACAAATTAGAAAAAATAATATTTTCAAAAAGGGGTTTGCAATTCTAATAAATAGTTGTACTTTTGCACTCCCTTTATTGGGAATGGAATGTTTAATTTAAATTAATTATTGTGAACACATTAAGCTACAAAACAGTATCAGCCAACAAAGCAACTGCAGATAAGCAGTGGATTGTTGTGGACGCTGAAGGGCATAACTTAGGTCGTTTATCTACAAAAGTAGCGATGCTTTTAAGAGGTAAATACAAACCAAGTTATACACCGCACGTTGACTGTGGGGATAACGTAATTGTTATCAACGCAGAAAAAATCAACCTTACTGGTAACAAGTTAGATGACAAAACGTACATCAGACACACAGGTTACCCAGGAGGTCAAAGAAGTTTAACTGCTAGAGTAATGCAACAAAAAAACCCTGCATTATTAGTAGAAAAAGCTATCAAAGGAATGTTACCTAAAAACAAATTAGGTGCTGAATTATTCCGCAATTTAAATGTATATATAGGTTCTGAGCACAAACATGCGGCTCAATCACCTAAAACCGTTAACCTAAACGATCTTAAGTAATGGGAGTTATTCACAAAATCGGTAGAAGAAAATGCGCTGTTGCACGTGTTTATGTTTCAGAAGGAACAGGTAAAATCACTGTAAACAAAAGAGAATTCACTAACTACTTCCCAACTGCAACTTTACAGTACAAAGTTATGCAACCAATGTCTATGACAGAAAATGCATCAAACTTTGACGTTAAAGTAAACGTATATGGTGGTGGTTCGACAGGACAAGCAGAAGCTGTGAGAATGGCTATTGCAAGAGCAATGTGTGAAGTTGAGGCTGAAAACAGAGCTATCCTTAAACCAGAAGGATTATTAACAAGAGATCCTAGAATGGTTGAACGTAAAAAATTCGGTCAGAAAAAAGCACGTAAGAGATTCCAATTCTCGAAACGTTAATATTCGATATTTATCAGAATATATTTTCAGATTTATTTTTACAATTAAAATTGAATTAAAAACAAAGTTGTCGATATTCCTTGTAAAAAGGGAATTAGTTTAGCATCTAAATGAAGCCTAAAGCCTAAAGCTTAAAGCTTAAAGCCCAACGGAACATTGCTAATCACGGAACGTAAACTATTACACAATGGCAAACAAAATTGACGTTAAAGAGTTATTAGAAGCAGGTGTACATTTCGGACACATGACTCGTAAATGGGATCCAAACATGGCTCCTTACATTTATATGGAGCGTAATGGTATTCATATCATTAACCTATATAAAACTGCAGCTAAAATTGAAGAAGCTAACGAAGCTTTGAAAAAAATCGCTGCATCTGGTAGAAAAGTATTATTCGTTGCTACCAAAAAACAAGCAAAAGATATCGTTGCTGAGAAAGCAGCTGCATGTAACATGCCTTACATCACTGAAAGATGGCCAGGTGGTATGTTAACTAACTTCGTAACTATCCGTAAAGCTGTTAAAAAAATGGCTTCTATTGATAGAATGAAGAAAGACGGTACTTTCATGACTTTATCTAAAAAAGAAAGATTACAAGTAGATCGTTTACGTGCTAAATTAGAGAAAAACTTAGGTTCTATTGCTGACATGTCTAGACTTCCAGCAGCTCTTTTTGTAGTAGACGTTAAAGCTGAGCATATTGCAATTAAAGAAGCACAAAAATTAAACATTCCAGTTTTCGCAATGGTAGATACGAACTCGGATCCACGTCCAATTGATTTCGTAATTCCTGCTAATGATGATGCTTCTAAATCTATTGATAAAGTTTTATCTTTAGTATCTGCTGCTTTAATCGAAGGTCTTTCTGATAGAAAAGTTGAAAAAGACGAATTACCAGCTAAAGAAGTAGAAGCTACTGAAGCTCCTGCTACTGAAACTGAAGCATAAATAAATTAAATTCCAAGAATTAAATTCCAAATTCCAAACTTGTTCTAACCATTCGTTAGCAATTTAGTAAAATTGGAATTTGGGATTTAGTAATTGGGATTTTTTACTTTTATAAACAACAAATAAAAAAAATACAAAATGGCAAATATTACTGCTGCAGACGTAAATAAATTAAGAACTATCACTGGTGCTGGAATGATGGATTGCAAGAAAGCATTAGTGGAAGCAGAAGGAGATTTCGATTTAGCTATCGAAAACTTAAGAAAAAAAGGTCAAAAAGTAGCTGCTAACCGTTCAGATAGAGAATCTACTGAAGGAGCTGCTGTTGCTGTTATCAATGCTGATAATACTGCTGGAGTTGCAATCACTTTAAACTGTGAAACTGACTTCGTAGGTAAAAATGAAGCATTCGTAAAATTAGCAAACGATTTAGCTAACCAAGCGTTAAACTTCGCTACTAAAGAAGAATTATTAGCTTCTGATTTCAACGGAATTACTGTTGCTGAGAAATTAATCGAGCAAACAGGAGTTATCGGAGAAAAAATCGAAATCGGTGCTTTTGAAAGATTAGAAGGTGCATTTGTTGGATCTTACATCCACGCTGGTAAAATTGCTACTTTAGTAGCTTTATCTGCTAACGTTGCTGGTGCTGACGAAGCTGCTAAAAACGTTGCAATGCAAGCTGCCGCTATGAACCCAATTGCTTTAAACGAAGCTGGTGTTGATGCTGCAATCATTGAAAAAGAAATCGAAATCGCTAAAGAGCAATTAAGAGCTGAAGGTAAACCAGAAGCAATGTTAGATAACATTTCTAAAGGAAAAATCCAACGTTTCTACAAAGACAATACTTTAGTAAACCAAGATTACATCAAAGACAGTTCTATGAGTGTTGCTGCTTACATTAAATCTGTAGACGCAAACTTAACTGTTACTGGATTTAGTAGAGTTGCTTTAGGATAATCCTATTCTAAACTAATAAATACAAAACCTTAATTCTTTAACAAGAGTTAAGGTTTTTTTCTTTTTAAAATACTGTATATTTGGGGTAAACGAAAAAAGAAAATAGCTTTGAAAAAAATTGCTCTTCTATTAGCCCTTGTATCAGCTTCATTATTTGCTCAAGAAAAAAAATACCAAAGTTTATTGTGGGAAATTAGCGGTAATGGTTTGCAAAAAAAATCATACGTTTACGGTTCTATGCACGTAAGTGATAAAGTTTCCTATCATTTATCGGATAATTTTTTTAAACATCTTCAAGAGGCAGATATCATTGCCAATGAAAGCGAACCAAGAACTTGGACAACGCTATTCGATTTGTTTAGCTTTTACAGTCAGTATGCCAATCAAGGAAAGTTTTATACTAATTTTTATATTCAACCTATTGAAAAAGATAATTTATATCCACTTTTCAGAAGCAGCAATTACAACTTAATAAGCCTTCTTACACGAACAAACGAGGCGCAAAAAGACTATCAAGAAGAAACCTATCTAGATATGTTTATCTACAGGACAGGTAGAAAATACAACAAAAGAACTGTTGGTTTAGAAGACGTAAAAAAATCAACTTTAAACATTATGATGGCACAAGCCAAAATGGATGAAAGCGAAGTAGATAAAAATCGTCAAGCTATTTTAAAATTATTAAAAAACAAACCCTACGACCAAGCGCTTAACGATTATTACAGAGAAAAAGACTTAGACATGATTGATTCGTTAACCATGTTAAGCTCTCCAAAGTCGTTTTTAAAAGCCATGCTTTTTGACCGAAACATAGAAATGGTTAAGAACATGGATTCAATCATGAAAACAGGAAGTTTATTCAGTGCCATTGGAGCGGCTCACTTACCAGGCCCAAAAGGTGTTATCGAATTACTTCGCGCTAAAGGATATAAAGTCACTCCCGTTTTTGGTAATTATACTGAAAAAGGAAAAGCAACCAAAAAACAAATTGAAGAATACTTTACCAAACCTGAATTAAAAAATAGAGCAACGGCAGACGGTATGATTTCCTTGCCTTTATTTGAAATTGTACTTGAAAACGGCGAAGATTTAGAATCGCCTGACTTAGTAAATGGCGGTTATGTAAATGTAAAAAGAAAACTCCTAAACGATTTCTTAAACAAGAAAAATAAAACATTTAATGTCAAAACATTAGACAGTTTATTTTATGAAAATATTCCAGGGGAAATTCTAGAAAAAAAATCATTTCAAGAAAAAAATTACTGGGTCTACGATATTAAAAGTAAAACCAAAACAGGCAACGCACAACGTTATCGCTATTATATAACACCACTAGAAATTATAACAGTAATTATGGGTGGCGAAGGCGATTATGTAAGACGTTTTGAAGAAGATATTTTTTCTAAAATCGAGATAAAAACCAGTAAAAATACTTGGGAAAAAATTAGTCCAATAAAAGGAAATTTTGAAGTTCAAGTTCCAGCTTACAATACTTACACTGGAAATAAAAACAACGGCAAAGACAACTCCGACATTGCTATTACGGCTTTAGATGAAAAGAAAAAATGCTTTTACTTTTTAATCGAAAAAACACTTTCTGAAATTGATAATTTAGAAAATTCAGAATACGAATTAAAACGAATTCATCAAGAATTTTATGCCCAACACGAATTAGATTCTACAGAAACTAAATTCAATAAAGAACGAATTGCTTTCTTTTCAAAATCGAATATAGAAAACAGAGAGATTCAACTAAAATCGCAATTAAACGGCAATAAATATTACCTTTTAGGAACAGTAAATGCAGAAGATGCAGATACCAAACGTTTTTTCGATTCATTTGAAATTAAACCTTCATTAGAATCTGAAAGTTATAGAATATTCCGTGATACGACGAATCATTTTAGTATTGAAATTCCTGAAAAACAAAACGAGCACTTAGACTTCTTAGTAGAAAGAGAACTTCAAAACGGTAGCAAAAAGAAAAATCATTTTACGACACAATCTAAAAACTATCAATTTTTAGGAAGTAATGGTTCAATAATACAACTTAACTATTACAAATATCATCGTTATGAGACTGAAAAATCAATTGATTCTATTTGGAAAAATTATCGTAAACAAATCATAGGTGATGTAACTACAAATGAAACTCCTGCAGATATTGAAGGTGATAACGAAGTAATTGAAGTGCCAATTGTTGAAGAAGACCTTAATTTAGCTTCTGATTATATGTTTTCAGATTGGGATAAAAAACTATTCTCAAAAGATGAAAAACTAAAGATTATTGACGAAAAAATTAGTTACGACAAAGACAAAAATGTACATACTTTTGAAGCAATGGTTTCAAAACCAAGTTCAAAACAAGCTATTAAATACAAATTATTACTGAATGGAAATACCATTTATGAGCTATCTACATTGGTTTCTAAAAACTATGATAACAAAGATCCTTTTGTAGAAAAAACATTCCATTCTATTACTTTACAAAACAAAAAAACAGAGAACATTTTAGAAAATAAAATGGACTTATTTTTAAGCGATGTTAGAAGTAAGCACGATAGCATTCGTTATTCTGCCTTAAAATCGATTGATTATTTAACGATAGAAAAAGAGGATTTCCCAAAGTTTAAAACCTTCTTAAATACTTTTAAATTTAGAGATGATGAAACTGAAATTCTTGGGGAATTATATGAAAAATTAGGACGAATTAAATCGCCTGAAGTTATTACCTATTTAGAAAATGCTTACAAGAAAGAAAATACAAATACGGTTATTCAATTTGCTGTTTTAAGAGCGTTAACCTTTCAAAAAAGTAAAGAAGCCTACAAGAAAATGCAAGAACTACTAGAATATGATTTGCCTATTTCAGACAATGAATATGAAATTATAGGACTTTTTAATCATTTTGAAGAAGACTTAGAAAACAGTCAGGTTTTGTTTCCAAACATTTTTCAATATTACAGTATTAAAGAGTTTCATGAGCCTATCGTATCTTTTACACGTCAGCTTTTAATAAAAAATCACGGCAATGCAAAAAAATTAAAATCGTACAAAAAAATGATTTTAACCAATGCAAAGCTAGAATACAAACGATTAGCCAGCTGGAAAAGCAAACAGAACTTTAAAAATAAAGACGAGGACGAATACTATGAAAAAGATGAAGCTCCGATAGAAGATTTTATAAGTTATTATACTATTTTATATCCGTTTAAGGCCGAAAAAGATGTGTCAGAATTATTTAAAAAAGCAACCGATTTAAGAATTGAAGAATTGGATTTAGCATTTGCTGAAGTACAACTGGAAAAAACCAATCAAGTTGATTCTCAAACAATGGATAGCGTTCTTGAAAATGAGAAAATTCAGTTTAAAGGGTTTTTAATGCTGCATCACATGAAGCAAAATTCGTATTTAACAAAATATGACGCAAAAACTATTGCCATGGATGCCGATATTTATTTTGAAGACATCGATAAGAAAAAAGACTCATTGTCCTTCTATGATGCTAAGGAAATTAGATTTAATGGTAAAAAAATCACGTATTTCTTCTTCAAGAAAATCAACATCGAAGAGAATTCATACAATACCAATCAACAAAAAATTAGTGGCATTGCATTTATAACAGAAAATGGAAAAATCAATATAAAGGAATATTGTAAACTAAATGCCAAAACCTATTTAGAAGAAAAAGAAATTGATGCAATAATTAAAAGCATGATTGACGAATCGTTAAATGATAATCACAGAAGAGCCTCTTATGGCAAACTTAAAAACGGAAATCAACTTTCTGTTGAAGATTATTTAGAAGAATATTAATATGTTTCAAAGAAGAAAAGATATCATCTACGTTGTTTTAGCTGGGATTTTTATTACCAATGCTTTAGTAGCGGAATTAATTGGAGGAAAATTAATTTACATAGGAGATGTTGTAATGAGTTTGGGGATTTTACCTTGGCCAATAGTTTTCATCACAACCGATTTAATCAATGAATATTTTGGTGAAAAAGGAGTAAAAAAACTATCTTTTATAACAGCTGGATTAATTGCCTACACCTTTTTCTTATTACTAATTGGACTTCAAATTCCAGCAGTAAAAGGCGATGGCTTGATAACCGACGAACAATTCACTGCTGTTTTCGGGCAAAGCATGTGGATTATTGTGGGAAGTATTACGGCTTTTTTAGTTTCCCAATTAATTGATGTTACCATTTTCCATTTTGTCAAAAACCGAACAGGAAAAAAGATGATTTGGTTAAGAAGTACGGGTTCAACTGTAATTTCGCAACTTTTCGATAGTTTCATTGTACTCGGAATTGCCTTTTGGTTACCCGGAAAAATCGATACTAAAATGTTTATTGCATCTGCATTAACAGGCTATACAGTGAAGTTGTTAATTGCTATTGGATTAACACCTTTAATCTATCTAGGTCATTATTTAATAGAAAAATATTTAGCAAAAGATGGAAAATAAAACCCGTTGCGCTTGGTGCGAAAAAGACGATTTATATAGAAATTATCACGATAACGAATGGGGAAAGCCAGTTTATGATGACGCCACCATTTTCGAATTTTTGATTTTAGAAACCTTTCAAGCAGGATTGAGTTGGTACACAGTTTTAGCTAAAAGAGAAAATTTCAGAAAAGCATTTGACAATTTCGATTTAATGAAAATTGCAAATTATTCAGAAGACAAAATGGATGCATTAGCCGAAGATGCCGGAATTATTCGAAACAAATTAAAGATTAAAGCTACGGTTACCAATGCACAAGCTTTTATAAAAGTACAAGAAGAGTTTGGGACGTTTTCTAAATATATTTGGGGATTTGTAGATGGGAAACCCATAGACAATCAACCTAAAACCTTAAGTGAAGTTAAAGCTACTACTCCAATTTCAGATGCTTTAAGCAAAGATTTAAAAAAACGCGGATTCAAATTTGTAGGCTCAACAGTTATGTACGCCCATATGCAAGCTACTGGAATGGTAAACGATCATGTAACAAGCTGTTTTACAAGAAGATAATCCAAAAAATATGATTAAATTTAAATAAAAAAGGGTATTTCAACGATAAAAAAATGTAGTTAAACAAATATTTTTATAATACAATTCCAAATCAACAATTTGTGCGTAATTTTAATTTATTAACCAATAAATTACTTGGATATGAAACAAAAAATGATGTTATTCGGATTGGCATTAATTGCCTTTGTATTTATCAGTTCATCTGAAACTGATAATAAATCAAATGAAAAAGTTGTTGTTTGTCACATTCCGCCTGGAAACCCTGAAAACGCCCATGAAATAGTAATCAGTAGTAATGCTGTGCCAGCTCATTTAGCTCATGGCGATAAATTAGGACCATGCAGTTGTACATGTAATGACGAGTAAGAAAACTATTAGAAATTTCACAAAATTCTTTTAAAGAGATAAAATGATTTTGTGAAATTTCTAATAAAAAAATAGCTATTTTTACGGAACATTAAAGACAATTTGGTAGTCTTTTATATTAAAAAAGAACTACCATACTTTTTCACAAAACCATAGAAACTTAGATTTAGTAACTTAACTAAAATTATAATCAAGGGGGAAAAGGAATGTTTTACAAGAAAGCAGCAAAATGAGCAACGACCCACTTCACGGAAAATCTTTAAAAACGATTGTAGAACAATTAGTTGCTTTTTATGGTTTTGATACTTTGGCAGAACTTATTAACATTAACTGTTTTAAGGAAAATCCATCTGTAAATTCAAGTTTAAAATTCTTAAGAAAAACCGATTGGGCAAGAAAAAAAGTGGAAGAATTGTATGTTAAAACATTGCCAAAGTTTTAACCTTTCAACACCATCAAAAAATCTTCTCTATCAATCTCTACACAACCTAAACTTGCTAAATGATCGTTGTAGACTTGGCAATCTAACAAATGATAATTGGCTAATTCCAATTGTTTTGCCAATGCAATGAAAGCTAATTTACTTGCATTTGGCACTTTTGAAAACATACTTTCACCACAAAAAACATGACCTAAATCAACACCATACAATCCACCAACTAATTCATCATCTTGCCAAACCTCAACACTTTTTGCGATGCCTAATTCATCTAATTTGCAATAGGCTTCTACCATGTTATCTGTAATCCAAGTGCCTTGTTGATCTTTTCTAGAAATCTTTTTACAGTTTAAAATTACGTCTCTAAAAGCGGTATTGAAGGTAACTTTAAATTTTCTTTTATTGATGATATTTCGCATGCTTTTTGAAATCTTCAAATCTTCAAAAAACAAAACCATTCGCTCTGGTGGACTCCACCATAAAATAGGCTCATCATCTTCAAACCATGGAAATATTCCTGATTTATAAGCCAAAAGTAATCGCTCTGGAGACAAATCGCCTCCAACAGCTACAATCCCTTCAGGAGAAGCCATTTCTATTGGGGGGAAATATAATTCTTTGGTTAAAAAATACATTTTTTGAGAAAAAAGAGGAAAGAAGAAAGAGAAAAGAAAAAACCATTCTTACTTTATTCTGAATGGTTTCTTTGTTCTTGACTCTCTTCTATAATTTATTAAAAAGGTAAATCGTCGTGTTCTTCTTCGTTAAAGTTAGTTGCAGGTTCAAAAGCAGCTGCTGGTGGCATTGGTGGCATTTGAGGTGCTGCCGCTGGAGCTTCTGCTTGTACTTTTTCAATTCTCCAACCTTGGATAGAGTTAAAATATTTAGTTTCTCCTTGTGGATTAACCCATTCTCTTCCTCTTAAATTGATAGACACTTTAACTTGCTCTCCAACACTATAATTGTTTAACAAATCTGTTTTATCTTGTGCAAACTCAATCAAAATGTGTTGAGGATATTGCTCTTCTGTAGTCACTACAAGCTCTCTTTTTTTGAAAGAAGCACTTACTTGTTGTACAGGATTAATTAATTTTACTCTTCCTAAAACTTCCATAATACTAAAATTTATTTTTTTGCTAATAACAACTTCCAAGCATCAATAGCTCTTCCATTATCTACATACTCTTTTGCTTTTTGAAATTTTGTATCCAAATCATCAGCACTTAAAACGGCTTTGACTTCAAAATTTTCTTTTACAAATATAGCAATTTCTTCTTCGGTTGGGATATTTTCTATATTTCCTAATCTTGCTAAATCATTCCCTGTAAAATAGCCACTTTCTTTGATAAAATCTGGAATCATATCTACTCCAATTCCTAAAGTAGTTAATGGTTTTTCAACTTCAAACATACCTACATTTGAACGACTGTACCAATTAGCTCCCATTCGGGCAACCAAGTCGATTTTGTGTTGGTCTATCATTCCATTTGCATCTAAAATAGCTTCGTTTATATGAATTTTTACCACTTCACAAATCACCAAATTTCCTGCTCCACCTTGGTCTCCTAATGCAATTACATCGTTAATCTTACATTCAAATTGCACCGGACTTTCCGCAACACGAAATGGTTTTACTTTATCCGATTTTAACATCGTAAATCCAGCTTTTTCAAACTCATTCACGCCATCTGGATATTCCGTACTTGATAATGACATTTGTTCTACGATGTCGTAATTCACAACATTAATCACAACTTCTTTTGTGTTTTGAGCGTTGATTAACGTGTGTTTTGTAGTATTATCACGCACTCGTCTTGCTGGCGAAAAAATTAAAATAGGTGGATTAGAACTGAATACATTAAAGAAACTAAATGGCGATAAATTTGGATTTCCATTACTATCCATAGTACTGGCAAAAGCTATAGGTCTTGGCGCTACGGCACTTTGTAAATATCCTTGTAATTTTGCTGGCGCTATTTCTTTTGGATCGATGCTTAACATGTTGAAACTATTTTTTACAAAGATAACAAACAATTACAAGTTCAATTACAAGAATAAACATCAAATTAAAAAGGATTTTAGTATTTTTACTTCAAATACGAATACATGCAGTTTTCAGAAAGGCGAAATCTTACGCGTTGGTTTATCATAGTAGCATCTTTTTTCATTGTAATCTTAATACTTTGGAATACCTATAACTTTTTCCAAATTTTTAAAAACGAAGAGCGAGCAAAAATGGAGTTTTGGGCAAGTGCGCAAAAAACGTTAGCTAATGCCAATGAATTTACAGATATTGAATTACCATTCCAAATCATCCAAAACAATACTACAATCCCAATGATTGTAACAGATAGTAAAGATTCCATTATAAGCCACAACAATATTGAGGACGCAATTGCAAATGATACTGCTGCGTTAAAAAAATATTTCAATTCGATAAAAAACGACAACCAACCCATAAAAATGCAACTTTCGGAGAAAAGCTATCAGTTGGTTTATTATGGAAACTCGCCTTTATTAAATAAATTAAAATATTATCCTGTTGCTTTATTATTGATTATTATTCTGTTTGGTGCTGTAGTGTATAATTTTTATCGTGCTACCAAAATGGCGACACAAAACAAACTTTGGGCAGGAATGGCAAAAGAGACGGCACATCAAATTGGGACTCCTTTATCGTCTTTAATTGGATGGTTGGAAATTTTAAAATTAGACAATGTTGAAGAAAGTACCATTGTAGAAATAGAAAAAGACATTACTCGATTGCAAACCATTACAGATAGATTTTCAAAAATTGGAAGCGAACCTGTCTTAGAAAAAAGAGATATAATTGAAGATACTAAAAACACAGTTGATTATTTACAAACTAGAGTTTCTCAGCAAGTAAATTTTTATTTTAAGGCACCTCAACACCCCGTATTTGTCGAAATTAATCCTGCATTACACAGTTGGACTATTGAAAATTTAGTTAAAAATGCCATTGACGCCATGAAGGGAAAGGGTAGTTTGAATATTGTAATTTCAGAATTAGAAGATATGGTAAAAATCAGTATTTCAGATACTGGAAAAGGAATTCCCAAAAACCAATTCACTAAAGTTTTTGAACCTGGGTTTACCACTAAAAAACGCGGTTGGGGATTAGGATTATCATTAACTAAACGAATTGTTCAAGAATACCACAAAGGAAAAATTAAAGTAGTTCATTCTGAAATTGGAAAAGGAACTACCATGCAGATTAGTTATAAAACAACATAAAAAAATCCCGAATGAATCGGGATTTAATTTTTATAAGTTGGAAGCGATTTGCTTGGCTAACTCTTGAAATTCTTCAGGTGTTAAAATGGTTTTTCTTTGAAAACGCATATCATCCATATCTTGAAGTGGAATTAAATGTACATGAACATGTGGCACTTCTAATCCTACAACAGCAACTCCAATACGTTTGCATTCAACCGATTTTTCAATAGCCTTTGCTACTTTTCTAGAAAACTTCATTAATCCTAAATAATGCTCTTCTTCCATATCAAAGATTTTATTAATCTCTTGTTTTGGAATACAAAGTGTGTGTCCTTTGGCGTTAGGATTCACATCTAAAAAAGCCAAATAATTTTCATCTTCAGCAATTTTATAACAAGGAATTTCTCCGTTTACTATTTTAGTAAAAATACTAGCCATTTTAAATAAATTATTAGTCTCTTGTAATTTCTAAAACATCAAATTTTAACACACCGTTTGGAACATTAATTTCCGCCACTTCTCCAACAGATTTTCCAAGTAGACCTTTCCCAATAGGAGAAGTTACTGAGATTTTTCCTGTTTTTAAATCGGCTTCACTTTCAGCTACTAATGTGTACTTCATTTCCATACCATTAGCTTGATTTTTAATTTTAACAGTAGACAATACCAATGCTTTTGACAAATCTAATTGCGACTCATCAATTAAACGAGCATTTGCCACTAACTCTTCCATTTTAGAAATTCTCATTTCTAATAAACCTTGCGCTTCTTTTGCTGCATCATACTCTGCATTTTCAGATAAATCTCCTTTATCTCTAGCTTCTGCAATTGCTTGCGATGCTTTAGGGCGCTCTATACTTTTAAGTTGATCTAATTCGTCTCTTAATTTTTTTAATCCTTCTGCGGTGTAATAAGATACTGTACTCATAACTTCATAGTTTATATAAATAGAAAGAATCCCACCTGCATGGGATTCCTTTTCACAAAGATAGTGATTTATTTTTAATATTAATTTAAGTAATATTGTAATGTTTAGTCAAAAGTAATTAATTAAATTTGTTTTACAAATGAAAACAAAAAACCTAATGAAAAAATTTCTTATTCTACTTTTAATCCCTTTGTTTTTTGGATGCGACAAAGAAGAATTTAAAAATAATAATCCGTATTTACCCAATTACCCTGTAAACTTAAACATCAATATGAGTTTACCTCAATACAGTAATTTATTGAGTCCTGCTAATGCAGTTTATATCAGTTCAGCCGGACAAGGAATTAGAGGAATAATCGTTTTTAATACAGGAAGTGGTTATGTTGCATACGACGCAGCTTGTCCTAATCAGTCTTTATCTTCTTGTTCTACTATGACTATTGTAGGTATTGATGCTATTTGTCCTTGTGATGATAAACGATATAGTTTATTTTCTGGTTTATCACAAGGAATGCAATATCCAATGAAACGCTATCGTATAGAACAAACAAGTGAGGTTTCGCTTCGTGTTTATAACTAACAAAAAAGCCTGAAAATTTGAACTTTCAGGCTTTTTTAATTTAACTAAAATTTTAAACTCAATCCAAAAAGGAAATTAATTCCCGCTTGCGGATAATAACCGGCTCCACCATAAGTAATTGTACTTCCTGAAGAATCGTCATCATACGTATAGAAATAACCATTGGATTCATACTCTACATTAAAAATATTGTTAACTAAACCCGAAAAAACAATAGATTTTATTCCTTTATTAATTTTCCAATCGTAAGAAAAATTGAAATCATTAATAAAATAACTATCTAATTTCGAAACATCTGAATCGATATTTCCCATATATTGTTCTCCAACAAACTTTGACAACAATGATAATTGTAAACCTTTAACTTGCAAATAAGAAAATCGGTTTCCAAAAATAAAATCAGGAGAATAGGCGATATTTGTATTTCCTAAATTCTGAACTGCCCCATTAATTTCATAATAAAAATCCTCATTCTTATTTTGACTTAATGTGAAATTCGGATTTAAAATTAATTTATCTGTTAAAATAATTGTTGATTCTACTTCTATTCCTAATCTGTAACTTTTTCCGCTATTTGTAAAAATTGGCGAACCAACATCATTCAAATCGCCTGTCAAAACCAATTGATCGTTATAGCGCATATAAAATGCATTCGCGTATAATTTTACTTTTTTAGAATTATATTTCCAACCCAATTCATAATCAAATAAGCGCTCTGGTTTTATGGCACCGCTTTCGTAATCATCACGTCTTGGTTCTTTATTAGCAATTCCGAAATAACCATAAAAAGCATTTTTGTCATTTAATTGGTAGTTTAAACCTGCCTTTGGATTAAAAAATCTAAAAGTATCGTTTACAGCATCAAACTTCACACTTGTAGCATCGTAAAACACCATTCTGTATTGTAAATCAGTGAATAAATTCAATTTGTTTGTAACACTGTATGATGCTTTAGTGTAGAAATTCACATCGTCTTTATTTCCATAATTATCATAATAACGATTTGGATTTGGAATGTAATTTTGTGTCCAAACTACTTCACCATAATGTAATCCTAAATAACGATTGGCAGCACCTCCAAATAATAAATCAGTTTTTGCAGTTTTATAATTTAAAGAGAATGTTGCTCCAAAGAAATCATTGTCTAACCAACGTTTTCTTACCAAATCAGAAATTGAATTTCCATTGAACGCTGGTAAATTATAATCTGCTAAATCTTCATCTTCTCTGTATTGCTCGAAATAACCTTTCCCAATGGTATAGTGTAATGCAGCGTTTGAAATCCAGTTGTCCGACCATTTTTCTGTCCAATGCAATTGAAAATGATTTTGCCAATAATTATCGGTTTCATTATCGTAAAATTGCATATTTCCGAATTCATCGAAATACATTCCGGCAGGATTGAATGTTCTGTCGTTTTTTAGTTTTTCAGGATCTTCAATTCCGTACCAAGCTTGATACGTTTTTTCTTTTCCTCCAAATGCTAATAATTTTATCAAAGTAGATTCTTTAACATAATTGGCATTAAAAAAATAACCAAACATATTAGAAGTTGCTCTATCGATAAATCCATCCGAAGCTATATTGGAAATTCTTCCATTTATTTCGAAGTTATTATGCAAACCAGTTCCAAAAGACAACGTATGCTTTCTTGTATTAAAACTTCCAAATGAATTTGAAATTTCAGCATATGCTTTTTCTTGATACGATTTGGTTGCCATGTTTAAACTGGCTCCAAAAGCTCCGGCTCCATTTGTTGAAGTTCCAACTCCGCGTTGTAACTGAACGCTTTCTAAAGAGGAAGCAAAATCAGGTAAATTCACAAAAAACGTTCCTTGACTTTCACTGTCATTAAAAGGAACTCCGTTTAAGGTAACATTAATTCGAGAACCATCAGAACCACGAACTCTCATGTAAGTATAACCCACACCATTTCCTGCATCAGTTGTGCTAACCACAGAAGGCAAATATTGCAACAAAACAGGTATATCTTGACCTAAGTTTCGTGGGGCAATTTCTTCTTTGGATACATTCGTGTACGTAATTGGGTTCTTGTCTTTTGCTCTAACTGAAGATACCGTAACTTCTTTTAGTTCGGTAACTTTTGTAGTGTCTTTCTGGGTTTCTTGTGAAAAAGAAATAAAAGGCAAAAGGTAAAAGGCAAAAGGTAAAAGGCAACTAAAATAGTGACTTTTTGTTTTTGGCATTAAGCCATTTTTTTTGAATAAAGTTTTCATTCGTAAAATAAATACGAATAAAAGGGGCAATTATTCCTTGGTTAAAAATTAATTTTGATACTCTTTGACGCGAATAAACGTGCACATTTATTTTTGTCAATTCCCTAAACAGCATTATCTGTTCTAGGTTCTATGGGTATGATCTCAGCTCGTTATTTAGAGCACCCCTTTGAGACAAGGCAAAGATAAGCCAATTTCAATGACAATTACAAGAACAATTTCAATTTCAAACTTTCTTTTATTGATTTTTGAACTTGCGCTTGTTCTTGTGTTTTTAAAAGTTTGGTTTTTTTCTATTTTGCTTTAAAACGCTCATTACTTTTTTAGCATTCAGGCGTTTTTCTTTCACCGCTCTTGGAATTTTAGTTTCTTTTCGCTCTTTAGGAACAACCAAAGCATTTTCGAGTAACTTAAAACATTTCTTAATAACTTTTTCTTTGTTTTTCAGTTGACTTCTGTCTTCTTCGCTGGTTAAAATAAGAATTCCTTCTTGCGTTAATTTAGTTGCGATTTTAGTTTGCAACAAAGTTTTCTCTTCTTCTATTAATCCTTTTGAATTGACTAAATCGAAAGTCAGCACCACTTTAGAAGAAACTTTATTTACATTTTGTCCTCCTGCACCGCTGCTTCTTACCGCTTTAAATGAAAACTCAGATGCGATTATTGATTTATCCATTATCAGGTTGGTGTGACGATTTTAATAAATCATTTACAGTTTTCACTGGATTGAAAGTTTCTAACGGAACCTCAACAAAAATGGTAGTCCATTTTGCCATAGCACCATTCCATAATCCGGGAAGTTCAAAAGCTTTAATTGGTTTGCCGTTTTTTGTTTTTTCGGTAATAAAAGCGGCTTTTGGATCTATAAATTGGTTTAAATCAAACTTTTCGCCCTTGAAGTTTTTAACTCCGCAAACGATATCAACCGGGTTAAAATGAGTAGCTTCTTTTGCAATGTTTTTTTGCGATTTATTATTCAAATCTATTTGAGAAGATTCAACAATTTGTAAAGTTTGACGTCCTTTTTCATCTTGTACCCAAAATGGTCCACCACCTGGTTCCCCTTCATTTTTAACCATTCCGCACACACGAATTGGTCGATTTAAGACTTTAATTAAATACTCGATTTTGTATTCCGTTTGGAAAAAATTAAATTCTTCTGGCAATGGAAAAGACGTTTTATTCTCTGCAAAATCTTTGATTTCAGTTATTTGAGTTTCAGTAACATTTCCGCTTGAAAGCAATTTAAGATAATTGAAAATCTTGTATTGCATCCAAAGTAAAACACCGCCTAATAACTTTTTATTTGTTTCGATAACTTTTCTATGATTTTGAGAAACGTTATCAATATTTTTAATGTAGATTATATCCGATTGTAACGCATTCAAATTGTCAATCAAAGCGCCATGTCCTCCGGGTCTAAAGAACAATTTGTTACCTTCAATTCGAAAAGGTGTATTATTTTCATTTACCGCTAAGGTATCAGTGGATTGATTTTGATAGGAAAAACTGATTTCGCAATCTGAAAATTGATTGGTAATCTTCTCAAAATCGGGTTGAAATTCTTCCGTTATAGTGAAATGAATTTTTGTCTTTTGATTTTCTTTCTTAAAAAAATCGGCCTCAAAAATATTTTCTTCAATTGGAGTTATTATTTTCTCATCTCTCACATGAAAAGGCAAAATACCTTTTGGCTTGTTAGCAAAATCTAATCCTTCTTTGCTTAACAATGTTTTTATTAATGCGTGATATTTTTTATCGCTTGATAACGAATAATAATTTGGATACAATTGAATGGTTTTCTCTTTCAATTCTCTGTAGAAAGGAAAGTTTTTTAATCCGAAAATAAAAATCGAAATATCTTTCGCATTTCGCTTATTGATGTAACTATTGATAGTGTCATTCTCGGCATCAAACTCATTCAAAAACTCATTCAAAAATTTAAACATACGAGTAGCCGCACCCGAAGCAGGCACAAACTTTTCAATCGAATAATTTAGTTTGTGTTTGTCAAAATAGTTTACAAAAACAGTGGTATCTTCTTCTGAAAATTGCCAAATACCATCGCCCACTTTTGCTGAGCGAACTAAGTTAATTTTAGGAATTCCTTGGATAAAAAAATCCAACTGCTGTTGAATTTTCTCTATTGAGTTTCCTCTATTTTGTATGTATATTAAATCGTCTTCTGTAAAAATCTTTTCCATTCTTTATAGCCTAAAATAGCAATAATCGTAAATAGTATAAATTGAAAACTCGAAAAGGTCAACCCTTTATAAAAGTATAAAGGAATTGAAATTGCATCAGCAATTATCCATAAAATCCAGTTTTCGATTTTTCTTTTGGCCATGAGCCACATCCCAACAAAGAATAATCCCGTGGTGAGTGCGTCAACATAAGCTGTCCAATGGGTAAATTTATCAAAAAAATGGTAAACTAATACAACAAACGTTAAGGTAATTGTAAAAATTAGCGTTGAAATCAGAAAATCTTTCCGATTTATAGTTGAAATGGGAAATTCTTCTGCTCCGTCTTTTGTTTTAGACCATAAATACCAACCTAAAACACTCATAATCGTATAGTAAAAATTGATAATTAAATCACCATATAATTGAAATTCAAACAAAATATAAACGTAAAGAATCGTACTTACCAAACCCGTTGGGTACACCAAAATATTATTTTTTCGAGCAAATAAAACACTGATAACTCCAAACACAACGGCAATTAATTCTAATGCAATTAAATAGTCGGGATACCCTTTATATTGAGCAAATAAAAACTCTATCATAGCGAAAAGAAGTTACTATCGTTTTCAAAAGCCGTTCCAATTACGACCAAATCTGCACCCGCTTCATACACTTCTTGAATCGTTTTCATGGAACGAATGCCACCTCCCACAATTAAAGGAATATGAATGTTTTGCGATACAAAACGAATCATTTCTAACGAAACGTGATGGTTAGCTCCGCTTCCTGCTTCTAGATAAATTAATTTCTTTCCTAAAAATTCACCTGCTTTTGCGGTTTTGTAAGCTAATTCGATATTATTATTTTCAATCGGTTGCGTTTGACTTACGCGTTGCACGGCGGTTTCTTTTCCGCCATCGATAAGTAAATAACCTGTTGGGATAATTTCTAAATTGGATTTTTCTAACGCTTCTACCGAATTAATATGATGTTCAATCAAATATTCTGGATTTCGACCTGAAAGCAAACTTAAAAATAGAATTCCATCGGCTTCATTGGAAATTTGGGATGGATGACCTGGAAAAATTAAAATGGGTAATTGTATTTCTTTTTTTAATGTCGCTATCAATTCATCCAAATGCGTTCCACTAAAAGTGCTCCCGCCTACAAAAATATGAGTTGCGGGTGAAGCCTTAATTTTATCAGATAAAACTAAAACTTTTTCTATCGAAACTTTTTCTGGATCGATAAGAATAGCCAATAGTTTTCGATTGTCTTTTTTAGCTTGAAGTATATTTGAATAGAGATTTTGCATTTTATTTATTTGGAAAGGCACACACAAAGATATAATCTTCTACTTTATAAAATTGAATAGTAAACTTTTCTATTGTGTTATTAAAATGCAACTCAGCAGCACATTTTCCATCAGAAAAACAAAATTCATCTTCAAAAATATGTTCTGGAAAACTGATTCCTTTTTCGTTTTTGATTTTAAAAATCGATTCTTTAATTCCCCAAACCACCGTTGCTTTCTCCATTTGTTCCAATACAGAAAGATTTTCTAAATGCTTTACTTCCATAAATCTCGGAGCAATTCGAAGTGTTTTGTCTTTGAGCTTTTCCAAATCAATTCCCATCAATTCATTACTAATACAAATACATGAAAATTCATGCGAATGTGATATAGAAATATGTTTGCCATCACTTAAATGAGGCTTTCCGGCTTCATCATATGTTAAATCATAATCGGTATAACCCAAATGTTCTAATAACATTCGAACCGCTAAAAATCCTCTCTGGTGTTCTTCCGATTTCATTCCTTCTAAACGAAAAAGCGAAGTATCTTTTAACGAAACGGCTCTAAATAATGAAGTTACGTCTTCGGTAATATGCCAAAAGTACGCAGTGGTAGTTTCGTTTATATGTATAATTTTATGTAGCGGCATTTATATTTTGTTGTTTTTCAAATCATTAGAAAACTAAACAATTCACAAATTAATAGAAATCTTTGAAAAAATAAAAAGATATTTCGTAATTTTGCACCCTAATTTTAGAATATACAAATATACATAATAGATGAGTACACAAACATTACCTTATGTAGCTTATAAAGTGAAAGATATTTCGCTTGCAGCTTGGGGAAGAAAAGAAATTGAATTAGCTGAAGCTGAAATGCCAGGTTTAATGGCTTTAAGAGCTGAATACGGAGCATCTCAACCTTTAAAAGGAGCTAGAATTGCTGGATGTCTTCACATGACAATTCAAACTGCTGTTTTAATTGAAACTTTAATTGCTTTAGGTGCAGAAGTTACTTGGTCATCTTGTAATATTTTTTCAACTCAAGATCAAGCTGCTGCTGCTATTGCTGCTGCTGGAATTCAGGTTTATGCTTGGAAAGGATTGAATGAAGAAGATTTCGATTGGTGTATTGAGCAAACTTTATTCTTTGGTGAAGACAGAAAACCATTGAACATGATTTTAGATGATGGTGGTGATTTAACGAATATGGTTATTGACCGTTACCCAGAATTAGTTGCTGGAATCAAAGGTTTATCGGAAGAAACTACAACTGGAGTTCACCGTTTATACGAAAGAGTAAAAGCTGGAACTTTACCAATGCCTGCAATCAACGTAAATGATTCAGTTACAAAATCTAAATTTGATAACAAATACGGATGTAAAGAATCAGCTGTTGATGCTATTCGTCGTGCAACTGATGTTATGTTAGCTGGAAAAAGAGTTGTTGTTTGTGGATATGGTGACGTTGGAAAAGGAACTGCGGCTTCTTTCCGTGGTGCTGGTTCTATTGTAACTGTTACTGAAATTGATCCAATTTGTGCTTTACAAGCCGCTATGGACGGTTTTGAAGTAAAAAAATTAGATACGGTTGTTGGTAATGCTGATATCGTAATTACTACAACTGGAAATAAAGATATCGTTATTGGTCGTCATTTTGAAGCTATGAAAGATAAAACTATCGTTTGTAACATTGGACACTTTGATAACGAAATCGATATGGCTTGGTTAAACAAAAACCATGGTGCATCTAAAATTGAAATTAAACCACAAGTTGACAAATATACTATCAATGGAAATGATATCATCATTTTAGCTGAAGGACGTTTAGTGAACTTAGGTTGTGCTACAGGTCACCCAAGTTTTGTAATGAGTAATTCATTTACTAACCAAACGTTAGCTCAAATTGAATTATGGACAAATAGTGCCGCTTACAAAAATGAAGTATATATGTTACCTAAACATTTAGATGAAAAAGTAGCAGCACTTCACTTAGCTAAATTAGGTGTTGAATTAGAAACTTTAAACCCAGAGCAAGCTGCTTACATTGGAGTTGAAGTTCAAGGTCCATTCAAACCTGAGTATTACAGATATTAATTGTAATGCTGAAACGATTTCAGCCTCTAAAATATTTAAAACCCTTGCAGCGATGTGAGGGTTTTTTCTTTTACCGACTATTTTTCAACAAATTAGCAACAACTTGAAACATTTGGCGTTAAATTTGTACTAATCATCATCAATCAAAATCAATCATCATGTTAAAACGTTTTTTTATGTTATGCTCGGGCGTAGATTCCGACATAATTAACGGCTGTTCTAATGGCGAGCAAAACAAATATGCCGGAATTGGAGCTACCGTTTTCTTCACCGCCGTAATGGCTTTTATTGCGAGTGCTTATGCGCTTTTTACTGTTTTCGACAATGCTTTTATTGCCATAGCTTTCGGACTAGTTTGGGGTTTGCTAATTTTTAATCTGGACCGATTTATTGTTTCTACCATTAAAAAAAGAGATAGCTTTTTAGACGAATTCATTCAAGCTACTCCACGAATTGCTTTGGCGATTATTATTGCTATCGTAATTTCAAAACCTTTGGAAATTAAAATCTTTGAAAAAGAAATCAATACGGTTTTATTGAAAGAAAAGAACGAAATGATGTTGGCCAACAAAAAACAAGTAGCCAATTATTTTCAATCGGATTTAGATAAAAACAAAGCCCAAATTGATAGTTTAAAATCGGACATTCTTAAAAAAGAGAAAGAAGTAAATGATTTGTATTCGGTTTACATCACCGAAGCCGAAGGAACTGCCGGAACCAAAAAGTTAGGCAAAGGTCCGGTTTATAAAGAGAAACGTGAAAAACACGATGCTGCTTTGCAAGATTTAGCGACATTAAAAGCTTCAAACCAAACAAAGATTACCGATTTAGAAGCGAAAACTAAAACCTTACAAGCCGATTTAGATAAAAAAGTCACAGAAACCCAACCTATTATCGAAGGTTTCGACGGCTTAATGGCGCGAATTAACGCCTTAAATAAATTGCCTTTCTTGCCTTCGTTTTTTATAATGTTATTGTTTTTAGCGATTGAAACTTCGCCCATTATTGCCAAATTATTATCCCCAAAAAGCGAATACGATTTCAAACAAGAAGATAACGAAATGGGCATCAAAAACATGTTAGCTCAAAACCGTTACCAAAGCGAATTACAAAAGAAAACCGATGCCGAAATTTACGATAAAGTCTATGCCGACATCAAAGAAGATAAAGAATTGTATAACTACAAAAAGAAAAGTGCAACGGAATTATTAAAACTCCAAGCCGATGGTTTTGTAGAGAAGCAGAAGAAATCAATGTAATATAGCCATTAGGCAAAAGCAAAAAGGCAATAGTTTAACTTACTATTGCCTTTTTTGATTTATAATCTAGAATTTATAAAAACTTCAAAATTTCCGACTTTAATCGGTCGTATTCTCCTTGAAGAATTAATCCGTTGTCTAATAATTTTTTATAGTTCTGAAGTTTGGCAAATAATTCGTCTTGCGATAAATGTGCCAATCCTTTTTCTTCCGAAATAGGCGCTTCTACTTCTGTATCACGAATTACATCGTTTGGCGTTGGCATAATTTCAGCATAAAGGGTTACTTCTTCTGTTGGAACTTCCTCAACTTCGGCTTCTTGAACAGGAGTTTCAATTGGAGCTTCAGTTTTAACTTCTTCTACAACTGGTGAAGCTACTTTTGGGTTTTTCAATAAATCCAATTGCTCTTTCGCGTAAGTGTATAATTTTCGCGCTTGATTTTTTGGTAAATAATCAACGGTGTGTGTTAAATCAGAATTAGTTGTAAAGGTGAAATCTGCTCCTAAAATTCCTTCTTTTACAAACGAACCTGCAATATCATCCCAATCGTAATCAATGAATTCCATTGATAATCCTAAGTTTTTAGGTTTACATAAAATGATACGTTTGTTCGTTACCACAATGCTATCTGGAAAAATAGTTACTGCTGGTTTTTTCTGAACCGCAATATAGCCTACTTCTTCGTTAGACATTAAAAGATTCTCCAATTTAGCCGTGATTTTCTCAATAGCTTTTGGATCTTGATCTTCGTTTAATATTTTTTTTAAGTTGTCTATCATGATAGTTACTTTGAATTTTCTTATTTAGTAGCACAAAAGTAATGCCTAATTTTCTAATTCTTGAATTTCTTGTTGGACTTTTTTCGTTAAACTTTTGAAAACAAGTTCGTAAGAATGATTAATCAATTCGCACATCATTTTATCGGAAACATCACCATAAAAACGAACGGTATTCCAATGGACTTTGCTCATATGATAGCCAGGTTCAATGGCTTCATATTCCGCTCGAAGTTCCAAAGCGCGTTCTGGATCGCATTTTAAATTTAACGAAGGCGTTCCTTTTTCCCATTCGGATAACGAAGTAAGGCAAAACATTTTTCCTCCTACTTTAAACACCAAAGTATCTTCATCAAAAGGAAAATGTTCGGTGACGCCTTTTTTAGACTGGCAGAATTCGTATAATTGTTGAATGTTCATTTTGATAATTACTTTTCAATTCTATACAAAACAGGTTTTGATGGCGAAGCATCATTTTCAAATGAAGCAAATTGTAAATTCAAAATATAACTTCCATCTTTTACATCGTCATTAACGTAAATCATTTCCGTAATCGTACAATTGAATCGAGCATCATCATTCACTTGGTTTACGTCTTTTACATTCCAAAACGCTTTATGAGCTAATAATTTTCCTTCGTCGTGTTCTTTGTCGACACTTGGCAAATCGATAAGCAAATGTTGAATTCCTTTTTCTCTGATAAAAATCGCAGCAGCTTCTTCTAAATAAGGCGGATTTGTATTCGAATAATTCAAATGCTTTTTGCTTTCTGGATTAGGCAATGTTCTGATAATGATAGCTTCTGGTGAATTTTTCCCCAAAGCAAGTTCAATTTGTTCTTTCGTAATAATTAAATCTTCTCCAACTATTTTTGGTTCTACCGAAATCAATTCTGCAATAAAGAAAAACTGCTTTAAACATTGATTTATCGAATAAAAATCGCGAGTAATATGTCCCAAACACTCCGTATGCGTACAATGAGCATGTGGATTGAAAAAAATATTATTGAAATTCGTAGATGATTTTCCTTCCGAAACTTTTCCTATCCAATCTCCCATTGTTACGGGTTCAATTTCAGGTGTATTTTGATACCAAGCAATTGGATTTTGTTCGTTGTTGGTTAGAGGAATCGAAATATCAATGGGTTTTGATAAGTCAATTTTATATTTATTGTCGATTAATGCAATCATAATGGAAGATAGATTTAACGAGTTTTTCTTCGCTACTTTTACTCCAAATTTAGTAAAAACAAATCACTTGCAATTCCGTCACTTAAAAACTTTCCTTTTTTAGTAGTTCGTAAAATATTATCATCCACAAATAACAAATGATCTTCGATAAATTTTGCTGCTTGACGGTTCAAATAATCCAAATAGGTTTTTCCAAATTCTTGCTCGACTCTTTCTAATGAAACACCCCAAATTGTGCGTAAACCCGTCATGATATATTCGTTATAACGATCGGTTTTGGTTAACGTTTCGATTTCAATTGGTAATTTATTTTCTTGAATGGATTTGATGTAAAGGGAATTATTCGAAACATTCCAACCACGATTTTTTCCATCATAACTGTGAGCTGACGGACCAATTCCGATGTATTTTTTACCTAACCAATAACTGGAATTATTTTTGGAGAAATAGTTTTCTTTTCCAAAATTCGACAATTCGTAATGAATGAATCCGTTTTCCGAAAGTCTGTCAATTAAAATATGAAAATGTTCTTGAGCCACTTCATCATCAGGTTGTGGAATGATTCCTTTTTGAATAAACGAATGCAAAGCGGTTTTATGTTCAACCGTTAAGGCATAACTCGAAATATGCGGCACACCAAAAGACAAAGCCTTTTCGATATTTTGCAACCATTTTTCGTTACTCATTTCGGGAACTCCGTAAATCAAATCAATAGAAATATTATCAAAATATTGAGTAGCTGTTTCCAAACATTTTTTAGCTTCTTCAGCATTGTGCGCACGATTCATCATCTTCAAATCGTCTTCAAAAAACGATTGAATTCCGATTGATAAACGGTTGACTTTATTTTTTGAAAGTTCAATTATTCGATTCTCTGTTAAATCATCTGGATTGGCTTCTACCGTAATTTCTGGATTTTCGACTACTTTATAGTTTCGATATACTGCATCAATCAAAAATCTTAAATCTTCAATCGAAAGTATCGAAGGAGTTCCACCACCAAAATAAATCGTCTCTACTAACTCATCTTGAAATTCACTTTTACGCAATTGAATTTCTTTAGCCAATGCCAAAACCATCTTCTCTTTCTTCTTCAAATTAGTAGAAAAATGAAAATCGCAATAGTGACAAGCTTGTTTGCAAAAAGGTATGTGAATGTAAATTCCTGACATTTTATTAGTGTTCAGTCGCAGTCGCAGTTTGCAGTGCTGAGACTGAAAACTGCGACTGAAAACTATTTTTTAACTCGCGATTCATTCTGTTTTACAAAAGCATCCCAACCTGAGTAACTTTTCCCCACTTCAACTCTTCCCGAATTGAAAAAATGGCAAACAGCTGCTGCTAAACCATCGGTAGAGTCAAGATTTTTTGGTAATTCTTTTAAACCTAATAATTGTTGAAGCATTTTGGCAACTTGTTCTTTGCTGGCGTTTCCGTTTCCAGTAATCGCCATTTTAATTTTTTTAGGCTCGTATTCTGTGATAGGAATATCTCTCGAAAGTCCGGCTGCCATGGCAACTCCTTGCGCTCTTCCTAATTTTAGCATCGATTGCACATTTTTCCCAAAAAAAGGCGCTTCAATAGCAATTTCATCTGGATTGTGTGTGTCGATTAATTCAATGGTACGCTCAAAAATGACTTTTAATTTCTGATAATGGTTGTCGTATTTGGACAAAATGAGTTCGTTCAACTGTAGAAATTCCATTTTCTTGTTGACTACTTTGATTAATCCAAAACCCATAATCGTCGTTCCTGGGTCAATTCCTAATATGATGCGTTCGTTTGCCAATTTTAGTGTAAAGTTTCGTTTCTTTGTACCAATGATTACAATTCCTCACAAAGCTAAGCAATTCCTTGTTTTTACCATCAAACTTTTGATTGTAATTGGTGCGTTTTATTTTATTTATGACCAAATTGCTAATAATTCAAAGCTAGAATGGAGTAAATTCCAAACTTTAGTTTTGGAAAAAACTTCAATTACAACTATCATTTTCATTTTATTGTTTAGTGTTGCGAATCGCTATTTCGAGATTTTAAAATGGCAAAACTTAGTTACTTTTATCAAACCAATTTCGATTGGTGAAGCAAGTAAACAAGTTTTGGGAGCTTTAACTGCTGGAATTTTCACACCAAATGGTTTAGGAGAATATGCTGGAAAAGCTATGTTTTTCAAGAAAGAACAAACTAAACAAGTGGTATTTTTAAACTTGATTTGCAACGGAATTCAAATGATTTTGACGATTATTTTTGGAACTATTGGATTGATTCTAATTGGGTATTGGAAATGGGCATTAGCGATAATTGGAATTGCAATTATTATATTTTTCACTTCAATTATTTCGAAAAACATCACCATAAAAGGGTATTCCATTCAGAAATTGATCCACAAAATCAACGAAATTCCGAAGAAGATTCATCGAAAAAATATTTTATTGGGAGTTTGTCGTTACTTGGTTTTTTCGCATCAATATTATATTTTGTTTTTGGTTTTCGATATCGATTTACCTTATCTAACATTGATTAGCTCGATTGCTGCGGTTTATTTTTTAGCTTCTTCGCTACCAAGTTTTCAATTTTTAGATTTTGCTGTAAAAGGAAGTGTGGCGATGTTTTTCTTCGGAAAACATGGTGTTAACGAGTGGATTGTAATTTTTATTAGTACGTTAATGTGGTTTTTAAACGTAGTTTTACCTGTAGTAATTGGAAGTTATTACGTAATGCGATTTAAGTTGAATACTTCAAAATAGATTCATTATGCTGGAATTAATTCTCGGAACCGTTTTTCTCATTTACATCCTGTTCATTGGGCAACTGATTTATGGATGTAATCGCATGAAACGCTTTTCGAGAAAGGAATTCACTCCAAAAACATCTTTTACCATTGTAGTTCCGTTCCGAAATGAAAAAGAGAATCTCCCGAATTTATTGCATTCGATTTCTTTGTTGAATTATCCGAGAGAATTAGTGGAAGTGATTTTAGTGGATGATGATTCTGAGGAAGTGTTCAGTGTTCAGGATTTAGTGTTTAGTTTGAAAGTAATTAAAAACGAAAGGAAATCAAATTCACCCAAGAAAGATGCGATTGAAACTGCGATTCAAGTTGCCAAAAACGATTGGATTATTACTACCGATGCCGATTGTTTGGTTCAGAAAAACTGGTTAACGAGTTTCGATCAATATATTCAGGAAAATGAAGTGGAAATGGTGGCTTCTGGAGTTTGTTATGTTCCAAAAAATGGCTTTTTATCGGCTTTTCAGAATTTAGATTTCTTGAGTTTACAAGGCGCTACGATTGGAAGTTTTGGTATTAAAAAACCATTTATGTGTAATGGTGCTAATTTTGCCTATTCAAAAGCATTTTTCAAGGAATTAAACGGATTCCAAGGAAATGAAACGATTGCCAGCGGAGACGATGTTTTTCTATTGCAGAAAGCAGTATCATATGCTCCGAAGAAAGTTGGGTTTTTATTGGCTAAAGAAAGTATTGTCGCTACAAAACCTGTTGCAACTTGGAATGAATTATTTAAACAACGCGTTCGCTGGGCTTCGAAAAGTACAGGTTATTCTTCTGTTTATGGAAAATTGTTAGCTCTTGTTGTTTTTGGCGGGAATTTGGTTTGGATAATGAGTTTTTTACTTTGGTTGACAAGTATATTAGACCAAAACATTTTCATGCTTTTTGTCGCTTTGAAATTCCTAATCGATTTTATCTTGATTTACAAAACCGCTAATTTCTTCGAATCGAAATTACAATATGTGTTAGCGAGTAGTTTGCTGTATCCGTTTTTTAGTGTTTTGGTGGCGGTGTATTCGTTGTTTGGTAATTATTCTTGGAAAGGGAGAAGTTTTAGAAAATAAAACTACTTCTCCATTTTAATAATCACTGGAAGTACGAATTGCGTTTTTACTTTTACGCCTCTTTTGATGGCAGGTTCTACTTTTGGGAAATCAGATAATCTTGAAGTTAAAATACTATCGATTTTTGTTTTATCTGCCAAAGCAATGCTGTCATTTGGATATAAGGTTTCGAATTGCAAGCTCGAATCGGGATTTACGGTAATTTTTACGTTGATAGTGTCGATTTCTGGATATTCAACACGTAACGTATCAATTCCTATTCGTTCCTGAATAGTTTGTGCCATATAATCGAAGAAACATTGTCTTTTTATTTCCGCATCTTTTATCGTATCGCATTGCAAAACCGATGGAAATTCATCGACTTCGTCCCAATTGATTTTTTTCAATTCTTGTTCTAGCAATTCTTTCTCATTAGGAACTTCTTTTTCGAAGTACTGACAAGAATGAAATGCCAAAAGCAAAAAAAGTAGCTGAATTAATTTTCTCATATTACTCTTGCATCTGAAAGGTTATAGGTATTGCAAACATAATATTTATTGGTTTTCCATCGCAAGTAGCCGGAATAGCTGTCGGCAAGGATTTAATTATGCGTATAGCTTCTTCCTCTAAAATCAATCCGTTTTTTGGACCATTAGCTTCTTTTATTTGCGGATTTCCTTCTTTATCAATATAAAATTGTACCAAAACTCTTCCTTCTAATTCGTAATCCATTGCAAATTCGGGATAATTAAATTTAGCCATAACATGCCTTCTTATATAATCTGTAAAAGTAATTTTTTCTTCAAAACCTGTTGTTGGGTTTTTTCTAACGTAATAAGGCGATTCTTGATTATTACATATAGGAAGATCTCCTACCTCTTTTTTGACATTATCAGCTAGTTTTGATTTCTCAATAGAATCGGCTTGTTTTTTTTGCTTTTTTACAATTTGACTTTCTTCAACACGAACTAAATAAGCATCCCATTCTTTTTTTCTAATTTCTTCATATTCTCTTTTTGTTTTTGCCAGTTCATTTAAACGTTCTTGTGTAGACATTTTTTTTTCTTGAGCAATAGCACTATTAACAATTATAAAAGAAACAAAAAATAAAAAAACAAATCGCATAAAACCAATTATTTAAAAAAGTAAGAAACAAAGTTATAAATTTGTTAGACAATAACTAAAATCTTATGGAATACTTTTTATTGATTCTGGGTTTACTTTTAATGATAGTTGGGATTATTGGAAGTTTACTTCCTGCTTTACCTGGACCACCTGTAAGTTGGGTTGGGATTTTATTGCTTTATTTTTGTTCAGGAATAGAAACCAATTATTGGTTACTAGGCATTACTTTAGTAATTGCCATTGTGATTGGAATTTTAGATTATGTAATTCCGGCACAAGGCACAAAATATTTCGGTGGAAGTAAATATGGGATTTGGGGAACGAATATAGGTTTGGTTATTGGAATATTTGCACCTATTCCTTTTGGCTTTTTAATTGGACCTTTTGTTGGAGCACTCGTGGGAGAACTTATTTATAACTCTCAAGAAAAAGGACGAGCATTTAAAGCTGCTACTGGTTCATTTATTGGATTTTTAGCAGGAACCTTCATGAAACTATTGGTGAGTTTACTTTTTTTTGGATTATTCTTGGTTTTGGTTTGGCAGAATAGAGGAATTTGGTTTTAACGAGAAGTATAAAAATCAAAAAAGCTCTGCATAAATGCAAAGCTTTCCATTGGTCTAACTACTAAACCTTTTTGGTACTTTCGTACCTAAACAACACAACTATTTTAAATATTTTAAGAGGGCAAAAAAGCCTTTCTTTTACGAAAGGCTTCCTCTTTACTGGCGGTCTGGACGGGACTCGAACAAACCTTGTTAAGCACACTAAAATTAAGGCTTCTCAGAAGTAATAATTTAAACACTCCCTTTTTTGACTATTTTTAAATGAAATTTCTAATAAAAATCATTAGTATAATTACACAATTACTTAAAGAAAACTTGTTTGAGATAGAAGATGAAAAAGAAGATTTTGAGAAATATTATTTTGGAGATTTGAGCGTTATGGATTAAAAGAAAAAATCCTAGCCATTGATGTGGTTAGGATTATATAATTTAAACACTATGTTGTAATTCTAATTCTGGCATTTCATCATAAGTTCTGCCATTCAGAATTCTACCATTTTTCTTTTTATTTTTGCCACCCCATTGTTTAAAAAAGAATGCAACGTCTGCTTTTTGGCATTGCTCTTGAATATCAATTACCCAATCCGCATCCATAGGTCTTGGATTATGTCCACTTTCGCCGCCTACTATTACCCAATCAATTTTTTCTAAATTCAAATTTGGTAATGGACCAATTAGTGGCTCTAATGAAAGAAACTTGACCCTTGCATTTGTTTCTCTTAGAAAATCAATTCTACTTTCAACTTTTTGCTCTTCAACAGATACCCCCATCCAAATATTATGCGTCCATTTGAGTTCTTTGTGAAGTTCTAAAAGTCTTTCGGCTCTTTTAGTAAGTACTTGAAAAACATGTTGTGGATTGTCATTCATAACTTTAAAAACTTTTTTTATAAAGTCCAAAGGAATTTCCTCATGAAACAAATCACTCATTGAATTAACAAAAACAACTTTTGATTTTTTCCATGTATAGGGAACGTTTAAAGCGTCTGGATGGATTCTTACTTTAAAATTATCTTTATACTTTTCTACACCCATAGCTTGCAATCGTTTTGACATTATTTCAGCATAACAAAACTTACAACCTTGAGATATTTTTGTACATCCAGTTGTAGGGTTCCATGTCATTTCTGTCCATTCAATACTTGATTGCGCCATTAAATTTTATTATATTTAGATATTATTTCATTAGCAATTTTCACAGCTGTTCTATTATTACTGACCATCAAAAAATGGAACATTATTGAGTTCGCTTTATTTTTTAATACGTATGGTTCTGAAACAAATTTAAAAAGATTTTTTAATCTACTTTGATAAAGTTCAGCAGATTTTTCGATTGCTCTATCTTCTTTAGTTGTAACTATTTCATCACCAAATAGAGTAGGAACAATGGTTTGGGAATAAAAATATTCTAAAATTTCTGACTTTGGTAAGCCTAAAAATGTTTCCAGTTTCTCAATCCAAGCATCGGAAATATTTCCATTCTTTTTCAAAAGTCGATTTACACCCATCCCAGTTGGTATTAAAATCCAAGCGTCAACTTTTAATTTTTCTAATGAGACTAATGATTCCCAATTAAGTTGCATACCGCATGGATCAATATATGCTAAAACTTTATAATCTTTCCCTTTATCAGAATTTAAGAATGTACTCATTGATTTAATTTTCTCATTACAATCTGTATTGACAACATTTATAATCTTTTTTGGGAATTCTTTTATGGTGTTTTCAATCAATAATTCGGCATTTTCAGTCTCTTTTTCAACAAAATAGTATCTGTCAAATGCTCTCGGTTCATCTAACTGTAAAATTCTTTTTGCTGCACCAATAATAATTTTTTGATTTTCATCATTACCTTTTTTTATTTGTCCTGAACCAGCAAACCCGTCAAAATATAATAATTTCCAATTATACATATTTGCAAATGAGTTCATAATACGCAAATAAGCATTAGCATATTCCACTAATATTTCAATTTTTGTTTCAGTCCAATCGCCGCCGAATTTATTCATAATATTTTATCTTATTATATAAAACCAGTCCAATAACTAAATGATTTTCTTATTCCTATTAACTTAACTATTAACTCCTACAACCTCAATACGTCTCATTCAAGACCTTTTTAAATGGTTTTAATACTTTGGCGCAATTCTTTTAGCAAATATTCTCTTTCGTGATTTTCTTGTGGTAAAATGTGGATTTCTTTTATTAGTTCATAAGGTAACTGTTCTACCCAACGAGCATTTTGATTTTTAATGTATTTGTCAATATGTTTTTCTTGAACATAATACAGCATTAACGTTTCTACAACTGGCAACTTAACACCTACTAAATATCCAACAAAAACCGCCCCGCTATCTAAATCTATAGAAACCAGTTTACAAAAATTCTCCTCTAAAATCTTTTCTAATTGCATTTTATATTGATTTTCAAACTATTGACAATACAATAATATCTAAATCTAATTAATTCGTTAATAAATAATAAATAAAAATACTAGTAACAATTAAAGTTGTAAAAATACTTAGCAAAGAATACCAATTTGTTCTTTTAATTCTCATACCATGTTTATCATATTTATCAAAAGGTTGGGAATTTATAGATGCTTCGAACCTGCTTTTTTCCATCATTTCATATTCTATAAAAATCAAAAAACATAAATTTAAAATTGGGATTAAGATTGTTTTTACAGAAACTGAAGTTTCAATCTTAGACAATGCAAAGAAACCAGCAATCAATATATTGTTGAAAACAAAAAGTTTGTCATGAATTCTATCAAAGTGCTTTAAAACGTTCTTTAAGCCTTCAATTTCGGTTCTTTCAAAGTTTTCTTCAATCCTTTTGTTCTCTCTTTCAGATTCTTCAAAATCAAAATCAGTCATATCTTATTCTATTTTAACACTATATATTTCCCCTTTTGTATTTGATGCAGTATGCGAAAAGCTTCCTGAGAAAGTATCTTCTTGAAAACTTGACATTATAATTCCACTAGTTTTTCTCACTTTCCCATTCTCAACAAAGTTCAAAATCAACTTGTTTTCTTCAATTACACCATTAAATTCCATTGAAGTTCTTTGATTATAATCCAAGTCAACTCCATTAATTTTAATTTTCTCAGCTGTACCTTGAATTTTATTATCACTTTCGGTAATAAACATTTTCCATTGTACTTCTGCTCCAATGTATGCTTTCATATCGGCATGAGTTACTTTTGAAGTCATTAACCACTCACCAGCTAAATTATTAGATGATTTGGGTATGAAACTTATCACAGTAACAACTATTGTAATGAGCAATCCAATTAAACCAATTATAGTTCCTGCTTTTGTATATTTTCCTTCCATTTACTTTGGTAGTATTACAAAATTAATATTGTAAAAATATGTTTTTAATTTCAGTGAATTTTACGGATTTCCGTAATTAGTAAACTAAAAAACGATATTACTGAATCATTAATTACCACTATTAGGTAATTATCCTTTTCCATATTTGCGAAACGCAGCAATAGTCTGGTAAATACCATAACTAATGAATATTCGTGATAGCCAAAGCACTAATTGTGTTTGCCAATTATCAATTGTAATTATGTGTTTTTTTAACTCTAGTTTTGGGAAAGAACTCATAAAAATGATGTAATCTTTATAGCTCTCATCAAAATAAAAATCAATATTTAATGTTTTTAAATAAAGTATAAAAAATAAAAGTCCAGTTAGCAATGTAAAAACTACTCCACGAAACCAACTATTGCCATTATTATTTGAAATAAAATTCAAAAACAAGATAAAACTATCAAAGCCAATTCTTTTACTCAACAATAATTGTTTATATTCTAACGATTCAAATTTGATTGCTATATCTATATCACCTTTTGATTTTGCATTTCTTTTTAATTGATTATATACATTTTTTAAATTTAGGATTCTTGATGATTTTTTACTAATACCGTATCCCATTTTTGGGTTCTTACTATGAGCTAAGACTCTTTTAGGATATTTGTAGAAATTAGCATCATCTATATTACTATCTGCAATAATAATTTCATTAAAAAGATTAATATCTGAGTTAATAAAATTCATTTTTCCAGTAGTTGAATTTTGAATTACGAGATAATTACCAGTTCTTATATTTGAAAATGAGAGTACACCAATGTTTTGATAATCATTCAAATATATAGTACTAATATCTATATCTCTAAAATAGACATTTCCGAAATTAATCCCACCTAACGTTATATCTGCGTATATGTTTTCAATTACTATATTACCTTGGTTAACACCATCGATACTTACCATAACAAAATCATCAGATTCACTTGTGTTTTTACAGTAGTTATTTAGATTAAGCACCTCATTATAATTACAATGAGAGCTACTAAACATCTCTATTTTAGATAAATTCACAACAACATCTTTCTGGAAATTCGATGAGTGAAGACTTAAACTTTTAATATTAATATCTCTTAAACCTGTTTCTAATATTTCTAAATCATTTATATAAACTAATCCATTAAATGAACTTCTATAAAAATAGATATATTCGTAAGAACCATTTTCAATATCAATTCTACTCTGAAATATTGAGGATTCAAAATGGAGATTTTGAACAGTTATATCTCCTTTAAAATCAATTCTTTTTTTAAATTCCCCTTCAAAAAATATTTCTTCATAATCACTACCTGTAAATAAAATCTCAGAAAAAATATGTGAACATTTAAAATTAATTCTTTTTATTTCATTTTCAACCAAAAATACAATTTTAGATTCTCTATATGTGTGGGAATTATTAACATCATTTATGAGGAGAGTTTCTGCTTTTGTAGATATAATTTGTAAATCGTGATAAATTCCATTTATTTCAATTTTATTTACTTTAATACCTCTAAATGATAAAACATCAGATGTACTCGATATAATATTTATATCTTGTTTAGAATCACAGCCAAAAAAAGAAATGGAATGAAAATTTGATTCTTGTAAATAAAACTCTTTTTCAAAAATACACTCAAAAAAAGTAATTTCTCTAGAAGTTATATTTTCGAGAATAATAGGGTTTTTAAAAGTACATCTATAAAATAAAATATCTTTTTTAGTTTCAAAATTATTCTCATGAATAAAATCTTCAAATACTATGCCTTGAAATTTTAAAATCATTTCTGAAGACTCAACAAATATAGAATTGCTCATTAAACTAAATTTTAAAACTTCTACAAATTTAACTTTAAATGTTTGATTATACTAAAAAAACGGCATTTCTGAATCATACATCAATGCCGTTTATCATTTTGCGAACTAGTTAACTAATCCTGTTTTAATTTAGGATTTCTAAATGGCTGTAGCTCTTAATCTGATACATTACCCCTTTGTATAATTATTTCTTATTAATACTTTCTAAAATTAAACTCCAATATTCATCAGATTTTGGAATAGAATCATTAAATCTATTTTTAACAGAATTGATTGAATATTTATATCCTAACTCATAAGCTTTTAAGAGATAAAAATTAGCATACATATTATTTAGTTTATTTTTCTCATTAATAAAATCAGTTTTTAATATCATATAATTTGAAAAATAAGCCTCTTTATAATTATAAGCATTTGACATATATAGTGAATAATATAAAAATTCCTTTCTTTTTCCACTATTAAAATAAATATCTTGTAATTCAATAAAAGCTAAAGTATCACCTTCACTTTTAATTGCTTCTATTAGTTTCTCTATTTTTTGAGAATCTTTAATTTCATCATTATAGATTGATACAGTATTAACCACTCTTAAGGAATCATTTTCAACTTTGTTAATTTCTTGATTTTTAGATTTATTACAAGAATAAAATAAAGCTAATACTATTAAATAAATTATTTTTTTCATTTTTTCCTATTTTTATATTGGCTGTAAAGTTCTCTTTTAATTTCTTTCCCTCCTCTATATGTTACTATATATCCTTTTCTATCAGAAATTTGGACGTTCCCTTTTTCTTTTAAAGTCAAACTAACGCCTGAAATAATTGATTTTCCATTTTTATCTTTACCATACATGACAAATCCATCAAATCCAACAATAGTAGCATTTGGATGTTCTTTGGATATTTTTTGAGCTAACGACATGTATTCTCCATCGCCTGATGCTGAAAGACAAGAATATATTGTTAATGTAAATGGTAAATTTTTATTTTCTTTATATGTTCCATAGGTTGGACTCAAGGCATCCATCATATCATCAAAATCTTCGGCTGTTTCTGCATATCTTCCTTCCCAATTTTTATTATGGTTGTTTATATATCCAATTCCTCCATGACCATAAATCGAAAAATCACCTAAATTATAATTCCCTCTCTTATTAACTTCATCAAATACATCATTAAAGTTTTTCTCAGATGATTTTTCAGATGTAGGTGTAAAAACATTAACTGGAGGGTCATCATCATTATCATCATTGTTACTTGACATTTGAGATTGTAAATCCCTAAATAAGTTTTGAGCGTCTTCACCTGTATAACTTGCCCCCCAGCTATGCTCTTTTACTTCCATTCCATCAGGGTCAATGAAATATACAGGATTGTTTACAGCATAAGCATATGGTGTATGTCTTCTATATTGTTCAGCCAACGGGTCAATGTTCATCCATCTACCAATTGCAGGGTCATAATTTCTTGCTCCGTAGTCATACATGTTAAGCCCCAGTTCGTCCTGATATTCTTTACCGTTGTATTTATACTTGTATTGTTGTTCAACAATTTTTGGAGGACCACCAGCAGGTGGTCTGCCTAAAACTATATTTTGAGTATTAAATCTTGAATAAATTAAATAATCAGAATTATAATTTGTATGCTTTAGCCCAAAAGGATAATAATGATTTTCTTCGATTATTTTTACACTATTTGTTGTTGGATCTTCTCCAAAGCTCAATCTTACATTACCTAAATGGTCTGTGTAATTAAATACATAATTAAACCCATAACCAGTATCTCCTGAAAGCATTTGAATTTCTGTAGCATTAACATATCCTTCCGCATGTGGGAAAAATTTCAACTTTTGATTTTTATATTGAAATCCACTAAGATAATCTGTTTCAGTCATTACGTTAGAAATGGCATTTGTTTCATTTGTTCTAAATTCTACAGTTTCGCCATCACCTGGCGGAGTTTCTACTTCTTCTTCAAGTGTTTTTCCAAGTTTTACCCCAGTAGCATCATAAATGTACGAAATTTTATTATTACTATTAAAAAATGTAATTAAAACAGGTAAATTTAAATGATTATAATAAATTTTTTCAATTCCTTTGTTTTCATCGGATACTAAATTTCCAAAATCATCATAACTATAATCGTTTGTGTTATCTACTATTCCATCGCAATCTCCTGATTCATAATCTTTACCTTCATCAAATCCACGGGTATCGCCAGTTTTATCCATAACTTTTAAAAGCTTATTTCCAGATACATTGTTGTCGTAAAAATATTCTAAATCATCAATATTATAAACAAATGAATAACCATCTGTATCTTGATCACCATTTCTTATCAACGATAAAATATTACCGTTTTTATCATAAGAAATCTTTTCTAAATAGCTATCAAATAAACTTGAACTTTGTGGTTTTAAATAATTTGCCTCTAATAATCTATTTAAATTATCATAATCATAATTATATTTTCTCAGTACATTATCACCGTTTGTTATCCAATAAGTAGATGAAATATTCCCATTATATAATGGTGTTGAACTTATATCGTTAGCCCCTTGTGAGTCAAAATCGTTATAATTTATTTTAAAGGCAAATAAATCATTTTCAGTATTTAAATCCGTAATATCATTTATGGTTTTTAACCAACCTCTAATATTATAAGTGTAATCAACTTTTTGATACGCTGTGGCTCCAGTTACATCTTCGCCACCTACATTTTTACTAATTAGTTGTCCTAATTCGTCATAGGTGTTTTTAGAAATTAATTGTTCAGGTAGTTGGTTAATTTTTTGTTTATGCAAAACCAACTTATCTTGTGTGCTATACTCAAACATATCTTTAACAATAAGTTCTGAATCACCATTTTCACGTTTATGTTTTGTTAAAGTATAAAGTGTTTTTCCAGACCAGTCTAGATGTGTATCAATTTGCGTGTAGCCACCTAAATAGTTTGCATTTTTTGTATGTATTGGTCTAAATTTGTAATCATACAAAGTGTAAGACACCTCACAAGAAGAGCTAGTTGGAGAATCTAAAACCTTTACCCAAGAACCAGTTTGTAATCCTTTTACGTTAGTTGAAAGTAACTGTCCCTCAATTGGTGTAGGTAAAGGTGAAGGAGCGCCAGGAAAATTATAATTATCATAAAAGTTTTTTGTTAAAATTTCATTTGAAGCTAACAAGAAAACAAAACCATTTGTATTTACTTGACTTTGGATTGAATGTCTTTCAGTATCAGAAACAGATAATTGTTTCCAACCTGTTTGAATAACTCTCCCAAACACATCATATTGTGTAATAAGCCAACCAATACTTTCATCTCCATAAGGTGAAAACGCTGGACCTGTAGCTATTGGTCTATCTAATTTATCATAAACTATAAATTCCCATTGCTTCCCAGGTAATTTTTTCTCAACGAGTCTATTACGATCATCATATTTATATTGATAACATAAATTATCTAAAATGTTTTGAGAAATATTTCCGTCTGAAAGAGGTGGTAAAACATAGGTTAAATTGTCATATTCATCATAAACATAATATGTATCATGAGGTATTAAATTGTTATAAGTTCTTTTTAAAATTATTTGTCCTTCTTTATTTTTAAACTCTTCTGTTGTATTATTACTACCTGAAATCCAGTTTTCATCTTTTGTAATTGTTTTGTAAAGTTGACTTTGTGGATAATTCCCCGCTTGGATAATTGAAATATCATAAATTTCAAACGTTGTATCAAATGCTGTAGTTACTTTGAATAGTTTTACCTCTGTTGAGTTATTGATTAAGTAATCAAATTTAATTTCTTTACCACTATTCATTGCCCATTCATTTCCTGGAGCAGCTTGCTTTAAAACTATATTCAAAGGAGAATTTTCAAATTGCTTTAGGCTAAATGGATTAGTTGTAGATTCAAAATTAGGGTTACCTGTATTTGACAAACTAGGATTTGAATAAAAATCTATAAAATCAGTTGATGCTGATGTAATAAAATCTAAGCTTGAATTGGCACTTATATAAGGTAAATTTTCTTTGACTTGTCTGCCAAATTCATCAAACTCAACAAGGACAACAATATCTTTACCTGAATTAGACTGTTTATAAGCTATTTGTTGCATAGGTCTTCCAAGTCCATCATAATATGTAATATTTTGAATTTTATCTTCTTCTTGAACAGGTTGAGAATTTGGATTAACTGGATTTCCAAACTCATCTAATTCACCAAGTGAACTAGTGTTAGGAATTTTATAAAGTGTCGTTTTGATATAATTTTGACTTTGACTTTGACTCAAAACTAAAAACGGAACAAAAAGTAAAATATAAAAAAATGCTTTCATAGTAATTTCTAGTTTTGGTTTTTTAAATGATATTCAAATTCTTTTAATATATTCCCATTTTCATCTCTTATGTATATAAGTTGATTAAAAATATTATAATGATAAGTTGTTTTACTTCCCTTTGGATCAGTAATAGCACTAATTTGATCATTATTATTATAAGCATATGTTGTTATCATAGCATTCGTAAGAGTATTTCTTAAGTTTTCAATTGCTGGAATTGAACTAAATCCTATAGGAGCAATATTGTCTAAATCAGAAACACTAATACCTAATTGATTTGCAATTTGAATGTAAGTCGCATTTTCAATTGTTGCAATAATATTTCGTTTATCATGATCATATAAATAACAAATTGTAATATCATTTTCTTTCTTTGCTTCAATTACTTTACCTGAATCTAATGAATACCTTAGAAAATTTATTTTGTTTTCAAAAGTTTGATTCGGTAAAAAAGAACCTTTATGATATTTTATAAATTCTGGAAGTATTATATTCTCACCCCATTCTTTGTATGTAGTTCTTTGAGAACTTAATTTTGTTGATTGGGTTACTGTAAAAACATCAGTCATGTCATTTTGATTTCCTTCTTCTAATTTTATGTCTGTTTGATATGGAGTTCCCACACGATGTAGTGCATTCCTTTTTAACCCATTTAATGCTATTTGTTGATATTGATCAAGAGGACCACCATTAATTCCATTATTTGAATCATCAGGGTATTTATAATCAATAACTGTTCTTATATTTTTGTCTTGTTTAGAGTTAGTTTTAATTTCAGAAATTACTTGATGATGCCTTGGAATATGATTTCCATGAATTGTTTCAATATTAGTGTATAGATATTTTGATTTTTCTTCCAATCTTGTTTCATTATTAAATCCGTCATAGAAGAAAAGTGTCGTTTCTTTACTTTTTAACTTTCTCCAAAAACATTTGACTTCATACTTTCCTAAGTTCATTTGTTGACCAAGTTGAAAAAGTTTGTCAGAGGGATAATATTGCGCATAATTTTCAGGAGGAACAAAACCAACAATTTCACCAGAATTTATCTTAATTTCACGTAAATAAGAGTAATGATTAGTTCCATTTAAATTAAAATCATTTTCAAAAACCAAAGTTTCTCTTTTTACAATTTTTTTATTTGTATTGTTTATATATTTAAAGTATTCCGTTTTATATTCATGTGCAGTACCATAAAAACGAATAGGGTTAAAAGAAGGTAGCTCTGCAAAATTTAAAAATTTGTGAGCAAAATCAACAACAGGAGCACTATTATAAAAATGAGAGATTTCATCTATTTTTTGACCATCTTTATTAATTCTAAATTCACTTACATTATAATAAAAAGCTGTTCCTTCACTTGAACGTAGCGAGTTAAAATAGCCTATACTATTTCTAATTGTATTGTCACAATGTGTCCAATAGTCATAACCACCACCACCTCCATCACAGGCAACAGTATTATAAATATAAGTTATTTGATTGGGAGCTAAAAAATTTCCTGAATTATTGTAGTCGTATTTTGTTCTTATTTCATTATGAGGAGCATCCATGCCAAATGAAGTTGTTTGTTTTACTCGAACTCCTCCAAAATATTTTGTTTGAATTGTAGGAGTATTTTCTGAACAAACTTTTGCATTAAAACTAGCTCTATAAATTGAACTTCTTACAGACAAACTTAATGTATAATTTCCAGGAGGTAATAATAATATTTTTTCTTCATTAATATTGCCACTTATCATATATGAATCAAGTGGGGTAACTGCGCCATTTGGTCCAAAGAGTGTGAAATAAGCATATCCAACATTAGTACCATTTATATTAGGGGATTCTGTTGTGTATTCACCATGCAAGGTAAAAGTTACATAGGCTCCATTGATACCAGTAATTAAAAAAGATTCACCATCACATAATCCTCCTTGAGCTTGAGGATTAATCGTATCTTCTCCATTACAGAGATTAATTCTATATTCCGTAAAATTGATGCAATCTGCTGATGGAGGTACAACTACCTGTTTACTATGTCCTTCATATTCTATTGTTGAAACCCCCCCAGTTGGATATGTTATTTTTTTTAACATCCCATAAACAGCATAATCTGGATAAGGCTCATGATTACCTCTCAAATAACCTTTATTAACTCCAGTATTGTTTTGACCGTTATAATAACCCCACCAATCTTTACTTTTTGAAGTTCTTGGAATTGCTATAAAATCGTTCATACTGTTGTATTCAAAAGAGTATTTACTTTGTAATAAATCGGTTTTTGATTTAAATTCTATATCAGTTAAAAAATACCTTGAACTACTACCGTAAGTGTCTAATTTTATTTTTTTATCCCTACCTGTAATTAGTTTCAAATTTCTGTCAATAATTATGTAATCATAATTATATGAATTAGTGCTACTAATTTTTGATAAATGAAAAACAGTTGGTTTATATTTGGTATAATGATCTTGATAAATTGGTGTTTGATGTGCTATAGGAATTGGACATGTATAACAAAGAACATCTGCCTGAGCAATTTTTGTTTCTGTCTGTCCATAGTCTTTAAAATATACGGATTGATTATCAATTGAATATTCAAAATTAATCTGCTCTCCACTCCAATGTTTTATCTTTGTTAAATGCCAAGAAGTAATGGGCGTTGGATGGTCGTTTATTATAGCTGTTTCTTGAGGATCAGGATAACTCCCATATGACTTCCCAAAATAATATTGAATTCCATTTTTATCAGTAATTTTAAATTCAATTATTTTTGTTGGAGTATAATTTTGAGTTGAAATTTCAATTTTATAATCATCTAATGCTTCTATTATTGTTGCTTGGTTGTCAACAATGATAAATTTACCAGAATTACCCATAAAACTAAATTGAAACTCATCATATTGCAAGTCATATAAATCATCCTCTATCTTTTGACAATTTTCTTGATTTAATAAATCAATTTGAATATTTGGTAACGCTTCAAAACCTCTCGTTTCATCTGGTAAATCCAATACTGTTCTATTAATAATTCCACTTCCATTTAAAGTCCATCCATAACCTGTCCATGGAGCAATATCTTCAACCATAATTCCATTACTATTATAATTTAGTGAAACAGGAACTTCTAAAAATTTACCCTTTACAGTATATAATGGAATGCTAAAATTTGCAGAACCTGTATATGATCCCATAGGAATAGAACCATATTGTCCTAAGGCTGAAGCTTCAGGAGTTGGAGGAATTACTTTAAAACCTTCTTGTGAATAAATTTGGCAAGATTGAATATATACATATAAACAAAAAAGACTATTTAAAATTCTATTTGTTTTCATTTTTACTTTTTAATTACTTTAACACCATCTGTACTAACATCTGTTTTCACTTCAATAAGATAAATTCCTTGAGGAAGAGTACTTAAATCCATTGGAATAGTTCTTTCTCCTGAAATTTTAACTGAGTTTATCATCCTACCACTCAAATCATACAAAGTAGCTGTACCCTTTTTATAATCGTAACCTACAATTGCATTAGTAAAAGTATTTGTTGGATTAGGTATTGCTTCTATGTTCTCTTTGTCTTTGTGTTTTTTATCTTTGTCTCTAAGTTTTACAATCCAAAAATCACTTCCTCCTTTAAATGAATTTTTATCTCTTGAAACTTCTCCTTTAGATGTACCTGCCAAAATGTAGCCACCATCTCTTGTTTCAAAAAGTTTTTTCAATAATTCATCTCCCTTACTACCAACAGTTTGTGTCCAGATTTCCTCACCATCAGCTTTAATTTTTAAAGCCACATAATCATTAATTCCTTCTTTATCCGTCTTTATATTTTTCCCTAAAGATTTATTTGAATTAAATTTCGTTTCAGATTGTGCATATCCACCAATCAAAAATGTGCCATCAGGATTTTCAACTATAGAAGTTAAAACATCTAATTTTCCATAATTATAAGTTTCTTGCCATAAAATACTTCCACTTTCATTTAACTTAACAACCCAGAAATCAGTACCATTTCGATTTGATTTAGTTTTTGAATTTGAGGTGCCTGAATTTGAATTTCCTCCTGCAATGAATCCTCCATCATTTGTTTGAATTAATGCAAACAAGTTGTCGTCTTTATCTCCACCTATTGTTTCTTGCCATTCAATAACTCCTTCTTTATCTAGTTTTACTATCCAATAATCACCCAACCCAAAGTTTTTTTGAGATTTATCTCCTGATTCAGGAGAATTAGAATAACCTCCAAGTATAAACCCCCCATCTTTAGTTTGCTCAATACTTTTTAGTTCGTCTACATATTTCCCTCCAATGGTTTTATCCCATTCGATTTCTCCTTTGCTGTCAAGTTTTACTACCCAATAATCTAAATTACCCCTAGAGTTTTCTTTCTTACCATATTTATCTACAACTCCTCTTTCATTTGCTTCAGATTTATCCGAACTTGAGGAACCGCCTAAAATATAGCCACCATCCTTTGTTTGAGTTATACTAAATAGTTTTTCTTGACCACTTCCTCCAATAGTTCTTTGCCAAATTTCTTGACCATTTGCATCTAATTTTATAATCCAAAAATCTTCTTGACCTTTACTAGCCTCTTTTTTATCGCCACTAACTGAAGAGTTTGAAGTTCCTGCTAAGATAAATCCTCCGTCACTAGTTATCCTAACACTTTGGAGTAAATCAACACCATTTCCTCCATAACTCTTTTGCCATTCAGGAGAACCTTTTTCATCCATTTTCCAGATCCAATAATCTAGATTACCTTTGCTAGCCTCAGATTTATTCCCATTCTTATTAGAGATAGAACTTCCAGCCAGTATGAAACCATAATCAGCTGTGGGTTGTGCGTCATACAAAAATTCGGCATGTTTTCCTCCGTAGGAGCGTTCCCAAAGAATATCTTGGGCAATTAAATTAGTAATCGAAAAGAATCCGATTAGCACAATAAATTTAAGTTTGTTTTTCATTATTAATTTTCCTTACAAAATTTCTCAAAAATAAGTTTGCTAAAACATTACCACAAGGGTAAAAATACCTGATTTTCAAACCAAGTATTTCTACCTAGCCAACCAAGTATTTTTACGGGGGTACTATTTTAACATTTGGCAAATAAATGAAAACACAATAAATATGTTGCTGTAGAAAAAATGTATATTTTATTAAAATTTAAGTTTTTTAATAAAAAAGACAGCCCTTTCGAGCTGCCTTAACTAATCAGAAAACTTCCAAATAAAGTTTCCTGCTTTTTTTCGTTCTCCTCTACAGCATTTGGCTATGGATGAATTGTTTATTTCAGTAGATTTTGAAGCTTCAGCTATAGAATCAAAAACATTAATTTTTTCACCAGCTAAATCATATTGAATGACTTTCTTCTTCCTAATATCTTCTTTTAGATCAAATGTAGATGTATAAGTCCAATAAAAACCATTACTAGTTTTTCTATCTCCAATACATGCATGGCTTATTGATTCTTCTGAAATTGAAGATGATTTTGAAGCTTCTTCCAATGATTGAAAAGTTGATTCTAATTCTCCTGTTAAGTTATATTGATATATGGTTTTTTTGAATCCACCACCTCTATCTGAATTGTAACCATTGTGAAACGAATCAAATTTTTGAATATAATATTTTTCTTTTAGTGCTAATTCGTCAGTATTGATTCCAGTGTCAATTTGCTCCCAAATAAAACTTTCAAACCCATATTCTCTAATGGCATTTTGGAATTTATGTCCGTAATTTTTTGTTGCCTTATTATAATGATCATTAATTCTTTCTTGTAAACTAACTGTTGTTGCTCCAACATAAATCTCTCCTGTAACAACATTTGTTGCTTTATAAATAATTCCTTCTTTCATCTTCTTTCTCCATTACTATTTTATACACTTGCAATTGTATAAACTCCATTTTCTAAAATCACTCTATTCATTGTTTCTAAAACTATATCCGTTTGACTCTTTTTACACAAAAGCGCATCGTAGACATATAAGACATAGATGCCTTTCTCGTTTAATTTTGATATAATTTGTGTCATTATTTGCACTTCTAACTCAAATAATCTCTTTGAAGTAATTTTATATCCGTTAGCTTTTTTGTCTTTGAGAATGTTTTCCATCATTTCCTTTTCATTTTCTATATAGTATTGATATAAAACACTTTTCTTCATATCTCTTGGGTGCTTATTAAAAAATGATAAGTGTTCGATTTTGACTTTCTTGATATCTTCATTCAAGAAATCCGTAATATTTTGATGCGTGATAAATTTAGATTTACCTCCATATATTTTCATTGCTAAATTTGGATGTAGAGCTTTAAAATCTATCTCAACTATTTCCTCTCCATCTATTTTAACAAGATTCCTTATGTAACTCGGCATTAGATTAAAAGAGTCTGTAACTCTTCCTCCCGCCTTTGAACTTATTGATGGTGTTATTAATCCGTTTTGAGTTAAATAGTTATATCGTGAAATATTGTCTTCTAAAAAACTTAGGTTTTTATATCCAATTATATTCTGTCTTTTCCTTTTATTTAATTTAGCTAATCGTTTCCCTTTTTTAGTAACATAACCCTCATTAACTAATTTATCTCCCTCATTTTTAATTTCAGCTAGAGTTGGTAACTCAATTGATTTGTAAACATTCAAAAGATTATTTCCAATTTTATTATTAATAGCTCTGGATAATTTTTCTAACTGATTTTTTCTTATTTTTTGTTTAAAATCATTATTTTTCAATATATAATAATCTATTTTATCAATTGCAAACGATTCATTTAACCTATAGGATTTTGAATATTCATTAGATAAATAAGTATCTCCTCCATATTCATTTTTCTTAACTTCAATGATAGGAAATGTAGAATCTGTTGAGTAAGTTAACGCATCAATTACTCTTTTATATATTCTAGTATTATCTTTACCTTTCCTATACTTTTCATCAAGATATGTTGAATGTAAAATTTTCCATTTATCTTCATCGTTATCATAAAAAATGGTACCTGTTAAATTTGAAACAAAATCTAGGCATTTTTCAACTGCAATTGATTTATCTGAATCAATTTTAGTTAAAACTGATTTTGGAAGTCTTTCAACCGTTCTTTTAACTCTTTTAGGTATTGCAATAGTTTCGCAATTAGTTAAATAACTCGGAAAAGTGTCATCAATTGTTTGTTCAAATTGTATTGATTTACAGCTATAATTGTTTGTAAAATAAGGGGTTGTTTTAAATCTATTGTTTTCTGTATTATCAGTAACATTATTAATAATAGATTTAATTGATTTGGATTTAAAGTGAATTAGAATTTGTTCTTTTCTAATTTCATTGTCATTAAGATTCATAATTAATCATTTAAATTAAACTTCGTTTAATTCAGATCTAATGATTTTTATAATTGTTGAATTTTTTAGTATTTGTAGTGTATTTTATTTTTCAGATACTGAAATTTGATACAAAAGTAAAACAAATAATCGATAAATCCTAATTTTTTATAAACTATTTTTAGTATTATTGTTAAAAAAATAAGAATTATTTAAAATAAACACCGTTTTTCAGGTGTTTATTTTAATTTAGCTAAAACTTTTTCAGTGTTTTTTTGATAAAGCAGAGAACGGCTCAAAAGTTTGGGTATACAAAATACAACATAACTGCTAAAAAGATAACTTTATATCTTTATATGGTGAGAATTAATACTCTTCTATGATTATTTCAAAGTTGTGGTAATAATAGGCTTGATTTTCAATTATAAAAATTGTTTTCAAGTTTATATCAACTTTTACTTCTTGAACTAAAACAACATCTCCAACTCTCAAATCTCCAACATTTTTTAAAACAAAAACTCTAAATGGGCAGAATACTTTTTTTAGTATGTTATTCCAAGTTACTATGTAAATTATGTTTGGAGATGTGTATTTTAGTACGTCAGCTAACTCTTTTTTGGTCATTATTTCAAATTTTTATCTTACTTTTTAAAAGAGTTCTTCCTAATTTTTAAGATGAAAACGCTATGATATTATTATGTAAGAAATAGTTAGACTGATTGTTTTCAAGCAAATTACCTATGTAATTCATAAACTCGTATGCATTTACATTTCTTTCTAAATTTGAATCAATATAGGTGCTCTTATTAGCCTCTGTGAAGAGATTGTAAACATTCCATAAACTAATTTTGTCATCTGTGGATTTTGAAAAATTAGCATCTAAATGATAATCTCTTACCATTGTGTTTATTTGTGTATCATTTACTTTTAAAGGAAATAAAGTCTTCTTAAATTCTTTCTCTAAGAACGGATAAAGTTTCATTTTGCCAATTAAGTGTGCAAATTGGTTTTCATTTAAAAAGAAATCATTCATTTTTTGCATTTTTCTTAAATGCTCTTTTTTATCATATTGATTAATTAATAAATGAATTTTTTCTCCTAACTCGTGAACTGAACTAACTCTTAAATCGTCAAGAAGACCATCTGTTGAAATGCACAAATTTGTACATACCTTATTCTGAAAACCAACAAATACTTTAAATTTTTCAATTGATTTTTTACTAAACAAGTTCTCTTGATTATAAGCTCGAACTCCACCTACACATAAGTTAAGTTTGTTCCCATTAACTATTTCTGAAATTTCAGGTATTTCTATTACAAATGCCATACGCTCATAATATATAGTTTTTTCATGTTCTAACAGCTCGTTTGCGGGCTTTCCAATTGCTTGCGGAATTCTACCCTTGATAACATGTGAGGCTCTTATATCAGGTGTTAAATCACCTTGATACCCTAATATTTCCTGAATGACATTTTTAGTTGTTGTAATAAACTCAAAGTGTGAAATTGTTGTTTCATTATCTTTTGCAAAAACAGGGATTGTACACTCATTTTTAAGGTGTTCTAACGATACTTCAATCGTATTGGCTTCAATAAAATGTTTTCTTTCTGACGTGACAACATTATTTTCTTCAATAATTTGATTGTCGAAATTTTGTATAACTAATTCCATTTTATTCTTGGTTTTGATGGGTTATAATTGATTTTTCAGGAACCATTTGTGCACTTAATGCAGCTAATGCACTTTGTTTCGTTACAATTAAAGAGTAAATATCTTTACTAAATTGTGGATAAGAATTGTAGATTGCTTTCAACTCTTCTTCCGAATTACAATTCTCTATTTTAATTTTAATTGCATCTAATGAAATTCCTTGATTACACCAGTCTTTTAAAAATTTTCCAGTATTAGAAGTAATAATAAACTCTGGTTTTCCAACAAATAATCCTGTTCTGTCTTTACTTACATTTACTAAATGTTTGTCATTTAGAAACTCAAAATTTACAGTTAGTTCGTACTCGTAACCTTCTCTTTGAATTTCTTTTGTTCCAAGCTTCATTACTTTAGTTTTACCATTACTATCTTGATCTAAACTATAATCTACTTTTCTTCTTGATGTAGTTATAATGTGAATTTTAGATTGAATGATAGCATCTAAAAAGGAATTATGACGTGGAGTAACTTTTGCCCAGTCATTAAAACGACCTCCTAATTGTTCATGAATTTCTAAACAACCTCCTTTCCCACTCCACTCATGGCTAATACTATCAATAATTAAAACTTCAATTCCTGAATTTTCACACACTTGAATTGCCTGAATGTAACGTTCTGGTGTAAAAGGTTCTTTTAAAGGAAGAACATTAAAATCTCCTAAATGGGAATATAAACTTGCACTATTATTTTCTGTGTCAATAATGGCAATTTTATCCCAATTTTCTGTAATTCCGTAAGCTAATAAAAGTGCACTATACGTTTTTCCGTATCCACTTGGACCTGATAAGCCTACTCGCAATTTCACTTGTTGTCTTTGTGCTTTTTGTAGATTCATAATATTAATAATTATTTATAAGTTTAAAAAAATAGAGGTTACTCATTACAAGTAACCTCTATATACTAATTCTGTATGGCGTATATAACATAATTGATTTTACTACAAAACTTCTTGGTTATGAAGATTTTGAACTAAAACCGCATCTTCATCGCTCATGTATTCATAGCGATGTGTTCGTTGTATAATTTCGCCAGTTTCTTGAATTGTGAATTCATAAGGGTCAACTTCAACCTTCGAAATTGTACCAGGCAATGAAGTGCCAATTAGAGATTTACACATAACCTCATTGAATGTACATGAAACTCTTGCTGTTCTTGCTGTTAAATACGTTCTGCCAGTTTCTCTACTAACAACTGCTTCAACTCCTCCTTGAACAATTAAAGAGAAAAAATTTTCTCCATTTTCTTTTTCAAAAACCTTGTAACCTGTAATTTGTACCATAGTTTTATAAATTTTAAGATTAAACAAATACGAGTACTTCCCGCAAAATTTGACTAAAGTGGAATGATGATTCAACTTCTAACCTTTTGCGGGGGAGTACCTCCAAAACATTGTTTAAGTCGGGGTATGACTTGGACTTAGTTTACATACTCTTTAAAATTTTGAAAAAAAAATTTTTTTTTACTATGAAAAATAAGAAAACTTTTCTATTATTATATTCTTACTTATTTATCTAATCAATATCTACTATTAATAATGTTACTGATTTATATAAATGATAAAACCCCTTAAATAAGGGGCTTATGAACTGTTTTAATTATTTTATTAATGTCAGTTTTCCGATTAACAAAAAATATATGTTTGAAAATCTAAACTAAAATTTTTACAATTTGGACAGAAATTATCTCTTTGATTCAATAATAAATCAAAGTTTCTAAAGAAATTATTTCCTTCATTTTTTCCTTTGAGTTCATCATCTGTATAAAATAAATAATTAGGGTTATCTTTTTCCGTTTTATAATTTATACTCTCTAACTCTTCTGTTATTTTATTGTAGGCTGGCACAGGGTTATTTGTTAAATAATCATATCTGCCACCTCCATACTTAGCATTTGTCTCGTATTTGCAAATTCTACATTCTGCTTTTAATATCTCTGCCATCATTAATTATTTTTTACCAAAAATATTATGTATAATAATTATAGCTATAACAATTCCTCCAAGGATAAGTCCTGCAAAAAGTTGTTCAGCAATACCATTAAAAAAACCTTTTCCATTTACCATTGAAGTTAGCCCCCAGAATGTAAATACAATTATAATTAAAACTACATATCCGCATCCAGTTTTATTGCTATTCTCATTATTTTCACTCATATTATTGTTTTATTCAAGACATTGTAATTGATTCATAAATAAGCTTTTGTTTTCTGTAACACTAGAACCAAATATTTTACCATTCATTTCAAAAAAGATAGCTTTAAGGGTGTGATTTTTCAAAATATTAAAACTCCTTTTGTCAATTTCAAACATGGCAATAGTAACTTTCTTTCCATTCATAACAACTTCCTTAGATTCAATAATATTTAATGAAACCCCGTCATTACTATTAGTTTGAATTTTTAAATCACCTGAAACATTCTGTGAATATCCGTTTTTATGTAAAACTACAATATTTACTAAATATTGACCTGTAGTTTGATTTTTATAAATGGATGTTCCTAATTCATATTCCTTTTCCTTGATTACTGGTTTTGGATTAAAATACTTTATAACATTCCCATCTTGCCTATTGTTTGTTTTGATGTCACATTGAGCATAAGAGCTTTTAATTGAAAAAAGGGTAAGAAATATCAATATTATTTTTATCATCTCTATTTTTTTAAATTTTTATTAAATTCCAAACTTGAGTATTACCACCATCATACACTATTATTAAAGTTTCAACTTCAACATCAAAAGCTATTGTACATTCGGTTTTAGTTTCAACGCCCGAAAGAGAAATTACTCCATCATAATACAAATACGTATTACCATCCTCATAATAATATTTTTTCTCTGACTTAACAACAAACTTGACAGTTACTGATTCTCCATCAATTTTATTTGTGATAGAAACAGAACCATTAGTATTGTAAGGTGTATCATTTACATCTACTACAATAACATTCTCATTTGTTAAATTATAGTTTTTTGAACTATCCGAAGCATTCATAAAAGATGAAAAATTACTTTTGTAAACACCATTTATTTTTTGTGAAAGAGCAACGCTAGAATATAACATTGCTAATAATAGAATTATTTTTTTCATTCTGAATGAGCATTAAGATGGTAAATAACATTTTCACTATTTATAAAGAAATCAGTAACCCAAGTTATATAGCCATTTCCTCTTCTGTAAGTATATATCTTTCCTCCATTCCCATCATTTGATTTTGAATAAGGGGCACCCCACGACAAAACAAGAGTGTTTTCTGATTCTCCAATCCAATACTCTCTAGCTTTTTGAATTTCTGTCTGATTATGTTGTTGCAATGTAGGTGAACAACTGACATTAATGAATGTTATGAAAAATAACATTAAATAAAGTATTTTTTTCATTTTAATTAAAATTAGAATTAAACAAATATATTAAAATTCGACTTATATGTCGAGATAAAAAATCTTAACTAATTTTTCTTTGTAAAATGCTTGAGCATTTTGATCAAATAGAAAAAGAAGTAGTAAATAAGATTTACAAATTATTCCTTGAAAAATTCAACGGGAATAATTCTAGGTTTGCGCAAGCTTCAGATTGCTCTGAAACAACTGTTAGAAGAGTATTTAGGAATAAACAACGAATGACTTTAAATTTACTTTTAAGGTTTTGTAATGCCCTAGAAATTGAGATTCAAGATGTATTCGATGATATTAAAATCACTCAAAAAAACAATTAAACTTGCTACAATAATTTAATGCAACAAGTTTAATGCTCTTTAATTTTATATCCTTACGGAAATCCGTAAACACATCATTTTAATTTCTCATTCAGCCTTTCAGATAAATCCTTCATAGTTTCACTCAACTTTTTATTTACAATTTTTGCGTAATAATCTTGTGTAGTTGATATTTTAGAATGTCCTAATAATTCAGAAACAACTTCCATTGGAACATCATTAAATAAAAGTACTGTTGAAGCAAATGTTTTACGAGCTATATGATGTGTTAGATTCTTTTTTAAACCAACAATATCAGCAATTTCTTTTAAATAAGAATTGAAGCGCTGGTTTGAAATCACAGGGAGTAATATCTCTTCATTTTGATATTTATTAATCATATCAAGTGCTTTTGGTAATAAAGGAATCATTAATGGTTTAGAAGTCTTCTCTCTATTCATTTTAATCCATTTATTCCCATCAAAACCCTTTACAATGTGCTCAGGTTTTAAATTACTCATCTCTTTAAAGGCTAATCCAGTGTAGCAACAAAACACAAATAAATCCTTGACTTGTTGCAATCTTGTTTGTGAAAAATCATAATTCTCTAAAGATTTCAATTCATCATCTGACAAATAAATTACTTCTTTCTGAAGCCTTTTTGCTTTGTATCCTATAAAAGGATTCTTGTCAATATACTCTTGTTCTAATGCAAATTGGATTACTTTTCTAAAACGTTGAATTGCTTTATTAATAGTACTCTGTTCTAATCCTTTCTGTGTTTTTAAGAAGTACTCATATTCATTAAGAAAGTTTAATTTAAGGTCTTTTAACTTAATGTCATTAGCTTTATAATAAGCCTTTATAAAGGATTTTAAATGAACGAATGACTCAATATACTTTTTGTATGTAACCTTCTGTAAATCCCTTCCAATTAACTTATGGATACGTATATTGAATAATTCATAAACCTCTAAAACTCCAAATTCTTTTTTAGGCGTATTTCCTTTAAACTTAGTGTAAATATCATCAACTGTAAACTCAGAATTGTTGATTTGTAGGTACAAAAAAACCTGATTAATTTGGTTCTTAATCAGGTTCAATTGTGAATTTATATAGTTATTATCATTATTTGGAGGTTCACACTCTTGAAGTGAATTATTCCAATTTTTGGGATTAATAAATAATCCAGTAGAAAATTGTTTTCTTTTTTCCAAATAGGTTAATCTGCAAAATAATGGGGCTTTACCATCCTTTCTAATTCGTGATTTGGACACGATAAATAATAGATTTAATTTTTTCATGGCGTATAATTTTAATTAGTTGAAATTCAAATGTTTAATATGCAACCTCTAAAATAAAAACTGCAACCTTTTTTGTAACCTTTTTTGGGGTAATTAATATGTTTTTAGTGGGAAAATTGAAAATGTAATTATATACAAAATAACTACGAAAAGTATAAAAATCAAAAAAGCTCTGCATAAATGCAAAGCTTTCCATTGGTCTAACTACTAAACCTTTTTGGTACTTTCGTACCTAAACAACACAACTATTTTAAATATTTTAAGAGGGCAAAAAAGCCTTTCTTTTACGAAAGGCTTCCTCTTTACTGGCGGTCTGGACGGGACTCGAACCCGCGACCCCATGCGTGACAGGCATGTATTCTAACCAACTGAACTACCAAACCAGTGCTTGATTGCGAGTGCAAATATACTACGCTTTTTCATTCCTGCAAATATTTTTGCAAAAAAAATTAAACTTTTTTCAGTGTTTTCAGCCAAACTTTTGTTTTTCAACCAAATACGTTAGTAAAATTTTTTCAAAATTTTCACCTACAGAAACGGGTACATAGCGAATTTGATACTGCATACACGTTGCTTCGATCGTTTTGAAATATTCTTGCACTACTTTTTGATACGATTCTTGCGTATTTTCGGCAAATAAATTGATTTCTTCTCCCGATTCTACATCAATAAATTTACGTGGCGCATTGTCGAAACTGAAATTTAACTCGGTTTTTTCATCGTAAACATGAAAAACTACTACTTTATGTTTGTTGTGTTTTAAATGCTGAAGTGCTTTGAAAATTTTATCGTTGTCTTCGTTTTGAAACATATCAGTAAACAAAATCACCATAGAACGACGATGAATGTTTTCAGCAATTTGATGCAAAAAAGTTACCGTGTCGGTTTTTCGTGTGGTTTTGTTTTGTGATAAAACCTCTTCCAGCTTGTTTAAAATCATACGATGATGACGCTCACTTCCTTTTTCTGGCGAATAATATTCATACGCATCCGAATAAACACTCAATCCAACCGCATCGCGCTGCTTTTTAAGCAAATTCATCAAAACCGCAGAAGCCAATACCGAAAATCCAATTTTACTCTCATAAAACGGCTGATTTTCCTTTAATTTCGGATAATGCATCGAAGACGAGTTGTCTAAAATCAAATGACAACGTAAATTGGTTTCTTCTTCGTAACGTTTGGTGTATAATCTATCGGTTTTGGCGTATAATTTCCAATCGATATGCTTGGTACTTTCTCCTGGATTGTAGATTTTATGTTCCGCAAACTCTGCCGAAAATCCATGAAAAGGCGATTTGTGCATACCGGAAATAAAACCTTCGACAATTTGGTTAGCCAAAAGTTCTAAATGCTCAAAACTGGAAATTTTTTCTATTTGCTGCTCTAAATTCATATCGTAAAGATAGAAAAAGATTTTAAATTTTGGAACACGGATGAAACGGGTTCGCTAAGGCGAAACGCGGTTAAAAACGGATTTCTTAAATGAACGCTACAAATTGAAATAATTAAAACTTCAATAAAGAAAAACAATCTAACTATGTGTTTTAAAACAAAAAAAGGCTCAACTTTCGTTGAGCCTTGAATTTCTTTTTCAAATATTATAGTAATGCATCAATTGCATCAGTATACGTTTTCTTTGGAGCAACACCAACTTGTCTTCCTACCACTTCTCCGTTTTGGAATACTAAAACTGTTGGAATATTTCTAACTCCGTATTTTGCAGCAAATTCTTGGTTTGCGTCAACATCTACTTTTCCTACTACTGCTTTTCCTTCATACTCAGCAGAAATTTCGTCGATAACTGGACCAACCATTCTACATGGACCACACCAAGCTGCCCAAAAATCCACTACTACTGGTTTGTCTGATTTTAATACTACTTCATCAAAAGTAGCATCTGTTATTGCTAATGCCATATTATTTCTTTTTAGTTTTATACTTATTTGAATTGCAAATTTAGGAATTAATTACGAACGAAAGTATCTTTTAAAATTAGTTTTGATTATACCTACATTGCAATAGCTTATACTTTAATTCAATTTAAAATTTACTTGCATGCGTTCCAATTCTTGAAGCAATTCGGATGAAATCTTAACTTTCAATTTTCGGCTTGGCATCGAAAGTTTTGTTTTTACGATGATTTCTTCTTTTTCAACCGGAACTTCAATATTCATTTCCATTTCTTCATTAGAATCTTCCGAAATTTCTTCTTCTATATCTACAGGAGTTGAAACGGGAATATCTTCCACAATTCGCTTTATTCGTTCCAATTCCATTACTTCAAACGTTACTGAATTATCGCCTTTATTTTCAGAAAAAATTCGATTTAATTCGGTTATCACATGTTCTTTCACATCATTAATTGGGAACATTAAAATCAATTTCTTAGCAAAAGTTGACAATACATCAGCTAACATTTTAGCATCTAAAAACTGAATTCTTGGATCGGATTTTTTACCCGTTTCACGATTTACCCAACCTTCTTTCACATTGATTTTAAAATACACAAACTGATTTTGCAACAAGAAATGACGGTATTTTAAATATTCTTCATCAAAAATTCTGAACTCATAACTCTCGTCATAACCTTCTAACACAAAGGTTGCCCAGCCTTTTCCGTTTTTGGCTGTTCGATGTTGCACATTGGTTACAATTCCTCCGAAAGAAAGATTCTTACCTAAATGTTGCTCCAAATTTTTAAGAGATTCTAATTTTGCCGTACAGAAATATTTCATCTCAAATTTATAATCATCCAAAGGATGACCCGAAATATAAATCCCTACGACTTCTTTTTCCTTCGCTAATTTTTCCATCGTGCTCCATTCTTCACATGGTGGCACTTGCGGTTCGGCAATTTGTACTTCCGAAGCATCACCAAACAAACTTACTTGTGATGAATTTTCGTTTTCTTGGAATTTCGAACCATAACGAATCGCCTTTTCTAAGAACGTAATTCCGTCGCCATCATGATGAAAATATTGGGCACGATGGGTTTCGGAAAAACCATCAAAACCGCCTGCTAATGCTAAGTTTTCAAATGCTTTTTTATTAGCAGCGCGCAAATCGATTCGTTTGGCTAAATCGAAAATAGACTTGTAATTTCCATCTTTTCTATTCTCAACAATAGTTTGAACTGCTCCTGCGCCAACACCTTTAATCGCTCCCATTCCGAAACGAACGGCGTAGTTTTCGTTAACCGTAAATTTATAGTACGATTCATTCACATCTGGACCTAAAACAGCTAATCCCATACGTTTACACTCTTCCATAAAGAACGACACTTGTTTGATATCGTTCATGTTATTCGAAAGCACCGCAGCCATATATTCTGCTGGATAATGTGCTTTTAAATACGCTGTTTGATACGCAATCCAAGCGTAACAAGTAGAGTGCGATTTATTGAAGGCATAACTTGCAAACGCTTCCCAGTCGGTCCAAATTTTATCTAATTTTTGTTCGTCGTGACCATTCGCTTTTGCTTGATCGATGAACTTAGATTTCATTTTATCCAAGACATCTTTCTGCTTTTTACCCATCGCTTTACGAAGTACGTCGGCATCACCTTTAGAGAAATTCGCTAATTTTTGCGACAAAAGCATCACCTGTTCTTGATAAACGGTAATTCCGTAAGTTTCTCCTAAATATTCTTCGCAAGCATCTAAATCGTAAGTAATAGGTTCTTCGCCATTTTTTCTACGAACGAAAGAAGGAATGTATTCCAATGGCCCTGGACGATATAATGCATTCATAGCAATTAAATCGGCAAAAACTGTTGGTTTTAAGTCCTTCATGTATTTTTGCATTCCAGGCGATTCGTATTGGAAAACTCCAACCGTTTCACCTCTTTGGAACAACTCGTATGTTTTGGTATCATCAATTGGAAATTCGTCAGGATTCAAATCGATTCCTAAACGGTATTTTACCAATTTCACCGTGTCTTTAATTAAAGTTAGGGTTTTTAATCCCAAGAAGTCCATCTTCAACAAACCAGCGCTTTCTGCTACCGAGTTGTCAAATTGCGTTACATATAAATCCGAATCTTTTGCAGTGGTTACGGGAACGAAATTTGTAATATCATCAGGCGTAATAATTACACCACAAGCATGAATTCCGGTATTTCTCATCGAACCTTCTAACACTTTTGCTTGTTGAATGGTTTCGCCTGCTAAGTCTTCTGAATTTGCGATTTCGATTAATTCTTTAACTCGGTCGAATTCTTCTGAACGTAACGCTTTTTTGACTTCGGATTCATCTTCGGCTAAGAATCTTGCTAAATTCCATTTTGATGGCATCATACCTGGAATCAATTTCGCAATTCTATCAGCTTCAAAAAGTGGTAAATCCAATACACGAGCGGTATCTCGAATAGCCGATTTCGTAGCCATTTTACCATAGGTAATAATTTGCGCCACCTGATTAGAACCGTATTTATTGATTACATAATCCATAACACGGCCACGACCTTCATCATCAAAATCGATATCAATATCGGGCATGGAAACACGGTCGGGATTTAGGAAACGCTCAAAAAGTAAATCGTATTTAATCGGGTCGATATTAGTAATTCCTAAACAATATGCTACAGCCGAACCCGCAGCCGAACCACGACCTGGCCCAACAGAAACATCCATTTTTCTAGCTTCGGCAATGAAATCTTGTACAATTAAAAAATAACCTGGATAACCTGAATTGGAAATCGTAAGTAATTCAAAATCCAAACGTTCTTGAATATCTGGTGTGATTTCGCCATAGCGTTTTTTTGCACCTTCCATGGTGAGATGTTTCAAATATGCATTTTCACCACGAACTCCACCATCTAATTTGTCTTCCTCTACTTCAAATTCATCAGGAATTTTAAATTTTGGAAGTAATACATCACGATATAAAGAATAAGGTTCCGTTTTATCGATAATTTCTTGAATATTGATAATCGCTTCAGGTAAATCAGCAAAAAGTTGCTTCATTTCGTCACCCGATTTGAAATAATATTCCTGATTTGGTAATCCATAACGATAACCGCGTCCGCGACCAATTGGTGTCGCTTGTTTTTCACCATCTTTTACACACAATAAAATATCGTGTGCGTTGGCGTCTTCTTTATTAACGTAATAGGTATTGTTAGTCGCGATTAACTTCACATTGTGCTTTTTCGCGAAAGCTATCAACGTCTGGTTAACGCGATTTTCGTCTTCTTGTTTGTGACGCATTAATTCCAAATAGAAATCGGAACCAAATTGGTCTTTCCACCAAATCAAAGCTTCTTCGGCTTGACTTTCTCCAACATTTAGAATTTTACTTGGAATTTCACCATATAAATTTCCAGACAACACGATGATGTCTTCTTTGTATTGCTCCACGATTTTTCTATCAATACGCGGAACGTAATAGAAACCATCGGTATAAGCAATTGAAGACATTTTGGCTAAATTGTGATAGCCTTTTTTATTTTTTGCCAACAAAACCACTTGATAACCGTTGTCTTTTTTGGTCTTATCTTTATGATCGTCACAGATATTGAACTCGCACCCTACAATCGGTTTAATTACGGTTTCTGTTGGCTCTTCTCCGTTTTCTACTAATTCTTTATTTTTAGTTTCAGCGGCTTTATTATGATTCATTACAGCGCTTACAAAATGAAACGCACCCATCATGTTTCCAGTATCGGTCATGGCAACCGCTGGCATTTTGAATTTTGCTGAAGCTTTTACTAAATCATTAATCGCAATGGTAGATTGTAGTACCGAAAACTGCGTATGATTGTGTAAATGTGCAAAAGCAGCGTCTTTTAAATCGGATTTTACTTCTTCTGAAATTGTGGTTTGAACTTCCTCTTGTTCGATTTTTTTCAAACGCGCTCTGATTTCGTCAGAAGCTTGTTTCAGATTGATATGTTTTAATCCAATTAACTGGATTTCACCCAGATTTTTTTCTCGGAAACTTCTGAAATATTCTGGCGTTACATCTAACTCTTCTTTGGTGAAAACTTCTCTTTTAATCAACTCAAGAAAACAACGTGTTGTTGCTTCCACATCGGCAGTGGCATTATGTGCTTCTGCGAATGGTTGATTGAAAAGATATTGATGTAATTCGGTTAATGTTGGTAATTTGAATCTTCCACCACGACCACCAGGTAATTTTAATAAGTTGGCGGTGATTTCGGTACAGGTATCCAAAACCGGCATTTTAGTCATATCAGAACCAATGTTCATTCGATGGAATTCACATCCCATAATATTAACATCAAACCCTACATTTTGACCAACGATGAATTTTGCTTTTGAAAGTGCAATATTGAATTTCTCTAAAACTTCAGATAGTAGAATTCCTTGCTCCATTGCCAATTCAGTAGAAATACCATGAATTCGTTCCGCATCATAAGGAATATTGAAACCTTCAGGCTTAACCAAATAATCTTGGTGCTCGATTAAATTCCCCATTTCGTCATGTAACTGCCAAGCAATTTGTATACAACGAGGCCAGTTATCGGTATCGGTAATGGGTGCCGACCAACTGCGCGGTAATCCTGTGGTTTCTGTATCGAAAATTAAGTACATCTATCTGATAATTAAGCTAAAGAAAATTACAAAAGCTGATTTTGAATAAAAACAAAAATACATTTTAAGTTAGTGAATGCCAATTTAAGTTATCAACAAAACAAAAAACCATCTGAATTGCTCCAGATGGTTTTTTTATTTTAATTAGCTGTTATTATTAAAATGTCGCTAAAGGTACTTTATAAAACCAACCTTCTGAGAAAGTAACAACATCTCCAAGTTCATCCACAACATTGAATTTAAATTTCCCAGTAAATTTTCCGTCTAAAACTTCAGTAATCGTAATTTCTCCGTTACTTTGTTGCACATTAACTACTTTGAATTTAGCATTATTATTACCTCCTACAATAGTAATTAAATCACCAGCTCTATATCCATTACCTCTTGAAACTAAAGTAATAGAAGTAACCGCTCCATTAGTAGTTGTTGTTGCAACTCTAATACCAGAACCAGAACCACCAGTAGTTTGAGCCCCAGCCGCATTATTTGTATAGCCACTACCCGCATTTTGAATAGCAGATAACTTGTATGCAGGACCAGAATAAACTCTAGAATCATACGATTTTGATAATTCAGGGCTGTCTAAATCATAAGATGCAAAGTCATTTGTATTAGCAGTTCCTAAAATATATGTTCCTACAGTAGCCGTACTTGTTTTCAACATTACAGTTTCATATGCTGTAAAAGCCGTAATCGTCAACGCCCCACCTGCGTCAACTGAAGCAACAGAATAATTTGCTCTCCATGCATTATTGTTAAAATCAGCCTGAAAAGCAGGAGTATTAGTCTGAATATCTTCTTGACAAGAAGTAAATAAAACCGTAGCAGCTATTAAAGAAAGTAATTTTTTCATTTTATTTATCCTATATATTATAAGTAGGTAACAAAAATAACTTTTTTATTGAAACAAACACATTTTATCAGAAAAAATATTTTCAAACAACTTACACATTTGTATTGCAAAGTTTTATATATTTGCATCCTTAAATAACCGAGGTCGAGAACCTCAAATTAATCACAAGATTATGTCAGTAAAAATTAGATTACAAAGACACGGAAAAAAAGGGAAACCTTTTTATTGGGTTGTTGCAGCAGATGCAAGATCAAAAAGAGATGGTAAATTCTTAGAAAAAATCGGAACTTACAATCCAAACACTAACCCTGCAACTATCGATTTAAACATCGAAAAAGCTGCACAATGGTTACACAATGGTGCTCAGCCAACTGACACTGCAAGAGCAATTTTATCTTATACAGGTGCTTTATTAAAACACCACTTAGATGGAGGAGTTCGTAAAGGTGCTTTAACTCAAGAACAAGCTGATGCTAAATTAGCTACTTGGTTAGAAGAGAAAGCTGGTAAAGTTGATGCAAAAAAATCTGGTTTATCTAAAGCAGAGGCTGATGCAAAAGCAAAAGCATTTAAAGCAGAACAAGAAGCAAACGCTAAACGTATTGCTGCTCAAGCTGAGGCTGCAAAAGCTGCTGAAGCTACAGAAGAAGTTGCTGAAGAAGTAACAGAAGAAGTAGTTGAAGCTGCTACAGAAGAAGCTCCAGCTGTTGAAGAAAACAACGAAGAAACTCAAGCATAATTTTATAGCGATTCCATGCGTAAAGAAGATTGTTTCTATTTAGGTAAAATCGCGAAAAAATTTAGTTTCAAAGGGGAAGTATTGGCGTATTTAGACACCGACGAACCCGAATTGTATCAAAATTTGGAATCAGTTTTTGTTGAAATCAACAAAAGTCTGGTTCCATTTTTTATTGAAAGTAGTTCGCTTCATAAAGAAAAATTCTTACGTATCCGATTTGAAGACATTCAAACCGAAGAAGAAGCAGACGAAATCATGGGAAGCGAAATTTATCTTCCTCTTTCTATGTTACCAAAATTAGAAGGAACTCAATTTTACTATCACGAAGTAATTGGATTTGATGTAATTGATACCCGTTTAGGAAATATTGGAAAAATAGCCGCTATTAATGACAGTGGCGCTCAACCCCTTTTTGAAATTGATAAAAACGGAACTGAAATTTTAATTCCACTTATCGATGATTTCATCATTGCACTTGACAGAGCAAACAAAACCATTACTTTAGAAACTCCTGAAGGTTTGGTTGATTTATATCTTGGATAATTCCAATGACTTTTACATTCAAACAATTTTCCGTTAATCAAGATCGTTGTGCTATGAAAATTGGCACAGATGGTGTTTTGCTTGGCGCTTGGACTCCGTTAATTAACAATCCTTATAATGTTTTAGATATTGGTGCTGGAACTGGGATTTTATCTTTAATGTTAGCCCAAAGAAGCAACGCCGAACAAATTGACGCCATTGAAATTGACGAAGACGCTTACGAACAATGTGTAGAAAACTTTGAAGCTTCGCCTTGGGGTGATAAATTATTTTGTTTTCATGCGGGTTTGGATGAATTTGTGGACGAACCTGAAGATGAATACGATTTAATTATTTCCAATCCACCTTTTTATACCGATGATTACAAATCGGATAATACTTCGAGAGATTTAGCGCGTTTTGAAGATGCTTTGCCTTTTGAAGAATTGATTGAAGCGGCTGCTTTATTACTTTCTGATAACGGAATTTTTTCAGTGATTATTCCTTATAAAGAAGAAGAACGTTTTGTTGCTATGTGTAAAGAATTGGATTTATTTCCACTAAAAATTACTCGTGTAAAAGGTACTCCAACATCAGAAATTAAAAGAAGTTTATTAGCTTTTTGTCGAATGGAACAAACTCCGTTAATTGATGAATTAGTTATTGAAATTTCAAGACATAATTATACTCCTGAATACATCGAATTGACGAAAGAGTTCTATTTGAAGATGTAGCCCTAGCCCAGATGGTAGCGGCATCCTTTTTGTTTTTCAAGCATTTCTTTTATAATGAAATAACGATTTGTTTTTAGAATTCGATAAAACAAAAAGATAGAGCGGACAGCTGGAAAAAGCTTCTTATAAAATTATAACACTTGTTCGTTGATTTGTTAAAAATCTTTACTTACTTTTGTGACTTTCAAATCAAAAACTATGAGACCAGACTTATTTCAATCTCCAGATTATTATTTATTAGACGAATTATTATCTGACGAACATAAAATGGTGCGTGATGCTGCACGTGCTTGGGTAAAAAAAGAAGTTTCTCCAATTATTGAAGAATACGCTCAAAGAGCAGAATTTCCAAAACAAATCGTAAAAGGTTTAGGAGAAATTGGTGGATTTGGTCCCTACATTCCTGTGGAATATGGTGGTGCTGGATTAGACCAAATTTCGTACGGATTAATCATGCAAGAAATTGAAAGAGGAGATTCGGGTGTACGTTCGACTTCATCTGTTCAGTCTTCTTTGGTGATGTATCCAATTTGGAAATATGGAAACGAAGAACAAAGAATGAAATATTTACCAAAATTAGCCACTGGAGAATTCATTGGTTGTTTTGGTTTAACTGAGCCAGATTACGGTTCAAATCCAGGTGGAATGGTAACTAATTTTAAAGATATGGGCGATCATTATCTTTTAAATGGTGCTAAAATGTGGATTTCGAATGCGCCGTTTGCTGACATTGCAGTAGTTTGGGCTAAAAACGAAGAAGGAAGAATTCACGGATTAATCGTGGAAAGAGGAATGGAAGGTTTCTCAACTCCTGAAACACATAATAAATGGTCGTTAAGAGCTTCTGCAACAGGAGAGCTTATTTTTGACAACGTAAAAGTTCCAAAAGAAAACTTATTACCAAACAAATCTGGATTAGGAGCGCCACTAGGCTGTTTAGATTCGGCACGTTATGGAATTGCTTGGGGAGCGATTGGAGCAGCAATGGATTGTTATGATACTGCTTTGAGATATTCAAAAGAAAGAATTCAGTTTGACAAACCAATTGGAGCTACGCAATTACAACAAAAGAAATTAGCTGAAATGATTACTGAAATCACGAAAGCGCAATTGTTAACTTGGAGATTAGGTGTTTTACGTAACGAAGGAAAAGCTACAACAGCTCAAATTTCGATGGCGAAAAGAAACAACGTTGATATGGCGTTAACTATTGCTCGTGACGCACGTCAAATGTTAGGCGGAATGGGAATTACAGGTGAATATTCAATCATGAGACACATGATGAATTTAGAATCTGTAGTGACTTACGAAGGAACTCACGACATTCATTTGTTGATTACAGGTATGGATGTTACAGGTTTTCCTGCATTCAAGTAATTAAACAATAGATAAAATTGATACAAAATGCTTCTCTTTTTAGGGAAGCATTTTTACATTTGTAGTATACAGTATACGGATTCAAAACCATAAGAAGTTAGAATTTCGTATATGACAATAAAAATTGCCCTATGAATATTCAAACCATAAACCAATCGATTCAAAATCAGAAAGAACAATTGTTAAACCATTCGTTATACAATAAAGTAAAAACGATTGACGATTTACATTGCTTTTTAGAAAACCACATTTATGCGGTTTGGGATTTTATGTCGTTATTAAAAGCCTTACAAAATAAATTAACTTGCACCACAACACCTTGGTTACCAATTGGAAATCCAGAAATTCGTTATTTAATTAATGAAATTGTTGTAGCCGAAGAAACTGATTTAACATTGGATGGCACGCGACAAAGTCATTTTGAAATGTATTTGGATGCGATGACGCAATGTGGTGCTTCTACAACTCAAATCAATGCATTTTTGAAAAATGTGGAAGAAACGAAAAATATTTTTGTATCGATTAAACAAAGTGATTTACATCCGAATGTGAAAGCGTTTTTGGATTTTACTTTCCGTGTGATTGAACAAGGAAAACCTCATGAAATTGCAGCTGCATTTACTTTTGGAAGAGAAGATTTGATTCCGAATATGTTTACCGAAATCTTGAAAAACTTTCAGCAAAACTTCCCAGAAACCAATTTATCAAAACTAATTTATTATTTCGAAAGACATATTGAATTAGACGCTGATGAACACGGACCAATGGCCATGCAAATGATTGCAGAACTTTGCGGTGATTCTGAACAAAAATGGAATGAAGTACAAGAAGTTTCGGTTTTAGCGCTAGAAAAAAGAATCGGACTTTGGAATTCCATTGAAGAGCAAGTGGAACACAAACACGAATTAGTATAAAAGCAAAAGCGAGAATTACTTCTCGCTTTTTTTATTGTTCTGGTGCTATTTCGATTTCCAAACCTTCTAAATCTTCTGTGATTGGAATTTGGCAGCCTAATCTCGAATTATCCTTTACGTGATAGGCTTCCCAAAGCATTGCTTCTTCATCTGGGTTGCGTTCTAAAGAAACCACATCGTTTAAAACATAACACTGACAAGAAGCGCACATGGCCATTCCGCCACAAACACCAACAGTTCCTTCTTCGGCTAATTCATACGATCGAATTAACTCCATAATGTTCATGTTCATGTCAGTTGGGGCCAACACTTCGTGTTTAACTCCGTTTCTGTCGGTTATAAAAATAGTTACGTCTTGGCTCATGTTAATCAATTGATTTTACAACAGCTTTTTCAGCTTCTTTTCTTGTTCCATCAAAACCATCTACTCCAGAAACGGTAGTGTATTTCAATACATAACGTTTTCCTGGATTGATTCTGTTGTACACACTTTGACACATTAAAGTCGCTTCGTGGAATCCACATAAAATCAACTTTAATTTTCCTGGATATATGTTTACGTCGCCAATCGCATAAATTCCGTCGATATTGGTTTGATAATCCAAGGCGTTATTTACTTTGATAGCGTTCTTTTCGATTTCCAATCCCCAGTTAGCAATTGGTCCTAACTTTGGAGTAAGTCCGAAAAGTGGAATGAAATAATCACATTCTGCTTTCATTCTGGCACCGTTAACTTCAATGTCAACAGCGGTAATTCTTTCGCTACCGTTAAACCCAACAACTTCTGCTGGAGTAACTAATTTAATTTTTCCAGCATTCTTTAATTCTTGTACTTTTTCAACCGAATCTAAAGCACCACGAAATTCGTTTCTTCTGTGAACTAAAGTCACGGAATTTGCTACATTCGATAAGAAAATGCTCCAATCTAAAGCAGAGTCACCTCCACCTGCGATAACGATGTTTTTTCCACGATATTTTTCTGGATCTTTTACAAAGTAATCTACTCCACGGTCTTCTTTTTCGTAGAATTCGATATCTTTTAAAATTGGTTTTCTTGGTTCGAAAGTTCCTAAACCACCTGCAATAGCAATTGCTTTTGCTTGGTGTTTTGTACCTTCGTTAGTGGTTACTATAAAAGTTCCGTCTTCTAATTTTTCAATAGTTTCAGCGGTTTCTCCCAAGGTAAATCCTGGTTGAAACTGTTTGATTTGTTCCATTAAATTCGTTACCAAGTCTCCCGCTAAAACTGAAGGATAACCCGGAATATCGAAAATTGGTTTTTTAGGATACAATTCTGCTAATTGCCCGCCAGGTTGTGGCAAAGCATCAATGATATGACATTTAAGTTGTAAAAGTCCGGCTTCGAAAACGGCAAAAAGTCCCGTAGGACCAGCACCGATAATAAGAATATCTGTTTGAATCATTTTTTTAATTTTGAAAGTAGCAAAGTAACAAACTAGTACAATGTAGAAATATGATTTATGTCATACTATTGCTTTACTAAGCAATATTTTCTACCGTTTCAATTTGAGGCACGTATTTTTTGATTGTAGTTTCTACACCAGCTTTCATAGTGCTGATACTTAAACTACAATTGGTACATGCACCTTCTAAACGAACTTTAACATGTTTGTCTTCAATAATTTCTACTAATGAGATGTTGCCACCATCCGAATTCAAAAACGGACGAATTTCATCTAATGCTTTTTCAACATTCTCTTTTATTTCTAATGTAGTCATATTTTTTTTAGTTTTCAGTCGCAGTTTTCAGTCGCAGTAAACAGCTTAAACGGTAAACTGAGACTGTAAACTGAATACTATTTTTTTACAGCAGAACAACCTGCCATTGTTGTTATTTTGATAGCTTCTGTTGGCGGTAATGTTTCGTTGCGATTTACCGTTTCTTGCACTACATTTCTTGTAATATTTTCGAAAACACCCTCTAAAACCGAAGCCGTTTGCAATGCTGCTGGGCGACCGTAATCTCCAGCCTCACGAATACTTTGTACTAATGGCACTTCACCTAATAAAGGCACTTGTAAATCTTCTGCTAAGTTTTTAGCACCTTCTTTACCAAAGATATAATATTTATTTTCAGGAAGTTCTTCTGGTGTGAAATATGCCATATTTTCGATAATTCCTAAAACAGGAACATTAATCGATTCTGACATGAACATTGAAACTCCTTTTTTAGCATCGGCTAAAGCAACTGCTTGAGGTGTACTTACTACAACAGCTCCTGTAATTGGCAACGATTGCATAATTGATAAGTGAATATCGCCTGTTCCCGGTGGTAAATCGATTAGCATGAAATCTAATTCACCCCAGTTAGCATCAAAAATCATTTGATTTAGAGCTTTAGCTGCCATTGGACCTCTCCAAATAACCGCTTGGTCAGGTTTTGTGAAAAATCCGATAGACAAAATCTCAACTCCGTAACTTGCAACCGGTTGCATTTTTGATTTTCCATCCACCTCAACTGAAATAGGTTTTGAGTTTTCGACATCAAACATGATTGGCATTGATGGTCCATAAATATCAGCATCTAAAACACCAACTTTGAATCCCATTTTAGCTAAAGTTACCGCAAGATTTGCTGTAATTGTAGATTTTCCTACACCACCTTTTCCTGAAGCAACAGCAATAATATTTGAAATTCCAGGAATTTGTTTTCCACGAATTAAATTTGGATTTTCTGGTTTTTCTGGCGCTTCAACTTTGATGTTTACTTTTACTTTGGCTTTTTCGTAAACTTTTTCGTGAATTACTTTTATGATATCAACTTCTGCACGTTTTTTAATATGTAAAGCTGGTGTTGATAATAGTAAATCTACCACAACCTCATCGCCAAAAGTAATTACATTTTGAACTGCTCCACTTTCCACCATGTTTTTACCTTCACCTGCAACCGAAATAGTTTCTAATGCAGCTAAAATTTCTTTTCTATCTAATTTCATTTTTTTGAGTTTTAAATAAATCAGTTTAAAACAGAATAACTTACGTTTTTATTCAGACTGATTTTAGATTGCAAAGATAATAAGAAGTTTAGGAGTTTAAAACTTAAAAAGTTTAAAGTTTTTATAATTTGATAGTTAGAATCTATGATTAAATAAAAAAGCAATCCTTCATAAAAAGATTGCTTTCTTAAACTAATTGAAAAGTAGTATTAATACTGTAAGAATAAATTGAAATTGATTTCAACATTGTCATTAACTACCACCATGCCTAATAACTTTTTAGGAGATTTTAATTTAAAATCTTTGATATTTAACCTCAATTGTCCTTTTACATTATTCGTGTTTGAATTGAAAATTACTGGAACCAAATATTCTCTTTCAATACCAGCGATTTTTACGTTTAATTTTGCGGTTATGCTTTCTTTAATAGTATTGATTTCTTTAACATTGATTACAATATGAGGATAATCCTCTGCCTTAAGTATTGTTTTGAAATCTTTAGTTATCATTTTATGAGCGCAATCAAAACCTGTGCTTTTTATCGAAAGTTTTGCGCCTTCTAACACGATTTTGTTATTGTTTCTAGCTATTGAAACTTGCAAATCATTCTCAATAAAATCCGGATTATATTTACATTCAAAGCTATTGACGTTTGATTTTCCTTTTATCGAAACCTCACTTTTATTCGTGATTTTAACTTTGGTTTCATTTTTAGAAAATCCAAAACTCAAAAGAATAATAACTGCTATAATACTAATTGTTTTCATAACCTTAAAGTAAAAGCGAAAAGCAATTTAGCCTTTCGCTTTTAAATTTACTTATTTTGTGTTAGAATGTAATTACCGCTTCAAACATTAATCCGTCGAATTTTCCTCCGTAAAAGTCATTTAAACTATTACCACTATATTGAGAATATCCTTGATAATTTTGAGTTGTATAAGCTAATTTAGCTAAAATATTTTTAGTCATAAACCAACCTGCACTTGTTTCAAATCTATTTACATCTACTTTGCGTGTATCTGCATTTGCTAATTTACCAGAAACTGTATTTACTCTTGCACCTACGTAGAATTTTTCATTGGTTCCAAATCTATAAACTACGTCTCCTGCAAATTGATTTACTTTACGTGTAGCATCAACTCCTTTTTTATCACCACCTTGAGCGAACTCAATTGTTCCGAAAAACTCTAATCCTTTGAATTTTACAAAAGGGTTAAACATTACAGTTGTGAACCAGTTACCAAAGTTAGGATTAAATCTACCAGTTGTAGGGTTTGCAGCTAAATCTTTTGTTGCATTATTATCAACAGCAGTTGTATTGTAAGTATAAGCTGCATGAGACATTACATAGTAGTAACGGCTACCTGCTCTTTCAGAACTCCAAGGATTACCACTCATGTTGGCATTGTGAGATAAAGATCCTGTTAATCTAACTCTTAAGTCTTTATTAAGTTGTTTATCATAACCTAATTTAGCTAAAATTGTAGGGCTAATAGTAGTGTTCTGATCTGGAGTAGATGGAGTAACAGCTCCTGGAACAAACTCAGTAACATTTTGATTTAATTTACCGTTTGTCATACCAAACATAGACACAAAACCACTACGATTATAGTAAATTTCAGCACCCATTTCAGTTGTAAATGAATCCATAATATTACTTTCTATGAAAGGATTTACTAAAGCACTACCATTATCTGATCTTCTAAAGTGAGCATCACCATAGTTGTTTTCCATTTGACCAATTTTAATAGTCGCATATTTCATGAAATTTGCTAAGAAATCTTTTTTAATGAAATCTAATTTGTCAATTTGCAAATACCCCCCTTTCACCCATGTTTCATTGTGGTGTCTTGCCGCTAAATACAAATCTAAATTAACTCTAACCCCATCATACAATTGTGCTCCAATGGTCATATTTGCTGTTGGTAAGTTGAATTGATTTTCCAAATTATTCAATTTATAATTTGTGATAGTTGCTCCATTTGATGCGGTATAAGAACCTGATTGTTGATCATTAAATGAATTCATTGCTTGAAATTGTAAAGCAAATGCTCCACCTAAATCAATACTTAATCCTTTATATGCAACTGTATCTTTTTTAACATCAAATTGATTAATTGCTCTCTGATCTCTTGGAATCATATTTTGCATTTGTCCAAAAGTAGGCGTTTGAGCCTTAATAGCGCTTGTAAAACTTAAAGCGGCTATTATTACTGATAATTTTATAAATGTTCTCATGACTTGAAAATTTTATTGTTTGTTTTAGTTATAAGTTCTTATTTAATTTAATTATATGTTACTTTAAAATCTATTGTAACATCTTTACCTGTTTTAATTGTTCCCATTAAAGCTGTTGGTGGTTTAACTCCGAAGGCGGTCATGTCAATTTTTGTTTTTCCAGAAAAAACGGCTTTTTTTCCAATGATTTTAACCGTAAAAGCTTGATTAATTCTTTTAGTAACTCCAGAAATTGTTAAATCGCCTTGTGTTTCTACAGTAAAATTACCATCTGAAAGCTCTGTGATTTTTGTTACACTTACTAACTTATAGTTAATGGTTTTATACGTTTTACTATTTAAAGCTTTGAATGTATTGTTATCCATTCCGCTTTTACCACTTTTTAACTGCTCAACTTCAACTGCAAAATCTAAACTTTTTATAGCTTTTAAATTTCCTGCATCAATTGTCATTGTTGATTTTCCACTCATCGCTTTAGCGTCAATTTCCCAATCGTGAAGATTTGAAGTTCCAAGAACTTTTAATTTACTTTCTGCTAAAACTACCTTAGCATCTTGTGCGACTAAAGTGTTAAAATTGCATAACATCATTAAGAATGTTAGTAATGTTCCAAACTGTGATTTAAACTTGCTCATAATACCTAAATTTTATTGAATACTATTTGTTCTAATTTTATAGTACAAATTTCCAACTAAAAAAAAACGCATTACATGACATTTGTCACGTTTGTTACAGAAAGTTAGTATTATTTTAAGAAAGGTTTAACGCAAATTGCGATTAAATTTAGGAAGAATTATTACACTAATTTATTTGTCTTGGATTGGGTTCCAAAAATGAGTGTCAAAATCAATAATTTGATTGTCTACAACTTTCACTCCTTCGTTTTCTAAAAGTTGTTGCATTAGATTTGTTCCTTCAAAATGATGCTTACCAGAAAGCATTCCAATTCTATTTACAACACGATGTGCCGGAACATCTTCTAAGTTATGAGAAGCATTCATAGCCCAACCCACCATTCGTGCTGAACGAGCTGCTCCGAGTGCTTTTGCTATAGCTCCATAAGAAGTTACTTTCCCTTCTGGAATTTGACGAACGATTTCGTAAACACGTTCAAAAAAGTTGTCGTTATTGGATGTTGCCTTTTTCAAATATTAAAAAAATATTTTATAAAGCGAAGAAATAGCAACTATTCCGGTTAATATTGCTATTAAAAAATTAATATTCTGAACTATAAAAGTAAGTTTATGTTCAATTTTCTTAAAAAATCGAGCGTACAAATAAAACACAAAATAAGTACCTGATGCAGCTGATAGCGAAAACAAAAGAATAGAAATAATATCGTATTGAAACAATTCTTTTGAAGCCATCATTAAACTAGTTAACGCATACCAAGGAATGGCAAACATATTAAAAGCAGACATTGCCATTCCATAAAAAAAACGATTTCTTTTTTTATCAATAGTTACTTCGATATCTTTTTTCTTTTTTGCATTAAATCCCATTATGGTAAAAGCAATGGTTAATGCTATAAAAATAAAAGTACCAATTTTTTTTAATCCTTCGCTGAAAACAGGATTGGCATCCAAAAATTTAGCAAAATAAGTTCCTAAAAAGCTTTGGATAAAAACTATTACTACAGCCCCGAAAGCAAAATTCAAGGCTTGTTTTTGACTTTCTTTGATACTGATTTTAGCAATTGTCATATTCAACATACCCGGAATAATGATACCACCAATGGAAATTATCAAACCTAAAAAAATAGCTAAAAGAAATATCATAACTTTATTTTTATCAAAAGTAAGGAAGAATATTGAAATGAAAGTAACAAAGATTACTTAATTCGGAACTTAATATAGGTAATAGGTTTGTTTACTTCCAAATATTGACTTTCGTAAAACGTTTGAATTCCAGTTACTTCTGCTGGCGCTCCTTCGTTTTTATAAATATTGTGGTTCGCATAAATCACCTCATGACCTAAACCATGTAACAACCCTAATGTATAACCGTGCATAAATTCTGAATCGGTTTTTAAATGCATCAATCCGCTTGGTTTTAGGATTTTTTTATAGCGTTCTAAAAACTCAGCGTTCGTCATTCTGTGCTTCGTTCTTTTGTATTTGATTTGTGGATCTGGGAAAGTAATCCAAATTTCAGACACTTCGTTTTCAGCAAAAATATGATTGATTAACTCGATTTGTGTTCTTACAAAAGCTACGTTATTCATGCCTGTTTCAACAGCAGTTTTAGCACCACGCCAAAATCTTGCTCCTTTGATATCAATTCCGATGAAGTTTTTTTCAGGAAATCTTTCGGCTAAACCAACAGAGTATTCTCCTTTTCCACAGCCTAATTCTAGAACAACTGGATTATCGTTTTTAAAAAATTCACTATTCCATTTTCCTTTTAACGGAAATTGGTCTCCCACCACTTCTTCTCTTGTTGGTTGAAAAACATTAGTAAACGTTTCGTTCTCACTGAATCTTTTTAATTTATTTTTACTTCCCACTTCTAATTTATTTTGGGCAAAATTAAGCAAATAATTAGCAACACAAATAAACTTTTAATAATGTTTCAATAACCTTAACATTAGATAGGTTTTCGTTTTTTGCATAAAACTTTTATTTTGAAGAAACGTAAAGTTGAAGTGGCTGTTATTTCCGATGTTCATCTTGGAACATATGGTTGTCATGCAAAAGAATTATTGGATTATTTATCTTCGATAAAACCTAAAATTTTAGTGCTGAATGGCGATATTATCGATATTTGGCAATTTAGAAAATCCTATTTCCCATCGAAACACTTAGAGGTAATTAAGAAAATTATTTCGATGAGTACCAAAGGCACAAAAGTGTACTACATTACCGGAAATCACGATGAATTTCTTAGAAAATTTACCGATTTACACATGGGAAACATCAGTTTAATTGATAAACTCGTGTTAGAATTAGACCACAAAAGAGCTTGGATTTTTCATGGAGACGTTTTTGACGCTTCGATTACACAAGCCAAATGGCTGGCTAAATTAGGCGGTTGGGGTTACGATATCCTCATTTTAATTAACCGATTCATCAATTGGGTTTTAGCCCGATTTAACAAAGAACCGTATTCGCTTTCGAAGAAAATTAAAAACAATGTAAAATCTGCTGTAAAATTTATCACTAACTTTGAAAATGTTTGTGTAGAATTGGCAATAGAAAACCACTACGATTATGTAATTTGCGGACATATCCACGAACCCAAAATTGAGTTTATGGAAAATGAAAAAGGAGAAGTTTTCTATTTGAATTCGGGCGATTGGGTAGAAAATTTAACCGCTTTAGAATACAACAACAAAAAGTGGAAATTATACCACCACGATAGAAGTCATAAATCGGATGAAAATGAGTATAATTTTGAAGATGAAAATAAATTAGCCGAACAATTTATTGCGGTTTTGAAAAAGTAATGAAGAAAAAAATACTCATAGCACCATTAAACTGGGGTTTAGGACATGCCACAAGATGTATTCCTATTATAAAAGCATTGGAAGAAAATGGTTTTGAACCCATTATTGCTTCCGATGGAGTAGCTTTAGCTTTATTAAAAAAAGAATTTCCAAATCTTTTGAGTATTGAATTACCCGCATACAACATTCAATATGCAGAAAAAGGCAAAAACTTCAAGTGGAAATTAGCACTTCAAATGCCTAAAATGATCTTGGCCATCAAAAAAGAGAAATCAAAAATCAATAAGATTATCGAAAATTATGAAATTGATGGAATTATTAGCGATAATCGATTGGGCGTTTATTCTTCAAAAGTGCCTTCGGTTTTCATTACTCATCAATTGAATGTACTTTCTGGAAAAACTTCTTGGTTGACTACCAAATTGCATTCGCGTTACATTTCAAAATTTGATGCTTGTTGGGTTCCTGATGTAGCTGGTGCGGAAAATTTATCAGGAAAATTAGGTCATCCCGAAAAGATGATGAACACCATAACTTACATTGGACCTTTAAGTCGAATTGAAAAAAAATCACTTCCCATTAAGTACGATATTATGGTTTTATTATCAGGACCAGAACCGCAACGTACTTTATTAGAAAAGAAACTTATCAAAGAATTAGAAAACAGTTCAAAGGAAATTCTTTTTGTAAAAGGTATTGTGGAATCGCAACAACAAATGGAGAAAGTAAATTCGATTACCTATTACAATTTCATGAATTCAGAACAATTAAGTACTGCTTTTAATGAAAGTGAATTTGTGGTTTGTCGTTCGGGTTATACCACGGTGATGGATTTGGCGAAATTGGAGAAAAAAGCGTTTTTTATTCCAACACCAGGGCAATACGAACAAGAATATTTGGCTAAAAAGTTTAAGTCAGAAATTGTGGCTCCAAGTTGCAAGCAAGAGAAATTCAAAGCTTCCAAGTTGGAAAAAATTCACTTTTACAAAGGATTTAAAGATTTTTCGGTTGACACGAATTGGAACGAATTATTTCGTCTTTTCCAAAGTAAATGAAAATTCCGAACCAACACCAATTTGACTTTCTACATAAATTTTCTCATCGTGACCTTCGATAATATGTTTCACGATTGCTAATCCTAAACCAGAACCGCCTTCGCTTCTTGCACCACTTTTATCTACTCGATAAAAACGTTCGAACAAACGTGGAATGTTTTGTTTTTCGATACCTTCACCGTTATCGGTAATTCTTACAATGACTTTATTTTTGGTTAAATCTTCGATTCCAACTTCAGTTGTTCCTCCTTTTTTGCCGTATTTGATGGAATTTACTACCAAGTTCGTCACTACTTGTTGGATTTTCTCTTGATCAGCCATTACCCAAATAGGTTTGGCGTATTTCATATCGAAAGTCAAGGTAATGTTCTTGTTTGCTGCTTTCATTTCGAACAAATCAAATACATTCTGAATCACCTCCACAATATTAAAACGAGTTACATCTAAATTGATTTCGCCAACTTCTAATTTGGTAATCATATCCAAATCTTTCACGATGTAAATTAGGCGTTCTACACCTTTTTCGGCACGTTCTAAATATTTCGTTCGGATATTTTTGTCTTCCATCGCACCATCAAGAAGCGTCAATAAATAACCTTGAATCGTAAAAAGTGGTGTTTTTAATTCGTGCGAAACGTTTCCTAAAAATTCTTTTCGATATTCTTCTCTAATTTTTAAGGTTTCGATTTCTAATTTTTTATCTCGAGCGAATTTTTTTACTTCTTTCGTCAGCGTTGCCATATCAGTGGTTACGGGCTGGTTTACATAAGAAGTAGTTTCTAAAAGCGAAACGTCGTCATAAATTTTTTTTACTCTTTTGTAGATAAAATGCTCCACTCTAAATTGAATTAAAAAGAATGTCGCCGCATAAAAAATTAGCGAAAAACCTAAAACAACCAGTAAATTTAATGACTGAACAAAATAATGATATAAAAAAATAGTCGCTAAAAAGAACAAAGTTACATATAACGATGACTTTAAAGCGAACTTATAAGATTTTTTAAATTTTAATTGCATTAAAATTCGATTTTATAACCAACTCCTTTAATGGTTTTAAAGAAGCTATCTCCAATTTTTTCTCTTAATTTTCTGATGTGAACATCGATGGTTCTTCCTCCTACTACTACTTCATTACCCCAAACTTTGTCTAAAATTTCTTCACGAGTAAAAACTTTTCCTGGTTTTGTAGCTAACAAATAGAACAATTCAAATTCTTTACGAGGCAAGATGATTTCATCGCCATCTTTAATGATTTTGTATTCTTCTCTGTTGATTTCTATATTTCCTACCGTTAAAGTTGTCGTTGAAGAAACACCTTCTACTCCTTTTAATCTTCTTAGTAATGCTTGTACTTTACTTACCAAAACTTTTGGCTTGATGGGTTTTGCAATGTAATCATCAGCTCCTGCATCAAAACCTGCTACTTGCGAATAATCTTCGGAACGAGCAGTTAAAAAAGTAATAATCGTATCTTGAAGTTCTGGAATTTTTCTAATATTTTCACAAGCTTCCATTCCGTCCATTTCGGGCATCATTACATCCATAATAATTAATTGCGGATGTTCTTTTTTTGCTTTTGCGATAGCTTCTTTTCCGTTTGAAGCTGTAACGATTTGATAGCCTTCTTGAGAAAGATTGTATCCTACAATTTCTAAGATATCTTGCTCATCATCAACCAATAAGATCTTAATGTCTTTTTTCTTCATTACAAAATTTGTTATGTTTTGGTTTGTAAAGGTAAAGATAAAATAAAATGTTCAAAGGAGTTTACAATTATTTAATCTATTAACAATTCGGTAACACATTCACAACTAATTCATAACAGGCAAGTAACTTTACTGTAACACTCTCGCAGTTCCTTTGCACCAAAATTTAACAACACAAAATGAAACTACGTTATTTATTATTATCATTATTCTTTTCAGTAGCAATGTTTGCTCAAAATGGAACTGTAACTGGAACTATTTTAGATAAAGAATTTAACAACGAACCTTTACCTTTTGCTAACATAGTAATTAAAGGAACAAAACAAGGAACTTCTACAGATGAGAACGGAAAATACTCAATTTCCCTAAAACCTGGCAACTACACTATAGTAATTGGATATTTAGGATACGAAACTAAAGAGATTCCATTTACCTTAAAAGCTAACGAGAAAAAAGTAATTAATTACACTTTAGAAGCTAGTGGAGTTCAATTAGCGGATATTGAAATTATTCAGGTGGTTTCTAAAGAAAAAGAAAGTGCTTTATTGCAAGAACAACAAAAAGCTGTTGAAATTAAACAAAGTATTGGAGCTGAAGAAATTTCGAAAAAAGGAATTGGAGATGTAGCAGCAGCAGTTGCAAAAACATCGGGTATTTCTAAACAAGAAGGTTCAAGCGATATTTTTGTTAGAGGTTTAGGTGATCGATACAATTCTACTACAATGAATGGATTACCATTACCATCAAATAATCCTTCTACTAAAAACATGTCTTTAGATGTTTTCTCAACTGACATTGTAGAATACATTGGAATTGATAAAACATTTAACTATAAAAACTATGGAGATTTTGCTGGGGCTAATGTGGATATCGTTTCTAAAACTTACAAAGGAAGTGGTATGATTGAAGTAGGAAGTGGTATGAATGCCAATTCAAATGCAATTTCACAAAACAAATTTTATTTGCAAGACGGACCAAGTTTTCATGGTTTTAGTAATCAAGCCATACCAAATAATCCATTAGCTGGTTATAACTTTACTACTAGTTGGAACAAACAAGCAGTAACTCCTATCGGAAGTTCATTCTACTTTAGAGGTGGCGATTCTTACTCAGTAGGTTCTAACGGTAAATTAAGTTTCTTTTTAAATACTTCTTTTGATAATGGATATACTTTTAAAGAAGGTGTAAGAAGAGGAAGTGTAAACACACAAGCCGTTGCTGTAAAAAATTTATACAGAAAAGCATATGAATATCAAACCAGTTCAAATGCTATGGCTAATATAAATTATAAAATAAACAGCAACAATAATATCAAGTTAAACTCGATGTATATAAACTCTACATCACAAAAACACGAAGAATTTACAGGAATTATTGATGTTTTTGGTGCTGCTCAAAATGGTGGTGGATTTATTCGTCGTTCAACATTTGACAGAACTTCTTTAATTATAAACCAATTACTAGGAGAGCATAAATTTGGAGAACGTATTAATTTTGACTGGGGCTTATCTTATAATATGATGACAAATGTTATCCCAGATCGTATGCAAAATACGATTATTCCTTTCACTTGGGATGATCCAAACTCGAGACTTGTAGCTTCTGATATTAATCAATCTGATAATCACAGGTACTACCAAGAAATGACAGATGATGAAATTGCAGGAAATTTCACTTTATCTTATAAATTCGGGAAAAAGGAAGACAATACGTATAAAGGAAAATTTATTGCAGGTTATAGCGGAAGATACAAAGAAATTAATTTTGATGCTACTCAATTAAATCTCTCTGTAAATAGACTATTATATAATTCTCAACCAACCGTTGATTTAAACAATTTAGATGGTTATTTCAATCAAGCTAATTTAGATGCAGGATTTTTCTCAATTAGAACTTTCAGAGGAAATATAACTAACCCAAATGCACTAAAGCCTCAAAATTATAATGGTCAACAAATTATTTCTGCAGGATTTGGAGCTATTGAATATCAGTTTACACCAAAATTATTCGTTATTGCTGGTTTCCGTTCTGAATATATTATTCAAGATGTTTTTTATAATACATCATTAAAAACGGGTAAAAATTTATCTGACACTATGGAATATTTACCTTCTTTAACAGCAAAATATGAAATTAACGAAAAACAAAATATAAAGTTAGCGGCAAGTAAAACCTATACGCTACCTCAATTTAAAGAAAGAGCACCTTTCTTATTTGAAGAAGTAGGACAAAGTTATTTTGGTAACCCATATCTTTATAATTCAACAGATTATAATTTTGATTTAAAATGGGAAATGTTCCCTAAAAATGGTGAAGTCATTTCATTTACAGGTTTCGGAAAATACATTCAAAACCCTATCAACCAAGTTACAGTAGCTTCTGCAACAAATGACATCTCATGGGTAAATTCTGGAGACAAATCAATTGGATTAGGAATAGAAGGAGAATGGAGAAAAAACATTATTTCAAGAGAAAGTAATACAACTGGAGAAAAAACTAATTTAGGATTTGGAATAAATGTATCCTATTTATACACAAACCAAGATTTAGACACACAAAAAGTAATTGAAGAGAATCCAGGAATTAGTGTAGCATTTACTAATAAAGATTCAAGACTTACAGGCGCTTCTGATTTATTAGTAAACTCTGACATCAGTTTTAACAAAGATTTTAAAAATGACAGATCGTTAACAGCAACTTTAGCAGGAGGTTATTTTTCAGATAGAATTTATGCGCTTGGTGTTACTGGAAAAGGAGACTTAGTAGATAGTGAAGTTGTCACTTTAGATTTTATTTTGAAATATAAAATAAATAAAAATATTGGATTTGGATTTAGTGCAAAAAACCTAACCGACCCAACTATCCAAAGAACACAAGACATTCAAAATGTAGTAGTTGACTCTTACAAAAAGGGCAGAAACTTTAGTATTTCGATGAAATATTCTTTCTAAACAATTAGTTAACAATAATTAAATATTTGGCAGATTTTTTTTCAAAATCTGCCTTCTTTTTTAATAAACTAATAACATTAGGATAAACACTAAAAAACAATTCAAGTCTACATTTGCTTCAACAAATTAAATAACACAAAAATGAAAAATTTACTATTATCAGCTTTAGCTATAGCTGTTTTAACTTTCGTCTCTTGCTCAAGAGATGAAGACTCAAATGACAACAATAATGGTGCTGTAACAATCAATCCAGCAGATTTTAAAGGTGAATTATTATCAGGACAATCTGCAACTTTAGACCCTACACAAGTTTATAATTTAACTGGTTCATTTATTGTAAGAGGCGGTGCTACTTTAACTATCCCAGCAGGAACAAGAATTGAAGCTACCGGAGGAACAGCCTCTTACATTGCAATTGCACAAGACGGATTACTTTATGTTAATGGAACATCTACTAACCCAGTAGTAATGACAAGTGGTAACGCTGTTAAAGCAACAGGAGATTGGGGTGGTTTAGTAATTTGTGGTAGAGCAAGCACAAACAAAGGAGGTTCAACTGGTCAAACTGCAACTTCAGAAGTGGGTGATTTAACTTATGGTGGTACTGAAAACGATGATAGTTCTGGAGTTATTCGCTATTTAAGAGTTGAATATACGGGTGCTGCATTTAATGCTGATAAAGAATTTAACGGTGTATCCTTATTTGGAGTGGGTAGCGGAACAGTTTTTGAATATGTGCAAGCTTATAAAAGTGGCGATGACGGAATTGAATTTTTTGGTGGAGCTGTTAATCCAAAATATTTAATTGCTTTACATAGTGAAGATGATGCCGTTGACTTTGCAGATGGTTTCTCAGGAACAATTGACTATGTGTTCATCAAAGATGTAGCTAAAGCAGGAGTTGAAGGTTCAAACAATGGAGACAATGGAGCTGCAACGCCAACAACTAATGCTACTTTAAAAAACTTTACAATCTTAAAAGGAAATTTAGCAGGTTCTGAGCACGGAATGTTTTTAAAAGAAGGTACTGGAAAATGGAATTGTCAAAACATCTACATTGATGGATTTACTAAAGGTTTAAAAATTAAATCGGCGGTTGAAGACCCAAGTTCTAACACAAACGTTGATAATGGTTTTGTTACTTTCAATCCTATCTATTTTGGAGCAACAATTACTACACAATCAGAATATGCGGGTACAAATACAACTTATTTAACTGTAGGAACAAACACGGGTGCTGGAAATAGTGGGGCAACACCAACTTGGGCAACTGGCTGGACAACAGGTTTATAATCAAAACTAAAATTATTCATAAAATCCCTCTTAAATGAGGGATTTTTTGTTTGGCATTGTATTTGCTTTTAAAAAATAGCTATCTTTACACTCAATTTTAGTTGCAATGAAAAAAAAATACTTCTATATTTTTATTTTTATGTTTTTGTTTTCTGTCAGTCTTATGGCACAAGAGAACAAATTTACTGTTGCGACTAAAACTCAAGAACCTACAATTGAGGGCTTAGCCATTTACCCAAATCCCGTAAACTCTGGAAAAATTTACATTACGACTAAATCGTCTTTAGACAAGAAAGTGGAAATTTTTAATGTACTTGGAAAAAAAGTACTAGAAACAATTATCACTACCAAAGAAGTTAATGTAAGCAATTTAGCTGCTGGAGTTTACATCATCAAAATTAAAGAAGGTGAAGCTACCGCAACAAGAAAGTTAATTATCAATTAGTTATATTTTTTTTTGAAAATAAAATTAATTTAAACTTAACATCTATTTATTAGTAAGAAATTTAATTTGTTTTTATCTTTGTATTCAATTTTAATTCACATAAACATGAAAAAACTTTACACTTTATTTTTAATAACAATTAGCTGTTTGTCTTTCGGACAAGGTCCTTTTACAGCAACTTATGATTTCGCTTCAGTAACTACAACAACTGGAGCTACTGATCCAACAACTGTTCCAGTTGTTTCAGGGTTGACACTTGGAAGCTTTAATGCTGTTAACACAACAACTCCTCCTACTAATTCTGCAGGAGCTGGGAGATTTGCTTTCGCAAATCAACCTCTTGGCGCAGCTAATGGAGATAACACTTACACAAACTATACAGGTGCGCTAGATCCAACTATTTACTATCAAGTTACTGTTACACCAAATCCAGGTACAACTTATAATTTAACAGGAATTACATTTAGAGTTCAAAGATCTGGAACTGGCGTAAGAAATTATGCTGTAAGATCAAGTGCTGATAGTTATGCATCAAACTTAACGGCATCAATCAACCCAGCAAATACAGCTTTAGAAGTTGTTGCAGGAGATATATTCTTTTACAACGCAGATGCAACAGGTGGCCAAAATGGAAGTACCATTACTCTTAGTGGACCAAGTTTTACAAGTCTAACAACCCCTGTTACTTTTAGATTTTATGGATTTAACGCTGAACAAGCTGGAGGAAATTTTAGTATTGACGACGTTATAATTTCTGGTAATGTAACAACATTATCATCAAATTCATTTGATGGCATTAAAGGTTTAACAATGTATCCAAACCCATTAAAAGGAAATACATTATTTATTACTTCAACTGCTAATGCTGAAATGAATGTAAAAATCTACAATGTCTTAGGCAAAGAAGTTTTATCAACTAAAGTTAACAACACTTCAGTTGACGTAAGCAACCTAGCTTCAGGTGTATATATGGTTAAAATTACTGAAGAAGGTAAAACTGCTACAAGAAAATTAGTTATTCAATAATTAGTTTTTACAATATATTGAAAAGCATCAACGAAAGTTGGTGCTTTTTTAGTTATGATAAATTTGTTTCCTATTTTTGCACTATGATTTCACAAGAAGATATTTTCCAAATTAGCTCAAAAAAAGAATTTGAAAAAATTACTTTAAAAGTATTTCGTCATCAGTACGATAACAATTTTGTGTACCAACAATTTTGCAACTTCTTAAAGAAAGACAAAACTAATGTGAAATCCTTAACCGAAATTCCTTTTCTACCCATTCAATTTTTTAAAAGCCATAATGTTTTAAGTGCTGACGAACCTATTCAACAAACCTTTACAAGTAGCGGCACTACAGGAATGCAAACGAGCAAACATTTAGTTACCGATGTAAGTTGGTACGAAATGAGTTATCGCTTAGGGTTTTCAGAATTCTACGGAAACATTGAAGATTATTGCGTTTTGGCTTTACTTCCATCCTATTTAGAACGTGAAGGTTCATCGTTAATTTACATGGTAGAAGATTTAATTCAAAGCAGTAATCATGAAGATTCTGGGTTTTATTTGAATAATTATGATGAATTGATTTCGAAACTAATCGAGTTAGACAATTCAGGTCAAAACGTGATTTTAATTGGCGTTACGTATGCTTTGTTGGATTTAATTGAGAAACAAAAATTCCAATTAAAAAACACTATTATCATGGAAACCGGCGGCATGAAAGGCAAACGCAAAGAAATGATTCGTGAAGAATTACATTCCATTTTATGCAACGGATTTGGTGTTTCAAAAATTCATTCCGAATATGGTATGACGGAATTACTTTCACAAGCGTATTCTTTAGGTGATGGTATTTTCGAATGTCCGCCTTGGATGCAAATTTTAATTCGTGATACAGAAGACGCTTTAACTTATGTTTCCGAAGGAAAAACTGGCGGAATTAATGTTATTGATTTAGCCAACATCAATTCGTGTTCGTTTATTGCTACGCAAGATTTGGGAAAAAAATATCCCAACCATTCTTTCGAAGTGTTGGGACGTTTTGATAATTCTGATATTCGTGGTTGTAATCTTATGGTAGTTTAACTGTTAAAATATTTATTTGTTAAATCAATTCTACAGCTTAACAATTTAACGATTAAACAATTTTTATCACGTAATAATTTTTCTTTCCTTTTTGCAACAACAAGAATTGATTGTTGATTAAATCCTCTTTAGTAATGATTTTATCTTCAGCCACTTTTTCTTTATTCAAAGAAATTGAATTTTGTTTCAATTCTCTACGCGCATCACTATTTGAAGCTAAAAAGTTTGTTTTTGCTGCTAAAGCTGCAATCATATCCAAACCTGCATTCAAATCTTCCATAGAAATTTCAGCTTGAGGAACACCATCAAACACTTCTAAAAACGTTTTCTCATCTAACTTTTTCAACTCATCCATTGACGGACTAAAAAAAGCATTTGAAGCTGCAATTGCATTTTCTAAATCTGCTTGCGAATGTACCATAATGGTAATTTCTTCAGCCAAACGTTTTTGTAAAGCTCTTAAATGAGGCGCTTCGTTATGTTCTGCGATTAACTTTTCAATAGTTTCTTTGTTTAAGAACGTGAAAATCTTAATGTATTTTTCAGCATCAACATCTGAAGTATTTAACCAGTATTGGTAAAATTTATATGGCGAAGTTCTTTCCGCATCTAACCAAATATTTCCACCTTCTGATTTACCGAACTTTGTTCCATCCGCTTTTGTAATTAATGGACAAGTTAAGGCATACGCTTTACCTGATTCAATTCTACGAACTAATTCTGTTCCTGTGGTAATATTCCCCCATTGATCACTTCCACCCATTTGCAACGTACATTTTTTTGCACGATATAAATGTAAGAAATCGTAACCTTGCACTAATTGGTATGTAAATTCAGTAAATGACATTCCTTCTGAAGTTTCTCCAGTCAAACGTTTTTTAACCGAATCTTTCGCCATCATGTAGTTCACTGTAATGTGTTTTCCCACATCGCGAATGAAATCTAAGAATGAAAATTCTTTCATCCAATCGTAGTTGTTTACTAACTCCGCAGCATTAGGTTCCGCAGAAGTAAAATCTAAAAAGCGAGCCAATTGTCCTTTAATCGCTTCTTGATTGTGACGTAAAGTAGCTTCGTCTAATAAATTTCTTTCATTAGATTTCCCAGATGGATCACCAATCATTCCGGTTGCTCCACCTACAAGCGCTAATGGTTTATGACCACTCAATTGGAAATGTCTCAACAACATCACTCCAACTAAATGTCCTATATGCAATGAATCGGCGGTTGGATCAATACCCACATACGCCACACGCATCTGCTCCATCAAATGTTCTTCTGTGCCTGGCATTACGTCGTGGAGCATTCCTCTCCAAGTCACTTCTTCAATAAAATTTTTCATGATTCTTAAATAATTTGAGCAAAGATAGTTTTTAGTTTAAAAGTTTAAAAGTTTGAAGGTTTAAAAGTTAGTCCGTTTTTAAAAGAATTGCTATTTTTACAATATGATTTTAGTAACAGGAGCAACAGGCTTAGTAGGTTCGCATTTATTAGTGCAACTTCTTCAAGAAAATGAGGAAGTCAAAGCGCTATTCCGTTCCGAAAAACAAATTGAAAAAGTGAAAAATGTTTTTGCTTTTTATAATCAAACGGCTCTTTTTGATAAAATCAATTGGGTAAAAGGCGATATTACGGATATTCCTTCGTTAGAGATTGCTTTTGAAAATGTCACTCATGTATACCATTGTGCTGCTTTGATTTCGTTTGACCCAAATGACGAAGATGAACTCAGAAAAATCAACATCGAAGGAACTGCGAACGTAGTAAATTGCTGTATTGATTTTGGTATAAAAAAACTTTGTCATGTAAGTTCTATTGCCGCTTTAGGAAATCCAAAAGAACACGAAACCATCATTACAGAAGAGACCGAATGGAATCCAGAAGAATTACACAGTGATTACGCGATTACAAAATATGGTGCTGAAATGGAAGTTTGGCGTGGACATCAAGAAGGCTTAGAAGTCGTAATTGTAAATCCAGGAGTTATTTTTGGTTACGGCTTTCCGAAAAAAGGAAGCGATGTGATAATTCAATCCGTTAAAAATGGATTATCGTTTTATACCAAAGGTAACATTGGAATTATATCAGTTGAAGATGTTGTGAAATGTATGGTACAATTAATGAAAAGCAATATAACAGGGGAACGATATATTTTAGTTGGGGAAAATATAGATTTTAAAAACCTACTAACTTATATTGCTACGGTTTTTAAAGTAAAAAAACCAAGTATTTATGCCTCTCCTTTATTAACTGAAATTAGCTGGAGAGCAAATTGGTTAATTTCAAAACTTACAAATAGTAGACCTAAACTGAATAAAACAACAGCCAAATCATCACATTCAGTATATCAATATGACAATACTAAAATTGCAAACACACTATCGTTACAATTTTTAAAAAAAACAGCATATATTAACAATAAACAACGTTAGTTAACAAATTACTTTTTTTCCTTATTTCCAAAAGTATCATTTGTTTGTGATTTAACTTGCTCTAATCTTTCCAATACTTTCTTATGCATTCTTCTATATTTGTCTACTTTAGAAGCATAATAACGTTGGTTTTGATGATAGGTAATACTATCAATTTTATATTTATTAAATATAAATGTTTGTGTTTCTATATTATGCTCTCTTAATACTGATGGTTTCACATTTTGCGCCGCATTTAAAACAGCCACATCAAATAGAATATCAACCATCACTTCCTCGTCCAATAAATTATCTGGTTTAGGGACTGGATTCTTGGAACAAGAAAGCACCAATAAACTTACGAATAAAAACAGTATTTGCTTCATTACACTTCTCTTTCAAATAATAATCGTTGGCCTACTTTTACATCTTTTACTTTACCATTATGATAAACTAATTTACCATTAACAAAAGTATGCGTTACTCTCGATTTGAAGTTATATCCTTCAAAAGGCGACCAACCACATTTATATAAAATATTTTCTTTTTTTACATTCCAAGGCAAATAAGCATTTACAATGGCAATATCAGCATAATATCCTTCCTTAATAAAACCTCGCTTTTCGATTTTGAAAATTTTTGCCGGATTGTGACACATTTTCTCTACAATCTTTTCTATCGAAATTTTTCCTTGATGATGCGCTTCAAACATAGCCACAACCGCGTGTTGAACTAATGGCCCACCAGAAGGACAAGTCATATAGGGATTAATTTTTTCTTCTAATGTATGTGGAGCGTGATCGGTTGCAATTACATCAATTCTATCATCTAATAACGCTTTCCATAGCGCATCTTTATCAGCTTGTGTTTTTACAGCTGGATTCCATTTGATTAAGGAACCTTTTGCATCATAATCAGCATCCGTAAACCATAAATGATGAATGCATACTTCTGCTGTAATTTGTTTTTGTTCTAATGGAATTTTATTGGTAAATAATTCCATTTCTTTTGCTGTTGACAAGTGAAAGACATGCAAACGAGCACCTGTTTTTTTTGCTAATTCAATCGCTTTAGAAGAAGACAAATAACAAGCTTCCGCACTTCTAATTAAGTGATGGTATTTCATTGGAATATCATCTCCAAACTCTTCTCTGTATTTTTCAGTATTAGCTTTTATAGTTGCTTCATCTTCACAATGAACCGCAATTAGCATTTTTGTTGAAGAGAAAATCTTTTCTAAAACTTCTGGATTATCTACCAACATATTTCCTGTTGAAGAACCTAAAAATAATTTGATTCCTGCAACATTTCTTGGATTTGTTTTTAAAACTTCGTCTAAGTTATCGTTGGTTCCTCCCATCATAAACGAATAATTCGCATACGATTTTTGAGAAGCAATTTGATATTTATCTTCTAAAAGTTCTTGAGTAACAGCATTTGGAATTGTATTTGGCTGCTCAATAAAAGAAGTAATTCCGCCTGCAACAGCTGCTCTACTTTCTGTTTCGATATTTCCTTTGTGTGTAAGTCCTGGCTCTCTAAAATGTACCTGATCGTCAATTGCTCCAGGCATTACATAACTTCCTTCCGCATCAATAATAACGCAATCCGACGATTTTGGGCTTATTTTTTCGGCAATCTCTTTAATGAATTCATTCTCAATTAAAATATCACCTTCAAAAATAGCTCCTTCATTAACAATTTTGGCATTTCGAATTAAAACTGTACTCATTATAATCTATTAAATATTTTTCTTAACCTCAACATTATTACTCCAACTACGGCTTCGCGTATAATTCCTCCACTCATTTTTGATTGTCCTTTTGTTCTATCGGTAAAAATGATAGGCACTTCAACAATTTTAAAATTCTTTACGAAAGCGCGATATTTCATTTCAATCTGAAACGCATAACCCACAAATTTTATTTTATCCAAATTGATCGCTTCTAATACTTGTCTTCTGTAACATTTGAATCCTGCAGTAGCATCTGCTATTTTCATACCTGTTATCATTCGAACGTAAACGGAAGCAAAATAAGATAGCAAAACACGACTCAAAGGCCAATTTACCACATTAACTCCGTTAGAATATCGGGAACCAATGGCAACATCCGCACCATTTTCACAAGCAGCTAACAACTTTTCTAAATCATTTGGATTGTGAGAAAAATCGGCATCCATTTCAAAAATATAATCATATCCATGAGAAAGCGCCCATTTAAACCCCGCCACATAAGCCGTACCTAAACCCGATTTTTTCATACGCACTTTTAGATGCAATCGTGTTGGAAATTCTTCTTGCATTTCTTTCACTTTTGCCGGTGTACCATCAGGCGAATTGTCATCTACAATTAAAACATGAAAAGAAGTAGGTAAAGACAAAACTGCCTTTACAATTGCTTCAATATTTTCAATTTCGTTAAAAGTTGGAATTACAACAATACCCTGAGCCATAAAAAATCTTGTATTTCAACTGCAAAAATAAGGTATTTCTAGCTGACAATTCTTAATAATTTTATAATAATGAAAGTGATACTATTTTTTGTAATTTTGCGCCAATTATGTTAGCAATTCAATTACACGACAGAATCATCGAAAGCAAAGATTGGGCAACCATCTTGTTTATTATCTGCGTGGCTATAATTGCCATTAACAAAACCATATCTTCTGTTCGATTTAACGAATTTGTTCGATTAGCTTATTCCGATAAATACACCAAGATTTATCGCGATAGTAGTAACTTGATGAGTGGTTTTACCATTTCGATGTTTTTTTTACAGTTAATTTCATTTTCATTTTTTACGCTATTGGTTTTAAATCAATTTCATAGAGCGGAAAAAACCGATTTGATTGTTTACATCCAAATTTTCACTTTTTTGAGTGTTTTTATTCTTTCTAAATTCTTAATTGAAAAAATTATTGCAACAGCATTTAAAATAGAAGAATTTAACGAGCAATTCAACTTATTAAAAGTAAATTACAGAGCTTATTTTGGATTCATTTTATTACCCGTTAATATCATTTTATTCTACAATTCGTTTAATTCGGATTGGTTTTTTTGGACATTATTGATTACCCTAATCACTATAAACATCACTACTTACTTGGTTGCATTGAAATTGTATCAAAATTTACTATTACGTAAAATATTTTATTTTATTTTATATCTTTGCACCCTTGAAATAGCACCTTACTATTTTATTTATAATTGGTTTACAAAAAATTAGAGAGAAATATGTCAAATTTGAAAGTGAAAACAATATTAGTTTCACAACCAGAGCCTAAAGTAGAAAATTCTCCGTATTTTGAGCTTCAAAATAAACTGAAAGTAAAGGTTGATTTTCGACCTTTCATCCATGTAGAAGGTGTTCCGGCTAAAGAAGTTCGCGCTCAAAAAATCGACTTAAATAATTATACTGCCATCATATTAACAAGTAGAAATGCTGTAGATCACTTTTTTAGAGTGGCTGAAGAAATGCGTTACAAAGTGCCAGAAGATTTAAAATACTTTTGCCAATCTGAAGCGGTTGCTTTTTACTTACAACGTTATGTAGTATACAGAAAGAGAAAAATTTATGTAGGTCAAAAAGACTTCGCTGATTTAGCTCCGCTAATTAAGAAATATAAAGACGAAAAATTCTTATTACCAAATACCGACCAATTAAATGCCGATGTTCCACAAACATTAGACGGTTTAAAAGTAGAATGGAAACAAGGTATTTTCTACAGAACTGTAATGAGTGATTTATCAGACTTGAAAGATGTTTATTACGACATTTTAGCGTTCTTTAGTCCAACAGGAATTAAATCGTTATTTAAAAACTTCCCTGATTTCCAACAAAACAACACTAGAATTGCTGTTTTTGGAGAAACTACAAAAAAAGAAGCTTTAGAACACGGTTTACGTGTTGATATCATGGCTCCAAGTCCTGGAACACCATCGATGACAGGAGCTTTAGAAAAATATGTAGCTGAAGCTAACAAAGGAAAATAAAAACAAACAAAAATATACAGAACCCAAATTCGAAAGAGTTTGGGTTTTTTGTTTGATTAATACCAACAAAAAAAGTCCCGAAATTTTCGGGACTTTTTACTATATAAATTTCTTTAGATTACAATTGAGGACCAGCTGCTACTAATGATTTTCCTTCTTCGTTGTCTGTATATTGAACAAAGTTTTTGATAAATCTTGAAGCCAAGTCTTCAGCTTTTGCATTCCATTCAGCTGCATCAGCATAGGTATTTCTTGGATCTAAAATGTTAGTATCTACATTTGGTAAAGCGGTAGGAACTACAAAATTAAATACTGGAACTGTTTTAGTTTCCGCATTTTCGATAGAACCATCTAAAATAGCATCGATAATTGCACGCGTATCTTTAATAGAAATACGTTTTCCTGTTCCGTTCCAACCTGTGTTTACCATGTAAGCTGTAGCGTTGTGTTGCTCCATTTTCTTCACTAATTCTTCACCGTATTTTGTTGGGTGTAATGATAAGAATGCTTTTCCGAAACAAGCTGAGAACGTAGGTTCTGGTTGTGTTACTCCTCTTTCAGTTCCTGCTAATTTAGCTGTAAATCCTGATAAGAAGTAATATTTAGTTTGCTCTGGAGTTAATTTAGAAACTGGAGGCATTACTCCGAATGCATCTGCAGTTAAGAAAATAACTTTAGTAGCATGACCTGCTTTAGAAACGGGTCTTACAATGTTTTCAATATGATTAATTGGGTAAGAAACACGTGTATTTTGTGTAACTGAACCATCTTTGAAATCAATTTTTCCGTTAGCATCAACCGTTACGTTTTCTAATAACGCATCTCTTTTGATAGCACCAAAGATGTCTGGTTCATTTTCTTTACTTAAATCGATAGTTTTTGCATAACATCCACCTTCAAAGTTGAAAACACCGTCATTATCCCATCCGTGTTCGTCGTCTCCGATTAATTCACGTTTTGGATCTGTTGATAATGTAGTTTTTCCTGTTCCAGATAATCCGAAGAAAACAGCAACATCGCCATCTTTTCCTTTGTTAGCCGAACAGTGCATAGAAGCGATTCCTTGTAATGGCAAGTAATAGTTCATCATTGAGAACAATCCTTTTTTCATTTCACCACCATACCAAGTTCCTCCAATTAATTGGATTTTCTCAGTTAAGTTGAATGCTACATATACTTCCGAATTTAATCCGTAAGCTGCGTAATCTTTAAAACTTGTTTTTGAACCGTTCATTACTACGAAATCTGGCTCACCAAAGTTTTCTAATTCAGCATCTGTTGGACGGATGAACATGTTTTTCACAAAGTGTGCTTGCCATGCTACTTCCATAATGAAACGAACTTTCAATCTTGTGTTTTCGTTTGCGCCACAAAAAGCGTCAACAACGTATAATTTTTTATTAGATAATTGCTTTACAGTAGTTTCTTTTAAAGCATTCCAAGTATCTTGAGAAATTGGTTTGTTATCGTTAGCTGCTTTATCAGAATTCCACCAAATCGTGTTTTCTGTAACGCTATCTTTAACAATGTATTTATCTTTAGGAGAACGACCTGTGAATTCACCAGTCATTACGTTTACAGCGCCAAGTTCTGACAACTGGCCTCTTTCAAAACCTTCTAAAGCTGGGTTTAATTCTTCATTATATAAATAATCGTATGAAGGATTGTATATGATTTCTGATACATTAACGATTCCGTACTTTTCTAACGAAATCGATTTCGTAGTTTGAGCATTCGTATCCATAAAATTTGGTTAGGTTGTGTTTAAAATAAAGTGCAAAATTATAAATTAAATTTGAGATAGCGTTTTAATTTAGTGTTTTTTAGATAAAACAGCGTAAAAAAAGTAGCCCCAAGCCGAAACCAAGAACAGTCCGCCTATTGGTGTAATCGGTCCTAAAAATTTCGTCTTTAAATTTGTAATTGTATTTGTCGCCAAAAAATAAATAGAGCCTGAAAAAAACAAAACCCCTGTAATCGTTAAATAAAAAATAATGGCGCGTTCTTTTTCTCCTAAAAAAGCAAAAGTTCCTATAAACAAAAGAAACAACGCATGATACATTTGATAACGCACTCCTACCTCAAATGTTGCCAATTGCTCCACCGAAAGTACTTTTTTTAATGCGTGAGCACCAAATGCACCTAAAATTATTGCCGTTACTCCTAAAACAGCCGCAACCAACAGTATTTTCTTATCCATTTTATAAAATTTGAGACCAAAGATAGCAAAAGTTTTTATGTTAAATTATGACATAAATGAAGAATTTGTTTTTATAAATATAACATTTTACTATCTTCGTGTGATATTTTCAGATTTTACAAAATGAGACATATTTTAGTCATTGGAGCGGGTCGTTCTGCTTCATCCCTTATAAAATACCTTTTAGACCATTCAGAAGCACAAAATCTTCATGTTATTATTGGCGATTTGTCTGAAGAATTGGCTAAACAAAAAACCAACAATCATAAAAATGCACGAGCAATTGCTTTTGATATTTTTAATGAAGCACAACGAAAAGAAGAAATTCAAAAAGCAGATGTGGTTGTTTCAATGTTGCCAGCGCATTTGCATTTAGAAGTGGCTAAAGACTGTATTACCTACAAAAAACACATGGTAACCGCATCTTATATTAGCCCAGCTATGCAAGAATTAGACGCTGCTGCTAAAGAAAATGGCTTGGTTTTCATGAACGAAATTGGGCTTGACCCAGGAATTGACCACATGAGTGCGATGAAAGTATTAAATGAAATTCGTGAAAAAGGCGGAGAAATCATTTTATTTGAATCGTTCTGCGGAGGATTAGTTGCTCCTGAAAGTGATACTAATTTGTGGAATTACAAATTTACTTGGAATCCTAGAAATGTAGTTTTAGCTGGACAAGGTGGTGCTGCAAAGTTTATTCAAGAAGGAAATTACAAATACATTCCGTACTCGAAATTATTTAGAAGAACGGAATTTTTAGAAGTAGAAGGTTACGGAAGATTTGAAGCATACGCAAATCGTGATTCTCTAAAATACAGAAGCGTTTACGGTTTAGATGACGCTTTAACTTGTTACCGAGGAACCATCAGAAGAGTAGGTTATTCAAGAGCTTGGGATATTTTAGTACAATTAGGCATGACCGATGATTCGTACACGATCGACAATTCGGAAGAAATGACCTATCGTGAATTTACAAATTCATTTTTACCTTATCATCCAACCGATACTGTGGAAATTAAACTTCGCGCCATTCAAAAAATTGATCAAGACGATATAATTTGGGATAAATTAGTAGAAATCGATTTATTCAATCCAAACAAAAAAGTAGGATTAGTAAAAGCGACTCCAGCTCAAATTTTAGAAAAAATATTAGCTGAAAAATGGGCTTTAGAACCAAATGACAAAGACATGATTGTGATGTATCACAAATTTGGCTACGAATTGAACGGTGAGAAAAAACAAATTGATGCTACCATGGTTTGTATTGGTGATGACCAAACCTACACAGCTATGGCAAAAACCGTTGGACTTCCAGTTGCCATTGCTACATTGAAAATTTTAAATAAGGAAATTACAACTCCTGGTGTTCAATTGCCAATTACTAAAGAAGTGTACAATCCTATTTTAAAAGAATTAGAAGATTATGGTGTAATTTTCAAAGAAATTGAAGTTCCTTATTTAGGTTATAATCCGTTGAATGTAAAAAATTAAACACTATTTTATAATTTACAAAATCCGAAATCGTAACTGGTTTCGGATTTTTTTATTGAGTTTGAAATTGATTTTGTATTTTTACTTTTAAATTCACACCCTATGAAGATAAATCACTTACAAATTGAAATCGACGGAATCGACAAAGAAATCCTTCGCGATTTAATGGAAGATGCTCGCAAACCCATTTTACAGATTGCCAATAAAATTGGGATTTCAGGTGCTGCGATTCATCAACGACTAAGAAAATTAGAACATGCTGGAGTGATTTCGGGTTCGAAATTTATTGTAGACACGAAAGTTTTGGGTTACAGCACGATGGCTTTCATTGGAATATATTTAGAAAAAGCATCAAGTAATCCAGAAGTGGTAAAAGAATTGAAGAAGATTCCCGAAGTTTTGGAATGCCATTATACGACTGGGAATTGGAGTATTTTAATCAAAATCATTTGTCGAGATAACGAGCATTTGATGCAATTGCTCAACAAGAAAATCCAACCCATTGATGGCGTTTCACGAACGGAAACCTATATTTCTTTAGAACAGCAAATTGAAAGACAAATTCAGTTGTAAATTTCAAATTCAAAAATCAAGAACAAACAAAAAACCCAAACTCTGAATGAATTTGGGTTTTAAAATATATAATCTAATTAATTACTCTCTCGAACCTAAAATTTGGAAAGCCCAATACAATAAAGACGCTAAAGCTCCTAAAGCCGCAACCACATAAGTTCTTGCTGCCCATTTTAATGAATCTTCCGCACCTGCATATTCTTGTTGGCTCACCATGTTTTTATTTTTTAACCAAGCTAATGCTCTGTTACTCGCATCGTATTCTACTGGAAGCGTAACGAAACTGAAAGTAGTTGCAATTGCCATTAAAATCAAACCTGCAACCGCTACGTAAAAACCAATACTTGATTTAGAAGCAAGACCTAAAATCAAACCACCCATAATCAACCATTGCGACATACTAGACGAAATGTTTACTACTGGTACCATTTTAGAACGCATTGTTAACCATTGATACGCATGTGCATGTTGCACCGCGTGACCACATTCGTGAGCCGCCACTGCCGCTGCCGCTGCATTTCTTTGATTATAAACCGCTTCTGACAAATTAACTGTTTTATCAGCAGGATTATAATGGTCTGTTAATTGACCCGGTGTTGAAATTACTCTTACATCGGTAATTCCATGGTCTTGCAACATTTTTTCTGCAATTTCGGCACCACTCATTCCGTTTCGTAATGTAACTTTTGAATAATACGCAAACTTACTTTTTAATTTATTGCTTACTAACCAACTTACTAGAGCAATCGCTCCAATCATGATATAATATCCAAACATAATTTTTCTTTTTAATTTTATAAACTATATACAAACTCTACGCCAATTTATCTCAAATGACAAGTTGACATTTTGATTTGTTTGTTATACGTAAAAAACAAAAAATGTTACAAAAAAATCCCAAACTTTTAGGTTTGGGATTTTAAGTCTTGTGGTTTGAAATTTATATTATCCAACCAAATTAATAATCTTACCTGGAACGATAATGATATTCTTTGGTGTATTTCCTGCTAATTGAGCGATGGTTCTTTCATCAGCTAAAACAATTTCTTGAATTTGCTCTTTGGTTAAATCCAATGGCAATTTAATTGTAAATCGCATTTTTCCGTTGAATGAAACTGGATATTCTTTCTCCGATTCTACCAAATATTTTTCTTCAAATTTTGGAAAAGCAACGGTTGCAATTGAACCTTCATGACCTAAAGCTGACCATAATTCTTCCGCAATGTGAGGTGCATAAGGCGAAACTAAAACCGCTAATGGTTCTAAAATGGCTCTATGATTGCATTTTAATTGTTGCAATTCGTTTACACAAATCATGAATTGCGAAACTGACGTGTTGAAAGAGAAATTCTCGATATCTTCTGTTACTTTTTTGATGGTTTTGTGTAATGACTTGTACATTTCAGCTGTTGGTTCATCGTTTACAATTACCGAACCATTATCATCAAAATACAAACGCCATAATTTTTTCAAGAAACCGGCAACTCCTGTAATTCCTGCTGTGTTCCAAGGTTTAGATTGCTCTAATGGACCTAAGAACATTTCGTATAAACGTAAGGTATCAGCACCGTATTCTTCACAAATATCATCTGGCGAAACTACATTGTATTTCGATTTCGACATTTTTTCTACTTCGCGACCTACGATGTATTTTCCGTTTTCTAAAATAAATTCTGCATTAGCATAATCAGAATATAGAGGATGATTTTTGAACTTTTCGATATCCAATTCATTAGTGATGTCGTTGATTACGGATAAATCAACATGGATTGGATGAACATTTTTATCTTTTATTAATCCTTTTGAATATAAAGTTTTAGAATCTTCACTTCTATACACAAAAGCACTCATTCCCAAAATCATTCCTTGATTAATCAATTTTTTGAATGGTTCTTCGGTTGGAGCGTAACCTCTATCTTTTAAGAATTTATTCCAAAAACGAGAATACAATAAATGTCCGGTTGCGTGTTCGCTTCCGCCAATGTATAAATCTACGTTTTCCCAATATTTTAAAGCGTCTTCGTTTGCAAACTCTTTTTCGTTGTGCGCATCCATATAACGCATCCAATACCATGAAGAACCTGCCCAACCTGGCATCGTGTTCAATTCTAATGGAAAAACTTTTGTGTTATCAATTAAATCATTGCTAACTACTGTATTTTTTTCTGTATCCCAAGCCCAAACCGTTGCGTTACCTAATGGCGGTTGACCGTCTTCGGTTGGTAAGTATTTCTCCACTTCTGGTAACACGATTGGTAAGTGTTTTTTGTCAATCATTTGTGGTAAACCATTCACATAATATACTGGAAATGGTTCGCCCCAATATCTTTGGCGAGAGAAAACCGCATCACGTAAACGGTAATTTACTTTGGCATTTCCTGCGCCTATTTTTTCTAATTCTTCGATGATTTTTTTAGTTCCCGATTTGTAATCTAATCCGTTTAAGAAATCAGAATTTACTAATTCGAAACCACCTTTTTCACCGTAAGCGGCTTCTGAAATATCTTGGTTGAAAATATTTTTAATTTCGGGCATTCCGTGTGTTCCTTTGAAGAAATTCGCGAAAGCATAATCACGCTCATCGCCACATGGAACCGCCATAACAGCGCCTGTTCCATAACCAGCTAATACGTAATCGCCAATCCAAACTGGAATTGGTTCTTTTGTAAAAGGATGTTCAGCATAAGCACCTGTGAAAACACCTGAAATCGTTTTTACATCAGCCATTCTTTCTCTTTCCGAACGTTTTGCTGTAGCTTCAACATACGCTTCAACCGCTGCTTTTTGTTCTGAAGTTGTGATTTGAGCAACCAATTCGTGTTCTGGAGCTAATGTCATAAACGTCACTCCAAAAATAGTATCAGGTCTTGTTGTGAAAACATCGATTTTAGCATCATGATTGTTCACATGAAACGAAACCATGGCTCCAACTGATTTTCCAATCCAGTTTCTTTGCGATTCTTTGATGGATTCGCTCCAATCGATTTCGTTTAAACCTTGTAACAAACGTTCCGCGTAAGCTGAAATTCGCATTGACCATTGTGTCATTTTCTTACGAACAACTGGATGACCACCACGTTCTGAAACGCCGTTTACAATTTCATCATTCGCTAAAACGGTTCCTAAAGCTGCACACCAGTTTACTTCGGTTTCAGCTAAATAGGTTAATCTATATTGTAATAATACTTTTTGTTGTTGTTCTGATGAAAACGATTTCCAATCTTCAGCTGAAAATGATACAATATTATCATCACAAACCGCATTTACATTTGCATTTCCGTTTTTCTCAAATTCTTGAATTAAGGTGCAAATGCTTTCTGCTTTATCCGAATTTTTGTTGTACCAAGATTCGAATAATTGAATGAAAATCCACTGTGTATGTTTGTAATAATCTGGATTTGAAGTACGCACTTCTCTACTCCAATCGAAAGAAAATCCAATTCTATCCAACTGATTTCTATAACCTTGAATGGTATTTCCTGATTTATCCACACCACCTTCAATATTCATACGAGTGGTATCGGCTGGATGTTGTCCGGTTTGAATTGCATATTGTTCGGCTGGTAAACCGAATGAATCGTACCCTTGCGGATGCAACACATTAAAACCTTGATGTCTTTTATATCTTGCTACAATATCAGAAGCAATGTAACCCAGCGGATGCCCAACGTGTAAACCCGCTCCAGAAGGATAAGGAAACATGTCTAATACATAGTATTTTGGTTTGTCTGAATTATTTGATGCAGCAAAAGTTTGATTTTCTGCCCAATATTGTTGCCATTTGGCTTCGATTTTTTCGTGGTGGTATTTCATGTCAGTTTTCTGTTATCGGTTTTATCCGAAAAATAAAGGTGCAAAAATACGTTTTATAAAACTTTTATAAAACTAATCTTTAAAATATAGTGTTCCGTTTGGATTAGCGTAGCCTTTGAAATTTTTGTTTTCGTCTTCTAATGCGATGTATTCTATTGCTTCCAACAAGGAAATTCCTTTTTTACCACTACTAATGGTGTATTTAATTTCTCTAACAGGATACGGATAATACATAGGGAGTAACGTCAATACATAATCCGAATTACTATAATAACTAATGTATGCCGAATGTTGGTTTCCTTTTTTTACTCTCAAGAAACTTGGACTTTCCGAATTAAATGTGATACTTTCAAATTCAATCGGTAATTTGATTTCTTTCTTTTCAGAAACCAATCCAAACAAGTTGTTTTTCTTAACCAAAAACACTTGCTCTTTAAATGATGGTGTTATAGTGTAGCCCATTTTAATTTCGTCATATTCAGCCGGCAGAATAAAAGTATGATTAACATCGATAACACCATATTTCATGGTTTTGGTTTTTTTATCCAACACACCAACTTTAAAATAATTTTTAGAACCCGAATCATATTTTTTTTCAGATTTCATAGGTTCTAGAAAATCATATTCCACACTTTTTTGAAATGGAAATTGATACGCTAAACCAAATTTATTTTTCTTTTGATAGATAATATAGTTGAAATAGGTTTTTAAAGTATCCGCAATGGTTTTTTCATCGGTAATTACTCCTTTTGTTTTGAAAACTTCTATTTTATCTGTTTTAACAGGAAACTTTGCAAGCTTTACATTTTTTTTGACATTGTTTGAAACTTCAATTTCTATTTGATTGTCTTTTAAAGCGTATTTATAATACGATATTGGAGATTGGGGAATCCTTTTCAAAGAACTAATTTTATTATTACCCTCTCCAGTTCCTAAATAACCTCTAGGCTCTTCAACAACCATTTCACTATCTATATTTGGAACTGCAATATTATCCTCGTAATTGTTATATCCTTCTTTTTTCTTTTTTGGCCCTGTATTTTCTTGAATATACTGACTATCTTTTTTGTTATCTAAAAGAATGATTCGACTTTCTTCTACTTTAAAATATTTAGTTTCAACAGCACTTGTTGCGGTTTGTTTTACATAAGCAATTGCTAATTCTTCTTTTGATTTTTTATTGTCTAATTCTATCGAAAAAACGTCTTTTAACACATAACTTAACTTGTTATCATTGTAATAATCCAAATTTACTAACGATTCTCTTCCTTCTAAATCCTTTATATAAAATCCAATAATAAAAGTAGTATCATAACGCTTGTCATTTCCTTTAATTCCTTTTAAATAAGAAAGCGGTTGATTAATTAATAATTCCCCTTTTGTGTTGTATAAGTAGTTGATTTCTTTTTTATCAACTCCTTTTTTAACCGCAATTATCAAATTAGTTGATACATACTGCAATTTTTGAAATTCAACAGGAATTACATTTTTGGAACCTATGTAAACTCCCGAACTATTTTCTAAAGAAGCTTCGAAAAAAGTAGTCCCTTTAGTTCTGTCTTTTTTTATGGCATCGTATTTTGGTGCAACTAAAACCTTTGCATTTTCATCACACAAACCCCATAAATTGCCTTCTCGGTAAGGAAAAATATTTTCTTGTGCCGTTAAGCTTAGTGCAAAAAAGAATAAAAGTACCGAAATCTTAAATCGTAATGTCATTTTTATGAATTTAAAGCTTCAAATTTACTGATTATAAATACTAAAGTTAAAACTTTGTTGTTATATTCTATGTAAACAAAATTTCTTTACTATTTTTACGGCTTAAATAGAATTATATGGCATCATCTTTTGAAAATTACAACAAACGACGTTTGATTTCATCCTACTTTTCGGTAGTGTTGAGTATCTTTTTAGTATTGTTCCTTTTAGGAGCTTTAGGACTTTTTGTAATTAATTCGAAAAAGATTACTAATGATTTTAAAGAAAACATACCTATGACTGTTTTCTTTGATAACGATGCAAAAGACTCCACTATTAGCGCTTTTGACACTGAATTGAAAAACGCTAAATTCATCAAAGAATATGCTTTTGTTCACAAGGATAGCGCCGCTAAAAACAATGTGGATATCGTTGGAAAAGATTTTATGGAGTTTCTAGGATTCAATCCACTTCAAAATTCATTTGACATTCACTTAAAAGGAGATTACGTTAATGCAGATAGTATCAAGAAAATTGAGCGTAACATTCGTAAAAACGAAATGGTTTCGGAAATTATCTATGATAAAGAACTAGTAGATATGGTAAACGAAAACGTAACAAAAATCACGTTTTGGATTTTAATCATCAGCGGTATTTTAACGGTTGTAGCGATGTTGTTAATCAATAGCTCTATGCGATTATCGATTTATTCTCATCGTTTTACTATCAAAACCATGCAGATGGTGGGAGCGACAAAATCGTTCATTAGAAAACCTTTTATTTGGAGAAGTATTAAACTAGGATTAATTGGTTCTGGATTAGCTATCATCGGAATTATCGCTTTAGCTATTTATGTAGATGGCATATTCCCAAGTTTAGGCATTGCAAAAGATTACGTTTCGCTTGGTATTGTAATTACTGGTGTTTTAGGAATTGGAATTCTAATTACTTGGATTAGTACCTTTTTTGCTACACAACGTTTCTTGAATTTAAAAACAGACGATCTTTATTAGTATTCATTGAATAATGTTCAGTGAATTAAAAAAACATAAAAATGGAAAATAACAACAAACCTGAATTTCTTTTCGATAAAGTAAACTACAAAATTCTTTTAGTTGGATTAGCTGTAATTGGCTTAGGATTTCTTTTAATGAGTGGTGGCGGAAGCGAAGATCCAAATGTATTCAACGGTGAAGAATTATTTAGTTTCAGAAGAATTCGTTTAGCTCCAACCGTAGTTTTAATTGGATTTGGAATTACAATTTATTCGATTTTAAAAAATCCGAAGAAGTAACACTTTATGGATATTTTACAAGCTATTATCATTGCCATCATTGAAGGTCTAACGGAATACTTACCCGTTTCTTCAACGGGACACATGATTTTTACGAGTTCTTATTTTGGAATTGAAAAAGAGGAATTTACCAAACTGTTTCAAGTTTCCATTCAATTTGGAGCCATTTTAGCAGTTGTAGTTTTGTATTGGAAGAAATTTTTCGATTTCTCGAAATTTCAATTCTTTATTAAACTAGCCTTTGCTGTTATCCCAGCCTTAATCTTAGGAAAATTATTCGACGATAAAATTGAAGCGGTTTTAGAACATCCAACACCAATTGCTGTTGTACTTATTATAGGCGGAATCATTTTATTATTTGTTGATAGATTTTTTAAAAATCCTACTATCTTTAAAGAAGAAGACATTACCATAAAAAAAGCGGTAACTATTGGTTTTTGGCAATGTTTAGCTATGATGCCTGGTACCAGCCGAAGTGCCGCAAGTATTATTGGCGGAATGCAACAAGGATTGTCACGACAAGCAGCAGCTGAATTTTCGTTCTTTTTGGCAGTACCAACCATGTTAGCGGTTACTTGTTATTCTATCTTTTTAAAATCGTATGAAGCGAGTGGTTTAAAAGGATATGAATTGATTTTAAAAACACCCGAAAACACAAAAATGTTCATCATTGGAAATGTTGTGGCTTTTATTGTAGCAGTTTTAGCTATTAAGTTTTTTATAGAAATCATCAAAAAATACGGTTTCAAACCTTGGGGATGGTATCGTATTGTAGCTGGAATTCTATTATTAGCGTACTTTAATTTATATAAATAATGAGTGCCGAAGAATTTTTAGCAGGAAAAGTACTTTTAATCGACAAACCCTTGAAATGGTCTTCTTTTCAAGCGGTGAATAAATTGAAATACATTTTAAAACGCAAATACGACTTACCAAAGAAATTCAAAATTGGTCACGCTGGAACTTTAGATCCGTTGGCAACTGGTTTATTAGTTATTTGCACGGGAAAATTCACCAAAAGCATTAACGAAATTCAAGCGCAAGCCAAAGAATATACTGGAACTATAATGGTTGGAGCTACTACTCCATCTTACGATTTAGAAACCGAAATTGACGCTACTTTTCCAACCGGGCATATTACCGAAGAATTGATTTTGGAAACCACAAAACAGTTTTTAGGTGAAATCGACCAAAAACCTCCTGTTTTTTCTGCCATTAAAAAAGATGGAAAACGTTTGTACGAACACGCACGCGCTGGTGAAGAAGTCGAAATTCAATCGAGAAAAACTACGATTTACGAATTTGAAATCACTCGAATTCAATTACCTGAAATCGATTTTAGAGTAAAATGTAGCAAAGGAACTTACATTCGTTCGTTAGCGTATGACTTTGGATTAGCATTAGAATCAGGCGGACATTTAACTGCGCTTCGAAGAACAAAAATTGGTGATTATTCAGTTGAAAACGCAATTACTCCTGATGATTTTGCACAATTGCATCAAGATGAAAAATAAAACTTTACTTCTATTTTTTCTTTTATTCCAATTTAGTTTTTCACAAAATGTAAAACTAAAAACAGGTGATCTTTTATTTCAATCTATGAATTGCGGACCACTTTGCGAAGCTATTAACGAGGTTACCGAAGGTTATCAAGGGAAAGATTTTAGCCATTTAGGAATGGTTTACATCAAAAACGATTCAATTTTCGTAATTGAAGCCGCTGGAAAAGCAGTAAAAATAACTCCTTACGAAACCTTCAAAACCTACACAAAAGAAGAAATGTTTGTAGGAAGATTAAAAAGAAAATACCGAAAATACATTCCTGAAGCTATCACTTTTTCGTTACAACAAGTTGGTGTTCCTTATGATGACGAATATTTGTACAGTAACGGAAAATATTATTGTTCGGAATTAATTTATGATGCGTTTTTGCATTCATACAAAAAACCACTGTTTGATTTATTTCCGATGACATTCAAATCACCAAAATCAAATCAGTATTTTGAAGTTTGGGCAGACTATTACGAGAAACTAAAAATGGAAATCCCAGAAGGTCAACTAGGTTGCAACCCTGGTGGAATTTCCACTTCTGATAAGTTGAAAATTATTGGAACTTTACGCTAAGATATTTTCATGCAGTTCCACGATTTCATTCTGAATCGAAATTCCTTTATCGTGTAAATACCATTTTTGCAATTCTATTTTAGCGGTTTCATCAACAATTCCGTGAGCAGCTTTGTAATCTAAGATTAATTGCTTTGCGCCATGAGGTCTTGGACCCCAATCCGCCACAACTTCTAAATTTTCAGCATCTAAAAGAATTAATTTTGGAATTGCTTTTCCTCCATTCGTTAAGAAGTGTTGCATTAAAGCATCGTTATCATCACGCAAAGCAATTTTTAATTCTACATTTTCAGCTACTTCAGCCATTTTGTGAATCACAGGAACAATTTGAGCGGCATCGCCACACCAACCTTCGCTTAATACCAACCAAATGTACTTTTTGTCTAAATTTTGTAATTTAGCTTTTACCTCTGGAGTTACTTCAATGGTTTTATCTAAACGATGCATTCTCGTTTCGTTTAATTCTGAATAATGAAGTAAATCGGCTGATTGTTCGTGACCTGTAGATTTTCCTTCAGTTATTAAACTAGTTATCTTTTTTCTGTAATCGGCATAAGAAAAACTATTTTCTAGTGCTTGTTTTATAGTATTTATCATCTTCTTAACTTTATTTGGCAAATTTAATTCTAATTTTGGTAATTATCTGTAAGAAATGTTACATATGGAAAATCCTTCTAAATCTATCGGAATCGTATTGTCAGGTGGTGGTTCTAAAGGAATTGCACATGCAGGTGCTTTGCAGTTTTTAACCGAAAAAGGGATGCAACCATCTTGTATTTCAGGAACAAGCGCTGGCGCAATTGTTGGTGGATTATTTGCATTTGGAAAAACGCCCGAAGAGATTCTAGAATTTTTCAAGTCAATTTACTTTTTTCATTGGAAGCACTTTACCTTCAAAAAAGCAGGATTGATTGATTCAGAATCCTTCAAAAGTTATTTTACAGAAATTTTTGGTGATATCACTATTGGCGAATTAAAAATTCCGGCCTACATCACAGCGACGGATTTAGTTAAAGGAAAACTCAAAATTTTTAATTCCGAAACAAAACTTATCGATGCCATTTTAGCTTCTTCCTCTTTTCCAGGAATGTTATCACCTTATGAAATCAATAACAAATTGTATAGCGATGGTGGTATTTTGAATCATTTCCCAACCGATATTTTACAAGGAAGATGCGACTATTTGATTGGAGTTTATGTGAGTCCAATTCAAAATATAGAATCCAAAGATTTAAAATCCATAAAATCAGTTACTAGTAGAGCCTTCGATTTATTATATGCCAATTATAATTATCAGAAGTTTAATTTATGCGATTGGGTTATTGAGCCTAAGGAATTGGCTAATTTTAGTACATTTGAAACCAGTAAAACTAAAATGGATGCCATTTTTGAGATTGGATACAACGAGGCTAAAAAATCATTTCAAAATTTAGATATATAATTGTTAAAACATTTTTTTCTAAAAAAAGCTATTTAACTATATTTGCACCACAAATAATACAACACACGATGAAGTACAAAAGAATTCTTCTAAAATTAAGCGGTGAAGCTTTAATGGGTGATAGACAATATGGAATTGACCCACAACGCTTAGCTGAGTATGCTGCCGAAATAAAACAAATTCACGATAAAGGTGTAGAAATTGCAATCGTTATTGGTGGCGGAAACATTTTTAGAGGTGTAGCTGGTGCAAGCAACGGAATGGACAGAGTGCAAGGTGACTACATGGGAATGTTAGCAACAGTTATTAACGGAATGGCTTTACAAGGTGCTTTAGAAGAAGCTGGAATGCAAACGCGTTTACAAACCGCTTTGAAAATTGAAGCTATTGCTGAACCTTACATCAAAAGAAGAGCAACTCGCCATTTAGAAAAAGGAAGAATTGTAATTTTTGGTGCTGGAACAGGAAATCCATACTTTACAACAGATACAGCAGCAGTTTTAAGAGGAATTGAAGTAGGTGCTGATGTAATTTTAAAAGGAACTCGTGTAGATGGTGTTTACACTTCAGATCCAGAAAAAAATGCTGATGCTGTTAAATTTGATTTCATTTCATTTGAAGATGTATTAGCAAAAGGATTAAATGTAATGGATACAACAGCTTTTACATTGAGTCAAGAAAATAAATTACCTATTATTGTATTCGATATGAATAAAGATGGTAACTTACTAAAAGTGTGTGAAGGTGAAACTATCGGAACAACCGTTACCATATAATTTTAAAGTACGAAGTAAAAATATAGAGCGATGACAGAAGAAATTAATTTTATTTTAGACAGTGCAAAAGAAGCTATGGCGGGTTCAATTGCGCATTTAGAGAAAGAATTATTAAATATTAGAGCCGGCAAAGCTTCGCCACAAATGTTAGGTGGTGTTTTTGTGGATTACTATGGCTCACAAACATTAATTTCGCAAGTTGCAAACATTAATGCTCCTGATGCAAGAACATTAACTGTAACTCCTTGGGAAAAAAACATGTTACACCCTATTGAAAAAGCAATTATGATTGCTAATTTAGGGTTAAACCCAATGAACAATGGAGATAACATTATCATCAATATTCCAGCTTTAACAGAGGAAAGAAGACGTGATTTAGTAAAACAAGCAAAACACGAAGCGGAAGAAGCAAAAATTGGAATTAGAAATCACAGAAAAGATGCTAATACCGATATCAAAAAAGAAGAAAAAAACGGAACAGCAGAAGATATTTGCAAAAAAGCAGAAGATGATGTTCAGAAACTAACTGATAATTTCATTAAAAAAATTGATGAAATTTTAGCAGTTAAAGAAGCTGAAATTATGAAAGTATAAATTTTAAATCCCGATTAACACTCGGGATTTTTATTTTGAATATATTTGTATAAAATCTCTCTTTTCATGAAATATTTTTGGCTTTTTTTGTGCTTAATCTTTACCACTAATTTTGTAGCACAAACCAAAATTAAAGGACAAGTTATCGACTTTGATTCAAAAGTTCCTATTGCTTTTGCCTCTATTACATATAACAACATCAAATTCAATGCCGATTGGGAAGGAAAATTTTCTATTGAAGTCAAAGATTATAAACTTCCTATCAAAGTTAACTTTAAAGGATATTACGAAAAAATAACCTATCCACAACCAAAAGTTTACAATTTGACGATTAAATTAATTAACGATTTAAACGAAAAAAAGGCAGAAATCTACACCGAGAACAATGTCAATAACATCATTAAAAAAGTTATTGAAAATCGAAAATTAAATGATCCAGAAAAAGGCCTATCGAGTTTTCAGTACAAAAACTATGAATATCTTCAAGTAACGGCAAATCCAGATAGTATCTCTTCAAAAATTGATACTATTTATAAAAATAGGTTTTTAAGAAAGCCTTTAATGAAATTAGATTCAACGAATTACAAGTTTAAAAAATTTTCTGAGAAACAGCATTTATATCAAACAGAGAAAGTAAATTTAATTCAACTTAATCATTCTGAATACAAAGAAACCGTTTTAGCCACTAGAATGGCTGGATTTAAACAACCTATTTACGAATATCTTGGTCTTAAACTAATTTCTTATTCTGTTTATGAGAATCCATTTGAAATCTTAGAAATTCCAGTTCAAAATCCGATTTCAAATTTTGGACGAAAATTATACAACTACAAACTAATTGATACGGTAAAAATTGATGGAAGAAGCGCTTACAGAATTTACTTTGAGCCTAAAAAACTCAACACAAATCGTTTGAGAGGTTTATTGTATATTGACACTATTAATTTTGCTATTTGTAAAGCTTATTTTAGAATTTATGGTGTTGTAAACATCAATGCTACCTACACATTTGATTATAAAAAAGATATTGATATTTGGTTTCCGAAAAACAGAAAATTCAAAGTCGCTAAAGGCAACAATCATGAGGATATTAAAATCTTAGGCGGTACTATAAAATTTAGTTCTGATTTAGATTTAACAGAAAGTAAAAATGCCACTGATCAAGCTTATGTTTCAATAGAATCAACTCCATTTGATATTGAAATTAACAAACCTATTTCTATTTCAAAACCAAGAGTTAAAATTGAAGTACCAAAATCAAGTTTAGAACAAGAAAGTAACTACTGGAATGTCTTCAAAAAAGACACTATTGATAAGAGAAAGCTTAGAACGTATACATCGATTGATAGTTTATCGCTCTCAGAAAAAATTGAAAATAAATTATTTTTAGGTAGAAAAATTTTCAATGGCTATTTTCCAGTATCTATTTTTGACATTGATTTACGTAGTATTGCAAAATATAACAATTTCGAAGGTTTTAGATTAGGCATTGGTGCTGTAACCAACTCTAAACTTTCAGAAAAATACAAAGTTGCTTTTTATGGTGCTTATGGATTAAAGGATGATGAATTTAAATTTGGCATAACCCCTTCCTATCTAATTCACAATAATTCGGAAACTTGGGTAAGCGCTTCTTATACTGATGATATCAGCGAAATCGCTCAAACTAACTTTGTAACTGATTCACGAAGATTCAAAATCTATGATCCACGACCAATAAATATTTCCACATTTTATAATAACAAAATGAGTTCGGCTTTTATTGAAAGTAAGTTTTTACCAAAAACCTCCAGCTATTTTGGAATTTCTCATAATCAAATTCAACCTCTTTTTGATTACACATTTATAAATGACGGAAAATCATATACCAATTATACCATTACTGCTTTACAATTAGCTGTTCAATGGAATCCGTTTAGTAATTACATGCAAACGCCAGTTGGGAAAATTGAATATGAAAAAAGACATCCAAAATTTTCAATTCAGTATACCCAAACAGTGCCAAATTTACTTGAAAATGATTTCGTTTTCTCAAAACTAGATTTCAAAACTTATTATGAATTGCCTTTTTTATCAGGTCAAAAAAGTTCGATTTTATTGCAAACTGGTATAGCATTTGGCGATGTTCCAATTACACATTTATACAGTATTGTTCCTAATAATTTGAACAGAGATGCAATTCTACAACGAATTACTTTTGCAGGAAAAAATAGTTTTGAAACCATGTATTTCAACGAGTTTTTCTCCAATAAATATGCTTCTTTACAATTAAAACATACTTTTAATAAAATTCGTCTTGGATACAAGATTAATCCCGAATTTACTGTCGTTACTAGAATGGCGGTGGGTTCAAACAATAAAAACAATCAACATGTTGGAATTGGATATAAAACACTTGAAGACGGTTTCTTTGAAAGTGGAGTTGAATGCAATAAAATCTTCAAAGGTTTTGGCTTAGTTGCCTTTTACAGATATGGTCCCAACCAATTACCTAATTTTGATGACAACATCGCCATAAAAGTTTCTTACTATCTTGATTTAGGTTTTTAATTTTAACTTAAAAATTCCGCTCAACACCAATATTTTAAGCAATAATACTTACCTTTGCAGCCTAATTTTTGAGAGATGTTAAAGTGGTTAAGCACCAGTTTTTGGGATTATATTGCCAGTAGAATTTTAAGAAACCGCGTTTTTTTATTAGTTCTTGTTTTACTTTTTACTATTTTCATGAGTTTTCAGTGGAAAAACATGCGTTTTACCTTTACTGAAGCTAATTTATTACCCGATGATCATGAAGTAAACATTCAGTACAATTCTTTTTTAGAAAAATTTGGTGAAGAAGGAAATCTAGTTGTCTTAGGATTTAAAGACAAAACCTTTTTTAATGAAAAAAACATTAAAGCTTGGGAAAAATTCATTGCCGAAATAAAAAAGGATAAAGCAGTTGAACTTACCTTATCTATTGAAGATTTAAAAGTACTTGAAAAAGATACATTAGAACAAAAATTCAAATTAGTTTCTTTCATCAATAATGATAGCATTTCTGACACCTATTTAAAAGAAAAGGAAAAAGAGTTTTTCAACGATTTACCTTTCTATGAAGGCATGCTGTTCAATAAAGAAAGTGGTGCAGTGCGTTTTGCTATTTACATGGATAAAAAAATTGTAAACACACCTGCAAGAAAACAATTTATTGAAAAACATCTTAACCAAGACAGAATTAACGCCTTCGAAAAAGAAACCGGATTAGATCTTCGTGTTTCTGGAATGCCATACATTAGAACACTGAATGCTAATAGCATTATTAGTGAAATTGGATTGTTCGTTGGTGCAGCACTTGGAATTACTTCATTACTATTCTTTTTCTTTTTTAGAAGTTTCAGAGCTACCATGGTTTCCATGTTTGTGGTAATTATTGGAGTAATGTGGTCATTTGGAACGCTAGGTTTGTTACATTATGAAATAACCGTTTTAACAGCAATTATTCCCCCATTAATCATTGTTATCGGAATTCCTAACTGTATTTTCCTTATCAACAAATACCAGCAAGAAATTAAAAATCACGGAAATAAAGCCAAATCCTTACAAAGGGTAATCTCTAAAGTAGGAAATGCTACTTTGATGACGAATTTAACTACTGCTGCTGGTTTTGGAACATTCATTTTTACAGATAGTAAATTATTGAAAGAATTTGGAATTGTAGCTTCATTAAACATTGTTTTCTTATTTATACTTTGTTTAATTATCATTCCAATTGTTTACAGTTATATGCCAATGCCTAAGGAAAAACATTTAGCACATCTTGGCAAAAACTATATGGCTACTTTCATGAATTGGATTGAAAACACGATTAGACATCACCGAGTTGCCGTTTTTTCAACAGCCATTGGGATTTTAGTGATGGGAATTATTGGAATTTATCAAATTAAAATTTCAGGAAGTATTATTGAAGATATGCCGAAAAAGGCACCTTTTTACAAAGACATTTTATTCTATGAAAAAGAATTTGATGGTGTTATGCCATTAGAAATTGTTATTGATACTAAAAAACCAAAAGGCGCTTTAAAATCAGTAACATTAAAACGAATAGAAGAGCTTCAAGAAACAATTGAAGAAATTCCTGAATTATCTAAACCTGTTTCAATTGTTAATTTAGTCAAATATTCAAAACAAGCTTACTATAACGGAAATCCTGAATATTACGAATTACCTACCAAACAAGAAGAGGCTTTCATTTTATCGTACATAAAAAATTCGACTAAAAAAGGAAACGAAAATATGCTGAAAAGCTATGTTGACAGTACTGGGCAATATGCACGCATCACTACTTTTATGCGAGATATTGGTACGGACAAAATGCAAAAAATTGAAGAACGTTTACAAGACAAAATCAATCACATTTTCCCAAAAGAACGCTACGAAGTTTCACTAACAGGAAAAGCTTATGTTTTTGAAAAAGGAACCCATTACTTAATTGACAATTTAGTACAATCGCTAATTTTTGCTATTGTTTTAATTTCGCTATTAATGGCATATATGTTCCGTTCTTTCAAGATGATAATTGTTTCATTATTACCAAACATATTGCCATTAGTAATGACTGCTGGATTGATGGGATATTTTGGAATTCCAATTAAACCATCCACCATATTAGTATTTAGTATTGCATTTGGAATATCGGTGGATGATACGATTCACTTTTTGGCGAAATACCGTCAAGAGTTAAAAGCTAACGATTGGAAAATAAAACGATCTGTTTACGCTACTTTAAAAGAAGCAGGAATTAGTATGTTTTACACTTCAGTGGTGTTATTCTTTGGTTTCTCAGTATTTACATTATCTAGCTTTGGCGGAACTGTAGCATTAGGAGGATTGGTTGCTACAACATTACTTTTTGCAATGATTTCAAACCTAATCTTGTTACCAGCATTATTACTTTCGTTAGATAAAACGATTGCTAACCAACAAGAATTTTTAGAACCAACATTAGATATTTTAGCAGAAGATATTGAAGAAGAAAATTCAAACGAGAAATAGTATATTTGCATTATAAATCATAAATCGAAATGAAACACTCAAAAGTAATAGACCTTTTAAACAGCACGAAAACATTACATGAAGTAACAGCAAAAGGTTGGGTTAGAACATTTAGAAACAATCAATTTATTGCGTTGAACGATGGTTCGACTATTCATAATATTCAGTGTGTGGTAGATTTTGAAAACACACCTGACGAAACCTTAAAAAGAATTACAACTGGGGCGGCTATTTGCGTTACAGGAACTTTGGCAGAAAGCCGTGGTGCTGGACAAAAAGTAGAAATTCAAGTAACGAAATTAGAGATTTTAGGCGATAGCGATGCGGAAAAATTCCCAATGCAACCTAAAAAACACTCGTTAGAATTTTTACGTGAAAATGCTCATTTACGTGTTAGAACCAATGCTTTTGGAGCAATAATGCGTGTGCGTTCAACTTTAGCGTTTGCAGTACACCAATATTTTCAAGAAAAAGGATTTTTCTATGTAAATACGCCTATCATCACAGGTTCTGATGCTGAAGGTGCTGGAGAAATGTTCCAAGTAACTTCTTTACCAATTGACGGTTCGGCTCCAAGAAACGAAGACGGAAGCATCAACTATAAAGAAGATTTCTTCGGAAAACAAACCAACTTAACCGTTTCTGGACAATTAGAAGGCGAAACTTTTGCTATGGCTTTAGGTCAAATTTATACCTTCGGACCAACATTCCGTGCGGAGAACTCAAACACTTCTCGTCACTTGGCTGAGTTTTGGATGATTGAACCAGAAGTGGCTTTCAATGATTTAGCGGATAACATGGATTTGGCTGAAGATTTCATCAAATACGTTATCAAATATACGGTTGATAAGTGTGGCGATGATTTAAAATTCTTAGAAGCAAGACTTTTAGAAGAAGAAAAGTCAAAACCTCAATCCGATAGAAGCGAAATGTCTCTTTTAGAAAAATTAAGTTTTGTACTTGATAACAACTTCAAACGTGTTTCTTATACAGAAGCTATTGATATTTTAAAAGACTCAACGCCAAATAAAAAGAAAAAATTCCAATACATCATTAACGAATGGGGTGCTGATTTACAAAGTGAGCACGAACGTTTCTTAGTAGAAAAACACTTTAAATGTCCGGTAATTTTATTTGATTATCCAGCAAAAATTAAAGCGTTTTACATGCGTTTGAACGACAACACGGAACCAGGAAAAGAAACTGTTAGAGCAATGGACATTTTATTCCCAGGAATTGGAGAAATTGTTGGAGGTTCGCAAAGAGAAGAGCGTTACGATGTATTAGTAGAAAAAATGAAAGCCTTAGGAATCGACGAAGAAGAACTTTGGTGGTATTTAGACACTAGAAGATTCGGTTCGGCTGTGCACTCAGGTTTCGGATTAGGTTTTGAAAGATTAGTGCTTTTTGTAACCGGAATGAGTAACATTAGAGACGTAATTCCGTTCCCAAGAACACCACAAAACGCAGAATTCTAATAATTAGGTTATAAGTTTAAAGGGTTAAGAGTTTATAAGGTTAGTATATCTTTTAAACTCTTAAACTATAAACTCTCAAACACAAAAACATGTTAAAACACAGTTTACAATTCAAATTATCTCAAAAATTATCGCCTCAACAAATTCAGTTGATGAAGTTAATTCAATTGCCTACGCAAGCTTTTGAGCAACGTCTTCAGGAAGAATTAGTAGAGAATCCTGCTTTGGAAGAAAGTAGCAAGGAAGATAATTACGATTTAGATGATTATGGAAGTGATACTGATGATTACGACGATTACGATAACGAACACATCGACACAGGCGATATCAACATTGACGAATATTTAAGCAATGACGAAACGCCAGATTACAAATACCAAACCAACAATTACAGCGATGATGACGAAGACAAAACGATGCCCTACGCGGCTCCGGTAAGTTTTCATCAAGATTTAATCAATCAGTTAAACACTTTTATTTTAACTGATGAAGAACGTGATATTGCTGAATTTTTAGTGGGAAGTATAGACGATATGGGTTATATCAGACGCACAATTCAAGATATTGTAGACGATATGGCTTTCACTCAAGGTATTTATACCGATGAACCAACAGTAGAACGCATTTTGCATTTGGTTCAGGATTTAGAGCCGGCTGGTGTTGGAGCGCGCGATTTACAAGAGTGTTTGTTGTTGCAACTGAAACATAAAACGCCATCGGATTCGATTAGTTTAGCTATTAATGTTATTGAACAACAATTTGATCCTTTTACCAAAAAACATTACGATAAATTATTACAAAAATTTGACGTTTCCCAACAACAATTACGAAAAGCTATTGATGAAATTGAAAAACTAAATCCGAAACCAGGAGGAAGTTTCGACGGTAATCAAAAAGCAGTAGAACATATTGTTCCGGATTTTACCATTCGAATTGTTGATGGTGAGCTAGAACTTTCCTTAAACGGAAGAAATGCACCAGAATTGCACGTTTCTAAAGATTATCAGGAAATGTTACAGAGTTATAAAGACACTTCTGAAAAATCGAGTTCGCAGAAAGATGCAGTGCAATTTATTAAGCAAAAATTAGATTCGGCAAAATGGTTCATTGATGCGATTAAACAACGTCAGGAAACATTGTATGTGACCATGAATGCGATAATGTTTTATCAGCAAGAATACTTTTTAGAAGGAGAAGAAACCAAACTTCGTCCGATGATTCTAAAAGATATCGCTGATATGGTAGGATTGGATATTTCAACGGTTTCTCGTGTAGCCAATAGCAAATATGTTGATACGCCATACGGAACAAAACTAATCAAAGAATTCTTTAGTGAATCGATGACAAACGATCAAGGTGAAGAAGTTTCAACTATCGAAATTAAAAATATCTTACAACAAGTTATTTCAGAAGAAGATAAAAAGAAACCTTTACCAGACGATCAGTTAGCGGAAATTTTGAAAGAAAGAGGTTATCCAATTGCTAGAAGAACCATCGCAAAATATCGCGAACAATTAGACATTCCGGTAGCGCGTTTGAGAAAGAAAATCTAAAGAATATGGATTTAAAAAAAATATTACCTGTTTTTTCCTATATTTTTCATCCCATATTTGTGTCTTTATATGGCACTTTATTTTTCTTTTTAATTGCAAATTCTTTCTTTTACAAGTCCCAAATAATAGTAACACTAGTCCAAGTTACCATTTTGACTTTGTTGTTACCGTTATCTATGTATTTTTTATTTCGATCTTTAGGAGTTGTTTCTTCATTTACTAAAGCAAGTATTAGAGAGAGAAAAATGCCAATAGCTGTTCAAGCAATTTTATTATTTATTTTAATAAAATTTAGTGTTTCAAAAGATACTGTGGCAGAATTGTATTTCTTTTTTCTTGGTGGCTTTTTAAGTAGTGTAATCGTTTTAGCCAGCGTTATTTTAAAATTCAAAGCCAGTTTGCATATGATTGGAATTAGTGCGTTAACGTGCTTTATTTTTGGCCTGTGCATGTATTACCAACTTCCTTTTATAAATCTTGTAGCATTTTGTATTGTTAGTATTGGTTTAGTAGCCTCTTCACGTTTATATATGAAAGCACATACGTATCCAGAACTTATTGCAGGAATAATAATTGGAGCTGGACCACAGTTGTTTTTGTATCAGTATTGGTTATAAAATATAAAACATCAAACCAATTTTCAATGTAGTTACATTGTTTTCCGTGGCTGTTTTATTTTTATCAAAAAAAGGATTTAATCCGTAATGAATATAGGCATTCCAAGTATTAAAACCGAAAGTTAAATACGTGGCGTATTGAAATTTATTCAACAAATCATTTATATTTTCAGATCCAGAACCTAAATCTCTTTCATATTTAAACTTACCATTGATTAAATAACTTGCCATAAAACCTCCATAAATTCTCCAAAATTTATGACTATCTGGAGTCGCATTTCGCCAACGAATTTCTAAAGGGAAATCAAGATAATGTAATAGAATTCTACTTTTAACAATCTCTGTGGATGTATTGTCGAAAATAGAAGAAAAATCAATATTTTGTTTTAAATCATTAAACGAATAACCTATACCTGGAGCAATTGCCCAGTGCCTATTTTCTGAAATAGGAAAATCTCTAAGAAAGCCAGCAGATAATCCAGTTGAAAAAGAATACTGACTGAAATTATTAGGTGCTTTTTGAAGAAAATTATAGGAAATAGAAACATAGAATTGATCTTCTCTAAAAAGAGAATCAACAACAGGTTTTGTTTCAGATTGCGAAAATCCAATTGCTACAAAAAATAGAAGAAAAAGAGATACTAATAATCGCATTATATTTTTTTATAAAAATAATAAAAAAAGGCACGCAAATGCGTACCTTTTTTTATATTAAATAAAATTACTATTCAACAGGATTTCCTTTTGCTGTAGTATAATTTACTTTTAATTGCTCTATTTTACGCAATTCTAATTTGATTGCACTTACTAATCCCATCTTTACATTTCTGTCAATTTTAAGGGAAGCAGTAAGATATTTTTCATCTTCAGAGTTACGTTGTGCTCTTTCCGTGATAATGAAGTTTCTGATATCTGCAGGCGAAGCCATTTTATCAGCTAATTGAATACGATCTGAACCTCCAAGAGTCGCTCTATAACGCTCACTTGGTTTTCCAGCGTAAATATACATTACATACTCCTTCTTATGCAATTTTGCAGTTTGATTAGCTTTAGGTAATGTATTTTCAATCTTTAAATCAGTATCTTTCATGGTTGTAGCCGTCATGAAGAAGAACAAAAGCATAAATACAATATCAGGTAAAGACGCTGTTGAAATTGCAGGAGTTCCCTCCGTATTTTTCTTTTTGAATTTAGACATACTTTCTTAATATTATATTATTATTTTTTTGGCTCAGCTTCAGAAAGTCTCATAGGAAACAATTCTTGAATCTTTTTTACTTTTGGTTCTAAATCTTCAACCAAACCTTCGGTTGCTTTAGAAGCTGGATCATTGTAAATGTATTCCATTTCTGTAAAAGTCATACCGTAACGTTTCTTACATTCTCTATCTCTTAAAAAATTATACGCAGCAACCAATTCATTTTGAACTGCAATATAAGTTTCATAAGTAGTTTGCCCATCATTATTTAATGAAATTACCGCATCATCAGGACCGTCAGATGAATTTGGATCTTTTTTTCCATTACAATAAGTACAAGTTCCTTTACCATTATTTTCAAGAAAATCAATAGCAGTTTGTCTTAAGTCTTTAAGGTCAACCAATTTCTCTTCAACAAGTAACTGATTGTCTTTATTAACTAAAACTGTTAAAATATTTCTTTCATTAATAGGCGGAACAGGTGGGTTCTCTTCATAACGAGGTAAGAGTCTATTAATTCCTTGATCTACTCCAATAGTGGTAGTAACTAAAAAGAAAATTAAAAGTAAGAATGCAATATCTGCCATAGAACCTGCATTCACTTCTGGCGGTGCACCTCTTTTTTTACCCATGATCTATTATCTTTTAAATTTTGAAAAACCAGTCCAACCTAATACAGCAACTGAAATAACAGCAAGAATATAAAAGGTATTTAAACTAGTACTTATTAATTTAGAAGCTGTAGAAGTAATAACTCCTCCATCTTTCAATTTCACTTCTGTACTATCTGCTAGTATGAAAGCAACTAAAATGATAGCTGCAAAAATTCCTAATGAAATAAGTGCTCTTTTCAATTGTTCTTTATGAGTAATTAAGTTTTTGAAAACGAAATATACAACAGAAAAGAAAGCAACTGCCATTGCTATATAGGAAATATAGATAAAGTAATCTACAATGTAAGAATTATTGTCCATAGAAACCTCCATACCTAAAGTAGATACGAATAATATAGAAGCAATAATACCTAGTACGATTACTAAAATTTTTGAAATTTTGTATACGTTCATAACAATAATTTGTTAATGTATTATTTGTTTAATTTCTCTTTGAAATAATCTGATAACATATCAACTAAGCTGATAGAAGCATCTTCCATATCGTTTACGATAGAGTCGATTTTAGCCGTGATATAGTTATAGAATACTTGAAGAATCATCGCAACAATAAGTCCAAATACCGTTGTTAATAACGCTACTTTAATACCTCCAGCTACTAATGATGGCTCCATAGATCCTGCAGACTCAATTTGGTCAAACGCAACAATCATACCAATTACCGTTCCTAAGAATCCTAACATCGGTGCAAGTGCAATAAATAAAGAAACCCAAGATACGTTTTTCTCTAATTGACCCATTTGAACACCACCGTAAGCAACGATAGATTTTTCAGCAGACTCTAAACCATGAGAAGAACGCTCTAAACCTTGATAGAAAATAGATGCAACTGGACCAGCTGTATTTTTAGCAACTTCTTTAGCAGCTTCAATACCACCTGAGTTTAATGCATTTTCTACTTCAGAAACGAATTTTTTTGTATTGATAGTAGAAAGATTTAAGTAAATAATTCTTTCAATAGCAATCGCCAAACCAAGAATTAAACACAATAATACTGGAGACATCCAAATTGGATCTCCTTCAATGAAACGTTTTTTCATTGATTGAGTAAAGGTAGCTTCTTCAGTTGCTGCAGCTTCATCAGTTGTTGCTGTAGCCTCATCTGTAGTTGCTACTGTTGCAGTTGTATCAGCTACTTGTTCTGTAGCAGGAGCTGCTGCTTGAGTTGAATCTTGAGCTTGAACATTTCCAAAAGTCATAAGCCCCGTGATTGCTAAAATAGAAAATAATCTTTTCATCGCTTTTGTTCTTAAAATTAATTAGTTAATTGGGTTTAAAGATATAAAAATATTTATAAAATTTTTTAAAATTAATATCATTCTGCAGAGAGGAAGGGATTCGAACCCTCGATACCCTTGTGGAGTATACACACTTTCCAGGCGTGCGCCTTCGACCACTCGGCCACCTCTCTATCGAAACGACACTCGATTTTAAGGGTGCTAAATAACGTAAAAAATCTCATGTATAAAAATTTTATATGTTATTTTTACAACATTTCTCCTCTGATTCCTGTTTCAAAAATAGTCTTAAACACATTGTGAGACACTTTTTGACCTAAAAGATACATCAATTTTGTGATGGCAGCCTCAGTTGTAATATCTTTACCTGAAATTACACCTATATTTTTTAATTGTGTACTGGTTTCGTAATTCCCCATCGAAACACTACCTCCACTACATTGTGTAACGTTGATAATGTGAATATTATTGCGAATTGCTTGCTCTAAAGTCTGCACAAACCAATCCTCTGTTGGAGCGTTTCCAGAACCATACGTTTCTAAAACTATTCCTTTTAAATTTGGTATTGCAAAAAAAGTAGTCAAAACCTTCTGATTGATACCTGGAAAAATCTTTAAAATTGCCACATTATCATCAAAATCAGTATGGACTTTTAGTTTTTTATTTGCTTTTTGCTTCAGAATAACGTCATAATTTACTTTCAAGTGTACACCAGATTCCGCTAGTTCTGGAAAATTAGGTGACGTAAAAGCATTAAAATGTTCGGCGCTGATTTTTGTCGTGCGATTTCCTCTGTATAATTTGTACTCAAAATACAAACACACTTCTTGAATTACCGGTTTTTTATTCTTTTGAAGCGAAGCTACTTGAATTGCTGTAATCAAATTCTCTTTTGCATCGGTTCTTAAATCACCAATTGGTAATTGCGAACCCGTGAAAATTACAGGTTTTGCCAAGTCTTCTAACATAAAACTCAATGCAGAAGCGCTATACGACATCGTATCCGAACCATGTAAAACTACAAATCCATCAAATTTTGAATAATTTTCTTCTATAATTTTGGCCATTTTTTGCCAATTGGAAATATTCATATTCGATGAATCAATAGGAATATCAAATGAAATGGTTTCGATTTGACAGTCTAATAAATGTAATTCGGGAATTCTACTTAACAACTCATTAAAGTCAAAAGCTTTCAAAGCTCCTGTTTCAAAATCTTTTACCATTCCGATGGTGCCACCGGTGTAAATTAAAAGTATTTTTGGTTTATGAGATGTCATCAGTGTATTTCAATTTATTCACAACCGGATTTGCGTACATCGCCAAAAACCCTTCTTTCATGGTTTCATTGTCGGCATCAATTCGCATTTCTAATCTTCTTTCAAACAATTGACGCTCTTTTTCGTTGTACAAATGTTCAAATCGAGTTGTTTTATGTAAAATATCATAAGCAATAAAGTTCGTTGACCATAATTTATACGATTGCAAAATAGAATCATCAATTACTTGTGCCAAAGCTTGAATTTGCTTGTTATTGTTATCGTTTTCGGCAATAATTTTTTCGTATTCGTTTTCTAAAACATCACCTACATGAATGTGAATACGTTTTTTTTGCCCAATGATTCCACTTAACAAAGTAATAAAATCTTCATTTTTCTCCTTGATATATACTTCGTCTTTGGAAAGCGCGATTAATTGTGGCATTTTCAAAGCATCTGTTGGATCGTATTCATAAGAAATAGAAACAGGAACAATTTTTAATTTCTTGAAAAAGTCCATAATTCTGGCCTCATCATTTGCCATTCCAACCATTTTCAAAACTCCTTGATGGGTTGCATCGTTACCGTCTTTCGTTCTTCCTTCGCGTTGGGCAATCCAAACCGAACGATTTTCTTTAGACAATAAATGATACATGTATTCCGCCATCAACTTAGAACTTTGCAATAACTCTCTTGGCGATAAACCACGTTGAACAAGGAAGTTTCGGTTTAATTTCGAAAGTTTTAAAAGAAAATCTTTCTTGACCAAATTATCTCCAATAGCAGAAGCTGTCATCACCAAACCATGATCAATCAGAGAAACATTCAACAAAGAAGTATCTAAAATAATATCGCGATGATTGGAGATAAATAAATACGAAGTATTAGGCTCTAATTTCTCAAAACCAGAAGTCGTAAGTCCTTCTGAACTTCTTTCTAAAACTCTTTGTATGGATTGATAAACAAAATTAACTTGGAAATCACGAATAGAATGGGTTCTACTCAATTGTTCTTTCCAAACATCATCTTCTACTTCTGGAAACGTAAAATCCATCATAGCCTTCATCATAGGATGATGCAACAAAGACTTTAAAGCTTCGTTTACTTCAGAATCATAATAAGGGCGAATAGAATCGAACTTTGTCATATTTATTTTGAAAACAATTCACAAAAGAACAAAAATTTTATGAATTGAAACTTTATTTTTGGTTAAATTCCGAAAATTTGTTTTGAGTTTTCTGTAGTAATTCTTGCAATTTCCTCAACTGGTAACTGATAAATTTCGGCTAACTTTTGAGCTACCAATAAAGTATAACTGCTTTCATTTCGTTTTCCACGATAAGGAACTGGTGCTAAATATGGCGAATCGGTTTCTAAAACAATGTGTTTCAAATCGATTTCATTTAAAAATTGATCGATTTTTCCGTTTTTGAATGTCGCTACTCCTCCAATTCCGAGTTTCATTCCTAACGAAATCGCTCTTTGGGCTTGACCCAAATCACCCGTAAAACAATGAAAAATCCCGAATAAATCATCCGATTTTTCACTTTCTAAAACCTCAAAAACTTCATCAAAAGCATCACGGCAATGAATGTTGATTCCCAATTTATACTTTTTTGCTAATTGAATTTGGTGTTTGAAAGCATGTTGTTGTTCTTTCAAAAAGGTTTTATCCCAAAACAAATCGATTCCAATTTCGCCAACGGCATAAAATTTTTTCGAAGCTAATTCTTTTTCTACATGCGCCAACTCTTCCAAGTAATTTTCCTTCACATATGTTGGATGTAAACCCATCATTAGAAACACATTTTCGGGATATTGGCTCTCTAATTCGTACATTTTAGATGTGTAATTAGAATCGATAGCAGGAACAAAAAAACGAGAAACACCAGCATTGATAGCTCTTTGCATCATTTCGTTGCGGTCTAAATCGAATTCTTCTGAATATAAATGCGAATGGGTATCGGTAAGTATCATTTGTTGATTGGGTTACAAAGTGGCAAAGTTACAAAGTTTGATTCAGAAATTTCATTTACTTTTGAAGTATGGAAGATTTACAAGACTTTTTAAAAGGAAAAAAATATAAAAAGATAAAATTTAAGGTGCTGAAAACCCAACATTTATTAATCAAAGGAAAGATAAATGGCGTAAAAGGCAACTTTATTTTAGATACCGGAGCGAGCAACAGTTGTGTAGGATTTGAAAGTATTGAACACTTCAAATTAGATGCCCAATTTTCAGAAACTAAAGCTGCAGGTGCTGGCGCTACTGGAATTGAAACACAATTAGCTAAAAACAATGAAATTCAATTAGGCAGATGGAAAAACCATAAATTCCACTTAATTGTATTTGATATGAGTCACGTAAATGATGCGCTTCGTCATTACAAAACCAAACCAGTTGATGGTATTATTGGTGCCGATATTTTACTAAAAGGAAAAGCAATTATTGATTATAGCAATCATTGTTTGTATTTGAAATAACTAGTTCGAATGGTTTTTCTTCAGTGTTCGGTAAGCTAAAATCGTACTAATCAACATTAAAATTCCACCTAAAATAAAGGGCGCTCCTGGAAATAAAAAAGGCGCTTCATCGTGAGTAAAATAATAAAAAACGGATGCCATCATCGGTGGACCTACAATTGAAGAAGCACTCATTAAACTCGTTAAAGTTCCTTGAATTTCGCCTTGTTCTGATGGAGGTACTTGTTCCGAAACTACGGCTTGTAAAGCTGGCCCTGCGATTCCTCCTAAACAGTAAGGAATTAAGAAAACAAACATCATCCAACTCTCAGTTGCAAAAGCAAATAAGAACATTCCGATAGTATATAACGCTAATCCGAAATAAATACTTTTTACATTTCCGATTTTTGGATTGATCCAACGAATTAAACCTCCTTGAACAATTCCAACCAATAATCCGATGACTCCAAGGGAAATTCCTACCATTTTTTCCGTCCAATTAAATTGGTACATGGTGAAGTAATTCCAGTTACTTTGTACCGCATGAGAACCTACATAAAGAACAAAAATTGCTAGAACCAAACCAATTAAATTTGGATATTTTTTCAGGTGTAACAAAGCACCAACTGGATTTGCTCTTTTTAATTCAAACGGTCTTCTTTTGTCCTTATCTAAAGATTCTGGAAGAATAAAATAACCGTATAAAAAGTTCAACATACACAAAATAGCCGCTGCAATAAAAGGAATTCTTGTTCCAAATTGACCTAATAGTCCACCTAAAACTGGACCAATAATAAATCCTAATCCAAAAGCCGCTCCCATCAATCCAAAATTCTTAGCTCTGTTTTCATGTGTACTTACATCGGCAATATAAGCAGAAGCGGTGGTGAAACTTGCTCCGGTTATTCCAGACAGAATTCTACCAATGAATAGCCATGTAATTGTGGGCGCAAAGGCTAACAATAAAAAATCTAACGAAAAGGCAAACAAAGAAGTTAATAGTACAGGGCGTCTTCCATATTTATCACTTAAATTCCCTATCACGGGCGCAAAAATGAATTGGGTAATCGCATAAGCGAAAGTTAACCAACCACCATATTTTGCAGCTTCGCTAATATCGCCATTGATAAGTTCTTTGATTAAATTTGGAATTACGGGAATAATAATTCCCCATCCAATAACATCTAATAAAACGGTAATAAAGATGAAACCAACGGCTGCTTGTTTCTTAGATTTTTTCATAGCTAAATTTTGACTTACAAAGTAAAGAAAAATCCCAAACTCTATTTGAATTTGGGATTTATATTTTAGGCTTTGGATTTAAAAAATTAATTCTCATCTAAAACTACTTTAAAGTCAATTTCTTTATATGTTGAAGAATCTTTAATGGTAATTCTAGCTTTGTTAGTAGCATCGCTTCTTGAAAAAAGAAACGTTTTGATATAATCATTTTTAATTCCTTCGGGATATTTATTGTATTCTGTAAAAAGCGAATCAATATTTAAAACACTATTTTTTGGGTCTTCACAATATAGCATCATATCAAAAGGTTCATAATAATTTTCAAATGATTTTTTCAATGTATCTTCAAACCATTTTTGATTTAATTGATTCTCTTTTACAATTAATGCTATTTGATTTTTATATTCTAAAGGTTTTTTATCTTTTTTTGAAAGTAATGATTTTACATCTAGAACAATAACTTTGATATCGTTTTTCGAATAAATTGTTTTATTAATTTTTTCTAAGATTCCATCAATTTTTATAATAGTTCCCGCTTCTTCTGAAACGTTAAAAAAGCTTGCTTTACCATTGAGAGATGTTAATTTCTTAGTCTTTTCATTCTTTATAAAAGTTATCCAAAATTCTCTATTTGCTTGCGTTAAGAAATATTCGGGATTAATTTTTTGATGCGTTTCATCAGTTGCATAAACAGTTATAAGTTCGCATCTGTTTGTGTTAACTGGAAAATTTCTAACACTGAGCATTACAGTTTCATTAATAACATCACTAGTGTCTATGACGTTTCTATCATATTCAATTTTTACTTCTTGACTTTGTATGCTACTAGAAATTAGCAAAAACAAGATAAGTAACTTTGCCGTAATGTTTTTCATGTTTTTGATTTACTCAATTGATTCCTTTTTTACTTTTTTGCCAAGCCGATTCATATCCTAAATCAATAGATGGACATACACTTTTAACAAATTCTAAAACTTTATTTCTATCATTTTCAGACGCTTCAAATAAAGAAGGAAAAGCGTCTACATCAGTTTTAAACAAACTTGTTCTACTTCCTTTTTCTTCAAATGCATACGAATAATTATTCATAAAATATCGGGTTCTTTTTTTTACGATATAAAATCTACCCATTTTATTTAGGTCGATAACTTCTGATGTATTGAACGTTTTTCCTGAATCTGTCTTATTGTAGAAAGTAATTGTATTTCCATCAGATTCCACCATTAAATAGACTTGTTGACTTGATAAGTAAGTATAAATCTTTGAAGCAAATAGAAGAAAACCAGAAACCAATAGTAAACCAACAATCAAAATCCACCAAGAAAAGCCTTCTCTAAACAAAAATGTTCCGAAGCTAATAACACCTAAGCCACAAAATAATGTTGCAGCAATACATAGTAGGAACTTAAAATTCCTTTTAAACAATAGTATTTGCAGTTTTTTCATTGATAAAATATAGTGTTAAAAATGACCTGTTGCAATGTAAAACATTAACCAACCTATACAACCTATGGCTAATCTCCAAATCAGTTTTTTCAATAATCCATTAGACGTTGCTTTTCCTTGTTCTAAATACTCGTCAGTTTTTTCGTTTGCTGTTCCTACTTTTTTAGATAATTTAGTTCCAGCAACAGCACTTAATGATACGATGTAAAGAATTCCAACCCATGCAGCATTGATAAATCCTAATACCATCATTATCATTCCTATAATTGATAACGTTTCCATTTTTTTAGTTTTAAAATTAATCCCAAACCACATTAAGCATGAAGTTTGGGATATTTGAATATTTTTATAAAAATTATTGCTTAATGCTCTTTAGAAATGTTTGCATGTTAGCATCGATAGCTTGTGCCGTTTCTGTACCTCTTCCAATTTCATTACACACCATTAATATTAAATCTGGGTTTGTAGGATGGCTAAGGATATAGATTCTGAATTGCCCAACATCTTTATAAGTTTTTCCATCTTGTCTTCCTGTATTGTACAAACCAGATTGAAATGTGTATCCTTTCATCTTTCCGAATTCTACTTTTTCATATAAACTCATTAAATCTTTTGATTTCACATCTTTGGTTATAAAATAATCTACATTTTGTATTTGTTCATCTCGGAAAAGCACGCAGATATGATACCAAGGTAAATTATATTTTTCGAAATCGTATTCATGAATTTTTTTTACTTTATCGTTATTTGAATGATAGGTAACTCTATGAATGAAATCTTTAGCTAATTCATCAACCGTCAAACCTGGGTGTGAAGATTTTTCGAAAGCATAAATTTTATACGTTTCTTGATTTTTGTGAATTTGGTAGCCTACTTCTGTATCACTTCTGTCTGTGCTACCTGTCTGGCTGTTATTGATATCTTCTTTTATGTTAGTTTTATCAATAGTTACATCAAGATAAGGTAAATATAGATTTTTTGGTTCCCACATAGGTACATTAAAGAAGATTGGTTCTAATAATTGAACTTTAGGACCATATTCTTTGTATCCTGTTTCTTCTCTTACCCAAAATCCAATTTCTACTCTTATTGTTTTTTGTTTTTCAACTCCATTTGCACCATTTAAAATCCATTCAAGTGTATTTCCTCTATTGATGAAATCTCTACCTTCAAAAACACTAAATTTTTTTGTTATAGGTGTATTTTTCATAAAATCGGACATAGCAGTATAACCTTCTTTTTGAAGACTCCAACTATTTATGTAGGTATTAGAATTGTCTGCAAACTCTACATATAGATTTGTATATCCCGAATAAACGGTTACAGCTTTAGGTTTTTTAAAACTTACCTTTAATGTTGCTAAATCTTTTTTAGAAATTGTAGCACCCGATTTTACTTCTTTGCCATTAATAAAAGCCGATAATTGAGCATGAGAAAAAGCAAAAGAAAGTAATGAAACTAATAATAGTAAACGATTGATTTTCATAATTATATTTAAAATAACGAAATTAATTAAGCTGTTGCTTGTGATTTTTTCAAGTGTAGTTTGTAGCTCATAAAAGCACATGCCGAACATACAACTAGACCAATACATCCAATTAAAGCAAGCGATTTAGGATTTGCTCCAGAGAAAGTTCCAGCTTCCATATAAGGGGTTATAGTCCACAAAACAACTGATAATAAAGCCACCAAAATGCTTAATTTAGTAACAAATTCTTTTTTCATAAAAGCAACTATAACCATTACAAAAGCAAGAACAGCTAATAAAATACCCAATTTACCTGCATATACAACTTTCCATTTAGCAGGTGTACTTTCGATAATTTCTAAACTTTCTTTTATTTGTGGATCTTCAATTTTAGTAACGTCGATTCCGTCTTTTTTTAATTGATCAATTTGTTTTTGCTCGTTTTCTACTAAACGATACACTTCTTCTAGTTTTTCAGAATCGCCGTCGGTTCCCATTCTGTTTTCTATGTTTTTAAATAAAATTCCAGCACAAAAACCTCCTACTAAAAAGGCTAAAACCATAAAAATTAAAGATAATACTCTCATAAATTTGTTTGTTAAATTGGTTAATAAAATACGTTTGATTTTTTAAGAAACGCTTTTCAATTAATGAAACGTTTCGTTTTATTGTTTAATGATTTTTACTGTTTTCACTTCATTATTAGAAATTACTTTCACCAAATAAGTTCCCGCAGCCAAACCTGCAACATCTATTGAAGTTTCGTTGCTGTTTACTGTTTTTGTAAAAACTTCTTGACCTAATAAATTGTTTATAGAAACAGTAGTAATTTCTTTATCTAATGAAAGGTTTAAAATATCTTTTACAGGATTTGGATAAAGCTTCAAGTTTTTTATTGAGAATGATCCCACAGAAAGCATTTGGGTTGTAAACGAACCTCCAGAAGCCCAATCTGTTTGTGTGTTACCACAAATAGATTTTACCCAAAAATAATAAGTAGTGTTTGGTGTTAAATTATTCAAAACAGCAAAAGTATCTGTTGTTGTTCCTGTAATTGCATTTGCAGATAATGGGTCGTTTACAGTACTGTAACTATATAGATAGCCATTGCTCGGAGTAGGTGTAGCTTCAACCCATGCAATATTTACAACTGTTGCCGATTCTGGATCTGTAAATAACTGCGTTGGAGCGTTACATTGAGATGCTGGATATGTGGTAAACGAACCACCCGAAGCCCAATCCGTTTGTGTGTTACCACAGATAGATTTTACCCAAAAATAATAGGTAGTATTTGGTGTTAAATTGGTTAAATTCGCATAAGTATCAGTCGTTGTTCCTGTAATTGCATTAGCTGAAAACGGATCGTTTACAGTACTGTAACAATAAACATAACCATTGCTTGGTGTAGGTACACCTTCTATCCATGCAATAGTATTTGTTGTAGAGGTTAAACCATCGTAATATATTTGTGTTGGTGCGTTACATCCAGATGCTGGATATGTGGTAAACGAACCTCCAGAAGCCCAATCAGTTTGTGTGTTACCACAAATAGATTTTACCCAAAAATAATAGGTAGTATTGGGTGTTAAATTGGTTAAATTAGCATAAGTATCTGTCGTTGTTCCTGTAATTGCATTAGCTGAAAACGGATCATTTACAGTACTATAACAATAAATATAACCATTGCTTGGTGTAGGTGTAGCTTCTACCCATGCAATAGTATTCGTTGTCGAGGTTAAACCATCGTAAAATAATTGTGTTGGTGCGTTACATCCAGATGCTGGATATGTGGTAAATGAACCACCAGAAGCCCAATTAGATTGCGTAGCACCACAATTAGATTTCACCCAAAAATAATAAGTAGTGTTTGGCGCTAAATTATTTAAAACAGCAAAGGTATTTGTCGTAGTTCCTGTGATTGCATTAGCAGAAAACGGATCGTTTACAGTACTATAACAATAAACATAACCATTGCTTGGTGCAGGATTTGGTGCCGTCCATGCAATATTATTTGAAGTCGAAGTTAAACCATCATAAAATAGTTGCGTTGGAACATTACAACTTGCTATTGCAGCACATGTAATAGATCTTACTCGGTTTGTGTTTTGAGTTCCACAACTAGAATTGGCATCCAAATGGTATCTAACTACTCCAGAAGTTGCACCAGATAACCAAGTTAATGGAGTTAAACCACTAGCCAAAACCGCTGTTCCTGTTGCATTAGTTATGGTAATAAAATCTGTGGAAACTGAACTTCTAAAAGTATATTGTTTATTTGACAAGACATTTACATTTGAATATTCTCCCGCATAAGCATCTGCAACGATTTGTTCAGTACTTCCTGTACAGGCAGGTGTAAAAGTTGCATCAGGATATAATCCATAAATTGCACCATTACATATTAATGCAGGTGGAGTAGTAAAACTACCTCCAGAAATCCAAGCTCCAGTTGTAGCTCCACAGTTAGAGCGTATCCAGTAGTAATAAGTAGTGCCTGCTGCTACATTTAAATATAAAGTTGTAGATAAGTTAGTTGTGCTAAATAAAGTAGGAGTAGAATTTGCAGTAGGAGCACTATTGGTTGTAACAATATAAATATCATAATGAGAAGAAGGCACTGGTGATGCCGCTGTCCAAGTCATTTTACAAGAATTGGATGTTATATTTGATACCGCTAAATTTGAAGGTGGTACGCAGTTTGATGCATCTGCACATCGAATGTAGCGAGACCTTTCCACTTGTTGACTACCACAACTTGCATTGGAATGAAGGTAATAACGGATAATACCTGTGGTACTACCAGAATCCCATATTACGGGTTGTGTTCCGCTTGCATAAACAACAGTTCCAGTTGCATTTGTAATTGTAATATAATCTGTTGTTACAGAGCTTGAGAACGAATATTGTTTGTTCGCAATTACATTCACATTGCTGTACTCGCCTGCATAACTTTGACTGGTTAATGTCTCATAGTTACCACTACAGTTTGGCGTATAGGTATTAGCTGGAAATAATCCATATGTTGCAGTAGTACATTGCGCAACAGCATTAGGAATGAAATTCAAAAATGCCAATAGGCAGAATAAAGTAATTCTTTTTTTCACTTTTTTATTAATTTTAATTGATGAGTTCAAATAAGCTTATTAATTGCAAATCAAATCCCAAATTCCAAAATGATGAAATTTGGGATATTTAAAAACAAATTGAATAATTAATTTTTAACCACTTTTACAGTTTTTACTTCATTACCTGATAAAACTTTTACCAAATAAGCTCCTGCAGCCAAGTCAGCAACATTTATTGAAGTTTCATTGCTGTTTAAAGATTTTGATACCACTTCTTGTCCTAGTAAATTGTAAATTGTGATAGTTGAAATTTCTCTATCAAATGAAAAATTTAAAATATCGTTTACCGGATTTGGATATACTTTTATTTCATTAACGATAAATTCTTCGTTTGAAAGTACTGAAGGATAGCATGAAATGTAAGTGTATATATTTTTTTGCACATAAGTACCATCACCTATTTGACCTACGACATTACTTCCTGTACCTCGTATAAAGCCATCACTGTTATTTACTAGGGCATGATAACCTCCTGCAGAAATTTTGTTTGAATCTAGAGAAGTACCCACTTGCGTTGGGACATATACGTCAGAATTATTTCCAGATGTTCCAAGACCTAACACTCCACCATAATTATATCCCCAACTCCAAAGAGAAAGATTATTTTTGGTAGCAATTGTATAACGAGTACCAGCTGATACATCTAACCAATCAGTTGCAGTTCCAACTTGAATAGGAGTTGTTCTATAAATAGTTGTTCCATCGCCGAGTTGCCCAGTTGAATTTTCACCCCAAGTCCAAAGTGTTCCATCAGTTTTTATAGCAGCACAATGGTGTTGACCTCCAGCTAATTTTAACCAATTTGTATCTGTACCTATTTGAGTAGGAATATTATTTTGAGTTGAAGTTCCGTATATATTAGATCTAGAACCCCAAAACCATAAGGTTCCGTCAGATTTTAAAGCAAGAGAATGATATATTCCTGTTTCAATAGTTTGCCAATTTGTAGCCGTACCAATTTGTATTGGAGTAAGTTTATCCACTGTTGTGTTATCTCCCAATTGCCCATATTCATTGTCACCCCAAGCCCATAGTGTGCCATCAGTTTTTAAAGCAATTGTATGATACCAACCATCACTCACACTCAGCCAATTTGTAGCGGTTCCTATTTGAGTAGGAGTAGCTATAACCCAATTTGTATTTCCTGTACCTAATTTTCCTGAACCATTAGCACCCCAAACCCAAAGTGTTCCATCAGCTTTTATTCCATATGAAGAGGAATAACCAGCATATACTTTAACCCAATCATTTGCTGTTCCAATTTGTTTTGGAATGTTTCTATTTACATCAGTACCATCTCCTATTTCGTATGATGTATTTCTACCCCAAGCCCAAAGTGTACCATCATTTTTTATGGCTAAAGAATGATAATCTCCAGCACTAATACTTTGCCAGCACTGTGCAGAAATTTGTAATGTTATAAATAATAATAAAAGAGTAATTGTTCTCTTCATATTTTTCAGTTTTTGATGATTTGAAACTTAATTTGATTAAATTTCCATCAAAACTATATTATAAGAAGTACTAGTCCAATTTATATATTGGACTATTTATAAATAATCAGAAGATTTAACAATTATTATTTACTTGATTAACAAACACTTAATCTGTATTTTCTAATTTTTCAATGTAATAATTAGGAGAAAGTCCGGTTTGCTTTTTAAAAACACGAACAAGCGTATTGGCGTCTTTATAACCTACTTCTTCTGCAATGGCTTGCAAAGTATATTTACGGAAATAAGGAGCATCTTTCAGCTTTTGAAGTACATAATGAATTCGTAATTCTTGAGTATATTCTGAAAAGGTTTTTTGCATTACCTGATTGAAATATTGGGATAAATAAGCCGTATTGGTATTTAGTTTTTTAGCCACAAAAGCCAACTTGAAATTCGGATCTAAAAAAGTTTCTTTTAGTTCTAACTTTTTTAAACCTAATGAAATTTTTTCAATAAGCTCTTCATCGAGTGTTTGTTTTGGTTGCGGTTCGGTTTTATCAATTTGCAGAATACTAATTTCTGAAGTTTTAGATTCTTTTAGATTTTGAATAATCTTTAAAAATCGATAATGCTTTTCTTTCTGATTTTTGTAATAGTAATAAAAACTATAAACCACTACGGCAAAAAGAATCAAAATACCAAAAAGCGATATTTTAAAATAATTCTTAGAAGCAATAACTTTATTAGATTCCTCCTTTATCTTGTTTAAATCATAGTTGTGAAGAAAATTTAAAGATTTACTTTTTATTCCTTCTATTGATTGAATTAATTCTAAACTTTTTTGGGCGTAGCGATACGCATTTTTAGCATCATTTTTCTCATTATAACACTGTGTCATAATGTTATAAGTCATTAATAAATTTTCTTTGGAAACCTTAGTTATTTGATAACTTTCAACATATTTATTACAATAAAAAAGTGCTGAATCAACTTGCTTTAAATGATGAAAACAATCGGCCATCCCTAAATCAAACAACTGCTCAGTTCTTATATTATCTTGAATAACAGGATACTTTTTTCTCTTTCTATATAACGACAAAGATTTCTCGTAATTTCCAGCTAAGGCGGCACTTTTTGCTTCGCGCATACTCAATAATGCTTTGGTGTACTCAGGCTGAAAATTATCTTGCAACATCATTGTAGCTGCTACATTAAAATAATGATTTGCAGAATCTAACAACACGGTTTTCTTCGAATGAATATAATATTTTTGATAAGCTTCGCCAATAATATTATATTTATCTGCAAATAGTTTTTTGTTCATTACCTTTTTTTCCCCCAATCCCAATTTTAAGTGATGCGAAGTTTTTAATTCTCTCTTTAACAAAGCAATCCCATTTACATAATCGCCCATAGCTACTTTTATAGACCCGTATTGTTCGTTAAAATGATTATTAGGCACACTCGTTTTATATTTATCTAGATAAAACAATGCCATGTCGTACTCTCCTAAATTTTTATGGATATAAAATAGTTTGTTTACACACATTCCAAGCAAATCTTGATACACTTTGCTTGATTTATCCATCTTACTTTTTTCAATACTATCTATAAGTATGATCAGAAGTTTCTTTGAGTAAGTAAACTCTGATTTGTTGTAAAAATAATTGGCTATGTAATATTTGCCATAAAAACGAAATAACTCATTTTTAGAATTACTAATTTCCAAAGCTTCTGCATACGCTTTTTCAGGATTTGAAATAAGATTTTCCTGAATACTTCTGGTTCTACTAATTTCTGATTCACTCAATTCTTGAGCAAGCATCAAATTAATAAATAATAGTAGTATAACAGAAAAAGTAAATTTGTGCATCATGAAAAAATGGTGGCTCAACCTGAAAATTATAGTCCGCTAAAATAAGAATAAAACTATATTATTTTGTAGATTATTACCAAGATTAACTTTTACTATTTTTAAATATTACCCAAATAAAAAAAATCCCAAACTCTATTTGAATTTGGGATTTTATATTTGGGATTTATATTTCTATAATTCTAATGCTTTTTTCACATTTCCACCCATTAAAATTTCTGCTGGGTTTTCTAATGCTTCTTTAACCGCTACTAAGAATCCAACTGACTCACGTCCGTCGATGATTCTGTGATCGTATGATAATGCTACGTACATTACTGGAGCAATTACAATTTGACCGTTTTTAACGATAGCTCTATCAACCACATTGTGCATTCCTAAAATACCTGATTGTGGTGGATTGATGATTGGCGTAGATAACATACTTCCGAAAACACCACCATTTGAAATTGTGAATGTTCCACCAGTCATTTCGTCTACTGTGATTTGTCCATCACGAGCTCTTAAAGCTAATCTTTTGATTTCAGCTTCAACACCTCTGAACGATAAGGTTTCTGCATTTCTCATTACAGGAACCATTAATCCTTTTGGACCCGAAACCGCTACTGAAATATCACAGAAGTCATAAGAAATTTTCTCTTGACCATCAATCATAGAGTTTACATCTGGATATAATTGTAAAGCACGAGTTACTGCTTTAGTAAAGAACGACATGAAGCCTAATCCTAAACCGTGTTTCGCTTTGAACTCTTCTTTATATTGATCACGAATTGCATAAATTGCTGACATATCTACCTCGTTGAAAGTAGTCAACATAGCAGTTTCGTTTTTAGCAGAGACTAAACGCTCTGCTACTTTTCTACGTAACATTGATAATTTAGTTCTTTCTGAACCACGGTTTCCTCCTGTTGGAGTTCCCATTGAAGGCACTGCGTTTACTGCGTCATCTTTAGTAATTCTTCCACCTTTACCTGTTCCAACAATTGCAGAAGGTTCGATGTTTTTTTCGTCTAATATTTTTCTAGCTGCTGGAGATGGCGCTTGAGTTGCATACGTTTTTTCTGCTACTGGAGCTGCTTTTGGAGCCTCAGCTTTTGGCGCTTCAACTGCTTTTGTTTCTTCTTTAGCTGGAGCTGCACCACCTTCTGGTTTTGCTGCACCTGTATCGATTAAACAAACTACAGCACCTACTGCTACTGCATCACCTTCTTCTGCTTTTAATGTAATAATTCCGCTTGCTTCAGCTGGCAATTCTAATGTTGCTTTATCTGAATCAACCTCAGCAATTGCTTGGTCTTTTTCTACATAATCACCATCTTTTACTAACCATGTAGCAATTTCTACTTCTTTAATTGATTCCCCTGGAGAAGGGACTTTCATTTCTAAAATCATATCTTTTTATTTTAAAAAGTTTACCCTTCGACTCGCTTAGGGTGATAATTGAGTTGTTTTTTATTGAAATAATTTTTTATCAAAAACCATAGCAATCGCGTTTGCATGACGTTTTTTAGAACGCTCATAACTTCCTGCTGCTGGTGCACTATATGCTTTTGGTGATGCTAAACGTAGTTTCACTAAATCAAAATTCATCAACATATAACTGTAAGCTCCCATGTTTTTAGGTTCTTCTTGTGCCCAAACGTAATCATCCACATTTGGATAACTGTCGATAATCGCTTTGATTTGGTCAACTGCTAATGGGAACAATTGTTCTAAACGAACTACTGCTACATCATTTCTACCTAATTCAGCACGTTTTGCAATAATATCATAATAGAATTTACCTGTACAGAAAACCAATGTTTTAATTGCTTTTTTATCTGTTACGTTTGGATCGTCTAATACTTCTTGGAATTGTCCGTTTGCTAAATCATCCATTGAAGAAACCACATCTGGATGACGTAATAAACTCTTTGGAGAGAATACTACTAATGGCTTACGGAATTCTGTTTTTAATTGTCTTCTCATTAAGTGGAAGAAGTTGGCTGGCGTAGTTACATCGGCAATATACATGTTGTGTTTTGCACATAATTGTAAATAACGCTCCATACGAGCTGATGAATGCTCTGCTCCTTGGTTTTCATAACCATGAGGCAATAACATTACCAATCCGTTTTGGTTGTTCCACTTGTCTTCACCTGCAGAAATGTATTGGTCAATCATAATTTGAGCTCCGTTAGAGAAATCTCCAAACTGTGCTTCCCAAATTACTAATGATTTTGGTGATGCTAAGGCATATCCGTACTCAAAACCTAAAACCCCATATTCTGAAAGGTGTGAATTGTAGATATAAAAGTTTCCTTTTTTATCTTTTATTTTGTCTAAAAGAATTACTTCTTCTTCCGAATCTTCTACTTTAACTACAGCATGACGGTGTGAAAATGTTCCACGCTCCACATCTTGCCCAGAAATACGAACATCAAAACCTTCAGATAGTAAAGAACCATAAGCTAATAATTCGCCCATTGCCCAATCTAATTTGTTGGTTTCAACCATGTTTTTTCTGTCCCCAATTAATTTCGTAATCTTACTGATGAATTTCTTATCAGCAGGAAGTTCAGTAATAGTTTTAGCAATTTCTGCTAATTGATTTTTATCAAACTTAGTGTCAAATTTTTGTAGCATTACATCATCCGAAACTTGTTTGTAACCTTCCCACTCATTCTCCATGAACGGCGTAATTACAGTTAAGTCTTTCTTACGTGAAGCTTCTAAATTTTCATCTAATTTTGCTTTGTATGCTTCTTCCAATTCTTTTACATATCCTGTAGAAATTACATTTTCCTGAATTAATTTTTCAGCATATAAATCTCTCGGATTTTTGTGTTTTGAAATGGCTTTGTATAAGATTGGTTGTGTAAAACGAGGCTCATCACCTTCGTTGTGACCATATTTTCTATATCCTAATAAATCGATGAAAACGTCTCCACCAAATTCCATTCGATAATCTAAAGCAAACAACATCGCGTGTACTACCGCTTCTGCATCATCTGCATTTACGTGTAAAACTGGTGACAAAGTTACTTTCGCGATATCCGTACAATACGTTGACGAACGTGCATCTAAATAGTTTGTTGTAAACCCGACTTGGTTATTGATTACTAAATGGATAGTTCCACCAGTTTTATAACCATCTAACTTCGCCATTTGAATGATTTCATACACAATACCTTGACCTGCAACCGCGGCATCACCGTGAACAGCAATTGGTAATACTTTTGAAAAATCATTTGGATAATTTCTATCTTGTTTTGCTCTTGTGATTCCTTCAATAACGGCACCTACTGTTTCTAAGTGCGAAGGATTTGGAGCTAAATTTAAGTTGATTTTTTTACCTGAATCCGTTAATCTATCAGAAGTTAAACCCAAGTGATATTTAACATCACCATCAAAGTTAGCATCTTCGTCATAGTCTTTTCCGTCGAATTCAGAGAAGATATTTTGTGTATTTTTTCCAAAGATATTAGCCAAAACATTCAAACGACCTCTGTGTGCCATTCCCATTACGAATTGCTCCACTCCTCTATCAGCAGCACCTTCAATTAAAGCATCTAAGGCAGGAATTGCAGCCTCACAACCTTCTAATGAGAAACGTTTTTGACCTACATATTTAGTATGCAAGAAGTTTTCAAAAGAAACCGCCTCATTCAATTTCTTAAGGATGTGTTTCTTTTGGTCAGCCGAAAAATTAGGTTGGTTATCGTTGATATCTAAACGATTTTTAATCCACTCTTGCACTTTAGAATCACGAATATACATAAACTCAACACCGATCGATTGACAATAAACATTATCTAAATGTTTGATAATATCTGCCAAAGTACTTGGTTTCATGTTCACGATTTTCGCCGCATCAAAAACCGTATTCAAATCAGCTTGCGATAATCCGAAATTTTCAAGAGCCAATGAAGGTCCGTGAACTCTTCTATCTCTAACCGGATTTGTTTTTGTGAATAAATGACCACGGGTTCTATATCCTTCAATTAATTTCAGAACATTAAACTCTTTTTGCATTTTTTCAGAAATTTCACCTGAATCACCCGAAGCTACTTGAACTACTTGTGCGGCAAATTCTTCAGAACCATAACCTGCTTGTGCAAAGTCAAATCCTTGAAAAAAACTTCTCCAGCTTGGCTCAACGCTATCTGGATTTTGTAAATATTGATCGTATAAATCGGCAAAGAAAGCCGTATGTGCAGCGTTTAAAAAGGAAAACCTATCCATAGTGTGTTGTCTAAAAGACCTTTTAATTAAAAATTTACGCAAAAGTAAAACATTTTATGATAATCTTTCAAGGATTTTTATACTTTTATAACATTAATTTTTTCAAAATGGAATTATGAAAAAGAATTTCGTAATAAATTTAACATTTTTGTTAACTATTGTGGTTTTATTTAGTTTTAAACCTGAAATTTATGCACAAGAAAATACCGAAAATAAAACAAAAAGTGATTTTTGGAAACATGTGCAATTTGGTGGCGGACTTGGTTTAGGATTTGGAAGTGGATATACCGATATTATGGTGGCACCAAGTGCTATCTACAACTTTAATCAATATGTAGCATTAGGTTTAGGAGCACAATACAGTTATGTAAAACAACGTGATTTTTATTATGCTAACATGTATGGAGGAAGTCTAATTGCTTTATTCAATCCTATCGAAGAAATTCAAATTTCAACTGAATTAGAACAATTAAGAGTGAATAGAACTTTTAATGATTCTTTCGGAAACGATACTCAAGATTTTTGGAATACGGCTTTGTTTTTAGGAGCAGGATATCGTAATGATAATATAACTTTAGGTCTTCGATATAATGTTTTACACCGAGATAGAGATAATATTTATGCTGAGGCGTTTATGCCTTTTGTGAGAATTTATTTTTAATACTTATTACGAAACCAAACTTTTTGCCATTCTCTTTTTAAGACCAAAAATGCAACTTGTTCTGACAATTCCACTAAATCGGAACCATCTAATTTTTTGATTTGTTCTTCTGGAACGTCGATGATGTATAGTAAATTCAAATATTCAGCAAATTTGTATTGAATAAGTTTATATATTTTTTCCTGAACCAAATTCTTAAATTCAAACGGAAAAATACTTGCTGGTACATCTAAAGATTCATTTGCCAATGCAAAATCCTTATTTACTTGTTCAATGAGTTTGAAGTACAAATGCTCTTCTTCGGCTTGCGAGATTAACACATCAATATTTGCGGGTGGATTATACATTTTCAAGTTCAATTACAAGTTCAAAAGTCAAGTTAATTAGAAAAATCAATATCATTTACAAGTTTTAAAATTGAATTTTGAACTTGATTTTTGCCATTGTTCTTGACTATACATTTCTTCCCATTAAATTTTCACCAAAAGCTTTTAAAATGGCTTTCTTTTCGGCTTCGATATCCATTTTTTCTAGAGTTTCAAATGCTTTAAAAGTATAGTCTTGAATCGCTTTTTTAGTAGCCTCGCTTGCTCCAGAAGTGTTAAAAATGGCTTTTACAGATTCAATTTTATCGTTATTATCAGATGGCTGAATCGAAAACAAATGCAACAACTGTTGTTTTTCTTCTTCTTGTGCAAACTCAATTGCTTTTAAATATAAATACGTTTTTTTATTTTCAATAATATCGCCACCCACTTGTTTTCCAAAAGTTTCTGGATTACCAAAAGCATCTAAATAATCGTCTTGTAATTGGAAAGCTATTCCTAAATTCAATCCGAAATCATAAATCAAATCCGCATTTTCATCTGAAGTTTCGGCAACTATTGCTCCCATTTTCATCGCAGCACCAACTAAAACAGCAGTTTTATATTCAATCATTTTTAAATATTCTGGAATCGTAACATCATCACGTTGTTCAAAATCCACGTCATATTGTTGACCTTCGCAAACTTCTAAAGCCGTTTTACTGAATAATTTGGCTAATTTTTGGAATGTTTTAGGCTCATAATTTTCAAAAAACTGGTATGCTAAAATCAACATCGCATCACCTGATAAAATTCCAGTATTCAAATCCCATTTTTCATGAACGGTTTGATTTCCTCTTCGTAAAGGCGCATCGTCCATAATATCATCGTGAATTAATGAAAAATTATGAAAAACCTCAACCGCAGTAGCCGCAGGAATCGCTTTTTCACAATCGACATTAAAAACTTCACTAGCCATTAGTGTTAAAACAGGACGCATTCTTTTTCCGCCAAGCGATAAAATATACTCGATAGGTTCGTATAAATTTTTAGGTTCTTTATTGGAAATAATTTGCGAAAAATGATTTCCTATTTTTTCTTGATAATACGATATAGAATGCATTGCTTGAATTTTTTGCTAAAATACTTCAATATTCTGAAACGACACGAATATATCAAATGTTAAATTTATGTAAAAACATTGGAAACTATTTTGGTGTTAAAAGTTTCCAGCATACATTTGTACCCGAAAATAAAATCCTTTAAAAGCGATTTTAGAGAAATGATGAAAGATAAAATTATAAATAAAGCGAAAGAAATGTTTTTGAGACTTGGTTTCAAGAGCATTACTATGGATGATATTGCTTGCGAAATGTGTATTTCAAAAAAAACGATTTACAAATATTTCAGTAACAAAGACATTCTAATTGAAGAAAGCATCCAGATGGTTCACAAAGAAATTCATGAAACAATTGACAAAATTGTTGCACAAAATTTTAACGCTATTGAAGAAAATTTCGAAATCAAGAGAATGTTTAGAGAAATGTTTAAATCAGCTGAATCATCACCTATTTATCAGCTAAAAAAGCACTATCCTGAGGTTTATGCAAAAGCTTTAAGTTCTCAAATTGAAGTATGCGAAAAATGTTTTAGAGATAACATTCTAAAAGGCATCAATGAAGGTTTATACCGAGAAAATTTAGACATTAACAATTATGTAAAATTTTACTATACCCTAATCTTCAACATCAATGAAAATACTGCTTCAGGTATTGAAGCTGAAGAGTTAGAAGTAAAAGCTTTGGAATATCACATTAGAGCAATGGCAACATTGGCTGGAATTATAGAATTAGAAAAACACCTTAATAACCCAATTATATAAACAATGAAGAATACAATCCTCATAACATTATTAACTTTTACACTGTCGGTAAGTGCTCAAGAAGTGGCACCACTAACATTAAAAGATGCGATCAATTTTGCGCTTGAAAACAAAGCAGAAGCTAAGAAAGCGAAATTAGAAGTGGAAAATAGCGAGTATAAAATTCAAGAAGTTCGTTCGAGAGCTTTACCGCAAATTTCGGCTAATGGAAGCATGACATACAATCCTATTCTTCAATTAAATGCTTTACCAGGCGATTTCTTTGGAGCTCCAGGAACTACAATTCTAGCACCACTTGGGCAAAAGTGGAATTCTGTAGCTGGAGTTTCTTTAAATCAAGCTTTATTTGACCAATCGGTTTTTACGGGTTTAAAAGCTGCTAAATCAACTAGAGAATTTTACCAAATAAACGCGCAATTAACAGAAGAACAAGTTATAGAACGTGTTGCAAATGCGTACTATCAAGTATATGTGCAACAACAAAAACTTATAGTAGTTGATAATAACTTGAAAAACACAAACAAAGTAAAAGACATCATCAAAGGTCAATATGATAATGGTTTAGCTAAAAAAATTGATTACGATAGAATTACGGTTCGTGTCAATAATATCAATTCACTTCGTCAGCAAATTTTAAATGCGATTTCGCTTCAAGAAAATGCATTGAAATTTTATATGGGAATGCCAATGGAAAACAAAATCATCATTCCTAATACTGCTTTTGAAGTTACACCTCAAGACTTATCATCAACAGCTGATGTTACAGGAAGAACCGAATATTTGTTACTTAAAAAACAAGAACAATTATTAACGTACCAAAAAAAGGCTGTTCAGGCGGCTTATTACCCAACACTTTCATTAAGCGGAAGTTACAACTATATTGGTCAAGGTCCAGAAATGCCATTATTTGCAAAACCAGCTGATGGCGTTTATTGGTCAGATTTTGCTTCTATAGGTTTAAATTTAAGAGTTCCATTATTTACAGGATTTGGAACAAGAGCAAAAGTAAGACAAGCAAACAATGCATTAAGTTCGATAAAAGTAGATCTTGATGACACAAAATTAGCGTTGGATTTAGCGTTTGATAATGCAAAAAAACAACTTGAAAACAGTTTGATTACCATCAACAATCAAAAAGAAAACGCGCAACTTGCTCAAGAAGTTTTTAATAATACCAATAACAATTACACACAAGGATTAGCTGCATTAACCGATTTATTAGATGCTGAAAATGCATTGGTTGAAGCACAAAACAATTATACTAGTGCTATTCTAGAATATAAATTAGCAGAAATTCAATTTATAAAATCAAAAGGCGAACTTAAAACACTAACCAATAAATAATTAAAATGAAAAAGACAATCATAACCATAGTAATCATTTTAGCCTCATTAGGTTTAATCGGATATATTTTAACTAAAAACAAAGCAGAAAACGAAGCTAAAACAGCAATCGTAGCTGAAAAAAACGCATCAGTTTCTGTAAAAGTGGATACTGTAAAAACAGAAGAAGTTTCATTAGATTTCGTATCAAACGGAAACTTTGAACCTATTCAAGAATTAAAATTTGCTGCTGAAAAATCTGGAAAAGTAACTCAAGTTTTAGTTAAAGAAGGAGATTATGTAAAAGCAGGACAAACACTTGCTATCGTTAGAAGCGATGTTATAAATGTAAATGCGCAAAACGCAAATGCAGTATATCAAAACGCTGTTGCAGATTACACAAGATTTGAAAATGCTTTTAAAACAGGTGGTGTAACGAAACAACAATTAGATCAAGCAAGATTAGCAATGGTAAATGCAAAAGCGAATTTAACTCAAGCAAATATCAACGTAGGTGATACAAGAATTAAAGCGCCAATTAGTGGTTTTATCAATAAAAAATTCATTGAACCAGGTTCTATTTTATCAGGAATGCCTCCAACAGAATTATTCGAAATTGTAAACGTATCAAAATTAAAATTAAAAGTTACGGTTAACGAAAGTCAAGTGGCGAGCTTAAAAGTAGGAAGCGTAATTAAAGTGGGGTCAAATGTGTATCCTGACAAAGAATTTACTGGAAAAATTACTTTTATTGCTCCAAAAGCAGATGCAAGTTTAAACTTCCCTGTTGAAATTGAAATCACAAACAATACTTCAAACGACTTAAAAGCGGGTATGTATGGAACAGCAAAATTTGCTTCAAACCAACAAAAACAAACTTTGAAAATTGTACCAAGAAATGCATTTGTTGGAAGTGTTAGCAGCAACGAAATTTTTGTAATTGAAAACGGAACTGCAAAACTTAAAAAAGTAACAGCAGGTAGAATTTTAGGAGACAAAGTAGAAATCTTAGACGGATTATCTAACGGAGAAATTGTAATTGTAACTGGACAAATCAACTTACAAGACGGAAACGCTGTTGAAGTTATTAAATAATAAAAACATATGAAATTAGCAGAAATATCGATCAAACGTCCGTCGTTAGTAATTGTATTGTTTACAATTCTAACACTTGGTGGACTGTTCAGTTATAGCAATTTAGGTTACGAATTGATTCCTAAATTTGAAACCAACGTAATTACAATTGCCACAATTTATCCTGGTGCATCGCCAAGTGAAATTGAAAATACGGTAACTAAAAAAATTGAAGATGCCGTAGCTTCTTTGGAAAACATCAAAAAAATTGATGCCAAATCGTACGAAAGTTTATCAACCGTATCCATTACATTAACTTCAAATGCTGATGTAAATGTTTCGATGAACGATGCGCAACGTAAAATTAACGCCATCATTAGTGATTTACCAGATGATGCCGAAACACCTTCGTTAACTAAATTCTCCTTAAGTGATTTACCAATTATGACAATTGGTGCCAACGGAAAAATGGACGAAGTTGCTTTTTACGACTTAATTGATAAAAAATTAGCTCCAATTTTATCTCGTGTTCAAGGTGTTGCGCAAGTAAACATTATTGGTGGACAAGAGAGAGAAATTCAAGTAAATCTTGATGCAGTAAAAATGCAAGGTTACGGACTTTCGATTCCGCAAGTACAACAAAATATTTTATCGTCAAATTTAGATTTCCCTACAGGGAACATTCAAACACGTGACCAAAAAATATTAATCCGTTTAGCTGGAAAATATAAAAATGTTGAAGAACTAAGAAACTTAATTGTGTCATCAAGAAACGGAATTCAAGTTCGTTTAGCTGATATTGCTGATGTTCAAGACACGCAAAAAATTGCTGAAAAAGTTGCTCGTGTAGATCAAAAAAGTGCTATTCTTTTACAAATTGTAAAACAATCTGATGCAAATGCTGTAGCGGTAAGTGAGGAATTGGTAAAAACCATCAACAAATTAGAAAACGACTATAAATCAAAAGGATTACAATTAGAAATCGCAAAGGACAGTACAATTTTCACATTAGAAGCTGCAGATGCAGTAGTTCACGATTTACTTATCGCCGTTATATTAGTAGCTTTAGTAATGTTGTTTTTCTTACACAGTGTTAGAAACTCGTTAATTGTAATGGTTTCGATTCCTGCTTCGTTAATTGCGACTTTCATTGGAATCTACTTAATGGGATATACCTTAAACTTGATGAGTTTATTAGGATTATCATTAGTAGTTGGTATCTTGGTGGATGATGCGATTGTGGTATTGGAAAACATTTACCGCCACATGGAAATGGGTAAAAACAAAGTTCGTGCTGCTTACGATGGAACTGCCGAAATTGGAGGAACCGTTGTATCGATTACCTTAGTAATTGTAGTAGTATTTTTACCAATTGCAATGAGTACAGGATTGGTTTCTAACATTATTACGCAATTCTGTGTAACGGTTATTATCTCTACTTTGTTATCGTTAGTGGCTTCGTTTACTATTATTCCTTGGTTATCATCAAGATATGGAAAATTAGAACACATTACTGGAAAAACCTTTTTTGGAAGAATCATTCTTGGATTTGAAAGTTATTTAACTCGTTTTACTGACTGGGTTTCAGGATTATTAAATTGGTGTTTAGACCATTATATCAAAACAATTATAGTAGTTTTAGTATTGTTCTTTGGTTCAACCATCGGATTAATGGGTGGTGGATTTATTGGAGGAGAATTCTTCGCAGCATCTGATAGTGGTGAGTTTTTAGTTCAAATTGAAATGCCAAAAGACGCTTCGTTAGAACAAACCAACTTTATGACACAAAAAGCAGAAGCTTTCTTGAAAAAAGAAGAATATGTTCACAGTCAAATTACAACTATTGGTCAAACTAGTGAAGGTTTAGGTGCTTCACAAGCAACTGCTTACAAATCGGAAATTAACGTAAAAATGGTTGGTTTAGACAAACGTGATGAACCAGCAAACGTTTATGCTGCTAAAACAAAACGTAAATTAGAGAAAATCTTAGTTGGAGCAAAAGTTAAAACAGTTCCAGTAGGTATTTTAGGAACTGCCGAAGATGCTACTTTAGGTTTAATTGTTACGGGTCCAAATGTAGAAACAGCTATGGCATTTGCTAAAGCTGCTGAAAAAGAACTACGCACGATTCCTGGAGCAACAGAAATTGAATTATCGGTAGAAGACGGAAATCCAGAAGTAAACGTTCAAGTTGACAGAGATAAAATGGCGGCTTTAGGATTGAGTTTACAAACTGTAGGTATGACGATGCAAACCGCATTTAGTGGAAACACTGATGGTAAATTTAGAGCTGGTGAATACGAATACGACATCAACATTAAATATAATGCATTCGACAGAAAAAGTATTACCGATGTAAGTAACTTAATTTTCATTAACGATAGAGGCGAACAAATCAAATTAATTCAATTTGCAACCGTTTCTGAAAGTTCTGGTCCAAGTGAATTAGAAAGAAGAGACAAATCAGCATCGGTAACTGTAAAAGGTCAAAATGTGGGTGTTGCTTCGGGAACTATTGTTTCGCAATGGCAAGAAAAAATTGATAAATTAGAAAAACCTACAGGTGTAGATTACATTTGGGGTGGTGATATGGAAAACCAATCAGAAGGTTTTGGAACACTTGGAATTGCTTTATTAGCAGCTATTATCTTGGTTTACCTTGTAATGGTTTCGTTATACGACAGTTTTGTGCATCCATTTGTAGTATTGTTTGCTATTCCGCTTTCGTTTATTGGAGCCATGTTAGCTTTAGCTTTAACAAATAACACATTGAATATTTTCACCATATTAGGTATCATCATGCTAATTGGTCTGGTGTGTAAAAATGCGATTATGTTGGTGGATTATACCAATCAAAGACGTAAAGCAGGAGAAAGTATAAGAACCGCATTAATTCAAGCAAATCATGCAAGGTTACGTCCAATTTTAATGACTACGATTGCGATGGTATTTGGTATGTTCCCAATTGCATTAGCTTCTGGAGCTGGAGCAGAATGGAAAAACGGTTTGGCTTGGGTAATTATCGGTGGATTAATTTCATCGTTATTCTTAACCTTAATTGTGGTTCCAGTAATCTATGAAATCATGGAGAAAATAATCGCTAAGTTCTCTAAAGGAGAAAAAACAGATTATGAAGCAGAAATGGTTGCCGATTATGTTCATGCTGAATTAAGCGATGATGGTTTTAACCCAAAACACACATTATAAAAACAAAAAAGTCCCGATTAAATCGGGACTTTTTTTATAACTTCAAATTGAATTAGTTTTTAACTAATACATCTTTTGACCATTTTTTTACTTCAGCAATTCTGCTATCAGAAAAATCAACTTCACTTAAAGAATCTTCACTCCAGAAAAACCATTTTCCTGTTTTGGTACCTTTGTTATATTCGCCCATGGTTTGTTTAGTGCCATCTTCGTTATAAGCCATCCATTTTCCATGTAATTTACCGTCTAAGTAATACCCTTCTTGTTTTACTTGTCCGTTATCATAATAATATGTTGCTTTTACCATTTGGTCAACCACTTCTAATTTTGGTTTTACTTCTTGTGCAAATGACAAACTCGAAACCAATAATACTACTGCAATTGCTACTTTTTTCATACTCTTTTCTTTTTTAGGTTAACATTACAGTAACAAATATAAAATATAATTTACAATTAAAAAACTTTTACTTAACAATTTGGTAACATTCAGTAAAAACTTAACATTGAAAAAGCCAATACGTAATGTATTGGCTTTAAATTAAATATGAATATATGTTAGATTATTTTACTAAACCATCTAATAATTCTATCAATGAGGCTGATGAAGGTCTTGGTGCATCAGCTTTTATAACTTTCCCATCAGGTCCAATTAAAATAAATCTTGGAATTGAATCGACTCCAAAAGCTTTGATAAAATCTGAGTTCCAGTTTTTGTCTGCAAATAATTGAATCCCACCTAATTGTTTTTCAGTTACAAATTTTTTCCATTTATCATAGTCTTTGTCTGTATCAACCGAAATACTAACAAATTCAATATTTTTACCATGATATTTTTCTTCCACTTTCTTTAAATGAGGAATTTCCGCTCTACAAGGACCACACCATGTTGCCCAAACATCGATATATACATATTTCCCTCTTAAATCTTCTAATTTTGTTTTTCCTCCTTTGTGATTTTCGTAATCAAATGATGGTGCTGATGTTCCTTCTACTTTTTTAGCTGCCGCTTTTTGATTATAATATTGCATAAGCATCATACTTTCTTGAGCAATACTTGGTTTTAAAATACTTACCAGTTTTTCATCTAAACCTGATCCTTCAAGCTTTATTAAATCTTCTTTTCTTTTTGCTTCAAGAGCCGCCTTAAAAGTAGCTTCATCTTTTTCTAATAAACCTTCAAGTTCCATTTCAAATTTCTCATCAGACAATGCTTTTTGAGCTAAAAAATTACTTTCTTTCGAACCTTTTCCAGTATAAACAATTGTTTCGTCAAATTCTTTTGCATCCATTGTTAATTTGATATCATCGCCTCCTCTTAAATACATCATTGAAGATTCTGACCCATCACTAAATTGATGTAACCCGTCAGTTACTTCAAAAGCAGCTTCAAAAACTCCTTTTTTATTAATTGGGATTACTTGTTTGAATTTATTTGGGCCAAAAACAGTTAACGTGTCACTATTTCTGTTTTCAATTTTAGCCGAAAATTTTACTTTTTCTTTTGTAGTAGTTTGTGCAAAAGAAAAACCGACTGATAATACTAATAAATAAACTAGTTTTTTCATAAAATGTGTTATAAGGTTTGTGTAAAATTATATTATTATTTTATAAAACGAAAAATAACGAATTAAAATTCTATTATTATTAACAATTGAAAACAAAAATTTTCTTTTTTGTTCTTACTTTTGCATAAAATTTTTCAAAATGTACAGAAGTCATAATTGCGGCGAATTAAACGCATCACATATTAATGCAGAAGTTACCCTTGCTGGTTGGGTTCAAAAATCGAGAGATAAAGGATTTATGATTTGGGTTGATTTACGTGATCGATACGGAATCACGCAATTAATTTTCGATGAACAAAGAACCGACAAAGCCGTTATTGAAAAAGCAAAATCGTTAGGAAGAGAATTTGTTATTCAAATCAAAGGAACTGTTATTGAGCGTGTTTCTAAAAACCCAAATATGGCAACGGGTGACATTGAAATTTTAGTTTCTGAATTAACTATTTTAAACGAAGCACAATTGCCTCCATTTACTATCGAAGACGAAACCGATGGTGGTGAAGATATTCGTATGAAATATCGTTATTTAGATATCAGAAGAAATCCCGTTAAAAATAATTTATTGTTCCGTCATAAAGTATCAATGGAAGTTAGAAAATATCTTTCAGACCAAGGATTTTGTGATGTTGAAACGCCTTATTTAATTAAGTCTACTCCAGAAGGTGCGCGTGATTTCGTAGTGCCAAGCAGAATGAATGAAGGACAGTTTTATGCCTTACCTCAATCGCCACAAACCTTCAAACAGTTATTGATGGTAGGTGGAATGGACAAATATTTCCAAATTGTGAAATGTTTCCGTGACGAAGATTTAAGAGCAGACCGTCAGCCAGAATTTACACAAATCGACTGTGAAATGGCATTCGTGGAGCAAGAAGACATTTTAGATATGTTCGAAGGCTTAACGCGTCATTTACTTAAAGAAATCAAAGGAATTGAAGTAGATAAATTCCCGAGAATTACTTATGATTATGCCATGAAAACCTATGGTAACGACAAACCAGATATTCGTTTTGAAATGAAATTTGGAGAGTTAAACGCTGTAGCTCAGCATAAAGATTTTCCAGTATTCAATTCAGCTGAATTAGTAGTCGGAATCGCTGCGCCAGGTTGTGCAAATTATACAAGAAAAGAAATTGACGCTTTAATTGATTGGGTTAAACGCCCACAAGTTGGAGCTTCGGGAATGGTATATGTAAAATGTGAAGAAGATGGAACTTTCAAATCATCAGTAGATAAATTCTACGATCAAGAAGATTTGAAAAAATGGGCCGAAATTACCAATGCAAAACCAGGGGATTTAATCTTAATCTTATCCGGAAACGCAAATAAAGTTAGAACACAATTATCAGCTTTAAGAATGGAAGTGGCTACTCGTTTAGGTTTGAGAAAATCAGACGAATTTGCACCATTATGGGTGGTTGATTTCCCTTTATTAGAATGGGACGAAGAAAGCGGAAGATACCATGCAATGCACCATCCATTTACTTCTCCAAAACCAGAAGACATGGCATTAATTGAAACCGAACCAGGAAAAGTTCGTGCTAATGCTTACGATATGGTATTAAACGGAAATGAAATTGGTGGAGGTTCTATTCGTATTCACGATAGAGAATTGCAATCAAGAATGTTCGATTTATTAGGATTTAGCAAAGAAGAAGCTTTAGCTCAGTTTGGATTCTTAATGAACGCTTTCGAGTTTGGAGCACCACCACACGGAGGTTTAGCTTTCGGTTTAGATAGATTAGTTTCGATTTTAGGTGGACAGGAAACGATTCGTGATTTTATTGCTTTCCCTAAAAATAACTCAGGAAGAGACGTAATGATTGATGCACCATCTACAATTGATGAAGCACAATTACAAGAATTACACATTAAACTAAGATAAGATGAAAAAGGTTCTAATTGGCCTTATCGTAATCATTGCTTGCCTAGTTTCTTTTGGATATTTTCAAAAGAATAGTGGCTTAAATGGCGAAAAATGGATTGGAATTGGAGTCCTATTAGCTGCTTTTGTTCTTATGCCTTTGTTTTTATATTCAAGATTTAAAAATAAAGAAACCAGAGAACGAATGCTAAACTTGGGTTTAAAGAAAAAAGAAGATGCTGATAATCAGTAATTTTGAAATATTTTTAACTTTTTCTTGTTTGTGTTGTAAATAAGTATATCTTTGATAATTATTAATTTTTTACAATACAAAATGAGAACAGGTAAAGTTAAGTTCTTCAATGAATCAAAAGGTTACGGTTTTATTACTGATGATGAAACAGGAAAAGACATTTTCGTACACGCTAGCGGAATGAGAGTTGAATCTTTAAATGAAGGTGATGCTGTTAGTTACGAAGAAGAAGAAGGAAGAAAAGGTAAAGTAGCTGCTCAAGTAGTAGTTATCGAAGACTAATATATATTATTTTTTGATTACCTAGAAAGAACAAAGTCCCGATTAAATCGGGACTTTGTTTATTTATAACCACTTCTTTTCGGTTTCTGTTGCATCCAAAATATCTATATTTAAAGCAAGCTTAAAATGATTAGCGACTTCAAATGCATCTTCCTTGTTTACTGTTTTATAAAATGTCATGTGTTTATTGCGATTATAAAACAAGTTTACCTGAATAATCTCATATTTTTGAGTAGTCTCCGCAGTAACAACTCTAACTGTTTGACTTTCTTTAGTTCTAAAAACTGATACATACTCGAAATTTGGTATTGGTAACCACTTCCCAACCTTAACACCAAATAACGTATGAAATGTTCTAAATTCTTTAGAAGATAAATTAATATCTGAGCCTTCAGCTGTATTTAATCCCAACCCTATAACGATAAAAATGAGCGCCATTAAACTACCCGTTATAATAAGCATCAGAAGTCCTAAACCTGCAAATACAAATCCAAAAAAACGCTTTACAAAAGAAATTTCTTTTTGGTAACTTATAATATTCTCCATAATAAAAAAAGGATTACAAAATTGTAATCCTTTTCAAATATAAAAAAATTGTTTGTTATCTGAATAAATATTTCATTCCAAACATTACATTTCCTTTTGGCATTGGCACCATTCCTGCTTCAACATACTCTGTGTTGAAAATATTATTAGCGTAAATCGAGAATTCCAACCCTTTTAATTTGTATGACGCACTTACATCCCAAATATTATAACTAATTCCAGAAGTTCTTTCTACATATCTATATCCGATTGAATTACTAAAATTCTTGAACCATTGCATTGCATAATTTCCAACAAATTGATGCTTCATAGAATTAATGGAATATCTTGAATAAGCGGCACTCGTTTGCTTAACATCGTCTTCGATAAAAGTATATCCTAATTTAATTTTTTGTTGCAAAGCATTTACTGTAAATCTATATTCCATATTGGTTTCAAAGCCTTGTGTATTTACATCTTGAATATTTTGAGGTGTATAAACCACGTCTGCTTCTGTTAATCTTACGTAATCTATCAAATCATTCGAATCTCTATTGAATGCTGCAAACGTAAAATCAAACTTTTTTGTTAACCATTTCACTCCTATTTCTTCCGAAATAGCTTCTTCTGGTTGTAAATTTTCATTCCCAATAGCTTGTGGTCCTATGTAGTATAAATCGGTATAAGTTGGAACTCTGTAAGTATATCCAATGTTTCCATACACTCTAAAATCGGAAGTAATTTGATACCCTAAATCTAATCCTGGAAATGCTTTGCTGTCAAAATCAGAAAAATAAGAAACAGCAACTCCTGGCGTTATATCAAATTTTTTATCCAAAAACTGAAAACGATGTTCTAAAAACACAGAAGCCATTTCTCTTGAATTATCACCTAATCGATTACTTGAAATGTAATACTTAGCCATTTCAACACCGAAACCAGTGATTCCAACTTTTGATTCATACGAACCATTTAATTCGGCAGCAAACTTATTGGTAATATGTAAATTTCTATAAATAGAAGGATTGCTTCTTATGTAGTGATATTCATCTTGATTTCTTCTCCAATACACTCTTGGTTTCCAAGTGAAATTTCCATTTTTAATCACTGTTGAAAGTCCCACTAAACTCGCTTGTGTTTCTTCATACTGCTCTGTTGCTGAAGGAATTCCGTAAAAACCATTTGCACCGAATTTTCTTTCTGAATAGCTTGTCAGTAATTCAATTGGTAATTTATTTTTATTGAATTGACTTTTCAATACATAATTGGTGTTGTCAAAATCGGTATTATAACGATATCCTTCTGAAAAATTCTTTGAAAAATGCACGATATGACTACTTTCTTTTAAACTAACTGTACCAGTGGCTTCAGCAATAAATTGACCAAAAGAACCACCTTGCACTTTAGCAATCAAAGAATTTTCTTCAACATCTTTGGTTACAATGTTAACCGCTCCTGTAAAAGCATTTTGTCCAAAAACACGAGCAGCAGGCCCTTTAATTACTTCGATTCTTTTGATAACTTCAATTGGTAAAGCTAAATTCATCGTGTGATGTCCAGTTTGCGGATCATCAACTTTAATTCCATCAATAAGTAATAACGTTTGATCAAAACCTCCACCTCTGATATATAAATCGGCTTGCATTCCGTTTACACCTTGGCGTCTTACGTCAATTCCTGCAAGTTGTTGTAATGCATCAGCAACATTTGTAATTCCCAGTTTTTTGATATCTTCAGCGGTAACAATTTGAATTGTTCTTGAATTTTCTTTAAAAGGCAAATCAATACGAGAAGAAGTAACTACAACTTCTTTAAGAGAATCTGTTTTTAATTCTGTTTCTTGTGCATTTCCTACTATAGAGCCAAAAAGCAAGACATATAAAAAGTATTTGTTTTTCATTTGAAGTTTATTTTAAAACGGTGCAAAAGTCGTAACTTTCCGGACGATTAAAATAGTCCAGTTTTAAAATGAAAGATAGTCCGGTTAATGTGTTGCTAAAAGAACTTATTCACTTTGATAAAACGAGTGCTACTTCGGTGTATATTCAAATTTCCCAACAAATTATAAATGCTGTTCAAAGAAGGTATCTTAAAGAAGGAACAGCTTTACCTGGTACCCGAATTTTCAGTCAATTACTCAACATTCACAGAAATACAGCTGTTGCAGTTTATGAAGAATTAGCTTCGCAAGGTTGGGTTGAAATTATTCCAAACAAAGGGACTTTTATTTTAGTTCCAAAACCAAAAACAGCTACTATCAAAGCACGTTCCAATAAAATAAACGATGCTTATAGTTATCCTAAAACGACAGGATTTCCTTTTCAAACTTCGTTTCACTTGGCATCAACACAAGAATTTTCGGAAGCAAAATACATTTTAAACGATGGTCAACCCGATTTACGATTGCATCCTATTCACGAGTTTTCGAAATGGTACGGCACATCAATGAAACGAAAATCATTGATTTCAAAATGGAACAATACATCAAAAAACAGCTATTCTACATTTGAAAATCAATTGTGTAATTTTTTAAATGCAACTCGAGGTTTTCATATCAAACCCACAAATTTAATCAGTACACGAAGTACCGAAATGAGTTTATACATCATCTCGCAACTTTTAATTCGTAAAAAAGACGTTGTTTTGGTTGGTAATTTGAGTAATTATAATGCCAATATGATTTTTCAAGAAGCTGGAGCCGATATTAAAACCATTCCAATAGATGAAAACGGATTAGACATCAATTATATTGAAAAGCATTTTACAAAAGGAAAAATTCGATGTGTTTATGTGTGTTCTAATCGCGATTATCCTACTACAAACACTTTGTCTGCCGAACGAAGATTACAACTTTTACAACTTGCCAAGAAATACCAATTTGCCATAATTGAAGACGATTTTGATTATGATTTTCAACTCGACGGTTCCGCTATGTTGCCCATGGCAAGTTCAGACGGAAATGGTATGGTGATTTATCTTGGAAAGCTGGGTCAATCACTATTTCCAAGTTTTCAAACTGGATTTGTGGTCGCTCCTGAAAATTTGATTTTGGAAGCCAAAAACTATCTTCAAATGTTAGACAAGCAGGGCGACTTAATTCAAGAACAAGTGCTTTCGGAATTAATATATGAAGGTGAAATTCATCGTTTACTAAAAAAGAATACCATCATTTACAAACAAAGAAGGAATTTTGCTTGTGAATGTTTGAAGCGATATTTCAATGAAGCCATTCGATTTAAAAAGCCTTCTGGTGGATTAGCCATTTGGATTGAATTTAACCCTTCCATATCATTAATTCAACTTGCGGAAGAAGTTTCGAAATTAGATGTCTTTCTGCCGAAGACCATTCTTTATCAAGATAAAAACACCTGTGCTATTCGTTTTGGATTTGGTCATTTGAATGAAGAAGAAATTGAAATTGTAATAAGTAAATTAAATCTTGCATACAATTCAATCACAAAGTAATAAAAAAAAGTCCCGCAAATTGCAGGACTTTTTACTATAAATCTTATTGTCTTAGTCAGCTAAAACAATAATCTTGTTTTCGTTCATTTCGATGGTACCAGAATTAATAGGTAACCAATATGTTTGCTCATTTACTTTATTGAATTTAGAAACGAATTCTTTTTCAATTTTAATGTTTTGAGCATTGATTTTCACGTTTCCTTTTGCCAATAATGAAACAATAGGTGCGTGATTATTTAGCATTTGAAACTCACCGTTGATTCCAGGAACTGCTACTGAAGTAACTTCTCCTTTAAACAATGTAGCTTCTGGTGATACTATTTCTAAAATCATATTACTTAGTGATTAGTGAATAGTGAATAGTGATTAGCTTAAGTAACTGAATACTGAAACTGAACACTGAACACTAAATTATGCTTCTGCTAACATTTTTTGTCCAGCTTCGATAGCTTCTTCGATAGTACCTTTAAGGTTGAACGCTGCTTCTGGTAAGTGGTCTAATTCACCATCCATAATCATGTTAAATCCTTTGATAGTTTCTTTAATATCAACCAATACTCCAGGAATACCTGTAAATTGCTCCGCTACGTGGAAAGGTTGAGATAAGAAACGTTGTACACGACGTGCACGAGATACTGCTAATTTATCTTCTTCAGATAACTCTTCCATACCTAAGATGGCGATGATATCTTGTAATTGTTTGTATTTTTGAAGAATCTCTTTTACTCTTTGAGCACAGTCATAATGCTCGTTTCCTAAGATTTCTGGAGTTAAGATACGAGAAGTAGAATCTAATGGATCTACCGCTGGATAAATACCTAACTCAGCAATTTTACGAGACAATACAGTTGTTGCATCTAAGTGAGCAAACGTTGTTGCTGGTGCAGGGTCAGTTAAGTCATCCGCAGGAACGTAAACCGCTTGTACAGATGTAATAGATCCTTTTTTAGTTGAAGTAATACGCTCTTGCATCGCACCCATTTCTGTTGCTAATGTAGGTTGGTAACCTACCGCAGATGGCATACGACCTAATAAAGCCGATACTTCAGAACCTGCTTGTGTAAAACGGAAGATATTATCAACGAAGAATAATACGTCTTTACCTTGGTCAGATCCAGCTCCATCACGGAAATATTCAGCGATAGATAATCCTGAAAGTGCTACACGAGCACGAGCTCCAGGTGGCTCATTCATTTGTCCGAAAACGAAAGTAGCTTTAGACTCTCTCATTCCTGGCATATCTACTTTAGATAAATCCCATCCTCCATTTTCCATAGAGTGCATGAATTCTTCACCGTATTTAATAATTCCTGACTCTAACATCTCACGAAGTAAGTCATTTCCTTCACGTGTTCTTTCCCCTACTCCTGCGAATACAGAAAGTCCACCGTGACCTTTTGCAATATTGTTAATCAACTCCTGAATCAATACTGTTTTACCTACTCCAGCACCACCAAATAATCCAATTTTACCTCCTTTTGCGTAAGGCTCAATAAGGTCGATTACTTTAATACCTGTAAATAAAACTTCAGAAGAAGTTGATAAGTCTTCAAATTTTGGAGCTGGTCTGTGGATTGGTAAACCATTTGCACCTGATTTAGGTAAATCTCCTAAACCGTCGATTGCATCACCAATTACATTAAATAAACGACCAAAAACGTCTGCTCCAATTGGCATTTGAATTGCAGCACCAGTAGCAACTACTTCCGCTCCTCTTGACAAACCATCTGTAGAGTCCATAGAAATGGTACGAACAGTGTTTTCACCAATGTGAGATTGAACTTCAAGTACTAATAAAGTACCATCTTTTTTAGTGATTTCTAATGAATCGTAAATTTTAGGTAATTCGTTATTTGAATCGTTGAAAACGACATCAACAACTGGCCCGATAATTTGTGCAACTTTTCCTGTGATTCTAGACATTGCTTATGTATTTATTTAATAGCTAATTAATGTTAGAAAAATGATGTATTTTTCCGAGTGCAAAGATAGTTTTTTCTAAAACAATTTTGCAATTTATTTTTTGAATTTTTTGCAATAAAAAAGCGAAATCTTCCAATTTCGCTTTTAAAATGTTATTCTACAGTAACGGATTTTGCTAAATTCCTAGGCTGATCGACATTACAACCTCTAAGAACTGCAATATGATACGATAACAACTGTAACGGAATTGTAGTTAATAATGGTGTAAACGGTTCATTTGTTTCTGGAATTTCAATTACGTGGTCTGCTAAAGCTTTTACTTGTGTATCTCCTTTAGTAACTACGGCAATAATTTTTCCGCTTCTTGATTTTATTTCTTGAATATTACTTACCACTTTATCGTAATGCCCTTTATTTGGAGCAATTACAATTACCGGCATAGATTCGTCAATCAAAGCAATTGGTCCGTGCTTCATTTCTGCTGCTGGATACCCTTCTGCGTGGATATATGAAATTTCTTTTAATTTTAATGCGCCTTCTAAAGCTACTGGGAAGTTATAACCTCTTCCTAAGTACAAACAATTTGTAGCGTCTTTGTAAATTTCGGCAATTTGTTTAGCAACATCATTTGTTAATAAAGCTTCTTGCACTTTTTCTGGTATTAATTCTAATTCCAACAAATAACGTTGGTAATCTGAATTACTCATTGTTCCTTTTGCTTTTGCTAAACGTAGCGCTAACAAAGTAAGAATTGTAATTTGCGTAGTAAATGCTTTTGTAGAAGCTACTCCAATTTCAGGACCCGCATGTGTATAAGCACCTGCATGAGTTTCACGAGAAATCGACGAACCTACAACATTACAAACTCCAAATACAAAAGCTCCGTTTTCTTTAGCTAATTTAATTGCTGCCAAAGTATCTGCCGTTTCACCTGATTGTGAAATTGCGATAACCACATCATCTTTATTAATGATTGGATTTCTATAGCGGAATTCTGACGCGTATTCTACTTCTACTGGAATTCTTGAAAATTCTTCGATAATATATTCCGCAACTAATCCTGCGTGCCATGAAGTTCCACATGCAACAATAAGGATTCGTTTTGCATTTAAGAATTTTTCTAAATTATCTTCAACACCTGACATTTGGATAATCCCTTTGTTTGCCAAAAGTCTTCCTCGGTAAGTATCTTTAATTACGCTTGGTTGTTCGTAGATTTCTTTCATCATGAAATGATCGTAACCACCTTTTTCAATTTGCTCCAAGTTTAATTGAAGTTCTTGAATATAAGGATCAACCAATGAATCGTCTTTGATTTTTCTAACTTTTAATGGTTTGTGTAAACGCACAATTGCCATTTCTTCATCCTCTAAATAAATAGCGTTTGAAGTATATTCGATAAAAGGAGTAGCATCTGATGCGATGAAAAACTCGTCTTCACCAATTCCAATTGCCAATGGACTTCCTAAACGAGCCACAATAATTTCATCTGGTTTTTCCACGTCAATTACTGCAATCGCATAAGCACCAATAACCTGGTTTAATGCAACTTGAACTGCTTTTCCTAGTTTACAGTTTTCTTTTTTCTTAACTTCTTCAATCAAGTTTACTAATACCTCAGTATCTGTATCCGATTTAAAAGTATAACCTCTTTTGATTAATTCTTGTTTTAATGGCTCATAATTTTCGATGATTCCATTATGAATAATCACTAATTTTCCAGAATTTGAAAAATGTGGATGCGAATTTACATCATTAGGAACTCCATGAGTTGCCCAACGTGTGTGTCCCATTCCTATTTTACCAATAGTCGTTTTCTCTCTTTCCGCTTTAGCTTCAAGATCAGAAACTTTCCCTTTGGTTTTTGATAATTTTAAATCTTTTCCGTCATATAATACAATACCAGCACTATCGTAACCTCTATATTCTAAACGATGTAATCCTTTAATAATAACCGGATAAGCATCTCTATGACCAATATAACCTACAATTCCACACATATACTATTAGTTATTAGGTTTAGTGAAATAAATACTTAATTTTAATTTCATAGGAACTACATTTCCATCTTCATCAACGTAAGTTGCAGTACTTTGAGACCCATGCAATACTGTTCCTACAGGACTCATAAATGAAGCAATTGGCAATAATTTTACTTCGTCTGAAGCCCCAATTGTAATAGGATTTTTAAGAACTCCATTAGTATTAAGTCTAATATTTTCCGTTACACTTAATCCTAATCTAACATTCTTATTATTATCTTCATTATCACTCTTTAGAATATTTTTAATTAAAGTCGAAACCTTAATTCTGTATTTTATTCCTCTTCCGTCATCTACATCTTCTCTTTCGATAATTCCACCATATTTAGAAAATTTATCGAATTTTGAATTTTGACTTTGCGAAGGATCTACAAGATAATCAATAATAGGTTTATTATTTGTTGCATCAAAAAGATAAATTCTATGAGGCTCATAAATACTTGCACTAGACATTGCCGTTCTATCGATATAAAAATTCAAATAAGCTTCATTAATTAACCAGTTACCTGCTTTAACATCTGCTCTTAAATCTTCCAACTCTGAAGGATTTTTGAACATATCGATAAAAGCTACTGAACCTTCATTCCCTTTAATAAATAACTTACTATCACCATTAACTTCATCTGAAGCTGCTAATGCACTACTATAACTTGAATTGTTAGCATTATTTATCAAATTAACTGTATTTCCTAATAAATTTAATTTTAATGTTCTTTTTGCATTATTTGTTTGAGGAACACCATTTGAATCGGTAATTGTTATATCTGAATGGTATTGAATTGTAATAAAGCCTTTCGAAAAATCTAACATTGCTAGAGCTCCTGTTCCTGGCGAAGTTTGCGTAACTTTAAAGTAAAGTCCTCTAAAATATTCTCTAAATATATTGTTATTAAATAGCTTTCCGTTTTGTGAAGCTTCTAATATTCTTTGTTTAATTACGTTCTTATCTAAATTAATCCACATTCCTGGAAGCGCTCTGTCTTTAATAACTCTAACGCTTAAATCACTTTGAGAAGCCAAAGGTTCTCCATCGCTATCCACAAAAACATAAGTACCGTTATCTAATAACTTAGATTTATAATACACAATTTCATTACTATTAAATTTAAAATTTGTGTTTTGATAAATATCTGAACTTGTATTTAATTGTTGTCCAATATTTGAATCAAATTTAGCGAAGTCATTTGAATAAAATTTTTGACTATTAACAAAATCTTCTCCAGGATTATAATCATTTAAAAAATACCCATTCTCATAAATTTTTAAATCAAACGTAGTGTTTTTATCTCCATAGATAGAATCTAGTTCATATACTTTTAAGTTTGTGTTTTCGTCAACAACTTGAGTATCTGTTGCGAAATAAGGTATGTAAAGATATACTGAATCAGTTGCTTCAATTGTAAAATTTTCACCAAGTATCTTTTTTGGATTTTCATAGGTCCTTGTTAACCCTAATTGGGTAACAAAACTTGCTGTAGTAGCACCAAAAGCAGGATTCTCATAAACTCCAAATGCATTAATAGAAAGATTATTCGTTTGAACAGGACCTGTTGCTTTGTTGTAAGACACAACATCATAATCCACTTTTTCAAGATTAAAATGATCATCTCCAACAACGTCAGAACCAATAGTGTTAAAATCTTTATCACAAGAAACGAATACAATTGCGATAGCAAGTAAAGAAAATATTTTTAGAAAACTTTTTTTCATAGTAGAAAACCCTTTTATAATACGTGATTTTTAATAAACGAAGTATATACTTCTTTAATTGTGTCTTTTGAGGCGAAAGGTAAAAAAGGTTTGTTTGAACTTTCTATAAATTTTGTTAAAGTTGGAGACAACACTTCAGAACCTGCAACAACAGCATCTGAGTGCATAATTGAAACCTTCATTAAGTTATCATAAGTAGGAGATTCTAAATCTGAAACAGCATCTTTACTAATGTTATCAAATAATACTTTATTGATAAATTCTTTATCTAACTCTCCTTCAAAACCTTGTTCGTAAACCGATGAAATAATTTTTGTTTCCGCAAAAATACCTTCATCTTTATAATAATGTTTCAAATAAACGGGTAACATTGCTGCCATCCAGCCGTGAACATGAATTACATCTGGAACCCAATTTAATTTCTTAACGGTTTCAACTACTCCTTTTGCAAAGAAAATAGCCCTTTCGTCATTATCAGGATATAAAACACCTTCTTCGTCTGAAAAAGTTGCTTTTCTTTTGAAATATTCGTCATTATCAATAAAATAAACTTGAATTCGCTCTTTAGGAATTGAAGCTACTTTAATAATTAGAGGCATATCCATATCATTTACCACCAAATTCATCCCTGATAAACGAATAACTTCGTGTAGTTGATGTCTTCTTTCGTTAATATTACCATATCTAGGCATAAAAATTCGTATTTGACCACCTAAATCATTAATCATTTTTGGCATTTCATACGATTGTAACGATACTTCATTTTCAGCTAAATAAGGCACCACTTCAGATGATACATACAATATCCTCTTGTCTTCCATAATGTATTCTAGTTAATTAATGTTTTAAAAAACCTTGCAAAATTACAAAATTTTATGGATTTATCCACTAAAATAGTAAGTTTGCACCTGAAATAACAAAGTAGAAAATGCTCATTTTTAACAAAAAGTCCGATTTAAGCGCTTTTTTAAGCCCATTAATCAAACAAAATAAATCCATTGGATTTGTTCCTACAATGGGAGCATTGCATCAAGGACACCTATCGTTACTTAAAAATTCGCTTTCTGAAAACGATGTAACAGTAATGAGTATTTTTGTAAATCCAACGCAATTTAACAACGCTGAAGATTTAGATAAATATCCAAGAACTTTAGATCGCGATGTGCAAATCATGCAAGATTTAAGCAACAAGATCATCGTTTATGCGCCAGAAGTTGCCGATATTTATGAAGGAAACACCGTTTCTGAAAATTTTGATTACGATGGTTTAGAAAATCAAATGGAAGGCAAACACCGACCAGGACATTTTGATGGCGTAGGAACTATTGTGAAACGTCTTTTCGAAATTGTTCAACCGAACAAAGCTTATTTTGGCGAGAAAGATTTTCAGCAACTACAAATTGTAAAAAAATTAGTTTCAAAACACAACATTCCAGTTGAAGTTATTGGTTGCCCAATTCACAGAGAAGCAAATGGATTAGCCATGAGTTCTCGCAACGAAAGACTATCAGAATCTGCAAGAGAAAAAGCAGCTGTAATTTATCAAATTTTAAACACGGCTAAAGATTTTTTCCAAAGCCATTCAGCGGAAGAAACCACAACATTTGTTGAAAACGAATTCGAAAAACATCCTGAATTTCAATTGGAATATTTCGAAATCGCCGATGAAGCAACACTTTTACCCGTTTCTGAAAAAGAATCGAATAAAAAATATCGAGGATTTATCGCCATTTTCATTGAGAATATCAGATTAATTGATAATATTTCACTAAATTAATTACCTTTGCATCATGCAAATTCAAGTAGTAAAATCGAAAATTCATAGAGTAACCGTAACGGGTGCTGATTTGAATTACATAGGAAGTATCACCATTGACGAAGCCTTAATGGAAGCGTCTAACATTATTGAAGGTGAAAAAGTACAAATCGTTAACATTAATAATGGCGAACGATTAGAAACATATGCTATCAAAGGACCAAGAAACACAGGCGAAATCACATTGAACGGTCCAGCAGCTCGTAAAGTACACCGTGGCGATATCATCATCATTATTTCTTACGGAATTATGGACTTTGAAGAAGCTAAAAAATTCAAACCTACTTTAGTTTTCCCTAACGAGAAAGACAACTCTTTAACTTAGTTTGAAAGCCAGTATCCGAAAATTTTTAAGTCTAACTATCCCACTTTTAATTGGGTTGGGAATTATTTATTATCAATATACTACCCTCTCACCAAATGAATTAGAAAAAATCAAAATCAGTTTTATTAAAGCCGATTATTTCTACATTTATTTATCGCTTTTTATTGCGCTTTTTGGCTATTGGTCTAGAGCTTACCGTTGGAAATTTGCTTTGCAACACTTAGGCTATAACACAAAATTTCGCAACGATTTACTTACTGTTTGTGTTTCGTATTTAGTAAACTTAACCATTCCTCGCTCTGGCGAAGTATCTAGAGCAATGCTCCTAAAAAAATACGAAGAGGTACCTTTTGACAAGGCCTTTGGAACTATCGTAGCCGAACGCATTGTGGATATGTTGATTTTTTTACTTTTTGTAGCCATAGGATTTATTTCCCAATTTGATACTATTTATAAATACCTTGTTAATAAAGGTGTAGAATTCGAAACTTTAATTTGGATTGGAATTTTAGGATTTGTTTTATTTGTCCTTTTTATTCTGGTTTGGATTTATGCCGAATGGAACATCATCTTAAAACTAAAACAAAAACTTTCTGGCTTAATCGAGGGCATGCAAAGCATCTTAAAAATGAAAGAAAAATGGAAATACATTTTTCATTCGTTCTTTATTTGGTTTTCTTATTTAGCCATGTTTTATGTAACAATTTTTGCTTTACCTGAAACTGCCGATATTAGTTTTGATGTTGTAGTTATGGGATTCATTTTTGGCACATTGGCCGTTGGATTTACCAATGGTGGTTTAGGCGCATATCCTCTAGCAATAGCTTCAATATTAAGCTTATACGGAATTTCAGAAGGGATTGGAACTGCCTTTGGGTATTTAATTTGGGTTTCTCAAACATTGTTAACCATTTTCTTAGGATTATTATCTTATTTGCTTTTACCTATTTTAAATAAAAAATAAATTAGTAAATTGCTAATCTATTTAACCAAACTATTTAAAATGAAAACCAAACTTTTCCTTTTTGCTTTATTGGTATCGTCATGCTTATTTGCACAACGCACACCAGAAACTATCGAATCTAAAAAATTAGGCACAAGAACTTTTACAGTTGTAACGCCTGCATCATACGCAACTAGCCCAGAAAAAAGCTACCCAACTTTGTTAATTTTAGATGGCGAATATTTATTAGATCCATTTGAAGGAATTTTAAAATATGGCGCTTATTGGGACGATTTACCAGAAATGATTATCATCGCCGTAAATCAAAATTATGGCGAAACTCGTTTTGCAGATAGTGAATTTGACGATGCTGGATTTCCTTCTGGTGCTGGAGCCAATTTCTTTGAATTCATTGGACAAGAATTATATCCGTACATAGATAAAAAATACCGTACCATTCCTTTCCGAATGATTGCTGGTCACGATACTACGGCAGGTTTCTTAAATTTTTATTTGTATAAAGACAACCCAATTTTCAACGCTTATATTTCGTTAGCTCCAGAAATGGCTCCAGAAATGGAAAAACGCATAGCAGAACGTTTAACAAAAATAACAAAACCGCTTTTCTATTATCAAGCAACAGGCGAAGGTGATTTAAAAGAAATCAACGAAAAAGCTGCAGAATTAGATGCGAACATCAAAGCGATTCCAAATGCTACTTTTAAATATCAAAACGATGCTTTCAAAGGTGCTTCGCATTATTCGTTAGTGGCAAAAGCGATTCCAAATGCTATTTATTTTATTTTTGATGGTTACCAACCTATTTCAATGGTAGAATTTCAGGATAAAATTCTAAAATTAGATGCTGGATATACCGATTATTTGATTGCCAAATATGACGAATTAGAAAAACGTTTTGGTTTTAAAATGAAACCGAGATTATCAGATTTTAAAGCTATTGAAGCAGCAATCATGAAAAATAAAGCATATAATGAATTATTGACTTTAAGTGATTATGCTAACAAACATTATCCAAAAACCACTTTAGGAACGTATCACGAGGCTTTATATTACGAAAAAACAGGTAATTATAAGAGAGCTATTAAAACCTATCAACGTGCTTTTACTCAAGAACCAATTCGTGAAATTACTAAAGATTTTATGCTAAATAGAGCCGAAGCTTTAAAAGGAAAACCAGACAAACCAACGGAAGAAGCACCAGCGGAAGTACCAGCTGAAACTCCAACAGAAGAAAAAAAACAAGAATAACACCAAATGAGTAAAGTAAAAACGGCTTTCTTTTGCCAAAATTGTGGCACCCAATATTCAAAATGGCAAGGTCAATGTAATGCCTGCAAAGAATGGAATACCATTGTAGAAGAGTTGGTTCAAAAAGAAGAAAAAGTAGCTTGGAAAACCACAACGGCTACTTCAAAAGCTGCAACAAAACCTTTACTTGTTAAAGAAATAGACACCGCACAAGAAATCCGATTAAACACAACAGATAACGAGTTGAATCGGGTTTTGGGTGGCGGATTGGTTCCAGGTTCACTTACGTTATTAGGAGGCGAACCAGGAATTGGAAAAAGTACGTTGCTCTTGCAAATTGCTTTAAAATTACCTTACAAAACCCTTTATGTTTCGGGAGAAGAAAGCCAAAAACAGATTAAAATGCGTGCCGAACGTATTACTTCTAATAGCGATAATTGCTACATTTTAACCGAAACCAAAACCCAAAATATCTTCCGTCAAATTTTAGAAATTGAACCCGATATTGTCATTATCGATTCGATTCAGACTTTACATACAGATTATATTGAATCCTCAGCGGGAAGTATTTCTCAGATTAGAGAATGTACGGCTGAGTTGATAAAATTTGCCAAAGAAACCAATACACCCGTACTTTTAATTGGACACATCACAAAAGACGGAACCATTGCTGGACCAAAAATTTTGGAACATATGGTCGATACCGTTTTACAATTTGAAGGCGATAGAAATCACGTTTATAGAATTTTACGTTCGTTGAAAAACCGATTTGGTTCTACTGCCGAATTAGGTATTTACGAAATGCAAGGTTCGGGTTTACGCGAAGTAGATAATCCATCTGAGATTTTGATTTCACACAAAGACGAGCAACTTTCAGGAACCGCAATTGCGACTACTTTAGAAGGAATGCGCCCGTTGATGTTGGAAATTCAAGCTTTAGTTAGCACCGCCGTTTATGGAACACCGCAACGAAGCACCACAGGTTACAACGCCAAACGCTTAAACATGATTTTAGCCGTTTTAGAAAAACGCGCTGGTTTTAGATTAGGCACAAAAGACGTTTTCCTTAACGTAACAGGCGGAATTTCAGTAGAAGACACCGCGATTGATTTAGCTGTTGTGGCTGCTATTTTATCTTCCAACGAAGACATTGCCATAGCAGAAGGTTTTTGCTTTGCAGGAGAAGTTGGGCTTTCAGGAGAAATTAGACCCGTTAACCGCATTGAACAACGCATTCAAGAAGCCGAAAAATTAGGATTTACCACTATTTTTGTTTCCAAACACAATAAAATTTCGTTGAAAAATATGGGAATCAAAATTGTTTTAGTAGCGAAGATTGAAGATGTGGTGAGTGAGTTGTTTGGGTAATTATGAGTGATTTAAAAGAACGAAGATTAAAAAGTCTTGACTATCAAATTCAAGAATTAGAAAATCGTCCCAATTATTTAAAAAATTATTGGTTACGATTGGTTGTAGTTGGTGTTTTAGTTACATTAATTGCTCCTGAATACTCAGCAAGAAATTCGAAAAGTTTAATCTATTATTTTGATTACAATTATCCGTTATGTTATAGCGTTGTTGCTTTTTTTTATGTGGTAATTTGTGCCATCATGCTACTAACTTTCACAATTCAAGACAAGAAAAAATTGAAAAAATTAAAAGAAGAACGCGATTTGATGGATTTGTTTAGGAGTTGAACAAGTTTTAATTCTATCTTTTCTAAAATTACGTCGACTTTACATACAGAAAATAGAACGAATTAGTTATTTACAAGAACAAATTATCAGATAGTGAATTTAATTGTTGATAAGTTTTTTCTATGGTTATTTTTATTAAAATAGTATTTTTCTATATTTGGATACGTAAATTAAAACTAAAAAGCTATGCAAAAAGAAATTAGAAAAGACAAAGGGACTTTTGTTATTGGATATTGGCAAACTTCAGATGATATAAATTTATACATTACTGATAATTATTCTGATCCAATCAAAGTATTTTTTTATCCAAATACTAAAATGACTGAAAATGAATGTGAAAACTATGTGAAAAACTATATAACAGAATTAAAAATTGAAATAATAAATATTATTTCTGAAAACCAACAATTTTATGAAAACTTCGATATTTCATTCAATGGCAGTATCACAGGTTTTTCTTTTATGAGAGATGAAATTAATTGGAACAAATTAATTATTTCTGACATTAAGCTGAATCCAGACTGTAAATTGAAAATAAATTAACAATAAGGTTAACTTTACGCAAAATTATTTTTAAGCAAAAAAGCCTATTCATATCTATTTTAAGATATCATAGTTAATGTTTTCTATCGATTTATTGAAACTATTAGATTTCATCTTGTAATTTGAAAATTTTATTTTTAAAAGATTATAATCATTATTACATAAATCATCATTGAATACTAAATTAGTATTAACTATTGTAAATTCACATTTTCTAGTAATTTCTATAAATTTTTCCATTATTAAAAATGATTCATCTGCTAGTTTTTTTAATTCATTGACTTCTTGAATAAGGTTTTCAAGTCTATATTTATATAAATCTATTTTATTTTCATCAAGTATTTTATCTACCTTTAATTGATTAATTTTTATTTCTATTTTATTGATTTCTTTTTGATATTCTCTGAAATAATCTTCAGAATAAGTTTTATATTCTAGATAAATTTTCTCTGCTTCATTACTTTTTAAATCATTTTCAATTCTTGAAATTGAAAAAAAATCTGAAAGGTTAAAACTCTCAACCTTATTATTAAAATTTAGATTTAATAGCTTGATGTTGTTTTGTGTGTCTTTTATTTCTGAATAAATAATTTCGTTCTTACTTTTATCTTTTTTACAATTTAAGAAAGTAATTGAAATTAAAATCAGTAACAAAAAAGCAAATATTTTTCTATACATTGATGTGATTTTTTAATTTAACAGAATTATTAAAATTTAATTTTACTTAAATAAATTATGTTTCATTTTAAATGAAAATTGTCAACATAACATTATTTTAAATATTTCTAATTGATTTAAGATTTTTAAACTAACATATTTTCAAATTATAACACAAAATTATTTGTGATCAAAAAATGAAGTAAAAAATTTATCTCCTTTTTCAGTTATAAAAAAAGCTTTACAGAATTTATCTTCTACAGATGTTGCTGTTTGAATTTTTCCATCAACAATAACATCAAATGTATCTAGTTTTTTTCCATTCTTATCTAAATAGTAACTATCAATTTGATATTTAGTAGTTTCAATGTCAGATTTAATAATCAAATAATCATCTTCTATATAAATTGACATATTAGAAGTTATTTCTTTACAATCTCTTGTATTTTTAACTTCATCAGTAATGCACATTCTCCCAACATCTTTTAATATAACTTGAGATGAAGAGAATAATGGAAAGAAAAATAAAACTAAGAATAGTTTTTTCATAATAATATCAAATTAGTTCATCATAATATTTAAACGATAATAAATCAATATTATTACTAATTGAAAACAAACTATTTACTATTCTTAAATCCCCTCCAACAACTCCAGCGCCTTATTCACTGATTTCACATTATCAAAAGTCAGTAATAAGCGTAAGCCGTTTTTGGTTTCTTTTTCTTTTATTTTACAAACATTGCCGTTGCGTTGGGCAAATTGTAGCACTTTCATGAAACGATTACTTTGGTAGAAATCACTTTGTTGGTCGCCAATGAAATAACCAATCATTTTGCCTTGTTTCATCATTAAACGTTCAATTCCCATCGCGGTGGCTTTCCATTTGATGCGAACGCTATTTAGTAATGCAATGGCTGGTTTTGGTAACGCGCCAAAGCGGTCAATTAGTTTTTGTTCAAATTGTTGCAACGTAGCTTCGTCTTTAATTTGGCTCAACTCGTTGTATAAATTCAAACGTTCGGTAATATTGTTGATGTATTCATCTGGGAAGAGCAATTCGAAATCGGTATCAATTTGAATGTCTTTGACAAATTCTTTGGTTTCGATGTCGTTTTCTTCTTGGTACAAGTCTTTGAACTCGTTTTCTTTCAACTCGTCAATGGCTTCGTTCATGATTTTTTGGTAGGTATCAAAACCAATTTCGTTGATAAAACCACTTTGTTCACCACCTAATAAATCACCCGCACCACGAATTTCTAAATCCTTCATCGCAATGTTGAAACCGCTTCCTAATTCGCTAAATTGCTCCAAAGCTGTAATACGTTTTTGCGCTTCTCCCGTCATCATTGAATACGGTGGCGTAATGAAATAACAAAACGCTTTTTTATTACTTCTTCCCACTCGACCACGCATTTGGTGCAAATCAGACAATCCGAAATTATTGGCATTATTGATGAAAATCGTATTCGCATTCGGTACATCTAAACCACTTTCGATAATCGTAGTAGCGACCAAAACGTCAAATTCGCCTTCCATGAAAGCCAACATCAATTCTTCCAATTTTTTTCCATCCATTTGACCATGACCGATACCCACTTTTGCTCCTGGCACCAAGCGTTGAATCATTCCGGCAACTTCTTTGATGTTTTCAATTCGGTTATTGATGAAATAGACTTGTCCACCACGTTGAATTTCGTACGAAACCGCATCACGAATCACCTCTTCATTAAAACGAATGACTTGCGTTTCAATCGGATAACGATTTGGTGGAGGCGTTGTAATTACTGATAAATCGCGCGCTGCCATCAACGAAAACTGCAACGTTCTCGGTATCGGAGTTGCGGTTAACGTCAAGGTATCGACATTCGTAGCAATGGTTTTCAATTTATCTTTTACGTTGACACCGAACTTTTGTTCTTCGTCGATAATCAACAAGCCTAAATCTTTAAACACAACATTTTTATTGACCAATTGGTGTGTTCCAATCAAAATATCGACTTTTCCTTCTTGCAATTTTTGAAGCGTTTCCGATTTTTGTTTCGCTGTTCTAAATCGGTTCAAATAACTTACAGTAACCGGCATATCTTTCAAACGTTCCGAAAACGTTCGGTAATGTTGATACGCTAAAATTGTCGTTGGAACCAAAACAGCAACTTGTTTTCCATTATCTACCGCTTTAAAAGCAGCACGAATCGCAACTTCTGTTTTCCCGAAACCTACATCACCACAGACTAATCGGTCCATCGGGCGTTCGTTTTCCATATCGGATTTTACATCGGCTGTTGCGGTAATTTGGTCGGGCGTGTCTTCGTAAATAAACGAACTTTCTAATTCTTTTTGCAAATAACTGTCGGGTGCAAACTGAAAACCTTTGTCTAATCTTCGCTTCGCATACAACTGAATTAAGTTGAACGCAATATGTTTTACACGTGCTTTTGTTTTTTGTTTTAGGGTTTTCCAAGCGTTGCTTCCTAGTTTGTAAATCTTTGGAGGCGCGCCATCTTTCCCATTGTATTTTGAGATTTTATGTAGCGAATGAATGCTCACGTAAACAATATCGTTATCGGCATAAACCAATTTAATCGCTTCTTGCGTTTTGCCTTCGACTTGAATTTTCTGCAAGCCACCAAATTTTCCAATTCCGTGATCGATGTGCGTAACATAGTCGCCTACTGACAAGGAAGTCAATTCTTTTAACGTAATGGTTTGCTTTTTTGAATAGCCGTTTTTTATGGAAAACTTATGGTAACGCTCAAAAATTTGATGATCGGTATAACACGCAATTTGATTTTCTTCGTCAATGAAACCTTCAAACAAAGGCAACACCATGGTTTTATATTGTTTGCGAATGCTTTCGTGATTGGCTTCGTCGATATCTTCAAAAATATCATGAAAACGACTCGCCTGATTTTCATTGGAACAACACAAATAATTTTTGTAGCCATTGAAATGATTTTCGCTCAAATTATTCAATAACAAATCGAATTGTTTGTTGAACGAAGGTTGCGGTTGTATATGAAATTCGACTTTTTTATCAATTTTAAAAACCGCTTGATTATGCAATTCGATTACCGAAAAATCAAGAGCTCTTTTCAAAAACTGCTTTTGATTTAGGAATAATTCTTCGGGTTTTGCGTGTTGGATATCTTTGGATAATTTCTCGAATGCTTCATTGGCTTTGTCGAATAATTTATCTAATTGTTGGCCTAATAATTCGGTATTTTGAATGATTAAAACCGTTTTTTCGTTGATATAATCTAAGAAACTTTCGCGGTTTTCTTGTAATAATTTGTTTTCGACATTGGGAATGATGGAAATCTTTTTCAGCTTTTCAACCGACAATTGGGTTTCCACATCAAAACTTCTGATGCTATCGACTTCGTTGCCGAAAAATTCAATTCGGTACGGATTATCATTGGAAAAGGAAAATACATCGATGATTCCACCACGAACGGAAAATTCGCCAGGTTCGGTAACAAAATCAACACGTTTGAAATTGTATTCGAATAAAGTTTCGTTGATAAAATCGATAGACAAATTATCCCCAACCGACAATTTCAAGGTGTTTTTCTCTAATTCTTTTCGGGTAACGACTTTCTCGAAAATGGCTTCGGCGTAGGAAACAATAATCGCAGGTTTTTTGCGGGAATTAATTCGATTTAAAACTTCTGCTCGAAGTAACACATTAGCGTTATCGGTTTCTTCAATTTGGTAAGGTCTTCGGTACGAACTTGGGTAAAAAAGGACGTCTTCGGTATTGATTAATTGCTCTAAATCGTTCAAATAATAAGCCGCTTCTTCTTTATTGCTGAATAAAATCAGGAACGGAAGTTCGGATTTTTTAAACAACGAATTTGCCACAAAAGACAACGAGGAGCCGACCAAACCCGTCATTTGAGACTTTTGGCGCGCTGCGAATGTACTTTCTAAAACGGCAATCTTTGGTGACTTATCGTAAATGGATATAATGTCGGACTTGCTCAAAACTTTCTTTATTTTTTATCTGAAATTTCCATCTTCTTTCGCATTTCATCTGGATTTGCGTTTCTAGCTGTATCCAAAGCTCTCAACATTAATTCTTCTCCGATTTCCTTTGGAATTGCTTTTTTGATAATGATTTCATCCCATTGTTTATACAAACCTTTAATTTCCTCGTTAATTTCTGGAATTAACTTAGCAATACGTTGCTCTGGAATTACTTGTAAATTCATGAAAGTTTCGAGTGATTTTAACTTAGTATTTAAAGTCGTAATTCTACTTAAAATCTGAGGTTTATCATATTCGAAAGGAATTGTTATCGCTAAAGTATCTGCTTTTGAAGACAAATTTTTAGTTTTCATTTGAAAAGCTGATAATGTAGATTGTGGTTTTTGAAGCATTTCAATTTCAAATTGACGCCACTGGTTCCATCTGCCTAAAGTAGCTGCTACTTCAGGTCTAGGCGTTGGAAAATTAAATTGCCACATTTTCGAAATGTTCTTAAAAACAGCTTCGTTTTTTTGAGCTACTTTTTGGGCTTCTAGTTGCTGATTTTCATTTTCGCATGAAATCAATGTTAAAACTAAAAGCGATAAACTACATAAGAAAACTTTCATTCGGATAAATTAAAAAGCAAAGGTACAAATGTTTGCCGAATGCTGTGTTTTTTCTAATATTATCTTAACACCAAATTTGTTAATCAATTAAGAAAAACCATTTACAAGATGTTAATTTATTAAATATTTAAATTTAGGTCGCAATTTGTAAAAATATCACAAAAATCCATCTGCAAAATAAAGGCAAAATAGTATATTTGTTACCTCATTTACACAACCAAATGGATACGAAAATTTTAATTATTGGTGCTTGTGGACAAATAGGCACTGAACTTACAGCAAAATTAAGAGCAACTTACGGAGTTAATAACGTTATCGCATCAGACATTAGAAAATTAGAAAATGATGTAGTTAATAATGGAATTTTTGAAGTGGTAAATGCACTTGATTACAATCAAATTGAACACTTACTTGAAAAATATCAAATTACTGATGTATATTTAATGGCGGCTTTGCTTTCGGCTACCGCTGAGAAAAATCCGGCATTTGCTTGGGATTTAAATATGAATTCGTTGTTTCATGTTTTAAATTTAGCCAAAGCAGGAAAAATTAAAAAGGTTTTTTGGCCTTCGAGTATTGCGGTTTTTGGACCTACAACTCCTAGACATAACACGCCTCAATATACCGTTATGGAGCCTTCTACGGTTTATGGAATTTCTAAACAAACAGGAGAAAGATGGTGTGAATATTATCACAAACAATATGGTGTAGATGTAAGAAGTATTCGTTATCCAGGTTTGATTAGCTGGAGTACTGAAGCTGGTGGAGGAACTACAGATTACGCAGTAGATATTTATCACAAAGCGATTACCGATGGTAAATTCACGAGTTTCTTGTCTGAAAATTCAGAATTACCGATGATGTATATGGATGATGCGATTAAAGCAACAATAGGAATTATGCAAGCTCCAGCGGAACAAGTAAAAATTCGTTCTGCTTACAATTTAGCAGCCATGAGTTTTACTCCGAAACAAATTGGAGAAGAAATCAAAAAACATTATCCAAATTTCGAATTAAGCTATGAACCTGATTTCCGTCAGAAAATTGCGGATAGTTGGCCAGCGAGTATTGATGATACTTCGGCAAGAGAAGATTGGGGTTGGAAAAACGATTTCGATTTAGAAAACATGACTGTGGATATGTTCAAAAATTTAAAAGAACACATTTATAACAAATAAAAAAACGCCTCGATTACTCGGGGCGTTTTCCATTAAAACAAAAAACAAACTTACTCCTGAACGATAGGAGATCTCAATGATTCTAATACAGCAACAACTTCACCAATTAATTCAGGGTCTGTTACCCCGTTTAAACCAGCTGCTTCGCCTACATATCCAATAAATTTATCATAATCAGCATTGTTAGCTTTTTTACCCATACGCGGGTTTAATTCTGGATTATGAGCTGTTCTCATTCCTAAACCAGTATAGGTATTAGTAGCACCCCCTCCTGTGTTTGCTGAAAAGAAATCTGTTAAATTTTTACTTAAAATAGCAACATTTGTTGTATTACCACTAAGCGCTTCTGAAAGTACTGGTGCAAAGTGTAACCCTAAATTTCCTTCACCACCTGCTAAAGCATCCGACACAATTAAAGTAATAGTAGAATCTACAACAGAACGATAGCTTAAACGTCCTTGCTCAATCATTTGACTCGGGTTGTTTGGATCAGCGACCATTGTTGTTCCACCTAATTTTGCATATAAAGTTGCTGGTTCTGGTGCTTGATCGTCATCGTCACTACAAGAAGTAACAAACGCTCCCGATGCAATAAATAAAGCCAATAAGGCTAGTTTTGAAAAATTTTTCATAGTAATAGTATTTAGAAATTAATTAAAAATTCGTTGAATTCCTCTTGAAAATTTATAACTGAAACTGTCTTCAGACATAACAGGACAAGCAGTTTTATTTTCTAATTCTTTTGGAAGTACAAAACGTTCTGCTTTATAATGACCCATAGCCATAAGCTTATTGTAAATAGTTTTTGAATCTGCAACTTTAATGTCGTGAAAGAATACCAAAACACCTGTTTCTTTATTCAATCTATCCGTTTTGACTCCTGGAATGGATTTTAAGTTTCGATGAATTTCTTTTGCTTTAAGCGAATCTATTGGTTCTTTGAAGTCAATTCGGCTAATTTGTAAAGTAGCGTTATCTACAACTAAAGGTTTTGCAGTTGAAATGTGAACTACTAAAACCACAAATAAAATCAGGAATATTCCGAAGATGCTTCCTAAAGCAATTTTAATTTTTCTATTAATTTTCATGACGTTTGAGATTTTTGTTTAGTTGCATTTACGTAAACAATTTATCATTGGTTTTCTCAAACAGAAAAAAATTGCATTTTTAACATTTGGACATAAAAAATCCCAAGACAAATTATCTTGGGATTAACTATTACTTATGTTTATTTTTTACTTCTTTTCGGAAAGAATTTTATCTTCTATTACCAATTTTATTTTTACAACTTCATCCACATTGTCATTTGGAATCGTCATCGAAAGTACGTAATGTTTGATTTTCCATTGCTCGTTTTCTTGAATCAAAATACCTGAGCCACGACAAATTTTCATTTGCGTACTTAACAATTCGTCAAACCAAACCATTTTTCCGTTTTCGCTAAAATAGATATTGCGTTCGATTGCTTTAAAGTTCCATGCTTTTCCTTTATCGAAATAAGGTTTTGCAAACGCTTGAAATTGTTTTTTGTTCCAATTTTCAGTGGCGTCTGTTCCTATAAAAATGGATTCCTCTGACATCGCTCCAAAATACGCTTCATAATTTGCTGCTGCAGCCGCTTTATGCCAATTATCTAAAATAGTAGTGATGTTTTGTTTTTCAGATTGAAGCTTTTCTTCGCAGGGTTTGCAGGAGAAAGCAAGTGTTGCCAAAAGCATGATGGCTAATTTTTTCATATTAAAAAGTATTTATTACAACTGTTTTTACATTCACAAATTCTTTGATGCCGTCTTCGGCTAATTCTCTTCCGTAGCCTGATTTTTTGATGCCTCCGAAAGGTAATCTTGGATCGGATTTTACCATTTCATTGATGAAAACGGCGCCTTCGTTAAAGGATGAAATCTTGGTTTTGATGAAATCAATATCTTGGGTAAAGATAGAAACCCCTAAACCAAATTCCGATTGATTGCTTAATTCGATTACTTCTTCAATAGTTTTGAAAGTTATTATTGCTGCAACAGGTCCGAAAGTTTCTTCATTGAAAACAGACATTTCTGTGGTTACATTGGTTAAAATTGTGGGTTCATAAAAAGCTTCCTTTCTATTTCCACCAACGATTAGCTTAGCTCCCATTTGAATCGATTTTTGAACTTGAGCTTCCAATTCTTCTGCCAAATCAACTCGTGCTAACGGACCGATTTGCGTTTCTTTATCTAACGGATTTCCAGTCTTTAAATTTTGAATGGCAACTTTGAATTTATCGATAAACTCTCCTGCAATATTTTCGTGAACTAAAAATCGTTTCGCTGCAATACAACTTTGACCTGCATTTTGCATTCGGGCATTGACAGCTATTGTTACTGCTTTTTCTAGATTAGCGTCTTCTAAAATGATGAAGGCATTACTTCCACCTAATTCTAACACGCACTTTTTTAAATGTTTTCCTGCCTCGGTAGCGACTGCGATTCCAGCTTGTTCGCTTCCGGTTAATGAAACGGCTTTAATGATTGGATTCGCAATGATATTCGCTACTTCGCTACTTGGAATTGGTAAATCTTGATAACACCCTTTTGGAAAACCTGCTTGCTCAAAAATTGCTTGAATTAATTCGGCTGATTTTGGAATATTACTTGCATGTTTAACCACAACAGTATTTCCTGCGATAATCGTTGGAACCGCAAATCGGAATACTTGCCAAAACGGAAAATTCCATGGCATTACGCCTAAAATAACTCCTAAAGGTTCATAGGTAACAAAACTTTCAGAAGCTTCGGTTTTTATTTTTTTTGTAACTAAAAAGGTTTCAGCATTTTCATAATAGTAATTGCATAGAAGAGCACATTTTTCAACCTCAGCGATGGCTTGTGAAATAGGTTTGTGCATTTCAGTAGTGATACAGGTTGCATATGCTTCTTTATTTTCTAAAAGTAGTTTAGCTAATTGCGGCAAAAAAGAGATTCGATTTTGAATACTTAAATTGCGCCAAGAATGCTGTGTGTTTTCTGAAATTTTTAAAAGATGTTGCATGCTGAAAGGTTTTTGTAAAAATACTAATTTTAATTGAAAACGAGGTTCGCGTTAGGGATTACCTCACCCAGTTTTAGCTTTAGTTGAGTTCGGTGAATTTCATTTGTAGTGGAAATCCTTTGTTTGTAACGGAAAGCCCGACCCTTGTGGGAACGCCCAAATTAAAAAAGGAAATGATATCTTTGTACGATATTTTACAACGTAAATAAAATGGAAGATTGTTTTGAAACCTTAATTTCGAGTTACTTGGATTCGAAAGTGGGTATTGTGGAACATTTTGTGTCGGAAGAGTTAGCGCAACACTTGGTAAAGAGATTGTTTGAATTAAAAGAACAAAATTTACTAAAAGCCGCTGGAATAGGAAATGCAGCAAAATTGACACAAAATTCAGCCATACGAAGCGATGCTATTTATTGGTTAGATAGGGCGAATAATAACGAACATGAAAATGCTTTTTTAGATCAAGTAGATGCTTTTGTGTCGTATTTGAACCGCAGTTGTTATACTGGAATTACGGGATATGAATTTCATTTTGCGTTGTTTGATAAAGGCAGTTTTTACAGAAAACATTTGGACCAATTTCAAGATAATTCAAGCCGACAGTTTTCGATGATTACCTATTTGAATGAAAATTGGCAACCTGAAGATGGTGGCGAATTGTGCATTTATGATGGCGATGTGACTCAAAAAATAGCGCCTACCAATAGAAAAACAGTGTTCTTTAAAAGTAATGAATTGGTTCATGAAGTTTTGGAAAGCCACAAACCTCGATTGAGCGTTACGGGTTGGTTGAGACGAGATTAAAATAAAAAAAACCGATACAATGTATCGGTTTTTTGTTGCACCCCCTCTTGGGCTCGAACTAATCCCGATAGCTATCGGGACTCTGATTAACAGTCAGATGCTCATTTATATTTTTCTAATAATTTAAATTTCATCTCGGGATATTTAAGTAAATTTTGAATATATATTCTGCTCTTCATTAATTTTATATGCTTCTCAATCGACAACCCTTGATGTTTAGTTTCACATTCAATAGTGAAAATCAATTCCCAATCATCTGATTTATAAGTAAACTTTCTGGATTGAGAATCACCAAGATGAAAATCTAATCTAACATCAAGATTTTCTGTAAAACCGATATAGTATTTATCCAATTTTTTTGAGTAAAGAATGTAAACCGTGTTGCTCATTTCATATAAATAAAAAAACCGATACAAATTGTATCGGTTTTTTGTTGCTCCCCCTCTTGGGCTCGAACCAAGGACCCTCTGATTAACAGTCAGATGCTCTAACCAACTGAGCTAAGGAGGAATCACCTCAAAGGTTTATGTTTTGCTAAAAAGTTGCTCCCCCTCTTGGGCTCGAACCAAGGACCCTCTGATTAACAGTCAGATGCTCTAACCAACTGAGCTAAGGAGGAAGGTATTTATCTTTTTAGCGAGTGCAAATATAAACTGATTTTTTGTTATCGCAAATTATTTTATTGAAAAAATTACAAAAGTTTATCTACCACTAATTGGTAAATATCTTTTCCGAAAGTTAAAGCCATTAAGGTCAACAAGATAATCATTCCAAAGGTTTGAACATAACCTGCTGCTTTATCTGATAATTTTTTCCCCGTAATCATTTCAACTATTGTAAATAATGCATGTCCGCCATCTAATCCAGGTATTGGCAACAAGTTCATAAAGGCTAATCCGATTGAGAATAAAGCGGTGAAATTCCAGATGAATTCCCAATTCCATGTATCTGGTAAACGACGTGCAATTCCGATTGGACTTTGAACGTGTTTGTAAGCTTCTGTTTTAGGACGTAATATTAATTTGAACTGTTTTACATTGTAAACCAATAATGCCCATGATTCTTTAACAGCCGCTGGAACTGCTTGTCCAAAAGACAATTGATTATTTACCTCGTAATCTGATTTATCTAAGGGTTTATTAAAGAACCCTAATTTCCCTTCTTTATCTACCTTGGCTTTTAAAGTTAATACTTCGGTACCTCTTAAAATAGATAAGGAAATACTATCATTTTTATGTTTAGAAATATTTTCTTTATATTCATCATAATAATTGAAGAATGTTCCGTTTACTGCTTTTATTTTATCCCCTTTTTTTAATCCTGCGATTTCAGCTTGCGATTTTGGAACTACAGAATCTACTACTGATCCTAAAAAACGAGGCCCAACAAACTCTTTCCCTTCTTTACTGATGATTTCACCTTTCATTTCATCGGTTAAAATCACATCTACTTTTTGACCATTACGTTCTACCTCAACTTTATCACCAAGTAAAACATCTAATGTCAATCGGTTAAAACTTGGTTGGTGTTTTCCATCTACTGAAAGAATTTTATCGCCATTTCTAAATCCTGCTTTCTGACCTACTTCACCAAATGCTAATCCGTTTTCTTGAATTTTTTCAGTAGCAATGAATTTCTGTCCAACAGTTGCATACATAATGGTAAAAATCAACCAAGCCAAGATTACATTCACGATAATTCCACCCAACATAATAATCAAACGTTGCCAAGCTGGTTTTGAACGGAATTCCCAAGGTTCTGCAGGAGCATTCATTTGTTCTGTATCCATACTTTCGTCAATCATTCCTGAAAGTTTTACATAACCTCCTAATGGTAACCATCCGATTCCCCATTCTGTTTCACCAATTTTCTTTTTCACTAAAGAAAAACCAGCATCCATAAACAAGTAAAATTTCTCTACTCGTACTTTGAACATTTTAGCCGTTATGTAGTGACCAAATTCGTGAAGAATTACTAAAACTGATAATATGAATAATATTTGTGCTACTTGAATCATTTTTATGCATTTATTTAAACGACAAAAGTAAGGTTTTCACCTTACTTTTCATCATTATTTTATTTTGGAACTATTTTTTTATAAAATTTTTATGAATTGCACCTTCTGAAGTGGTGATTTTCATAACATGCATTCCCGAACTTAAATTGTCAATTCTGAAATCTGCTGTTTGATGTGTTGCCAATAATTGCCCCAACGTATTATAAATTTCTACTTTTTCTAATTGGGTAGTCGTAGGCATCATAATGTGTAATTCATCATTTGCTGGATTTGGATAAACTGAAATTGTTTGCTCTAATTCAAAAGATGCATTTGCTAATGTTACCACATTATTTTTAGAAATAATATGTTTGTTAGGATCAAATGTTACTCCAGCCACAACAAACGGAACTGGCACTACAAATTCTTGATTATTAACTGTGTTGTTTACAACCACATCATGATTTATACCTCCAGCACTTGTTAGTCTAATTTCTAAAGGCATTTCAAAAAAAGAAACTGACGCATGCGACTGTGTTTGACTTACTGTAATTTTTGCCTGACCAGCACCCCAATTTTGAGCCGTAATGGTATATGTAGGATAGCCTTGCATGTAAATCCAATCGTTGAAAAACTCTGTCAAACTTGAACCATATACATTTTCTAAATGTGATTTTAAATCTCCAGTCAACGCATAACCATAAGCTAGTGAAGAATCTGCTAAGTAATTTTTTAACGCCTGAAAAAATGCAACATCACCTAATTTCCATCGCAACATATGCGTTACCATAGACCCTTTATCATATGTTAATCTAGAAGAAAATATTCTATTTACGTTTGTTAAATCAGAATCTTGAAGATAGACATATCCTGTAGTTTGTGAAGTAATAGAATTTATTTTATTAGTTTTCCATGTCACAAATGGAGTAGCTCCGTCTAAATTTTCAACTACTAATCCAGACATATATTCTGTAAGTCCCTCATTTAACCAAATGTCTTTCCAAGAACCGCATGTGATTTTATCGCCAAACCATTGATGTGCCATTTCATGAGCTATTAAACTTCTTCCGAAACTCCCCATAAAAGAAACCGTTGTATGCTCCATTCCGCCACCCCAACCAAATTGAGCATGTCCGTATTTTTCATTTCTAAATGGATATGGCTCCAATAAAGATTCGTATAAATTTATAATTGTTGGAGTAGTTCCTAATTGTGTTGCAGAAGTTGCAGAAGCATAACTTTCAGGATATAAATAATTCACAATAGGAAAATAAGGACTTGCAACAGTTCCTAATCCTCCTTGCTGATTATAAATTTGATAGTTTGTAACGGCAATAGCAATTAAATAAGCTGGAATTGGGTAATTATGATGGAAATGGGTTGTTTTATTTGCTCCAGATACAGTTTGAGAAACCTCTATCCCGTTAGAAACACTAACATAAGCAGATGGTGCAGTAATATAAACATCTATTGCATTTACTTTATCATTCAAATCTTGTTTACAAGGCCACCAATCTCTTGCTCCGTAGGGTTCAGAAAGTGTAAAAATCACTGGAGTACCACTATGAGTTCCTCTAGTAAATGCCCCTTCTGCTTGAGGCGGAGAACCTGCATACGTAATTACAACTGTTGCAGAATTACCCGAAACTAAAGTTGCAGGTAAATTAATATTCAACTCGTAATTGCTTTGACTAAAAGTTAGACTAGAACTATTCATTGTTACTGAACTCACTACTAAAGCAGTTGCCATATCAAAAGTCACAACATTCATATCGCTTAATGCAGTAAAAGTTGTAGTAACTATTCCACTTATGTATGGGGTGGTATTATTCGGATCTACATTAAATCGCAACTCATGATAACTAATATCATAATTTTGAGTATTGGGGTTGGCTCTAAAATTTATGGTTGCTGAAGCAGACTTCATTTCTGCTTCTACCATTCTATCAAATTCAGAATTATCCGTTTGGGCAAAACCGATAACTCCAAATAAGAGTAATAAACTTAAAGTAATTTTTTTCATTTTTTGTAGGTTATAAAATTTTGGGGGAACTTTTATGTAATTTTACTTTATTAAAAACCAATAGAATTAAGCTTAAAATTATCAATTTACATAAAAATCAAGCGAATATACAACAATATCTTCGTTTTAATACTACTTTTTGTAAGAATTTCATCAATTCATAAAAACATATAAGTGAAATCGTTTTTTATGTATTATCTGAATCCAATTTCTTAAATTTGCATCCTTAAAATCCTATATATTATGTTACAGATAGCGTACATTAGAGAAAACAAAGACGAAGTAGTAAAACGATTAGCTAAGAAAAACTTAGATGCTAAAAGTGCAATCGAAGAAGTAATTGCATTGGACGAGAAAAGAAGAGCAACTCAAGTTGAATTAGACACTATCAAATCCGAGTCGAACAAGCTATCCAAAGACATTGGAGATTTAATGAAAAGTGGCGAAAAAGCAAAAGCTGAAATCTTAAAAGAAAAATCAGTTCAACTTCGTGAAAAAGACAAAGAATTAACCGAAGTTTTAAACACGTATGCCGCTAAATTACAAGAAGAATTATACAAATTACCTAATTTACCAGCCGACATTGTTCCAGAAGGGAAAACACCTGAAGAAAACTTAAACGTTTTTCAAGAAGGTGAAATTCCGAAATTACACGAAGGCGCTTTACCACACTGGGAATTAGCAAAAAAATACGATTTAATTGATTTTGAATTAGGCGTTAAAATCACAGGCGCAGGTTTCCCAGTTTACAAAGGAAAATGTGCTAAATTACAACGCGCTTTAATCACTTATTTCCTTGATAAAAACACCGATGCTGGTTACTTAGAATACCAAGTTCCTCATATGGTTAACGAAGCTTCTGGTTTTGGAACTGGTCAATTACCTGACAAAGAAGGACAAATGTACCATGTTGGTGTTGATGATTTATATTTAATTCCAACAGCTGAAGTTCCAGTAACCAATATCTTTAGAGATGTGTTGTTAAACGAAAATGATTTACCAGTTCTTTGCACAGGTTATACGCCATGCTTCCGTCGCGAAGCAGGTTCTTATGGTGCTCACGTTCGTGGATTAAATCGTTTACACCAATTTGACAAAGTAGAAATTGTTCGCATTGAACATCCTGATAAATCTTACGAAGCATTAGATGGAATGGTGGAACACGTAAAAGGAATTTTACAAGAATTGAAATTACCATACCGAATTCTAAGATTATGTGGTGGTGATATGAGTTTTGCTTCTGCTTTAACGTATGATTTTGAAGTGTATTCAACAGCACAAGAGCGTTGGTTAGAAATTAGTTCGGTTTCTAATTTTGAAACTTTCCAAGCAAATCGTTTAAAATTACGTTTCAAAGACAAAGAAGGTAAAAACCAATTGGCACACACGTTGAACGGAAGTTCATTAGCATTACCAAGAGTATTAGCTGGAATTTTAGAGAACTATCAAACGCCTGAAGGCATCGTGGTTCCTGAAGTTTTAAGAAAATATACAGGATTTGATATCATTAACTAAACGTTAATCTTTATAAAATAATGTACTAATTTGACGCTAAAAAGTGTTACTTTAGTACATTATTTGTTTTATTTATGTTGCAAAAAATAGCTTTTTTCATTTTGTTTTTGTCCTCGTTTTGGGTTTCGGCACAGAATGAGCAATTGGCATTGGACTATTTTGATAAAGGCGAGTTTCAAAAAGCACTTACTCTATTTGAAGAAATTTCGACCAAACAACCTTCGAATTATTTCTTCTTTCAAAAAGTAGTAGAATGTTACCAACAATTGCAACAATATGACAAAGCAGAAAACGCCATTACCAAAAGAAAAGACAAATACAACCAACCTTTACTATTAGTTGAACTTGGTTACAATTACCAACTTCAAAAAAATACGGATAAAGCAGAAAAAAATTACGAATTAGCCATTCAAGAAATTGAAAAAGAGCCAAATTATGCTTACCAAATTGCCAATTCATTCGAGAAAAAAGTATTGTTGCCTTGGGCATTAAAAGCGTATGAAACCGCACAAAAGAAAAACCCAAATCTAAATTTCGATTATCAAACTGCAATGATTCAAGGGCAATTAGGTAATTTGGAATTGATGCTAAATAAATTATTAGATTATGGTTTCAACACTCCTGACGGAACTCCGATGGTTCAAAATCAGCTGAATCGTTATTTAATGGACGATTCCGATGGTTCTTTTGCAGCCACTATTCGAAAAAACTTATTGCTAAGAACTCAAAAGTCGCAAGATGTATATTGGAACCAATTTTTGAGTTGGTTTTTTGTCCAACAAAAAGAATACGGAAAAGCGTTTATTCAAGAGAAAGCAGTTTACAAAAGAAATCCTGATTCATTCATAAATATTGTTACCCTTGCTAAAATGGCAATGGAAGAAAAACAATATGAAGATGCGAAAACGATTCTAAGTTTTGTTTTAGAAAATACACAAAACTTAGATTTACAAATGCAAGCGCATCATTTTCTAATTTCTATGGAAATGGAATCAGCGACTTCAAAAGACTATCCTGCTATTGATTTAAAACTTCAAGAGTTGTTGAAAAAATATGGCATTAGTCCGTATTCAATAGACTTGCAAATTCTCTCGGCTCACTTTAAAACGTTTTATTTGAATCAATCGAAATTAGGAATTGAATTGTTGCAAAACACCTTGAAACTTCCATTAAATGTGAGAGAACAATCAGAAGTTAAAATGGAATTGGCGGATATTATGGTGTATGATGAAAAATTCAATCAAGCCATTTTGTATTATGCACAAGTAGAAGACAATTTAAAAAATGATGTTTTAGCTCACGAAGCTAGTCTGAAATTAGCAAAAGCCAACTTCTATAAAAAAGATTTCGATTGGACGTTGCAACAAGTGAAAGTTTTGAAACAATCGCCAAGTCTGTTAATCGCAAATGATGCGATTGAAATGTTTTTGCTAATCCAAGACAATTCGGCCGAAGACAGTTTGCGAGTAGCACTTCAAGCCTATTCAACAGCGGATTTAAAATTGTATCAGAATAAAAACGAAGAAGCACTCCAACTCTTTTTAGCCATTTTGCAAAAACACAAAGGAGAAAGTATCGAAGAAGGAACCTTGTTCAAAGTCGGGAAAATTTATGAAGAAAAAGGAGATTTCAACAAAGCCTTAACGTATTTTCAAAACATATTAGACAATCACAAAGACGGAATTTATAAGGATGAAGCTTTATTCTTCTCGGCAGAAATTTATAGAAAACATCTTTTAGACAACGAAAAAGCAAAAGCATTGTACGAAAAAGTAGTTTTAGAACATCCCGATAGTTTGTATTATACCGAAAGCAGAAAACAATATAGAACCTTGCGAGGTGATTCGACGATTTAGAGAAAAAAAATAAGCAAGAGAAAAGATATTAATTAAACGATTAAATAAGAATAATGATTATATACAACGTAACGATAAACGTAGACGAAAGCATTCATTCCGCTTGGTTAAAGTGGATGCAAAACAAACATATTAACGATGTTTTAGCGACTGGTTTATTTACCAATGCTAAAATGGTTCGCGTTTTGGTTGAAGAAGAAATGGGAGGAACAACCTACGCTGTTCAATATTTTACAGATTCTAGAGCAAAATTAGAAGATTATTATAAAAATCACGCGCCAAGATTACGCCAAGAAGGTTTAGAGCTTTTTGCGGATAAAATGTTAGCTTTTAGAACAGAATTAGAGGTGATGGAAGAATTCTACGGAGAAACAAATTAAAATGGAAAAAGTAACCGCAAAAAAACACTTAGGACAACATTTTCTAAAAGACGAAAGCATCGCAAAGGATATTGCCGACACACTTTCGCTAGAAGGCTATTCTAAAATTTTAGAAATTGGTCCAGGAATGGGCGTTTTAACCAAATATTTATTAGACAAACCAACCGAAACCTTTGTAATTGAAATCGATAAAGAATCGGTGGAATATTTGGGCGTTCATTATCCAAAATTGGAAAATCATATTATTTCGAAAGACTTTTTAAAATACAATTTAAACGAAGTTTTCAATAGCGAACCATTTGCTATTATTGGCAATTTCCCATACAATATTTCGACACAAATTGTTTTCAAGACCTTAGAAATGCGCGATCAAATTCCAGAATTTGCTGGGATGTTTCAAAAAGAAGTAGCGGAAAGAATTTGCGAGAAAAAAGGCAGCAAAACTTACGGAATTTTATCGGTTTTAACTCAAGCTTTTTATGAAGCAGAATATTTATTTACAGTTCCGCCAAGTGTTTTTAATCCGCCACCAAAAGTAGATTCAGGTGTGTTGCGATTAAGAAGAAAAGCGGATTATTCATTACCATGTGATGAAAAATTATTCTTCCGAGTAGTAAAAACTGCTTTTCAACAAAGAAGAAAAACATTGCGAAATAGCTTAAAAACATTCAATTTTTCTGATAATTTAAAAGAAGATAGTATCTTTGACCTGCGTCCGGAGCAACTTTCGGTAGAACAATTTATTGAAATCACCCAAAAAATAGCAGCCGATGGAGTTTAAAATCAGCAGAGAATTTCTAACTGAAATAGAACAACTTATAAGTGAAAACAAGTCGCAAGAATTACTTTTGCTTCTTGAAGATATTCACTTTGCTGATATTGCAGAAATCATGGAAGAACTCGATGATTATGGCGCTGGTTATATTTTTAACACCTTAGATTCTGAAAAAACAGCCGAGATTCTGTTAGAATTAGACGAAGAAGTTCGTGAAAAAATCTTAAAAAACCTTTCCCCAAAAGAAATTGCAGAAGAGCTTGACGAATTAAGTACCGACGACGCTGCCGACATTATTGCCGAATTACCTCAGTACAAAAAAGAACAAGTAATTTCGGAATTAGAAGACGTTGAACACGCCAAAGACATTGTAGATTTATTACGTTACGATGAAGATTCTGCCGGTGGTTTAATGGGAAAAGAGTTAGTGAAAGTCAACGAAAACTGGAACGTTTTAACTTGCGTAAAAGAAATGCGCGCACAAGCCGAAAATGTTTCAAGAGTGCATTCAATTTATGTGGTAGATGACGAAGAACGATTAAAAGGTCGTTTATCATTAAAAGATTTATTGACAACCTCAACAAAAACACCTATTAGTGATGTATATATCAAAAAAGTAGATTACGTAAAAGTAGACACAAAAGATGTAGAAGTTGCCCGAATTATGCAAAAATACGACTTGGAAGCCATTCCAGTTGTAGACGAATTAGGTCGTTTAGTTGGAAGAATTACGATTGATGATATTATCGATGTCATCAAAGAAGAAGCCGACAAAGATTACCAGTTAGCGGCGGGTATTTCGCAAGACGTTGAAGCCGATGATAGTATTTTAGAACTGACAAAAGCACGTTTGCCTTGGTTGGTTTTAGCCCTAATGGGAAGTTTTATTGCCGTGAAAGTTTCTCGTCAATTTGAAGGTGCTATGGAAAGTTATGGCATTCTATTTTTTTTCACACCATTAATCGCAGCGATGGCTGGAAACGTTGGAGTTCAATCTTCTGCGATTATTGTTCAAGGTTTGGCAAACAATACACTTGGAGGTACAATCTGGTTTCGATTATTTAAAGAGTTGAAGTTAAGCGTTCTAAACGGATTAATTTTAGCAACAATTCTAATGCTTGGAAGTCATTTTATAATTGGAGTTGACTATATAATTGGAGTAACTGTTTCAGTAGCTTTAATTACGGTAATAATTATTGCTTCAATGATTGGTACTTTTGTTCCTATCACTTTAAACAAATATGGAATTGATCCAGCATTAGCAACAGGTCCGTTTATTACCACAAGCAATGATATTTTTGGAATTTTAATCTATTTTACTATTGCAAAACTTATTTTAGGGTTTTAGTATAATCGCATTCTTCTGGAATTGTTAAGTATTTATCAGATAGTATCGCTTTATAGAGTTCTCGTTTAAAAGTTAATTTTCCGTTTACATCTATATAATAACTCATTTTTAATTTTCCATTAGGTAAAGTTTTATTATCAGTATATAAATTATATAATAATGACTGATATAAAAAAGGCTCGAAATCACTACTCTCTTTATCAATTATAAAATATTCTGTTTGAATTTTTTTTCTTTTTTGATACTTTAGACTTTTCAAAGATTTAATTGAATAATGAAAATAAGTAGTATCTTTAATCAAAGTGTCTTTATATTTTTCAATTGTGTAATTTTTAGAGTTGTACTTATATTGATTTGTAAACTTTAGAACTGAACCACAATCATTAGTAATTGTTTCTGCTTTATAAAAAAGGTTTATATTTACTTTCGAATTAGAAGTTATTCCTTTGTAATCAATAAAATGTATAATTGAATCTATAGAATCTTTATCTTCGTGAACATACATTTGATAAGTATTGTTTCTGGAATTTATAAAGTATAAACTTGTGCTTTTTTTTCCAGTATTTGATTCGTTTTTATACAACAATGCATAATCAAAATGATACTTTTTCTGGGCATTAACAAAACTTCCTATAAATATAATAAACAATAAAAGCAGTCGTATCATAATTCTATATTTTCTTACAATTTTACAAATTTTTTATAAGCTTCCCAACCTTTTGTATTTTATTTCACTCTATACTAGAAACACTAAAGTTTATAGAGATGAAAAAAATAATTTTAACATTCCTTTTGTTAACCTCAATAGTATCATTTTCACAAGAAGAAACTAAAGAGCGATTCTTGTTTGAAAGAAAACTCAATCAGGTTACTATAAATGATTCTATTTCCAAACACATAAAAATAATTGAAGAAATTTCGATTCCAGCAAAAATTGATTCCATATCAGCTGACTCAAAATGGGAACTTTTATATTTATACGAAACTGGATGGCAGGAATCAATGCCAAATAATCCTTATAAAATAAATAATTTGTACATCGGAAAACGAAACAACATCGTTACTGGTAAAGATTTAAAAGACTTCTTTCAAACAATTGGTCAAAAAGAAATTCTATTTAATCAACTCCCATCTGAATTGTCTTACATGAACCGAGGAGCTCCATTAAATGGAAAATTCACAATTATTTTTCTAAAAAACAATCACATTACTTTACAATACATTCACAGTTATCCTAATGGAAATCAATCAAGTTGGTTCAGAAAAACCAATTATTATTTAAAAAGAATTAACTAAAAACTATATCAAATGAAAAAAATATTTTCACTTTTAATCGTTCTGGTTTCTGCAATCGCATTTGCTCAAAAACCTATTTTTACTTCCGCTAAAATTAAAAGCGCAACTGTTTATAGCAATTCGGCTGAGTTATTACAATCGGCTTCCGTTACACTTCCTTCTGGAACTAGTGAAATTGTTATTAAAAATGTGGCGGATTATGTAAATGAAAACACCATTCAAATTGGAGCTCCAGCAAATGTTACCGTTTTATCAGTTCAATTTACTCGCAATTTTATTTCGGAATACGAAATTGATGAAAGTAATCCGATGATAAAAAGAGTTAGAGATAGCATTATGCTCATTGAAAAAGAAATGGGAAAAATTGCCAATGAAAAAGTTTCCTATTCCAAAACGATTGATTTATTAGATAAAAATCAAAACGTTGCTGGGCAAAACTCAGGTTTAAATGTTGCCGAATTAATCAAACTAGTAGATTATTACCGAGCGAAAAGAAACGAATTGAGCAATTTAGTTGATGCGCTTTATGAAAAGGAAAACAAGTTAAAAGACAAACTATCAAAACTGAATTCTAAATTAGAATTGAATACGCAAAAACAAGAAAAAACCTCACAAGGAAAATTGGTTATACAAGTAATGACAGATGCAGCAAGCTCAGTAAATCTTGACATTAATTATTTAACCAACAACGCTTCGTGGTCGCCATTTTACGATTTGCGTGCCGACAATATCAATTCGCCAATCAACTTAATGTACAAAGCAAAAGTGGTACAAAACACAGGAATCGATTGGAAAAAAGTAAAACTGACACTTTCAAGCGGCAATCCAAATCAAAATAATACGGCTCCGATTTTACAAGCTTGGTTTTTACGATTTGGATATCCAAGAAATTATGGATATATAAATGATGACACTAAAATGAATGAGGTAGTTGTTACTGCTTATGGCATTAAAAAAGATAAAACAGAATCATCTCTATCAAACTACACAACAATCAATGAAAACCAATTAAATGTTTCTTTTGATATTGATATTCCATATGACATTTTATCGAATGGAAAAGCGCATAGTGTAGCCTTAAAAGATTTGAAATTACCTGCAACATATAAATATTATGCGGTTCCAAAAGCAGAAAAAGAAGCTTTTTTATTAGCTGAAATTAGCGAATATTCTAAATTCAATTTATTACCTGGTGAAGCGAATATTATCTTCGAAGGTATGTATGTTGGTAAAACAATGATTAACCCAAATCAAACTTCAGATACGTTGAATTTGAGTATGGGAAGAGATAAAAAAATCGCCATCAAACGTGAGAAAATCGCAGATAAATCAGGAACTAAATTCTTATCAGGTTATAAAGAACAAACGTTTACGTATGATATCACCGTAAAAAACAACAAAAAAGAAGTGATTGAAATGTTGTTAAAAGATCAATATCCAATTAGCACTGATAAAGAAATTACCATCGAATTGTTAGAAAACGGAAAAGCAAAAGTAAACCCAGAAACCGGAATTCTAACTTGGGATGTTAAACTAGGCGCTGGAGAAACCAAGAAATTCAGAATTAGCTATAAAATCAAATATCCGAAGGATAAGTTTATAGATAATTTGTAAAATTTTAAACCTGACAGGCTTCAAAACTTGTCAGGTTTTTTTTGCTTTATTAAGGCGCTGGATTCGGAATTAATTCCTGGATTTTCTCTATTTCAGCCACAATTTCATCGGATAAAATCGTGTCGAAAGCAGTTATGTTTTCTTGTAATTGTTCCATAGTTGTAGCACCAATTATAGTTGAAGTCACAAATTTTTGACGGTTTACAAAAGCAATCGCCATTTGCGTTAACGTTAAGCCGTTTGCTTCCGCTAATTCTTTGTATAGTTTGGTTGCTTTGAAACAATTCTCATTGGTATAACGAACGAAATTTCTAAACAAATCTAATCTCGAATTTTTTTGAATTCCATTCAAATGCTTCCCTGTCAAAAATCCAAAACCTAGTGGTGAATAGGCTAATAAACCAACATTTTCACGCATTCCAATTTCTGACAAACCAACTTCATATAATCGATTTAACAACGAAAATGGATTTTGAATCGTGGCAATTCTTGGCAAACCGTGTTTTTCGCTTTCCATTAAAAAACGCATCACACCCCAAGGATTTTCATTTGAAAGTCCAATATGTTTGATTTTTCCTTCCTTGATTAATCCGTCATAAACAGTTAATACATCAAAAATATTGTCTTGCCATTTTGGATCTAATTCCTGAACACCTCGTTTTTGAAACATGTTCATCACACGTTCTGGCCAATGCATTTGGTATAAATCGATATAGTCGGTTTGAAGATTTTTTAAACTCAATTCTACTGCTTCGTGAATGCTTTTCTTCGAAAAATCTAATGGTTGACGAATGTATTCCATTCCGCGATTTGGTCCAGCAATTTTGGTAGCTAAAACCAATTTCTCACGTTCAGATGCACCAATTTTCTTAATCCAAGTTCCGATGTGACGTTCGGTACTTCCAAAGATTTGAGCGTTGCCACCAATTGGATACATTTCAGCCGTATCGATAAAATTAATTCCTTTTTCAATGGCATAATCCAATTGCGAATGCGATTCACTTTCAGTATTTTGATTTCCAAAAGTCATCGTTCCTAAACAGATTTTACTGACTTTTAGTTCGGTATTAGGTAGTGTTGTATAGTTCATTTCAGAATTTGAAAATTTAAAGTTCAAAGTTACAAAGTTTCAACTAAAGAAAAAGGCTTGAATTTAGAACTCAAGCCTTTTTTATCAATCTTTTATGAAATGTTATAGGTCATTCAACATTTTTGAAATCTCATCTAACTTAGGTGTTAAGATGATTTCGATTCTTCTGTTTTTTGCTTTACCTTCAGCTGTTTCGTTACTCATCAAAGGAGCATACTCACCACGTCCCGCTGCTGTTAAGTTTTCTTTTTTCACTTTAGCATTCGCAGATAAAATATTTACGATAGCAGTAGCACGTTTTGTAGATAAATCCCAATTGTTTTCTACTCCACCACCAATTGTTCCAGTAATTTTATCGTTATCCGTGTGACCTTCAATTAAAACTGAAATTTCAGGATTATCACCTAAAACTTTACCAACTAAATCCACCGCTTTTTTACCTTCAGAACCCACTGTCCAACTTCCTGATTCGAAAAGTAATTTGTTTTCCATAGAAACATATACCTTACCATCTTTTTCTGTTACTGTTAATCCTTTCCCTTCAAATGCTTTTAAAGATTTAGATAACGTTTCTTTTAGCTTTTTCATAGCCGCATCTTTATCAGCCATCATTTTTTCTAATTCAGCTAAACGTGCTGAAGATGCTTCTAGGTCTTTTTTCAATTTATTTAAACGATCTTGTTCCGCTGCTAAAGCTTTTTGTTTTGCTTCTAACTCAGCCAACAATTGTCTGTTTTTATTAATATTGGCTTCTAAAGCGTCGTTGCTGTCTTTTTCAAGTGCAGCGTATGAAGCTTTTAGATTGTCTAAACTTTTTTTAGTAGCTGCATAATCTGCTGCTAATTTATCGCGCTCTGCCTTAGTTTTATCTAATTCTGATTGCAGTTTATTTTTATCCGCTTCTAACTGATTTTTATCGGTTTTTAAAGTGGTATTTTCATCCGATAAAGCGTTGTGTTCTTTCTTTAAATCGGCATATTTGTTTTCTAAATCTTGGTAGATTTTTTTAGAAACGCATGAAGTAGTTAAACTTAAAACTACACAAGCAAGGGCAATTTTTCTAATCATTATTTTCTATTTTTGATTAATTGATTCTTATTTAATTTCTACCAAAACTGGGCAGTGGTCGGAATGTTTGGCTTCTGGCAAAATTAAGGCTCTTTGAATTTTATCTTTCAAAGAGTCGGCTGCCAAACAGTAATCAATCCTCCAACCTTTGTTATTATTTCGGGCATTGGCTCTGTAACTCCACCAACTGTAATTATGTGGTTCTTTGTTTAAATGACGAAAAGTATCGATAAAACCACTTTTCATAAAACCATCTAACCAAGCACGTTCTTCGGGTAAAAACCCTGAAATTTTTGCATTTCTAATTGGGTCATGAATATCGATAGCTTCATGACAAATATTATAATCGCCACAAATCACTAGGTTGGGAACTTCTTTTTTCAACTCATTTACATAGTTTTGAAAGTCGTCCATGTACTTGAATTTATGATCTAATCTATCAATATTTGTGCCAGATGGAAGGTACAAACTCATTACCGATAAGCCATCAAAATCCAAACGTAAATTTCGTCCTTCAAAATCCATGTGCGGAATTCCTGTTCCAAAAACCACCTTTTTTGGTTCAATTTTAGACAAAATCGCTACACCACTATACCCTTTTTTTTCCGCTGGAAAATAGTATTGATATGGATAACCTGCTGCTTCAATTTCTAATTTTGGAATTTGGTCTTCGGTTGCTTTAATTTCTTGCAAACAAATAACATCTGGATTCGCTTGTTGCAACCATTCTAAAAATCCTTTGGTTATAGCTGCTCGAATTCCGTTAACGTTGTATGATATGATTTTCATTTACTTCTCTAGCTTTTGACCAAATATAGGAAAAAGGTTTTTAAAAATAAAGTTTAGAATCTAAGGAATTCATAATTTACTAACTATCAGACTACTAAAAAATCTAACAAAATACCCTTTTTTATTACCTGATGAAAAGTACTGAAAATTCAGCAAAATTCTTATCTTTGTTTCTTGCTCAATAAACAAAAATAAATGGGTTTAGTTACTGCTAAAGAAGTTGCAAAAGCGATAAATGCTGATAAATATGGGGTTTTCGGGACTTTCTCGGGCTGGTTGCTTATGAAAGTGCTTAAGATTTCTACGCTGAACAAAATTTATGATAGAAACAAACATTTGAGTGAATTGGAATTCTTAAATGCTATTTTAGATGAATTCCAAATCAAATTTGAAATCCCAGAAGAAGATTTAAAACGTTTACCAAAAGACGGCGCTTATATTACCATTTCTAATCATCCACTTGGCGGAATTGATGGTATTTTGTTATTGAAATTAATGCTTGAAAGAGAACCAAATTTCAAAATTATCGCCAACTTTTTATTACACCGCATCGAACCGATGAAGCCGTACATCATGCCGGTAAATCCGTTTGAAAATCATAAAGATGCTAAATCGAGTGTAGTTGGAATCAAAGAAACATTACGTCATTTAAGCGATGGAAAACCTTTAGGAATGTTTCCTGCGGGAGAAGTTTCTACTTATAAAGATGGCAAGTTAGTCGTTGATAAACCTTGGGAAGAAGGCGCAATCAAAGTTATTAGAAAAGCACAAGTTCCTGTGGTTCCCATTTATTTTCATGCTAAGAATAGTAAATTATTTTACTTCTTATCTAAAATTGACGATACACTTAGAACCGCTAAATTACCAAGTGAATTACTTACTCAAAAAGATAGAGTAATTAAAGTTCGTATTGGAAAACCTATTTCGGTAGCAGAACAAAATGAATACCAAGATATTGAAAGTTATGGGGAATTCTTAAGAAAGAAAACCTATATGCTTTCAAATGCTTTTGAGGATGAAAGTAAAATTAATTTACCAAAATTAAGTATTCCAAAACCTCCAAAACAAATTGCAAAACCAGCTAATCACGATCAAATTTTGGAAGAGATGGCTTGTTTGAAAAAAGGAGATTATCGTTTATTACAAAGTAAAAATTATGAAGTTTACTTCGTAACCGCTGATAAAATTCCAAATATCTTACACGAAATTGGTCGTTTACGCGAAATTACGTTTAGAGAAGTTGGTGAAGGAACCAACGAATCGTTAGATTTGGATCCTTACGACAAATATTATCATCACATGTTTTTATGGGATGAAGAAGCACAATGTATCGCTGGTGCTTACCGTATGGGATTAGGCTCTCATATTTATCCACAACATGGAATTGATGGTTTTTATTTGCATGAATTGTTCCGTTTTGAACCAGAATTGTATGATATGATGAGTAAATCTATCGAAATGGGTAGAGCCTTCATCATTAAAGAATACCAACAAAAACCAATGCCATTGTTCTTGTTATGGAAAGGAATTGTACACACAACTTTACATTATCCTGAACATAAATATTTAATTGGTGGCGTAAGTATTAGTAATCAGTTTTCTGAATTTTCAAAATCGTTGATGATTGAGTTTATGAAGTCTCATTATTACGATCCATACATTGCACAATATGTGCATCCGAAGAAAGAATTTAAGGTAAAACTGAAAGACGCTGATAAAGATTTTGTTTTTAACGAAACAGAATCTGACTTAAATAAATTTGATAAAATTATCGATGAATTAGAACCAGGATCTTTACGTTTACCGGTTTTAATTAAAAAATACATCAAACAAAACGCAAGAGTTGTTGCTTTTAACGTGGATCCATTGTTTAACAATGCGGTTGACGGATTAATGTACATTCGAATATCCGATATTCCTGAAAGCACCATGAAACCTGTCATGGAAGAATTTCAAGCGGAATTAGAAAGAAAAGAGAAAGGCTAAAATTTATTAACCAACTATAAACTAATTTTATCATGAAGTATTACTTAAGTGTTTTGCAGAATTATGCAAATTTTGAAGGCAGAGCCAGAAGAAAAGAATATTGGATGTTTTTCTTGTTCAATCTAATTTTTAGCTATTCTTTAACTTTCTTAGACTTATTTGTCTTGAAAACAGGATTTATTAATTTATTTTATTCTTTAGCGGTTTTATTACCATCAATTGCTGTAGGCGTAAGAAGAATGCATGATGTTGGCAAAAGTGGATGGTATATTTTAATTCCAATTTATAACTTAATCTTAGCAATGACTGAAGGTGAATTAACGGTAAATGAATATGGTCCAAACCCAAAAAATCCAATAGACGAGATTAACGAAATTGGAACACCTCAAGAATAATAAAATAAAAAAGGCTTACGAATTTGTAAGCCTTTTTTATTTCCAAATACTTTGTTGCACAATGTCATTCCAAGAATTGTCTTGAACAAAAAGAATTAATCTTATAATGTGATATCCTATTAGAAAAGCAGCTAAATAATAAGCTAATTTTCGGTTATAAAACCATTTTCTAAAGTAGGTTTTCTTTGTTTTAAGTTCAACCAAAAAAAGAATAATAATAAAAAAACAAAAACCCACAACTAATGGCCCAAAAAGATGAAAACTCAAACTTTTGAGCAAATTTCCATCATAAAAATAAACAATTGATTTTGTGATTCCGCATGACGGACAAGGAAAACCTGTTGTAGCTTTTAGTGGGCAAAAAGACTGCTCTTTATCTAACGAGTGATTAGTATTTTGAAGCCATAAAACAAAAGGTATTACAAGTGTTAAAACCGCACCTGTAATACCTAAAATTCTATTTAAAACAAATTTTTTAATTGTATAATCTGTTAATATCTCCTTGAACAATCATAGCGGCTGCAAAAGGAAAAAACAAACCTAGAATAATTAATAAAGTAGATTGATCTTTATTCAATTCTCCTGTTCTTTTGTATACATTTGGCAAACCATCTTTACCTAAAACGTAATAAAAATATAAATTTACAGGCAAACAACATCCAGAGAAAACAGCTACTGGTGTAGAAATCACTTCTCTGTTTGATACTGCGTTTATAACTTCTGCTACTTTTATATTCCAGTAGATTAGATACAATCCACAAGTTATAAAACTTAATAATAACACCATAATTGGGTCAACTTTGAATACCGGAATGTTGTTGTTTGGCTGATTCCAAGTTTCTTGTTGGTTGGTTACTTCCATTTGTTTTTTGTTTTGGTTAGTTTTTACGAATATATAAAAATATTACATATAAGTCTAACTTGTCAAATTTTGTTACAACCTAATTTGCGTAAATTCCTATTATTTTATCTACAATCGTTTGCGCTAATTTTTGATGACTTTCAAATGTCCATCCTGCAATATGAGGTGTTAGTAATACATTTTCAGCTTGTAATAAATATTCAAAAGCGGCTGGTTTTTCACCTTCAAACAAAGTTTCGAAAGATAGTTTTTCGTATTCCAAAACATCTAAACCAGCACCTAAAATTTTACCTGATTTCAATGCTTCAACTAAATCAGCTGTTACCACCGAATTTCCTCTTGCGGTATTAATCAACCAAAATGGTTTTTTAAATTTATTTATAAAATCTGAATTTATCATTTTATCAGTTTCAGGTGTCCATGGTGTGTGCAAACTTAAAACATCAGCTCTTTCTTGAAGTTCTGATAATGAAACTTGATTAGCATTACTATCTCCCATATTTGGCAAGATATCATGACACAAAACGGTTACATCAAATCCGCGAAGTTTCTTTGCGAAAGATTTTCCCATATTTCCATATCCAATAATTCCGATTGTTTTTCCATCTAATTCATGACCGCGATTGGCTTCTCGTTTCCATTGAGCCGATTTTACTTCGTTATTGGCTTTGTTCAAGTTATTAAAAAGTGATAATAACATTCCGATAGCGTGTTCACCAACGGCATTGGCATTTCCTTCCGGAGCCGCTATTAAATGAATTCCTTTCGCTGTAGCGTAATCACAATCGATACTTTCTAAACCAGCACCAACACGAGCGATGAATTGTAAATTTGCGGCTTTATCTAAAAACGTTTTATCAATTTTAAAACGACTTCTAATGACAATTCCGTGATAGTTTTCAATTTTGGCTTCTACTTCTTGTTTAGATGAAGTAAAATCGGCTTCATTTTGAAAACCGGCTTGTTGTAATTGCTCCCAAAGTAAGGGATGATTACTATCGATGTGAAGAATTTTGATGTTACTTAGATTCATGTATTTATATTTAATATAAAAGTACAAAATTAGGGTTCAAAAAAAATGAGGCCAATTCGACCTCATTAACTTTTACATATTCAACCAAGCTTCTGGATTTAAAGTAGTAGTATTTTGCAATACTAAGAACTTAATAACCGCCTTACCTGATGAATCGGTATGAATTTTTCCAATATTCTGTTTGATACTAACTTTTTGTCCTTTTGTAACACTTACCGATGACAAGTTTAAGTAAACCGTAATAAAATCTCCATGCTGGATATAAACTGCTTTATTATTTGCAGAAATCACCTGTACTTGTAATACTTCACCACCAAAAACCGCTCTAGCAGAAGAACCTGGCTCAGTAGAAATTTCAACACCACTATTGTGAATAGTTAAATTCTTATGAACTGGATGTGGCTGATCTCCGTGAGCTAAAGAAACATATCCTTTTACAACTGGCCATGGAAGTTTACCTTTATTCGCTTTAAAATTATCTGAAGCTACTTTTCCTTCTGCAGATAAAACAAACTTTGAAGCTGCAGTTGTTCCGGCTTTTGGAGCTGTAGTTCCTGACTTCTCTGCGTTACGTTTGTTAGCAGCAGCAATTTCGGCAGCAATTAATTTTTTAATTTTTGCATCGATATCTTTTGCTTCTTTTTGCTTTTTGGTAATCTCAGCTGCTAATTTCTTTTTATCTTTTTGTATCGACTTAACTAAGCGTTCTTGCTCTTGTTTTTCTTTTTCTAACTCTTGCTTTTCTTTTTCAGTTTGTGCTAAAACAACTTCTTTTTCCTTTTTGCTTTCAGACAAACGTTTTTCAGCTTGTAATAATTTTGTTTGCTTGTCTTTAATCTCTTCCCCTTGCATTTTTCTGAATCCTGCATATTGTTTCATGTATTGGATTCGTTTGTAAGCTTGGAGGAAATTCTCAGATGAAAGAATAAACATAATTCTACTTTGCTCGTTTCTACTTTTATATGATTTTACAATCATTTTTTCGTAATCTTCCTTTAGAACTTTTAATTCTCTATTTAACTTGTTCATTTCTAATTGCGTCAAATAGATTTCATCGCTTAGAATACGCGTTTGCTTTGCGGTAGTATTCAATAATTTTTGTCTTAATTGAATCAACTGTTTTTGCTGATTAATTTGGGTTAAAACCGATTTTTCTTTCTTCTTCTCGGTTTCTAAACGCGATTTATTTTCTGAAATTTCTTTCAGAATTTGTGCTTTGCGCTCTTCTAGTTTTTGCTGTTCAGAAGGTTGAGCAAAACATAGGCTTGTAATGAAAAAGAAAAATACGATTTTAAGAAATTGATTCATGCAACAAGGATTTTTACAAAGGTAGTTTTTTTACTTAAATAAAAAATTAATTGATTTCAACTGCGGTGTAACCACTAGGCACTGAATAAGGATAACTCAAATCTTCATTAAATGTTGTGTGTTTGTATTCAATATCAATAGTTACTTTACTTTTTTGTTCTGCTTTAATATTGATTTCGTTTGGTAAAAACATCTCTTTTTCTTCTTTGTACGAAGGATAACGAATTTCTAAATTTCGGTTTTGACTTACTTGTTTTATTGTTTCTTTCTTCAATAAATAATTAGCCCCTTCAAAATAAAACTCTTGAGAAACATCAACATCTGTTGGCGAAGACAATTTGAACATTTTATCCACCACTTCAGAAATCCATCTGTCTTTTGTTAAATCGTCAATTGCTTTTCCAAGAAATAAATTTTGTACTTTATTGAAATCTAAATCGGTTCCTAACCAATTACTTAACATACTAAAATCACCTTCAAAATACGTATTATTTATTTTTTCATAATAACTTACTTTGGTTGGAGTAATCATTGCTTTTGCCATTGGAATTCCTAGAAACTTAATGTTAATCCAAATAATTTCGTCTTTTTTGATGCGGATATCAGCATTCATTGAGTGTGATTGCTTTTCATCCTCATATTTAGCGTTAGCTCTTATATTCAAGGTTTTAAAATCATGTTGATTTTTGTAATGACCATTGATTACTTTTGAAACTTCGGTGTTTTCATTTGCTGCAGCTGTTGCAACGGTTTGTTTTGGCTTACATCCAATTAAAAAAACGATTAAAAAGGCTGATATAATTGACTTCATTTATTTTTGTAATTGCTTTAATTTGTTGGTATACGTTTCTTTTTTTGCATTATCATTCAAATTCTCGCAACTGATAATTAATTGTTTGTAAAAATTAACATTGAAACGATTGTTGTAAATTCCAGATTCTGACGGATTAAATTCAACAACAAAATCCAAGCCATTTTCTAAAATAGTTTTCGCTTTCTTATATTCTTTGAGTTGATTATATCCTAAACCCGCATAAAAATAAAACCCAACGTACGTTGGAAAAGACTCCAAAAAGTCTTCTGCTTTTTTAGTTACTAATTGATAATCTTGCTTTTGAACTAATACTTCTAAATACAATTCCATGGCTTCAAGATCATCCGATTTCTTTTTAATTCCAATCTCAAAATAATAAACTGCTTTTTCTAAATCGTTCTTTTTCCAGAAAAATTTGGCTACTTCTTTTGCTACATTGATTTCTTTGTCGTTATCAAAATAAGGAATTGCTTTGTCAATATCTTTTAAATAGGTTGGATTTTTAACAGCAAAAATTAAGAACTCATTAAAAACACGATGTTTGATTTTTAAATCTATATGATCGTTACCCAAAACTTTAAACATCGATTTTGATGCATTTTGACCATCGTTATTATTTAAGTGAAATTTCACTAAACTTACGTGTGCCCAATCGGAATTTGGAATTTCTTTCTCCAATTGTTTTGCCACTTCAAAAGCCTTATCTTCTTGATTAAAATTTATATACAAAACAATTAAATCAATATAATTTTGCTCTACTTTAGGCTGCTTTTTAATCGCCTCTTCTAACTGCTCTTTTTGTGGTTTTGAATACGCATTCGATTCTTGAATCTTCAATTTATAATATTCCATGCTGCTGGTCAACTTAGATTTCGATTCCATGTCTTTCAACAAATCCAATGCTTTTCCGTGTTGATTTGTGTTCATGTAAAGTGAAACCAAATCTTCTCTCATATTACCATCAAACTCAATTAATTTCTCTACAATAGGAATTGATTTTTGATAATCTTTCGTTTGATAATACACATCGTATAATCCATTCCAATACCAACGTTGTTTATTGTCTAACTCGACTGCTTTTTTGAAAGCATTTTCAGCTTCAACATAATTTTTAAGGCTCAAATAATTTTTACCCAATTCATATTGAAATGATGGATTTTTAGGCTCTTTTTCAATACATTTTTGAATCGCCACAATAGCTTTATCATAATTTTCAATGCCACGTTGTTTCACGGCTTCGTAAAAATTATTTTCCAATTGGTCGTCCACCAAAGCAATTGCATCGGGATTTTCTTGTGCGAACAAGTGATTCCCAAAACTAAAAAGCAGGAACGCCAAAAAAGCTATGTGTTTATTCTTTATCATCTATTCTAAAACCGAATAATCTCCGATACTAATACTTGTAAAATTGCCATCAAAATTAGCATGATTTCCTATCATCGCGTTATCTAAATTGGCATTTTTAATATGTGCGTGAGTTTGAATCAAGCTGTTTTTTATAGTAGAATCAACTACGTGACATCCTTTTCCTAATGAAACATTTGGACCTACGGTTGCATTAATCAACACTACATCTTCACCAATATAACATGGCGGAATGATAGTTGAATTCTCTAATTTCACATCATAATCAACCAAATGTTCGCCATCGTTATGTAAAAACCCCAGCATTCTTGTATTGGTTTCAACGGTAACATCTTTGTTTCCGCAATCCATCCACTCGTCTACTTGTCCTGGTACAAATTTCATGCCTTTTGCCATCATTTGCTTAATACCATCGTTAATTTGGTATTCGCCACCGTGGATAATGTTGTTGTCTAACACCGATTGCAATTCGTTTTTCAACACGGCAATATCTTTAAAATAATAAATTCCGATTACGGCTAAATCCGACACAAATTCTTTTGGTTTCTCTACCAATTCGATGATTTCTCCATTATCATTTAAGTTTACCACTCCAAAAGCTTCTGGTTGATCCACTTGTTTTACCCAAATAACGCTATCCGCAGTAGTATCCAAATCAAAATCCGCACGAATTAACGTATCGGCATACGCAATAACTGCTGGTCCAGATAAAGAATCTTTCGCACACATAATCGCATGACCGGTTCCTAAAGCTTCGTTTTGATAGTAAATCGTTCCTCTTGCGCCTAACTTTTGAGCAATCGCAATTAAATCTTCTTCTACTTGTTTACCAAAACTTTCATGAATAATAAACGCCACTTCGTCTATTTTCTGATTTAAAACGCCAGCAATATCTTCCACCAATCTATGAACGATTGGTTTTCCAGCAACTGGAATTAATGGTTTTGGAACTGTTAATGTATGTGGGCGAAGGCGTGAACCACGACCCGCCATTGGTACGATTATTTTCATATAGAATATGTTTTAAACTTCAAAATTCGTCGTTCAACATTGAATATTCAACATTTTTTGAACTTGGAACATTCAACTTGGAATTTTGAATATTGATTTATTATTTACTTATTTTTATTTCTTGATGTTTCAATACTTTTTACAAAAATTGATATTAATTCATCGCTTTCTTTAATTGCTGTATCAATTTCAATCTCTTGTCCTAAATATAATTTTGCTCTAAAAATAATCTTTAAATTTGAATGTGTTTCTCTGAGTTCTTTCAAAACAACAGACATTTTGTGAATAAAATCATTTCTTGATTCGGCGCTTTGTGCTTCACTATAATTCAAAGATGGCGCAGTTCCAGATCTAACAATTTGTCCCGACAAATGACTGCCAGCTTTAGATGTTTTTACATTATCCGTAATGTTGATGATTTGTACTGCAAAATCAATTAGTCTTTCGTGTAAATCAAATTTTTTCATGGCTTATATAATTATTTATGTTACTGTTTACTATTTCAAAATTCGTTAATCATAATTGAATATTCAATATTTTTAACAAGGAATATTCAACTTGGAATTTTGAATATTGAAGACTTTACTTCACTCCCGTGCTACCAAAACCACCTTCTCCTCTTGAAGTTTCTGATAATTCGGTTACTTCAATCCATTCGGCGCGTTCGTGTTTGGCGATGATTAATTGGGCGATGCGTTCTCCGTTTTCGATTATGAAATCTTCATTAGATAAATTTACTAAAATCACGCCAATTTCTCCCCTATAATCAGCATCAACTGTTCCGGGTGAATTTAAAACAGTGATTCCTTTTTTAGCTGCTAGACCACTTCTTGGACGTACTTGCGCTTCGTAACCTATTGGCAATTCAATGAAAAGTCCGGTTTTTACGATGGTTCTTTCTAATGATTTTAAAATAATAGGTTCTGAAATATTAGCGCGTAAATCCATTCCTGCCGAAGCGATGGTTTCGTAGTTAGGTAACTCGTGATTGGATTTATTGATGATTTTGATTTGCATTTTTAATTCTATTTTTTTGGAACACAGATTTTAGAAATTGGAGAAATCCTTACTAAATCTATAATTCAAAGTTATTATTTTCTTCTGATAATCGTTAAAATGGTTTCTTTTTCGTTTCGGTACACAAAGTAAGCAAAAAACAAGATAGCTGCAATTCCGAAGGCGTAAGTTTCACGTAAAATCGGCACATAAAATGAAATTCCCGAAAGCACAACGGATAATCCCAAATAAGTGAAAATCGATTTCTTATCGTATGGAATTGGATATTTCTTTTGTCCCATATAATACGAAATAAACATCATAGTTCCGTAAGCCAAAATGGTAGCAATTGCCGAACCCATGTAACTTATCATTGGAATTAAAAGCAAATTTAAAATTAAAGTCACTAGAGCTCCTACAATTGAAATATAGGCTCCCACTCTAGTTTTATCAATTAATTTGTACCAAACCGATAAATTGGTGTAAATCCCTAAGAAGAAATTCGCCAAAACGATTAGTGGCACCACATCCATAGCATCCCAATAAATAGCTTTTGGGACTAAAATCAATTTTAAAATATCCGCAAAAACGATAACTCCCAAACAAATAAACGAACCTAAAATGACAAAATATTTGGTAATCGTAGCATAAGTTTGAGGTGCATTTTCATTTTTAGCGTGACTAAAGAAAAACGGTTCAATCCCTAATGTATAAGCGGTTCGAAATAAGACCATGAACATTCCTATTTTATAACAAGCGGAATAGGCTCCAATGTCAGCCATGTCGACATTCATCCAATCTAATAAAATTTTATCAAAATGTTCGTTGATGGCAAATGCAATTCCGGCTACCAAAATAGGTAAGCCGTATTGCATCATTTTCTTCCACAAATCTGCATCAAATTGCCATTTGATTTTGAAATAATCAGGCAAAACAAAAAGTAAAGTGGCTAAGCTCGCAATTAAATTTGCAACAAAAATATAGCCAATTTGAAAATCATCATGGTATATAGTTTGTAATAATGGATTCGAAGATTCGTTTGCTAAATCAGGAAGCAGAATCAAAAAGAAAACGTTTAGTAATAAATTAATTAAAACGTTTGAAATCTTAATTACGGCATATTTTATAGGGCGACCTTCGGCTCTAATTTTGGAAAACGGAATAATCGCTAGTGCATCTAGAGCTAAAATCCAAATGGTAAAAACGATATATTCTACGTTGATTTCTGACCAAAGTGCTAAGTTTTTTCGAAATAAAAGAAACAAAGCTAAAAATCCTATCGTGGACCAAAAAAGCGAAATAGTAGATGTAGATATTACTTTCCCTTTGTTTTCTTCCGAATTATAAAAACGGAAAAAGGCGGTTTCCATTCCGTAAGATAAAATCACATTGAAAAAAACCAGATAGGAAAAAATAACGGAAACCTCACCCATTTTTTCTTTATCTGTAAGATAATAAACAAAAATGGGGTTTAGAATAAAACTAATAATTCTAGGCAAAACCGTTGCTATGCCGTAGATTGCCGTTTGTTTAAAAAGACTTTTATAGAGACTCAAATTTTATTTATTTATAGACAACAAATATAATTAAAACTTTGGTCTAGCAGAAGGATATTCTAAGGCTGGTTTTTCGGTTACATTTGTTATTTTTTGTTGGTATTCTTTTCCGTCTTTTTGAAAAATCAAAATAGCTTCGTTATCGGCTAATGTTAAAGCATTTTTAGGGCTAGTATATGTTTGCGAATCATCTCCTTCAATTTTTTGTTGATTTCCTGGTGTTTTTATCATCGCTTGAAAATGTAAATTATCTTGTTTAGTAAAAGACACTTCATAGCCTTTGAAAATTAGTCTTTTCAATTCAATATTTGATGGTAATTCTGATGTAAGTTCTACATAAAAATTAATACCGCTTCCGCCACCACGAACACCTGCTACCCAACCTTGATAACTAGCAGACTGGATGTTATCTTGCGCAATTATATTTGTAGAACCACATGAAATGAAAATTAACCCTAATAAAATTGTAACTAAATATTTCATGCTGTCTTGATTTTTAAAATTACCACTAATTTAAAGCAAAAAAAGAGCCAAAACTAAGGTAATTACAAATTAATTTGAATATTTTCGCCTTTAGTAATTTTCTTACGGCATTTAACATGAAAACAACAGTTTTATTATTTCTTTTTTTAATTAGTTCGGGTTTAAACTTTGTTTTTTCTCAACAAAAAATTGAAACCAAAAAAGTTCCCTCAACGCTTTCAAAACATGGAATTACCATACAAGACAATTATGCATGGTTGGAAAACACTACTGAAAAAGAAGTTGCTGATTGGGTAACTTTACAAAACAATATTAGCGAAGAAAAACTATCAGAATTAGTTAGAAATTATAATTTTTCATTCAAAATAAAAGATTATGATTATTTGTCTACCTATTCAATGCCTAATAAAAAAGGAAAATATTTTTACATTTCTTACAGAGTTGATAAAAAGAAACCTGCAGTGCTATATTACAAAGAAAGTTTAAATGATTTAGGCAAACCATTAGTTGATCCATACGATGTTTATAAAGACGAAAATGTAGTTTTGTTAGGCTATTATCCTTCAAAAAATTCAAGATATTTAGCTTTTAAAATTAGTCCAAATGGAAGTGATAGACACGAAATTAAATTCAAAGACTTTGCCAACAAAAAATATCTTGACGATGTTCTAACGGATATTAAATTTTCAAATGTAGCTTGGAATGATGATAAAGGCATTTTCTACAAAAAAAATTCGAATAAGGAATTCTTTGCCAAAGATTCAACTTATCAGTTATATTATCATAAAATAGGAGATGTTCAGAGTAAAGATCAATTGGTTTTTGACACTTCTAAAGAAAAATCAAATTTTAGCTTTTTTACTAAAGAGAATAAATTATTTATCATTGAAGAAAGTGAAGATGAAATTACAACCAATTATTATTATTCTGATTTAAATAATGAAATGTTTCAATTTACCAATTTCTTAAAAGATGATAAAAATAATATTGATTTTTTAAATATTAAGAATAATAAATTTTACTTTTCAGATGAAAAATACCCTTGGGGCAATGTAAGTTATTTTGATATTAATAATCCGAATGAAAATCAAATTTTAATTCCTCAAGTATATACCCATTTACTTATTGACGCCACATTTTTGGAAAAATATATCATTTGTAAGTACAATAATATGGGTAAATATTATATGTCCATTTATGATTATACCGGAAAATTTATTCGAAAATTTGAAGCTCCACATAACATGGATTTTGAAATTAATTATTGGGATGAAAAAACTGACGAATTATTTGTTGTGTTCTATTCTTACACTATTTCATCACTTAATTATAAATTAAATATTATCACTGGAGCGAATGATATTTATTTTAATGATTTTATTCAGCCAAAACCAACTTTATTCCCTTTTAATTATTTTGAAACCAAAACAATTACTTACAAAAGCAGAGACAACAAGGATATTCCTATTGTAATTATTCATAAAAAAGGAATTGAACTGAATGGCAACAACCCTACATTATTAAAAGCTTATGGTGGTTTTGGCAGTATTAGCAGTCCTAGCTACGATACTGGATTATTACATTTTATGGAAAAAGGTGGCGTTTATGCTTTTGCACAGATTAGAGGTGGCGGTGAAAAAGGAAAAAACTGGCACAGAGAAGGAAAAGGTTTAAAAAAAATAAATTCAATAAACGATTTTGTGGATGCCGCTGAGTTTTTAATAGGTGAAAAATATACCAATCCAAATAAACTTGCAATCACTGGTAGTTCTAATGGGGGATTAGTGGTTGGTGCAGCCATGACCCAACGCCCAGATTTATTTAAAGTCGTAGTTGCTAATGTAGGTGTTTTTGATATGATAAATGCTCAAAAGTTCACAGTTGGGAAATTTCATTTAGATGAATTTGGAAATGCTGATATTAATGAAGAATTTCATTCTTTATTAAATTTTTCCCCATTACATAACATAAAAGAAGAGGTAAATTACCCTACTTGCCTAATTATTACTTCAGAAAACGATGATAGAGTACCCCCCTTTCATTCGTATAAATTTGTTGCAAAACTGCAAAACAGAACTGCACAAAAAAATCCAATTTATTTAAAAGTAAATAAAAACGCTGGTCATTATGGAAACATTTCAAGTTATGAAAACAGAGTAAAAAAGGTTAGTGAATTTTACAGTTTTATTTGGGAATACTTGAATAATTAATCCTTCAAATATTTCACAAAATGAAATCCTTTGGGAACAAATCCATGGTTCATGTAGAATTTTTGGGCGCCAAAATTGGTCGTATACGCATCTAAAGCAATCATGTTACAATTTTCATCGATTGCTTTTTGATTGAGATATTCGGTCATGATACTGCCAATTCCTTTGGAACGAAAATCTTCGTGAACCACCACATTGTCTAATTCCAAATATTTGCCAGACCACAACTTAGTTCCTATCCAAAATCCTGCTAAACCCATGGTAATACCGTTTTCAACTACAATTAATTGTTTGTAATTATGTGGAATCATTTTGTCTAACAAATCGCCATAAATTTGAAGCGTATAATCGGGATATAATTGTTGGATAATGGATAATTGTTCCAACATTTCGGCTTTAGTTCCTAATTCAATTAACTGTGGCATTTTATTTTTGTAATAGATTTTCGTTGAATAAGTCTAAAATTCTTCGGTATTCGTCAACCCAAGAATACGTTCTTTTAAATCCGTGGGCTTCCACTGGAAATACAGCTAAATCCCAGTCTTTTTTACCCAATTCTATAAATCGTTGCGTTAAACGAACAATATCTTGGAATTGTACGTTATCGTCTACCATTCCGTGTAACATTAACAATTTGTCTTGTAAATTATTCGCGAAATAGATTGGCGAACTTTTCTTATATGCTTCAGGATCGGTTTCTGGGAAATTCAAAATATTTGATGTGTAACCATGATTGTAATGCGCCCAATCGGTTACTGAACGTAACGCGGCTCCTGCTTTGAATTCGCCTGGTTCTGTCAATAAAGCCATTAACGTGATAAATCCACCGTACGAACCGCCATAAATTCCTACTCGGTTGGCGTCAATTCCTGCTTTTTCTACTAAATATTTCTTTCCATCTAATTGATCAGATAAATCTTTTCCGCCAATGTGACGGTAAATTCCTGTTCTGAAATCGCGACCGTAACCATCGCTGGCTCTGTAATCGATGTCTAAAACCGTGTAACCTAAATCGGTAAGTAAATTGTGAAACATGAATTCTCTGTGATACGTGCTCCAATAATTGTGTGCATTTTGTAAATATCCAGCACCGTGTACAAAAATGACTGCCGCTTTGTTCTTGTTTTCTACTTTTGGTTGATACAAACGAGCATAAACATTGGTTCCGTCTTCAGCTTTGAAGGTGATAACTTCTGGTGTTTTCCAATTGTATTTTTTGAATTCTGGCGTAGTTGAAAACGTGATTTGTTTCAAATCGGAATTCGGCTTGTTAGCACCAACATACAATTCCCAAGGTTTGTTTTTATACGAATAACGCACCAAAAGCGTTTGTTCATCAGGAGATAATTCTACTTCGTAATTGCCATCATTCGTTAAAATTCCAGTCATTTTTTTTGAAGCGATATCCAATTTATAAAAACTTCTGTTGCCTGGATGCGTTGTTGTTGTGGTGATATAAAACGATTTGGCATCATTGGATAATTTCAAATTTCGAACTTCCCAATTGCCTTTTGTTAATGCTTCTTTTTTCTTTGTTTTTAAATTGTAAGTATACAAATGCGAAAAACCCGAAACTTCCGATTGAAAATAAATCGTTGTATTGTCAATAAAATCAAGTGTTCCGCTACTAAAACTATAACTTGAAATTCCAGGTCCGCCAATCCAAGCTTCATCGTGTTGGTGGTCTAATTCGGTGATTTTTCCTGAAACTAAATCCAATTGCACAATCCAACGATGCTTGTTGTCTTGACTTCTCATTTCTAAAACGGCATTTTTTCCGTCTTGGCTATAGACTGGACTCATCATTACAATAGCGGTTTCGTAATCCGATTTGTTTTTAAGATTTTCGTAGTCTTGATAATATTTTGGTGCATCTTTGATTCCGGTTAAATTCGAAAACGAAACGTAATAGGTTGTATCTTTTTCGACATTGAAAATTCCGAATTTGTGCTTGCTGAAATTTTCTGTTGAAACTTTTGCTCTTGCTTTTTCTTGACGTGTAAATCCATCATCTGTAATGAAGTTTTCAACGTTTGTAGAAGCTTGTGTTGGATAATCAGAAATTCGAAAAGTTACAAATTTCCCATCTGGTGAGGCTTTTACTTGTTCTAAAGACGATTTGTCGTAATAGATTTCTTTTGGGAATTTCTCTTTTTTAGATTTTGATTTTTCTTCAAACCATTTGGAAGACGCCTCTTCATCGCGAACAAATTGAAATAATTCTTTTTGTTGGTTTTTCAAGAACGAATCTTCTTCTTTTGATGATTTACTTTCTTTTCCAGTTCTAAAATTCGTTAATTGAACAATCGAAAAATCTTTGGTATTGAATTGATATACATTGCGATTTTGCTGAAAAAAGATAATATCAAGATTACTACTTCTTTGAACAGAGGCAATTCGGTCTGCTAATTGAATTACTTTTTTAGTCTTTTTAGTGGATTTGGTATACACATACAAAACGCCTTGATTGGTATAATACACAACATCATAATCTTTCTGTGTTGCTATAAAATCCAAATCGTAAATAGGATTTGAAGTCGTTACTTTTTGAGGCGACTTGCTCGATTTATTCCAAAAATAGGTGATGTTATCGATTTCGTTATTCGGATTCCAATCAAATAAAACGGTTTGCCCATCGATAGACCAACGGTGATTATCAGGTTGGTGGCCGATGAATTCATTTCCTTTCATGATGTCTTCTAAACGAAGATTTTGTGCCGAAGCCAAAAAGGTAAAAAGTACTAAAACAAATGACGTATATTTTTTCATTGGTGAATTGTTATTCTTACAAATATACCAATAAAAGTAAATGAGGGAAAAAAGGTTTTGTTAAATGAAGTTGTGGATTATGGCTTTTTTTGTGATGGATATGATTCTGAACTATCGAATTAAAAACTCAAAAACAACATGTTTTGGAAATTTTATATTCTCCGTTATCATTTACTATTGTAACATCAAAACTAATCTTTTTATACTCTGAATTAAATTCATTTAAAGGATACTCTGCAATAAAAGAAACTATATAAATATCATTTGTGCCTTTCTTCCTATTTATCACCAAACTTTCTAAAGATTGCTCACAAATAAATTCATTATTAGTTATAAAATCGAAATCTTTAATAAAATCTTCTTTCTGATATTTATAAAAATTTTCAGTGCAATTTTCCTTTTTAATTGAATCTAATTGTTTGAAAAATAAAGGCAATTTTAATTTATCCTTTCTATTTGGAGAGTTTATATAAAAATTAATGTAATCTGTATAAAAATTAAAAAGCCAATTTTTCCCTAAATCATTACTAATTTTATTTTTGGATTTATTAATACTTTCTGCATTTTGAATTGTGTTTTTATCATTATTACATGACAATAAACCGCAAACAAGGAATAAAAAAATGTACAAATATTTTATTTTCATAAGTAAACTAATCTAATCACAAATATAAAACAAAAAAGTCCCGAATAAATCGGGACTTTTTATAATATCTAAATTAAAATTAGTTGTTCAAAGCTTCTGCTCCACCAACGATTTCTAAGATTTCGTTTGTAATAGCTGCTTGACGCGCTTTGTTGTATGTTAATTTTAATTGGTCTCTTAATTCTGTAGCGTTATCGGTTGCTTTATGCATTGCTGTCATACGCGCTCCGTGTTCTGCTGCAAATGAATCTCTAATTGATTTGTATAATTGTGTTTTTAATGATTTTGGAATCAAAGTCAACACAATTTCTTCTTTAGAAGGTTCAAAAATATAATCAGAAGCTACTACTTCGCCACCAACAATTGGAGCTAAAGGTAAAAACTGTTGTGTTCTTACAATTTGAGTTGCAGCATTTTTAAATTCGTTATAAACGATTTCGATTTTATCGTAATCACCTGCCACAAATTTATCCATTAATTGTTGTGCAATATCAGCAGCATTTTCGAAAGTTAATTGGTCAAAAATAACATTGTTAACTTCGATTACGTTGTTTGTTTTACGCAAAACGTCGTTTCCTTTTTTACCAATAGCAAAAATATCTACTTGTTTTCCTGCATATGTATCAGCAACTGCTTTTGCTTGTTTAATTACATTGGTATTAAACGCACCACACAAACCTCTGTTTGAAGTAATTGCAACGATAAGTACTTTGTTTACTTCTCTTTGAGCTGTAAAAGCACCACCAACTTCTCCTTCAAGAGTTGCACTTAAGTTTTGTAATAGCTCAGTAAGTTTTTCTGCATACGGACGCATAGCTGTAATAGCATCTTGCGCTTTTTTTAATTTTGCAGCAGAAACCATTTTCATCGCCGATGTAATTTGCATCGTAGATGAAACAGAAGTAATCCTATTACGTATTTCCTTTAAGTTTGCCATGTTTTTATAGTAATTAGTAATTAGTGAATAGTAATTAGCTTTTTACTAATCACTATTCACTTTTCACTGAAAATTAATTATATTTTGCTGAAATTTCTTTCGCTACTTTTTCTAAAACGTCAGTGATAGCGTCATCAAACTTACCTGCTTTAAGTGCGTCTAATGTATCTCTGTGTTTAGCGTTTAAGTATTCTAAGAAATCTTTTTCAAATTCTTTTACTTTTACAACTGGTACATTTCTTAACAAGTTTTTAGAACCTGCATAAATGATAGCCACCTGATCTTCTACTGTAAAAGGAGAGTTTAAACCTTGTTTTAAGATTTCAACGTTTCTTTTTCCTTTTTCAATCACGTTTAAAGTAACCGCATCTAAGTCAGAACCAAATTTCGCGAAAGCTTCTAATTCACGGAATTGTGCTTGGTCTAATTTTAAAGTACCTGATACTTTTTTCATTGATTTAATCTGTGCATTACCACCCACACGAGATACAGAAATACCAACGTTAATTGCAGGACGAACTCCAGAGTTGAATAAATCACCATCTAAGAAGATCTGTCCGTCTGTAATCGAAATTACGTTTGTTGGGATATATGCAGATACGTCACCCGCTTGAGTTTCGATAATTGGTAACGCTGTTAACGAACCACCACCTTTAACGATTCCTTTGATAGAATCTGGTAAATCGTTCATATTTTTAGCGATTTCGTCGTTAGCGATAACTTTACAAGCTCTTTCTAATAAACGAGAGTGTAAGTAGAAAACGTCTCCAGGATAAGCCTCACGTCCTGGTGGTCTTCTTAATAATAAAGACACCTCACGGTAAGCTACAGCTTGTTTAGATAAATCATCATAAACAATTAAAGCTGGACGACCAGAATCTCTAAAATACTCACCAATTGCAGCACCTGCCATAGGAGCATATACTTGCATTGGAGCTGGGTCAGAAGCATTAGCAGCAACGATAACTGTATAAGCCATTGCACCTTTTTCTTCTAACATTTTTGCGATTCCTGCTACAGTTGAAGCTTTTTGTCCAATTGCAACATATATACAGAATACAGGTTTTCCTGCATCGTAAAATTCTTTTTGATTTAAGATAGTATCGATACAAACTGTTGATTTACCAGTTTGACGGTCACCAATAACCAACTCACGTTGACCTCTACCAACTGGAATCATAGCATCAACTGCTTTTACTCCTGTTTGTAATGGTTCAGTTACAGGCTGACGGAAGATAACTCCAGGAGCTTTTCTTTCTAATGGCATCTCGTATAACTCACCACCGATTGGACCTTTACCATCAATTGGGTTACCTAAAGTATCTACAACACGACCTACCATTTGTTCTCCTACTTTAAGAGAAGCGATACGTTGTGTTCTTTTTACTGTAGAACCTTCTTTGATTCCTGTTGATGGTCCTAAAAGTACCACCCCAACATTGTCTTCTTCTAAGTTCAATACGATAGCTTCTAATCCGTTTTCGAATTGAACTAACTCTCCGTATTGAGCGTTTGATAATCCGTAAACACGAGCGATACCGTCTCCAACTTGAAGTACTGTTCCAACTTCTTCTAACGATGCACCAGATTCAAAACCTGATAATTGTTGTTTTAATATTGCTGAAATTTCAGCAGGTTTAATTTCCGCCATTTTGATATATCTTTAATGGTATATTAATTACTAAACTCTCTTTTTAAATTTTGCAATCTGCTTGATACAGATGCATTGTATTGTTTGTCTCCCATTCTTAAAATAAATCCTCCAATAATTGATGGATCTACAATATTTTGAATAGTAATATTTTTATTTGAAAACGATGCAATTTTTGCCAATACTTTAGCTTCTAACTCAGGCGTCATTGGAATAGCAGTTGTAACTTTAGCTACTTCAATTCCGTTAAGTTCATCATATAAAGCATTGAACTGTAAAGCAACATCATTTAATAATTCAAATCTTTTGTTAGCTAAAAGCAATTGAAATAATCCTTTTGTCTCTTTTTGAGCAGAAGTAAAAATTTCGTTTAAAGACGAAAATTTAATTTCACCTTTAACAACTGGGCTTTGCAAAAAGTCTTTTAACTCAGCACTTTCTTTAATTGCGTTAGCAATAGCAGTCATGTCTGAATTTACAGCTTGTGTGCTGTTATTTACTTGGGCAATGTCCAAAATGGCTTTAGCGTATCGAATTGCTGCTCTAGTTCCTGCCATGATATTAGTTTAATTTAGCGTCACCTAACATTTTCTCAACTAATTTAGTTTGAGCTTCTTTGTTAGATAATTCTCCTTTTAATAATGTCTCAGCGATTTCTAATGACAAAGAAGAAACTTGATTTTTCAATTCTGCCATAGCTGCATTTTTTTCACTTTCGATTGTTGCTTTCGCAGATTCAATCATTGCTGCTCCTTGAACTTGTGCTTCAGATTTAGCATCAGCAATCATTTTTTCTTTGATTTCTCTTGCTTCTTTAATCATCAAGTCTCTTTCAGCTCTAGCTTCAGCTAATAATTTTTCATTATCAGACTTTAAGTTTAACATTTCTTTCTTAGCGTTTTCAGCTGCTAATAAAGCATTGTTAATAGAGTCTTCTCTTCCTTTAACTGCTCCTAAAATAGGTTTCCATGCAAATTTTCTCATTAAAAGAAAAAATACAACGAAGATTAAGGTTGTCCAAAATACTAAGCTTTCTGGTGAAGTAAAGTTCATATATTTATATTGTTAATTTAGTTTTGTAATAAAACTTCTTACAGCCAACCGCTGTAAGAAGTTTATGTTTTAATTACTTTGCAATTAATGCAACTACAACAGCGAATAAAGCAACACCCTCGATAAGAGCAGCAGCAATAATCATTGCAGTTTGAATTTTACCAGCAACTTCTGGTTGTCTTGCCATAGCGTCCATAGCAGATCCACCAATTTTTCCAATACCGATTCCAGCTCCAATAACAGCTAATCCAGCACCGATTCCAGCTAATACCATAATAAAATATTTATATAGTTAATAATTAATAAAACTCAATTCTAGTGGTGGTCGTGCTCTTCAACAGCCTGACCAATAAATAATGCTGACAACAATGTAAATACATACGCTTGTAAAGCAGCAACTAACATTTCTAAAACACTCATAAACAATACGAAAGCACCTGAAACCGGAGCAATTGCAACTGTTTTGAATATATATATTAATGAAATTAAACTCAAAATAATAATGTGACCTGCAGTGATGTTAGCAAATAAACGAATCATCAATGCGAAAGGTTTTGTAAACATTCCAATAATTTCAACTGGCCACATAATTGGATATAACGCTTTTGGCACTGGTGGTGCAAAAATGTGTCCCCAATATGCTTTGTTTGCACTTAAAGTTGTAATCAAAAATGTAATAAATGCCATTACAAATGTAAAGTAGATATTTCCAGTTAAGTTAGAACTAAATGGGAAGAAAGGAATTAAACCAATTAAGTTGTTAATCCAGATGAAGAAAAAGATAGTTAATAAATACGGCATATATTTTCCATATTTTTTTTCTCCAATATTTGGAATAGCAATATCATCTCTAACAAAAATTACTAATGGCTCTAAGAAACCAGCTAACCCTTTAGGCGCCATACTGTTCTTTTTATAAGAACGAGCCACAGTAATAAACAATACTAAAAGAATAATCACGGACATTAACATTGAAAAAACATTCTTTGTAATTGAAAAATTCAAAGGACGAGCTTCAAAATTGAATGCGCTTTTATCTTCTTCTTTTAAAGTTTCGAATTTGTCAGCATAAAAAATCACTTCGTTATATCTAACAAATCTATCTTTAGCCACATGGTGACCTGTATTATCATGATGAAATTCAGAAGCAGAAAAAATCTCTAATCCATTATCTGTCCATAGAATAATAGGTAATGGCAACGAAATTGCGTTACCATTCCAATCCGCTATGTGAAACTCGTGTGAATCTCCAATGTGTGAATTAATAAGTTCTGTAGCGCTAAACTCTTTATCTCCTGATTCTGAATGTCCTCCGCTAGCAGAAGCCATTAATGGTAAAATCAAAAATGATAACGAAAACAAAAATTGAATTGTGCGATTTGCTATTCTCATATACTTATACTAATAATAGTAAAATTTATTTCCTCTAAATTTTGTGCAAAGGTACATTATTAATTAAAAAATGAAAACTTATTATTATAATTTTTAAAAAAAGAACCTTAAAAACCTTTTTACTTGTTTTCTTCTAAATTTGAACTATTCAGTAATTTAACCGAAAAAATAGTTTCTAATAATAAAAAAACAAAAAACGGGCTAAAAAACGACAACACATCTGGAATTTTATTAGCAATGTCAGAATCAATAACAGGCATTAAAAAGAACACAGAAAGTCCCATTTTGATAATTCCAAACGCTAAAAAAGCATATCCTGTTTGTTGAAAAAAATACTTATTCACCAACACTAATAAAGTATACGAAACGGCAACCGTTAAAAAGTGAAATAAATAAATTGAAAAAGTCGATAATTTAAATTCAATTTGATTGAAATATGTTTTCAAAATAAATTCCTGACAAAAGTAAAAAAGTGCAGTTATAGGAACTAAATAAATAAACAGACGCGTAATTTTCTTAATCATTCTTTTTTATCATTACTCATTTTATTAACCTGTCGAATTACATTATAAAGTGCTATAAAAACAGCTAACAATGAAAATACTATCGTTAATATTGAACCTTCAATTTTAAATTTTTCATCAAGCCATTGTCCTAACATGACTCCTAAAAAAATAATCAATCCCATTTGAAATGGGATATTCATAAAAACCAACCACTTATTAGCTTGTTTCTTATTTGAATCCATTATTTGTTTTGAGTTCGCATTTCGCAACTAGCTTCAAATCTAGCTCCAGGCTCAACTGCAAGTTTTCCAACGATTACTTCTCCAGTTATATGTGCTTTTGATTTTACATTTAGCATTCCTTCAGCTTGTAGCTTTCCAGAAAAAACACCTTCGATATCGATACTTTTACAAATGATATCGCCAATGACTTCTCCCGTAGGACCAATTACAATTTTTCCTTCAGAAGTGAAATTTCCCTTCAGTTTTCCATCTAAACGAAAGTCTGCTAAAGTAGTGATGTCACCTGTAATAATAGTTCCGTCTACAATTCTATTTGTTTTGCCTAATAAATGATCTTGATTCTTAACTTTTTCAAACATATTAATAGGGATTTGGGTTCTTATTTATTTAACAAAATCCATTGTTCCAACTTCTTCTTCATTTGTACAATCTTGTAATCCTCAGTTGAAATGATATAAACTTTATCGGTTAGTTTGTAATTTTTATGCAATTGTAATACCGATAGTACAGATATCGCAGCATCTTTATTGTCAAAACCATGAATGACAATAAAATTATCGGTTAAGGTGTAAATATCTTCAGATGATTTTAATGCCACTGCATTGGTATCTTTAATGTACTTCGCTATTTTATCGGATAGATTTTTAACTTCTTTTCCGTAAGGATAAGTTTTAGGGAAGATAATTTTATAGCTTGTTGGCTGAGCTAATCCAAAATCAAGTGCTTCAATTAATGGCACTTCCATTTGCACCATTTTTTCAGCTTGTTTTCCTTCTTCTGTATTTGGATACGTTAAAGCAACGAAGTTTAATGCTTTCTTATATTCTTCTACACCTTTTAATCGTCCTGTTATTTTTGCTTTTAGCATTTCAAATTTTGGCAGCGATTCCTCTCCGGCAAACTTAAAAGTAGCTTCATCCATTTCCACAAAAACCTCTCTTAATTGATTGTTTTCAAACTTCTTGTATAAAGCATTAAAAACCAATTCCGGATTGTCATTATCGGTAACCTCAACTTCTGGATTGTTCAAAATTTGCGCATAACGGCTATCTGGATATTGAGCCAAGATTTGTTGCTTAATATCTGTCGCTTTAGAAGGCGAAATTTGCTGATAAATTTTGTACAAATTATACATTGCCGGAAGCACCAAACGTTCTTCTGGTTTATTTTTTAATAATTGCTCTAAACGAGAAGCCGCTAATTCGTATTCTTTGAATTTTTCCTTATAAATCAATCCCAATTGATAGTAAGCTAAATTTCTATCTTTTGCTAAACTATCTAAAAGTTTTGAGTCTGTTGGAATTTGTTTTAAATAGAAATCTAAAGTAAATTCCGGTTTCTCTTCTATTACTAACGAATCTTTATCGGCTACATTATTATTTAAATCTTCATCAATAATGTTGTCTTCAACTTTTTCAGATGACAATCTCCAATTATCTTTTAATGCTCTTTTTCCCCATCTGTTTTGGAAATCTTTCTTGCCAAACTCTACCGCTACAGGATTATAAAAGTAAAAACTTGAATTGTCAACTCCCATACCACCTGGTGGCAAAAAAGCAGTATTATTTGAACTTTGTACTTGAATATCCTTGCTTTTTGTGTTTAAATTTATCGATCCTAAATCATTAGAATTGTTAGTATTAGCTTGTAAATTAGCTTCTTTTTGAGCTTTTTCAGCTGCTATTTTAGCCTTTCTATCTTCTTCTGCTTTTAATTTTACGATGTAATCCTCATAATATGCTTTTCTTTCAGAATCAGGCATGGCAACAACATATAAAATACTGTCATTTTTTTGAGCTATAGCTTCGTATTTGATTACATCTTCTAAATTGTCTCGTTTCTTTTTTATCTTTCTGTATTCTCTTGTACGCTCATTCAAGTTTACAAGTGTACTATCATAATATTTTCCTGCCGATTTGTAATCTGCTTCTCTAAAGTAAATCTCACCTAAATTTCTATAATTAGACGCTACTAAATATTTATCATTAGAAACTGATTTTATCGATTTATTATAATACTTTTTGGCCGATTTATTCTTAGTGTTTTTATCATAAAAAACCCCAACTTGATGATTCAAAACATCCAAATAAGGACGGTTTTCTCTATCTTCAATTAACTTATTGAATTTTTCTAAAAATGCTAACGTATCTCCTTTAGTATAATCAAATTGTTGGGCTTGTTTGGCATGAGCCTGAATTGCATAACGACGTGGTGCTTTTCGATTCATTTGAATCACTTCTTCAAAAGCAGCATATGCACTATCATTATATTGCATTTGCTCGTAAAGTTGCCCTAAAATAAAGGTATATCTTGCTTTTTCTTCGTTGTTATTTGTTGCTTCTTTAGCCACTTTTAAGGCTGCAATAGCCGTGTCTTTAACTTGAATATTCATGTAAGCTTGTGCTAACATTGCATTTGCATCAGCTAAATCCTGACCTTGAATTTTTGAGTCTTTTAAAAGTCGTTTTAAATTTTTGATCGCCACATCTTCGTTATCTAATCGAATATTTACTTTTTCACGCCATACTTTAGCATGGTAAATTCGATCACTAAGTGGATATTTATACAGAATGTAATTTAGTGACTCTAAAGAGGGTATAAAACGATTTTCATAATAACGCGATTTAGCCAACAAAAGATAAGCTTCATCCATTTGCGGATTTTTTTCAGTTCCGGCGATATTCATAGAGTGTTTTTGAATAGCCTTTACCGCTTTTTCTTCAGCACGCTCAAAATTTTTATTCTTTGTTTGTCCTGGCAAAATAGCTTCTTCAGCATCAGATGTTCGTTCAACAGGAAGCACTTCCCAAAAGTTATCTTTATAGGTTTGCTTAAGCTCTTCAAGTCCTTTTTCTAAAGCAATATTACCATTGTACAAAACGTTATATTTTGTAGTAACAGCATGAAAATTACGATTAACAAACTTATCTTTTTTAACAGAACAAGCTATTAAAAAAAACAAAAAACCTACGACAAGAGAGTATTTAATTATAGTGCTTTTCAATGTAAAAACGTTTTTGTACTTTAACTGCTAAAATCACTTTTTAGTATGTATAGAGTGGTAAAAATACGTTTCTTTTTTTGATGTGAAAAAAAATAGGAGACTTTTTATTAATCGAACACATTTTTAAGGTCTTTTATTACCTTAAATGCTACATCAATTTGGTCGTCACTAACAATAATGGTAAATTCATTTGTAGTTGAAATTACTTCGTGAATGATAATTCCTTCCCAAGCCAATCTTTGAAAAATATAATAGTAAACACCTGGAGTCGAAATGTTTTCCTGAGGCAATTTTACTGTTATAGAAGATAAATTTTCGATTTTATGCGTTAATTTCTCGTTTTTAAAAATAGCCTCCACCATTGGTTCAATTGATGTGCTTGTTACAATATTGGTTTCATTAACACCGCGAGAAGAAGTATAAAAAATATCTTGTTGCTTGTTAATTTCCGAAATCAACTTTGCTTGGTTATCTAAAAGTGTATCCGAACTTATGAATGTAAAATCGCTAAGCGAAGAACGAACCGTGATTTCACCAATATTTTTTAAAACCTTTGAAATTTTATAGTTGATTTTGAAATCCAACTCTTCAGAAAGTCTTTTTAATGACATTACAACAGCACCTTGTTTAACATCTTTTCCTAAATGTGCTTCTAATTCGGGCATCATTATTCTTGCTAAAGAAGTTAAATTAATAATTCCTTGCGAAAGTGAACTTAGTAAAAAAGGCTTCGATTTAATGTATTGCTCTACTACTGAGGATATTGTTTTCATGCTTTTAGTTGTTTGTTTGGCGCAAAGATAAAAACAAAAAACAAATTGTTATAAATTTAACATTAAAAATAATAAAACGCTTCTTCAATGTGTTCTATAACAAAATCAGAGTTTTCTTTATGAATAGCCACGATATCAAATCGAACTTCAACATCTAAATCGTTTTGAGTAACATACTCATTTATAGCTTTTACCAATAATTGAATTTTCTTAGGTTTTACAAAATCTTGCGGCAAACCAAATTCAATACTCGAACGCGTTTTTACTTCTACAACAGCTAGTATTCCATTTTTTTGGGCAATAATATCGATTTCGGCTTTATCAAAAACCCAATTCGTTTCCAAGATTTCGTAGCCGTTTTTTTCTAAGAAATCAACCGCTAATTCTTCTCCAAATTTTCCTAAATCGTTATGTTCTGCCATTTTTAAATGTGTCAATTTTAATGAAATTGAAGTTTTACTTCTTTGTCATTCACTTCAAAATCAACTTGTTTTCCTAGAATCAATGTTCGGTTGTCTTTTTGATGTCCCGCTGGAAATTCAAAAGCAATTGGAATGTTATATTCTTTAGCAATTGCGGTAATAATTTGGACATCATTTTGTCCAAAAGGAATATCATTATCGTGCATATCAGCCATACTTCCCACAATAATTCCTTTTACATTTTCGAAATAACCATTACGTTTTAGATTGTACATCATTCTGTCGATATGATACAAATATTCATCCAAATCTTCAATAAAAAGAATTTTCCCTTTGGTATCAATCGATGACTTTGAACCCAATAAACTATATAAAATCGATATATTTCCTCCTACTAATTCACCCGAAGCTTTTCCTTTTACATCATATGATTTTGATGGAATTGTGTAGGAAATCGATTCGCCAAAAAGGGCTTTTCGCAACGTCTCTTTAACTTCTTCAGGTGCTTTTGGAACCGTAAATGGCATAATCGAATGCAAAGTCGCTACTCTTTCTACATTCAATTGACTATGTAAAACGGTAACATCGGAAAAACCCATAATCCATTTTGGATGCTTTTTGAATTTAGTAAAATCTAACGAATCTATAATTCGAACCGTTCCATAACCACCACGAGCACACCAAATGGCTTTGATGTTGTCGTCATCCATCATTTCTTGAAAATCAGCTGTTCGTTCAGCATCAGTTCCACCAAGTTGGCAACTGTCCAAACCTATGGTTCGACCTAATTTTGCTTTCAATCCCCAAGATGCTAATAATTCAATAGCGGGTTTTGCATCTTCTGGAAAAAATTTACGAGCCGTACAAACAATAGCAACTGTGTCGCCTTTTTTAAGATAAGGTGGAATTTTCATTTTCTTTTGCGAATGAGAAAAGTTTGAAATTAAAATAAGTATCAAAATAAATCTATACATCGTCAGATTTTATTAACTCAAAAGTAAACAAAATCCAATTAAAATTCGGGATTTCGTCACTAATCGATTATTTTTGCATCAAATTTTATGATGATATGTTAGAAAATCCGAAAAGATATACGATTACTGCGGCTTTACCTTATACGAATGGTCCTATTCACATTGGACATTTAGCTGGTGTTTATGTTCCATCTGATATTTATGCAAGATATTTACGTTTGCAAGGAAAAGATGTGGCTTTCATTTGCGGAAGCGACGAGCACGGTGTGGCGATTTCCATGAAAGCGAAAAAAGAAGGTATTACACCACAACAAGTAATCGATAAATATGACGGAATTATTCGTCAATCGTTTTTAGATTTCGGAATTTCTTTTGATAATTATTCGAGAACTTCTGCTGAGATTCATCATAAAACAGCTTCGGAATTTTTTAGAAAATTATATGATAACGGTGATTTCATCGAAGAAACTACCGAACAATTATACGATGCAAAAGCTGACCAATTTTTAGCTGACCGTTTCGTAACTGGAACTTGTCCAAAATGCGACAATCCTGAAGCGTATGGCGATCAATGCGAAAAATGTGGTTCGACTTTAAATGCTACGGATTTAATTAATCCAAAATCAACCATAACTGGAGAAACTCCAATTTTAAAATCAACGAAACATTGGTTTTTACCTTTAAATCGTTACGAATCGTTCTTAAGAGAATGGATTTTAGAAGGTCATAAAAACGATTGGAAACCGAATGTTTACGGACAAGTAAAATCGTGGGTTGATGGTGGTTTAGAGCCAAGAGCCGTAACACGTGATTTGGATTGGGGAATTGATGTTCCAGTTGAAGGTGCGGAAGGAAAAAAATTATACGTTTGGTTTGATGCACCAATAGGCTACATTTCGTCAACCAAAGAATGGGCGGCTCGCGAAGGAAAAGATTGGGAACCGTATTGGAAAGATGCCGATACAAAATTGGTTCACTTCATTGGAAAAGATAATATCGTGTTCCATTGTATCATTTTCCCAGCGATGTTAAAAGCGGAAGGAAGTTTCATTTTACCCGATAATGTTCCAGCAAATGAATTTTTAAATTTAGAAGGAAACAAACTATCAACTTCTAAAAACTGGGCGGTTTGGTTACACGAATATTTACAAGATTTCCCAGAAAAACAAGATTCGTTGCGTTATGCATTAACGGCAAATGCTCCAGAAACTAAAGACAACGACTTCACTTGGAAAGATTTTCAAGCAAGAAATAATAATGAATTAGCGGCGATTTTTGGAAATTTCATCAATCGCGTAGTGGTTTTAACCAATAAATATTACGACGGAATTGTTCCAGCTCCAAACGAATTTTCAGAAGTTGACGAGCAAACATTAGCCGAGTTAAAAGCGTATCCAGCCGTAATTTCAAGTTCAATTGAGCGTTACAGATTCAGAGAAGCTTTAGGCGAATTAATGAACGTAGCTCGTTTAGGAAATAAATATTTAGCGGATGAAGAACCATGGAAAATGGTAAAAGAAAATCCGGCAAGAGTGCAAACTCAAATGTATGTGGCGTTGCAAATTGCTTCTGCATTAGCGGTTTTATCGGAACCATTTTTACCTTTTACGGCTAAAAAATTATCGAATATTTTAAAAATCGATGCTTTAGGTTGGAACGATGTAACAACTAAAACGGATTTGTTACCAGCAGGACATCAAATTGGTCAAGCCGAAATTTTGTTTGCCCAAATTGAAGATGCCGAAATCCAAAAACAATTAGACAAATTAGAAGCAACTAAAACTGCCAATAAAGTGGAAAATGCAAAAGCTGAACCGCAAAAAGAAACGGCTTCGTTTGAAGATTTTGCCAAAATAGATTTACGAATTGGAACTATCATCGAAGCAGAAAAAATGCCAAAAGCCAACAAACTTTTAGTTTTAAAAGTGGATACTGGAATAGATGTAAGAACCATCGTTTCCGGAATAGCAGAGCATTTTACACCTGAAGAAGTAATTGGAAAACGCGTAACTGTTTTAGTAAACTTAGCACCAAGAGCTTTACGTGGTGTAGAAAGCGAAGGAATGTTATTGTTAACCAACAACGCTGAAGGCAAATTGGTTTTTGTAAATCCAGATGCGGAAGGTGTGATTAATGGTGCGATGATATCATAAAAACAACCGCAGATTCGCAGATTATATTTTGAAAATCTTTGAATCTGCGGTAAAAAACAAAAAATATGAACCCAAAAATAATTGCTTTCGACGCAGACGACACTTTATGGCACAACGAACCTTATTTCGATGAGGCGCAAGAACGCTTTTGTGTGTTGTTTCAAGATTATGCTTCGAGTCAGGAAATTTTGGGATTGATTTTGAATCATCAGGTGAAGAATTTGCCTTTGTATGGTTTCGGAATTAAAGCGTTTACCTTGTCGATGATTGAAACCGCTTTGCAATTGACCAATCATCAAATTTCAGGAAAAGGAATTGAGCAAATTTTAGCTATTGGAAAAGATTTATTGCAAAAACCAGTCGAATTGTTACCTAATGTAGAATCGGTATTGGAACAATTGAAAGGAAAATATAAATTGGTTGTTGCCACAAAAGGCGATTTAAAAGACCAACATAGAAAATTACACGATTCTGGAATTGGCGCTTACTTTCATCACATTGAAGTAATGAGCGACAAAGCCGAATTAGATTACGAAAAAATGCTAGGTCGTTTGGATTGCAAAGCTGAAGATTTTATAATGATTGGAAACTCGTTAAAATCGGATGTTTTACCAGTTTTAAACATTGGCGGACATGCGATACACATTCCGTATCACACCACTTGGGAATACGAAAAAATTGATTTCGAAATCAAGCACCAAAATTTCAAATCATTTGCAAATATTACCGAAATCTTAGCTTTATTAAAATGAAACAAAAAATAGACATATCTTCTTGGAATCGAAAAGAACACTTTGAATTTTTCAATACTTTCGAAGAACCTTTCTTTGGTATTACAACATCAATCGATATGACTATTGCTTACGAAAAAGCGAAAGCAATGAAAATTCCGTTTTTTGTTTACTATTTACACAAAACGATTGCTGCAATAAACCAAGTAGAAAATTTCAGATACCGAATTGAAGAAAATGAAGTAGTACTTTATGACGAAATAGATGCTTCATCTACCATCATGCGGGAAGATAAAACGTTTGGTTTTTCGTTTATGAAGTTTCATTCTGACATTCACGAATTTGCCAAAATCGTACAAACTGAAATTGAAAGAATTCAAATTACACCAGGACTTTTTACCAGAGAATTTCCTGAAAATATCATTCACTTTTCTGCTGTTCCTTGGATTAATTTCACAGGATTAACACACTCCAGAAAATACTCTTTAAAAGATAGTTGTCCAAAAGTTTCCTATGGAAAGTTAATGACCGAAAATGGTAAAAAAACCATGGCAATGACCGTTTTAGCACATCATGGCCTAGTTGATGGTTACCACATGGGATTATTTGTAGATGAATTGCAAAAATTAATGAACTCATAGATGTTTCCGATTGCGTTTCACTCTATTTTTAAACATCCGTTACCTGAAGGACATCGTTTCCCGATGTTGAAATACGAATTATTACCACAACAATTGCTACACGAAGGTATTGCTTTAAAAACCGATTTCTTTGAACCTGAAATTATCCCGATTGAAACTGTTTTAAGGATTCACACAAAAGAATATGTTTCCGATTTGCTGAATTTAACTTTAGATTCTAAAGCAGCTCGAAAAATTGGATTCCCGCTTTCTAAAGAATTAATAGAAAGAGAATTGAGAATTGCTCAAGGAACCATTTTAGGTGCCGAAAAAGCTTTTGAAACCAAAATAGCGTTCAACATTGCTGGCGGAACACATCATGCTTATTCCAATCGTGGTGAAGCTTTTTGTTTATTGAATGACCAAGCCATTGCTGCTCAATATTTGTTAGATAAAAAACTAGCAAAAAAAATCTTAATCATCGACTTAGACGTGCATCAAGGGAATGGAACGGCAGAAATTTTTCAAAAAAACGATAATGTCTTTACTTTTTCTACCCATGGAAAATCGAATTATCCTTTTAAAAAAGAAACATCTGACTTAGACATTGCGTTTGAAGACAATACTTCAGATGAGGATTTTTTGAAAACCATTTCCGAAATTATTCCAAAATTAATAGAACAACAAAAACCCGAGTTTATTTTCTATTTGGCCGGAGTTGATATTTTAGCTTCTGATAAATTAGGAAAATTAGGTTGCTCTGTTGATGGTTGTAAAAAAAGAGACGAAATTGTTTTTCAAAATTGTGAGCGTTACCAAATTCCAGTTCAAGTGAGCATGGGTGGCGGTTATTCTCCTGAAATTAAAACGATTATTGAAGCACACGCGAATACGTATCGAGTAGCGAAAGACGTTTTGTTTTAAATAAAAAACCACCAACTTTCGCTGGTGGTCTTTTCTCAAACGGCATTCAAAATTGCTAAAATATCTTCTCCGTATCGATCCGATTTTTGTTTCCCGAAACCTTTGATTTGTTTTAATTCATCTAAGTTGCTTGGCTTGTACATGGCTAAATCGATTAATTCTGAATTGTGACAAATCATATACTTTTTCAGTTTCAAAGCTTCCGATTTTTCGTTTCTCCACTGATTCAAATAACCGTAAACTTGTTTGTCTTTCGGATTTAAATCTTCGTACGATTTGCGTTCCAATCGCTCTGGTTTTTCTTGTTCTTCTGATTCATAATGAACAATAACCGACCAATGCGCATCATCACTTTCCACAAATTGTGTGCTTGATTTTTTAAACGTAACCGAATTCAAAAAAGCATTCAATTGTTGTTGATCGTGCTCCAAAAATGCGTTATCCAAACGGATTGAAAATACTCTAACTTGCATAACATCCTTATTTACCGATTAACAAAATTTCGTTCGCAATAACTTCTGTAACGAAGCGTTTGTTACCGTCTTTGTCATCGTAACTTCTGTGCGTCAATTTACCTTCGATAGCGATTTCTTTGCCTTTGGTCACAAATCGTTCAATAATATCAGCCGTTTTGCCCCAAGCGGTTACTCGGTGCCATTGCGTTTGTTCTACTTTGTCGCCGTTTTCACGGAAATACACTTCGTTTGTAGCGATGCTGATGTTTGCTAATTTTTTTCCTCCTTCAAGGTTTTTGATTTCTGGTTCTTGACCAACGTGTCCGATTAATTGTACTGAGTTTTTCATGGCGTATAAAATTTAAATGTTTGTGTTATTTGATTTTTTGGAACACAGATTTAAGAAATTGAAATAATTTAAAAAATCTATGTGTTGAACTTGATTTTTGAATTTGTTCTTGAACTTGATTACTTGCTTAATAAAACCAATTCATTGGCAACCACTTCTGTGATATAACGTTTGTTTCCGTCTTTATCGTCGTAGCTTTTGTGGGTTAATTTACCTTCGATGGCAACGTGACTTCCTTTGGTTAATAATTTTTCAATAATGTCTACTGTTTTTCCCCAAGCGGAAACGCGGTGCCATTCGGTTTGTTCTACTTTTTCACCTTTAGCGTTCGTGTAACTTTCATTTGTAGCAATTGTGAAGTTAGCTACTCTTCCAGATTCTAAGTTTTTGATTTCTGGTTCTTGACCTACATGTCCGATTAATTGTACTCTGTTTTTCATGGCGTGTAAAAATTTAAATGTTTATGTTAATTAAAATTTGTTTTCGATTGAACTCGTTGTTTCATTTCGACAGTGCAAAGATGGGACAAGAAAAAAACGTTATTCGGTATTTAGCTGTTTACTTTCGGTTGTAAATATTTGTAAGCGTTTGTAAATGGAAATTATTTTCGTTATATTTGTTGAAAATCAATAGTATATGCCAAATTTAATTAGCAAAGTAGAATTACGTAATCTTCAAATTGAGGATTACAAAGAATTAAAAAAATCCATGATTGAAGCCTATCCAGAAATGGTAGATTCATACTGGAAAGAAGATCACATTGAAAAATTATTGGAACTTTTTCCTGAAGGACAATTGGTAATTGTTGCCGATGGTGTTGTGGTTGGTTCAGCATTATCCATTTTGGTTACCGAAGATTTTGCATTTAAAACCAAAAATTACAAAACCATTACAGGAAATTATACGTTTTCAACTCACAATCCTAAAGGAGAAGTTTTATACGGAATAGACGTTTTTATCAACCCAAAATATAGAGGCTTACGATTAGGCCGAAGATTATACGATTCCAGAAAAGAATTGTGTGAACAATTGAACTTAAAATCTATCATTTTTGCAGGAAGAATTCCGAATTATGGTAAATATGCTTCCGAAATTAATCCAAAACAATACATTCATAAAGTAAAACGTAAGGAAATTTATGACCCGGTTTTATCGTTTCAATTGAGTAATGATTTTCACGAAGTTCGTGTGCTAAAAAACTACTTAGAAGGCGATACGGAATCGCAAGAATACGCCGTTTTATTGGAATGGAATAACGTGTATTATGAAGACAATCCAAGATTAATTAATTCTGAAAAGAGTATTGTTCGATTGGGATTAATTCAATGGCAAATGCGTTCCTTAGGAAATTTAGATGCGCTTTTTGAACAAACCGAATTTTTTGTTGACACCGTTTCGGGTTACGGAAGTGATTTTGCATTGTTTCCAGAGCTATTCATTGCGCCTTTAATGGCCGATTACAATCATCTTTCGGAAGCCGAAGCCATCAAAGAATTGGCAAGACACACTGATGCAATTCGAAAGAAAATGCAAGAATTTGCAATTTCCTACAACATCAATATCATCACGGGAAGTATGCCGTATTTGGAAAACGGACACGTGTATAACGTAGGTTTTTTATGTAGAAGAGATGGAACCCAGGAAATGTATCGCAAAATTCATATCACACCAAACGAAATTTTCCATTGGGGAATTACGGGTGGCGATACCATTCAGACGTTTGACACCGATTGCGGAAAAATTGGAATTGTAATTTGTTATGATGTAGAATTCCCTGAACTTTCTCGTTTGATGGCCGATCAAGGCATGAATATTTTGTTTGTTCCGTTTTTAACGGATACTCAAAATGGTTATACACGAGTAAAACATTGTGCACAAGCACGTGCTATTGAAAACGAATGCTATGTTGCCATCGCAGGTTGTGTTGGGAATTTACCAAAAGTAAACAACATGGATATTCAGTACGCTCAGGCAGCGGTTTTTACGCCTTCTGATTTTGCTTTTCCAAGTAACGGAATTAAAGCCGAAGCCACGCCAAATACGGAAATGACACTAATTGTAGACGTTGATATCAATTTATTAAAAGAATTACACGAACACGGAAGCGTAAGAACCATGAAAGATCGAAGACATGATTTGTACCAACTAAAAAAATTAAAATAAATGAAATCCTTACTTTTTTTACTACTATTTATTTTAGGAAACACTTTCAGCTACGCACAAAACACCTTGAATTACAACGATGAAAAAGGTTCGCCAAAAGCTACTTTGCAAGATGTAAAATGGATTGTAGGAAATTGGACAGGCGAAGCTTTAGGTGGCATTTGTCAAGAAACTTGGAGCGAACCGATTGAAAATTCGATGATGTTTAGTTTCAAATTAGTTGTCGATGGAAAAGTTGCTTTCTACGAATTGGGACACATTATTGAAAAAGACAAAACCCTTTTATTACAACTCAAACACTTTGATGGCGAATTAAAAGGCTGGGAAAAAGCGGAAGTAAGCGAAAATTTTAGATTGGTGAAAATTACCCCAACCCATGTATATTTCGATAAATTTACATTTGAGAAAATTTCGGATAACGAAATCAATGTTTATGTGGTTTTTGAAGATAGTGGTAAAGAAATGAAGTTTAATTTTAAGAAGTAGAGATGAAATACATTATCCTATTATTTCTATCTAGTTGTTTTATTCATGCTCAAAATGTGGCGGAACATTTCAAAACAAGACAATTTGAAGTTGCAATTTTTCCTGAATCGAGTAATGAAATCATGCAACAAAATAGATTTACACCAACAAAAGAAGAAATAATTAAAGCCGAAAATACATTAAAATCAAAACTAAAACTCTTGAACAATCCTCTGATGAATCAATCCCGTTCGCCTATTATTCACAAGAATTTAAAAAAATATAAAAGACAGTACTTTGGCTATATAAATGACAAAGGCGAAAAAATTCTTTATATAAATTCACTTTGGAGTAAATCTATTAAAGAACACAATTGGCATTGGTTGAATGAAATAATTTGGATTTCAGATGGCGGAAGTCATTATTGGAATATTGAATATAATTTAGGAACTAATGAATTAGAAAATTTAAAAGTTAATGGATATGCTTAAAAAACACAATTATGAGTAAAATTTTCCTTTATATTTTTTTCGTCTATTCAATATTTTCATTCAGTCAAAACGAAAATTTGAATCAAATTTATGTGGATTGGGAAAACCCAAAAAACTTTGAAAAATACAATGTAAAAAAGGTTACCGTTTATTCCAAAGAAATAAAAAAGAATGGAAAAATTAAAAGAGATAGCTTGCTTCTTGCTAAATACGAATACGATAAAAGCAAAGACATGATAAAAGGAATAAATCATTACTTAATTGTTATGTTTCATGGAGGAGAAAGTCAGCTAAAGTTTTATAATTTTAAAAATCAATACTTCTCAGATTCATTAATTGTAAAAAAAGAAAATAAAAAAATCCCAAAGGTTACCAAAGATAAAATTGTAAATAATTCTTTTGTAGAATTATATAAATATGACAATTTAAACAGACTAATATCTGATAAAAAATATTCTGAAGAAAACGAATATATTTTGTCAAAAAAAGACACTACAGCACATTACAGAAGTATTTCTTATCCCAAAACAACAGAATATGAATATGATTTTAAAAGCAGATTGATAAAACAATACATCACAAGGGATAGTTCTGAATATTATATCAATTTAAAAAACTACAATAGCATTTCAGCATCTAAAAATTGTTCTTATTGCGAAGAAAAATATATGGACCAAGAAAGAAAATATGATGATGATAAACTTTTAGAATGGACAACATATACCAATAAAAAAGAAAAGCATACCAAGAGAAATTATTTCTATGATGAAAATCAAAATCTAGTAAAACAAATTGATTCAACAGGATGGTATCTAGGTAAACCTTCTTTATCTTCAATTAAAGAGATTAGATATGATGACAATATCAAAATCGAAATTCAAACAAATTTTAACGATGATTCTTATTTCAAAAAAGAAACTAGAAAATTTGACAATAATCAAATAGTTTATGAATTTTTAGAGGCTGAATATCCTGAATACAATGTTGAAACTACTTACACATACTCTGAAAGTTCAATCAAAAAAACAACAAACAGATTTAAAAACGGAATAACCGTTGAAGAATATTTTTTCGATAAAAAAGGACTTTTAATTGAACAGAAAACATATTTGAACGCAATTCTAATCGAATATAAAAAATACTACTATGAGTAAAACCTGTTTAGAATGTGGCGATAAAATCATAGGTCGCGAAGACAAAAAGTTTTGTTCGGATGGCTGCCGCAATGCGTACAACAACAAAATGAACAAAGATCAGAACAATCTGATGCGCAACATTAATAACAAATTGCGTAAAAATTACCGCATTTTGTGTGAACTCAACCCAGAAGAGAAAGGAAAAACCACCAAAACCAAATTACTAAGCAAAGGTTTCGATTTTGAGTTTTTCACAAGCATGTTGCAAACCAAAACGGGCAACACCTATTTCTTTTTGTACGACCAAGGCTATCGCGCTTTGGAAGATGATTTTTATATGTTGGTGAAGAAAGATAGTTAAGAGAATAGATGAAAGAAGAAAGAAAAAAGATTTCAATCTTAGGCTGCGGTTGGCTGGGTTTACCGTTAGCCAAATCATTACTTTCAAAAGGTTACGAAGTAAAAGGCTCTACGACTTCGGAAGGTAAATTAGAAGTGTTGAAAAATGCTGGGATATTGCCTTTCCAAATTCAATTGGAGGAACATCAAATCATTGGAAATATGGAAGATTTTCTAAAAGAAACCGATGTTTTAGTGATTGATATTCCGCCTGGATTGAGAAGAGAAACTTCGACTTCTAACGAAATGACATTTGTAAATAAAGTAAAAACGCTAATTGCGTTTATTGAAAAATCAGGTATTCAGAAAGTTGTTTTTGTGAGTTCGACTTCGGTTTATAGTGATGGTTTTCCAATTGTTGAAATTACAGAAAAAACAAAACCCAATCCCGATACCGAAAGTGGCAAACAATTAGTCATTGCCGAAACTCTTTTGCAATCGAATCCAAGTTTTAAAACTACGGTAATTCGTTTTGGTGGTTTACTTGGCGAAGATCGTCATCCAGTAAAATTTTTGGCAGGAAGAACCAATGTTGAAAATCCAGATGCGCCAGTGAATATGATTGAAAGAGAAGATTGTATTGGAATTATAGAAAGGGCTCTCGACTTCGTTCGAGATGACAATTGGGAATGGAATCAAACCTTCAACGCTGTCGCACCTCAGCATCCAACACGCAAAGCATATTATCACAAAAAAGCTGAAATTTTGAATTTGCCATTACCTACCTTTGCCGAAAATTCAGAATCGAAAGGTAAAATGATTTCTAGTGAAAAAGTGGAAACAATTTTGGGTTATTCGTTCCAAAAAGAAATTTAATAATGGCGTATTTTAGCGTATTTCACAATTACATCCAACAAAAGAAAAATGCGATTGGCTTACCGATTTTAGCATTAATTTGGATTAGCTTTTTCTGGGGAACCACTTGGATTGCTTCCAAAGAAGGTGTCAAACACATGCCTCCGATGCAATTGGTAGCGCTGCGCCAACTTTTTGGCGGATCATTATATTTGCTGTATTTCTTAATCAAAAAACATCCTTGGCCAAACAAACGACAATGGAGAACTATTTTGGTTTTAAGTGTTTTGAATTTCATGCTGAGTAATGGTTTAAGTACTTGGGGCGTGAAATACATTTCAAGTGGTTTGGGTGCGATTATTGGTTCAATATTTCCACTTTGGATTGTAATTATCAGTTTGTTTCGCGGACAAAGAACATCTTGGAAAGCGGTTGTTGGCTTGATTGTCGCTTTTGGCGGAATTTGCGTTATTTTCTACGATTACCTCAACGATTTCTTAGAACCAGAATTCCGATTTGGAATTTTACTTTCTGTAATTGCTACGTTTACTTGGGCGTTATCTTCGATATATATTAAAGAAAATAAAACGAATTTCAATCCGTATTTTAGTTTGGGATTGCAAATGTTGATTTCGAGTATTGTGATTTCGAGCGTGATTGGGTTTAATGGTACTTCGGTTCCGTTAAGTGAAATTCCTGCAATTTCCTGGTGGTCGATTGGTTATTTAGTAGTTTTTGGTTCGGTGTTGACGTTTATAGCGTTTATTTATGCCTTAGAAAATTTACCAACCGAAATCAGTAGTTTGTATGCTTATATCAATCCGATGGTGGCGTTGTTTTTTGGTTATTTGTTGTTTAATGAACCTTTGACCACAGCGATTATCATTGGTGGAACGATAACGATTATTGGACTTTATTTAGTGAATCGTGCGATTAAGAAGAAATAAAAAATCCCACCTGAAATAGATGGGATTTGATTTTATTTTGAATTTGATTACCAAATTTTCACGCGTTTTTCAAAAGGCAAATACATACCGTTGTGTGGTAAAATATTGAAGGCTTTATAGAACGCTTCCACATTTTGTAACGGCACATAAGCACGATACATTCCTGGCGAATGTGAATCGGTTTTTACTTGATTTTTGATGGCTTCATCACGCATTTTACTTCTCCAAATGGTTGCCCAAGAAATAAAGAAACGTTGCTCTGCTGTAAATCCGTCGATTAAATCAGGTTTTCCGTTTGCTTTCAAATAGATTTGTAATCCGTCGTAAGCGGCGTTAACTCCACCTAAATCTCCAATGTTTTCACCTAATGTGAATTTTCCATCCACAAAAATTCCAGGTAATGGTTCTAAAGCTGAATATTGATCTGCTAAAGCGCTTCCTAACGTTGTGAATTGTTTTAAATCTTCATCACTCCACCAGTTTACTAAGTTTCCATCGGCATTGTATCTTGAACCTGAATCGTCAAATCCGTGTGAAATTTCGTGACCAATTACGGCTCCAATTCCTCCATAATTAACTGCTTCATCTGCTCTGTAATCATAAAATGGTGGTTGTAAAATTGCCGCTGGGAAAACAATTTCGTTGTTTGTTGGACTGAAATAAGCGTTAACTGTTTGTGGCGACATTCCCCATTCTTCTTTGTCAACAGGTTTCCCCATTTTTTCAATATTTTTCTTGTGACTCCATCTTGCATACATTTTTGAATTCTCAAAATACGTTCCGTCTTGTTCTGGAGATTTCACTTGTAATTCTGAATAATCTTTCCATTTATCAGGATATCCAATTTTTACTCGGAATTTATTCAACTTGATTTTTGCATTTTCCTTAGTCGCTTTTGTCATCCAAGGTAAATTATCAATTCGGTTATTGAAAGCTTGCATTACATTTGCAATCATATCTTGCGCTTTTGCTTTTGCTTCTGGCGGGAATTTTTTTGCAACATATAATTTTCCTAACGCTTCACCTAATCTTCCGTTAACTGTAGCCAAAGCTCTTTCTTCTGCTGGACGTTGTTTTACGGCTCCTGTTAAAGTTTTACCATAGAAATCAAAATTCGCATTTTCAATATCAGTTGATAATAAACCTGCCGAACCTCTTAAAGCGGTCCAACGCATGTAGGCTTTCCAATCTTCAACTTGGTTATCTTTTAAAATGGTTTCAACCGTTTGAATATATTTTGGTTGCGAAACTACTAACGAATCTACTTTTCCAATTCCAACACTTTGGAAATACGTATCCCATTTTACGGTTGGCGCTAATTTTTGTAAATCAGCAAAACTCATTGGATTATAGGTTTTTCTTCTATCTCTACGTTCTACTCTATCTAAAGTTGCAGTTGACATTTTAGTTTCTAAGGCTAAAATTTTCTTTGCATTAGCATTAGCTGTAGCTTCAGATTCGCCTAAATATTGCAACATTCTGGTTACATGAGCCACGTATTTTTCTCGTTTTTCTTTGTTGTCTGGTGCATCTGAAACGTAGTAATCTCTGTCAGGTAAACCTAGACTTCCTGTTCCTACATAAATTACGTTTTTGTTACTGTTTTTAGCATCAGCACCAATGTAACTTCCGAAGAAACCTAATCCCATTTCGGGTTCCAATTCGGCTAATAAAGCTACTAATTGGTCGGCATTTTGAACGCTATTAATTTTCGCTAAATAAGGTTTTAACGGGTCGATTCCTGCTTTATTTCTACTTACAGTGTCTAAAACCGTTTTGTATAAGCTAATTGCTTTTGCTTGATCTGAATTTGGATCGATAGATTTGTCTTTGATGGCATCTTTCAAAATTGCCATTACATCGTCATCGGTGTTTTTACGAAGTTCATCAAAACTTCCCCAACGCGTTCTGTCGGCTGGAATTTCGGTTTTATCTAACCAAGTTCCGTTTACATAACGATTAAAATCATCAGCTGGATTTACGGATTTATCCATATAGCCAACGTTGATTCCAATAGACTCTTTTTTAGATGCTACCTCTTGTGATGATTTACAAGAAGACAAAGCGACTGATAAAAAAAGGAACCCTAAACCTCCTTTTAGAATGTGTTTGTTCATAGTTATTCTTTAATAATTCTTTTAACTGTTGATTGATTGTCTGCTGAAATTTTTACAAAATAAATTCCTTGTGCAACGGCTGATAAATCTAATGAAACTTCCGTATTTGAAATTGCAAAATCTTTTTTAGACCAAACAATTTTTCCCGTTACATCGTAAACATCAATTGCTGATGGTTCAATAGTACCCAATGCGATATTGAATATCCCTTTTGAAGGGTTTGGATATAACACAATATTTTGTAATTCAAAGTTTTGATTAGATAGTGTACCATTAATCACAAAATCATCAATATTAACTCCTAATTGATTTGCAGCTTCATCAGAATGGAATACAATTCTAAAAATAATATTAGTTTCAGAATTAAGAGCATTTAATGGATAAGTATATGTTGTTAAAGTGGTATTTGTTCCCGTCCATTGTGCTCCCGGACAGTTGTAACAGTCACTTCCTGTTGTAGCTTGCGTTCTATTGCTATTATACCATCCTGCACCCATAGTTCCTAAAACTGTCCAATTTGCCCCAAAATCAGTAGAGTATTGAACATAAACTACATCCCAATTTTGCTCTAAATCAAACTTCATTGCAAAACTAATTTGCGGATTAATTACATTGGATAAGTTATAACATTGAGAAACTAAATAAGATTTAGTGGCATCTGGATAATTACCTATTAAATTTGTTGTGTAAACGGTATTACCTGATGTAGTCATTGTTCCTCCTAGTCTAGTTCCTCTAACCCATTGTGATCCTGAACCTCCTTCATTATATGAAATTAAAGCATCTGTAGCATTGGTAAATGGATTTACGACCCCAACAACTCCTCCATCATTAACATAAAATGTAGTACTACCCGAATTATTGTCAGAATAAGCATCACTAGTAGTAGTTGTAGTAACATTTAAAACATGCGTACCTCTAGTTAATGTTGCTGAAGGTAAATTAATTACCGTAGAAGCTGCAGAAGCTAAAGTATTATTCCAAACATAGTTGTAAGGCGTTCCATCGATTGTATAATTAACTGTTACAGAAGAAATCGAAGTTGTTCCATTATTTTTTACTTCAACTTGTGGGGCAACACTACCACCACAATTGATATTGATTCCAGGATTTTGAATACCAACAAATTTCAAATCAATTGGAGGTACTTGAACTGGAATATCCGTTTGCCACACTCCTCTTCCATATGTTGCAGCAATTAATTTTGCGTCTTCTAAATTAATTTCTAAATCTTTTACCGATACGTTAGGCAAATTGGTATCAAAAGGAGACCATGAAGACATAGAATCATCACGATAATAAACCCCTAAACTAGTGCCTAAATATAATGGATTATCAGTATTTCTTCCTTGATGAACAATACATTCTTTACCAATTGATGGAAGTCCTGTTGAAAAATCAGTAAAAGTAACTCCTCCATTTGTTGATTTTAAAACTTTTCCTGAAGCACCTTCTGTAACTAAATAAACGATGTTACTATCTGTAGAATGAACTTCTATAAAAGTTATATTACCATTAACCGAATTGAACACATTTGTAAAATTCACTCCTCTATTAGTGCTCTTGTAAAGTCCAACACCATTTGCAACATACATAATGTTATCATTCGATGGATCTACAGTAATTTCATCTAAGTTCCCAGAGCCCAATCCGTCAACATTTTGTTGTACCCAAGCACTACCTACCAATTTGTATAAACCTGCAAATCCTGAAAACAATTCACCTGAATTATTCGCTATCAAAGGTGTAACCCAGTTACCATTTGCTCCTCCTGGAGAAGAGACTGAACTACTAATTGAATTACCTGCTGAATTGCTAATATATAAACTATTACCATTTTGGATGAACCCATAATATTGATTTTGATTGGTCGGATTAATTGCTGTATCCATACCGTCAGCTCCATAATAATTTTTCCACTGACTACCGCTGTAAGCATGACCTCCATTATCTTGTAAACCTCCTACCATATTAGCGGATGATTGTTTTGAAACCGCAATCTTATAAAATTGGCTAATTTGAGCGCCAGCTGTTAAGTCTGTGAAATTTGCTCCATTGTTTTCTGATGCATAGATTCCTCCGTCACTTCCACAAAATAATTTTGTTCCATGAAAACCTAAATAATGAATATCTGCATGGGTATAAGAAGGACCTGTTGGGTTGCTCCAACTATTCAATTTGGATACTGTTGTTCCTCCATTGGTTGATTTCCAAACATTCATACAACCGGTATAAATTTCATCTGCATTTGTTGGGGATACAGCCAAAGCTAAATCATAATATGCCTGGGTAGATTCAAAAATATCTGTTGTCCCAGAAGTTTTTGTCCAGTTAGTTCCTCCATTTGTAGAGCGATAAATTCCTTGAAAAGTATTACCTGTCGTTGAACTTAAGATATAAATACAGTCTGAATTTACTGGAGTAACATCCATAACAAATCTTCCAGATGATGCGGGTAATCCAGTAGAAACTTGACTAAAAGTGGTTCCTGTATCTGTAGAACGATAAAATCTATTATTTGTTACTGCGTACACGGTAGAAGGATCTCCTGGTTTCAAACGAATATTTCCTTGAGAAAAACTACCCGTTTGGACTTGAGTCCATGAAGTTCCAGCATTTGTAGTTTTGTATATTCCATTATTGGTAGCACACCAAAGTATTTGATTATTTGTTGGATGAATTACAATATCTCCAGCTCTCGATGGATTTGAACCTCCCATAGTTCCGGTAGGATTCCAAGTTAGCCCACCATCTGTTGATTTATAAACCCCTACAGAATACGAATCTCCAGCATCTTTATCTCCAGTAGCAATATAAATTGTATTTGAATTCGAATAATCAACTGCAATACCAGAAACTCCAATTTGAGGCAATTCATCTGTTAAAGGTGTCCAAGTAGTTCCGTTGTTAGTAGATTTCCAAATTCCACCTGCAGGCGAACCTAAATAAATTGTATTGGGATTGGATGGATCAACATGAACAATATTTACACGACCTTGTCCAGAAGACCACGAACCTGTATTTGTATGTGTAAATGGTCCAACAGGTTGCCAATTACTTGGAGGCAGCGCTCTGCTCGTACTGTTTCTGTTAGCCTTAACTTGATTTTTTTGTCTCCATGCATTCCAAAATTGCTCAGATGAAATAATATAACCTTCTTCATTGGTTAAATTTCTCCAATAATATTCCCAACGCATGAAAGGTTTATAACCTGATCCTTTAGCGTTTTTATCTCTGGTAGACCAATAAGTGTTAAAAGCTTCAACTATTTCATCAATAGTTGCTTCTCCTTTTTTAGTTGTGTTTATGTCAGCCATCCATGGAGCAGAAGGATTGTATTGTGAAAATCCTAAAAAAGAACACAATAAACTAACAATCAAGTAATTTTTAATCATATTTTTAGTAGTTTTATGGTATGATTTCACAAATATAACCAAGATAATCAACATATTATAATTTTAACAAATGTCTACTGGTGTTTTAACAAAACTCATTTGATTTATGATTAATTTTGCAAAAAAAATATATGCTTGATTTTCTAGCTCCTTACAAAAAGTTTTTTATCATTTTTGGAATACTTTCTATCATCATTTATTTAGGAATTTACAACTTATTATCTCCAGAAAAAATGCTTCCCATTTATTCGCCAAGAGATATTAATCCAGAATTAGTAGATTCAACAGTGCAACACATTGGCAACGATCATAAAATTGCGGATTTTGCTTTTACGAATCAAAATGGTAAAGTAATTACACAAAAAGACTACGAAAACACTATTTATGTAGCCGATTTCTTTTTTACAACATGCCCAACGATTTGCCCTAAAATGACCGACAACATGGTTTGGTTACAAAATCAATTGAAGAATAATCCAGAAGTAAAACTATTGTCATTCTCTGTTACGCCTGATATCGACTCCCCTGAAGTTTTAAAAAAATATGCCATCGAAAAAGGTGTTGATGATTCGCGTTGGAATTTAGTTACTGGAAATAAAAAAGACATCTATTATTTAGCCCGAAAATCCTATTTAGCTGTAAAAACAGGCAAGCCAGAAGAATTGTATGACATGGTGCATACCGAAAATTTCATTTTGGTAGATAAAAACAAAAGAATTCGCGGTTTTTACGATGGTACTAATTTAGACCAACCCACGAATGATCCCAAAACAAAGAACATGAAACAACTTTTAGAAGATATTTTGTGGCTTTGTGAAAACCAATAAATTTATTTTTACAAATAATTTACTAAAGTTGACAATTATCAGTTTTAGTCCGATTATAATTTTTACTTTTGTATTTTAATTCAATCTAAATAAGGAAATGGAAATTTGTTCTTCTGAACTTAAAATTGGAGAAGTTGCCGAAATAACCTCCATCAATCTAGATGAAATCCCACTAAAGCTTTTAGAAATGGGATGTTTGCCTGGAAATTCCATTACTTTAATTCAAATTGCGCCTTTAGGCGATCCTTTGTATTTTAACGTAAATGATTCGCATGTAGCCATTCGATTAGAAACGGCTAAGGAAATCACGGTTACCAAAATGTAATTCTCATGAGTAAAAATCCTATCAAAGTTGCTTTAATTGGAAACCCAAATGTGGGCAAAACATCGGTTTTTAATGAATTAACAGGATTGAATCAACAAGTGGGGAATTACCCAGGAATTACCGTTGAAAAAAAACAAGGGGTTTGTAAATTAAACGAAACCATAAAAGCTAAAATCATCGATTTACCCGGAACTTACAGCTTAAATGCCAGTTCGATTGATGAAAATGTGGTGATTGAATTATTACTCAACAAAAACGACGAAGATTTTCCAGATGTTGCCGTTGTGGTGACCGAAGTGGAAAACTTAAAACGAAATTTACTCCTTTTTACCCAAATTAAAGATTTAGAAATTCCGACCATTTTAGTGATTAACATGGCGGATCGAATGAAATTGAAAGGAATTGAATTGGATATTCCTGTTTTAGAAAAAGAACTAAAAACGAAGATTGCTTTAATTAGTTCACGTAAAAAAATCGGAATTGATTATTTGAAAGATTTAATTCTGAATTATAATGCTCTTTCCACTGAACCTTGTTTGAATGCATCTTCAATTGATCCGGAATATTTCAATAATTTAAGAAGAGCGTTTCCAAATCAATTGCTTTACAAACTTTGGTTAGTCATTACACAAGATGTGAATTTCTTAAATTTAGACCGAAACGAAATCAAAAGTTCGTTTACCAAATCGCATTCCGATTTAAAAAAACTCCAACAGAAAGAAACGATAAAGCGTTATCAGTTTATCAATGACACGCTAAAATTAGGTCAAAAAATAGACGTTTCAAAAGCAACAGATATTCGTGCAAAAATCGACCGAATTCTAACACATAAAATTTTTGGTTATGTGATTTTCTTCGGAATCTTAATGTTGATTTTCCAGTTTTTATTTGATTGGAGTAGCATTCCAATGGATTTCATTGATGAAACGTTTGCTAATTTGAGTTCGCTTGCCAAACAACATCTTCCAGCAGGAGAATTTACCAATTTAATCAGTGAAGGATTGATTCCCGGAATTGGTGGAATTGTAATTTTCATTCCGCAAATTGCCTTTTTATTCTTGTTCATTTCCGTATTAGAAGAAAGTGGTTACATGAGTCGCGTAGTATTTTTGATGGATAAAATCATGCGAAAATTTGGTTTATCTGGAAAAAGTATTGTGCCTTTGATTTCAGGAACAGCTTGTGCGATTCCTGCGATTATGAGTGCGAGAAATATCGAAAATTGGAAAGAACGATTAATCACCATTTTAGTCACGCCATTCACCACTTGTTCAGCAAGATTACCAGTTTATGCGATTTTAATTTCCTTAATTATTCCTGAAAAAAGAATCTTCGGATTTTTAAGTTTACAAGGTTTAACCTTAATGGCGTTGTATTTGCTAGGTTTTGGAATGGCTGTGTTTTCGGCTTTCTTGCTTAATAAGTATTTGAAATTAAGTTGCAAATCCTATTTTGTTGTGGAAATGCCAAGTTATAAAATTCCAATGTTTAAAAATGTTGGAATCAATGTTTTAGAAAAAACAAAAGCATTTGTAACTGGTGCCGGAAAAATCATTTTGGCCTTATCCGTAATTTTATGGTATTTGGGTTCACATGGTTTAAGTGATGATTTTAATAACGCTGAAAAAATTATTACCCAACAAAATCAAAACAAAACTATTACCACCGAAGAATTTGAAGACCAAGTAAACTCTTTCAAATTAGAGAATTCCTACATCGGTTATATGGGAAAAGCTATCGAACCAGCCATTCGACCTTTAGGTTACGATTGGAAAATTGGAGTTGCTGTAGTGAGTTCGTTTGCTGCTCGTGAAGTTTTCGTTGGAACTTTAGCCACCATTTACAGCGTAGGAAGTCATAGTGAAGAAGAAACAACCATTAAAAACCGAATGGCAGCAGAAGTTCATCCCATAACAGGAAATAAAGTATTCAATTTTGCTACTGGAATTTCATTGTTGTTATTTTATGCTTTCGCCATGCAGTGTATTTCTACTTTAGCGATTGTGAAAAAAGAAACCAATTCGTGGAAATGGCCGATAATTCAGTTGGTTTTCATGAGTGGATTTGCTTACATAACTTCTCTGATTGCATATCAATTCTTGAAATAAAAGGCATAATTTTTGATTGTCTTCAAAAAACAAAATTGATGAAAAAAACATTATTTGTTCTGATTACTATTTTAACTTTAAATAGTTCATTTTCTCAGAAAATCGATAAGTCTAAAAGTGAATTAAAATCTGGAAATTCTTCTCGTTCTTCAAGTTCAGGTAGCAGTTCCTCGAGTTCTGGTTCATCCAGAAGTTCTTCTTCAAATGACTTTGGATTAGCAGGATTATTTGTTGAAGGATTTTTATATGTGAGTTTTTATTCCACTATTGGCGATTATAGAAGCGAAAATCATTTGTATAATTCACTTTCTAAATATCCTTATTTCGATGGCGAATCAGGAAATTTTCAAAAAGAAAACGACAGTATTGAATATGGAAATATAATGCGATTTGATGTTGAAAACCATTTTTTGTACAGCAACAATAATTCATTCGGAAATCATTTAAAAGGAAAATTCAGACCTTTTCAATATTTTTATGTGCAAGCTGATTACCGAGAACTGTTGGAAAAAAACATGTTTACAAATCGTTTTTCAAACCTGTCATTGTTTCAATTTAACGTGGCTTATGATAGAATTCGATTTAAAAAATTCAATTTAGGTTGGACGCTTGGTGCTACTTATATTGGAAATGATATACAAAAAGCAGGCTTCTCCTATGGTTTACACACCGATATTTTTGCCATAAAAAACATCAGTTTTAATAGTGCGATGATGTGGAGTAGAATAAATGGTTTGCCTGTAAATTCGTTTGAACTTAGAGGAAAATATCATAAAAAGAATTATTTTTTCTCGTTAGGATATGAGCACTTAAAAATTGCTTCACCAAATTATAATTTTGTAACTTTAGGAACTGGAATATATTTTTAAAATATGGATATACAACAAATTTTAGTCTATGCTTCACTAGCGATTGCAGTAGGCTTTTTAGTAAAAAAATTCTTTTGGAAAAAACGCAACAAGAAATCAAAACCTTGTGGCGACGATTGTGCTTGTCATTAACCTAAAGCCACATCCAAAGTCATCATTACTATAAATCCGCCGATAAAACCTAACGTAGCAATATCGGTATTTTTATCTTGCTGTGTTTCGGGAATTACTTCTTCCACCACCACAAAAATCATGGCTCCTGCTGCAAAAGCTAAGGCATAAGGTAATATTGGAGTAAAGAAAGTAACGGCAACTGCGCCTAAAACTCCAAAAATAGGTTCTACTAAAGCCGACGATTGTCCGTACATAAAGCTTTTTCTTCTGCTCATTCCCATTCTTCGTAACGGCATAGAAACCGCAATTCCTTCAGGGAAATTTTGAATTCCAATTCCAATAGCCAAAGTAACCGCTCCAGCAATCGATGCTTCTGGAATTCCCGCTGCCACTCCACCAAATAAAACCCCAACCGCTAATCCTTCTGGAATATTATGCAAAGTAATAGCTAAAACCAATAGCGTTGTGCGTTGCCAAGGCGATTTAATTCCTTCTGTTTCTTTGAAGTTAATGTGCATGTGAGGCAAGACTTTATCCAATCCGAAAATAAATAAAGCACCCAAAGCGAATCCAACAGCTGCTGGAATTACTTTTATAAAACCTTCTCCATGACTCATTTCGATAGCAGGAGCTAATAAACTCCAAAAACTTGCCGCCACCATAACACCTCCTGTAAAACCGAGCATTCCATCTAACACTACACGATTCATATTCTTAAAAAAGAACACAAATGAAGCGCCAAATGCCGTTAAACCCCACGTAAATGTTGTAGCCAAAAAAGCCGCCAAAATTGGGTCAATACTCTCAAAAAAATGGATAATTGAATCAAACATAATTATTGAACATATAAATTATTAGCAATTTTATTCGAAATCGTTAAGCGTTTACCATCGATTTCTACGGTTAAGGTGTCATCAAAATCTTCTTTGTCGATGACTTTTACAACCGAACCTAATGCGATTTTTTGCTTATCTAAATATTTTAAAAAATCGGTTGAAGAATCTTTCACGCCCACACAATGAAATGAAGCGTTAATTTCTACTTCTGATAATAATTGCTTTTCAATTTTCTTAATCACACCTTTCGCATCGGGAATAGGATCGCCATGTGGATCAGCAACTGGAAATCCTAAAAAAGCATCCAATTTATTAATCAATTGTTCCGATTTGATATGTTCTAATTCTTCGGCAATTTCGTGCACTTCATCCCAAGAAAAACCTAATTTATCCACCAAAAAAACTTCCCACAAACGGTGTTTTCTTACAATCATTTTGGCTGAATGCAAGCCTTTATCAGTAAGCGTAACGCCTTGGTATTTTTGATAACTTACCAAATCTTTATCCGAAAGTTTTTTCATCATATCAGTAACCGATGACGCTTTGGTATCAAGCATTCCCGCAATAGCGTTCGTGTTGACGCCTTTTGGAGACACCAAAGACAAATGATAAATAACTTTAATATAGTTTTCTTCCGAAATGGTCATAAACATTATATTTTGACAAATATACAAAGTTTTTAAATACCAAAATATTTTTTTAGACAAGACTAAAAAACGATTTGAAACTATTACAACAAATTATTTATCTTTGAACAATGCAACATTATCATTACATTTTCACAGGTTCAGGATTATCGGCTTTAATGACCGTTTATGAAATGCTTTTATCTGGAAAGTTTGAGGATAAATCAATTTTATTAATTGATGAAAATGCTAAAAAAGTAAACGATAGAACGTGGTGCTTTTGGGATGAAAATAATTTATTTGATGAAATCGTTTCAAAAAAATGGAATCAAGCGATTTTTGCGAATGAGAAATTTAATCGCGTTTTAGAATTGACGCCTTATCAATACAAGAAAATTATTGGTTTAGATTTTTACGAATTGGTTTTCAAGAAGATTTCCGAACATAAAAATATTCATTTTCTGAATCAAAAAGTAGTGGATTTTACTGAATTAGGGAATCATTGCATTGTAAAAACAGAACAAGAAACCTTAACTTGTAACAAGATTTTTAATTCCATTTATAATCCAGAAGTTGTTACAGCGCAAACTAAATTTCCTTTAATTCATCAACATTTTATCGGTTGGTTTATCAAAAGTAAAGAAGCTGTTTTTACACCCAATTGCGCTACGTTCATGGATTTTTCAGTGGAACAAAAATGCAATACGCGTTTTATGTATGTTTTACCCACTTCTTCAACTGAAGCGTTGTTAGAATATACTTTGTTTTCAAAAAACTTACTTTCTAAAGAAGAATACGAAGCTGAAATTCAGAAATACATTGAAAATCTTGGTATAACCGAATACGAAATCATCGAAAAAGAACAAGGAAATATTCCCATGACGTGTTATCCGTTTTGGAAACACAATACTAAGAATATTGTAAATATAGGTTCAGCTGGCGGTTGGACGAAAGCAAGTACGGGTTATACTTTTAAAAACGCTTCCAAAAAATCAAAAGCATTAGTTCAGTTTCTAAAATCAGAATCCGACTTTACGAAATTCCACAGAAAAGATAAATTTTGGTTTTATGATTTGTTGTTGTTGGATATTTTGAGTTCAAAAAACGAATTAGGTTCTAAGATATTTTCTTCGATGTTTAAAAAAGGAGATTCGACTGTGATTTTTAAATTCTTAGATGAAGAAACTTCGCTTTCAGAAGATTTGCAAGTCATTTGGAGATGTCCAAAAATGATTTTTGTGAAGACATTAATTAAAAGACTTTATAAAATATGAAAAAAACCTTATTACTAATTTCAATTATTTCTTTAATAGTTATTTCCTGCAAAAGTTCATACACCAAAATTGGTGATAAGAATGCAAATTACATACCTTACTATTTGAAAGCATATGAGGCTGATAGTCTATGCTTGGTTGGAAACTATCAACGTTCATATGAAATATTAGACAGTTTGTTTAAAAAATATGAACCTGTAAACATGAGTAATGTAAATGAATATTCAACTTATATAGCTTGTTGTGTAATGACTGGAAATACTAAAAATATTGACAAAAAAATAAGAAATAGTATTTTGAAATATGGAAGTTTTTCAAGAAATCACCCCGATTATGACACTATTTATTCTCGCTTATCAAAAATTAAAAAGATTTCACGTGAAGAAATAAAATTTTTAGGTGAAAAATATGATAAAAAACACAACTCAGAATTAAGAAATAGAATAATAAGAATGTTCGAAGAAGACCAAAGTGCAAGAATTCCATCTCTTAATCGTGAAAAAATGAATGAATTTCAAAAAAAACACGAAAAAGAAATTCAAGAAATAATTGCTAGATATAGCTATCCTAATAATAATGTAACTGGATATTTATTAAATAAAAATAATGAACCCGTGAGTTTCGATGTAATTTTTTATCATCAAACAACAGAAAACAAGAAAAAATATTTATCAATGCTATACAAATCTCTAATTAATGGTAAATTATCCCCATTTGAATATGGAGGAATAGTTGATAAAATTTATCTTGATAATGGTGGATTATATTATGGGACATTTATTGGAAAAGAACTATTAGTAAACCCAAAAAAAATAGATTCAATAAGAAAAACAATTGGATTACCAAGTTATGGTTATGAATTGTGGTCGTATAAAACAATCTTTCCAAATCAAAAATTTTAAAGCATAAATTTATTTTGCTTATCAAATCATAACAAATCTTTATGAATTGGTATTCTGTAACAAGCAAAAAACTTTGTAACTTTGTCACTCGTTAACTTATAACAATATACATTATGTATCCAGAAGAAATGGTAAACCCAATGCGTGCTGAATTAACAGACGCAGGTTTTAAAAATTTATATACAGCAGATGACGTAAAAAACGCTATCAAAGCAGAAGGAACAACTTTAGTGGTAATTAATTCAGTTTGTGGTTGTGCTGCAAGGAATGCACGTCCGGGAGCAAAAATGAGTTTAGAAGGCGGTAAAAAACCTGCTAACTTAATCACGGTTTTTGCTGGAGTTGATAAAGAAGCGGTAGATGCAGCTAGAACTGAAATGTTCCCTTTTCCACCATCTTCGCCATGTATGGCTTTGTTTAAAGATGGTGAATTAGTTCATATGCTAGAACGTCATCATATCGAAGGTCGTCCTGCAGAATTAATTGCTGAAAATTTAAAAGACGCTTACAGCGAATTTTGCTAATACTATGATGGCATATAATAAAAACCACCAAAACATTGGTGGTTTTTTTATTTTATAGCTTACTTTTGCTCAAATTGATTTTTATATGGAAAAAATTCTTTCATACCCACTATCAATAGTTTACTACATTCTATTTTTACTTTGGTTACTTATTTTTCATCCCATTCAATGGATTTGTTTCAATGTTTTTGGGTACAATGCACATCGTTTAAGTGTGGCTTATTTGAACTGGTTTTTGGTTAGAACCGCACACGTTGTTGGTACTACCTATCATATTAAAGGAATGGAAAATGTTCCTGAAAACAAGCCTTTAATTATTGTTGCGAATCACCAAAGTTTACATGACATTACGACTATCATTTGGTTTTTACGAAAAGTACATCCAAAATTTATCAGTAAAATCGAATTAGGAAAAGGAATTCCAAGCGTTTCCTATAATTTAAAGCACGGAGGATCAGCATTAATTGACAGAAAAGATCCAAAACAAGCCTTACCCGAAATTAAAAAAGTAGCCGAATTAATTAACAATAATAACTACTCGGTTGTCATATTCCCAGAAGGCACAAGAAGCAAGACAGGAACACCTAAACCATTCGCAGTGAATGGCTTAAAAATGCTATACAAGTTTGCACCCGATGCTTATTTCTTACCCATAACCATAAATAATTCGTGGAAAATGACTAAATTTGGTACTTTCCCTCTTGGGTTAGGAACTCGTTTAGAATTCACCATTCATGAACCTCTAAAAATTTCAGAACATCCATTCGAAGAGATTTTAGAAAAAACAGAAACTGTAATAAAACAATATATAAAAAATTAACCCCTATGTCTATTCAAAATGTCCGTTTAGAAGTGATGCAATTTTTGGAAAAAAAAGTGGATCATTTCATGGAAGAATTCTTAATTCCTGTCGAAAAAATTTGGCAACCTACCGATTTATTACCTGATTCTTCCAAAGAAAATTTCTTAGAAGAAGTAAAAGAACTGCGCGAAATCGCTAAAGATTTACCTTATGATTTTTGGGTAACATTAGTAGGAGATACTATTACCGAAGAAGCTTTACCTACTTACGAAACTTGGTTAATGGATGTTGAAGGCGTTTCGCAAAAAGGAGAAAATGGTGATAACGGTTGGGCAAAATGGTTACGCCAATGGACCGGTGAAGAAAACCGTCACGGAGATGTATTAAACAAATATTTATACCTTTCTGGAAGAGTAAATATGCGTGAAGTTGAAATTACCACACAGCATTTAATTAACGATGGTTTTGACCCAGGAACTGATAGAGATCCTTATAAAAACTTTGTTTTTACTAGTTTCCAAGAATTAGCAACTTATGTTTCGCACAATCGTGTGGCTCAAATGGCGAAGAAATTTGGCGATAAAAAACTATATAAAATGTGTAATTTAATTGCTGGAGACGAAATGCGTCATCACTTAGCGTATAGCGAATTTGTGAAACGTATTTTTGAAATAGATCCAAGTGAAATGATGTTGTCGTTTCAATACATGATGAAGAAAAAAATTACGATGCCTGCGCATTTGATTAGAGAATCAGGTGAAAGTATTGGAACTGCATTTGAAAAATTCTCAGAATCAGCTCAACGTTTAGGTGTTTACACGGCGATGGATTATGTAGACATTCTAAAAAAATTGAATGAAAAATGGGAAATCGATAAAATTACCAATCTTAGCGATGAAGCTGAAAAAGCTAGAGATTATTTAATGAAATTACCTGAAAGAATGACAAGAATTTCTGAACGATTGGTAGTTCCTGCTGAAGGACAACTTTTTAAATGGGTACAACCTGCCTTAGTAAAATAACGTTCAAAAAAAAATTAAGATTCCAAATTCGATTATGAGTTTGGAATTTTTTTTTGTAAATTAGAACCATGCAAATTATCAATAATACTATACTTTTTGTAAAGAATCAACTAACTCATGCTGAGGGCGGTCACGATTGGTTTCACATTGAACGAGTTTATAAAAATGCTTTATTAATTGCCGAAGGCGAAGAATGTGATTTAACCGTAGTAAAGCTTGGTGCACTTTTACACGATATTGCCGATTCTAAATTTCATGGTGGCGATGAAACGGTTGGTCCTAAAACAGCGAGAACTTTTTTAGAATCGCAAAATGTTTCAGAAGACATCATTTTACACGTAATTGCTATCATTGAAAATATTTCGTTTAAAGGTGGGAATTTCGAAAAGAAATTCAATTCTAAAGAATTAGAAATTGTTCAAGATGCCGACCGATTGGATGCGCTTGGCGCGATAGGAATTGCTCGTACTTTTAATTATGGAGGTTTTAAAAATCGTCCGTTGTACAATCCTAATATTCAACCCAATTTGAATATGAGTAAGGAAGAGTATAAAAATAGTGAATCGCCAACTTTGAATCATTTCTACGAAAAACTTCTACTTCTTAAAGATAAAATGAACACCGAAACAGGTAAAAAAATTGCTCAAAAACGCCATGATTTTATGGTAACGTTTTTGAGTCAATTTTATGCTGAATGGGATGGACAGGAATAAAAAAAGGAGATTGTTTTCACAATCTCCTTTTTATTATAAAGTAACTTTTAGTAGTTGTTTTTTCTTGCCTTTTCGACCTATGAAATAAACAGAATTTTTAGAAAGTGCTCCATCCGAAACCATAAATGGTACTTCATTTGCTTTATCATCTAAAATTTCTTGAAAACTAAAATTTCCATCTGGAGTAATTCTTATTACATTAAGATTAGATCGTTTTGTACTTGTTTGACCAAATTGAATTCTATCATTACTTAATTTTTTTACTTTTTCGCCTGTATTGATAAAAAAGTACGTATCATTTCCTTTGATTGTAGAAGTATACGAAATATAAGATTCATCCCCGCTAGTTGATTGACGCTTGTTTATGTTTCTTGCCCAAATAATACTACCGTCGTTTGCCATTTTTGCACTTACAATATCATCATAATGATAAACATATCTCCAATAACCACCACCATTAGGAGTACTTTGATAATGTGATGTTACGTAATATTCTTCTGCATTAAAAACAATTTCATTTTGTTGTGTTATCAAAATACCTCTAAAAGATAAATTTTTCAATTCTTTATCTTTATTTTTTCCGTATTTATCAATAATAAATTGCTCGGTAAATGGATTGTATTTCGATTTACGAATAGCCAAAGTGATTGGGTCTAGTTCAAAATAACTAATTCCTTTGAAGCGATAATCTTTTCTATCGGAATAAAAACCAATACAGGTTAATTTATCTTGAAAAACAATTGTTTTTAATGACCCTGAAAAATGTTCATCAGTGTCAAAAACTTGTGTTGCTTGACCTTCATTACTAATTCTGGTTAACTCATACTGATATTTTCCACCTTCTTTTTTCTTCTTTTTCTCTTCTGTAAAAACCTTACCTAAAAGATATAGATTCTTTCCATCTTTTGAAACATCGATATTTTCGTATACAAACTTTTTATCTTTAATATCTCGTTTAAAATTGTGTTCAATATTTTTGTTCAACTTGTTGTCAAATAAAAATACTTTGTGTGTTTCTGTATTCTTATCTTTAATGTCAATTGTAATAGCAAATGCTGTTTTGTCTTCATTAACTATAAAGTTTGTTCCTGAATCTCCATCAAATTGGTTATCTCCAAACCATTGTGATTTCATTACATCTTCACTAGCGATTCTGAAAAGTTCTTTTTTATTAAATTTAAACTCGTTGATGCTTGAAGTTAATGCTGAACAAACAAATGCTTTATCCTTTGTATTATATACAAAATCAATTAAACTAACTTGATCTCCATTCATGATAACGCCTAAAATTGAACCATATTTTTCAATATCAGAGCGTTTCATTTCATATTCATATTCTTTAATTAATTTCAAATTTGAATCGTAATGTTCAAAATAATATCCAGCTCCTGAGGAAAACAAACCTCCTGCATAACTTCTTACAATAAAAACACCGTCATTTCCGTCATCTTCAACCAAAACAATAGAAGAATGTTTGTATTCATCTTTAAAAACTTCACTTTTTATTATACTATGCGGAATTTCCTGAGCATAAAAATTAGTAATCGAAAGGCTTATAATTAAAACCGTTAAAAAATTTTTCATATTTATTAATTTAATTTATTTACCTGGAAACTCTGCTTTACGTTTCTCTAAAAACGCCGTTGTTCCTTCTTTAAAATCTTCTGTTCCGAAAGAAAGACCAAAGTTTTTAATTTCAACTTCATAACCGTTTGTACCGTCTTCAAAATTGGCATTAATAGCTTCAATTGCTTTTGCGATAGCTACACTTGAATTTTTTGTTATTTTTGTTGCAATTCCTGTAGCCAATTCTAACAATTCTGCTTGTGGAACAACATGGTTTACTAAGCCGTAGTTTTTAGCGGTTTCGGCATCAATCATGCCTGCTGTCATAATCATTTCCATAGCACGACCTTTTCCTACTAATTGCGCTAAACGTTGTGTTCCTCCATAACCTGGAATAACTCCTAACGTTACTTCAGGTAATCCCATTTTTGCGTTATCTGATGCTACTCTAAAATGACATGACATCGCTAATTCTAGTCCACCTCCTAAAGCAAAACCGTTTACAGCTGCAATTACTGGAGTACTTAAATTTTGCACAAAATCAAACAACAATCTTTGCCCTTCAGCAGCTAATTTTCCACCTTCTTCTACTGAAAAATTGGCGAATTCTGAAATATCGGCTCCTGCTACAAAAGCTTTTTCTCCACTACCCGTTACAATAATTGCTTTTACTGATTTATCTTCGTTTAACGATTTAAATCCATCGTGTAATTCTTGAATAGTTGCCTTATTTAAAGCATTTAATTTCGTTGGTCTGTTAATCGTTACAATTGCAATAGCATCTTGTTTTTCAATAAGAATATTTTCCATTTTTGTTTGTTTTGATTATTTATTTATTGGGAAAGAAACCAAAAATTCAGTTCCCACATTTGGTTCCGTTTCAAAGGTAATCGTTCCGTTATAATTTTCTATGATATTTTTAATAATGGCCAAACCAAGTCCCATTCCGCTTGATTTTGTAGTGAATTTTGGTTCAAAAACGCGTTCCTGATTTTCTTTTGAAATTCCTTTTCCGTTGTCTTTTACTGCAATTTTAACTTCGTTATCTTGTCTAAAAACGGTAACAAAAACCAATTTATTTTCTTGTTCTTCTGGAATGGCTTGGATAGCGTTTTTAACCAAATTGGTAATTACACGAATTAGTTGTGTTCGATCTAATTTAGCTATAATTTCATCTTCCAATGCTGAAAACTGAATGTAATCTTCATTAAAAATTTCCAAAGCCATTTTTACAATTCGAACCACATTTAACGTTTCGTTTTGTTGAGCTGGCATCGTTGCAAAATTTGAAAAAGCACCCGCAACCGCTGTCATCGTATCAATTTGTTGTAAAATAGTCTTAGTGTAATCGTCTAATTTTTGGGTTATATTCGGATCATTTGGATCAAATTTTCTTTGAAAACTTTGCACAGTTAATCGCATTGGTGTTAGTGGATTTTTGATTTCATGTGCTACTTGTTTTGCCATTTCGCGCCAAGCTTGTTCTCTTTCACTTTGAGCTAAAATCGTAGCACTTTCTTCTAACTTGTCCACCATAGTATTGTATGATTTAATCAACAAGTTGATTTCTTTACTTCCATCTTCAATTACAATTTTTTCATTGCGTTGATTCAATTGTGTTTCTTCAATTTTATCGCTAATAATCTTCAACGATTTTGTAATGTAACTTGATAAGAAGTAGGAAAGAATAATTGAAATTAAAAACATGAAAATATACACCTGTCCAAATCGAATTAAGAAATTTTGAACTTCATTATCGTAAAACTCGGTGTTTTCTTCATATGGTAAATTTAAAATCCCCATAGGTTTAAACTTAGTATCCTTTAAATAAGAATAAGAAGAACGAAACGATTGCCCATCAACTTTTGAAAACTCAATGTAGCGTTTATCCAATGAAGATTGTATGATTTTTAATGTGGATGGATTGATTTTAGGTTTGTCTTTATCAAACTTAAAAATAGCTTTTGACGAAATCAATAGTTTTCCTTTCAAATCGAAAAAATTAATTTCCATACTATGAATATCCGCCAATTCAAAAATTTTATCTTTAAAAATTAATGGAATATTTTCTGTTGTAAGTGGATAAGTAGTGGTTTGAAGCACATAATTAATATGCTCTGCAATAGCAGATTCTTTTCTTTCTAACCTATCTTGGTGGTATTCACGTGCTTCTTTTCTAAATTGATAAATAGAAACTGCAGCAATAAGAACAGATGCAATTAACGTCAAGAATATCATGGAAAGAAATATTCTTACACGCAAGGAAAGGTTCTTAAAGTTTAATATTCTATCCATTCGTTGTGCTAAAATTTAGCTGTTATTTTTTTCTCGGATTTTCTTGTATAATTTAAATCCTAACATTAATAGAATTGAAAAAGTAAGAATACCAACAACTCCAAAAATCCAATTAATTGCATTCTTTAAAATTACTAAAAAAACTACAGCAAAAAGAATAATAGTAGCACCTTCGTTCCAAATTCTAAAAAAACTTGATGTGTGTTTTACCTCATTTTTTTCTAATTGTTTAAATATTTGGTGGCATTTTAAATGATACAAATACAATAAAAACACAAACGCTAATTTTACATGCATCCATGGTTGGGTTAACCAAACCTTACCTACTTCAGTAAAAAACAACATCCAAAAAGCAAAAATACTTGCTAAAACAGCACTTGGCCAAGTAATAATATACCACAAACGATATTGCATTAATTGATATTGTTTAATCAATATGTCTTGTTCAGGTTGTGGTTTTTGTTTAGCCTCTGCGTGATAAACAAATAATCTAACAATATAAAACAACCCAGCAAACCATGTTACCACAAAGATTAAATGCAATGATTTTATGTAATTATAAAATTCCATTTTTATTGATTTTGAAAAGCCCATTGATCAATCCAACGGCTCATGGTTTTAACCCAATCCTCACTATCGTTCAAACAAGGCACTGATAAGAAATTTTCTCCTCCATTTTCTTTAAAACTATGAGCGGCTTCCATTCCAATTTCTTCTAATGTTTCTAAACAATCCGAAACAAAAGCTGGAGTTACAACGGCTAAATTTTTAATGCCTTTTTGCGCTAAACCATCAATCGTTGCGTCTGTATAAGGTTGTAACCAAGGATCACGACCTAAACGTGATTGGAATGAAGTACTATATTTTCCTTCCTCCAAACCTAAAAACTCAGCCACTTGTCTTGTAGTTTCATAACATTGATGACGGTAGCAGAATTCATGTGCTTTTGAAGGCGTATTACAACAACTTCCATCAATTTTACAATGAGATTTCGTGACATCTGATTTTCTAATATGACGCTCTGGAACTCCATGATACGAAAACAATAAATAATCCGATTTAAAATTATCTAAAGCCGATTTAATAGAATTAGACAAATCACGAATGTAATCTGGTTGGTTATAAAAAGCTGGAAGAACTGTGAATTCCATATTAGGGAATTGTTTTTTGCGAATTTCTTCGGCTAATACTAAAATAGTTTCAGTAGTTGCCATAGCAAACTGAGGATACAATGGAATTAACAAAACCTCATCAACCCCTTGATTGTGTAATTCTTTTAAACCAAATTCGATACTTGGATTTCCATAACGCATGGCTAAAGAAACCGGAATACTTACTTGTTCTTGAACTTTATTTTGTAATCGTTTTGATAACACAATTAATGGTGAACCTTCTTCCCACCAAATTTTTTTGTATGCTTTAGCTGATTTTTTTGGACGAGTATTTAAAATGATTCCTTTTACTAGTAAGGCTCTAAGTAAATAAGGGACATCGATAACGCGTTCGTCCATTAAAAATTCATCTAAATATTTTCTAACATCTTTTGGCTCAGGGCTATCCGGTGAACCTAAATTAATTAACAGTACTCCTTTTTTCATTTTCTTTTTTTTATAAAAGTAATCAATCTTATTTTTAAGGAAAGTTTTATATACGTTTTTTATCTATGATACGATTTACAAAATCAATATAATTGAACTATTCAATATTAGCATTCAAATTCATTAAATATTTTTTAGGTGTCGTACCAAATTTCTTTTTAAAAGCAGCAATAAAATGACTTCCTGTACTGTAACCAATTTTCAATCCTACTTCATTTACATTGTACGAACCACTATCTAACAATTGACGCGCATAATCCATTTTGTAGTCAAATAGAAATCCGTAAACCGTATCGCCATAAATTTGTTTGAAACCCATTTTTAATTTTTTAAGACTTAGTCCTACTTGTTCAGATAAAACTTCTAATGTAGGAGGTTCAGCCATATTAGCAATGATAATTTCTTTTGCCTTTTTAATCTTTAAAACGTTCTCTTCGTCAATTAAAAAAGGGCATTGTTCCGCATTTGGATCCTCGGAACGATTGAAATACAAACTTAATAGTTCATATCCTTTTCCTTTATAATATAAGTTTTTAATAAACGAATTTAAATTATAATGGAATATTTGACTCAACACAATTGACATAGAAGGACTTATGTCATTTTCTTTATAATATTTTTTATCCTTATTTTCATCACTTAAAAAAGGAATATTTTCTGCCTCAGAAGAAAATAATCCATGAAACTTCTTAATTGAGACAATAACAGAAATTACCCAAGTATTAGGTGCTAATTCCAAATGAATAGGCAATTCCTTTTGCGGATTATAAAACAAAAGAGATTTCTCTTCTTTCAAATCCAAAGCATAATTTCCTTGATTGAAGATAAATTTTCCTCTTCCTTTAATTCCAAAATGAAACTGTATAAGTCCTTGACTTACAGGTCGTTCAATTTTAATTGTTTCATTACTATCATTTTGAAAACGCAATAAAATAAACTCATTTTCAATTTTTATTTCTTCTAATGAACCCATAGCGATATTTTTTCGTATATGTATCAAGTTAATACAGTGTTTGTTATTTAGAATTATTCTACATAAAGTACTTGTTAACACTTGAATATAGTACAAATTTAATGAAATAATGCAAAAAAGATAGAATTGTCTTTGAAATATCTTTGAGCGACATAAAAAGTACTTCAAGCGTTGTTTTTATAAAATTGGAAAATATAATTTTGTTAAACTTTTAGGAAAGAGTAGATCATATGGAAAACAATACATTCGCAAAGCATCCGACTTTCTATGCAGTAGGGTTGAGTTATAAGAAAGCTGATGCTGAAATGAGAGGGAAATTTAGTTTGGACGAACAATCCAAGACTAATTTATTACATCAAGCCAAAGCAGAAGGTATTGATAGTTTAATTGTAACCTCTACCTGTAACAGAACTGAAATCTATGGTTTTGCACAACACCCTTTCCAATTAATCAAACTATTGTGTGAAAACAGCCAAGGAACAGTAGAAGATTTTCAAAAAGTAGCTTTTGTATACAAAAATAGTGAAGCTATTAATCACATGTTTCGTGTTGGCACTGGTTTAGACAGTCAAATCTTAGGTGATTTTGAAATCATCAGCCAGTTAAAAAATGCTTTCGTAAAAAGTAAAGAACTAGAATTAGCCAATGCATTCTTAGAAAGATTGGTAAATGCCGTAATTCAAGCAAGTAAAAAAATTAAGAACGAAACCGAAATTTCATCTGGTGCAACTTCTGTGTCATTTGCTTCAGTACAATACATTTTTAAAAATGTAGAAGACATTGCTTCTAAAAATATTTTACTTTTTGGCACAGGAAAAATTGGAAGAAATACTTGTGAAAACTTAGTAAAACACACCAAACACGAACAAATCACATTAATCAATAGAACTAAAGAAAAAGCTGAGAAATTAGCTAAAAAACTTGACGTTATTGTAAAAGATTATACTGATTTACAAATAGAACTTCAAAAAGCGGATGTAGTTGTAGTAGCAACTGGAGCTCAAAACCCAACAGTTGACAAAGCCATCTTAAATTTGAAAAAACCTTTATTGATTTTAGATTTATCGATTCCGAAAAACGTGAATGAAAATGTAAAAGATATTGAAGGCGTTACTTTAGTTCACATGGATGAACTTTCGCAAATTACGGATGAAACTCTGGAAAATAGAAAAAAACACATTCCAGCCGCAGAAGCTATTATAGATGAAATTAAAGATGAATTTATCGCTTGGACGAAACAGCGTAAATTTGCACCAACTATACATGCTTTAAAAGCAAAACTGAATACAATTAAAGAAGGAGAATTGAATTTTCAACGTAAAAAATTAGCTAATTTTGACGAAGAACAAGCCGAGTTGATTACGGCAAGAATCATTCAGAAAATCACGAATCATTTTGCTAATCATTTAAAAGATGATGAAACTATGGTGGACGAAAGTATTGAATGGATTGAGAAAATTTTCCAATTAGAAACGGTTTCAAAATAATGAGCAAAATAATCCGAATAGGAACTCGTGACAGCGAATTAGCCCTTTGGCAAGCACACACAGTACAAAAGAAATTAAATGATTTAGGTTACAAAACAGAAATTGTAGCTGTAAAATCGCAAGGAGACATTATTCTTGATAAACCACTTTACGAATTAGGAATTACTGGAATTTTCACCAAAACCTTAGACATCGCCATGATAAACGGTCAGGTAGATATTGCGGTTCACTCTATGAAAGATGTACCAACAGCTTTACCTATCGGAATTGTTCAAGCAGCGGTTTTAGAACGTGCTAATACGTTAGATATTTTAGTGCACAAAGGCAATTTAGATTTTTTAAATTCAGAAGGAACAATTGCTACTGGAAGTTTACGCAGACAAGCGCAATGGTTAAATAAATATCCAAATCACAATGTGGTTGATTTACGCGGAAATGTAAACACTCGCATGCAAAAACTACAGGAAAACGATTGGAACGGAGCTATTTTTGCAGCAGCAGGTTTAGAGCGTATCAATTTAAAACCAGAAAATTATATCGATTTAAGTTGGATGATTCCAGCACCAGCACAAGGTGCAATGGTTGTTGTTGCTATGGAAAACGATGATTTTTGTAAAGAAGCTTTAGCGAAATTAAACCATACTGAAACCGAAATTTGCACACACATTGAACGTGAATTCTTAAAAACACTAGAAGGTGGTTGTACGGCACCAATTGGAGCTTTAGCCACATTTACTTCAGATAAAATTGATTTTGAAGGCGTTTTATTCTCTTTAGACGGAAAAGAAAAACACACTATCAAAAAAAGTTGTACTTTTGATTCTTATAAAAACTTCGGAAAAAATTGCGCCGAAGCAATTTTAAACGACGGTGGAAATGTTTTAATGGAAAGCATTCGCCTGGATTTAAAAAAGTAATTTATTCCAAAATGGAGAAAGAATCGTTACTCAATTATTTATATCGCTTTTTTGATATCATCGTACTACTTTTCATAGTTTTTGACTTTGGATATGATTTCGAAGAAAACTATAATTCGCCACACGTTGTTGGGTTAATTTTTCTTACTCTAGGACTGTTAGCGTTTAACACATTTAAATTCTTAACTTTTAAATACAAAAGCAATAAAAAAGTAGCACTTGTAAACATGGTTTTAATAACCGCGATGTTACTATCTTCAGGAGTAGTTGCTATTATAAACTTTAATTTTCCTATTGATTATATACTTCAAAAAGTAAAACCAATATTTGAAGGCGGACTTATCTTTTATTTTTTACTTAGACTCTTAGTATTAGTTCGTCACATTTATGACATTTACTTCAATCCAGCCATTGTTTTTGTTGGAAGTTTTATGATTTTAGATTTAATGGGAGCTTTTTTATTAATGCTTCCAAGTGCTACTACTAATGGGATAACTTTTACAAATGCACTTTTTACATCAACAAGCGCAGTTTGTGTAACAGGCTTAACAGTAGTAGACACATCTACAGCGTTTACTACTGTGGGACAATCCATAATTTTAGTTTTAATTCAATTAGGTGGAATTGGAATCTTAACTTTTACTTCTTTCTTTGCTTTCTTTTTTAGAGGAAGTTCTTCTTTTAAAGAAGGATTAAATACTAAAGATTTTATTGCACACGAAGGATTAAAAGATGTTTTTAGAGCAGCATTGAATGTAGTAATTTTTACTTTAGCAGTTGAAGCAGTTGGAGCTATTTTTATTTATTCTTCTATTCTAGAAGTTAATACTATTGAAAATAAATTTTACTTCTCTATTTTCCACTCTATATCCGCTTTTTGTAATGCTGGATTTTCTTTATTACAAGGAAATTTATACGATGAAGCCATTCGCTTTGATTATTTTTTACAATGGATTATCATGACTTTGATTGTATTGGGTGGTTTAGGACACAATATCGTATTTAATTTTTATCAGAAAATCAAAACGCATGTTCTTGAATTTTTCGACAAAACTATAGTTCATAAAAAAGTTAGAATCATAACATTAAATACGCAAATTGTAATCTACACTACGCTGATTTTGTTAATCAGTGGTTTTGTTTTCTTATTTATTTCAGAATACAACAACACATTATTAGAACACAATACTATTTTTGGAAAAATAACCGCTGCATCATTCAATTCGGTTACTCCAAGAACTGCTGGATTTAATGCGGTTGACTTCACGCAAATGAATGTTCCTTCTCTTTTGTTTATCATTTTTTTAATGTGGATTGGAGGTTCGCCTGCATCTACTGCCGGTGGTATAAAAACAAGTACCTTTGCATTAGCAACACTAAATATTTTTGCCGTGGCAAGCGGAAAGAGCAGAATTCAATTGTTTGGAAGAAGAATTTCATCAGAATCTACCTCTCGCGCTTTTGCTATTTTATGTATTTCATTAATAACCATTGGAATATCCATTGTTGCAATATTAATTTTTGAACCAAAAGGGACGCCCTTATTAACGGTTGCCTTTGAATGTTTTTCAGCTTATAGTACTGTGGGATTGACGCTAAATTTTACACCTATTTTAACAGAGCCTAGTAAATATGTTCTTATTGCTTGCATGTTTATAGGTCGAATAGGAATGCTCAACTTAATGGTGGGATTATTACGAAGAATGAACCATCAATTCTACGAATATCCAAAAGAAAATATATTAATTAACTAATCTTGTCCAAATGAAAATTATCGTGTTTGGTTTAGGAAACTTCGGAATGTCGCTTGCTATCAGTCTAACTGAAACTGGAAACGAAGTAATTGGTGTTGATAAAAACATCGAAAAGGTAAATTTAGTGAAAGATAAAATTTCGCTAGCTATTGCCTTAGATTCTACTAACGAACTGTCTTACGAAGCCTTGCCTTTAAAAGATGCTGACAAAGTGGTCGTTGCCATAGGTGAAAATGAAGGTGCAGCAATTATTACAACAGCGATTATTAAGAAATTATCCGATGTGAAAATTATTAGTCGCGCCTTATCTCCTATTCACGATACGGTTTTAGAAGCGATGGGAATTTATAGCATCATTCACCCTGAACAAGAATCGGCAGATCGATTGACCAAGCAAATCAATTTTAAATCGACTTTAGAAAATTACCAATTAGATGATAATTATACCATTTCTGAAGTAAAAGCAAAATCAGAATTTTTTGGAAAAACATTAGCCGAATTAGATTCTATTGATAAATATCGTTTGACTTTAGTAACCATTATCCGAAAAAGAGAAAAACGAAATCTTATCGGAAAAAAATCGATTATAAAAGAAACGATTGGTCGTCCTGCTCCAGATACTGTTGTATTAGAAGACGATATTTTAGTGGTTTATGGATACAATAAAGACATTGAAACCTACTGTTTAGGACAAGAAGAACAACAAATTAGAAGCTAAAATGACCCGAATTCTCTCTACAAAAAAACTTTCAAAAGCATTAAAAAACAAACTTTCTGATGCTAAAATTGAACTTGTAGAAAAGAATTTCATTCAAACTAAATCTATTGATTTTGAAACACCTCAACTCAATGACTACTTGATTTTTACAAGTAAAGAAGCGGTAAAAAGTGTTTTAAAATCTAAAATAAAAAACGTTCATTCCATTTCGTGTTTGTGTGTGGGAAGTAAAACCCGAAGTTTCCTTGAAAAGAAAGGATTCACCGTTATTGAAAGTGCCGATTATGCGGAAGAATTAATCCAAATAATTGAATCAAAATATAAAACTAACTCGTTTACTTTCTTTTGCGGAAATATCAGAAGAAATACAATTCCTGCTTTTTTCAGGCAAAATAAAATCGCATATAACGAAATTGTCGTATATGAAACCAAACTGAAACCACACCAAATCAAAGAAACATGTGATGGCGTTTTGTTTTACAGTCCGTCTGGAGTCAACAGCTTTTTAGAAAAGAACACATTAGAAAATAAAACGTGTTTTTGCATTGGAACCACCACGGCAAAAGCATTAGAAAATAAAACAAAAAACATAGTAATTGCATCACAACCCACTGTTGAAAATGTAATTAACGAAGTAATACATTATTATAAACGCTTATAGCATATTGCTTAAAGCATAAAGCATAAAAAATGATTAAGAACGACTTATTTTTACGAGCATTAAAAGGAGAAACTGTTGAACGTCCACCTGTTTGGATGATGCGTCAAGCCGGAAGATATTTACCAGAATTTAGAGCTTTGCGCGATAAATATGATTTCTTCACCCGTTGCGAAACTCCAGAATTAGCAGCTGAAATTACGGTTCAACCTATTAGAATTGTAAAACCAGATGCTGCTATTTTATTCTCAGATATTTTAGTAGTTCCAAGAGCCATGGGAATTCATGTAGAATTAAAAGACAATTTAGGTCCGATAATTCCAAATCCAATTCGTACCTCTGAACAAGTAAATCAAGTTTTTGTACCAAATATTCACGAAACTCTAGGTTACGTGATGGATGCAGTAAAACTAACCAAAGAAATGCTGAACGACGAAGTGCCATTAATTGGTTTCGCTGGTTCGCCATGGACGATTTTCTGTTATGCGGTTGAAGGAAAAGGTTCTAAAAGTTTTGATACTGCAAAAGGATTTTGCTTTTCAAATCCAGTAGCAGCACACTTATTATTACAAAAAATTACCGATACGACGATTTTATACTTGAAAGAAAAAGTAAAAGCAGGTTGTAATGCGATTCAAATTTTTGATTCTTGGGGAGGAATGCTTTCTCCAGTAGATTATCAAGAATTTTCATGGCAATACATCAACCAAATCGTAGAAGCGTTAGCTGAAGAAACAGAAGTAATCGTTTTTGGAAAAGGATGTTGGTTCGCTTTAAACGAAATGTCAAAATCAAAAGCATCAGCTTTAGGAGTAGATTGGACTTGTTCACCTAGAAATGCACGCTATTTAACTGGTGGTGACATCACCTTGCAAGGGAATTTCGACCCAAGCCGTTTACTTTCTCCAATTCCAACCATCAAAAAAATGGTTCACGAAATGATTGATGAATTCGGAAAAGACAAATACATTGTAAACTTAGGTCACGGTATTTTACCAAACATTCCGGTAGATCACGCTAAAGCTTTTGTTGAGGCGGTGAAGGAATATGGTCAATAAATAAAGATGAAAAATAAATTCTACACCTACATACAAAACCTACAAGATCAAATCTGTAAAGGATTAGAGGATATTGATGGTAGCACCAAATTTCGTGAAGACATTTGGGAACGACCAGAAGGTGGTGGTGGTCGCACACGTGTTATTGAAAACGGTCAAGTTTTTGAAAAAGGCGGTGTAAACATTTCAGCCGTTCATGGTAAATTGCCTGATACGATGCAAAAAATGTTCGGCGTAGGAGAAGCCGATTTTTTCGCTTGTGGATTGAGTTTGGTGATTCATCCGAAAAACCCAATGGTGCCAACGGTTCATGCGAATTGGCGTTATTTCGAAATGTACAATGAAAGTGGTGAAATCATCAACCAATGGTTTGGTGGTGGACAAGATTTAACACCATATTATCTGTTTGAAGAAGACGCGAAACATTTTCATCAAACCTGTAAAACAGCTTGCGACAAACACAATCCCGAATTCTATCCCAATTATAAAAAGAAATGTGACGAATACTTTTGGAATGCACATCGATTTGAAGCAAGAGGAATTGGCGGTTTGTTTTTCGATTATTTAAAAGAAACCGAAACCATGAAAATGGAAGATTGGTACAATTTCGTAACTGAAGTTGGGAATTCATTCCTTCAAGCGTATGTTCCAATTGTAGAAAAAAGAAAAGATTTACCTTATACCAATGCACAAAGAACTTGGCAAGAAATTCGTCGTGGTCGCTATGTAGAATTCAACTTAGTTCACGATAAAGGAACGCTTTTCGGACTAAAAACCAACGGAAGAATAGAAAGTATTTTGATGAGTTTACCACCCCATGTGCAATGGGTATACGACCATCATCCGGAAGCTGGTAGTGAGGAGGAAAAATTAATAAAAGTATTAGAAAATCCGGTTGAATGGGTAGTTTCTTAATACGCTATACTTATAGAAATTATTACAAAAATATTTTAAAAGTCTAACTATGAAAGCTAAACTATCATTTTTACTACTCCTAGTTTCCTTCTTTTCTTTTTCTCAAATTGAAGAAAGCAAATTAGATGAATTAATTCAAAATACTTTAAAAACTTTTGATGTTCCTGGAATTTCTGTCGGAATTATGAAGGATGGAAAAGTAGTTTATTCCAAAGGTTTTGGTGTGCGCTCTTTAACCACAAATCAAGCAATGACGAATGAAACTTTAGTTGGAATCGCTTCTAATTCAAAAGGATTTACTGCAACGGCTTTAGCAATATTAGCCGATGAAGGAAAATTAAATTTCGATGATAAAGTTTCTAAATATATTCCAGAATTTCAAATGCACGATGCTTATGTTTCGCAAGAAGTAACTATCAAAGATTTGATTACGCACAGAGCAGGATTGGGTTTAGGACAAGGAGATTTGATGTTTTTCCCAGAAGGTGGAAATCTTACAGTAAATGACATTATTCACAATGTAAGATATTTTAAGTCTGAAAATTCGTACAGAAATACATTAGATTATAATAACATTATGTTCATTGTTGCCGGTGAAGTAATTCACAGAGTTTCTGGATTGACTTGGGCTGAATTTATAGAGCAAAAAATCATGCAACCTGTCGGTATGACTTCAAGTTATGGAAGTTATAACCGAGCAAAAGCAGCTAATGTTGACAATATTATTGATGCACACGCTCCCGTTGATGGAAAAGTAGTTGTTGTGCCACACGATTGGAATGAAACCGGAAATGCTGCGGGTGGAATCATAAGTAATATTAAGGATATGAACATTTGGGCAGAATTCTTGATGAATGGTTTTACTACAAAAGACGGAAAAAAATTAGTTACAGATAAGCAAATTTTTCAATTATGGAATCTTCAAATTGCTACACCAGTTGCTTTGAAAAACCCATACGATTCGAACTTTAATGGTTATGGATTGGGCTGGTTTTTAACCGATGTAAAAGGGCATAAACAAGTTTATCATACTGGCGGATTAATCGGAACAGTGACGCAATTTACTTTAATTCCAGATATGAAATTAGGAATTGTAGTTTTGACGAATCAACAAAGCGGTGCTGCATTTAGTGTGATTACTAATACAATTAAAGATGCCTATTTAGGTCTTGAAGATAGAAATTGGTTGAAGAATTTCAGTGAAAGAATGGCAAAAGTTAACGCTAAATATGACAAAGAAAAACTAGACGTTTTCACTAAATCAGAAGCTTTCAAAAAGGAAAAGAAAAGCCAAATAAAAAGCGAACAAATTACAGGAACTTACACTGACTTATGGTTTGGGGATGTTACGATTACATTAGAAGGAAAAACATTACGCCTTTCTTGTGTAAATTCACCACGATTAAAAGGAGAATTGATTCCTTATTCACCGAATGTTATGGTGATTAAATGGGATGATAGAAGTTATGATGCTGATGCTTTTGTAAACTTTCAAATGGATGAAAATGGAAAAGCTCAAGGAATGAAGTTAAAACCAATTTCGGGTATAACTGATTTTAGTTTTGATTTTGAAGATTTAGATTTACTGAAAAAGAAATAAAATAACGCTCAATTTGAGCAAAAAAATAAAGAATATGTTTCCAATACACAGAGGTCGTCGTTTAAGAGTAAACGAATCCATAAGAAGTTTAGTTCGCGAAACCAGTTTAAGTCCCGCTGATTTTATGTTTCCAATGTTTATCATGGAAGGTGAAAATACCAAAGTAGAAATTCCTTCTATGCCAGGCATTTTCCGTCGCACTTTAGATTTAACGGTGGAAGAAGTAAAAGAATTATTTGCTTTAGGAATTCGTGCCGTAAACATTTATGTAAAAGTTAGTGATGATTTAAAAGACAATACCGGAAAAGAAGCTTGGAACGACAATGGTTTGATGCAAAGAGCCATTCGCGCAATTAAAGCAGCTTGCCCAGAAATGATTGTAATGCCTGATGTGGCTTTAGACCCGTATTCGATTTATGGTCACGATGGAATTATAGAAAAAGGCGATGTAGCAAATGACGCCACCAATGATGCTTTAGTAAAAATGGCTGTTTCTCACGCCAAAGCAGGTGCCGATTTTGTAGCACCTAGTGATATGATGGATGGTCGTGTTTTACGTTTACGTCAAGGTTTAGATGCTGCTGGATTTCATAATGTAGGCATTATGAGTTATTCGGCTAAATATGCTTCTGCTTTTTATGGTCCGTTTAGAGATGCTTTAGATTCTGCTCCAAAAGATGCTGATGTAGAAGTTCCGAAAGACAAAAAAACCTACCAAATGGATTACGCCAACAGAATTGAAGCAGTAAAGGAAGCTCTTTGGGATGTGGAAGAAGGCGCTGATATGGTAATGGTAAAACCTGGAATTGCTTATTTAGATATTGTTCGTGAAGTGAAAAATGCAGTGGATGTTCCGGTAACAGTTTTCCATGTTTCGGGAGAATATGCTATGATTAAAGCGGCTTCCGAAAGAGGTTGGTTAGACCATGACAAAATTATGATGGAGCAATTAATGTGTATTAAAAGAGCGGGGGCGAGTTTGATTTCGACTTATTTTGCTAAAGAAGCTGCTATTTTATTAAACAAGTAATTTTAAAATGAAACAAATATTAAAATCAATAGTTGTTTTTGCATTAGCGATTTCTGTAACAAATTGTGGTGATAAAAAAGAAACTGATAAATACGGAAATGAAGTTGAAGAAAATGCAGAAACAACAACTGAAACTTCGGTTGATCCATTACTAGCAAAAGGGCAAGAACTTTTCGAAGGAAAAGGAACATGTACCGCATGTCACAAACCCGATGCAAAAGTTGTTGGTCCTTCTATAAAAGAAATTGCTAAAATTTATAAAGAAAAAGGAGCTAGCATTGCGGCATTCATTAACGAAGAAAGCGAACCTATTGTTGACCCATCACAATATGAGACTATGAAAACGAACTTTGCCATTACAAAAGCCATGACAGCTGAAGAACGCAAAGCCTTAGAAGTATACATGATGAGTTTCGAGTAAACCTTACTCAACCACCAATTTAAAGCCCACGCGCGGAATGTTTTCTATTCTCACGTGGGTTTCTTCTTTTATGATTTTTCGCAATCTTGAAATAAACACATCCAAACTTCTGCCTAAGAAATAATCATCGCTTCCCCATAATTCCATTAAGATTTTTTCTCGTTTTAGAACAGTATTCGGGTTGTCTAAAAACAGTTTTAATAGTGAGGCTTCTCGCTCGGTTAGAGTTATATTTTGGCTTTCATTTTTCAATAAATAATTCTCAGGTTCAAATTGAAAACTTCCAAAAGTATATTGTTTTTGTATTGAATTATCGGTTGATTTCTGGCTTCGGTTTAAGAAAATTTCGATTTTTAAAATTAATTCTTCTATCGAATACGGTTTTACTAAATAATCGTCTGCACCCAATTTCAAACCTTTAATTCGGTCTTCTTTCATGGTTTTTGCTGAAAGGAAAATAATCGGAATTTCTTGATTGCGTTTTCTGATTTCAGTTGCCATTTCAAATCCATCCATATCGGGCAACATAATATCTAAAACACACAAATCGAAAGACTCTTTGCAGAACAATTGAAAAGCTTCTTTTCCATTGGCACAATGAGTAACATCAAAATGTTGCTCTAAATTATCGGAAGTTAAAAACGCTAAGGTTTCGTCGTCTTCAACATACAAAATGCGCTTTTTACTCATAATCGTTTTTGTTTATTTGGATGGTTATGGTGATTCCTTTTTCTTCATTGTTTTTGGCTTCGACTTTCCATTTATGCCATTCGCAAACGCGTTTTACATACGAAAGTCCAATTCCAAAACCTTCAATATCTTTATTGTCTTCTCTTGCTACTCTATAGAATTTATCAAACACAAATGGCAAATCACTGTCTGGAATTCCACAACCATTATCGGTAAATTTTAAAATCAATCCTTTTGAATTTTCTTTCGATTGAATTTTGATTTTTGGATTTTGACCTGAATATTTTACCGCATTATCCATTATATTATAAATCAAATTATAAAAATGAAACTCGTCGGCTTGAATTATATAATTTTGTTCTAACTGAATGTCAATATTAATTTCTTTTTGATGTTTTAAAAAAATATTTTCTCTTACCAATTCTAACAACACTTTCAAATCTACTTTAGATTTTTCGATTTCAATTTGCTTGCTTTCGGTCTTCGCTACATATAGAATTTTCTCGATGTGCTGGTTCAATTTATTACTTTGATTGATAATAATTTGCATGTACTTTGACAATCGTGGATTGTCGATAATTTCCTTTTGGGTACTGGCGTAATTAGAAGCTATCAGAATGGAAGCTAAAGGGGTTTTAAATTCATGCGTCATATTATTAATAAAATCCTTCTGCAAATCGGTATATCGTTTTTGTTTTAACATTAACAATACAGAGTACACATAAATAATTAAAACCAAGAATAATACGCCAGTAAAAATCCAATATTGTGATAGACTTTTAAAATACGTCTGTTTAATATTAGGGAATCGTACAGCAAAATAATAGGTTAAATCACTATTTTTTGAAAAACAATCGGCACAAAATTTAGAAGGTTCTTCCCCATTTGCAGAAATGTAGTTTCCATATACCATAGCATCAGAACTACAATCGTAAATGGCGTACTCATAATCTAATTCTAGTTTTACTTTTTCGAACTCATTTTTTAAATATTGTTCTAATATGGTGTTTTCAAAAACATCATTAACATTCACGATGAAATAATTTTCAGAGACTTTTTTTATTTGATTTCCTATTGGAAGTTCTTTTTTATTGTCTTTGTAAATTTTATTTACCACATCTTGCAAGGCAAAATGGATTTTGTCTTCTACATCTTTTTTTTCAAAGATATAGGCCTGATTGAGTAAAAACAACTGCATGATAATTACTCCTACAATTGCTAAAAACCCAGCAAAGATTACGGTATTAAATCTGTTAAATTTCATATTGAGTTCGATATTACAAAAAAAGTGGTTTTAAAAATGTCTGTTAACATGTCATTAACAATCATTAAAATATAATTAACAAGACAGAAATAAAAGTTTTTTAGTTTTGTACCAACAAATTTAAAATAACTAAAAAAATTATAAGGTATGAAATCAATTAAATTATCAATTGTAGCTTTATTAATAGCTAGTGCTTCATTTGCACAAACAAAAGACGTTAAAGTAGAAACTGCTAAAGCAATGCAAGCAGCACCTACAGAAGTTAAAACTGCTCCAGTTCAATCAGCAATCAAATGGGATCAAGAAATGCATGACTTTGGAGATATTGAAAAAGGAAAACCAGTTACTTATGAATTTTCTTTTACAAACACTACAAAAGAAACTATCTTAATCACAAATGTAAGACCAGCTTGTGGTTGTACTGCTGCTAACTATACAAAAACTCCAATTAAACCAGGTGAAAAAGGAATGGTTGCTGCAACTTTCAATGCCGCTAATGGTGGAATGTTTCAAAAATCTGTAACTATTACAACAACTGAAAATGGAGTTGAAGCTGTTAAAACTTTATCTTTCAAAGGAAAAGTATTAGATCCAGCTACTGACAAAAAAGAAGAGATTAAATCTTAATAATATTATTAATTCAGCTTTTACATCTTATTAAACCACCTTTTATAGGTGGTTTTTTTATTTTTACTAAATGAAAACAGTCTTTATAAATACACCTCTCGGCTTCACTGAAATTCAAGGAGATGAAAATGGAATTTCAAAAATTCATATTATGAATGAAGATGTTGAGATTTCAACTAAAATCCCAAAAGAATTAAAAGAAGCTGTTTTACAACTTCAAGACTATTTTGCTGGAAAAAGAACTGCATTCACTTTTAAACTGAACCCTTCAGGAACCGACTTTCAGAAAAAAGTTTGGCAAGAATTAGTTAATATTCCCTATGGAAAAACGTGTTCTTATTTAGATTTATCAAAAAAATTAGGGGATGTAAAAGCAATTCGAGCCGTTGCTTCAGCCAATGGGAAAAATCCACTTTGGATTGTGGTTCCTTGTCATCGCGTTATTGGAACTAATGGTTCGTTAACTGGTTATGCAGGTGGTTTGTGGCGAAAAAAATGGCTTTTAGAACATGAAAATCCGATTAAACAAGAAAGTTTATTTTAGATTATTATAAAATCCAATCACTTTTTGCTACTTTTATAACGCAATCTTATAAAATTAGATTATGAAATTTCTTATAAAATTCTTCAAATGGTTTGCTATTATTTTAGTAAGCATCATCATTTTAATGTATCTTTTTAATGTAGATTATTTATTACGAGCAGTAAGAACCATTTACTTCAAAGGCTACACGACTGCATTTTTAGAAGATTATAAAGAATTTCCAAACAGAGAAATTAAAAAAGGAACTGCTCAACCTTGGGCAATTGCTAAAGATTACAATACGATTTCGGCGACAGAAACACTTCAAAAAACACATAAAGAATTACAAACCACTGCTTTTTTAATCATTAAAAACGATAGTATTTGGCACGAAAGTTATTTTGATGGATTTGATAAGAATTCTAAAACCAACTCTTTTTCCATGGCAAAAAGTGTTGTTACTATGGCTATGGGAAAAGCTATTATGGAAGGAAAAATGAAAAGTTTAGATCAAAAAGTAACCGACTTTTTTCCTGAACTAAAAGGAAAATATGCCAAAGAAGTTACTATCGGCGATTTATCTTCTATGGCTTCAGGCTTGAGTTGGGATGAAAAATATTACAGTCCGTTTTCTATTGTAACTCGTGCTTATTTTGATGACAATTTAAAGGATATGATTCTAGGATTAGACATTAAAGAAAAACCAGGACAATCCTTCAAATATTTAAGTGGCGCTACACAACTATTAGCTATGTGTATTGAAAAAGCTACTGGAGAACATTTATCAGATTATGTGTCAAAACATTTTTGGCAACCTATGGGAGCCGAAAACGAAGCACTTTGGCAATTAGATGAAGCGCCTGACGGAATAGAAAAAGCCTATTGTTGTATTGCAAGTAATGCAAGAGATTTTGCCCGTTTTGGAAAACTTTATCTAAATAATGGAAAGTGGAATGGACAACAATTATTAGATAGTGTTTTTGTGAAAAAATGTATCACGCCTCGTTTCGAAAAAAGTCCAGAATATGGTTATGGATGGTGGATGCACGAAATTAAAGGAAAGAAACTTTTTTACATGCGCGGTCATTTAGGACAATTTGTAATCGTAATTCCTGAAGATGATTTAATAATTGTTAGATTAGGACATTTGAAAGGACTTCAAACTAAAACAGACCCACATAGTAACGATTTATATATTTATGTTGAAGAAGCCTACAACATGTTAGCACAAAGGGATAAAAAGAATAGCACATTACATTAATTTAAACAACTACTACTCTCATGATTGAAAAAATTAATTTAAACAACATCCTGTTTTTAGATATTGAAACGGTTCCAGAATACCACAATTATCGCGGTTTAGATAGTGAAACCCAACAACTTTGGGAACAAAAAACGCAATACCAAAGAAAAGATGAAGTCTCAGCGGAAGATTTTTACGAACGCGCTGGAATTTGGGCTGAATTTGGAAAAATCATTACCATTTCAGTGGGTTACTTTGTTAATAAAGCCGATATTCGAAACTTTCGTGTTACTAGTTTTTGGGGTGATGAAAAGAAAATTTTAAACGATTTTTCCAATTTATTGAACACGCATTTTAATGGTGCCCAACATGTTTTGTGTGGTCATAATGCAAAAGAATTTGATATTCCTTTTATTGCTCGACGTATGATAATTAATGGAATTGCTCTTCCTAATAAGTTGAATTTATTCGGTAAAAAACCTTGGGAAGTACCTCATTTAGATACTTTAGAATTATGGAAATTTGGAGACTATAAACATTTTACTTCTTTAAAACTATTAACTAAAGTTCTTGGAATTCCTTCACCAAAAGATGACATTGACGGTAGCGAAGTCGCACACGTTTTTTATGTAGAAAACGACATCGACCGAATTATTACTTATTGCGAAAAAGATGTAATTGCAGTAGCGCAAATTTTTTTACGATTAAGACGAGAAGATTTGTTAGTTGAAGATGAAATTATACATGTATAAAAAAGGGAGCTAATTTAAGCTCCCTTTTTTTATAACTCTAAATAAATTATTTATTAACCACTACTTTTCTAGTAGTTTTTCCTAAATCATTTTCAATAGTTAACATATAAATACCTTCTGAAAGATTTTCAATATTCAATACTTCAATGGCGTTTGAAGATTTTTTACTAATAACCTGTCTTCCTTGTACATCATACATTACAAAAGTAGATTCTCCAAAAGTGTCTGCAGCTAAATCAATATTAACAAACCCTTTTGCTGGATTTGGATATACTTTAATTTCAGCCAAGGCATTCGTTGGTGTATTTAATGCTTGTTCTAAATTACAAATTGATAATGATACAGCGTTTATTACGCCACCATCACCATTATAGGCATCAATTACTTTTAATGTCCATGTTCCATCGGCAATCATATTGTTAAAGTTGCTTAAATTTTCGTAAGGTTTAACTGTTCCCGTAATTGAAGGAGTGGTTGCTCCACAAGTGAATGGAACACCTGAATCATCTAATACACAATTTATACCATCATTATCACCACAAGGCTCATTAAATAACATTACAACAGGACTTCCAATTGACGCTGGGCCAATCAAGTAATAAGTCATATCTTGTATATAAGTATGTGTTAAATCAAGCGAAACGTTTAAATCTCCAACTAAAAGTCCACCTGTTACAACAATTGGAATAGTTGCAATACTATTTGCGGCAGTTCCAATAGTAGCATTAGAAAAATCTGTTCCCGTAAACGTATACCCACACGTTAACTTTCCAGTTTGGAAATTATTAACCACTGCTGCAGAAGAAGCGGCAACACCACATCTATTAGATGGAATAACCCTCCAATAATAAGTTGTTTCTTCACTTAACCCAGTTACAAGATAATTAGATTGTGAAATTGTAACGTTAGTAAACAATGTTGAAAAATTAGACTGAGTAGATATTTGTAAGTTATACAATTCTGCATTAACATTAGAATTCCAAACAAAATTTACAGTTGTTGGAAGTGTTGTTACACTAGTTGCTGGCGTTGTTAAAACAGTTGGTTGAAATGTAGCCGAATATACTCTTAATTGTTTCAATCTAGTTTCTATTTCAGTTCCATTATTACCAATTATTCCAACAGAATAACTACCTGGTTGTACACTTGCCAAACCAGATATTGTCATGGTTACCATACCATTAGCACTCAAAGAAGTTGGACTAAAAGTTGCAACCGCTCCAGAAGGCAATCCTGTTGCAGAGAAATTAGTTGTAAACGTACCTGATTGTTTATAATCAAAAGTATAAACAGCATCTTGATTAGAACAAACAATTAAATCATCTGATTTTGGCGTTAAAGAGAAATTTGAGACAATCCCAGTAACTATCAATGAATAATTTTGTGCACCTGTAACTAATGTGCCTTTATGTGTAATAGTTATTACATAATCTCCAGCAGTTGGTGCGTCAATTTTAATAATTTCAATATTATCTACATTATTGTCTCCTGTTCTAACTGCAAGAGCAGAAGGACTTGATTGAAGTTTCCATGGATAAAAAGTTGTTGTACCATCTTTTGTAACTCTGATATCTAAATCATTCACTAATACTGGTGTTGGATCATTAACAGGTTGATTCCCAATATTTGCAACGCCAGGCAAATCTGTCCAAGTAATTGAGGCTATTAATGGGTTAGAAGCGCCACCATTAGACTTAACTGTCATGGTATACGTTTGACCTTGTGTTAAAGTTTCCTCTGAAATCCATGAAGAAATACCATTACCTGTAATTGTTTCAACTGCTTTTTTGGCATTTAACAAACCCCAACCAAATTTTGCATCAGGACCAGCATTACCAGCATCATCAGCTGTATGACAAGCCAAACCTCTTAATGTAGCAGATTTCATAAAACTATTTGTTACATTTTTATGATGTTGTTGAACCAATAATAACGTCCCTGCAACATTTGGACTCGCCATTGACGTTCCTGTATAAGAAGCTGTTGCTGTGTTGCTAGTAGAAATAGTTGATGTTAATCCCGTTCCATTACCTGTAATATCAGGTTTAATTCTTCTATCGTCAGTTGGTCCTTGACTACTTGATGTGTTAATCGATACACTTGATAAAGATCCATCTGCATTAATAATAGCGTCATTTGCATTGGCTACAATTAAAGTGTTTTTTGATGTCTTATTTCCAGTTAACTTATCATAACCAGAAGCAATCGGGTTTGTATTGTTATTATTTGTTCCATCATTACCCGCCGACATAACAGCCAGATAATATGGAGATAAATAGGCAATTTCATCCCATCCTTGTGCAGCATCTGTATAAGCTCCTATATACCATGCAGGTAAAGATGTTGTTCCATTTGTGATAGGTACACCATATGAATGGTTAGAAATTAACATTCCTCCTAAAACTTCAGACAATGCTTCTGACTCATCATTATCCCAATAAAATGTTCTTGCAGTTGCTAATGTTGCCATTCCTTTAACACCAGCTGAGCCAGCATTCCAAGGTAGTGCAATAATTGTACCTGTAACATGTGTTCCATGATCGCTGTATGTTGTTCCTGAAACATCGTCAACTGTTGTTACTCTTCCTCCAAATCCACTATGAGATCTACGCACTGTACCTCCATCCCATACACGAGCCACCATACCTTGTCCGTCTAAGGTTAACCCTAGTCCACCACCGGTATTTAAAAAATTAGCTCTAGTTGATCTTGCAGCAGCTACATTTGTTGTTGCATAATAAATAGGAAAACCATCAGGCGTTAATTTCATTAACTCTTGAAATGAACCATTTTCTCCTTTAATAATAATTGGCCAGCCATTTTTATTAGCAACTGCTATGGCTTTGGCTCTTTCTGTTTCTTCCAACTTTTGAAAGTAGGTTATTTTCTGTTGGATTTTTTCTACATCATAATCCTTGGTGATTTTAGCAACATCTTCTTTAGTTTGGGAAAAAGAAAACGAACAGAAAAACACAAGAAAAGATGCGAATAATTGTTGTTTTTTCATTTTTTGGGGCTAATTAGTGTTATTTAACGAAACAAATATATAATTTTTTCACAATCTTAAAAAAATGTTTTAAAAATAAATATCCTTTTTTCAAAAATGTAATAACTTGAATATATTTCATTTATGGATTTTTATCTAATAAAAATAAAATTTTCTTTAAAAGTTAAGATACACTACATTTACGAAAAATTATCAATTTATGGTTTTAAGCAGATTTTGGTTAGTAATATTTATATCTTCTATCTTTTTTATTGTTTTCGGATTGTTTTCATCTCAATATTATTCTATTGATTATGTTTTGAATGGAAAACAAGGCGAACCTCTTTTAATTGGTGAAAAATATTTAAAAGAAGTACCGAAATTTGTTCAAGATAGTGTCCAAAAAGCGGAAGACAAAACATTCATTATTAATAAAAATGAAAAGGATGCAGACACTACCTATATTTACAATAATCAAACTGTAAAAATCTACAGCGGAAAACAAAAAGCAGATGGTTTACTTCCTATGACCAAAAGCAGTTTGTTTGATTTAATTCTGCCTTTGATTGCTTATTTATCCTTTTTCTGTGGAATAATGGAACTACTCATCATTTCAGGAGCTTCGGAAAGATTGGCTAAGAAATTAAGTCCATTATTTGCGAAAGTTTTTCCTTCGATTCCAAAAAACCATGAATCAATTTCCTATATGACGTTGAATTTTTCTGCTAACTTCTTAGGATTGGATTCAGCCGCAACTCCGTTTGGATTAAAAGCGATGCAAAGTTTACAAGAATTAAATCCAGATAAAGATAGAGCCAGTGATGCCCAAATCATGTTCATGTGTTTGCATGCAGCGGGTTTAACATTAATTCCAACATCCATTATTGGTTATCGAGCTGCCGAACACGCTGCCAATCCTGCTGATGTGATGTTGCCATGTATTATTACTTCTTTTGTTGGAACTATTGCCGCTTTTATTTTAGTGGGAATCAAACAAAAAGTAAACTTCAAAAGCGCTTCTTTATTAGCGGCTTTAATGGGAGTTATTGGTGCCATCGTTGGATTGTTATTCTACGTAAATAGCTTAGATTTAATCGGAAAAAATTATTTTACTTCTAACCTTTCGGGATTGTTGTTGATATTAATCATTGGTGGAACTTTGATATTTTCTTTCGTTCAAGAGAAAAAATTCGTTGAACAAAAAACAACGATTTTCGATACTTTTGTAACCGGTGCTAACAACGGATTAAAAACCGGAGTGACCATTTTTCCTTATGTTATGGGAATGTTAGTGGCGATTTCATTATTCAGAAATAGTGGCTTGTTTGAAATTATTGCCAACGGAATTTCCTTTTTATTTGCACATCTTGGAGTAGCTAAAGAAATCACCGATTCATTGCCTGTGGCGATGTTGCGTCCTTTTAGTTCAGGTGGTTCTCGTGGTTTTATGATTGATGCGATGAAGCAATTTGGACCCGATTCCTTAACCGGAAGATTGAGCTGTATTTTCCAATGCAGTGCCGAAACAACTTTCTACGTGATTGCGGTTTATTTTGGAAGTATCAACGTAAAAAATACGCGTTACACCCTGGGAATGATGCTTTTAGTAGATTTAATCTGTGTGATTACAGCAATTTTTGTAGCGAGTTGGTTTTTTTAAAATGTGCTAGATGAGAATATTAATTTTAATCCTTTTTATTTTTATTTTTATTTCATGTAAAAATGAAGAGGTTGTTTCAGTAAAAAACAATATCGCTAAAGAAAACAAGATAATAAATAAGTCAGACAAAGAAATTTTAGATACTATTTTCTTTGATTTTGAGACTAACAACAGTGATTTCGTTGTTGTCAATCTTTTAGAAAAGAAGTTTAATGAAGATAGTATTTGCAATGTTCAACTGAAATTAGATTTTTGGAATAATAAATCCAAAATTGGTTCAGAAACAGTTCAAATAAATGGTTTTGATGAAAATTCAGAATTTTTTGGAACTTACTTAAACAGTTTAAATCATTCTTTAAAAACAATTCACATTGGATATCCAGCTTGTGCATATCAACAGAATGGATTTCTATTTTATACTGATATTGATAAAGTTCAATTGTTATATCAATATACGGAATTTAGTGATAGTGGCTGGGGTTCCTATGTTGAATTCTTTACAACAAATAAAAACCTAGTAACTTCAAGAAGAACCAACTTCTCACCTGATGAAAATGACTCAAGTAAAGAAGAAATAGGTATTGTAGAGTATTCAGATTCTTTAACTTTTTCACTAAAAAATAACACTTGGAAACTAAATCAAATCACTCCAAAAGAAAAGATATATCGAAGCGAAAAAAAGAGTTTTGAAGAATTTCACAAACAATGATAAAAATAGATGAGTTTTTTTGAAGATATAATTATCAATTTAGGACAAGAAGGCATGTACTTCTTTTTTAAAAGACTTGGCATGCTGGCCAAATGGATTTGTTATTCAGGAAAAAAACCATTCACTGAAATTAAGAATGAAAATTGGAATACCAGAATAGGCTTCGTTTTGTTTTTAATTATAGTTGGGATAATAATTTATATTGTAAATTAATTCCTCAAAGTTTTAAAAACCTTGCAGGTTAGAAAAACAAAAATCCGTAACTTTACCTTTCAAAACATACACAAATGGACTTTTTATATCAAGACCCGTATCCAATTTTAAAAGACGATACAACCTACAAAAAATTAACTTCTGATTACGTAAAAGTAGAGCAACTTGGCGATAGAGAAATCTTAGTGGTGGATCCAAAAGGATTAGAATTACTAGCACAAGAAGCTATGGATGACGTTTCGTTCATGTTGCGTTCGGCACATTTACAAAAACTAAGAAACATTATCGAAGATCCTGAAGCAACAGACAACGACCGTTTTGTGGCTTATAATTTATTGCAAAACGCTGCGGTTGCCGTTGAAGGTCAATTGCCTTCTTGCCAAGATACTGGAACTGCAATTGTAGTTGCCAAAAAAGGTGAAAACGTTTACACAGGAGTTGATGATGGTGAATGGTTATCAAAAGGAATTTACAATACCTACCAAAATAAAAACCTTCGTTACTCGCAAATTGTTCCGATTTCGATGTTTGAAGAAAAAAACTCGGGTTCTAACTTACCAGCACAAATTGATATTTATGCTAAAAAAGGGAATTCGTATGAGTTTTTATTTTTAACAAAAGGCGGTGGTTCGGCTAACAAAACGTTTTTATATCAAAAGACAAAATCGTTGTTAAATGAAAAATCGTTGGACGAATTTGTTCGTGAGCGCATAATGGATTTAGGAACAGCAGCATGCCCTCCGTATCACTTGGCTATCGTTATCGGCGGAACTTCTGCAGAAGCAAATTTAGCAGCCGTGAAAAAAGCTTCGGCTGGATATTATGACCATTTACCTACTTCTGGAAACATGTCAGGCCAAGCGTTTCGCGATTTAGAATGGGAAAAAAGAGTGCAAATCATTTGTCAAGAAAGTCAAATAGGAGCACAATTTGGTGGAAAATATTTAACACATGATGTTCGTGTAATTCGTTTACCTCGTCATGCGGCTTCTTGTCCGGTTGGAATGGGAGTTTCTTGTTCGGCAGATAGAAATATCAAAGGAAAAATCACGAAAGACGGAATTTTCTTAGAGCAATTGGAAACCAATCCAGGTCAGTTTTTACCTGAAACAGCGCCTCATTTAGAGCCTGCGGTAGAAGTTGATTTAAACAAACCAATGAAAGAAATTTTAGCTGAGTTATCAAAATACCCAATCAAAACACGTTTGAAATTAAATGGAACTTTGATTGTAGCACGTGATATCGCTCATGCCAAAATCAAAGAATTATTAGATGCTGGAAAACCAATGCCAGAGTATTTCAAAAACCACCCAGTATATTACGCTGGTCCAGCAAAAACTCCAGACGGAATGCCTTCAGGAAGTTTTGGACCAACAACCGCAGGAAGAATGGACGTTTATGTAGACGAATTCCAAGCGGCTGGCGGAAGTATGATTATGTTAGCCAAAGGAAACCGAAGCAAAGACGTAATGAACGCTTGTAAAAAACACGGCGGATTCTATTTAGGTTCGATTGGTGGTCCTGCTGCAATTTTAGCAAAAGAAAACATCTTATCGGTTGAAGTAGTAGATTTCCCAGAATTAGGAATGGAAGCCGTAAGAAAAATTGAAGTAAAAGATTTCCCTGCGTTTATTATTACCGATGATAAAGGGAATGATTTTTTTATGAATCTTTAGTTTTAGAAAAAAGAGAAAAGAAGCAAGAAAAAAGAAACCTGTAAGTTGAAAGACTTGCGGGTTTTTTTATTTATTTACATCAGCAGAATAAAAATTACTAAAAACATCTAATGAGTCTTCATTTATTTCATAATCTACCAAATCTTCATTGGAAGTGATTACAATTGAAAACCTGTTATTTTCAAATTGACCAATAGCCGAAATTCCTCTTTGTGATTCATCTGCAACAGTTAATCCTTTTGGCAATTTAAATAGCACCGAATCTCCCGAAAAATATCCAATCTCAATATCTTTTTTCAGTCTTCCTAATTCTCTTGTTGGTTCATTAATTGCATCACTCAAATAATTAAAACCAAAAACGATATTTAATAGAATCGAAAAAATAAAAATTGCTTTTTTCATTAGTAACATATTTTAATTAATTCAAATAGCTAAGTGAGATTCCTACGGAATGACAAACTATACGGAAAACTGAACACTTCAAACTGACCACTGACCACTTAAAACTACTCCACAAATAAAACCAATCCTTTTAAATAATGCCCTTCTGGATGGTAAATGTTGGTTGGATGATCTGGGCCTTGTTCTAATTTGTGTAAAACTCTGATATTTCTTCCCGTTTCAATGGCTGCCGCTGCAACGGTGTTGTAGAATAAAACATCATCAATCACTTGCGAACAAGAGAAGGTGAATAAAATTCCGTTTGGAGCTAAGGCTTTTAATCCGGCAATATTTAAACGTTTGTAGGCTTGCGTTGCGGTGTGTTTGCTTTTGATGCTTTTCGCGAAAGCGGGTGGATCTAAAACAATAACATCGTATTGTTGCGTGTGTTCTTTCATGAAGTTGAATACATCGTCAGCTACAGCTTTATGATTGGCGTTTGGAAAATTTAATTCCATATTGCTCGCTGCTAAATCCACAGCTTTTTGAGAAATATCCACCGAAGTTACCAATTTTGCTCCAGCGCTCATGGCATAAATTGAAAATCCGCCAGTATAACAAAACGTGTTTAATACTTTTTTCCCTTTTGAGAATTCACCTAATAATTTTCTGTTTTCACGTTGGTCTAAGAAGAAACCTGTTTTTTGTCCTTCTACCCAATTAACGGAAAACAAAATATTATTCTCTTTTGCAACTGCTTCTACTTTATTTCCGAATAAGAAATAATCGGTTCCTGTATTCGGTAAAGTTCCTGAGCTTTTACAATAAATAGTATCGCAATAGTCTGGAAAATTGGATTTTATGGCTTCCGCGATTTTATCCATTTGAAGAAAAACTCCCGTGGAATGCGCTTGAATTACCCAATTTTTATCGTAATAATCAATAATCAATCCCGAAATTCCGTCGCCTTCTCCGTGAATCACACGAAAAGCATTCGTAACTTCAAAATCCAATATTTGGGTGCGTAAATACCAAGCCGATTGTAATTTGGTTGCCCAAAAGTTCTCAGAAAAAGTTTCATCTCCGAAAGTCAAAATACGAACTACGATACTTCCTTTATCACTGAAATATCCGGTTCCTAAATGATTGTTTTTCGAATCGACTACATCCACCATTTCGCCATCGTTTATTTCACGACTCACACCATAAACCGCACCACTAAAAATCCATGGATGACGACGTTGAATTGATTTTTCTTTACCTGATTTTAAAATTACTTTTGGTAAGCTCATTTTCTTTAAAATATATAAAAACCTGACAAGTTTTGGAAACCTGTCAGGTTTAAAATTATAAACTCTTTTTATTAATCGATTTTCATTTCTGGAATATCTCCTTCAATGATTAAATCAGCTTCTGTTGCTTTGATAATGTCTTCTACTAAAACACCTGGCGCACGTTCTAACAATTTAAAACCTTTTGGTGTGATTTCTAAAACTGCTAATTCGGTAACGACTTTTTTCACACACCCAACACCGGTTAAAGGAAGCGTACATTTTTTCAATATTTTCGATTCTCCAGCTTTGTTAACATGCATCATGGCTACGATAATATTTTCTGCAGAAGCTACTAAATCCATAGCGCCACCCATTCCTTTTACCATTTTTCCTGGGATTTTCCAGTTGGCAATATCTCCGTTTTCAGAAACTTCCATTGCTCCTAAAATCGTTAAATCTACTTTTTGCGCACGAATCATTCCAAAACTAAATGCTGAGTCAAAGAAACTTGCTCCAGGTAAAGTAGTAATCGTTTGTTTTCCTGCGTTGATGATATCGGCATCTTCTTCTCCTTCAAAAGGGAAAGGTCCCATACCTAAAACTCCATTTTCCGATTGAAATTCAACTGAAATATCGGTGCGAACATAATTAGCAACTAAAGTAGGAATTCCGATTCCTAAGTTTACATAGTAACCGTCATTCACTTCTTGTGCTATTCTTTTTGCGATTTGATTTTTATCTAATGCCATGATTAACTTCTTTGTCTAACAGTTCTTTGCTCAATTCTTTTCTCAAATTTCTCACCTTGGAAAATACGATTTACCATAATTCCTGGAATGTGAATTTCATTTGGATTTAAAGTTCCTGCTGGTACTAATTCTTCAACCTCAGCGATAGTGATTTTTGCAGCACCTGCCATACAAGCGTTGAAATTACGAGCTGTTCCTTTGAAAATAAGATTTCCAGCTTCATCACCTTTCCAAGCTTTTACGATTGAAAAATCAGCTTTATAAGCCAATTCCATTACGTGCATTTTTCCATTGAATTCGCGTGTTTCTTTTCCTTCTGCGACTTCTGTTCCGAAACCTGCTGGTGTAAAGAATGCTGGAATTCCGGCTTGTGCAGCACGGCATTTTTCAGCTAAAGTTCCTTGTGGTGTTAATTCTACATCTAATTCACCTGAAAGCATTTGACGTTCGAACTCTGCATTTTCTCCCACATAAGAAGAAATCATTTTTTTGATTTGACGTTTTTGTAATAATAATCCCAATCCGAAATTATCTACTCCTGCATTATTTGAAATACAAGTTAAATTGGTTACATTTTTACGAACTAATTCAGCAATACTGTTTTCGGGAATTCCACAAAGACCAAAACCACCTAGCATGATGGTTTGTCCGTCTTGAATTCCTTCTAATGCTTCTTGTACGTTATTAACTTTTCTAGAAATCATATTTTGGTTTGTTGTTGTTTATAATCCGAATTCATCCATACTAGGTTCATCTGTTGGAACAGCTGTTGAATCCACTACTTTTTTAGGTGTCCAACAATCTACTTTAATTTTTAAATCGTCTGGACGTTCAAACGGTTCTTTAGACACATCTAAATCGCTATCGGCATAACATTTTTTCATAAAAATACCCCAAATAGGTAATGCCATCGTCGCTCCTTGACCTAATCTTGTAGCTCTAAAGTGAGCGGCTCTATCTTCGTTTCCTACCCAAACACCAGTTGCTAAATTTGGTACCATTCCAATAAACCAACCATCAGAGTTGTTTTGAGAAGTACCTGTTTTTCCTGCAATTGGATTTCCAAAACTATAATCGTATTGGATGAATCCTCCGCCACCATATTTCAATCGCGCTCCTGTTCCTGAACTAGTTACACCTTCCATTAGCTTTACAACAGCATAAGCGACATCTTTATTTACGACATCTTTAGTAACTGGTACTGGTTGATCGATAACCACTCCGTTTTTATCTTCAATTTTGATGATAAATGTTGGCTTTACATATACTCCTTGATTGGCAAACGTACTCATAGCGCCAACCATTTGTTCCACCGTAATATCAACAGCGCCTAATGCAATTGAAGGTTGCTCTGGAATATCAGAAGTAACTCCTAATTCTTTAGCCATTGCAACAACCGCTTTTGGTCCCACTCTATCAATTAACTTGGCAGAAACTGTGTTTACCGAGTTTGCTAATGCTTTTTGTAATGTAATGGTTCCTCTGTAATTGCCATCGGAATTTTTTGGAGACCAATCGGCATCAATTCCCCATTTACCTTTTGGCATAGTGAAATAACTATCGATGATAGAATCACAAGGTGACATTCCCAATTGTTCAATAGCTGTTGCATATAAGAATGGTTTGAAAGTAGAACCTACTTGTCTTGCCCCTTGCCCCACATGATCGTATTGGAAATATTTGTAATTAACTCCTCCTACCCAAGCTTTGATATGACCGCTTCTTGGTTCCATAGCCATCATACCTGTTTGCAACATATGTTTGTAGTAAATGATAGAATCTTTAGGTTTCATGATGGTGTCTTTTTCACCTTCGTACGTAAAGATTTTCATTTTAGCTGGTACTTCAAATGATTTTATAATTTCATCTGCCGTTTTTCCATTCAAATCCATTTTTCTCCAACGCTCTGAATTTTTCATAGCTTGCATCATAATTTGTTGCGTTTGCTCTGGAGTAATATCTACGAATGGTGCGTTTTCTTTGCCTTTTGCATTAATGAAGAATTCTTTTTGTAAGTTTTTCAAATGCTCCGTAACCGCTTCTTCTGCATATTGTTGCATTTTAGAATCGATAGTCGTATAGATTTTTAGACCATCGCGATACAAATCATATTCGGTTCCGTCTGGTTTTAAATGGTCTTTTACCCACTTTTTCATGTAATCTCTTAGATATTCTCTAAAGTAAGTAGCGCTTCCTTCTGAGTGGCTTTCTGGTTTGAAATCTAATTTTACAGGTAATTTGCTTAGCTCTGCTTTTTTGGATTCTGAAATTACGCCGTTTTTCACCATTTGTCCTAAAACCGTATTTCTTCGGTCTAAAACTAATTTGGCTCTTTTTTTACGATTTGGATTATATAAAGATGGATTTTTTAACATCCCCACAAATAAAGCACCTTCTTCAATAGTTAAATCTTTTGGTTCTTTATTCATGTAAATTTTAGCTGCCGAACGAATTCCAACCGCACCATTCACAAAATCTACTTGATTCAAATACAAAGCGATAATTTCTTGTTTGGTATATTGGCGTTCCAAACGAATCGCAATAATCCATTCTTTTACTTTTTGAATTACTCTAAACAAAATGAATTTAGAACCTTCTCCGTGGAATAAGTTTTTAGCTAACTGTTGGGTTAACGTACTTGCTCCTCCATCTCTACCTAATCGAACAACTGCACGTAAAGTTCCTTTGGCGTCAATTCCTGAGTGTTCGTAGAAGCGTTCATCTTCTGTAGCTACTAATGCTTTCACTAAATGTTGTGGTAATTCTTCGTATTTTACAGGCGTTCTGTTTTCTTTAAAGAATTTTCCAATAACCACTCCATCCGAAGAAATGATTTCAGTTGCTACATTTGAATCTGGATTTTCCAAATCATCAAACGAAGGCATTTTTCCAAAAAATCCCCATGATGCAAAAAGAAATAATAAAATTATTCCTAAAAATCCATAGGCAAATAATTGCCAAAACTTTCTTTTATACTCTGAAAAATCGTTTGTATTTGCTTTTTTGGTAGCCATACTATTTTATTTTTTCAATTCTTAATCCTAATTCTGTAATTCCTTTAAGTTCTGACACTCCATCTACTTTTCCTATCTCTCTCACCGCCTGAACCACTTCAACATTATATTTTCCTGCTCTACTAAATTTGAAATTCTTCAAATACCACAACTTACTTTCCTTCACATCTGAAAAACCTTCACCTAATAAAGTTCCATCTGGGTTTGCCATTAAATACTCTAATGTATCTACTTTAATTGTTGGTTTTTTTCCTGGCTCTTTCATCGTAACAATCAAATACATGTTATTGAAAGGATAATCATTGTTGTTTCTCACATTTAAAAATAAATGATACGGATTTAAAGTATCTTTTTGTTCAAATGCAAAACGCAACGTGTCTGATTTTTTCCAAGTGCCGTCTAACTCTTTGTATTCACTGAAAAATTGCTTTTCATCGCATGAGAAAAAAAGCATTGTGAATAGCATTAACCCAATAAATTTAGTCTTTTTTAGGAGCATTTTTGAAATTTGATGGTTTACGTTTTTTGTTTTTATTGTTGTTCTTTTTCTTAGGTTGATCAAAACGAGTTAAACTGTCTTGTCCTACCACATTTTCGAATTTTTTCTCTACTTCTTGAACCGTTTCCACTACATAATCTTCCAATGCTGCTACACGCTCTTTTTTCTTATTAACAGCTACAATTTCTTTTACTTTTTCAACTGGTAAAACCAACCATTGCGCTGGAGCATTAGCATAAGAAAACCACATGATTTCTTTGAAAATGTCAATTTTCTGGCAATATGCATCACCTTTTTCGGTATATAATTTCGTATCCATATCGGGCATGTCTTTTAAGGCATCCAAATAGGTATCTAATTCATAATTCAAACAACACTTTAATTTACCACATTGACCTGCTAATTTTTGTGGATTTAAAGATAACTGTTGGTAACGCGCTGCCGAAGTATTTACACTTCTAAAATCGGTTAACCAAGTAGAACAACACAATTCTCTTCCGCATGAACCAATACCACCTAAACGAGCGGCTTCTTGACGGAAACCAACTTGTTTCATTTCGATTCTAATCTTGAATTCTTGAGCAAATTCTTTGATTAATTGACGGAAATCCACACGATCATTTGCGGTGTAATAAAACGTTGCTTTTGATCCATCGCCTTGAAATTCGACATCTGAAATTTTCATTTCCAACTTCAAATGGATAGCAATTTCTCTAGCGCGCATACGCACAGCTTCTTCTTTATTTCGAGCTTCAGTCCAAATATCAATATCGCGTTGTGATGCTTTTCTGTAGATTTTAGCTAATTCCTTATCTGGATTTTCGCCTTTCTTTTTCATTTGAATTTTTACCAATTCGCCTGTTAAAGTCACAATTCCGATATCGTGTCCTGGTGAAGCTTCAGTAGCGACAATATCTCCAATAGCTAACGTTAGCTTTTCTGTATTTCTAAAAAACTCTTTTCTGCCGTTTTTAAAACGAATTTCTGCCGCATCAAATGGCTCTTGACCACCTGGCAACGTCATGTTTGACAACCAATCGAAAACAGAAAGTTTGTTGCAGCTATCGGTGCCGCAAGTCCCGTTATTATTACATCCTTTTGGTGTGCCGTCTTTAGCACCCGTGGAACAATTTGTACATGCCATAATTTTGAATATATGTTGATTGTCCGTTTGTTGGACTACGTTTCTAAAATGTTTTTGAGCGTAAAGATATTGATTTTTTATGGAAACTTTCAAATTCGATCTTTGGAAGTTGTACAAAAAGAAAAAACCTATCTCATTATAAAACGAAATAGGTTTTCATATAGTATTGTAAAACAAAAAATTAAATTTCTTTTACGGTAATAATATGCACCGGACAAGCTTTTACCGCTAATTCACAATTTTCAACAATCGTATGGTCAGCCGATTTTAAAGTGTGAAAACCTTTGGCATCAACTGATTTTATTAATACTGATTTTCCGTCTTTTTTAGACATTTGAAATTGTGCGGGTGCCATTTCTACACAATAATTGCAACCAATGCACTTGTCTCTTTGAAGCGTAACAACGACCATTAGTTTTCTACAATTTTATACATTTTGTCCGATAAACGAATGCGGAACGGCACTTTTAAAGTACAACTATCGCCTTTTGTTGCTTTTTCAGAAGTGGCATCATTCACAAAGAAATCTTCTAAAATTAATTCTTGCGCTCCGGTTGACGGACCTGTGATTAAAATTTTATCTCCTTTTTTAATGTCGTAAGCTTCGATTTTAAATTCAGCAATGCTTGATTTTGGGAAATAATGCATTCCTTTCCCAACATATACTTTCTTTTGAGTCGCATTAGACCCTGGGTTGTCTGACCATTCGCCTAATTTTTGTCCTAGATAATAACCGCTCCAAAAACCACGATTGTAAACGGTTGCCAAAGCTTCCATCCAAGTGTTGATTTTTTCTTTGGTAAACGTTCCTTCGTAATACGAATCGATAGCTTCACGATAGGTTTTGATAACCGTTGCTACATAATCTGCAGCACGTCCACGACCTTCAATTTTTAAAACTTTTATTCCTGAATCGATTACTTGATCTAGAAAATCTAACGTGCATAAGTCTTTTGGTGACATCATGTATTCGTTATCAATTTCGATTTCAAAACCTGATTCTTGGTCAATAACTGTATATTTTTTACGACAATTTTGTTTGCACGCACCACGATTGGCAGAAGAATTATGGGAATGTAAACTCAAATAACATTTTCCTGAAACCGCCATACACAAAGCTCCATGACCAAAGATTTCGATTTCAACTAAATTCCCACTTGGTCCTTTGATTTGCTCTTTTTCGATGTCATCTGTGATTTTTTTCACTTGGCGTAAACTTAATTCACGAGACAATACAATTGTATCAGCAAACATTGCATAGAATTTTACTGTTTCGATGTTGGTTACGTTCAATTGGGTAGAAATATGCACTTCCATTCCCATCGTACGAGCTGTCATAATCACCGCTTGGTCGGATGCTATTACCGCTGTAATTCCAGCTTCTTTGGCTTTGGTTAAAAGCGTTTTTACAATCGATAAATCATGATCGTAAATAATGGTATTCAATGTTAAATAAGTTCTAACATTTTTTTCGTTGCAACGACGCGCAATTTCTGGTAAATCGTCTAAAACGAAATTCACCGTTGCACGAGCTCGCATGTTTAATTGCTCTACACCAAAATAAATCGAGTCGCAACCATTATCTAAAGCTGCTTGCATGGATTCGAAATTTCCTGCAGGCGCCATTAATTCTATTCTTCCAGAAGTTGTCATTAGCTGATAATTTTAAATAATTTATCGGATAATCTTACTCTAAAAGGCACTTCAAAAGTTACTTTATCGCCAACTTTTGCCGAAGAATTTTCTGTTCCGTTTACCAACATTTTTTCTAAAACCAATTCTTGATTTCCGGTTGTTGGTCCAGAAATTAGAATGCTGTCACCAACATTAAGTTCTTGATTTTCTATAACGAAAAGTCCCACTTGTGCTTTCACATAATAATGTTCGGCTTTACCAAGCAATACTTTTTTTACTTTTATTTTTTGACGAATGTCTTTCGTTTTTTCGGCTACAGCCAAAGGTTTGTCTGACAATTCTCCTGAATGTTTGAATTTTAAATTCTCTGATTTTCCTTTTCGGAATACTTTATTACCCACTTGTTTTCCTCTACGAAGTTTAACTTGTTCGACTAATGGTAAATGGGTGATTTCTAAACATTCGGTTGAACAACAATTTTCCATGGCTGCTTTACATTCGTCACATTGAATGAATAGTAAATGACAACCGTCGTTCAAACAATTGGTATGATTATCGCAAGGTTTTCCACATTGGTGACATTGCGAAACGATATCATCGGTAATTCTTTCCCCTAATCTGTGGTCGAAAACAAAGTTCTTTCCGATGAATTTACTTTCCAAACCTTCTTCTTTGATTTGTTTGGCGTAATTAATAATTCCTCCTTCAAGCTGAAAGACATTTTTAAACCCTTGATGTTTGAAATACGCTGATGCTTTCTCGCAACGAATTCCTCCGGTGCAATACATCACCAAGTTTTTATCTTCTTTGAAATCTTTTAATTGTTCGTTGATAATTGGTAACGATTCACGAAAAGTTTCCACATCTGGGGTAATCGCACCTTTAAAATGACCAATTTCACTTTCGTAATGATTTCTAAAATCAACTACAATCGTGTTTGGATCTTCTAATATTTGGTTGAATTCCTTTGCTTTTAAATGTACTCCGATATTCGTAACATCAAACGTTTCATCGTTTAAACCATCGGCTACAATTTTATCACGGACTTTTACGGTTAGTTTTAAAAACGAATGATCATCGTGTTCTACGGCTACATTCAATCGAATGCCACGCATAAAATCATACGCTTCTAAAGTTTCTCTAAAAGCTTCAAAGTTTTCTGCTGGAACACTCATTTGAGCATTGATACCTTCTTTGGCTACATAGGTACGACCAAGAGCATCGAGTTTGTTCCATTCGATAAATAAATCGTCGCGAAATTTTTTGGGGTTTTCAATTTTGGCATACGCATAGAAAGATAATGTAAGACGTTGTTTTCCGGCTTCATCAATTAATTGAGCTCTTTCTTCTGCGCTTAAGGTGTTATACAGTTGCATGCTATAAACGTTTAAGTGAGAAATATGTTATGAATTCTAAATGGAAGAATTCGGGCACAAAGGTAATAAAATTGATTAAAAATCAAATCTTTAAATGAATTGGAAAACATATTAACATTTTTTGGCACAATTGAAAAAAGCTGTATTTTTACAAAAAAAGAATTGTAATCAATTTAAAGCCAAATATTATGAGTTCAGACAAAGAAGCAAAATTAAAAGCCTTACAACTAACATTAGACAAACTTGACAAAACATACGGAAAAGGAACCGTAATGAAACTAGGTGATAGCGCTGTTGAAGAAGTAGAAGCTATTCCTACAGGTTCGTTAGGTGTTGATTTAGCGCTTGGAGTAAATGGATATCCAAGAGGTAGAATCATAGAAATCTACGGACCAGAATCGTCAGGTAAAACTACGTTAACATTACACGCCATAGCTGAAGCTCAAAAAGCAGGAGGAATTGCAGCATTTATTGATGCAGAACATGCATTTGACCGTTTTTATGCTGAAAAATTAGGGGTTGATATCGACAATTTAATTATTTCACAACCTGATAATGGTGAACAAGCATTAGAAATTGCTGAAAGTTTAATTCGTTCAGGAGCAGTTGATGTTGTGGTAATTGACTCGGTTGCTGCTTTAACACCAAAAAGTGAAATTGAAGGCGACATGGGTGATTCTAAAATGGGATTACACGCACGTTTGATGTCGCAAGCGTTGAGAAAGTTAACAGGAACGATTCACAAAACCAATTGTACTGTTTTCTTCATTAACCAATTACGTGATAAGATTGGAGTAATGTTTGGAAGTCCAGAAACTACAACCGGTGGTAATGCCTTGAAATTCTATGCTTCAGTTCGTATTGATATTCGTAAATCGACACAAATTAAAGATGGTGAAAACGTAATTGGTAACAGAACTAAAGTTAAAATTGTAAAAAATAAAGTTGCTCCACCATTTAGAACGGCAGAATTTGACATTATGTATGGTGAAGGAATTTCAAAAGTAGGTGAAGTTTTAGACTTAGCTGTAGAATTTGAAATCATCAAAAAAAGTGGTTCTTGGTTTAGTTACGGAGAAACTAAATTAGGCCAAGGTCGAGATGCCGTTAAAGCATTAATAAAAGACAATCCAGAATTAATGGATGAACTTGAACAAAAAATTAAAGAGCTTATTAAAGAAAATAACGCATAAAAATTAAATCACGCCTTGAGCGTGATTTTTTTTGAAATAGACGCAACCTTTTAATTAAATTTGAATCTAACAATTAAAGAATAAATCAAAATGAAAAAATTTTTATTACTATTTAGTGCTTTATTCATACTAAACTCTTGCACAGTAGGCGAAGATGATAATTTTCATTATGAAATTTTACCTGTCGCTTCTGTTGATATTCCAAGTGAATTTCATAAGGGAGAAACTTATGGTATCAAAGTAAGATATTATAGACCTTCAACTTGTCATAGTTTTAATGGTTTTTATTATGATGCTGACATGAATACTAGAACAATTGCAATTAGAACAATTGTCTTTGAACAAAATAATTGTACCCCTTTGACTGATAACTTATTAGAACAATATATCAATTTTTATGTAACGGGTAATGGTCCTTTCTTATTTAAATTTTGGCAAGGTAAAAATGAAGCTGGAGAAGACGTTTTTTTAGAATATGAAGTTCCAGTTATTGATTAATAAATAATATATTTTGATTTTAGAGCAACTCATACATGAATGTACTAAAAACAATACCAAAGCACAAGAACAACTTTATCACTTATTAGCGCCAAAGTTGTTTGCTGTGTGTTTGAAGTATTCGAGAAGTTATGAGGAAGCACAAGACAATTTACAAGAAGGTATTTTACTAGTTTTCGAAAAAATTAGTCAGTTTAAAAACATTGGTTCTTTTGAGGGTTGGGCTAAACGAGTAGTGATTAATTATATTTTACAACAATATCGGAATCAGAAAGTTTTTGAGATTATTTCAGAAAAAATTCCAGACACTGACGAGGTAGAAATTGAAGATGAAAATGTATCTATTGAATTTTTAACACAGATTATTCAATCTTTACCAGATAGATATCGATTGGTTTTTAATCTTTATGTGATGGATGATTATTCACACAAAGAAATTGCTGAAATGTTAGGCATCAACATTGGAACATCAAAATCAAATTTAGCCAGAGCTAAAGCCATATTAAAAGATAAAATTGAATCGAATAGCAACTATTCAATTAAAAAGACAAAATGAAAGATCATAAAAATATAGAACGATTATTTCAAGAGAAATTCAAGGATTTTGAAGCTATACCGCCTCAAGAATCTTGGAATATCATCGCTTCTAGATTAAATGAAAAAAAGAAGAAAAAAAGAATAATTCCTATTTGGTTTCAATTATCAGGAATCGCCGCTTCTTTTATAATCATTGGAGCTTTAATTTGGAATTTTCAATCAAATCAAAACACAAACTCACCTAACAATAGTAATGAAACTGTAGTGGTTGGTGTAGATAATTCAAACTCTAAAGACAAAATATCTAATACTGATTTCAACAATAATGAAACATTAAGACCCGAAAAAAATATTGAAAATTCGGAAAATAATACCATTAAATTTGATTCCAAACGAATAGATTTCAAAAAATCTAACCCAATTGTTATTTCAAACGAGAAATCGAATATTCGTTACAAAGACAAAAAAAATAATTCATTTGAAAGTAAAAACACTTTAGATACAAAAAACAAAAAAAGATATCCTAACTACAATAATAAAGAATCAAACCACGCAATTGTTACTAATTCTAAAGCGAAAAGAAACAAATCTTCAAAAAAGAATCTGTTTCTTGAAACGGATTTAATTGCCACAACAAAAAAGAATAAAAATTCGAAGTTGAATCCAAACAACAATACAACAACTTCTAAAAATGAGTTGATAAATTCTGATAAAATAAATTCGTTTTTTGACAAAACCGAAACCAATACAAATTACGTAAATACAAGTAATGATTCGCTAGCACAAACAAAAGACACCATAACTGCTGTCTTGGCATTGTCTGAAAACATCATTATAAACGATAGTACGCTAGTGGCTGAAATTTCTCCCGAAATAAATCCACTAGAAGAACTGCTAAAAGAAAAAGAGGCTGGGAAAAATGAAGATGAAAAAGAAAAAGAAAAAAGAAGTAGATGGGCGGTAAGTACAAACGCATCGCCCGTTTATTTTAATTCTATCAGTGAAGGCTCATCACTTGATTCACAATTTTCAAAAAACAGTAAAGAATTTGAAACTACAATGAGTTATGGTATTGGAGCGGTTTATCAAATTTCAAATAAATTTAGTTTTAAAACAGGAGTAAACGCATTAACTTTTAATTATAATACAGATAATGTTTTATTCAATACCCGTTTAAATTCTGTAACAAACAACATAAAAACATTAGAGAGAAATAGTAATAGTGAAAACCTTGCTTTTTCTGCCATTGATTCAAAAAGTGACCTTGGAGATGCATTAATACTTCTTACAGAATCAAAAGGCGCCATAAAACAAGAGTTAAGCTACATTGAAGTTCCTCTTGAATTAAGTTACAAAATATTGGATAAAAAATTTGGGATTGATTTAATTGGTGGGGTAAGTACTTTATTCTTAAATGCAAATTCTATTTCATTAATTTCAGATGGGATGGAAATGAATATTGGAAAGGCAAACAATCTAAACGATATACATTTTAGTAGCAATGTCGGTTTGGGTTTTAAATATAATTTTTGGAAAAGCTTTAATGCCAATTTCCAACCTATGTTTAAATACCAAATCAATACTTTTAGTGAAAATTCCGGTAACTTCAAGCCTTATTTCATAGGCTTGTATACCGGAGTAAGTTTTAGTTTTTAAGCTTTATTGGTTAAGCTTAAATTTTTAGTTAAGTTGTTTCGTTTCTAGTTAAAATGAAACTGAGAAAGTCCAAATGCGTTTGGACTTTTTTATTTTAAATCCTCCAATAACGGTTGTAAAATAATTTCTCTAACTTGTTGTTTAAGAGCATTTTTATCTTCTAAGGTTTTTCCTTTCGTTTCAATTATCGGATAAATTTTAGCACGCATTTTTCCGGGACTTCCACTGAAAAATGTATAGGAAAATCGTTTTTTATTGTCGAAAAACACCATCGGAACAATTGGCAAACCATGTTCTAAAGCAATTCTGAAAGCACCATCTTTAAATTCGTCTAAGACTATGTGTTCTTCGGGAACACCACCTTCGGGAAAAATACAAATACTCAATGCTTGATGAATTCTTTTTTGAGCGCGTTCAAAAACTTGATAACGACTTTTGCTATTGCTTCTATCTACTAAAATACAAACACGTTTATAGATAAATCCAAATAGTGGAATTTTAGCCAATTCTTTCTTCCCAACAAAAACAAAAGGGTGATTTTTAACCGCAATCAACATCAACATAATATCGGTCATGGAAGTATGATTGGCAACTAACATATAACTTTTACCATCTTCAAAAACTTCATCGCCTTCGATAGAATAATTAAATCCCATTCCAATTAAAATAATCTTAGACCACAACCTTGCAATTTTAAAAAACAAAGGATAGGTTTTCTCACTTAAAATCGTAGCCAAAATAAACGGAAACAACACAATAATTGGAACTAAAACCAAGATGTAAAACCAAATGCGATATAAAAGGGTAAGCGGATATTTTAAAAATTTCATTAAGCGTGATTATTTGATTTCCAAAAGTAATCATTTTAATAAAACGCATCTCTTTTTACTTTTCTGTTTTTACTTTACATTTGCATTTCTAAATAACAACTTAGCAACGCTTAGCGTTAAACAAAAACAATGGCAAAAATCTTAACCGGAGTTCAAAGTACAGGAACCCCACACTTAGGTAATTTATTAGGAGCAATTATTCCTGCTATTCAAATGGCAAACAATCCTGATAACGAGTCTTTTCTTTTCATTGCCGATTTGCATTCGATTACGCAAATCAAAAATGGAGCAGAATTAAGACAAAATACGTATAGTGTTGCGGCAGCTTGGCTGGCGTGTGGTTTAGATACGAATCGTGTGGTTTTTTACCGCCAATCAGATGTACCTCAAACTACCGAGCTTTCTTGGTATTTGAGTTGCTTTTTTCCGTTCCAACGTTTAACATTAGCGCACTCTTTTAAAGATAAAGCGGATAGATTAGACGATGTTAATGCGGGATTATTTTCATACCCGATGTTAATGGCTGCCGATATTTTATTATATGATGCCGAATTTGTTCCTGTCGGAAAAGATCAATTGCAACATTTAGAAATTACGCGTGATGTAGCTTCGAGATTTAATCACCAAATGGGCGAAACGTTTGTGTTACCTGAAGCAAAAATCGATGAGCAAATCATGATTATTCCGGGAACAGACGGACAAAAAATGAGTAAATCGAGAAACAATTTTATCAACATCTTTTTAGACGATAAAGCGTTACTAAAACAAATCAAAAACATTGAAACAGACAGCACACCGCTTGAAGAACCAAAAAATCCAGATACATGTAACGTGTTTGCATTATACAAATTATTAGGTTCTACAGAAGAAGTGGCTGATTTACGTGCCAAATACGAAGCAGGAAATTACGGCTACGGTCACGCCAAACAAGCCTTATTTGAATTAATCGTTGAGAAATTCAAAACCGAAAGAGAAAAGTACAATTACTATAGCAACAACTTAGAAGAAGTAGATAAATTATTGCTAGAAGGTGCTGCAAAAGCAAGTGCTGTAGCGAATGGTGTTTTAAAAAGGGTTAGAGAGAAATTGGGTTACTAAGAAAATCAACTTATAATTATAAAAACCTCAAAGTTTAGATGTCTAAATTTTGAGGTTTTACTTTATTGAATCAAACCACTTCAAACATCTTACCTGGCAAAGGACGTATAACGCCTTTCAATTCCATGTTTAACAAAATAGACGAAATGCGATAAATGGGAAAATCGCATTCTAAAGCTATAATGTCCATCATTTCTTTGCCTGTTTTTTGCAGGTAATCGTAGATGATTTGTTCTTCATCGGTTAAGGTAACGAACAATTGTTTTTGAATTACTTTTTGAGATTCGCGTTGCAATTCCCAATTTAAAATATAGACTAAATCTGCTGTCGAAGTGAGCAAATTGGCGCGTTGTGTTTTAATCAAATTATTACAACCTTGACTGTACTTATCCGTTGTTCTTCCTGGAACTGCGAAAACATCTCGGTTGTAATCGTTAGCTAAATTAGCGGTGACTAATGAACCTCCTCTTTCAGCACTTTCTATTACGATGGTAGCTTCGCTAATGCCAGCAACAATGCGATTTCTTTTGATGAAATTTTCTTTATCGGGATTGCTGGTGCTCCAAAATTCGGTTAAAAATCCGCCGTTTTGTTCCATTTTTGCCATGTACTTTTTGTGGGTTTTCGGATAAATTTGATTCAATCCATGTGCTAAAACACCGATGGTTTGCAAACCACAATCCATTGCTATTTGATGGGCATAAATATCAACGCCATAAGCAAAACCACTAACAATAATTGGATTTAAAGGGGAAATTTCTTCGATAAGTTTTTTAGTGAACTCCATTCCATAAGAAGTGATTTGACGTGTGCCGACAATACTGATGATTCTTTGGTTTTGTAAATCGATATTTCCGGCTTGGAATAAAAGTACGGGACTATCGTGGCAATGTTTTAAACGTTCCGGATAATTTTCGTCTTGAAAATAAGTAGTGGAAATATTTTCTTGTGCAAGGAATTGAAGTTCGGCTTCCGCTTTTGCAAATACTGATTTGTCTTGCAAATTTTTAATTACAACCGAACCAATGCCGTCAATTTTTTGAAGTTGGGATTTTTTTGAAGCGAAGACTTCTTTTGCGTTTCCACAATGTTGAATGAGTTTTTTAGCGATTACATCTCCTACTCCTTCCACTTGCATGAGCGCAAGCGTGTGGTATAATTCTGACTGTGTCATGGCGTGTATAAAATTTATTTGGCGTATATAATTGAAGAACAAAAATAGTAGTTTTTAGGAATAATCCAAAGGTTTTTACCACATAGAAACATAGAAAACTATCTTAACCGTACAAGACATTCCATTTTACATAGAAAACAAAGACCAAGAAAGAAAATGAAAACCTAACTAGCCCTGATGGGAGCGGCACCGTGTAGAGCGGACAGCAGGAACAAGGAAACCAAGAAAGCCCAAGCCATTCGCTTCCAATAATTTACAGCAAAAATCGCGATTGTTAATAATTTTTGTTGATAAAATTTTGATATTACTATTGATTATCTAACTTTGTTGTTATGCAGATAGAAAAACACATATCCGACTTATTATATCGTTATCAGTGCGTTACTGTTCCTGGCTTTGGTGCGTTTTTAACCGAAACTGTGTCCGCTCACGTTACTGGAAGCGCAAGTTCGTTTTTTCCACCTAAAAAAGTGGTTTCGTTTAATGCGAATGTAAAAAACAATGATGGTTTATTGGCAAATCATGTGGCATTACAAGAAAAAATGTCATACGAGTTAGCCGTAATCAAAATTGGTGATGTGGTGAACGAATGGACGTATTTGTTACAAAACCGCAATCGTGTGGTGTTGAAAAACATTGGTGAAATTTCGGTGAACAATGAAATGAATTGGGTTTTTGAACCAGCTAATACCATAAATTACTTAACGGATTCATTTGGATTAACTCCTTTTATTTCTCCAGAAATTACAAGAGAAGTTTTAAAACAAGAAGTAGAAGCTTTGGAAGAAAAAGCTCCTATCATTTTTACTCCTGAAAGAAAAAGAGATTACTCGTATTTGAAATATGCTGCTATTTTTGTGGTGATGTTGGGCGCTGGTGGTTTTGGATATAAAACGTATTACGATCAACAAATTGAGACTAAAACTTTAGCGGTTCAGAAAAACGTTCAAGAAAAAGTACAACAACAAATTCAACAAGCCACTTTTCTAATTAGCGCTCCAGTTGAAGCGGTTGAGCTAACTGTTGCTACACCCGTTGAAGAAAAAATGCCTTATCATTTAGTAGCTGGCGCTTACAGAAGTGAAGAAAACGCTAACAAAGCGATTAATGAACTAAAAGCAACTGGTTTTGAAAATGCTAAGATGCTTCCAATGAACAAACACAACTTATATCCTGTGGTTTATGGAAGTTTCAAAAACTTAAACGAGGCTCAAACAGAAAGAAAAAACATTCAAAAATCGCATAATGCGGAAGCTTGGTTATTAATCGAATAAATTTTTAACACTTTGCATAATAATTATTAAAATCCCAGTTTTGGGATTTTTTTTTGCATATAATATTCAAAAACCTCATTATATTTGTAAAAAAAACAATGCAACCAAAATTTCCTTCAGAATCGGTAACAACTTTAACCGACTTAGTTTTACCAGGTGAAACGAATCCATTGAACAATTTATTTGGTGGTGAATTGCTTGCTCGTATGGATAGAGCAGCGAGTATTACTGCAAGAAGACATTCGCGTAGAATTTGTGTGACGGCATCGGTGAATCACGTGGCGTTTAACAGAGCTATTCCGTTAGGAAGTGTGGTAACTGTGGAATCGAAAGTATCGAGAACATTCAACACTTCAATGGAAATTTTTATTGATGTTTGGATTGAAGACCGTGAATCAGGAATTAAAAATAAAGCGAACGAAGCGATTTATACTTTTGTAGCAGTAGATGAAACGGGAAGACCAATTCCAGTTCCACCAATTGTGCCTGAAACCGATTTAGAAAAAGAACGCTTTGCCGCAGCATTAAGAAGAAAACAACTAAGCTTAGTCTTAGCCGGAAAAATGAAACCAAGCGAAGCAACGGAATTAAAAGCGTTGTTTACAGAATAAAACAAAAGCCTACTTTTAAAAGAGTAGGCTTTGTGTTTAATTGGCATTTTCCAATACATATTCAGGATAAGTTTCTTTTAAGTATTCTTCTGCTTTGGATGGGATTTCAAACAAAACGATATAGTCAACCAGATACATCGATATAATTAAAATACTAAAAATTAGAGCTTTGATTGTTCCAATTTGTGAATCAAAATCGACATGAAGTAATATTTGAATTGGGATATAACTCAATCCTGCAAAATTACTATAACCAAAAATCACTTCTTTAAAAAGCCATTTCTTTCCGGATGCTTTTGCTATTTTGTTATATTTTATTCGTTTAACAATTGTAGCCATCCAAAAAAACAATATGGCTACAACTATAAAAGAATTGATAATAATTCCTGCTTGTTTATTTATACTTAGCAACATGTAAAAGAAAATTCCAACTGCTGAAAAAGTAGCTACAATTTTAGGAATCGTAAAAAATGCTTTAAAATGCTGCCAAACAATTTTATTATACCTTCTATTTAGTGCAGCTTGACGTTTTTCTACTACATCCATAAACCCAAAAACACCAAATTTCTTAAACTCCACTTGCAACGCATCTTCAAAAGAAACTTTAGGGTTTTCTTGCCATTGTGCTTCAATTGAATTCGCTAAATGATCTACTAATTCGGTTTGTAAATCGTACCATTCCACGTAATGTTGGCGCGTGAATTGGTAAAGACGTTCTATTTGTTCTAGTGTGAGTTTCATTGGAATAAAAATTGGTTTTTCTGTTTAAAAGACTTCATTTCTAAATAATAAAATCGAAGAAAAGCAAAAAAGACAAACAACACTATTGAATTGAAAACAACATAAGAAGTAAATCCTTCGTTAGCAATTCTGTGTAAAGGATTTGCTAATTGATATAATAGAAAAATGATAGAGAAATTTTTATCTATATAATAAAACTTCTTTTTCCAAGTCAATAAATAATGTAAAATCAAAAACACGAAGTAAGTTGCAATTATTATTACATAAATATATTTTGTAAAATCATTAATTCCGAAATATTGAGTAAAAAAATAAACTATAGAAAAAATACCTATTGCTAAAAGTATCTGAATTGGTTGAATTGAAAATAAGACAAACTTTTTCAAAGGTTCTTTAAAATATAATCCTTCTTCTTTATTTCCTTTCAAAATTTCCTTCTTATTCGTCACCATATAACTTTTGAAAGCATCGTAAAAATCTAGATTTTCCGTTTGCATTTTTTGTTCTATTGCGGTTGCTACATGGTCAAGCATTTCTATTCGAATGTCGTAATAAATGACTTCGCTGTTTTTTAGATAATTGTCTATGAATTTTATGTTTTCAGCCGTTAACTTCATCTTAATAACTCAATTTAGGATTTACAATTGTTTGCATGTTTTTGATGAATTCTTCTAATTCAGCTAAACGGTTTACGGTTTCTGTAGTGCCTTTTTCGGTAAGTTTATAGTACTTTCTTAAGCGATTGTCTACTTTTTCCACCTCAACATCTAGCAAACCTTCGGCTTCTAATTTGTGTAAAGCAGGATACAAAGCGCCTTCGGTGATGTTCAATTCTCCCTTTGTAATTTCTTTTACTTTCTGCGTAATTTCATAACCATACATTCGGCCTTGCTCTTCTAAAAGCTTCATAATGATGGTGTTTAAACTACCTTTATATAATTGTGAATTTTTCATAAATCTAAAATTTCAAAACAAATATATACATAATTTTCTTATGCATAATAGTCTTAAGTATATTTTTTTGACCTCTATTTTCTAAATTCTATCTTCTATTTTCTTGATAAATAGTATTTTTGTAAAAAATAAAATACCATGTCATCATTTTATAAATTAAGCATTAAAGAAATCATCAAAGAAACAGCCGATGCGGTTTCGATTCTTTTTAATGTTCCCGACGAATTAAAATCGTATTACCAATTCGTTGCAGGACAATATGTAAACTTAAAAATTACACTTGACGGACAAGAAATTAGAAGAGCGTATTCGATTTGTTCTTCTCCAAAAAGTGGCGAATTACGAATTGCCGTTAAAGCCATCCAAGGCGGATTCTTCTCCAAGTTTGCCAATGAAAAACTAGCGGTTGGAAATATAATCGAAGTAGGAACTCCAGAAGGGAAATTCACTTTCGAACCTAAAGCAGAACGTCAGAAAAACTATGCAGCTTTTGTGGCGGGTAGTGGAATTACGCCTGTTTACTCAATTTTAAAATCGGTTTTAGAAGAAGAACCAAACAGTACTTTTGTTTTGGTTTACGGAAATAAATCAGAAAAAGATACCATTTTCCACAATCAATTACACGATTTACAATTGCAATATGTGGGGCGTTTATTTGTGCAATATGTGTACAGTCAATCAACGGCTGATAATGCTTTGTTTGGTCGAATTGACAAATCAACCGTAAACTTCATCTTGAAAAACAAACATGCCGAAATGGAGTTTTCAAAATTCTATTTATGCGGTCCAGAAGAGATGATTAATTTGGTTTCGGATACGTTGAAAGAAAACAATATTGCAAGTTCAGATATTAAATTCGAATTGTTCTCTACTTCTTCAAGCGAAGGAGAAACCGTTGCAAGCGCTGATGGTCATACTAAAATTACGATTTTAGTTGATGATGAAGAAACGACTTTCGAAATGAGTCAAAAACAAACATTATTAGAAGCGGCTTTGAAACAAGGTTTAGATGTTCCATATTCTTGTCAAGGTGGCATTTGCAGCAGTTGTATTTGTAGAATTACAGAAGGAGAAGCGGTCTTGAAAAAGAACCAAATTTTAACCGATGCTGAAATCGCAGAAGGATTAACGTTAGCATGTCAAGCGCATCCTACAACAGCTACGATTAAGATAGATTTTGATGATGTATAATAGTTGAAATTCCAAATAATAAATTCTAAATTCCAATTTTATCTAGGTAAGATTGGAATTTATTTTTTCAATAACTTGAGATGGCAAAATCGTTCGCATCACATCCTTATAACCTTCCACTTTTTTATTTCCGTAAATAGAAGTTGGTAAAAATGGATATTGAGTTCTATCTGAAGTCAAACAAAAATCATCGGGTTGATTGAATGGTTTGAAACCTGCATAAGGATGCGTGGCTCCCCAAAGCGTAATGACTTTAACGCCCAACATCGCAGCTATATGTGCATTTCCTGAATCCATGGAAAGCATGATATCTAAATTGGAAATGACTTCTAACTCTTGTTTGAATTTTAGTTTTCCAGCTAAAACGATTACATTTTCATGTTGATTTTGTAATTGATTCAGTAATTTAATTTCTTTCTCACCTCCACCAAATAAGAAGATTTTATGATTTTTATTTTCTGCTAAACCATCAATTACTTCTTGCATCAAATCGATTGGATACACTTTACTTTCATATTGAGCAAAAGGCGCAATTCCAATCCAATTTTGATTTTTAGCTCCCGTAATGGAAAGAATTTCTTCTGATAAAATAGCTTTGTCAGGAAATTGCGGATTCGATAAATCAATTGAAAATCCAAGTTGTTTGAACGTATCTACATGTCTGTCGACCATTGATTTAACTGGAGCAAAAACTTTATTAGTCAAACTTGTTAAGGCTTTCTTTTCGGCTCTTCCTTTATCGGTTGCTACGACTTTTTTTCCGCTTAAAGCGAATAAGATTCGAACAACTTTAGAGCGAAGTACATTGTGTAAATCAGCAACTACATCAATATTTAATTTTCGCAAATCGGAAAATAATCGAAGTAATCCGATAAAACCTTTGTGACGTTTATTCAAATCCACACCAAAGAAATTCACATTCGGAATTCCATTAAAAAAAGGTTGAAAAAAAGGTCGGGAAACAACTGTGATTCTTACTTCTGGATATTGCAAAACTAAGGCTCTCAACACAGGAACTGTCATTGCGACATCACCCATGGCTGAGAGCCTTATTACCAATATGTGTTTTGGTTTAGACATCAATTTGATGACTATTTTTTATTCTGATACAACACCGGATTTAACTCCTCGTCGTTGTACATTTTCATTTGTTTATAAACTTTCATGTATTTGTCACCCGCTTCAATATCTTCAATTAATTGACTAATTGAAGTAAACATATCGTTCTTTTGGTCTAACAATACATTCAATTTTTCTTGACATTTTGCTCTGTGTTCAGCCGTAGCTTCAGCACGAGTTGCTTCTTCGTTCATGTGGTAAATTTTCAAAGCTAAAATCGATAAACGGTCAATTGCCCAAGCTGGACTTTCTGTGTTGATTTTTGCGTTTGGTTTTACCTGAACATCTTTGTATTTATCCAAGAAATAACTATCGATGTACTCTACCATATCCGTACGAACTTGGTTTGAAGCATCAATTTTACGTTTTAAATCTAAAGCTGCAACTGGATCAATATTTGGGTCACGAACGATATCTTCGTAATGCCATTGCACCGTATCTACCCAATTTTTTGCAAACAACAAATATTCAATAGTTCCTTTTTCATAAGGATTTACAACAGGTTGATACACATCGTCAATAATGTGATACGTTTTGATACTTTGTTCAAAAATGGGAAATGCAAATTCAGCAAACATAATTATCTCTTTTAAATTGATACAAAAATAGCGATTTTTTGTACTTTTATCCTGAATTACAAAAAATAAAATCGATGCACATTCATTATATCTCCGAACAAAACAGTATTCTTAATCATTTTTTAGCGCAAATTCGTGATGTGAACATCCAAAATGACAGCATGCGATTCAGAAAAAATATTGAGCGCATTGGAGAAATAATGGCGTACGAATTAAGTAAAACACTTGATTACAAAAACATTGATGTGCAAACACCACTTGGAATCAAACACACAACAACTATTGCAGAACCTGTAGTTTTATGTTCGATTTTACGCGCTGGTTTAGCACTACATCAAGGCTTCATGAGCTTTTTTGACAACGCAGAAAACGGATTTGTTTCGGCTTATCGTCATCATTATGACAACGACGACAAATTTGAAATTTTGGTGGAATATCAAGCAGCGCCATCATTCGAAGGGAAAAATTTAATTTTAATTGATCCAATGTTAGCTACTGGACAATCTTTAGTGGCAGTTTTACACAAATTACATTTGGAACAAAAACCTAAAGAAATTCACATTGCGGTTGTGATTGCAACTCCAGAAGGAATTGAATACTTAGAGAAAAACGTTCCTGAAAATTGTCACTTATGGGTAGCGGCTTTAGATGAAAAACTAAACGAGCACAATTACATCGTTCCAGGTTTAGGCGATGCTGGAGATTTAGCTTACGGAATTAAATTATAATTGCATTGTAAAGAAGAAAATTCCCAAGCTTATTAAAGCATAAACCACAATTTCTTTTACCCAATTGTTCTCGATTTTTTCAATAAAATTAGCACCCATAATCGCTAAAGGTCCGAAACAAAACGCTAAACATCCGTTGTTTTTATTGGCAGAAAGCACGTAAATTCCAACACCTAAGATAAAAGAAAACAAAATCGTTTTGTGTGACGATTGCATGTTCAGAGCTTTGTTTGGTAAATCAAAAACATGCGTTACAAAGAAAAATAAACTTATTGAGGTAAATAAGGCCAAAGCAATTCGTTGGTAAACATTTTCGAAATAATAAAAATCAAAACTGATATACGTTTTATCTAACAGTGTACTCAATAGTGTATTGTCTAAAATACTATTCGCTAGAAAGAACAAAATGGTTACGGCGAACAAAGCGATGAAAGGAATAATCCAATTTCGGTAATCTTTTGAAACGTGGAGTATAACTGCAATAAAAACCAAAATGATGTAAAAAATACTCCAAAAGTGAAATAATGCTGCTAAGAAAATCCAAAACGAAGCATCAAAAATTTTCTCTTTTGTTTGCAATAAAGATTTCAAAGAAATTAATCTTCTTAATGCCAAAAGCAATAAAAAGTTAGAAATAATGATGTTTTTATTTTGGAAAATGGAAGAAAAGAACAATAAAAAAATAAAAAATAAAAACAACGCATAATTATTTCCTTTGGTCAATCCGTTCTTAAGCGTAATGAAATTTAAAATGAATAATGAAGCAAAAAGAAGCACATATAAACCAAACTCTTCAGCATAATAAATCCAATCGGCATTAGGTTGTGCTAACGCAATTATCTTTACAGAAAAGAAAAAAAGCGATAAAATACCTACTACTAAATAATTAAATGGTCTTGTTTTACTAAAAATGCTTGCTAACATCCGAATATTTTATATTTTTGTGGTGTAAATATAATACTTTATCAAAATGAAATCATTTTTTGAAGGAATACAATCACTTTTCGTAGATTTTTTATTCTTACCAATGGATTGGTTAAGAGAACTAGAATTAACTAATTGGTGGACTGCAAATATCTTAAACTGGATTTTTATTATTATCTGTTGTGCGGCTATGACTTATTGGATTAAGCAATTGAACATCTTCAAATCAAACAATGAAGATGAGCAAGATACTACTGCACACTCATTTTTAAAATAATCTTAAGATATTAGCAAGGATTATAAATCCTTACCAATATCGGTTCTAAAATACATCTTATCAAATTGTAGTTTTGCTATACTTTGATAAGATTTTTTTATGGCTTCTTGAAAGTCGTTTCCGTAAGAAGTTACCGCAATTACACGACCTCCATTAGTCACAACTTTCCCGTTTTCTAATTTTGTTCCGGCATGAAATGGAATAGACTCGGTGATGTTTTCTAAACCGAAAATTTCTTTTCCTTTTTCATAATCTTCAGGATATCCGCCAGAAACAACCATAATAGTTGTAGCGGCTCTCTCATCGATTTCCAAAGTAATTTTATCTAATTCTTGATTTCCGATGGCTTGAAAAATTTCAACTAAATCACTTTTTAATCTTGGCATTACCACTTCTGTTTCTGGATCACCCATACGAACGTTGTATTCAATCACCATTGGTTCGCCTTTCACGTTGATTAATCCGATGAAAACAAATCCTTTGTATTCAATTCCGTCTTTTTGTAAACCTGCAATGGTTGGTTTTACAATTCGAGTTTCTATTTTTTCTAATAAAACAGCATCCGCAAATGGAACTGGAGATACCGCGCCCATTCCACCAGTATTCAATCCTGTATCGCCTTCTCCGATTCGTTTGTAATCTTTTGCTGTTGGTAATACTTTATATGATTTTCCGTCAGTTAAAACGAAACAACTTAATTCAATTCCGTCTAAGAATTCTTCGATTACTACTTTTGAACTTGCTTGTCCAAATTTAGCACCCACTAACATATTTCGTAATTCCGTTTTCGCTTCTTCTAAATCAGATAAAATTAAAACGCCTTTCCCAGCGGCTAATCCGTCTGCTTTTAAAACGTATGGCACTTCTAAAGTTTCTAAAAATTTACAACCTTGCTCTACGGTTTCTTTAGTGAAACTTTCGTAACGAGCGGTTGGAATGTTGTGTTTTACTAAAAATTCTTTAGCAAATTCTTTACTACCTTCTAATTGTGCTCCCACTTTTGATGGTCCAATTACAGGAATATGATTGATTTCAGCATCATTTTTGAAAAAATCGTAAATTCCTAAAACTAATGGGTCTTCTGGTCCTACGACAACCATTTCTACTTTTTCTTGTAAAACAAAAGCTTTAACGGCATCAAAATCATTCGGATTTAAAGCGACATTTTTTGCTATCGATGCTGTTCCTGCATTTCCAGGAGCAACAAAAAGAGAAGTACATTTTGATGATTGAAGCATTTTCCATGCCAATGCGTGTTCGCGACCGCCAGAACCAAGTAGTAAAATAGTCATTTTGTGTGTTGTTATGTTGTTTGGCAAAAATACTATTTCTTAAGAAGAAAGAAAAAGGAAAAAAGAAGAAAGATTGATTTTCAGATTTATTACTTTTGGATAAATTCCAACAAATGTTCAACTTGTTTCATCTTTCTTTAAAATTAAGCGGTTTTCCAATAGCGAAAGCTCAGGCTGATTTTGAGAAAATTCTACAAATTTCGGAAGCAGATTATCCCGATTATCTCGAAACTAAAAAGCGAGAAATTGTGGAATTTCATTTGAAAAACAACACTTTTTATCAAAATTTAGTTGGAAAAGATTCTTTCAGCAATTGGAACGATTTACCCGTTCTAACCAAAAAAGACATGCAAAAACCTTTAAAAGACCGACTTTCCAAAGGTTATACGGAAAAAACTGTGTTTGTGAATAAAACTTCGGGTTCGAGTGGTGATCCATTTGTTTTTGCTAAGGATAAAGAAGCGCATGCGATTACTTGGGCTTCGATTATTCATCGTTTTGGTTGGTATGGCGTTGATTTTAATTCATCGTATCAAGCGCGATTTTATGGAATTCCGTTGGATTTTATTGGATACAGAAAGGAACGCTTGAAAGACTTTTTAAGCAAAAGATATCGTTTTCCAATTTTTGATTTATCGGATACAATTTTAGATGGTGTTTTGGAACATTTTAAAACGAAAAAGTTTGATTATATCAATGGATATACAAGCTCCATTGTACTTTTTGGAAAATATTTACAAGCACGAAATATCATTTTAACCGATGTTTGTCCAACGTTGAAAGTTTGTATGGTGACTTCGGAAATGTTGTTTGAAGAAGACAAGATTTTATTAGAAAAATATTTAGGAATTCCAGTTGTGAATGAATATGGTGCTTCGGAATTAGACTTGATTGCATTTCAAAATCCGGATGACGAATGGCAAGTAAATTCTGAAACTTTGTTTGTAGAAATTTTAGATGAAAACAACCAACCTGTTTCGTATGGAAAAGAAGGGAAAGTAGTGATTACTTCCTTGTACAACAAAGCACATCCTTTTATAAGATATGAAATTGGAGATGTGGGAATTTTGGATGAGAAAAGCACGTTGAAAAAACCCATTCTGAAAAAATTAATTGGACGAACTAGCGATGTAGCACTTTTACCAAGCGGAAAAAAATCACCAGGATTAACGTTTTACTATGTAACCAAAAGCATCATCGAAGACGATGGAAACGTGAAAGAATTCATTGTGCGCCAAACGAAATTGGATAGTTTTGAAATTGATTATGTGAGTTCGATAGAATTGACTTCTGAACAAATTCAGGAAATTGAGAAAGCTATTGCCAAATATTTAGAGCCGGGATTGCATTTCACCTACAACCGAAAAGAAGTTTTGGAAAGAACAAAAAGAGGAAAATTGAAGCAATTTCAATCAATGCTTTAGTTTCTATATTTCATAAAACCGCGATACATCCAATGTAACATGTAATATGCGGATTGAAAGACATTCAATTTCTCAACTTCTCTGTAAAATTGCCATTGGTATTTAATTAAATCCAATTTTTTTCTAGAAAGTGAATTTTCTCTGATTCGGTAAATTGCTTGTGTTTCTTGGATTCCGTGAGCGAAAGGAATTACTTTTAAATAGTTCAACCACAATCCCATGTCTTGACGTTTTCGGATGAGTGGCATGTATTTTTTACCTAACTTTTTAATATCCAAAAATGCCGTTAAACAACTTATTGAATTGGATTTTAAAATATCGGTATACGAAACTTTATGTGGTACAATAAAATCAGAATAGACAAATTCTAATTGTTCATTGGCCCTTCTGTAAGATGAAAATACGAATGGAATTCTGGTTTCTTGAATGGTTTTGATATTGTTTTCGATGAATGTTGGAAACCAAATGTCATCGGCATCAATAAAGGTCATATAATCTCCAGATGCTTTTTCAATTCCGGTATTTCGAGCCACTGCTGGACCAGAATTTTGACTTAATTTATGAAATTGGATACGGTTATCGTTTTCGATAATAAATAAAACGACACTTTCCGTTTCATCAGATGAACCATCATCTACAATAATCATTTCCCAGTTTTGATAGGTTTGATTTTGTACCGATTGAATGGTTTCAGCAATAAATTTTGCAGAATTGTAGGACGGCGTAATTATGGAAACTAAAGCATGATTCATCAGTAGGCTTTTTCCTCTCCTTTAAAAATATTAACTACCGTTTGAATAATAATCTTAATGTCCATCAACAAAGACCAATTTTCTATGTAGTAAACATCGTATTTTATTCGATTTATCATATCATTATCGGTTTCTATCTCACCTCTACATCCTTTTACTTGTGCCAAACCTGTAATTCCTGGTTTAACATAATGGCGCACCATATATTTTTTTATTCGATTTCCATAGTTTTTATTCTGAGACCACAAATGAGGTCTTGGCCCTACAACTGACATATCGCCTAATAAAACATTAAAAAACTGTGGTAATTCATCGATACTGGTTTTTCTAATAAAACGACCTATACGAGTTACTCTAGGATCATTTCTCGATGCTTCTTTTTCTGTTGTAACATTAACTTGCATTGATCTAAATTTATAACACAGAAATTCTTGCTCATCTAATCCTGGTCTGCTTTGTTTAAAAAAAACAGGTCCTCTAGATTCTAATTTTATTAATAAGGCCATTAAAGGCGTTAACCATGATAAAACTAAAATAATTACAAATAGAGAAAATATAAAATCAAATCCTCTTTTAAAGTTTTTTATTAAAGGATCGTGTAGCGCTGTTTTTTGAAGCGATAACACAGGAAAAAGTTCGTAATAATCGATTTTAAGATTCTTTGAAAAAATAGCTTTGGAATCAGGAATAAACTTAACAACGATACTATTATTATCACCAAATTCAACCAAATCTTTTAGTTTTTCATCTGAAATTTCATTTAAAGAACAATAAATCTCGTCTATTTTATTTTCAATACAATATGCTTTAATGCTAGCTATTTTTCCTTCAATGTTTTCATTTACTTTCTTATCTGAAAAAAAACCTTTGAAACGATAACCATAATCAGGTCTTTCATCAAAGATTTTTTTTAAATCTAAAGCTTCATTTGTATAACCAATAATTATTGCATTTCTAAAATTATTACCCGTTACTATTCTGTATTTTTTCAGATAATAAAAAAACAAACTCTTAATTAAAATTATAACAGAAAATAAACTAATTGAATAGAGAGCAATGGCTTTTCCGCTAAAAACAAACTCTTTATTAAACGGGAAATAAGCTATAATTAAGAGTATAAAAATCACACTTTGTTTTGCAATTTTTGTCAATATTTCAACAGGAGTAGTAAACCTATAAACTTCATAAAATCTTGAAAAAAACGAAATAATAATCCAAATAAAAGCAAGATAAATACCAAAAAAGATAAAATTAATATTCAACCCTTTATAAAAAAAAGGGATTAGCACAATAATTAAAAATAAATCTGTGAATATACTTATTGGTCTAATATATTTTGAATACCTTCCTTTTTGCATTGTTTAGTAAATAAACTTTGAAAAATCTTTGTGTTCTTCTTTTAATAATTCTTCAGAAGAAAGTGTTTTAAAATAATCATACGTAATTTTCATGCCTTCTGATCTTGAAATTTTTGCTTCCCATCCCAGAATTTCTTTTGCTTTTGTGGTATCTGGTTGACGTTGCATCGGGTCGTTTACTGGTAAAGGAAGGTAAACTACTTTTTGATTAGTTCCTGTTAATTTGATGATTTCTTCAGCAAATTCTTTAATAGTAATTTCATCAGGATTCCCAATATTTACTGGCAAATGATAATCGGAATGTAATAATCTAAAAATACCTTCTACTTGATCATCTACATAACAAAAAGAACGCGTTTGACTTCCATCACCAAAAATAGTTAAATCTTCACCACGCAGTGCTTGTCCAATAAAGGCAGGAATTACACGACCATCATTTAATCGCATTCTTGGTCCATATGTGTTAAAAATTCTAACAATTCTAGTTTCTACTCCATGAAATGTATGATATGCCATGGTTATAGATTCTTGAAAACGTTTGGCTTCGTCGTAAACACCTCTTGGGCCAATGGTATTTACATTTCCATAATATTCTTCTGTTTGTGGATGAACCAATGGATCGCCGTAAACTTCAGAAGTGGAAGCAATTAAAATTCTTGCTTTTTTTACACGAGCTAAACCTAATAAATTATGTGTTCCTAACGAGCCAACTTTTAAGGTTTGGATTGGAATTTTTAAATAATCGATTGGACTTGCTGGTGAAGCAAAATGCAAAATATAATCTAATTTACCTGGAACATGAACAAATTTGGTAATATCATGATGATAAAATTCGAAATTTTTATCTTTAAAAAGATGCTCTATATTTTTTAAATCTCCCGTAATTAAGTTATCCATTCCGATAACAAAATAACCTTCTTTTATGAACCTATCGCAAAGATGGGAGCCTAAAAACCCAGCTGCACCTGTTATTAATATTCTTTTCATGATTTTGATTTCAATGGTATTAACGCATCTTTATGATTAAAAAGACAATAGAATAGTGCAAAAAACACCATTCCTCTTTGTCTCCACAAGAAAGATTCTGTCAAAAATAAGCTTATCATTAGAATTGCAAAAGCAATATGTATAAAATCTTTACTTTTAAAGGCATTTTTTAAGTTCAGTCCTAAAATTAGAATTAGCAAAACAAATCCAATTACTCCAAGCTCTGCAAAATTTTGGATGTACTGATTGTGAAAGTTTTTCATCTGGTAGCCTTCTGTTTTTTCATCTCCTAAAAAAACATCATATTTTTTTCCTTTCTCTTCTATTTTAATTAATGAGGCATTTAATCCAAATCCTTTCCAAAAAATAGGTTCTTCTTCTAAAAATTCGAAAAACAATCGGGCTTGATACACGCGGAAAGCAGTGCCTGGAAAAAAGTCGTTAGTGGTAAATTTTTCTTTATTCCAAGCATCATAAATACTCAAATTATTAACCCCTTCGTTAAGTCCAGAAACAACATTATGTGAAATACTTTTCCCTGTATTTGACTGAAATTCTAAATAAAATCGTTCTTGAATTTTACCGAAAGAAAACACAAGTCCAATTACGACAAAAAATAGAATTAAATTTCTCAACCTCATTTTATTTGCTATTTTCGAATAAAACAGAAGATAAATGGCAATCAAAATGATTAAGACTAAAAATATATTTTTTGACGACAACAAAACAATAAAAACAAAAAGCAATAATGATAATCCAATATTTAATTTTGTTTTAACCTCTTGTGTGAAAAAATAAAAAAAAGCGATTGCAACAAATACAGAAAAATGAATTGCGTTTAACAATTTAGGCACCAAACCATAATCATCTTCGTTTTCGCCATGATAAAAGAAAACTCTACTATCTTGTGTAATTGCATATCTAATAATTGCCCTTACTAAATAATACACAACAAAAAACACCATAGCAAAACTATAAATACGAATCGATGTCTGCTTTTGACTTTTTGAAATTAAAAAAAATAAGAAAGATAAAGGGATGATTAATAACGTTATTTCCTTTGGAATAGCATTAATTGTTCTTGAGGGATCTATTGACCAAAAATAAGACAATCCCATCCATAAAAAAAGGAGAATTGGTAACATCAAAACTAAAGAAAAACTAAGTTTTGATTTGTTTTTATTCATTAAAATCGAAACAACGAATACTACTAAAAAAACATTATTAATTCCTAAATTTAATGGAATAGTTACCATTAGTAAAACTAACGGCAAAAAAGAAATGTTTGTTTTACTTTCGTTTAGTAGATTGTTCCATACATTTTTTAAAGAGTTGTAAATAATCGCCATTTATTTTTTCCCAATTAAAGTCGTTTGCAATTGCCTGATAATTGTTTTTTATAAAGTGCAAGTTATCACTTTTTTTGACAGTATTTAAGATTTTTTTAACCTCTGATGGGTTTGAAAAGTAATACGCATTTTCTTTTAGCACCCCTTTATTAAAATCGTTATTATGAGCAATTACTAAGGCCTGAGAAGCCATTGCCTCTAACAATGATGGGTTTGTTCCACCAACACTATGACCATGAAAGTATAAATTACTAAAATATCTTAAATTATTTAGATGCTCTAAATTATAAATACCTCCTATAAAACGAATATTTGCATGGTCTTTAAACTTGTTTTTTAAATAAGCTCCATATTTAGTTTCATGTTTTCCAATAACCAAAATAGGCGTTTGATCTTCTTTATTTAACGCTACTCCTTCCAGCACCATGTCTAAATTGTTTTCAGGTTCAAAACGCGCCATAACCATATTATAATTGCCTTTTTCTACTTGATATTCTTGAAGAATATTTTCATTTGGTGTATCAAACAAATGAGCTCCATAGGCGATGTAAGTAGACTCTTTTTTATAGGTTTTCATTAAAAAAGATTGAATTCCTAAAGAATCCGCTACTAAATAATCCCCTGATTTGGCAGCCAACCATTCCGCAACTTTTAAAAACTTTTGAACTGACCATGAATATTTAGAGCGCTTCCATTCTAAACCATCCATATTAATGATATTAATTGGTTTTTTAGGCATTAGAAAAAACCAAATCGAATTACTGGTATAACCAAGTTGTAGAATGATATCAAAATCTCTTTTACGGGCATCCATTATACAATTGTAATCATATATAAATTGCCCAAAAGTACCGTATTTGTACTCTGGATCGTGTTGATGCAAAATGTGTACGCCGTGAAATGTTTTTTCTTGATAGGGATGATTATGCGAATTGTAGCAGTAAACCTCATGTCCTTTTTCGGCTAAATAAACAGAAAAAAATTCGGCAAACTGTTCAAACCCTCCGTAATAATTGGGTACTCCTCGAGTTCCTAAAATAGCAATCTTCATTAAAAAAGAATATTTTTTTCAAAAGTAACTATTTTAGAATAATATTAGTAAGAAAGTTTATGAAAGGTAATTTAAAGTTAATAATCTATATTTTTTCAAAGAATTTCTCGAAAGAATCTACGTATTGCTCTACAGAAAATGCTGTAGTTACTCTTAAATATCCTTTTTCTCCCATTTCTTTTCTTAACAATTCGTTTTGAATAAGCTTCTCAAGTGCAATTACTAAATCTTGTACGCTATTTGGGGTAACCAAAAATCCTGTTGCGTTATTTTCTATTATTTCGGTTAAACCACCATGATTTGAACCCACAATAGGTTTATGAGCCAACATGGCTTCTATTGCAACCATTCCAAAAGGTTCTGGCTCAGTAGAGGGAACAACCGCGATATCAATTGCTTGCCAGATTTTATGAATTTCATTTTGAAAAGGAATTATCAACACCTTATCGTTTAATTTGAAAGAAGCTATCCTTTCTTCTAAATCTTCTTGAAATTTTTCTTGATTAGGTGGTGGAGCTCCCACAAAAACTAACTTTATATTTTCGTTTTTTTGAACTAAATTATTAAAAGCGTCTAATAAAATCATTTGACCTTTCCAACGGCTAATTCTTCCAACTAATGCTAAAATTATCTCATTAGGCTGAGCCAAAAATAAATTTTTTCTTATATCAAACAGTTCAGAAGTACTACTTTCTGGAGTATTTATTTCAATTCCATTCCAAATTACAACTCCTTTATTAATAATGTTTTTGTTTAACTCCCAAAAAACTTTTGTTGCCTGAGAATTATATACAATATGTGTATTACTTTTTAAAGACAACAAACCAACAAATGCCTTTTTGAAAAGAGATGGCTTTTCAATTATTTCATGTACATGCCACAAATGTTTGATGTTGTTTTTCCATGCAAACATAATCCCCAATAAAACAGCTAATGTATTCGAATAAATTAACGTAAATTGATATTTCTTATGCAATTTATTTACAATTTTAAATGCTGCTTTTATGTCTTTAAAAAATCCGATAAGATTTTTTGGAGTAAAAAGTTTTCTGTAGAGTTTTAAAACTGGCGCAATTACAACTTCTATATTCTCATTTTCTAAGGCTTCTTTTAATGGACCATCAAAAGGCAATAAAACAATAGGCTTAAACTTGTTTTTGTCTAAATTTTTCAGCAACAACAATAAAGTTTTATCGGAGCCATATAATTCTGCTGACTGATGAATAAAAAGAATGTTTTTCATTAAAGAGCATTTTTTCTTAACTGATTTTTATAAGCAAATAAAAACCCAATTAGTAACGTTTTAGAATCTAATAAATTATAAAAGCCCATGAAAACCCAATAGGAAATTAAAAGAAACAATCCAGTTCCAATAAATAGTAAATTTATATTATTATCTAATTCATTAACATAAATGTTTTTTCTGAAAAAATATAAAATGGAACCTAGAAGTAACAAAAGTCCTGGAATACCCGTTTTAAGAAAAATCGTCATATATCCATTATGAAGAATAGAAATGAATCTTAAATCCATATCGCCTAACCTAACTTTTTGTTTCAAATCAACTTGTGATCCTATTCCTTCTCCAAATAAAAGTGAATTATTATAAGAAAGTTGTTCAATTGTTCTAACATTTTCATAAGAACGATAATGGTCATGAAAGTCTTTCCAGTCGTTTCTATTAATTTTTGTTGCAAATGCTTCTAACGGGATTAACTTTATTTTATATAAAAATTCATCTACACTATCACCATTTCTTTTTGGGTTATACATGTAAATAGCTGTATAGGAAAATACCGAAATCAAAATAAGGGAACCTAAAACAGCTAATGATTTTTTATTTAATATTAACCAACCTTTCATTGCCATAAATAAGATTACAAACTGTATAAAATTAGTTCTAGCCAAATAGAAAAAAGTTGACAAAGCCATTACTATAAAATAGATTCTGAATTTCTTTTGCGTTAAACCAACTTCAAATTTCTTATGAAACAACAAAATAATAAAAGCGTAAATTTCATAGTCGTTGAAATAGCCACCGTACTCTCTAATTTTTGCAACACTTTTGGCGCCTTGAAATAAAATTCCATAACCCACCATTGAAAGGTGAATTAGTGCCATCGCTAAACCAGCAAATAATAAAAACTTAAATGGGTTTTTAATTTGACTGCTAAAAAATTGATATCCAATAAAAAGGCCAAGTATAGGTTTTAGTAGATAAGTAATATCCCTAATAACAAAATAAAGATGATGCTGATAAAAAAATCCAACTACTAAAGCTAGTAAGAAAATGAAAATGAAATAAGAAACATAACGAACGAATGAAACCGAATAGGATTTCTTAAATGTTAATCCTAAAGCAACTAACCAAGAAACAAATGACAACTCATAATTATTGAAAAAAGGAATAATTACACAAAATGAGAAAAAAATTTGGTAATAAAACTCTTTATTAAGTGTAATCTTCATTATGCAATTGTTTTAATAATTTTAGCTGGAACTCCTCCAAGAACTACATTGTCAGGAAAAATTCCATTGACAACGGCTCCAGCGGCAACTACAGAATTATTTCCAACAATAGCGCCGTCTAAAAAAGTGGCTTTTGCCCCAATCCAAACATTGTTTCCAATTTGTATTCCTTTAGATGTAACACCTTGTTCTCTAATCAATAGTGATGTATCATCAAAAACATGATTTTCAGAATGAAAACTAATATAAGATCCTGCAATCACATCATTCCCTATTTGAATACCTCCAGCAGCACCAAATTCAGTAAATCTACCAAAAGCAGAGTTATTTCCTATCGTAATTCCTTTCCCATATTTAGACAAATGGCTGGTACAAGAAATCCAAGAGTAGGCTCCTATTTTAACATTATTACCAAAGACTAATTTATTTTTAGCATAACCATCAATAGCAACGTGATTTTCAATAGTAACATTTGATCCAAATTGAATATTGCTTTTGTTTGATATGCTACAATTTTTTCCTAAAAAAACTTTTTTATATAACCAAAAATAACCTCTGAATATCATTATAAAACGCTGTACCAAATTAGAAACCAATAAACTCGAAGGTATTAATGGATCTATTTGATAATTTTTTCCCGCTTTATTAAGTAATTTTTGGAATAATGACTTAATCATGAAAGTTTTAGGTTTTTCTTTAGTTGGTAAAGATAAAAAATAATAACTATTAAATCTGTAGCAATTAAAGAATAAAACACGCCATATACTTGAAACTTGGGCAATAAAATTACTATAGCCAACAAATTAAATAAAACCATTACAGAGGTTAGATACACATAAAATCTTTTATAATTGTACGCTAATACCAATTGTTTTAACGGAATTGAAATGGCTAAAATTAAAGGAACAAATACGGCTACTTCGAGTAAATTACTCAAAACATATCTATTTGTGGGATTAAAATAGGAAACAATTTCATAAGAATAAATATGAAAGAATATCATTCCCATTGTTACAAAAACAAAATTGACGCCATTATAAATTATCCAATTTTTTAATCCTCTTTTAAAATCAGTTTCGATTAAATAGCAAACTCTTGGGAAAACATAATTAAAGAATAAAAAGATATAGGTTTTAAATATGACAATAATTTGTTCCACTATTCGATACTGTCCAGCCATCAAATTATTTCCAAAATAACTGATTAATACAACTGGTGCATATAATTGTAATGAAACAAAAATTTGAGACGAAAACATGGAGAAGTCATTTCTTATGTGTTTAAAAACTTCGTCTTTATTAACCATTAAAAAGGAAAATTGGTGTTTTTTTATAATCCAAATAAACACCAAAAAGTTAGAAACAATCATTCCTAATCCCCACCACAAATTTATATATATATAATCCGATTCTTTTTTAATGGTAAAGAATATCCCAACTAAATAAATGCATTTTGAGACTATATTTAGTAGTGTTATCCATTTTACATTTTCAATTCCTTGTAAAAACCAAGTAGGGTTAAGAAATTGTCCAATTAAAACCGAAAGTCCTAATGTAAACATTATCTTTTCAGATTTGAAATAAGGAAAAGAATGAAAGATTATACTAGCAACCGTTAATACTAGTAATAAAATGATCCCTTTTACAACATAAGTAGTTGTGAAAATTTTATTTAAAACTTCTGGATTATCTCTATTAACTGCAACTTCTCTTACTCCAATAATATCCGATCCAAAATCGATAAACACGATTAAAAAAAAGGCAATCGCCATTCCAACAGCTGTTTTTCCGAAATTTTCTTCCCCACAAACAGATACAATATAAGGCACAACCAATAAAGGAGTTACCAAATTGAAAAGTTGACCAAAACCATAAACACTAAGCTTTTGGAATTGCTGATGAAATAGTATTTTATTGAATAGTTTTAGCATTTACTTTTCAGTGTACAATTGGCATAGTTTATTGTATAATTTATCTCCTTTTGGATAAAGTGATGGTCCTGTTGCTTGATTAGGTTCTTTTCTTTTTAAACTTCCAATTAATTTATCTATTTGCGTATTAGATTCATCTACTCGGAATAGAAAATAAACTTCTTCGCCTTTTGCAGAAAATCTATTTTCTTTATATGAAAACGAAATCTCATTCAATATGATTTCAGGTTGTTTTTTATTTCTGCCAAAATCGATTCTAATTTGTTTAGGTTTAATAGAATCTGGGAAAACAAAACTAATTGTTTGATTTTTTTTATTCCCTTTTACATCTATCCAATAAGATGATTCTTTATGAAATGCTACAGAATTATCTGTTGTATAATATATTGCTATTGAATCCGATTTTTGTATGACTGCATCCAGTGTAATTTTGAGAGAATTAGAAGATGACTCCTTTTCACAACTAAATATAAAAATTGTTACACAAAGAAGAATTATATTTCTTATCATTTTTTTATAATTTAGGTAAATATAATCGATTTATTAAATAAAAAAAAGTGAACCTAAGTCCACTTTTTTTTATTTTAAAGAATCATTTATTTTACTAATTTTTCGATTTCCTGTTTTAATGTAGGTTCTTGTGGGTATAATGAAGGATTTTGTCTCACACCATTTTCAATATTTGATTTGACCACTCCTGTTATTGGATCAAAAGTACAAGTGTTTTCATCTGCTCTAAAATACATTCCAAGTTCTTGTCCTACAATTTCTTTTTTATTTCCATTGTATTCTAAAATAACAGATTTTAAAGTAATATCAGATTGATCAGGTTTAATACCTAAATCAAGTCTAAGATGCGTAGGAAAAACATCAGCAGGTAATTCAAATTCTACTTTTTGTTCTTTTTCACTTCCTTCAATTGATTTCCAAACTCCATTTTCACCAAAATTAACTGTGTTATCTTCAGTGTACAATAAACAAAAGTCATCTTTTTTTGAAGCAATGAAGCTTACTGTAACTTTAAATTGTTTCACAGTCTCTTCTACTTGAGATACAGGATTTGAAGAATCTGTGTTTTCATTCTTGCATCCAACAAAAACAAATAAACACGCTATTAATAAAGAAAAATAATAATTTTTCATCGTTTTAAAATTTTATAAATTTTTTGACAAATTAAAGAATAATCTGATTATCGTGCAAGTTAATTTATTTATTTTTACAGAAATTTAAACCTAATATATCTGTTATGAATGATTTATTAAAAAAAGGATCTGAAAGCGATTTTAAATTGTATTTATTTACATTTATTTTATCTATTGTTGCTTATGGTTTTGCACTTTCAAATTACACGTTAAGTGTTGATAATGAAATACCTATTTTGTCTGATTTTGCTTTAGACATGGGGAGATGGGGACAAAATTTAATTAGATTCCATCTTTTTAATGGACATTTACAATATTTCACCTTTATTTTAGGGTTGTTTTTATTTAGTGTTTCAGCAGTTAGACTTGCTAAATTTTTTAATTTCGACAATATTTACGCCTATTTCTTTTGTGGATTATTTATTACAATCCCTCAAATTTCATATCAAGTTGTGTTTTACATGATGTCTGACATAGCAGGATTAGGTATTCTATTATCAGTTGTAAGTGTAGATATTTTTGTTAGAAATATAGATAACAATTCTAAATTTAAGCTATTTCTTTATTTGTTATTATCAGCTCTTTTGATAATGTTTTTGACTTCTTTATATCAAATTCTTATCCTTGTACCTGTTACTTTATATGTGATTCATTTTTTCCAAAAGCTGTTTAATGAAGATTACAATCAAAAAAATGAAATAAAGAAAATCTTTGTTTTTGCTTGTCTAATACTTTTTTCTATAATACTCTATTCTATTTCCGTTAAAATTATATGTCCTCCAATTAAAGATAGTGGTTATTTATTATCTTTTACTTCTGGAAATTCAAACAACATGTTTTCAATGTTTTTTGATATTTGGACTAACAACTTAATGGGCAATTTTTATTATGGTGAAAAATTATTTATTTTAATTCCGATAATTTCTATTATACTATGTTTACGTTTCTTAATTGAAAAAAAATATTTTGTATTGAAATTCTTAGTTCTATTCTTTTTATTACTAAGTCCTTTCTTAGTATCATTATTTATTTCAAATGGATATCATCCTCCTAGAATTTATGTTACAACCGGTATTGTTTTTTCATTTATAATTGTATTTTCAATCAAAACTTTTAAATTAAATAAATTAAATTATTTAACCACGACTTTAATTTCACTAATCATAATTTGTAATATTTATTTTATTACAAATCTTTTTTATTCATGTAATAAAATTTACCTTTTTGATAAGCGAAATGCTGAAAAAATGTATGATTTGATTTTAAAAAAATATCCGAATTTCGAAACTAATGAAAAGGTAATTTATTTCTATGGTTTCTTTGATTTTGAATATCATCAAAAATTCAGATTAGATAAAAGTGAAATTTTTGGAGGTTCTATTTTTCACTGGGGAGAAGCAGATAATTACAGAGTGAATAACTTTTTTAAATTATCTAACATTGGGGAATTTAATATGATTAATAAAGAACAATTTGATTCTGTAAAGGATTCTATCAATGAAATGCCTATTTGGCCAAATGAAGCATCTGTTAAAATGATAAACGGAGTGGTAGTAGTTAAGCTTGGTGAAAAAAAAGGAGCTAAACTTTATTTTGAATAAATAGAGGGAATTCCTAAACATTCATACTAAAATAGGCTGGGTTTAATATTTAAATCCAGCCTATTCTTTACTATTGAATTAAATTCTTAATTACTAAATTACTATCCAATTCATAATACATTGGTAATCTTATTAAACAATCTGTAAACTTATCCGTTTCAGGTAAAATTCTACCATCATGTTTGTCTTCATAAAATGGACTTTTATGTAAACTTATGTAATGAAAAACAGATAATATTTCTTTTTTCTTTAGTTCTTGAATTATTGAGGAACGCTGTTCTAAATTATCACAAACTAAATAAAACATATGTGCATTATTTGTAGCATATTCAGGCAAAATAGGTAGTTTTATATTCTTTTTTTCTGCCCACTCTGAAAGTGAATTATAATAATTATTCCAATGGGCTTTTCTTGTGTTTTGAATATTTTCAAGATTTTCTAACTGAGCCCATAAAAAAGCAGCAATAATTTCCGAAGGCAAAAATGAACTTCCAATATCTACCCAACCATATTTGTCAACTTCACCTCTAAAAAAAGATGAACGATTGGTTCCTTTTTCCCAGATAATTTCAGCTCTGTTGATAAATTGCTCATCGTTAATAGCTAACATTCCACCTTCTCCAGAAATTATATTTTTGGTTTCATGGAAAGAAAAAGCCGCTAAATGACCTATAGAACCTAATGCTCTTTTTACACCGTCGCTTCCGATAAAATAACTATCAATAGCTTGAGCTGCATCTTCGATTACAAATAAATTGTGCTTTTTTGCTAAATCCATAATTGTATCCATATCACACGCCACTCCGGCATAATGAACAGGAACAATTGCTTTTGTTTTAGATGTAATTAAAGGCTCTATTTTAGTTGCATCCATGTTTGGATGATTTGGCATACTATCAGCAAATACAATTTTAGCACCTCTAAGTACAAATGCATTTGCAGTAGATACAAAAGTGTAAGATGGCATAATTACCTCATCTCCTTCTTTAATATCAATTAAAATAGCTGCCATTTCAAGTGCATCAGTACATGATGTTGTTAATAATGCTTTCTTAAAACCATAATTAGACTCAAAAAACTGCTGACACTTTTGAGTAAAAATTCCATTCCCAGAAATTTTACCTGATTTTACAGCTTCTTCGATATATTGGGTTTCTTTACCTGTTAAATAAGGTTTATTAAATGGAATCATTTCTCCAAAAATGTTTAATAATTATACTTTGTTTTATTTTATAACCTAGTTTTTCATAAAATGAACAGGCTTCAATATTCTCTTTTTGCGTTGGAATATTAAGAACTTTTATATCATTTTTTATCAATTCATTTTCAACAACTTGTAACAATTTTTTGCCAATTCCTTTTCCTTGATGATTAGGCAGAACCGCTACTAAACCAATTGATGCTTCGTTATTTTTAATTTTATAGCTTATAAAACCTATTATTTTATTTTCTTCAACACAGACTAAAATGTCATTAGCAAAATTGATATCTAGTGAATTATCTATCCATTTTTTATAGAGATTTTCAAATTGTCGTATTGAAAATTTTTTATCTTTTTTAAAACGACTATATTTTCCACTTTCAAAAGACAATTCATATAATTGCTCTCTTGAAAAATTTGTTTTAGAAAAACTTAAAATAGTATCAGAAACGAATTGATTTTTTACCAAGTCATTTTTAAAGTAAACAATCTTATTTTCTTTGTATGATTCACTATATCCAGGCAAACTAATATCTTTATCGGAATTACAAAAAACATAAATCAAATCATACGTTTTTTCAACATTGATAACGGATTGATTATCTATAACACATTCTGCTATTTGCAATTCAAAAAAATTTGAATCCCAGTCAAGTTGATTTATCATTCTGTTGTCTTTTCTATAATGTAACTTGGTCTGTTTTTTACTCCTTCAAAAATTTTACCTATGTATAAACCTACTACTCCAAGTGTGGTTAATAAACATCCACTCAAAAACCAAATGCTAATTATTAAACTAGCATATCCACTTACTGAAACCTTTCCTGTGAATTTTTCATATAAAACATAAAACACCATTAAAAAAGAAATGATAGCGATAGACAATCCAAATTTAATAATCAATCGCAAAGGCTTATCTGAATATGCTAAAATGATGTCTAAAGCTAAATTGAGTAGTTTTTTTAAATTATAATTTGATTTTCCCTCTGATCTTGAAGCGTGTTCAACATTAACATAACTCGTTGAAAACCCAACCCATTTTACCATAGTAGGAAAATATTTTATTTTCTCTTCTAATTTAACAACCTCGTTTATGACTTGTTTTGAATATATTCCAAAGTTAGCCACCGTTGCATCTTGTTTTGTGCCTGTTAAATAGGAAAGTGTTTTATAAAACAGCTTAGAAACAGTCTTTTTGTAAAAAGAATCTTTTCGTTCATATCTTCTTGCCAATACGATGTCGAACCCTTTTTGTGATTCATTGAAGAGTTTTTCAATTTCTTCAGGTTGGTCTTGTAAATCACAGTCTAAAACTACCACATAATCCCCAGAAACTTGATTTAATCCTGCTGTTATAGCATAATGTTGTCCAAAGTTTCTACTTAATTTAAAACCTCTTACATTTGAGTTTTTGCTTGAAATTTCAATTATTTTCTGCCATGATCTATCGGGACTAAAATCATCTACCAAAATAATTTCATAAGAATTAAATGCAGAAGGAACGCTTTTAGCTATTCTTTCTACTAACTCATCTAAAACTAATTCGGCTCTATAAACTGGCGAAACTATTGATAATTTCATACTCTAATAAATTAATCTCCCTCTAAAAACTTCTTCAACATCTACTACAGGAGGTACATTTTTTAAAACAACATTTCCTGTTGCAAAAATAGTTCCTTCTATTTTTTGAATTGGGTACACAAACATATCATTTGAACCTCTTTGATATACTTTTATATTTTCAACCTGTAAGTTTTCGCCATAAAAACGACCATCTCCAAAGTAAAAATTTAATAACATTTCGGTGCAATGTCCATTAATATAAAAGTTAGAAACATTATTGCTTTCTATAACTAATTGTCCGTTATCTACAGCTATTTGAAAATCACCAGTTCCAGCACCATCACCGTCATCACCTATTGAAAACAAACGTACAATTGGCGCGTGCAATATTCCATCTGATTGTATCTTTTGTTCCGTTTTACAGTGTAATTCTAACTCTTGGATTAAGGGTAAAATAGTTCCGTCTGGTATCGTAACATAAACCATTGTTTGTCCGTAATCCCTAGCAATATTACAAGAAGAATTATCTTTAATCACAAGCATATTTCCTTGTAGCTTAACCTCTAAATTATCAATGATGTTGTCTGATGTTTTTATTGTAACTTCATAATTAGGTCCTTCTTTAACAACCAACCCAACGCCATCGTATACTTTTATTCTAGAAAAACCTTCAAAAGGAAAAGTTTGCGTAATTTGATTGCCATTTCCTTTAAAACAATCTTCTGAAATACCACAGCTTGTTACCAAAATTAGGCAACACAAAGTAACTATATGTAAAATAAATGTTCTCATCTTATAATCGTACACCAATAGTAGCTTCTATAGCTTCGGCTCTTCCGCCGTGGGTTTTTAATCCAACTCCTGTAAAGAAGTTTTTGTAAAGATAATATTTTGCTCCTATTCTTTGATAAATATCAATTTCATAATCAAATGGTTTATAAACGTAATACCCAAGTTGGGTTTCAATGGAAAGTTTATTAATGAATAATTCATGCCCAACAAACAATCCCACTCTTTTATAATCGGTATCAGCGTCTGCATATGATTTATGTCCGGGAGGAAAAGCCACAGAAACAAAATCAATATAATCTTTTAAATATCTTGAAAAGAAAACATCAGTTCCTAATTGTAAAGCACTTTTTCTTCCTATCCTTTTATCGGCATACAAACCGATGTGATAAAATTGACGTTGTCCTAAATTTGGAACTGGTCCTTCAGAAATACCCGTTCTAAAAGCAACATTATATTTAATTCGTTCTTTATACGTTGCCGATGCTGGTAAAGAATCCTTGATGTATTCTTGATTTTCGCCTAAATTATAGTTTAATCCAACGTTTAATGCAATGGTGTTAATTCCACTATTTGGCGCTTTGAATCTTCCGTTTGAAAAATGCGTTAACATAAATCCGGCTTGAAAACCAATTCGATTAAAAAGATTTTCTTTTTTATACTGCAACATAAAGTAGGTATTATCCATTACTTTAGTTCCAAAAGCGTTGTTTTTATTGTTGGTTTCTTTATCATAAGGATTCGATGTCATACCAATTCCTTGTGAAATTCGGAACATTAAATTTCGATTGAAAAAGTAAAAATTATAGTGTAATCCTAAGGCAACATTATACCCTAAATATTGATTTTTAAAGTCTAAATAATGAAATGAAATTCCATAATCTGGATAATTATAAACTTGCTCCCATTCTTTTTTACCAAAAGTTTTCCAGTTATAGCTTACTAAAAATCCATCCGGATGACCTGAAATCAAATGCCCAACATCTTCCGAATGTTTTATAATATTTCCTCTAAAAAGTTGTACATCAAAATAACCTGATGACTTCTCTTGAGAAAAAGATAATGAAACAGAAAAGCAGATAAAAAGTAGGGCTTTTTTCATTAATTCAAATGGTTTAAACTTATAGTTAAACTTTCTTTCCAATTTTTAATTTCAACGCCAAAAACCTTTTTGATCTTCGTTTTATCTAAAACACTATAGGCAGGTCTTTTAGCAGGCGTAGGATAGGAATCTGTTGGAATAGGCTTCAAATCAATCTCTATTCCTTTTTGATGGAATATTGCTGCCGCAAAATCGTACCAAGAACAAACGCCTTCGTTGGAGAAATTATAAACACCAAAAGGGCGTTGGGTGTTAGGTGTTGGGTTTTCTGTATTTATGATTTTAATTAAAACCTCAGCTAAATCAACTGCATATGTAGGTGTTCCAATTTGGTCGTTCACAACAGATAAAGTGTCTCGTTCTGAAGCCAATCGCAACATTGTTTTCATAAAATTAGCTCCAAATTGTGAGTAAACCCAAGAAGTTCTAACGATGAAATGTTTTTCCCAATTTTTTTGAATAGCAAGTTCACCATCTAATTTCGTTTGTCCGTAAATACTTTTCGGATTTGGAATATCGGTTTCTAAATAAGGAACTTTTGATGTGCCATCAAAAATAAAATCTGTAGAAATATGAATTAAAATAGTATCAAATTCTTTACAAACTTTGGCTAAATTTTCAGGACCAACAGCGTTAATTAAATGCGCTTTATCCGATTCACTTTCAGCTTTATCTACAGCGGTGTAAGCGGCTGTGTTGATACAAAAATGAGGTTGGTGTTTTGCAAAAACTGCTTGACAATTTTCAATATTGGTAATATCCATTTCTTGAAAATCGGTATATACAAACTGAATATTTGGATATTTATTAGCAATAAACTGTATCGATTGTCCTAATTGACCATTGGCTCCCGTAACTAATACTACCATACTTTCTTAGTGTTTTCAAGATTAGGTAATATTTGATCTTTGTCGGAAATTATCAATTCATTCAAAGGAAAATTCCAATTGATATTAACGGTTTGGTCGTTGTAAATTAATCCGCCCTCGCTTTCTTTGTTATAAAAATTATCGCATTTATAAAAGAAGGTTGCGGTTTCAGATAAAACTAAAAAACCATGTGCAAAACCTCTTGGAATAAAAAATTGCTTTTGATTTTCTGCAGAAAGTAACACTGCTTCATATTGACCATATGTTTCAGAATTAGGTCTTAAATCAACCGCTACATCTAAAACTTCACCTTGTAAAACACGAACTAGTTTGGCTTGCGCATGTTCGCCACATTGGTAATGCAATCCTCTCAAAACACCTTTAGTTGAAAACGATTGGTTATCTTGAACAAATGTCACTTTTTGACCCACGCCTTCTTGAAAAGTTCTTTCATTGAAACTTTCCATGAAATAGCCACGTTCGTCTTTTATAATTTTAGGGGCAATAATAAAACAGCCTTTTAGTTTGGTTTCTGTGAAATTCATTCTGTATAATAAAATGCTCAGACAAACTCAGCATAACAATTAATTAAATTAAACTCATCAAGTGCTTTCCGTAACCACTTTTTAATAATGGTTCTGCTAAGGTTTTTAATTGATTTGCATCGATAAATCCCATTCGGTAAGCTGCTTCTTCAATAGCGCCTATTTTTAATCCTTGACGTTCTTCAATAACTTCAACAAATTGTCCTGCTTGCATTAACGATTGAAAAGTTCCGGTATCTAACCAAGCGGTTCCTCTATCTAAAATGCTTACTTGTAATTTACCTCGATTCAAATATTCTTTATTCACATCGGTAATTTCTAATTCGCCTCGGTGACTTGGTTTGATATTAGCTGCAATATCTAAAACATCATTATCATAAAAATAAATTCCAGGAACAGCATAATTTGATTTTGGATGTTCTGGTTTCTCTTCGATAGATAACACTTTTCCATCTTTATCGAAATCAACAACTCCATAACGCTCTGGGTCGTGTACATGATACGCATAAATAATGCCACCATTTGGATTATTATTAGCTTGAAGTAATTCCGCTAAACCAGTTCCGTAGAAAATATTATCTCCTAAAATCAGAGCTACTTTGTCATTTCCAACAAACTCTTTTCCAATGATAAAAGCTTCTGCTAATCCATTTGGATGTTCTTGAACGGCGTATTCAAATCGGCAACCTAATTTACTTCCATCGCCTAACAATTGACGAAATAAAGGCAAATCGTGAGGTGTTGAAATGATTAGAATTTCACGAATTCCCGCCCACATCAAAGTGGATAATGGATAGTAAATCATCGGTTTATCGTAAATAGGCATTAATTGTTTACTCACTGCCAATGTTAACGGATGTAAACGCGTGCCCGAACCTCCAGCTAATATAATTCCTTTCATTAGTTGTTATATTTTTGTAAATACCATTCAATCGTTTTCTTAATACCTGATTCGAAATTTTCATCAGCTTTCCAGCCTAACTCGTTTTCTATTTTTGTGGCATCAATGGCATATCGTAAATCATGACCCGGTCTATCTTTTACAAATGTAATTTGATCTTGATATTTTCCGTCAGATTTTGGTTGTAATTCATTCAAAATAGAACAAACAGTGTCAACAATATATAAATTATTACGTTCGTTTCTTCCTCCAATATTGTAAGTTTCTCCTGCTTTTCCTGTCTTAAATGCTAGTTCAATTCCTTTACAATGGTCTAAAACATATAACCAATCGCGAACATTTTTCCCATCTCCATAAATCGGAATATTTTCACCTTGTATTGCTTTACGAATGATTGTTGGAATTAACTTCTCATCGTGTTGCTTTGGCCCGTAATTGTTAGAACAATTTGTGGTAACTACATTCATTCCATAGGTATGAAAATAACTTCTCACAATCATATCTGAACCTGCCTTTGAAGCCGAATAGGGACTGTTTGGGGCATAAGGTGTGGTTTCTTCAAACAAACCGGTTTCACCTAAAGTTCCATAAACCTCATCAGTAGAAACATGGTGAAAACGAGAATTTTCAAATCCAACATTGTATTGATTTGGAGCAGACATCCAAAGTTTTCTTGCGGTGTCTAACAAATTAAAAGTTCCTAAAACATTGGTTTTAATAAAAGCTTCTGGTCCCGAAATAGAGTTATCTACATGACTTTCTGCCGCAAAATGTATTACATCATGAAATTGATATTTTTGGAATAATTGCTCTACAAAATATCTATCACAAATATCGCCTTGCACAAACGTATATCTCGGATGATTTTCAACTTCTTTTACATTGTTAAGATTCCCAGCATAAGTAAGTAAATCTAAATTTACTAAATGACAATTGGGATTATTCTCAATAAAGTAAGGAACAAAATTAGCACCTATAAATCCGGCACCGCCTGTAACTAATATATGTTTCATTATCCTTTAATTCTTTCTAATTGTTTTTTATACAAATTGTTAAATAGAAAACCTACAAAATATAAAAACACAAATAGGAAAGGTAAAATTAATTTCATTTTGTTGTTTGCACCCGAAGTGTTTATTTGATTAGAAACAATACTTTGGTCTTTTATAATTTTATCATACTCTATATAATGGAGCATAGTGTACTGATTTTCTTTTATTATTTCATCTTTTTTATTGATGATTTCGCTAAGACCACTATTCTCTGAAATTACAACATTACTAGTTGGTTTATTTTGAGAATAAGAAGCAACTAAATCATCAATTTGTTTAATCAATAAATTATTAAATACTATCTTCTCTTCAACATTTTTCTTATAAACTGTTTGTAACTTATTGAAGTGTTCAGAATCTTGAAGATATTTCAAAATTGGGTCAATTAATTCGCTTTTTTTAAAGGCTCTTGAAGTATTTATGACTAATTCGTGTTGGTAATAATTTTTACTTGTAACGTCGTCTTTAATAATTTTTTCAATGTTGCCGTCTTCAGCCATTAATCTGATAAATTCGAAATTCAGCGTATTCTCTTTTGAATTGATAAAATTATAAATACCATTAATCGGTTTTATTTCAAATTTTCCAATTTCATCAATATTATTAATTCCTATGGATTTAAAAAAGACAACATCTTTTTCTTTTAATTTTGACTCTAATAAACTTATTTTATTATACAAATACTCATTACTTCCAAAATTAGGAATCAAAATCATTTTTTGAATATAACTGTGCTTTTTATCTAACAATATTCCTAATACGACTCCTAAGACAAATAAAACCACAACAACAATAATTTTCTTTTTTACAAAGAATATAAAATCGAAGATAGAATTAATTATTCCATTAAAAAGGTTTTTAATTCCTGTTCCTATTTGTCCTAAATCGATTTCTTGATTTTGAGAATTTGTACTCATTAATGTTTATTTTACGTTAAAGATTTGTTCTAATATTTTAATCGTAATTAAATACGTAGGTTTTACTCCTGTGGTTCCTAATCCACCTGATGCTAATGTACTTCCTGTTTCTAAAGGGTTATCAGAAGCATAATAAGCGTATCTAACTTTTACATCTGGATTGATACTTTTTCTAATTTTTGAAGCCGATTGAATTGCTTTTTGATAATAAGCACCTTCCATTTCTAATCCTATAGCTTCCCAGGTAGATTCATGGAAAAACTTCAACAAATCTCTGTTTTGAAGCGACGTTCCTAAAACCGTAATCATAGGTCCAGCAAAAACGGGAATTCCATTACCCTCAAACATTTCTTTGGTTAACTCATTATCAAAAGGATAATTATCAGCTGTTCCTTCATTCACATGCGCTGTTGGAATCATAATGTCACCTTTTCCTCCTTCAAGAATTCCGGCTTTACCCATGATTGAAACAGACTCTACATTTAAAAACGTTTTGCTTTTCTTTTCAGCTTTGTATGGTTTTAACAACTCATCAATCGTTTCAAAAGCTTGTTCGCCAAAGGCATAATCCATTACAATAAGAACTGGTTTTTCTTTAGCTAATTTCGAAGTAGCAAAAATGGTTTTTGTTAAATCAATTTTCGCTGTATCAAAAATTTGAACATCAATATTAGTTCCTGATGCATCTGGTAACGAAATCATTCCTTGTTGTAACGCAAAATCTTCAACTTTCTTGCGTAAATCTTTGTTTGCTGAACTACTTAAATCTTCAAATATCTGAAATTCAGGTGTGTTTTTGTATTTTTTTCCTAAAACAGGTTCAGCAAAAATAGAATTCATAACACTGTGCATGTTAGCACTAATAATATGAATAGGACGTTCTAATAAATTATTTTTTAATAAAACTTCTTTAATAGTAGTAGCCCAAATGTCGCCATAAATATGATGACCTAATCGTTCTCGTAAAATTGGACTAAAAGTTATGGTTCTTTTGTTGTTGTCAACTACTTCCTCAATAGCTAATTTTCCTAACCAATACACTACGTGTAAAAATCTATCTGGTGCTTCTGGAGTAGCAAAATCGTCGTAAATATCTTGTACTTCTGCGAAAGTTCTTCCTAATACATTTGCGGCGTGAGAAATTGCTTTTTCACGTTCCACTAAAGGTAATTTTTTGGTTTGTTTTACCGCTGATTCTAATTTTTGCCAATCACGTGAAACCGAACCTTCATCATCAATTAAAACTCTATCTTTAATTTTGTGCGATTCGATAAAAATGAAGGTCAAATGCGTTAAAATATCGTAGATGTCAGAACGTCCTCGTGTGATTTCCACATTCATTTGTTCGTCATCGATACGGTAACAATTTCTTCTTCTTTTTGGAGGAACAATCGCTTTAAAATGCGAATTTGAATAGCCTTCATCTGAAGTTAAGTTGATGTAACGACATTCTTCAATTCCAATTGGTAAACGTTCAATTACGTATAAAAGTCCGTTTAATTCTACTTTTTCTTCGGCAATAGAACCGTAAATTTCTGGTCGAAGCGCTAATAAGGCTTCTCTTAAAGTTTCTCCTGAAACACCCATTGGTTTATAAAAACCTCTGTTAAATAAATGTCTCATGGTAATGTACAGTCGCTCAATAGCTGCTGAGGACTCTTGCGCTCTAGAACGCGAAATGTTTTTAATGTCTTTCATTAATATTTTGTTTTTCTAACCTGCAAAGTTACGATTTTTATTTTAGTTAGATAATATCAGATTTATTGACGGCTCATTAACACTGATTTTCTCTGAATTATTTCCCTCTTGCTTGCTCCATTTTCCGTACGCATACGTATAAAAAAAGTCTCTTTCAACATAATTATATAATACATATGGTTGGTATTTTGTACCAGTTTTATTACTTTCAATTAACAATTTTTCATAGGCCACAAACATTCCTTTTTCAGGAAAAACCAAATCAAATTGTGATATATTAAAACGATGTTTGATTACTCCTTTTTTTAATGTTACTATGTAATCTTTAGTTAATAATTCTTCGCCCGGAAATCCATTTTCATCTACACTGTAAAAGTGAAGTTTAATGGTAGCGTTGTCTATTCTACTATCGGTAAAAATAGTAACCTCTTTTATGAATTTAGTTTTATTGTAAGAAGCTTGGTACGGGAAAAACTTCGCTTCGATTTTGGGTCCATTATCAAACGATTGAAAAATGGCGTTTTTAATGTCGCCTATTTCGATTTGTTTGGATTGCTTTTTATTCAGAATTACTACCTCTCTTAGGTCATAAGTGGTAGGTTTTAAAAATACTTCCGAAATTTCACTTCCTTTCAACGTTCTTCTTTCGTATCCTAAAACCGAAATTACAATGTTTTTTTGTTTTGAAGCTTCTAAGAAAAACGTTCCATCTGCTTCCGATGTCGTTCCAATAGTTTCATTCTCCACCCAAATATTAACAAATGGAATCGGTTCACCAGAAATACTGTCTTTGACCACGCCACGAATTTGTGAAAACGCAAATTGGGAAACAATCAAAAAAATCCAAATCAGTCTTTTATCTTTCATCTTTATTCTTTTATCTCAAAAAACTGAGCAATTTTTCTATCGTTACTTAATCTTGGTAATTTATTTTGTCCACCTAATTTTCCAATGGATTTCATGTATTCTTGGAAACCGTTTTTTGGAACTTTTGTAATAACTAAGGTTCGCAACACATTTCCAACAATCAAGTCGTCGTAATACACATTTTGTTTACGCATGGCAATATCAATTTTTAAAGCAAAATCTTCTAAATTGGTTGGTTCATTTTCAAATTCAATAAACCATTCGTGATATGGTAATCCTTGATTTGGTATAATTTGTGGCGCGACTGTGAATTCATTTACACGAATATCCGTTCCTTCCATTGCTTCTTTTAAAGCAGATTCCACTTCTTTTCCAATAACGTGTTCCCCAAAAGCGGAAATATAATGTTTGATTCTTCCCGAAACAATTACGCGATATGGTTTTAAACTCGTAAACTGAATTGTATCGCCAATATTATACGCCCAAAGTCCAGCATTTGTTGAAATTATTAAAACATAATTGACTCCTAATTCTACTTCACCAATGGTGTAACGCTTTGGATTTTCGGTAAAAAACTCGTCTGCTTTAATAAATTCGTAGAAAATTCCGGAATTCAATAATAGTAACATGCCTTTTTCTTTTTGTGAATCTTGGTAGGCAAAAAAGCCTTCGGAAGCTGGAAATAATTCTATCGAATCAACTTTTCTTCCGATTAAATTTTCGAATTTCGCTCTATAAGGTTCGTAATTGACACCACCGTAAATAAATAAATTGAAGTTTTTGAAGATTTCGCCAACGGGTTTGTTTGCTTTTTCCTTCAACTTTTCAAAATACATTTGTACCCAAGACGGAATTCCTGAAATCACCGACATGTCTTCGTTAATAGTTTCTTTCACAATTGCATTGACTTTGGTTTCCCAATCTTCGATGCAATTGGTTTCCCAACTTGGCATGCGGTTTTTTTGTAAATATTTTGGAACAAAATGCGCTACAATTCCGGATAATCTTCCCAGTTTGATTCCGTTTTTTTCTTCTAAAATGGGACTTCCTTGCAAGAAAATCATTTTTCCTGATACAAAATCTGCTTTTCCCGTTTCGTGAATGTAACTTAAAATCGCATTTCGAGCTGCTTGAATATGAAACGGCATTGATTCTTTTGTCAAAGGAATATACTTCGCACCCGAAGTAGTTCCAGAAGTTTTAGCAAAATATAAAGGTTTTCCTTTCCAAAGCACATTTTCTTCGCCTTTTACGACTTTATCTACATAATGTTTCAACCCTTCGTAATCGCGAATAGGTACTTTTTGAATAAAATCGGAATGACTTTTTATCGAATTGAAATCGTGGTCTTTTCCAAATTGCGTATGAGTCGCTTCTTTGATTAATTCTTCAAAAACTTTTTGTTGGGTTTCAACGGGATTATTAGCCCATTTTTGAGTTTTGACGTGAATTCTTTTGGCAAATAACTTGGCCGCAAAAGCTTTTACTGACATGTTAATTGAAATTGATAAATTGAGTTGGATCAATTGGGAAACCGTCTTTCCATAATTCAAAATGTAAGGTCGCGCCTGAATTTTGAACCGTATTTGCGTTTCCAGCAAGAGCGATAACTTCTCCTGATTTCACTGTGTTTCCTTGTTTTTTAGTTACCGAAGCTGCGTTTTTATACACCGATAAAATATCATCTTTATGACGTACAATCACCACATATCCAGAACTTGGTGTCCAATCCGAAAAAATAATGGTTCCAGCTGCTACAGCTTTGATTGGTGTATTGTTGGTCAATGCAATGGTAACAGCTAAATGTTTATTTCCAACATTATACTTTTGTAAAATACTTCCTTGAGCTGGCGGAAACAATACAAAACTTACTTTAGGCTTTGAAGATTCAAAAACGTTGTATTTATCTTCTTTTATAACTTGTTCTCTTAGTTCTTTTTCTTTCTCTGTTGGAGCGAGTTCTGATAAATCCAATTCTGCAGCATCTAGAGCTTTTATCGAATCTTTATTTAATTTGGCATACTCTAAATCGCCAGTAAGCACTTTTTTTATGGAAGCGATATAAGCGTTATTGATTTTTACCGATTTTTCAAGGGAATCTGATTTTATTGCCATTTCCAAGGCTTCTTGTTTCAATTTAGTAGAAGCATAACCTGGAATATACTCGCGAAGTGGTGTAAAAGCAATGATATAAGTAGTAACAAAAATGATTAAAATAGCGCCAACCGTTGCCACCACAAAGACGTTCATTAAATTTAATTTTAATGAAAAAGTTTCTTCAAAAGTATCCTCGTTAAGAATAACTAACCTTCTCTTATTGAATAATTTTCTTAATAAAAGTTGTCTTTTTAGCCTTTTATTAGCCATTTTTAAAACATATTAATTACACAAATATACTAAATACAACGGGTTTCTAATTTCGAATTGTATAATTAATCGTTAAAAAATAATCATTTGTTAATTTCTTTATATCTTTGTACTTTAAAATTTAGAAAAAATGAATGCACTAGCTATATTTTTAGGAGTTGTTGGTCCAACACAAGTTATTCTTATAATCGCTATTATTGTTTTACTTTTTGGTGGTAAGAAAATTCCAGAATTAATGAAAGGAATTGGAACTGGTATTAAAGAGTTCAAAAACGCAGCAAAAGACGACCAACCTGCTAATTCTAAAAAAGAAGAAGAAACAAAAGAAAAAGAATAGTTTTTCTTTTCAATATTTAAAATCCCAAATTCCAACTTTTATTAGTTAGAGTTTGGGATTTTATATTTTTACTCGATTACAATATCATTGTCAACTGAATTCGCTTTCTCGCTTCATCCACCTCAACGACTTTTACTTGAACGTGTTGGTGCATTTTTACGACTTCATTTACATCCGAAACATAGCCTTCTTTTAATTGCGAAATGTGAACCAAACCACTTTCTTTGATTCCTAAATCTACGAAACATCCAAAAGCGGTAATGTTATTCACAATTCCGGGTAAAATCATGCCGGTTCTTAAATCGGAAATGGAACGCACATTTGGATCGAATTCGAAAATTTTTGCCGCTTTTCTTGGGTCTAACCCTGGCTTTTCTAACTCTTTTAAAATGTCTTTTAAAGTTAAAATCCCGATTTCTGCCGTGATGTAGTTTTCTGGTTTTATTTGAGCTATTTTTTCTTTGTTGGCGATTAATTCATTGGTTTTGATACCTAAATCTTTAGCCATTTTTTCCACAATGGGATACGCTTCTGGATGCACTGCCGAATTATCCAACGGATTTTTCCCATCGCGAATTCTAATGAAAGCTGCGGCTTGTTGATACGCTTTTTCTCCTAATCGTGGTACTTTTTTCAGTTGTTTTCTATCTTCAAAAGGTCCGTTTTCCGAACGATAAGCAACAATATTTTCCGCCATTTTTTCACCAATTCCCGAAACATAACTCAACAACGATTTACTAGCAGTATTGATGTTAATCCCAACAGAATTCACACAACTCATTACGGTGCTATCTAATGCTGATTGTAATTTTGTTTGGTCTACATCGTGCTGATATTGCCCAACACCAATGGATTTTGGATCAATTTTTACCAATTCTGCTAATGGGTCAGAAAGTCGTCTTCCAATCGAAACAGAACCACGAACGGTTACATCGTAATTTGGAAATTCTTCTCTCGCAATTTTACTCGCAGAATATACAGATGCTCCAGCTTCTGAAACTACAAATACTTGAACCGGTTTGTCAAAAGCGATTTTTTTAATGAAAAATTCCGTTTCACGAGAAGCCGTTCCGTTTCCGATAGAAATGGCTTCAATATTATACGCATTCACCATCGAACGGATTTTTTTCATCGCCATAGCGGTATCATTTTGTGGTGCGTGTGGATAAATGGTTTCGTTGTTTAACAAATCGCCTTTTTCATCCAAACACACGACTTTACAACCAGTTCTATAACCCGGGTCGATGGCTAAAATTCGTTTTTCACCTAATGGTGGCGCTAACAACAACTGACGTAGATTTTCTGAAAATACGTCAATCGCTTTGATATCAGCTTTTGCTTTTGCTTCTTGTAAAGTTTCATTAGAAATAGCAGGTTCTAACAAACGTTTGTAACTGTCTTTTATCGCCAATTCCAAATGTTCGGTTGCATCCGAATTTTTATTTTTGATAATGTTTTCTTCGATAAAATCTAATGCTTCTTCCTTTTCAATTGCGACATTTAATTTTACAAAACCTTCGGCTTCAGCTCGTAACATAGCTAATAAACGATGCGATGGTGCTTTGGAAATCGGTTCTGACCAATCGAAATATTGAGAAAATTTTTGAGCAGCTTCGTCGTCTTTTTTTGTTTTAACAACCTTTGTTGAAATTTCAGCTTTTCTTTGGAACATACGACGTAAATTTTTACGAATAAAGATATTTTCGTTAATCCATTCGGCAATAATATCGCGAGCACCTTGTAAAGCTTCGTCTTCATTTTTTACATTCTCATTCAAATATTTGGAAGCTAAAAACTCAATATCCTCATTTTTTTGACTCATAATGATTTTGGCCAACGGTTCTAATCCGCTTTCACGAGCAACATCGGCTTTGGTTTTTTTCTTCTTTTTATAAGGTAAATAGAAATCTTCCAATTCTTGTAAATCGAAACTGTTTTCAATTTTGGATTTCAATTCGGGTAAAAGTGCATTTTGCTCTTCAATCGATTTTAAAATACTTTCTTTTCGTTTGATGATTTCATCAAATTGCTTGTTTAATTTCGAAATCGCCTCGATTTGTACCTCATCTAAATTTCCAGTTTGATCTTTTCGGTAACGAGAAATAAATGGAATCGTACAATCTTCTGAAAGTAATTTTATAGTAGCTTCAATGCTTTTTGGAGCAATGTTAGTTTGGTTTTGAATGAATTGAATGTGGGTCATCGTAAATAAAAATTGAACTGCTAAAATACTATCTTTGGACAAAATTATTAGCTTTTGGAAGTACTATTTATTTATTTAATTGTGATTAACAGCCTTTGTTTTTTAACTTTTGGCTACGATAAATGGCGAGCTAAAAACAATAAAAGACGTATTTCAGAATTCAGTTTACTTTTATTGGCTGGAATTGGTGGAACTATTGGCGGTTTTTTAGGAATGCAGCTGTTTAGACATAAAACCAATAAAACTTCATTTATGATGGCGTTCTATACAATTGCAACCATTCAAGTTGTTTTAGTTTATTTCGGAATTCAATCTTTGGAAGGCTAACCCTAAGTTTTCAATAACATCGGTTATTAACATGCTTTCTTCACTTTGTGTTTCAAGCGTAATATCAGCCGCCAATCCGTGAAGATAAACGCCTAATTTGGCAGCTTCTAAAGTTGTATAACCTTGGGCTAAAAACGAAGTAATCATTCCGGTTAACGCATCACCTGAACCGCCTTTTGCTAAACCTGAATTTCCGGTAGTGTTTTCAAAAGTGTGAATTCCGTCAGTGATAAACGTTTTGTGTCCTTTTAAAACGATGACACAATTTAAAGCTGCCGCTTTTTGAATCGCTGTAATTCTTCTTTCGGATTCAGAATCATGTTCGCCAAATAGTCTATCAAATTCTTTAGGATGTGGAGTTAAAACAAATGGAAAATTAAAATGCTTCCAATCGATTTTATATTTCGCAATTAAATTCAAAGCATCAGCATCAAAAATAACAGGAAGTTTATTTTCGTATAATTCGTAAATGTATTTCAGACTGATTTCATCTACTCCAATTCCGGGACCAATTCCAATAGCATTATAAGGTGATAAATCGTTCATCACGCAAGTATTAACATACATCGCTTCAGGAATCGAATTGAAAAGAACATTTTTATTTTCAGGAGAAAAAGCTACTGTTAATAACCCAACACCAGAACGTAAACAAGCTTTTGAAGCAATAATAGCTGCGCCCATTTTATTTGTGCTACCTGCAATTAACAAAGCATGACCATGTGTTCCTTTGTGAGAATCACATGGTCGTTTTTTATAAGTGTTTTTAATACAATTCAAATCTATTTTTTGGACTTCCATTTGAATTGTTTTTAAATTTTGGATTATTTACAAGCGATTTTTTTCACGCGATTTCCGTGTCTTCCTCCTTCAAATGGCGTATTTAAAAACGTATCTACCATTTCAATAGCTTGTTGAATAGAAGTATAACGAGCTGGAATACTAATAATATTCGCATCGTTATGCTGACGTGCTAAAGCAGCAATTTCTTTTGTCCAACAAAGTGCACAACGAATATCTTGGTGTTTGTTGGCGGTCATAGCAATTCCGTTTCCTGAACCACAAATTACGATTCCTAAATCCGCTTTTTTGCTTTCTACATCGTAGGCTACAGGATGACCAAAATCAGGATAATCTACACTATCAAAAGTATCAGTTCCGTGGTTGTAAACGGTATGTCCTTTTTCTTCTAAGAATTCAACAATAGCTTTTTTATAATCTGGACCAGCGTGGTCGTTTCCAATTGAAATTTTCATAAGTTGTTGTGTGTTTTGTATATGCAAAAATACTAAAGATTAAGGAGTATTAATAATATGATTCTGGTTTTGATATTTTTTTAACCAAATACTTTAAAACCAATGAATTATGTAATAAAGTAAACCAAAAATTACACATTGTTAATTTCTTTACGTAAATCATTGATAATCAGTTAAACTTAATTTAACACTAATTGTTAACAACTTTGGATAGAAAATAAGAAGTTTTTTTTGGTTGTTAATTAAAAAATTGTAATCCAAAACTGGAATTGAAAATCCTAATTTAGTTTCATGAATTTTTAGAAAAGTTATCAATAGAAAAAAATCAGTTTTCAACAGAAATCAACAATTGAAGTTATTTACAAAACGAATATAAAATCTATTTTTAACAACTGTTAATAACTATAAAATAATGAATTTAGAAGGACTTATTTTCAGTTCTTTACTAATTTTATAAATTGTTAATTACGTTGTATAAGTAACGATAACTTTTAAAAACTACTTCTGTAAAAAAACTTATTCCACATATTAACACGCTATAATAACCATCATAAATTTAAATTTAATTAAAAATATTTTTTGTTGTTTTTAATATATGTTGAAAACTTTCAGCTTTTAAAAAATTAAACAATTTTTAAATGATCGTCTTCGTTTAGTTTTTTAAGAATTTCTTTTACGGTTGCTTCATCGTTTGGATGTACTTTTAATTTGATTCCGCCGTAAGCAATTGTAGCGAAGGGATCGATCCCAACGATAGTTTCGTTTTCAAAAAAATAAGTTATTTCTTCTTGCTCTAATAGATTTTTAATAATTAAAGTTTCGTGTTGGTAGTTAAAAATTGCAACGGTTATAAAGTTTTCCATGTGATGAAATAAAAAAGGATTTACAATAAGTAAATCCTAAATTTTTATTAAACAATTAATTTTTCTTTTTTTAAATCGACAAGTATTTTTTTTACTTGTTCAACATTTTGTTCTTCTATTTTCAAAGTAATGTTTCCAAAACCAATACTTTGCAATGGATCAACCGATACTACAGTTTCATCTTGAATAATGTATGGAATTTTTTTTCGTTCCAATACACTTCTTAATTTCATGGTTTCTTTCTGGTTGTTAAAAATAGCAACTACTACAAAATCATTCATATCTTTTACATTTTTCGTTATTTCACAAATATACGAAAAGTTATTTTTTCATTAAAACTGAGCCTCTCTTACTAATTACTTATAACAATTTCGTAACTTTCAGCATTAATTAGAAATGATACAATGAGTAAGAAACCAAAAAAATTAGGAAATAAACCAAAAGATTTTACTGCACAAATATTTAAAATACTTTCAAGAGAACCTTCTAAATCTTTTAATTACAAGCAAATAGCTGCTGTTTTAGAGTTAAGCGATACCAAAAGTCGAAACGAAATAATTAGAGATTTAAAAATACTTAAAGCACAAGATAAAATTCACGAAACAGAAATTGGAAAATATCAAATTATTTCCAAAGCCGAATACTACGAAGGAATTGTTGATATGACGTCTCGTAAAACAGGTTATTTTGTTTGTGACGAATTAGAAGACGATGTTTTTATTCCGTTTATTAATTTAAATCATGCTTTAGATGGTGATAAAGTAAAAGCGTATATCTACAACAGAAGAAGTTCTCGTAAGCCAGAAGCTGAAGTTTTAGAAATTTTAGAACGTAAAAAAACAGAGTTTGTTGGTGTTATTGATATCCAAAAAAACTTTGCTTTCGTAACCACTGCCAATGTTAAAATGTATACTGATATCTTCATTCCAAAAAATAAAATTGGTGATGCAGAACACGGTGATGTAGTTTTAGTAACTTTAGAAGATTGGCCTAAAAAAGCCGATTCTCCTTTTGGTTCTGTGATAAAAGTTTTAGGAAAACCAGGTGAACACAACACTGAAATTCATGCGATTTTAGCGGAATATGGTTTACCGTATGATTTTCCAATTGAAGTAGAAGCGTATGCAAATAAAATAGATACTTCAATAACTGAAGAAGAAATTAAAAAACGTCGCGATATGCGTGATGTTTTAACCTTTACGATTGATCCAAAAGATGCAAAAGATTTCGATGACGCATTATCGTTTCAGGTTTTAGAAAATGGAAATTACGAAATCGGTGTTCATATTGCCGATGTTTCTCATTACCTTCAAGAAGGAACTATTTTAGATGATGAAGCTTATAAAAGAGCTACTTCGGTGTATTTAGTAGATAGAGTAGTTCCAATGTTACCTGAAGTATTATCAAATTTTGCTTGTTCACTTCGTCCACATGAAGAAAAATATACGTTTTCAGCGGTTTTTCAATTGAATGATAAAGCAGAAGTCTTAGATGCTTGGTTTGGAAGAACTGTAACGTATTCTGATCAACGTTTTGCGTATGAAGAAGCTCAGAGTATCATTGAAACTAAATCAGACGTTATTCCAGCCGAAATTTCATTAACTGGAAGCGAATATATCGTTACAAAACCAATAGTTGACGCCACTTTAAAAATGGATGAATTAGCTAAAATTCTAAGAAGGAAAAGAATGGCAGCTGGAGCAATTTCATTTGATAAAGTTGAAGTAAAATTCAATTTAAATGAAGATGCGGAACCAATTGGAGTGTACTTCAAACAAAGTAAAGATGCGAATCATTTGATTGAAGAATTCATGTTGTTAGCTAATAGAAAAGTAGCAGAATTCATTGGAAAACAAAAGAAAACCTTCATTTACAGAATTCACGATGAACCAAATGAAGATAAATTAATCAATCTTCAAACTGTGATTGCTAAGTTTGGTTATTCGATTAATTTTAAATCTAAAAAAGATATTTCGAATTCGTTGAATAATTTACTTTCAGAAGTTGTTGGTAAAAAAGAACAAAATTTGGTTGATACACTTACAATTCGAAGTATGAGTAAGGCTGCTTATTCAACTGAAAATATTGGTCACTACGGATTAGCATTTGATTATTACAGTCATTTTACATCGCCAATTCGTCGTTATCCTGATGTTATGGCACACCGTTTGTTACAATATTACATAGATGGTGGAAAAAGTGTAAGTGAAGATGAATATGAAGAAAAATGCGTGCATTCCTCACAAATGGAAGGTTTAGCCGCACAAGCCGAACGCGATTCTGTGAAATACATGCAAGTAAAATACATGCAAGATCATAAAGATGAAGAGTTTTTAGGTGTAATTTCTGGTGTAACCGAATGGGGAATTTATGTAGAAATCATCGAAAACAAATGCGAAGGAATGGTTCGTATTCGTGAAATAAAAGATGATTATTACACCTTTGATGATAAACAATATGCTTTAGTAGGTGAAGTTTCTAAAAATATTTTACAATTAGGAGACGAAATTTACGTTAAAGTAAAAAATGCCGATTTAGTGAAAAAACAATTGGATTTTCATTATTTGAGAAAAAGAGAATAATTATTTTTTTATAAGAATTTAAAAATATTAAAATGAAAAAAATAGTTTATAGTTTACTATTAATTAGTTCAATAGCTTTTGCACAAACCGAAAAAAACGTTGGTGATTTTACTAAAGTAACCGCTTTCGATAAAATTGATGTCAACTTAGTAGCTTCCAGTGAAAATAAAATCGTTTTAACTGGAGCTAATTCTCAAGAAGTTGAAGTAATCAATAAAAATGGTGAATTAAAAATCAGAATGCCTTTAACTAAAATGTTAAGTGGTGACGATGTTTCCGCTACCGTTTATTACAAAAAATTAGACGCTGTAGAAGCAAATGAAGGAAGTAGAGTTTCTTCAAAAGATGAAATTTCTGCCATTAATTTTGATATCATTTGTAAAGAAGGTTCTGAAATTAAATTAACTAATTTACAAGCGGATAGATTACAAGTTCGTGTTTCACAAGGAAGTATTGTAACTACAAAAGGAACTGTAAAAAATCAAGATATTGTATCGAATTCAGGTGGAAAATACGATGGTCAAGATTGTAAAACACAGCAAACCGTTGTAACTGTAAATGCTGGTGGAATGGCAAATGTATATGCAACTGATTTTGTGGATACTAAAACAAGAGCTGGTGGCGAAATCACTATTTACGGGAAACCAAAACAAATTAACGAAAAGAAAATCGCTGGAGGAACTATTGAACAAGCTAAATAATTTCTTAACTTCGTAGTTCAAACTTTTAACTTCGCAATTTGCATTTACACGATATACTTACCGCAATTCCTTGGGGACTATTGTTAGCTTTTTCAATTGGTCCTGGTTTTTTTGTATTACTTGAAACCAGTATTACTAAAGGGTTTAGAGCAGCTTTTGTTTTTGACTTAGGAATTGTTTTTGGTGATATTATCTTTATTTTAATTGCTTATTTAAGTACCAATCAACTACTAGAACAATTAAAAGATAATCCCACTTTGTTTATTATTGGCGGAATTATCATGTTGGTTTACGGTTTAACCTCTTTTATTATGTTAAAACGTAATTTTAAAAAACAACAAGACGAGGAACAAGACGATGATAACATTCCTAAAAAGAATTACTTCGCATTGTTTTTTAAAGGGTTTTTATTGAATTTCATTAACATTGGAGTACTAGGTTTTTGGATGATGATTATCATAACCTATGGACCACAAATGGAAATGAATACTTCAAGAATTTCCATCTTTTTTGCTGCAATTTTAGCGTTTTACTTAGCTTTTGATGTCGCTAAAATTCTATTAGCAAAACAGTTGAAACACAAATTAATTCCAGCAAACATCTATAAAATTAAAAGAGTAATTAGTTTAGTTATCTCAATTTTTGGATTGTTTTTTATTCTACAGGGCTTCTTCCCAAAAGAGAAAGAAATGATAACGAATAAGTTATTACCAGATACTACAATTACTGAATAATTTTAAACCTTCCTACTATGAAAAAGCTTCTATTATTCCTATTTATAATTAGTTTTCATGGTCATGCTCAAGACACTATTCCAGCTGTAAGAAGTGTTATTGCTTTAGATAAAATGAACGTGGTTTATCGTGGTGTACAAAATCCTATTTCGATAGCTGTTAATAATGCGAAATCGTATGTTATTTACGGTAATGGTGTTTCTAAAAAAGAAGATGGAAAATATGTTATTAAACCCGGTTCTGGAAACGAAACTAAAGTATTTGTAGAAATAGAAAATTTTGATGGTTCAAAAGTTGTTGAAGAACATGTTTTTAGAATTAAAGGATTGCCAGCTATTGTGTCAACTGTTAATGGAATTAATACTTATATTTTATTGAAAAGAGATAATATTTTAAAAGCTATTGTTTCTACAGAAATGGAGGATTTTATTTTTGTTGATAAAACTTCAGATTTTTTTAAAGTAAATTCCTTCGAAATTAAATTTTCTGATGGAAAAATATTACAAATAGAAGGAAACACTTTTACAAAAGTTGCATATAACGAAATAATTAAGCTTAAAAAAGGAGAAGTTTTCGAAATAATTTCTATTGATTATGGACCTGAAATGGATGGTTTAAAAAGAAAAGTATTTCCTATTCAAGTTATTTTAGCTGATTAATTTCTCTAAAAAAATTATCCCATAAAAAACCTCCTAATTTCTTAGAAGGTTTTAGAGACATCGCCCGGAATATCTTTAATTAATTTCTCTTAAAAATTAAAACAAAAAAAGAGCTACTATTTCTAGTAACTCTTTGGAGGCATCGCCCGGATTCGAACCGGGGTAGACGGTTTTGCAGACCGCTGCCTAGCCGCTCGGCCACGACGCCATTGTTTGAACGGACTGCAAATTTACATTTTATTTCCTCTTTTCCAAAAATATTAAGCATTTATTAAGTACAAATATTTAGTTTTAAAGTTTAATTTTGTGCAAAACAAATAGTTGATTAATTATGAAGAATTTACGTTACTTAAAACCCATATTTAGTTTTTTCTTAATCGGTTTATCTATAACCACTATTAGTAGAATTCTTTTGTTTTTTGTGTTCAAAGAACGTGTTGTGGAGAATCCTAACTATGGACAATTGTTTCTAATTGGTCTTCGTTTCGATTTAATTTTAATGTGTTACATCGCATTTTTACCAACGGTTTTAATTTCATTACTTCCCGATTCGGTTTTAAAACACTTCAAAAAGTTCTTTAATATTTACTTTATCTTCTTCTTGTTTTTGTTTCTGTTGATGGAATTATCAACATTAGATTTTATCAATCAATACGATACGCGTCCAAATCGCTTGTTTTTAGATTATCTTATTTATCCAAAAGAAGTAGTAGGAACCTTATTAAAAAGTTATTTACCTTCTTTAATCATTACTACTATTTTACTTGGAATTGCTTTGTTTTTTGCTTTTAAACATGGTAAAAAAATATTTTATCCTCAAGAAAGTAACTATAAAACCAAATTACTTTTGTTTTTAGTTGTTGCTTTTTTCTTGTTTTGGGGTGCTCGTGGAAGTTTAACTTCTAAACGTCCTATAAATGCTAGTAATGCCATCTTTTGTTCCGATCAAATGACGAACTCATTGGGATTAAATTCGCTTTACACAGTTGCATTTGCAGCTTATTCGATGAAGAATGAAGGTGATGTTAAGAAATACGGTAAAATGGACGAATTAGAGGCTTATACTCGTGTAAAAAAATACATGGATGTTACCGAATTTATTCCAGGTAAAGTTCCTTTTTTACACCTTCAAAAACCAGATGCTCCACAACCAAAATACAACGTGGTAATCTTTTTACAAGAAAGTCTAGGAGCTGAATATGTAGGATGTTTAAACGGTTTACCTTTAACACCTGAATTAGATAAATTATCAAAAGAAGGATTATTATTTACCAATTTATATTGTACCGGAACTCGAAGTGTAAGAGGTATTGAGCAAGTAACCGCTGGATTTTTACCTAATCCATCAGAAAGTATTGTGAAATTAGGCGGTTCTCAACAAGGATTTTTTACGCTAGCAGATGCTTTTGGTCGTCAAAATTACGATACGAGTTTCATTTATGGTGGAATGGCAAATTTTGATAATATGGCTTCTTTTTTCAATGGAAATGGTTTTAAAAATATCATAGATGAAACCGATTTCGATAAAGATGGAAAAAAATATGCCATGAAAGGAACTTGGGGTTATTCAGATGAAGATTTAGCCGTAAAGGCCAATGAATATTATAAAAATCTTGGAAATAAACCTTTCTTTTCTTTGATGTTTTCTACTTCAAATCACGAGCCATTTGAATTTCCTGATGATAGAATTCAACTTTACGAACAACCCAAAAATACAGTTCATAATGCGATGAAATATGCTGATTTTTCAATTGGAAAATTCTTTGAATTAGCTAAAAAGGAAGCATATTACAAGAACACTATTTTTGTTGTTATTGCCGATCATAATACCAGAACGTATGGTAAAAATTTAGTTCCAGTGAATAAATTTCATATCCCAGCTTTAATTATTGCGCCAAATATTGAAAAAGGAATTACTTACGATAATTTAGCAAGTCAAATGGATATTCCATCAACGGTTTTAGCTTTATCAGGTATCACAACTAAAACACCAATGCCAGGAAGAAACTTATTAAAACTACCAAAAGAAACTAAAGGTAGAACCATTATGTTATTCCATGAAACCTATGCTTTTAGAGTAGAAGATGATATTGTTATTTTAAATCCAAATGCAAAACCATTGCAGTTCAAAGTAAAAAGTGATACTGAACTAGTTCCTGTTGCTTTGAATGAAGAATTAGCTAAAGATGCACTTGCTCATATAATTGCATCAAGTAATTTATATAAAAAGAGAGTTTACAAAATAGATTAAAAAACAAATGGAAGAGTTAATTTCTAAACTCTTCCATTTCAATAGTAACTGCTTCTACATCACCACCAATAGGAGGATTTAACTTAGAAACCGCTAATTTTATTCGAGAAATCGATGGAATTTCCGCAAAACATCTTGTGATAATGCGTTGGGCAACATGCTCTAATAATTTAGAACGAATGGCCATTTCCTCTGCTACAATTTTGTTTAAATGTACATAATCAACTGTATCGGTTAAATCATCGGTTTGGGATGATTTGCGTAAATCGGTTTTAATTTCTAAATCTACTCGGTAGTCTGAACCTATTTTTCCTTCTTCAATTAAGCATCCGTGATAGGAATACGTGCGAATATTTTGTAATTTAATAGTTCCCATTTTTTCATTTATTATATACCAAATTTACCAATTTTTAGCCATTTTTAAGGTATTAAACCATGAAAGTTTATATATCTTTGCATAAATTTTTGATACTATGTCAACAGAAGAAAAATCATTGAATTTTATAGAACAAATCATTGAAGAAGATTTAAAAAATGGTTTGTCAGCAGATAAATTACGTTTTCGTTTTCCACCAGAACCAAATGGGTATTTGCATGTAGGTCATGCTAGTGCTATTTGTTTAAATTTTGGTTTAGGAATCGATTACAATGCTCCAGTTAACCTTCGTTTCGACGATACTAATCCATCAAAAGAAGAGCAAGAATACGTTGATGCTATTAAGCGCGATGTAGAATGGTTGGGCTACAAATGGGACAAAGAATGTTATGCTTCGGATTATTTTCAACAATTGTATGATTGGGCAGTGGAATTAATCAAAAAAGATAAAGCGTATGTAGATAGCCAAACTTCGGAAGAAATGGCAAAACAAAAAGGTACGCCAACTACTCCAGGAACCGATTCTCCTTTCAGAAATCGTTCTATCGAGGAGAATTTAGATTTATTTACACGCATGAAAAACGGAGAATTCGAAAAAGGAACTCACGTTTTACGTGCTAAAATTTCAATGGGTGCCAACAATATGTTGATGCGTGATCCAATCATTTATCGTATTATGCACGCACATCACCACAGAACAGGAAACGATTGGTGTATTTATCCAATGTACGACTGGGCACATGGTGAAAGTGATTATTTAGAGCAAATTTCGCATTCTTTTTGTACGTTAGAATTCTTACCTCACCGTGAATTATATGATTGGTTTTTGAATCAAATTTATGATGAAACTAAAGTGCGTCCAAAACAAAGAGAATTTGCGCGTAGAAATTTATCGCATACTGTAGTTTCGAAACGTAAATTATTGCAATTAGTTGAAGAAAAGCACGTTACAGGTTGGGATGACCCAAGAATGTCAACGATTTCTGGTATGAGAAGACGCGGTTATACGCCAGCTTCAATCCGAAATTTTGCTAAAACTATCGGAATTGCAAAACGTGATAATTTGATTGATGTTTCGCTTTTAGAATTCTGTGTTCGTGAAGATTTAAACAAAATTGCACCACGTGTAATGGCGGTTTTAGATCCTGTGAAATTAGTAATTACCAATTATCCAGAAGGTCAAGAAGAATGGTTAGAAGCCGAAAATAATCCGGAAGAAGAAGTAATGACTTACAGAAAAGTCCCATTTTCTAAAGAATTATATATCGAAAGAGAAGATTTTCAAGAAGAAGCACACAAGAAATTTTTCCGTTTGACATTAGGAACTGAAGTTCGTTTGAAAAACGCCTATATCATTAAAGGTGAATCAGTTGTAAAAGACGAAAACGGAAATATTACTGAAATTCACGCTACTTACGACGTAGATTCTAAATCAGGAAGTGGAACAGAAGCGAGTCAAAGAAAAGTAAAAGGAACAATCCATTGGGTTTCAATTCCTCATGCAAAAGAAGCAGAAGTTCGTATTTATGATCGATTATTCACTAATGAAAGTCCAGATAAAGACAAAGAAGTTGATTTTAAAGAATTTATCAATCCAAATTCATTAAAAGTAATTACAGGTTATGTAGAACCAAGTTTAGTTACTTCAAAAGAATTAGATCATTTCCAATTCCAACGTTTGGGATATTTCTGTGTAGATAGAGATTCAACAGCTGAAAATTTAGTTTTCAACAAAACAGTTGGTTTAAGAGATACTTGGGCAAAAATTTCAGAACAATAAAAATTTTGATTTTGTCATGCTGAATTTATTTCAGCATCTAAAATTTCAAACGTGTCAGATTTCAAAAACCTGACACGTTTTTCTTTTATATTATAATCTTATATTAAAAATTTAAAAATCATCAGTATAAATTATTATTAGTAAAATCTATCAAAAATTATTTTTTAATAATTAAAAACTTAAAAAAGTAACTTTCATAAATTAATTGTAAGAAAAAAACTTTTTTAGCTAAAGTGTTTTTACATCTTTACTAGTGAAAGTGTCTAAAATCGCTTTATTTTAATTTTTACCTAAAATTGAGATAATTTTTCTTTGATTTTTACTTCTTGGAGCTACTTTTAAAAAATTATCACTGAAATTGTAAATTTCTAACATCTGGTTATAAAAAAACCACCAATTAAAAATTGATGGTTTTCATTTTGTCATGCTGAAAAAATTTCAGTATCTCAATTATGCTTCTTCGGAATTTTCAATTCCGAAATTTTCGTTTGAAGCATCTTTCTTATTTACCTTTTTGGTTTTGTGTGCATTTTTCATGGCTTCACCCACTTGGTTACTTGCTGTAAAACTTGCTACCATGTTGTTCAACATATCGCTACCTGCTTGTGGTGAATTTGGTAATAAAATTAAATTACTATTCGCATCAGCACCAATTGCTTGTAATGTGTCGTAATGTTGTGTTACTACAATTAAAGCCGAAGCTTCTTGAGAATTAATTCCAACTTTGTTCAACACATCTACTGATTCCACTAAGCCACGAGCAATTTCTCTTCTTTGGTCAGCAATACCTTGACCTTGAAGTCTTTTACTTTCTGCTTCTGCTTTTGCTTTAGCAACAATTCTGATTCTTCCTGCTTCTGCTTCATATTCTGCAGCTGTTTTTTCACGGTCAGCCGCGTTGATACGGTTCATCGCATTTTTAACTTGAATATCTGGATCAATATCAGTAATTAACGTATTGATGATGTCGTAACCATAAGTTGTCATCGCTTCGTTTAACTCACGTTTTACGGCTACTGCGATATCATCTTTACGCTCGAAAACGTCGTCTAATTTTAATTTTGGAACTTCAGCACGCACCACGTCAAATACATAAGACGTAATTTGATCGTGAGGATATTCTAATTTATAAAACGCTTCGTATGCTTTTTCTTGTAACACTTTGAACTGTACCGAAACTTTCATTTTAACGAATACGTTATCTTTCGTTTTGGTTTCGATGATAACATCTAATTGTTGAATTCTTAAATTAACTCTTCCAGCAATTCTATCCACAACCGGAATTTTTAAATGTAAACCTGAATTTCTCAAGCTAAGAAATTTTCCAAAACGTTCCACAACAACAACAGTTTGCTGTTTCACAGTAAAGAAAGAAGAAAAAAGTACAATTAATCCAACGAAAATAATTGGAAACATGATAAACTCCATAATTTTATAGTTTTAGTTATAATGATTATACGCTTTTTAAAGTAAAAAGTTACAAAAAACCAATTTTTAAGTTTACTTTTGGCGCTTAAATTTTTACAAATGAAGAAATTAGCTTTCATATTTCTTATGATTTCAACAGTTGCACTTGCGCAACGTGGTAACAAAGACAGTAATCGAATTGGAATAGGTGGGGGTTTAACCCAATTAAATATTTTTACCGATAATTTTACCGTAACACCAGAAAGTGGATGGATCGGAGGTTTAAGTGTTAGAGGAAATTATTACAACAATTGGCAAATGAGTTTTGGTATGTTTTTTACCGATAGTAATTTTTCGATTCCTACTCAAAAAGGATTTATCCAAACTCAAACCAATTTTAAAATGTCAGCGGTTCAAATTTATTTAGTGCCTAGTTATGTTGCCATTGAAGACCATTTGAATTTAGAATTTGGTCCCGTTTTACAAGTAAATGGAAAATTAGGAGTTAATAAAAACGACGAAAACAATTTATTATTAGATCAACCGGGTTTAATTGCTAAAGACATTCTAGATGTTTCAAAATTTAATGCAAACATTTATGTTGGGATTAACGGCGGAATTAAAAACGTAAGAGCAAGAATTGGCTATCAATATGGTTTAACCAATTTCTTCGGAAACCTAAAAAACAATGATAACGTAAAGTTACTTGGCGAAAAAATGAAAGGGAATATTGGTTTAATTAGTGGTCAGATTACAATATATTTGTAAAATACTTACAAAAAAATAAAATTAAAAGCTCAAATATAAAATATTTGAGCTTTCTTGTTTAACATCTAAATTATTATTTATGAGAATTATTATTGCATTTTTATTTTTATCTGTTTATTCTTATGGACAAACTGCATTAGGTTATGATTTTAGAAATAATCAAATAAAAAATTATGATGAAAATGGTACTTTACAGCGATTTAAAAATTCTGAAACTATTTTTATTTTTTCAAATTTTATAGATAAAACCCAAATGGAAGAGCTTTTGAAAAAAGCTTGGACTGTTACTCCATTTAAAGTGATTACTGAATCAGAATTTAATATTAATAATTATTTAGAAGGCAACTATTCTTTTGCAACTTATCATAGGTATGGAATTACTTTCAACAGACAAAAAATGCAAAGTGCAGGTTCATATGATAAATCCACCAGAACTTCTAATACGACACCAAATAATATTTATAAATCAACTCAACAAGTTCCTTCTGGATCAACTCAACAAAGTACGTTTACAAATGACCAATTTCTTTTCTTTTTAATTAATAAAAATGAATATCAAAAAGTTCGTGAACAACGTGTTAAAGATAATAATTTTGATATAGCTTCTTTTCCAAGAATTTTTGTTTCTTCTTTTCTATTAAGCTCAAATCGTTTTTTACCAGTAATAAATCCAAAATCTGTAGAAGTAACAAAAGAAAATGAAATAATTTATTATGATATCATTAGAAGATATTATGATATTGATTTTATGTATGATAACAAAGCTGGTTTTTTATATAATAATATTCAAAATATGAATAATCATATTACTAAAGAAATTAAAGTATCTTTTTTTTCTGAACCAGAAGTATCAAACCAAATTTCAAAACTTAAAACAGATACACTTTATATTCCATTCGATTTATATTGTCTTTACACATTTAAAAACTTAAGAGAAAAAAATAAAGACAATTTTGAAAAGTTTAAAGGAGATTATGATTTTCCATATAATGTATTATCCTCTGAAGATATCAGTAATAAAATTGTAAATGGAGAAGAATTTTACTATTTAAGATTTAATTTAATTGAGACTGAAAAATTAGTACAAGTAGTAAATTCTAAAACAGGAGAAGTAATTTATTCAAGAAGATTTTCTGGAATGGGTCCATATCAAATTCCGGATAAAGCAATATACGACATAAACAGAGAAGTTAAAAAAAGTAAATAATACAGAAAAGCCCTGAATTATCAGGGCTTTTCTTTTATAAACTAGCAATTGCTTTTTCAATTCTTTTTACCGTTTCGGCTTTTCCTATCATTTCGATGATGTCAAATAAATGTGGACCTTTAAGCGCTCCTACTAAACTTAATCGTAACGGTTGCATTACTTTCCCCATTCCAATTTCGTTTGCTGTCATCCATTCTTTTAATAAGGTTTCGATGTTAGCTGAAGTAAAATCTTCAATCTTTTCTAATTCCGAAATCACTTGTTGCATTAAACCTGGTGTTGCTGAATTCCAGTTTTTAGCTGCTTTTTCGTCGTATGATGTTGGTGCTTCAAAGAAATAATCTGCTAAATCCCAAAACTCATTCACAAAATGAGCTCTTTCTTTAATTAAAGAAACCACTCTTTCTAAATCTATTGTAGTAGCAACACCTCTTTTTTCTAAATCTTCAGCAAAACTTATGGCTAATGCCTTATCACTTTTACCTATTAAATACTGATGATTGAACCATTTGTTTTTCTCTGGATCAAACTTCGCTCCTGCTTTGTGAATGCGGTTTAAATCGAATTTTTGTACCAATTCTTCCAACGAGAAAATCTCTTGTTCGGTTCCGTCATTCCAACCTAATAACGCTAAAAAGTTGATAACCGCTTCAGGGAAAAATCCGTTTTCTCTGTAACCAGATGAAATTCCTTCTTCTGTTTTCCATTCCAAAGGAAATACTGGGAATCCCATTTTATCACCATCACGTTTTGATAATTTTCCGTTTCCAATTGGTTTTAAAATCAAGGGTAAATGCGCAAATTCAGGTGCGTTCCATCCAAAGGCTTTGTATAATAAATGATGTAAAGGCAAACTTGGCAACCATTCTTCACCACGAATTACATGCGAAGTTTCCATCAAATGGTCATCCACAATATTCGCTAAATGGTACGTTGGCATACCATCTGACTTGAATAATACTTTATCATCTAATAAATTCGTATCAAATTTAATATCGCCACGAATGATGTCTTTTAATTCTAAAATTTCATTCACAGGTGTTTTGAAACGGATTACATATTGTTCTCCAGCAGCAATTCTTTCCTCCACTTTTTCACGTGAAACCGTCAACGAGTTATCCAATTGCTCTCTTACCGAATGATTGTAAATAAACTTGTTTCCATTTGTTTCAGCTTCTTTTCGCATTGTATCTAAACTCTCAGCAGTATCAAAAGCATAATACGCCCAACCCGAATTTATCAATTGGTCAGCATATTGTTGATACATCGCTTTACGTTCGCTTTGACGATAAGGTCCAAATTTTTCATTCTTTCCTACAGTTTCATCTGGCGCAATTCCTAACCATTCTAAAGCTTCAAAAATATAAGCTTCTGCTCCTGGAACAAAACGCGTTTGATCGGTATCCTCAATTCGTAAATAGAAAGTACCGCCATGTTTTTTAGCAAATAAATAATTGAATAAAGCGGTACGAACACCACCAATATGCAAAGGCCCGGTTGGACTTGGTGCAAATCTTACTCTTACTGACATTTCATTAAATTTTGTGCAAAGATAATTAGAAGTTAGAAGTTAGAAGTTGGAAGTTTGAAAAACTTATCTTTTTAATCCATTTAATAGTATTTTTTACCACATAGAAACATAGATTTTTCTTTTAAGTTTTACATATCCTTGTCGGATGCACATAGTATTTCTATGATTTCTATTGTTAGTGTAACGCCTTTTCCCATATTTTATTAACTATGTTTCTATGTGGTTTTTAATTTTGAACATTTTTAAAGTGTTAAGTTTCACTAAAAACCTATTGACAATTCTAGGAAGATGTTGTAATTTTATCGGTTATAAACAGTATATCAACAAACTTGGAAGCAAAAAGCATCATTTTCGATAAGCTCGAAGTGTTTATCAAGAAGTTTTACACCAACGAACTGATAAAAGGAGTTATTCTTTTCATCGGATTGGGCTTGTTGTATTTCATTTTTACTTTATTGATAGAATACTTTTTGTGGTTATCCACTTCAGGAAGAACGATTTTGTTCTGGTTGTTCGTAGGTGTAGAAACGTTTTTATTGATTCGATTCATTGCTTTTCCACTGTTTAAATTATTCAAATTACAACAAGGAATTAATTACGAACAAGCTTCAGAAATCATTGGAAATCATTTTTCTGAAGTGCAAGACAAGTTGTTGAACTTTTTACAATTGGCGAATCAAAGTCAAACATCTGAATTATTAGCGGCTTCTATCGAACAAAAAGCAGCTTCGTTACAACCGATTCCGTTTTCGAATGCGGTGAATTTTGCCAAGAATAAGAAGTTTTTACCTTATGCGATTATTCCAATCCTATTATTGATTTTGTTTTTCGTTACCGGAAATTCCGAAATCATTTCTAATAGTTTTGCTCGCGTGGTGAATTATGAAACGAAATATGCTCCGCCTGCTCCTTTTGAATTTGTGGTTTTGAATAAATCATTAACAGCGCAACAGAATTCCGATTTTGTGCTACAAGTGAAAACACAAGGAAAAGTAATGCCTGAAAATATTGCGATTCAAATTGGTGATGAAGAATATTTTTTACAAAGTACAAAACCAGGAGTTTTCGAATATACTTTTTCAAAATTATCTAAAGATGTTACTTTTTCACTCCTAGCTAATGGATTAAATTCCAAAGATTATCAGATTAATGTAGTGGATGTTCCTACGATTGCCAACTTTGAAATGGTGTTGCATTATCCTTCTTATTTAGGTAAAAAATCGGAAGTGATTCAAGGAACTGGTAATGCTGTAGTTCCTGAAGGTACGGTTGTAATTTGGAGAATTAATGCTTTAGCAACAGATAAAGTAAGTTTCAAAACGAATAATCAAGTTAGTGTTTTTGCTTCTAAGGAAAATAACTTTTCTCTTTCAAGAAGAATATCGGATAATTTGAGTTACGAAGTAATTACATCGAATAGAAACATCAATGAGTTCGAAAAATTGTCGTATCAAATCGCAACTATCAAAGATCAATACCCAACAATTTCAGTTCAAATTGCTCCTGATTCATTAAAGTTAAAATCCAAAATGATGATTGGACAAGTTGCCGATGATCACGGTTTATCGAAGTTACAAGTTGTTTTTTATCCGAAAGGAAATCCAAATGCAGTTCGAAAAGCGAATTTAGCTATTAACAAACAAGCGGTGGACCAATTTATTTATTCTTTTCCTAATGGTTTATCGATTGAAGAAGGTGTAAATTACGAATATTACTTTGAAGTATTTGATAATGATGTAGTTAACAATTATAAAAGCACAAAATCATCTGTTTTTCTTCATTATGAATTGACTGAAGACCAAAAGGAAGACAAACAGTTGCAAGAGCAGAATGAAAACATCAATAGTTTAGAAAAATCGCTACAGAATCAAGAGAAGCAGTTATCGGAATTAGACAAACTGCAAAAAATGAATAAAGAGAAATCTAATTTAGATTTCAAAGATCAGAAGAAAGTGGAAGACTTTATCAATCGTCAAAAACAACAAGACGAAATGATGAAAGAATTCACTAAAAAGTTAACTGAGAATTTGGAAGAATTCAATCCGAAATCACAAGATAAAGACAAAGAAGAATTATTACGTCGTTTAGAAGAAGCCGAAAAACAAGCTGAGAAAAACGAAAAATTATTGAAAGAGTTAGAAGAACTTTCTAAGAAATTAGAGAAAGATAAATTGTTTGATAAAGCCGATAAGTTAAAACAAAACGCTAAAAATCAACAACAAAATTTAGAGCAATTAGTTGAATTAACGAAGCGTTTTTATGTAGAACAAAAAGCGGAACAAATTGCTGACAAATTAGACAAGTTAGCTGAGAAGGAAGAAAAATTAGCTGATGACACTAAAGAAAATAACAAGGAAAATCAAGATGCCATCAATAAAGAGTTTGACGATATTAAGAAAGAACTTGAAGATTTAGACAAAGAAAATAAAGAATTAAAAGCTCCAATGGATATTCCTAATGATAAGAATGAACAAGAGGATGTCAAAAAAGATATGGAGAAAGCTTCTGAGGAATTACAAAAACAAAATCAACAGAAAGCAAAACCGAAGCAAAAATCTGCTGCTGCAAAGATGAAACAGATGAGTCAGAAAATGACTCAATCTATGCAATCAGCTGACATGGAACAAATGCAAGAAGATGCTAAATTGTTACGTCAAATACTTGATAATTTATTAGCTTTTTCATTCGACGAGGAGAGTTTAATTAAGACTACAAATTCTTCTCAAGTACGTTCTTTGCAATTGAATAAAGTCTTAAAAAAGCAACAGGATTTGAAGTTACAATTCAAACATGTGGATGATAGTTTATTTGCTGTTGCCTTACGCAACCCAAAAATTACTGAAACAATTCTTAATGAAGTAGGAGAAATTCATTATAATTTAGATAAGACTTTAGAAACGTTAGCGGATAACAACATTCAAAAAGGATCTTCTCATCAGCAATATGTTCTAACTTCAGCTAACAGATTGGCTGATTATTTGAGCAATGTCCAAAGCGAAATGAACATGGAAATGCAAGGTCAAGGTTCGGGAAAAGGAAATCCAAAACCTGGCGTTGGTAAAGGTGGAATGCAGTTACCAGACATCATCAAACAACAAGAAGGCTTAGGTGAAAAAATGAAAGATGGAATGAAACCTGGTGAAAAACCTGGAGACAAACCAGGTGATAAATCTGGACAAGGAAAACAAAAAGGGCAATCTGGTGAGAATGGTGAAGATGGCGAAAACGGTTCAGAAGGAAATGCCGGTAAAGTTTTAGAGATTCTAAAAGAGCAAAGACAACTTCGTGATGCTCTTCAAAAAGCATTAGAAAAAGAAGGAATGTCGGGTCAAGGTCAGAGTGCTTTGAATCAAATGAAAGAAATAGAAAAGCAACTTATCAATAAAGGTTTTAAAAATGAAACGTTGCAAAAAATGTTGAATCTAAAACACGAACTTTTAAAATTAGAAAAAGCCATTCAGCAACAAGGAGAAGACACCAAGCGTCAGTCTAAAACAAATGACAAAAATTATAACGGTTCCACTACTCCACTTTCTAAGGAATTAAAAGATTATCTGAATAGTGTTGAAATATTAAACAGACAAAGCTTACCTTTGCAACCCAATTTTAACCAGAAGGTTCAAAACTATTTTAAAGGCAATGATTAGTTTTAATTACGAAACAGATTTCGAACTCGAAAACGAAACACAATACGAAGATTGGATTTCTCGCATAATTGAATCCGAAGGATTTGATGAAGGTGAAATCAATTTCATTTTTTGTGATGACGAATACTTACATAAGATCAATGTAGAGTACCTAGATCACGACACTTTAACCGATATTATTAGCTTTGATTATACAGTAGGAAATTTAATACAGGGTGATATTTTTGTTTCTGTAGAGCGTGTTCAAGATAATGCAAACGATTTTAATGTTTCTTTTGAGGAAGAATTAAAGCGTGTCCTATCTCATGGAGTTTTACACTACTGTGGATACAAAGATAAATCACCTAAAGACGAAGCTTTGATGCGTTCTAAAGAAGAGGAAAAAATGCAAATGTTTCACGTGGAACATTAAGCTTATAAACTAGAATTTTTTTAAATGTTTCACGTGGAACATAATATTTATAAAAGATGTTTTTAAATCAATATGATGTAATTGTTGTGGGTGCTGGTCATGCCGGTTGTGAAGCTGCTGCTGCTGCTGCCAACATGGGGTGCTCTACACTTTTGGTGACAATGAATCTTCAAAACATTGCACAGATGTCGTGTAATCCTGCTATGGGAGGAATTGCAAAAGGACAAATCGTGCGTGAGATTGATGCTTTGGGTGGATACTCTGGAATTGTTTCGGACAAGACCGCAATCCAATTCAAGATGTTGAATAAATCAAAAGGACCTGCTATGTGGTCACCAAGAGTGCAGTCGGACAGAATGCGTTTTTCGGATGAGTGGAGATCGATGTTGGAGAACACTCCGAACTTGGATTTCTACCAAGAAATGGTGGCTGGAATTTTATCAGAGAGTGGAAAGATTGTTGGAGTAAAAACTTCGCTTGGAGTGGAAATCAAGGCTAAGTCAGTTGTGTTGACAAACGGAACTTTTTTGAATGGATTGATTCATATTGGAGACAAACAATTTGGTGGTGGTCGTGCAGGTGAAAGTGCTTCTTTTGGAATCACAGAAGATTTAGTGAAATTAGGTTTTGAATCAGGAAGAATGAAAACCGGAACACCTCCACGTGTGGATGGTCGTTCTTTAGATTTTTCTAAAATGGTAGAACAACCTGGTGACGAACATCCAGAAAAGTTTTCGTATTCTAATTTGACTGCGCCTTTAAAAACACAACGTTCTTGTTGGATGTCGTATACTTCATTAGAAGTCCACGATATTTTACGCGAAGGTTTTGACAGAAGTCCAATGTTCAACGGAAGAATCAAAAGTTTAGGTCCAAGATATTGCCCTTCTATCGAAGATAAGATTAATCGTTTTGCAGATAAAGAACGTCATCAATTATTTGTTGAGCCAGAAGGTTGGACAACTTGTGAATATTACATCAACGGATTTTCAACTTCGTTACCAGAAGATATTCAATTCAAAGCATTACGTTCGGTTGCCGGATTTGAAAATGTGAAATTTTTTAGACCAGGTTATGCTATTGAATATGATTACTTCCCTCCTACGCAATTGCAACACACTTTAGAAACTAAGTTGGTGGAAGGTTTGTATTTCGCTGGACAAATTAATGGAACGACTGGTTATGAAGAAGCCGCTTCTCAAGGATTAATGGCTGGAATAAATGCAGCATTAAAAGTTCAGAATCGAGAGCCATTTATTTTAAAACGTGACGAAGCCTATATAGGAGTCTTAATTGACGACTTAATTACAAAAGGAACAGAAGAACCATACCGTATGTTTACTTCTCGTGCTGAATACAGAACATTACTTCGTCAAGATAATGCTGATTTTAGATTAACACCAAAAGCATTCGAAATTGGTTTAGCTAAAGAGGAGCGTTTGATTCGTATGGAACAAAAATTCTCACAATCCGATGCAATGGTAAATTTCTTCAGAGAAACAAGTTTAAAACCAGAAGAAGCAAATCCAATTTTAGAAGCTAAAGGTTCTGCTCCGATGAGTCAACCTGATAAAATGTTTAAAGTGTTCTCTCGTCCACAATTGGATTTGGAAGATTTTAGAAAATTCAAAAAAGTGGCAGCTTATATCGAAGAACATGATTTAGATCAAGAAGTGGTTGAGCAAGCTGAAATTCAAGTGAAATATTCTGGTTATATTGAAAAGGAAAAAAATAATGCAGATAAACTAACTCGTTTAGAAGATATGATTATTCCAGATAATTTTAATTTCGATAAAATCCAATCCATTTCAATTGAAGCCAAACAAAAATTAAATAAAATCCGACCAAGAACTATCGCGCAAGCTTCTCGTATTAGTGGAGTTTCGCCAAGTGATATTTCAGTGTTGTTGATATATATGGGTAGATAGTCACGGTTTTTATTTTTTTATTTAACTGAGACTGAACACTGCGACTGCCAACTGAATATGTTTCACGTGAAACAACGCTGTTAACCCCATTAAAATAAGCCTTTCGCATAAAAATAAAATAAATGAATTTTTTAGAAGATAAAAGTTTTATTACCGTTAAAGATTTTTCAGTTTCTGGAGAATCTTTTTCCTTGTTGTTAAATGAGGAATATCAAATTTTAAAAACACATCCGCAACCTACTTTGGATAAATTAGGTTCGTATTATGAATTCGAAGATTACATTTCGCACACCGATGGAAAACGTACGTTGTTTGAAAAAATGTATCATTTCATCAAAAGAAAAGCAATTCGTGATAAAGTGAAATTAATTAATTCGTACCAACCTGTTAAAGGAAGAATTTTAGACATCGGAGCAGGAACTGGGGATTTTCTTTTGGAATGTAAAAATCAAAATTGGGATATTCTTGGAATTGAACCAAACGATAAAGCAAAAGGAATTGCTTTAGGTAAAGGAATTAAATTCGGTGATACGATTGAAAAGTTAGAAAGCAATTCTTTTGATGTAATTACCATGTGGCATGTATTAGAACACGTTCCAGATGTCGAACATCAAGTTGCAGAATTGAAACGTTTGTTGAAGCCTTCAGGAACAATTATTATCGCGGTTCCAAATTTCAAATCGTATGATGCAAATCATTACAAAGAATTTTGGGCAGCTTATGATGTGCCTAGACATTTGTGGCATTTCTCAAAAACAGCCATTGAAAAATTATTCGATAAACAAAATATGAATTTGGAAGATATTAAACCCATGTGGTTTGATAGTTTTTATGTGTCGCTTTTATCCGAAAAATATAAAACTGGAAAAATGAATTTCATTTCTGGATTTTTTATCGGTTTGATCTCAAATGTGTCAGGTTTCTTTAAAAAGGAATTTTCTTCGCATATTTATGTGCTAAAAAACAAGTAAAAATCATTTTGAAGCGATTTTAGACACTTTTTTATTCAATTTGATGTAATTTATTATCTTTTTTTAGATGATTTGTCTAATTTAAATTATGAAAGTCACTTTTAATAGCTTGAATCTATCATTTTTAAAAAATCACATAAGAAATTCTTATAATTGAAAAATAAATAAAAAAGCAACAAATTTGTTACTTTACAACTTATTATTACTTTTACGAAAAATTATTAATTACCAATATACAACCATGAAAAAATTAGTTTTGATTTTAGGTGTTGCATTAAGCGTTTTAGCATGTAACAAAACAGAAACAAGTTCAAAAGATTTTAAAACTGCATATATAGATACTGCTGAGTTAATCGAGAAATACGAAAAATTCAAAGATGAAGATGATAAATTCAAAGTAAAATCGGAAGAATTAGGTCGTCCGTTAGAGGCAAAAGTTAGGGCTTTTCAAGCTGATGCTCAAAATTTCCGTCAAAATGCGCAAGCAAAAGGGCCTCAATGGGCACAACAAATGGGAGCTTCATTACAACAAAGAGAGCAAGAATTAGGTATAGAGCAAAATGCTTTAGTACAACAATTGCAACAAGAAGGAGCTGTTTTAAAAGATACTTTAATTAGTGAAGTAAAAAAATTCATTAAAGATTACGGAAAGAAAAAAGGATATGATTATATCTACGGAACAGGTGATGCTGCAACAGTTCTTTACGCTAAAGAGGGTTATGATATCACAAAAGAAGTTTTAAAAGAACTTAATGATACATATAAAGCGACTAAGAAAGACGATAAAGTAGCCACTAAAGAAGAAGAGAAAAAATAATTGAAAGTCCCGAGTCATCGGGACTTTTTTATTTCTATTCGTTTCTATATATTTGTTTTTTAATTTTTTATGCCACATGGAACAAGTATCAGCCGCAGCCATCTACACTCTCAGATTTATTAATCAAACCAATAAATCCATCTTTCTTACCGGAAAAGCAGGAACCGGAAAAACTACACTTTTAAAAGAAATTATCGCCACAACACACAAAAACACCGTTGTTGTAGCACCCACAGGAATTGCCGCTTTGAATGCGAATGGAGTAACAATTCATTCCATGTTTCAATTGCCTTTTGCGGCTTTTATTCCTGATAATAAGCAACTTCCCCATTTTTCAGATACCGTAAAATTCGAAAATCGTGATTCGCTTGGACGTCATTTTAAGATGAATAACGTGAAACGTTCTGTAATTCGAAATATGGAATTGTTAGTTATCGATGAAGTTTCCATGCTTCGTGCCGATGTATTGGATGCGATGGATTTTATGATGCGAAGAGTAAGAAGAAATGAAAGACCTTTCGGTGGTGTTCAAGTTCTTTTCATAGGAGATTTATTACAATTACCTCCCGTGGTGAAAAATGAAGAATGGGAAATGCTCAAGAATTATTACCGAGGTATGTTCTTTTTTCATTCGCATGTGATACAGCAATTTCCGCCTTTGTATATCGAATTAGACAAAATTTTTCGTCAAACGGATGCCGAATTTATTGATGTTTTGAACAATTTGAGACACAACAAAATCACTTCGGAAGATGTACAACTGCTAAATCAATTTGTACAAACTGATTTTGATCTGAAAAAAAACAAAGGTTTTATCATTTTAACCACACATAATTCCAAAGCAGATACCATAAATGCGCAATCTTTAAAAGATTTAGAAGGAAAACAATTCACCTATTTACCTGAAATTACGGGAGATTTTCCAGAAAAAATATATCCATTAGAAGAACAATTGCAGCTAAAAGTGGGTGCGCAAGTCATGTTTATTAAAAACGATTTGAATTTCGAAAAGCAATTCTTCAACGGAAAAATGGGCGTTATCAGTTCGTTAACCGAAAAAGAGATTTTTGTTCACTTTCCCGAAGAAAATAAAACGATTGAAGTAGAACGTTACGAATGGCAAAATATTCGCTACAAAGTCAACGAAAACACTAAAGAAATAGAGGAAGAAGTCATCGGAACGTTTGTCCACTACCCTATCAAATTGGCTTGGGCAATTACGGTGCATAAAAGTCAAGGTTTAACATTCGACAAAGCAGCGCTCGATGTATCGCAGGTTTTTGCGCCTGGACAAGCGTATGTGGCTTTATCACGTTTGCGTTCGTTAAAAGGGCTTATTTTGCTTTCTCCGTTGCGAATGAATGGCATTTCAAGCGACGAACAAGTGCTCAGTTATGCTGAAAATAAAGCTTCTGAAGAAATTTTACAACATTCGTTAGCTAAAGAGACCTTGTTTTTCTGGTTAAACACCTTACTTAATTCATTTGATTTCAAAGAATTAGGTCAAGAATGGCGCAATCATTTGTTCAGTTACAATTCCGAAGCACCAAAATCACCAAAGACAAAACATAACGACTGGGCAAAAACCCAACACGAAAAAATCGCCGAAATTCTCGAACCATCAGGGAAATTTATGTCGCAATTACATAAAATTTTTTCCGATGAAAATTTGGATGTCAATTTCGTAAAGGAGCGATGTGATGCAGCATACCAGTATTTTTTCAAAACGTTAGATATCGTTGCCGAAGAATTACTATTGAAAATCGAAGAAGTCAAACGCATCAAAAAAGTAAAAGCGTTTTACGATGAATTATTGGTTTTAGAAGAACTTCAAATCAAAGCGATTTTACAACTTAAAAAAGCAAAATTATTGACGAATATCATTGTCGAAGGAAAAGAAATTTCAAAGCAAAATTTAATTTCGGAAGACATGAGTACCTACAAAATCAATAAGTTAGTAGTTGTGGCAGAACGCTTTAGAACTTCGAACGCGGCTTTAGTGGAAGACGAAGAAGACGTTTCGTATTACACCGATTCGAAAAAGAAAAAAACAAAAGAACCAAAGAAATCTACTTACGAAGACACCTTAGAATTGTGGAAACAAAACTTATCGATTTACGAGATTGCAAAACACCGAAAGCTAACACCACAAACGATTTACAACCATTTTGCCAAGTTAATTCAAATGGAAATCGTGCAACTTTCAGACATTTTACCAGAAGATAAAATTTCCGATTTAAGAGCAGCTTTCAAAGATTTTAAAGGCGAAAGCTTAGGCGAATTAAAAGAAATTCACGGCGATCAATTCTCCTGGGATGAATTGCGATTGTATAAAGCGAGTTTAAACAATTAAACCATCTTTCATTTCTATAATTCGGTCGCTTTTTTTTGCAAAATCATCATCATGTGTTACGGCAATGATGGTTTGTCCATAGTTTTGTGTTAATTCTTGAAAAATATCAAAAACAATGTTGGTGTTTTTACTGTCTAAATTTCCAGTAGGTTCGTCACCCATGATTAATAAGGGGTCGTTTATCAATGCACGAGCAATTGCTACACGCTGTTGTTGACCGCCCGAAAGTTTGTTGGCAGGTTTTAAAGCTTGATCTTCTAAGCCAAGAATTTTGAGTTTTTCGTATGCCTTTTCTTCAATTTCTTTTTCGGAATATTTACCAAGTTTAATTGCAGGAATCATAACGTTTTTTAAGCATGTAAACTCTGAAAGTAAGTAATGAAATTGAAAAACAAACCCAATTTTTTCATTTCGAATTGCCGCTAATTTATCAGTTGATAAACCCGTCATTAATTCGTTATCAATGAATAAATTTCCATTGTATTCTGTATCCATTGTTGATAAAACATACAATAACGTAGATTTTCCACTGCCCGATTTTCCAACCATTGAAAGAAATTCTCCCTTTTGAACTTCAAATGAAATATTTTTCAACACTTGAAATTCAATCGGGTCATAGAAATATTTATCTATATTTTCGGTTTTTAGAATAGTTTGTCGCATAATTTATTTTCTAAAAATGGTAACAGGATCAACTTGTGCGGCTTTTTTAGCCGGAATATAACCTGCGAAAAAAGTAATTACTAAACCAATGACAACGCCTTGCAAATATTTTGTCGGTTCATAATCAATGGGAAAATAACCAATATCACCACCAACATATACTTTTTTCAAGAAAGTTATTAAAACGGTTGCCATAATCATTCCGCCGATAACACCCATGATTCCTATTGTTACCGCTTGTGTCACGAATATTCTAATGACATCTTTTCCTTTAAAACCCATAGCTTTTAAAATAGCGATATCATTAATTTTTTGTGAAACCGTCATGTTTAAAATATTATAAATTCCGAAACCTGCAACTAACAAAATAGTTAGAGAAACAAAAGTGATAATCATTTTTCGCATTTTATTGGCAGCCATAAAAGTTTCGTTAGCTTCTTTCCAACCTTCAGCTTTATAACCCGTTATATTTGAAATTTTTTCAGCTATTGCTTTTGCTTTTTCTGGATCAACAATATTTACGTTAATGTCTGTAATATAGGATGCTCCTTCTTTCAATAATTGTTGAGAACTGGCTAAATTTACGTAGGAATTTGATTTATCAATTTTTGAATTATTGGTTTTAAAAATTCCAACAACTTTATACGTTTTGTTAACGCTTTTTGAGGAAGTTAAATTGATATTATCGCCAATTTTTGCATTCATTTTTTCGGCAATTCCGCTTCCAATAATAATTCCGTTTGGATTTGATTTTAATAAGTCAAAATTACCTTCAGCCATAAACGATTTGATATTGTACATCACATTCGCTTCTTCAGGTTTGATGCCTATTGCTAAACCAGAAATTTGTGATTTTCCATTGTTATAAAAAACATTAACACTTACTTGAGGTGTCACCACCGTAACTTCGGGCTGTTTTAAAATGGTTTCAGAAATTAACTTCGGATTAATAATTGTATTGTTTGACGGAACAATTTTCGGATTAATAATCAAGTAATTTTCTTTAGAATTTTTAACTAAAACCTTGCTAATTTCGTCATCTTTATACACTCGAATATGAGATGTTGTTTTAAAAATACTAGCACTCGAACTCTTATCAAATCCAACTAACATGCTATTCATAAAAATATAAATAGACATTCCTAAAACCACACCAGCCGCCGCAACAGCGGTTAGTTTTTTATTGGAAATAATATACGTTTTTGCTATTTCGGTATTGATGTTCATGGCTTAAGGTTTTAAAGGCAACAAAACATCTTCTTTAGTGATTCCGTCTAAAATTTCTACATAATCTGTAGAAACTATTCCTGTTTTTACGATAATGGCTTCGTCTTTTCCTTTTACCATTACTTTGTTTCCAAAACCTAAAAAGTTTCTTGGAATTAAAAGCGCATTTTTCTTTTCGCCAACTAGAATATTAGCTTCTAATTGCGTTCCATAAAGCGAAGTATTCAAAGGTTTATCGAAAATTACTTTACAAATAAACGATTGGGTTGGCTCATCAAAAGCGGCTAAAATTTCGCTGATTTTTGCATTATACACTTCGTTTTTATTGGTGTTTAATTGCACAAAAACGGTTTGACCAATTTTTACTTTTCCAATACTATTTTCATCAACATTTAAAACGCCTTCAACTTTATTTTCATCTGCGATTACGGCAATAACATCTCCTTTTTTCACATAATCACCAGAAAATTTTAGCTTTTTAATAATTGTTCCTTTTTGTGGAACAACTAATTTATTATATCCTAAAACCACTTGATTGTTTTTCAATTGATTTTCAGTGTTGATGTAATTTTGTTTCGATTGTTGTAAAACTTGTTGGTATTGTTTTTTCAAAGCATTCAATTGCGATAAAGCATTTTCTGCGGCTAATTGCATGTTTTCATATTCAACTTTGGCAATACTTTGAGAATCGTACAATCTTTTGTAGCGTTCGGCTTGCGTTTTATCTTGCTGATATTTGCTTTCTGCAAACTTTATATTTTGTTGTAATTGTTGCAAAGCTGGAGCATTATCCGTTAAATTTTCTTTTGAAATAACTACCAAATCTTTAGCCGAAGCGGTATTGTTTTCATTAGTTTTATTGTCAATTGAAGCAATAATTTGGTTTTCAGTTACTTTATTTCCAACGTCAAAAGTTGCATTTACTAAAATTCCATCTGTTTGAGCGGTAAGATTATAGGAATTGTCCCATTCTAATTCGCCCGAAGCAAAAACTAATTCTTTAATGTCTTGCACAACGGGCTTTCCTTCTTCTTTTGTTCCACATGAAACCAAAGTAGAAAGTGTTAGTAAAAGAAACAGACTATTTTTCATTTTGAATATTTTTAGTTGTTGTTTATCACAATTTTATTTTTTGAGAATCCTATGTTGGCCAAAGCATTTACCAAATTTATCTCACTGATTAACAAATCGTTTTGCGAAATTATAAGTTTATCTAATGGCAAAATTTGTTCTTGATATTGATTGAAATTTTTTTCAAAAGTGTCTTTTTTTAGCAGATATATTTTTTTGAAATTTTTATATTGCTCAATCGCTTTTTCATATTCAATTTCTAGTTGTTTGTTGGCAAATTCATTTTCTTTTTCGGCATGGTCTGCATTGTTTTTCAATTGATTCAATTGAATTTTTTTATTGTAAACGGTGGCTAATTTTTGCACATTCGTTGGAAAATCCCAAGTAACTTTTATACCAACATAGTTGAAATTTACCCAATTTGAATTCGCATCAAAATAGTTTACATTACTTAGATTTTGCCAGTTAAATGATGAAATAAAAGATAAAACGGGTAATTGTTGCAAACGAGCAATTTTTAAATCTTGTTGCATCATTTGGTATTGTAACTTATAGTTTTCGCTTTTAAAATTGGAGTTGGTTGTAACCAATTCTTCCCTATTTTCATAATTTGAAAGCTGTTCGGTGAGTTTTAAATCAAACTCGTTTTCGAAGAACAACGCTAAACTTTGCTTTTGTATCTTTTCATTTAAGATAAGTTGCGATAATTTATCTTGTAGCGCAATTAAATTAGCTTCTGCTTCATTAACGTCTTGTTTTCTTGTAATTCCCTCTTTAAACTTGTTTTGGTTGATTAAAACTAAGTTTTCGGCAATTTTGATGTTTTCTTGGAGAATTTTTTTCTGAGCTTCAAATGAAAGCAAGTTAAAATACACACCATTAATTTGATTATAAATGTTTTGCTCGTTGAGTTTGTTTTGATTTTCAACTAATTGTTCGTTGATTTTTGCGCTTTTAATTTGGGCAATACTTCCAAAATTTAAAATATCAAATTGAGGTTGTACCGAAAAAGTACTGGTATATTGTTGTCCCATGGTAACTTCTTTGAAAGTTCCTACAGGTAGTCCAAAGATTGGACCAGGTAAAAAACTTACTTGTTGTTCAAAATTATTTAGGGATTGAGCGCTTGCTGGAATTCTTGGATTTAATACATTTCCTAATGCTGTTTTTTTTGTCAAATTTGCTAATTGCGTTTGCAATGTTGCATTTTGCAAGGCATAATTCTTTTCTTTAGAAAGTTGTAATACTTCTGTTAATGAATTTACAATTTTTTCTTCTTGTGAAAAACTTGACAATCCACAAAAGATTGAAAAGAGTATCAAAAATCCTTTTTTTGCAGGTATAGGAATATTTTCAAATTTTTTCATGGCATTTGTCATTTCTGTAGTAAAGCCAATAAGTTGTCAATCGTTTTATTGCCTTCTGTAGTGATATCATATTGAAAGTTTGAAAGCTTCCATTTTAGTATTTGAAAACGAAAAGAACCTAGAATAATTGGTAATAAATCTTCTGTTGAAATTTCCGAAGTGAATTCGTTGGTTTGTTTTCCTTGTTCAAGTATTTGAGCTAACATTTGCATTTTGTTTTGCATCAATTGAAGAATTATCGTTTTAATTTCTTCGGATTCATCTAATAAACCATCTGATAAAACAGCAACAACAAAGTGAGGATTTTTTTTGAAATAGTTGAATTGACTTGTAAAGACTGCTTTAAAATTTTCAGCCGCAGTATTTTGCGGTTTAATTTCTGAGGTTAATCGCTTGTTCATGTTTTGTTTTAATAGCGATAGTAAAGCAATTAAAATTTCTTCTTTTGATTTGAAATGGCGATAAATAGCACTTTCTGAAAAATTCATTTCTAAAGCAACCGTTTTTGTAGTTAAGCCTTTTATTCCTTTTTCAACAAGTATTTTCCCCGAAACCTCTATGATTTCAAGCTGTCTGTTTGATATTTCGTTTGTAATTGTCATAGGTTAGTGAATATTCACACTACAAAGATATGCAAATATTTACTAACTAATAAAAAATCAAATAATTTTAAATTAATTCAACCAAAAAACCACTAAAACTGCTGGAATAAAGTAAATTACAATCGTTCTTGCCCCATCGTAATCTTTTGCTAAACGTTGTCCGAACAAAAGAAAAAGTAACGTAATACAAGATAAAATAGCACCATAAAATCCTAAACCTCTAATCACTACATCTTGCACTAAGTGTTGGATAATTCCAGAAACACATAAAATTCCAGAAACAACTTCTAAAACCAATACAATTCCTAAAGCAAATGGAACTTGTTTAGCTAAAATTGTATTAGCAAAATGACCTGTTAACCATTCTACATTGCCTTTCCAATCTTTAATTTTATCATATCCAGATTGTAAAAAAGTGATGGCTAAAAAAGCTAAGACTAAAAGAGGAGCAACTTGTATCATAATTATGCGTTTTTATGGATTAATCGTGTTAGTTTAATAGATAAATCGGTTAAGATGATTTTGCTATTTCCATTTCTTTCAATGTGGTAAATAGCATCTTCTAATTCTTTGTAAATATCTGAAATATTGGCGCCATTTACAAACGGTGCAAATTTTTCCAATTCAAATTTCGGCACTTTTGTTTCTAAGAAAACCAAGTCATTCGCTTGATAATTAAGCAATAAAGCTTGTCTAAAAAAGTGAATACAATAGTGTAAAAATTGTTTTTGCGTTTCTCTTCCAGTGGAAGCAATGTTTTCGCTCCAAGCAATCAAATCGTTAATTGCTGCTGCATTTCCTTTGGCACGAAAAGCACTCCTCACCCATTCCACAAACCATTCGTCAAACGGAAATTCATCGTCTTCTTTTCGTAAAATATGTAAGGCTTTGTTATAATTTCCTTCACTTTGATGGGCAATTTTTTTAGCAACCATTGGCTCACAATTTTCACGTGAAACCAAAGCTTCCGCAATCACACTTTCGCTTAAACCAATGAAATCAATCACTTGACAACGTGAAAGAATGGTTTGTAACATATCGGTTGTGCTTTCGGTAATTAAAATGAAAACGGTTTTAGCTGGCGGTTCTTCTAATAATTTTAATAATTTATTGGCTGAAGCACCATTCATTTTATCCGCCATCCAAATGATCATGACTTTGTAACCGCCTTCGTAAGCTTTTAAAGCTAATTTTTTGTTGATTTCAGTAGCTTCATCTACTCCAATTAAACCTTGTTTGTTCTGAATTCCGAGATTTTTCAACCAATCAAACAAACTTCCATATGGACTTTCGTTTAAAAATTGGCGCCATTCTACCATGAAATTATCACTAACCGCATGACTTTTAACGCTATCGGTTGTAGCAACTGGAAAAACAAAGTGCAAATCGGGATGCGAAAAATGTTCGAATTTTAGATTACAAGCTGTGTTTTCTCCTACATTTTCACCACCAACATTGCCACACAAAATATATTGTGCATACGCAATCGCCATCGGAAGTGTTCCACAACCTTCAGGTCCTACAAACAACTGAGCGTGCGGAATTCTTCCGGCTTCGGCACTCTTAGTTAAGTGATTTTTAATATGTTCCTGTCCTAAAATATCTTTGAAAAGCATGGAACAAACCTAATCAAAAATTACCAAAATTGGTAGAAAAGAAATCAAAAAATTGGTTTTGCAAGATTTAAAAAAAACACAAAATATGATATTTGTTATAAAGATTTAAAATACAATAATTTATATTTGCAATCATTCGAATTAAAAAAGCAATAAATGAAAACACTCAACGACTTCAATTTCAATAATAAAAAAGCAATTATCAGAGTAGACTTCAACGTACCTTTAGATGAAAATTTTAAGGTTACCGATGCTACAAGAATCGAGGCAGCAAAGCCTACAATTGACAAAATATTGAAAGATGGCGGAAGTGTAATTTTAATGAGTCACTTAGGAAGACCAAAAGGCGTAGAAGCAAAATATTCGTTACAACACATCGTTGCAAAAACAGAAGAAATTTTGGGTCAAAAAGTACATTTTGCTTCAGATTGTATAGGAGAAGTTGCTGAAAATGCAGCAAAAAATCTTCAACCGGGCGAAATTTTATTATTAGAAAACTTACGTTTTTATGCCGAAGAAGAAAAAGGAGATGTAGAATTCTCTAAAAAATTAGCTTCTTTAGGTGATATTTATGTGAACGATGCTTTTGGAACAGCGCACAGAGCACACGCATCAACTACAATTATTGCGCAATTTTTTCAAGATGCGAAATGCTTCGGTTATTTGTTAGCAAAAGAAATTGAAAGCATCGAAAAAGTATTAAAAAATTCAGAAAAACCAGTGGTTGCGATTTTAGGAGGAAGTAAAGTTTCGTCAAAAATTACGGTGATTGAAAATATTTTAGATAAAGTAAACCATATGATTATTGGCGGAGGAATGACGTTTACTTTCATCAAAGCTTTGGGCGGAAAAATTGGAAATTCGATTTGTGAAGACGACAAATTAGAATTGGCTATTGAAATTTTAAAACAAGCAAAAGAAAAAGGCGTTCAAATTCACTTACCTGTTGATGTTGTGGCTGCCGATGCTTTTTCAAATGACGCCAACACTCAAGTGGTGGATGTAAAACAAATTCCAGACGGTTGGCAAGGATTGGATGCTGGTCCAAAATCATTAGAAATTATCAAACGAATTATATTAGATTCAAAAACTATTCTTTGGAATGGTCCATTAGGAGTTTTTGAAATGGAAAGTTTTGCTAACGGAACGATTTCGTTAGGAGAATTTATTGCCGAATCTACTGCTAATGGTGCTTTTTCGCTTGTAGGTGGAGGTGATAGTGTTGCTGCAGTAAAACAATTTGGATTAGAACCAAAGATGAGTTACGTTTCTACCGGCGGTGGAGCGATGTTAGAAATGCTGGAAGGCAGAACCTTACCTGGAATTGCAGCTATTTTAGATTAAGTATACAATAAAACGTTGGTTATTAAGTTATTAATAATTAACATGCCCCAAAAAAACAAAAAACAGAATGAAAAAAACAATTATTATAACATCCCTTTTTCTGTCGCTTTTTAGCTTTGCGCAGGAATCAGTGGAAAAAGAAAGTTTACTACCGTTGCCTAAAATGTCCTACTTGGATTCATTGAAGACAACGTTTGTAAATCACAGTACCAGTAATTGCATTGATGAACGATGGATTTCCGAATTAGCTAGTGCTGAACTGTCTGAAAATATGTTTTCCGACATCGTTTCTTTTGATATTGATTCAGAGGTAAGTTATGATTTATCTAGCGAATTATTGAAAAAACGATTAGCCAAAATGGATGCAAAATCGCCTTTTAATATCGAGTATCATCCAGCTTTAGAAAATACGATTAAAGCCTTTTTAAAGAATCGTACGAAAGCATTTGAACGTTTAATGGCGATTTCAGAATATTATTTCCCAATGTTTGAAGAGCATTTAGCAAAATACAACATTCCGTTAGAATTGAAATATTTAGCTATTGTGGAATCAGCATTAAATCCTAGAGCGAAATCTCGTGTTGGAGCATCTGGTTTGTGGCAATTTATGTATCCAACAGGAAAACAGTATAATTTGGAAGTGTCTTCATATGTAGATGAACGCTATGATCCATTAAAAGCTACCGAAGCCGCTTGCCAATATTTATCAAGTTTATACGGAATTTTCGGTGATTGGAGTATGGTTTTAGCAGCGTACAATTGCGGACCAGGAAATGTTTCAAAAGCAATTCGTCGTTCGGGTGGAAGTCAAAATTATTGGAACATTCGTAAAAATCTTCCAAAAGAAACGGCGAATTATGTTCCTGCCTTTTTAGCTACTTTTTACATTTACGAATTCAAAAAAGAGCACGGTATTGTTCCTAAAAAAGCCCCAATAACGTATTTTGAAACCGATACGATTATGGTGAAAAAACAAATGTCGTTCAAACAAATTTCGGAATTATTAGATATCCCAATGGATCAATTGGAATTCTTGAATCCAATATATAAATTAAAAGTAGTTCCATTTGAAGCAGATGAACCTCATTATTTGCGTTTGCCAAAAAATAAAATGGGTTTATTTGTTTCTAACGAAGAGAAAATTTACGCTTATTTGAATTATTTAGAAACAGATAAAGAAAAAACAAATTACATAACTTCTACTTCAAGAGATTCCGTTTCTTCTTCAACAGATTCAGCTTATGTTAGCAAGCCTAAATTTGAACGAAAAACACATTTTCACACGATTAAAAGTGGTGAAAGCTTGGGTAAGATTGCCGATAAATACAATGTTTCTATTTCCGAACTTAAAAAATGGAACAGTATAAAAGGAAATACCATTCAGGCAGGAAAAAAATTAAAAATTTATTCCGACAAAAAAGTAATTGCTAAAACCGAGTCTAAGTCCAATAATGACGGGACTTATACGGTTAAAAGCGGTGATTCGTTGTTCTCGATTTCAAAACAGTTTCCAGGTGTTTCCATTGATGATATAAAAAAATGGAACGATATTAGCGGTGACAATATTCAACCCGGAATGAAATTAAAAATTAACGGATAATAAATTGTTCTACCCCATGAAAAAATTAGCAGTTTTAACTTTTGTTGCCCTATCGTTTTTGTCTTGTAAAGAAACTTCTAAAGAAGAAACACAAGCCATTTTATCAGAATCTAACGGAAAAATCAATAATGTTTCTATTATTATTGATGACAATTTGTGGAATGGAGAAATTGGAGATAGTATTCGTAAAAAATTTGCTGCTCCAGTAGATGGTTTACCGCAAGAAGAGCCGTTGTTTACTTTAAATCAATATCCAACAAAAGTTTTTGAAGGATTCGTTCGTAAGAGCCGCAATATTATTATTGTAAAAAAAGGAAAAGAAGCCGGATTTGCTTCGAACACTAATAAATTTGCTAAACCACAAAATGTATTTTTTATTTCTGGTACAGATACGGAAGATGTATTAAATGTTCTAGAAGAAAAATCAGCTGAAATTATTAAAACCATTAAAGCTGCTGAGGTTACTGAGAATCAAATTCGAATGAAAAAATCATTGGTTTCAGATGCTCAAGTTCAGAAAATGTTTGGTGTTAGCTTGCAAATTGGTTTTGGTTATAAATATGATATGGTCAAAGACAATTTTATTTGGTTACGAAAAGAATTTAAATCAGGTTATAACAGTATTTTAATTTATCAAGTTCCAATTGAAAAAGTTGAAAAAGATAACAATATCATTGCCAATATTACTGTAATGCGAGATGAAATTGGACAAGCAAATATTCACGGTACATTACCCAATACTTGGATGATTACGGAAGCAGCTTATGCTCCTTATTTGTTTGACGTTACAGTTGCAGGTAAAAAAACCTATTTAACCAAAGGAACTTGGGAGTTGAAAAACGATTTCATGGCGGGACCTTTTGTTAATTATGCTATTAAAGATCAAAAAAACAATCGCTATTTAATTTTGGAAGGATTCACTTATAATCCGTCAAAATCGAAACGTGATCTGGTTTTTGAATTGGAAGCGATTATTCAATCAGTTAAGTTTTTAAAATAATTCTAGACGAAGGGTACAAGGTTAAGGGTGTTGGGTTAAAACCAATATCATGACCTTTTACCCTTTTTCTTTTTCCTTGTTACCCAATGATAACATTTAAAATAAAGCGATTTAACGAACTTTCTACGGCTGAACTATATTGTTTGCTTCAACTTCGCTCAGAAGTGTTTGTAGTGGAGCAAAATTGCGTTTATCAAGATGTTGATGGAAAAGACGAGAAAGCACTTCACGTTTTAGGGTATTATAACGGAGATTTGGCTGCATATTCCCGTTTGTTCAACAAAGGATATTATTTTGAGGAAACTTCGATAGGAAGAGTTGTGGTAAGCCCCAAATACCGCGATAAGAAATTCGGTCACGATTTAATGCGTGTTTCTATTGAAGCTATAAAAGAAAATTTCAACGAAACAGCGATTACCATTTCTGCTCAAGAATATCTGAAAAAATTCTACGAATCGCACGGATTTATTCAAACGAGCGAAATGTACTTAGAAGACGATATTCCGCATATTCAGATGAAAAAATAACTACTTCTTCGGTTGCTCTACAGGAACCTCATTTTTAGTAATCAAAAGTTCTACTCTTCGGTCTAAAGTACTCCCTTTTTTTAGGGATTGCGTGTTACCATACCCTTTATACGTCATACGGGTTTTACTGATGCGTTTCATTAAAAAGTAATTATATACTCTTTTGGCACGATTGGTAGATAACTCACGTTTTTTGGTGTCACGATCAATAGCTTCTTTTTGGAACGTTGGCGTGCAACAAACATGCCCTTGAATTTCGAAATGAATGTTTTTGTATTTGTGTAATTCTAAGGCAATTCGATCTAATTCTTTCTTGGCTTTGTAGGTTAATTGGCTACTGCCTCTTTCAAATAAAACGTGGTCCAAATAAATTCTATCACCTACAATTCTATCTTTTTTAATCGTACTATAAACACCAGGAATTTTGAAATCTTCAATTACGATTGGTTTAAAATTGACAACTACGTCTACTCTTCGGTTTTTGGAACGGGCTTCTGGAACATTGGTTTGCATGTCTTCATCAAGCATAATTCTACCTTTTCCTTCAAGCGTAATGATAATTTTACTTTTAATGCCTCTTTCAATCAACTTGTTTTTTACTGTATTTGCTCGGTTGGTAGACAAAGTATAATTGTAAGCATCTTTTCCACGATCATCGCAATAGCCAAAAATTTGAACGGATTCGATACGAGAAGTGTCAATTTTGCTTACGAAAGCTACCACGGCATTCGCTTGCTCTTCTTTTAAGTTGTATTTGTCAAATTCAAAGAATATTGAGTGTACTTCCTCGTCTTCTTGAGCAAAGGTTACTAATGAAAAAAGTAAAAAAAGTAGGGAAAATAAACGTGTCATCTTATTTTTTTAATATCGATTTGTATTGGTTTTGATTGTTTAATAGAGCAATGGCTTTTTCAATTTCTAAATTTTCCTTGGTATAAAATTGATACAATCCTTCGCGGTATTGGTAACGTGTTATTAATTCTTCTTGAATTAGTTTTTTGATTTGATTTTTATTCTTGTCTAATTCTAATTCTTGATTTCGTTCTATGGCCAACTCCAATTGTTTGTATTCTGCAGCAATTTGAGTATCCATTTTTTCTTTTTTAGCCGTTTCTAAAACGTTTTTCAAGGCTTTGTTGGTTTCGGTGTCTAAAGTGATTTTCTCTTGCTTTAAAAAAGCTTTAAAAGCCGTATAATCTGTGTCGGTTATGGTTGGAATTCCTGAAACGGTTGGGTTTTTAAAATACCACTGCGTTGCAAAGTTGAAAATAGCATCCGATTTAACAACAGCCTCCGTTATTGTTGCTGTTTTGGTTTCTTCGATTTCGATGTCTGGTAAAACACCGCCACCATCATAAACGGTTCTTCCTACTTTGGTTTTAAAAGCATTGAATTCGTCTTGAGATTTTTTGACAGCTTTTCCGTTTGCGTCTTTTTTCGAATAATCCAAAGCTTGAATACATCTTCCCGAAGGGGTGTAATATCTTGAAATCGTAACTTTTACTTGCGTTCCATAAGACAAATCTAACGGACGTTGTACCAATCCTTTTCCAAAACTTCTCGTTCCTAAAATCACACCTCTATCCAAATCTTGAATCGCACCCGCTACAATTTCAGAAGCCGAAGCACTTTTTCCATCTACAATAACCGCAATCGGAATTTCTAAATCGATAGCTTCGTTTTTTGTTCTATATTCTAAATTGTGTTTTGGATTTTTCGATTTTGTGGTTACAATCAATTCGTTTTTCGGTACAAAAAGATTGCAAATATTAACCGCTTCGTGCAATAAACCACCTGGATTTCCTCTTAAATCTAAAATGATTTTGGTAGCGCCTTGTTTTTTTAATTCTAATAAAGCCGTTTTGGTTTCAGAGCTTGATTTTTCTGTAAATTTCGTTAAAACAATATAACCCGTATTGTCTTTTAAAAGCGAGAAAAAGGGAACGGCTTTAATTTCAACATCGTCTAAAACAATCGTTGCATTTTGGGTTTTTCCTTGGCGAATATATTGAATTTCAACTTTGGTGTTTTTAGCACCACGAAACAATTGCGAAGCATCTTCTTTGTATTCTTTTAAGCTGATATCGCCTATTTGAATTACCTCATCACCTGCTTTCAATCCGGCTTTATCGGCTGGAAATCCTTTATAAATTTCTTTTAGAAAAACTTTTCCTTCTTTGCGTTGTACCATGGCACCAATGCCTGTGTACTCGCCTGTATTGTTGATTTTGAATTTTAAAACGTCTTGTTCGTTAAAGAATACCGTATACGGATCCAATTCTTTCAACATGCTTTTTATGGCGTTATCCATCATTTCACCTGGATTGGTTTCATCCACGTAATTTTGGTTAACTGTTTTGAAAAGTCCAGTGAAGATTTCAATTTGTTTGGCAATTTCAAAAAAGTCGTTCTTAAAACTAACGCCCACAAATAAGAAACCCGCTGCCAGAACAGGAATGATTATTTTTCCTTTGAAATATTTTTTCATGTTGAAGTCTTGAATTATACCAGTTTACGAAAGTAAAGAATCTTGAGCAAAAATTAAACCAAAAGTGCAATTTACTTCTGCCTTTCGTTGAATTTTTGAAAAAGTTGGATAGTTTTCTCTTCAATTTCTTGATAAGAAAGTCGCTCTTTCGATTGATAGAAAAACATAAATGCGTGTGGCTTTTCCAAATGATCTATCAAAAGATGTTTGTTTAAACGATATGTTTCACGTAAGACACGCTTGAAATAATTACGGTCGACCGCTTTTTTAAAGTACTTTTTAGAAACAGAAACGCCCATTTTAATCAGTTCCGCATTAGGTTCTGAATTTTCAACATAAACCAAACGCAACGGATATTTCGAAACTGATTTTCCTTCTGAGAATAAAAGGTCAATCGTAGTTTTGCTTTTTAATTTTTCGTGTTTGGGATAAGTGAATTTCATGAAGCAAAGGTATAAAAAAAGCTTCCTCAAATCGAAGAAGCTTTTCTAAAATCAAAATTCATTCCTTATTCAGATAAAACCGCATTGCTTATAACTAAACTTTCCTGAACATGAGGAGGAACCAGTTGATAAGAACTAAATTCCAATTTGAATTTTGCTTTCCCTTGTGTTAATGAACGAAGTGTAGAACCGTAATCTTTGAGTTCGGCTAGTGGCACTTCGGAAATAATTTTTTGATAATGACCATCGGTATCCATTCCTTGAATGATGGCTCTTCTAGTCTGTAAATCGCCCATGACGTCTCCGGTGTAAGCATCTTCACAAAGTACTTCAAGCTGATAGTAAGGTTCTAAAAGTTGAGGTCTTGCTTCGTTAAAGGCTTCTTTAAATGCATGAGAAGCGGCCAATTGGAACGAAATATCATTACTATCTACCGCATGCATTTTACCATCGTAAATACAAACGCGAATGTTTTGACAATTAGAACCTGTTAACGGACCTTCGGTCATCGATTGCATGATTCCTTTTTTGATTGCAGTTGCATAACGATTGTCGATAGCACCACCCACAATACACCAATAGAATGCGAATTTTCCTCCCCAAGGTAATTCTTCAATTTCTTTGTTGCGAACGTTTACGCCTTGTGGTTCTGGCATATCATCGTAATAAGGCTCAATGGTTAAATGTACTTCCCCAAATTGTCCCGCGCCACCACTTTGTTTTTTATGACGGTATTCGGCTTTTGCAGCTTTAGTTATAGTTTCACGATACGGTACTTTTGGTTCTTCAAAGACGATTTCGATGTTGTTTTCAATCTCGATACGATGTTTGATTAAATCCAAATGCAATTGCCCTTGACCATTAACGATGGTTTGTTTTAATTCCGAAGATTGCTCCACTTTGAAAGTCAAATCTTCTTCTTCAATTTGATGTAAGGCTTTAATCATTTTTTCCATATCAGCTAGATTGGCAGTTGCAACCGCTTTTCTGATGCGACTTTCTGGAAATTGCATTTTTCTGACTTTTCTTTCTACACCTTTTGTATTCAACGTATTGTTGGAATGTCCGTATTTCAATCGAACGGTAACTCCCAGGTCACCAGCAACTAATTTGTCAATGGAAGTTCTTTGTTTTCCCTCTGCTACGAATAATTGCGTTAAGCGTTCGGTTTCCCCGTTATCGGCATTTACTAATTCATCACCAGCATTCAATTCACCCGAAAGCACTTTGAAATAGGAAACCATTCCCACTTGAGGTTCTGAAAGTGTTTTGTAAATGAAAATAGTAGTTTTCTCTGAAGCATCGCATTTTATCTCACCACCATTTTCTAATTTTTTCGCTGGTCTATCGGCTGGAGATGGTGCAATATCATCAATGAATCCCATGATTCTTCCACTTCCCATATCTTTTAATCCCGAAGCACAGAAAACCGGAAATATTTGTTGGTTAGCAAGCGCAATGGTTAATCCTTTTGCTAATTCAGTTTCGTCTAAATAGCCTTTTTCGAAGTATTTTTCCATTAAACCTTCTTCGTTTTCCGCTGCAGCTTCTATTAATGTATTATGAAGTGCATTTGCTTTTTCTAATTCGGATGTAGGAATTGCCATTTTTTCTGGCTTTCCACCATTTTCTGGGAAAACATACATCGTCATACGAAGTACATCAATGATACTATTGAATTTTTCACCTGAATTGTAAGGATATTGAATCGGAATCACTTTGTTTCCGAAACGATTCACCGCTTGTTCCAAAGTAGTTTCGAAATCTGCTTTCGGTTGATCCATTTGGTTGATTACAAAAAAAGCAGGCGTTTGATAATTTTGAACGTATTCCCAAACAATTTCTGTTCCAACTTCTACTCCAGAAGCCGCATTTAAAAGAATGACTGCGGTATCAGAAACTTTAAGTGAAGAAACCACTTCGCCAATAAAATCGTCGAAACCTGGAGTATCAATGATGTTGATTTTGTTGTTGTGCCATTTAACGTGCATTAAGTGGCTGTATAAGGTGTTTTCTCTTTCGTGTTCTAAATCGGTAAAATCTGAAATGGTATTGTGATTTTCTACCGAACCACGACGTGGAATTACGCCACTTTCAAATAACATGGTCTCGATAAAGGTGGTCTTTCCTGATCCTGAATGCCCAAGAAATACCACGTTTCTAATGTCTTTGGTTGCAATGCTCATGACTTTATGTTTTAAATGAGTAACTAATCTTAACTGTATTTTTAGCACACTAAAATTACGAAAGACCAAACACGTAAATCATGATATTTGTCATCTTACAATTTGAAATTGAGCACAAAAAAAGCGACCCTAAAGTCGCTTTACATTTTATTTTTTTGGAAAGATGTTATCTTCTTTATTCACATCTGCCATCATGTTTTCTGGGTCGATTGTGATGGATTTGATTTTATCTTTTGGTTTTGCAATTTCAAAAGTGAATGTTGGATAAGCCCAATCCCATCCTTTTAATACATTCCCTTTGATTCCAGCATACGGATTTGGTTTTTCCCATCGCATTAACGTATTTGGAATGTAGAAAAATTCTTTGGTTCCATCGGTATATTCTACCATAACGTCTAAAGGCATTGGCATTCTTCCTTTTCTTTCAAAAACCACTTTTGTATTGGCTGCATTCGCTTCAGAAACTTCTTTGATGCTGTAATCAATTGTATTTGTAGTTAGCGTCCAATCTAATAAATACCAATCTAAATTAGCACCTGAAACTTTTTCCGCCACACGCTTGATATCGTTTGGAGTTGGATGCGTGAATTTATACTCGTTGTAATAACGTTTGATGGTTTTGTTGAGGTTTTCTTGCCCAATTAAATAACCTAATTGTACCAAAAACACTTCTCCTTTACTGTAAGCCGAAATACCATATGCCATATTGATATCGTAACGGTCAGCGTGTGTAGAAAGCGGTTGTTCTTTACCCGATTTTGCTAAATAAATGTAATTGTTATATGCATCTTCATAAGGAACTTCAGGTTTTTTTGGAGGCAATACCTTGTTCATCGCCAAGTTAGAAATGTATGAAGTAAATCCTTCATCCATCCATTCGTGTTTGGTTTCGTTAGTTGCTAATACAAATTGGAACCAAGAATGCGCCATTTCGTGAGCGGTTACACCAACTAAACTTCCAAATGCTCTATTGCCTGTGATTAACGTACACATGCCATATTCCATTCCGCCATCACCACCTTGGATTACAGAGTATTGTTTGTATGGATAAGGGCCAACATTTTCATTGAAGAAAGCTAATAATTCAGCCGTTTTAGGTTGCATTTTTTTCCAATTTTCTAAATTTTCTTTCTTGTTTTTGTATAAGAAATGCAATTCTACATTATTTGGACCTAAAATCATGTCATGGATGAATTCGTTATCCGCACCCCAAGCAAAATCATGTACGTTTGGTGCATAAAAATGCCAAGTTAAGTTTTTGGTTTTCTTTGGATGGACTACTTGCACGCCAGCATCTTGATATCCGTGCCCAATTTCGTTTTTGTTTTGCAAATAACCCGTTCCTCCGATTGTGTAGGCTTTATCAATAGTGATTTTTACATCAAAATTTCCCCAAACTCCGTGAAATTCTCTTGCTATGTATGGATTGGCATGCCATCCTTCGAAATCATATTCACATAATTTAGGATACCATTGCGTCATCGATAAAGCAACACCTTCTTCAGAAATTCTTCCCGAACGACGAATTTGCAACGGCACTTGTCCATCAAAATCTAATGAAAGAGTTGTTTTTTGTTTAGGTAAAATAGGTTTTACTAAAGTAACTTCTAAAATAGTTCCTACAACTTTTGTGGTTACAGAAACTCCATCTTGTTTAAAATTAGCGATGTTTAAATATCCAATTTCATTTGGTTTTAAAGTACTAATTCTACTTTCTTTAACCTCTTTTCCTTCTTTTTTGAACGTTTTCACCATTCGTTTATCTGGATCGGAAATCGATTGAAGTCGCGCATCCATTTCGCTTCCAGGTTGAAAGGCGTTGTTGTACAAATGATAGAAAACTTTGTGTAAGGTGTCAGGTGAATTATTCGTGTAGACAATTTCCTGTTTTCCTTTGTATTGGAATTTTTTCACATCCATATTCACCTCCATTTTATAGTCAACATGTTGTTGCCAATACCCTGGATTTGGATTGTTTTGTGCCAATGCTAAGATTGGAAAGAGACTTAAAAAAAGAAATTTTTTCATAGTTGCTTTTTAAAAGAAAACCTACAAGGCTTTTGCGACCTTGTAGGAATTATTTGGATTAAATGAATTTACAAATTATTTTTTTGCCATTTTAGCCGCTAAAACTAAAGCATTGTAAGCGTTTACAATTCTTCCAGATTTAGAAGCGTCTGCAAAGTTTGCTTTATGCTTATCTTCACCAATTGTAACTGTGTTTTTTAATGGTGTTCCGCTTTCCATGATGATTTGCTTAACTTGAACTGCAGTTAAACTTGGATAGTAAGAACGAATTAATGTTGCAACACCAGCTACGTTAGGAGAAGCCATTGAAGTTCCTTGTAAATATTCATACGTATTTAATGGAGTAGTAGCATAAATTTTATCTCCGGGAGCATAAATATCTACATTGTTTTTTCCGTAGTTAGAAAAACTTGCCACCATTTTAGTTCCGTAAGTTGGAGAAAGGGCTCCAATAATCAATACGTTATTAGCGTATTCTGGACTTCCATCATAAGTGTCGTTTGGATATTTGTTCGTAACATCTAAATCATAAGATTCGTTTCCAGCAGCGATAACTACTAACACGTCTTTAGATTCAGCATATTTAATAGCATCCATAACCCATTCTTTGTGTTGTGAATAGTATTTTCCAAAAGATCCGTTGATTACTTTTGCACCATTATCTGCAGCATAGCGAATAGCCAACGCAATATCCTTGTCATACTCATCTCCATTTGGAACAGCTCTTAACGCCATGATTTCAGCATTATTCGTAACACCATCACCGCCTTTGTTGTTGCCTCTAACTTGGGCTACAATTCCAGCTACGTGCGTTCCATGTTTTGCTTCTTTTGGTTCTGGACCTACTACATTGTTGTTTCCGTATTTAGTATCTTTTAAATCATCTGGATTGTCACCCACGATTTTTCTTCCATCAAAATCAACGTTTAAGTTGTAGTTAACTTGTCCGTAGATATAATCTTTGAATTCTTCAATTTGTTTATCAAAATCCGCTTTTGTGCTATTACTTAAAACTTGTGTAAAAACAGCTTTAGCTTGAGATAATGAAGTTTCTGTTGCAGGAATTGCTTTAACTTCTTCTAATGTAAAATCGTTCTTTTTGAAATAGCCGACTAAAGCTTTTTCAGCATTTACAATAAAATCTAATTGTTGTTTTTGAGGCTGAATACCTTTTAATTCTTCTTCTAATTCTTCTTTTGCTTTGTCATATTCTGGTGTTCCAGGACCTTTTTTAACAATACGGGTCATTTCTAATTGTTCGTGAACAGCGTTTCCTAAGAAATTCCATCCGTGAATATCATCGATATAACCGTTTTTGTCATCGTCAATTCCGTTACCTGCAATTTCTTTTGGATTGGTCCAAATCACCGTTTTTAAATCTTCGTGGTTGATGTCTACACCAGAATCTACGATTCCAACAATCACTTTTTTACCTTTTTTACCTTTTAAAAGTTCCGTGTAAGCTTTGTCAACACTCATACCAGGAAGCGTGTCTTTAACTAAGTCTAAATGACTCCAGCGTTGCAAATCTTTTTCCGCAACAGGAGTTGTTTTTAAAGGTAAATTATCAATATTTTCAACCGGAGTTGAAACCATTTGCTGAGTTCCGCAGCTTGCTAATGCTAATGCAAAAGCTAAACTTAAATATAGCGGTCTAAAAATTCTCTTCATGTTTTCTATTAATTAATTTTCAGTTATTGGACTGATGTGTTTTGTATTTGTTACAATAATGTTTCTTTTTAACATTATTTTAAAAGGTCTTCACATTTGAAAACTTCTTTTAAACGAACTCCTTTTTCAGTTCGTTCTACTGTGATAATTTCATTATGAGCGTCGTGTTCTAAGAACAAATAATAATTATTGTCAGCCGCAGCGTTCATGAATTTTGCTTTTTCGTCTAATGTTAATAAAGGTCTAGTGTCGTAACCCATAACATATGGAATCGGAATATGACCTGCCGTTGCTAGTAAGTCGGCACAAAAAACAATGGTTTTTCCGTTGTAGTTGATGTGCGGTAACATTTGTTTTTCGGTATGACCATCGGCGTAGAAGATGTCAAAACCTAATTCACTTGAAAACCCAAAATCACTATCTGGGCGATTAATGAAATGCAATTGTCCACTTTCTTGCATGGGAAATAAATTCTCGTGTAAAAAAGAAGCTTTTTCACGTGCGTTTGGTTTCGTTGCCCATTCCCAATGGTTTTCATTTGTCCAAAATTTGGCATTTTTAAATGCGACTTCGTAACCGGTTTTGTCTTTGTTCCAATTCACGCTTCCACCACAATGGTCGAAATGCAAATGCGTCATGAAAACATCGGTAATATCGTCGCGATGAAAACCAGCATTTTTCAACGATTTATCTAAAGAATGATCGCCCCAAAGTGAATAATAACCAAAGAATTTTTCCGATTGTTTATTTCCCATTCCAGTATCAATCAAAGTTAATCGGTTTCCATCTTCAATTAACAGACATCTAGCTGCAATATCAATTAGGTTGTTTTCGTCGGCTGGATTGGTTTTATTCCAAATGGTTTTAGGCACCACACCAAACATGGCACCACCGTCTAATTTAAAATTTCCCGCTTCAATAGGATGTAATTTCATAGGTCAAACAATTTTCAGCCAAATTACAAAAAATACTATAAACAGAAACTATGAATCTATAAGTTATAAAAATGTTAGCAATTCTTGTAAAAAGCAATTTATGGCTTATCTTTGCGGTTAATTTAGACAAAATCAAAATAAGAATATGATTAAAGTATCTGATACAGCAAGTAAAAAAATCATCGCTATGATGCAAGAAGATGGTTTTGATGCAGCCAAAGATTACGTGCGAGTAGGCGTAAAAAGTGGTGGTTGCTCGGGTTTGTCTTATGATTTAAAATTTGACAAAGAAATAGGAGAAAACGATAAAATATTTGAAGATAATAATGTAAAAATTGCCGTAGAGAAAAAGAGTTTTCTTTACTTGGCTGGAACTATATTAGAATTTTCAGGTGGATTAAACGGAAAAGGATTTGTTTTTAATAATCCTAACGCACAAAGAACTTGTGGATGTGGAGAGAGTTTCTCTCTATAAATCAAAAAATATGAGTAAGTATACAGAAGACGACTTAAAAGTCGAATTAGAAAATAAAGAATACGAATACGGATTTTATACCGAATTAGACTCGGAAACGTTTCCTATTGGGTTGAATGAAGATATTGTTCGTGCCATTTCCAAGAAAAAGGAAGAGCCAGAATGGATGACCGAATGGCGTTTGGAAGCTTTTCGCGCTTGGCAAGAAATGGAAGAGCCAGAATGGGCCAACGTAAATTACGAAAAACCCGATTTTCAAGCGATTTCGTATTATTCAGCCCCTAAAAAAGCCGATCCGAATAAAAAATTAGAAGACGTTGATCCTGAACTTTTGGCCATGTACAAAAAGTTAGGAATTTCGGTTGATGAGCAAAAGAAAATGAATAACGTGGCGATTGATATTGTGGTAGATTCAGTTTCTGTAGCAACGACTTTCAAGAAAACATTAAACGAAAAAGGCATTATTTTCTGTTCGATTTCGGAAGCGATTAAAGAACATCCAGAATTAGTTCGTAAACATTTAGGAACGGTTGTTCCAATGAAAGATAATTTTTATGCGGCTTTAAATTCGGCTGTTTTCTCTGATGGAAGTTTCTGTTACATTCCAAAAGGCGTTCGTTGTCCAATGGAATTATCAACGTATTTCCGTATCAATCAAGGAGGAACAGGTCAGTTTGAAAGAACATTATTGGTTGCTGATGAAGAGAGTTATGTTTCTTATTTAGAAGGATGTACCGCTCCAAGTCGTGATGAAAATCAATTACACGCTGCTGTTGTAGAATTAATTGCAATGGACGGAGCTGAAATCAAATATTCAACCGTTCAAAACTGGTATCCTGGAAACAAGGAAGGAAAAGGTGGAGTTTTTAACTTCGTTACCAAAAGAGGTTTGTGTGAGAAAAATGCGAAAATTTCTTGGACGCAAGTAGAAACGGGTTCGGCTGTAACTTGGAAATATCCTTCATGTGTTTTGAAAGGCGATAATTCAATCGGAGAGTTTTACTCAATTGCCGTTACAAATAATTTCCAACAAGCGGATACGGGAACAAAGATGATTCATTTGGGAAAAAACACCAAGTCAACCATTATCTCAAAAGGAATTTCAGCTGGAAAATCACAAAACAGTTATAGAGGATTAGTGCAAATTGGAGCAAGAGCAGAAAACGCTCGTAATTTCTCACAATGTGATTCGTTATTGATGGGTAACAATTGTGGCGCACACACGTTCCCTTATATCGAAAGTAAAAATGCTTCGGCAAAAATCGAACACGAAGCTACGACTTCAAAAATTGGAGAAGATCAAGTGTTCTATTGTAACCAACGCGGAATTCCAACCGAAAAAGCTATTGCTTTAATCGTAAACGGTTTCAGTAGAGAAGTGTTGAACAAATTACCAATGGAATTCGCAGTGGAAGCTCAGAAATTATTGGAAATTTCGTTAGAAGGTTCAGTAGGATAATCAATCATAAATTAGAATATATAACACATTTACAAAATGTTACAGATAAAAAACTTACACGCTTCGGTAGAAGACAAAGACATATTAAAAGGAATCAACCTTGAAATTAAAGCAGGAGAAGTGCATGCGATTATGGGACCAAACGGTGCCGGAAAATCAACTTTATCTTCTATCATTGCAGGAAACGAAAATTACGAAGTAACGGAAGGGGAAATCTTTTTAGATGGAGAAGAAATTTCAGAATTAGCTCCAGAAGAAAGAGCGCACAAAGGCGTGTTCTTATCGTTCCAATATCCAGTGGAAATTCCAGGAGTTTCGGTAACGAATTTCATCAAAACAGCTATCAACGAAAAGCGTAAAGCGAATGGTGAAGAAGAAATGCCAGCGAATGAAATGTTGAAGAAAATCCGTGAGAAATCAGAGTTGTTAGAAATGGACAGAAAATTCTTGTCACGTTCTTTAAACGAAGGTTTTTCGGGTGGTGAAAAAAAACGTAACGAAATTTTCCAAATGGCAATGTTAGAACCTAAAATTGCTATTTTGGACGAAACCGATTCAGGTTTGGATATCGATGCATTACGAATTGTTGCCAATGGTGTAAACAAATTGAAAAACGAAAACAACGCGGTATTAGTAATTACGCACTACCAACGTTTGTTAGACTATATCGTTCCAGATTTCGTTCACGTTTTAATGGACGGGAAAATCGTAAAAACGGGTGGAGCGGATTTAGCTTTAGAGCTTGAAGAAAAAGGATACGATTGGATTAAACAAGAGCAAACCGTATAGTATGGAGTTGAAAGAAAAAATGTTAGCTTCTTTCATGGCCTTTGAAGAAAAAATCAAAGACAATGAAGATTTGCACGAAGTTCGAAATCACGCCATAAAAAATTTCGAAAACAAAGGTTTCCCAACTAAAAAAGAGGAAGCTTGGAAATACACGTCGTTAAATGCCATTTTAAAAAATGACTTTTCGGTTTTCTCAAAAAAGGATAATGCAATCGAATTTAAAGACGTAAAAAAGTATTTTTTACACGAAATTGACACTTACAAAGTAGTTTTCATTGACGGAATTTTTAGTTCGTTTTTGTCTTCTACTACACATGATGGTTTAGATGTTTGTTTGATGTCTTCGGTATTGACCAAACCGAAATATAAAATGGTAATTGATACCTATTTCAATCAAATTGCAAGTAAAGAAGAGAGTTTAACTTCTCTAAATACGGCTTTTTCATTGGAAGGTGCTTATATCAATATTCCAAAAAGTAAAGTGGTTGAAAAACCTATCGAAATCATCTATTTCTCAACCGGAAATGAAGCGGCTTTGATGGTACAACCTCGAAACTTAATCATCGTAGGTGAAAACGCTCATGTGCAAATCGTAGAACGTCATCAAAGTTTGAATTCTAATCCGGTTTTAACGAATTCGGTAACCGAAATTTTCGCTCAAAAACGTGCGATTGTAGATTATTATAAAGTTCAAAACGATGTGCAAACTGCGAATTTGATTGACAATACGTACATTGCGCAAAAGCAAGAGAGTAGAGTAGTAGTACATACGTTTTCGTTTGGTGGAAACATCACCAGAAACAACTTGAATTTCTATCACCAAGGAGAACGAATCGATTCAACGTTAAAAGGAATTACCATTATTGGCGACAAACAACACGTAGATCATTATACTTTGGTACAACATGCAACTCCAAATTGCGAAAGTCACCAAAATTATAAAACGATTTTGCACGATAGTTCAACCGGAGTTTTCAATGGAAAAATTTTCGTAGAAAAAGAAGCGCAAAAAACCGATGCATTCCAACAAAACAACAACATTTTAATTGGCGATAAAGCTACTATCAACGCAAAACCACAATTGGAAATTTTTGCCGATGATGTAAAATGTTCACACGGTTGTACGATTGGACAATTAGACGAAAGCGCTATGTTCTACATGCAACAACGAGGAATTCCGAAAAAAGAAGCCAAAGCTTTATTGATGTATGCTTTCACAAGCGAAGTAACAAATAGCATCAAAATACCAGAATTAAAAGCTAAAATTGGTAGAATTATCGCGGATAAATTAGGCGTAAATATGGGATTTGATTTGTAATCATCCTTATGTAAATAGTAGAAAACCGCTCTTAAGGCGGTTTTTTTTATGTCTTTAAATCAGAATTTCCTTATCTTTAATAAAATTTTAAAGTATGGAAAGACCTCATTTTTCAGAACTGCAACTCCAAAAACTTCATCAAAAGGAATTTTTGAACGATAACCATTTGGAAGAAATTGCTAATTATCAAAAAAAAGGTATTTTCTCCTTGCGAAGCGAATTGCTTTTAATGATTTACTTTTCTATAATCCTTTTTACTTCTGGAATTGGAGTAATCATTTACAACAACATCGATTCTATAGGACATTTAGCGATACTTTCGGCTAATTTTATTTTGATGTTGGTTTGTTTTTATTTCAGTTTTAAAAAAGCAAAAAGATATACGAATGATGAGGTTTTGTTCGAAAATCCGTTGCATGATTATTTGGTTTTAACTGGAAGTTTGTTGGCTTGTATTTTTTTAGGTTATATCAATTTTCAATACCAAATTTTTGATGATTCGTATGCTTATGTTTCCTTAATTTCCGCTATTTTATGTTTTGCGGTTGCCTATTATTTCGATAATCGAATTGTACTTTCCATGGCGATTACGAGTTTGGCTACATTCATCGGAATTTCTATCACACCCAAAAGTTTGTTTCAAAACGAAGTCTATTCCAATCTAGAATTAACCTATTCTGGATTGATTTTAGGAATACTTTTATTGGTTTGGATGGAATATTCGTTGAAACATAAAATCAAAGCGCATTTTCATTTTGTGTTTGCCACGTTTGCTTTGCATTTGTTAGGTGTTTGTATTATTGCTGGCTTACTTTCGGAACATTGGTTTGTTTTTATTCCAATTTTATTAGGGTTTATTTATTATTTCTACCGATTTAGTTATCGCGTTTTTGCTACATCACTTTTTGCTTTTATGTTGTTGTATGGCTATTTTGGTGTAAATGTATTAGGAGGAAAAATTCTGTCTTTTATAGATTTTGGAGCTTTTTTCGAGTTTTTGATTATGGTTTCGCCTTTTTATGTAATTGCCAGTATTTATATGTTTATCAGATTAGTAAAACAATTTAACACCGAAAAAAATGCAAGCGTACAATAAATCTGAATTAGAAAACTATTTTTTGACCGAAGAAGCAAAAAAGTTATATCAAAAAAAATTCTTGTCAAAAGGGCAATTACAAAATATAAGTGCACAATTAATTCAATTAAAATCGAACTCTAATATTTTCTTTAGAATTGGATTCTTTTTGTTGGGAAATTTTTTGTTTTCTTCTGTAATTAGTGCCTTTGCAGTAATTTTACTTCAAATGATTAGTGATCAATACCAAATCATTTTTTTCTTGTATGCCGTTGTGGCTTACATAGGACTCGAAGTTTTAGTTAGAATGAAATTTTTTCGTCACGGATTAGATGATGCATTCTTGCTTTCTGCTCAATTTTCTTTTTTAATTGGAATTGGAATTCTCACTGAAGCTATTCTACCCGTGTTAATCGCAATGTTAGTCTTAGGGGTGTTTTTTGCTATTCGATTTATCAATACAATTTCGGCTTTATTGGCATTTATTGGATTGGTTGGGATATTTTTCAATTTAATAGTCGAACACGATGTAATGCCTAAGTTTTATTTGTCATTTGTTGGATTGATTTTAGCGATTTTGGTTTACTTTTTAGTAGTTCATTTAATTAAAAACCAAAATTTCTATCCGTATTTCAAAACTTTAGATACCGTTAGAGTTGCGAGTTTGCTTTTAGGTTATTTGTCAATGAATTATTTAGTAGTTCGCGAATTATCAGAATCTTTAATGAACTTAGAAATCACAAATAAATCCGATGTTCCGCTTGCATTTGTTTTTTATGGATTGACGTTTTTAATTCCGTTGCTTTATTTATTTTTGGGAATTAAATGGAAAGACAAGTTGGTTTTATACACCGGATTAGCCACTTTAGCATTCGGATTTTACTCCATTCGTCATTATTACTATTTCTTCCCAATAGAATACGTAATGGTAATCAGTGGAATTTTACTTTTTATATTCGCCTATTTGATTATTCAACAATTAAAAAACAAAACCGAAGGCGTTACGTTCCAACCCGATAGCGATTCCGATGATTCTTTATTATTCAACGCTCAAGCGATTTTATCTTTAGCAAATGCTACCACACCAGCCCCAACTCAAACCAATCCAATGGAATTTGGCGGTGGTGGATTTAGCGGTGGCGGAGCAGGAGAGAAGTTTTAATTCTATTTTAACCTTTATTTATTCTAATTATAAACAATGAAGTTGTAAATTTGTACTCAAATTGTACAAAAATGTTTGATGTTCAAAAAGTAAGAGCTGATTTTCCCATTTTATCGCAAAAAGTAAATGGCAAACCCTTAGTGTATTTTGATAACGGAGCTACTTCGCAAAAGCCACAAGTGGTAATCGATGCTATTTCGAAATATTACAGCGAAATCAATGCGAATATTCACCGCGGAGTACATACGTTGAGTCAATTAGCTACTGATGCTTATGAAGTATCTCGAAATACGATTCAAAATCACTTAAATGCAAAGCACAATCACGAAATCATTTTTACTTCGGGAACTACTTTCGGAATTAACTTGGTGGCGAATGGTTTTGCGAGTTTGCTAAATGCAGGCGATGAGGTAATGGTTTCGGCTTTAGAACACCACAGTAATATTGTGCCTTGGCAATTTTTATGTGAAAAAATAGGAGCCAAGTTGGTCGTAATTCCAATGAATGAAAAAGGCGAATTGGTTATTTCAGAATTCGACAAATTACTTTCCGAAAAAACGAAAATCGTAACCGTAAATCACATTTCAAATGCGTTAGGAACGGTTAACCCAATTGAATACATCATCAAAAAAGCACATGGAGTAGGAGCAGCTGTTTTAATCGACGGAGCACAAGCAACACCACATTTACGTCCAGATGTACAAGCATTGGAATGTGATTTTTATGTGTTTTCAGGTCATAAAGTGTGTGGACCAACAGGTGTTGGAATTTTGTACGGAAAAGAAGAGTGGTTGCGCAAATTGCCACCGTATCAAGGCGGAGGCGAAATGATTGCTGAGGTTACGTTTGAAAAAACAACTTATGCCGATTTACCACACAAATTTGAAGCTGGAACACCAAACATTGAAGGTGGAATTGTTTTAGGAACTGCTATCGATTATATGAACTCAATTGGTTTTGATAATATTGCGGCTTACGAACAAGAATTATTAGATTACGGAACTAAGAGATTGCAAGAAATTGAAGGTTTAATGATTTACGGAACAAGCGAAAACAAAGCTTCAGTGATTTCGTTTAACATCGAAGGTATTCATCCGTATGACATTGGCACAATTATCGATAAGTTAGGTATAGCGGTTAGAACTGGACATCATTGCGCCCAACCTATTATGAATTTTTTCAATATTCCAGGAACGATTAGAGCAAGTTTTGCTTTTTACAATACCAAAGAAGAAATTGATATCTTTGTAGAAGCGGTTAAAAAAGCGCAAATGATGTTATCTTAAAAAGTAAAATTATGAAAATCATGCTTACTATTTTTTTGTCTATTTTCCTTTCAAAAGGTTGTGCGCAAGACCAAGAACTATCTGATGTTAAAGTTGTTTATGGCGCTAATACAAGAGGTTATCACAGAATGATAACAATTGAAAATGGGACATTCTCGTTAGTTAGTCAAAGAGACGGAAAACCTAGTGTTGTCAATTTAACAGATGCACAATGGAAAAAATTAGCGGAATTATATAGTAAAATAGATTTAAAAACTTTTAACGATTTAGAAGGTCCAACTATGGAGCGTGCGTATGATGGGAAACCTCATGCCGACATGACAATCGTGGTGAAAGATAAAACGTATACAACTAAAGGATTTGATCATACAATACCGCCTGCTAAAATTAAAGAATTTGTCGATTACATTAATAAAATTGCTGATGATTCTGTTTTTAAAAATCCTATTTTAGGAAGTTATGTTGTAGAAGAATTAGTTGGAGTTAACGTAGTTGAAAAAAACTATTTTATTAGTTTTGATACTGATAAAATTTCTGGCTTTATGGGTTGTAATATGTATTCTGGAACGTATAAGCAGAAGGATGAAAACATTACTATTTCACCTTTGATGTCCACAAAGAAATATTGTGAAAATGAAATGAAAAATGAAGATGTTTGGTTTAAATCTGTTTCTAATGTTTCTCGTTTCGAAATTGAAAACAAAACAATTTTTCTTTTAGACAACGATAATAAAGTAGTTTTAAAAGCAACAAAAAAATAAGAATGACAATTAAAGAAATACAAAACGAAATCGTAGATGAGTTCTCTATGTTTGATGATTGGATGCAACGCTACGAATACATCATTGAATTAGGGAAGTCGCTTCCATTAATCGATGAACAATACAAAGTAGACGAAAACATCATCAAAGGTTGCCAATCAAAAGTTTGGGTACACGGTGAAGAACAAGACGGAAAAATCGTTTTTACAGCCGATAGCGATGCGATTCTAACCAAAGGAATTATCGCGATTTTAATCCGAGCATTTTCTAATCAATCGCCAAAAGATATTTTAGATGCTAATACCGATTTTATTGATGAAATAGGATTAAAAGAACATTTATCGCCAACAAGAGCCAACGGTTTGGTTTCGATGATAAAACAAATAAAAATGTATGCTTTGGCATTTCAATCAAAGCAATAATTAAAATTTAAAACCACAAGTTTTCAGATTAACGGAACACTTATAACTGAATATTGAATACTAAAAATAAAATGGAAGAATTTAACGATACAATCAACTTAGGCGAAAACGTAGTCAAAGTTTTAAAAGGAATTTTTGACCCAGAAATTCCAGTAGATATTTACGAATTAGGTTTAATCTACGACGTGATGATTAACGAGGATAACGATGTAAAAATCTTAATGACCTTAACATCACCTAATTGTCCTGTGGCGGAAACGTTACCTCAAGAAGTGGAAGAAAAAGTAAAATCTATAGATGAGGTAAAATCATGTGAAGTAGAAATTACTTTCGACCCACCTTGGAGCAAAGACTTAATGAGCGAAGAAGCTAAATTAGAATTAGGAATGCTTTAAAATAGTAAGCAGTCGCAGTCACAGTTAACAGTGTTTTTACACTTACTTCTGAAAACTGCGACTGAAAACTGCGACTAAAATATGGACGAAATAGTAAATAAAGTAGCGCAAAGTTCTTTGATGGTATTCGATTTAGAAGATTACTATCCAGATAATCATGTGGTAGATTTAGATATTTCACAATGGCTATTGGAAGGATTTATTTTAAAAGAATCTGATTTTCGTGACCAATTAAAAAACTACGATTGGTCGTGTTTTGAAGATAAATATGTGGCTTTGTATTGTTCAACGGATGCTATTTTACCTGCTTGGACATTTGCTTTAGTTTCGGTTTATTTAGCTCCGCATGCTTTAAAGGTTATTCATGGAAATAAAGAACATGCTACAATAGAATGGTATCAGGATATTTTGAGCAAATTGGATTATACTGACTATTTTCAAAAGCCAGTAATTCTTAAAGGTTGTTCTAAAAAACAGGTTCCAAACCAAGTATATACTTTAGCGATTCAAAAATTAATGAAAGTTTCTAAAAGCGTTATGTTTGGCGAGGCATGTTCCGCTGTACCTCTTTATAAACAAAAATAAAGTACCTTTGTTTCTATAATTCTTAAAAAATTTAGAGATGAAAAGACTTTTTTTATGGATAGTATTGGTGTCAACAGTTGGTTTAGCTCAAGAAACTGCAACAGACACAACAAAGCATTGGACTAGGAAAGGTGTTTTTACTTTTTTAGCTAATCAATCTTCATTTAGTAATTGGCAAGCAGGAGGTCAAAATAATTTCGCAGGAAATGTGGGTGTAAATTACGATTTCAATTATAAAAAGGGTAATTGGAATTGGGATAACAAAATTATTGTTGCCTACGGTTTAACCAAAATTAAAGGTGCTGATACTCAAAAAACAGATGATAGAATTGAATTCAATTCTTTAGTAGGTAAAAAGGCTATAGGATATTGGTTTTATTCTGCTTTTTTTAACTTTAAAACACAAATGGACACAGGTTTAGATCCAGCGTCACAAACCGTTAAGATTTCACATTTCTTTTCTCCAGCTTTTTTTCAATTAGGTCCGGGTATGTTGTGGAAAAAAAGCGATAATTTAAAAGTAAATTTTGCGCCTGCAACTTCTAAATTAATTATGGTGCATAATCATTTTACAGAATTAGGATCGTCTTTTGGGGTAGCGCAAGGTGAAACAACTCGTTATGAATTGGGAGCAGCCGTTAATGGGTATTATAAATTTAAATTGATGGAAAATGTTTCAGTAGAAAATATTTTAAACCTATATTCAAATTATTTAGAAGAAGCTCAAAATGTAGATCTTGATTATCAATTGAATATTGTAATGAAAATCAATAAATTTTTATCTACCAACTTTGCCTTTCAAACAATCTACGACGATAATGCATTTAGAGGCTTTCAAACCAAGCAGATTATCGGCTTAGGTGTCAATTACGGTTTTTAAAACGAAACGGCTCAAATAAAAAAAAAGACCTCAATTGAGGTCTTTTTTTTATTCGTTTTCAACGGCATCTTTATAATCAGGATATAAAAACTTGTTGTATGGAAATCTCGTAATATGAATTTCTCTAACAGCTTGGTAGACTTTTTCTCTGAATTCCTCAAAATTTGCCTTTTCAGTAGCTGAAATAAACAACGTGTTTTTATCACCTAATTTGCTCATCCAAGTTCTTTTCCAATCTTCCAAAGTATAATGTTTGGTAGTTTTTTCAATACTTAAATCATTTTCATCAAAATGTTCTGATTTGTATGCGTCGATTTTATTAAAAACCATAATCGTAGGTTTGTCAGCACTTTTAATATCTTGTAAAATTTGGTTTACTGATGCAATATGGTCTTCAAAGTCAGGATGCGAAATGTCTACCACATGAAGCAACAAATCAGCTTCTCTCACTTCGTCTAACGTACTTTTAAACGACTCAACTAATTGTGTTGGTAGTTTTCTAATAAATCCAACCGTATCGCTTAAAAGGAACGGTAAATTCTTTATTACAGTTTTTCGAACAGTTGTGTCAAGTGTTGCGAATAATTTATTTTCTACAAACACATCACTTTTTCCAACAGCATTCATTAAAGTAGATTTTCCAACATTGGTATAACCTACTAAAGCTACACGAACCATGGCGCCACGATTACTGCGCTGCGTTGCCATTTGTTTGTCGATTACTTTAATTTTTTCTTTTAGTAAAGAGATTCTATCACGCACAATACGACGGTCGGTTTCAATTTCAGTTTCTCCAGGACCACGCATTCCAATTCCCCCTTTTTGACGTTCTAAGTGGGTCCACATTCCGGTTAAACGAGGTAATAAATATTGGCATTGTGCCAATTCTACTTGTGTTCTGGCATACGAAGTTTCGGCACGTTGCGCGAAGATATCTAAGATAAGATTAGTTCTATCTAATACTTTACAATCTAATTCTTTGGTGATATTTTTGGATTGTGAAGGTGTTAATTCGTCATCAAAAATTACGGTTTTAATATCGTTGTCTTTGATAAAATATTTAATTTCTTCTAATTTACCCGTTCCAACAAACGTTTTTGGATTGGGTTTATCCATTTTTTGTGAAAAACGTTTGATAACGGTTCCACCAGCAGTATAGGTTAAAAACTCCAATTCGTCAAGATATTCGTTTAGTTTATCTTCACTTTGGTTTTGTGTTACTATCCCAACAATAATTGATTTTTCAAAGTCAATAACTTCTTTCTCTAACATAATCGTTCTTTAAGAATACAAAGGTACGAAATAGCAAGCATAAAAAAAGCGACTCAATTTGAGTCGCTTTTAAAATTTATCTTATAACTTATTGAAATAAAATATTATCTATTTGAGCACCTGGTCTAGTTTCTGCATTAGTAGTTGAAGTTGCAGCTACATCATAAGCAAAAATGATATGCCCTTGTCCAGACATTCCTGTAAAGGTATGAACACCAGAATTTGTAAATGTACTTGCCCATCCCGTACCTGTATGATTAGAGAATGTAAAACTACTAGTGATATCTACAAGGTTTGCAGTAGGGTTAGCACTATTGAAATTTGTAGAGTAATACACTTTCATTATAGGAGTTGATGTTTGAGACATGTACCCATATAAAGTTTTGAATGAAACTTTTGTATGCATGTCAAAATTATATGGCATTACAAAGAAAATTTTAGTTGCTCCTGTACTGTTACCTTTTCTTGCTTGTAAATATTTATTTCCGTTGAAAGAACCTACAAACCAATCGTTAGTACCTACAACTTTTAAATTAAAATAATTAGGAAAAATAGCAGTGTTTGATGCAAAAGATTCAAAGTTTTCGATTGCAGGGTTTAATCTTGGATTAGTTAACTTAACATCATTAAGAGTTCTTAACATTAATTGAAAAGTACCATTATATTTAGTTAAAACACCACGAATTTTACCGTTTTCACTTGGAATTTCTTCTGTCGCAAATGTAGCGAATGCACTATTACGAACAGTTATTGAATTTCCAGCTGCATCAATTACGGAATGATTAGTAGCAGTAGCACCCACATAGGATAATGCTTCATCGTGATAAGTGTGTCCTAAAGAAGCATTTGCGAATTGCACCTCGTCAAACTCTACTAATTTGTGTAAATAAGTATCATTGATATCAGAAAGTGAAATATGCTGTACTAAAGTTTCTTCATCAACTTTATCGCAACTTCTTAAGATAGCATCTTTATATTCAATACCAGAAATTCTTCCTACACTACCTTCAAAAAGTGAACCTATTTCTAAAGAAGATATTTGATTATCAAAATTGTAATAACGATCTTTCATGTTAATGGTTACTTTTCTTCCTGGCTCATATCTAGTATATAAGTTGTAATCATCAATCGGCATTGTAAATCCTTTAGCTCCGTCAACAGAAACAAATGATATTGATTTGTAAAAATTTCCACCTTCGTCACTAGAAGTAACATAAGCTTCTATGTAATCAGCATCTGGATATTGTTGAACAGTAGTATTAGCTAAAGTTGCAATATCTTGTACTGATTTAGTTGCAGCTATACTAATACAATCGTTCGATAAATCAGGTGTTCCATAATCATCGCCATTAACACATCCAACTAAAGATGCTAAAACAGCGGTTGTTAATACTAATTTTAATTTTTTCATAGCTATTAATTTTTAGTGATCTTAATATTGTCTAATTGTAAAGTAGTTGTAACACCTGATTTACTTCCAGTATATTTGAAAGCAATTCTAACGTTGTCACTCTCGTAAGCACTTAAGTCAATGTTACCGCTATTAACAAAAACATCATCAGTAGAAGGTGTTGTAAATGTTAAAGGAGTCCAAGTAGCTGTTGCAATTCCCGCAGTAGTTCCATCATAATCAGTTGAAATAAAAGCAGTCATAGGGTATCCGTTTGAAAATCTTGTCTTAGTTGTAAAAGATAAGATCTCACCACTAGTAGCTGTTAAATCAATAGCAGGTGTAATTAACCAAGCCACATCATTTGTTCCAGCAGCAGAATAGAATGAAGAAAATTCAGTATAAATGTTGTTTGAAAATGTTCTTGCATGCCATAGACGAGTTGATGTTGCATTATAGTTCACCCATCCTTCTAAAGCGATTGGCACTTCAACAGAACCACTTCCTGTAGGTGAAGATTCAAATCCTTCATTGAAGGCATAGCTAAACACTGTAGGAATGACATAATCATCATCTCCTACACAACTTGTTAATGCACTTGTACTAAGTGCTAACAAGAAAATTGTTTTTAAAAATTTTATTTTCATAGTATATTTTTTTAGAAGTTAATGTAGAAGTTAACAAAGAATGTTCTTCCGTATCCGTAAAAATATTTAGATCCAAAAGAAGGAGTTCCGTTAGCTTGGTCTGCTTGTAAATCTGGGAAAGTTGCTTTTCTAGATTGTTCAAAACCACCTGTTTTATAAGTAACATCAAAAACGTTGTTTACAGAAGCAAAGAATCCAACTGTATTACGATTTGCTTTACTAATTCTCCACGATTTTCCTCCTGTTAAGTTTACTAATGTAAAGCTGTCGAATTTTTCTTGTTTTAAGATATCTCTAACTGTTTCAGGTGTAGCTCCCGAGTAATTATCTCCTGTATTATTGTCAATACTGAAGTTATCAGTTCTTAAAATGTTAGCAAAATCAATGTAGCTATTCGCTAAGTAATTAACATTTGCTCCAATCCACCAGAAATTAGGATCTCTATATTCTAAACCAAATGAAGCCGCAGTTTGTGGCATACCTGGTTGGTGGTAATTTTTCATGTAAACAGTTCCAAAATCTGTTAAACTTTCATTTCCAGCAGCAGCTAATGCATCATCATTTGTTTTTAATTTAGCATTATCAGAATAGATGTACTGTCCGTAAGAAGCAGCAGCTGTAGCTTTAATAGTAGATGTGATTTGGTATTCTAAACCAAGTTCTGCACCCATGTTTTGTTTGTCAATTCCAGTAACGATTTCACTAACGAAAGTATCTTCGTCACCACCATCGTCACCACCACTAATTCCTTCTCCATAGAAGAATGAAATTTCTGTAGCATTTTGAATTTTAGAGTAAAAACCAGTTAAACGCGCTTTGAATTTTGGTGCTCTTAAGATATAACTTGCATCAGCACTTGTAATGCTTTCGCTTTGTAAATCTGGAGTAATATTGTTATTCATTCTAGCGTTTGAGAAAGAGTTTCTCAAACCTGGTGCTTTTGTTTGATATAAACCGTTGAAATCTAAATAATTTCTTCCGTTTAATTTGTAAGTTAAGCCTCCTTTGAAACCAAAGTTTTCGAATATAATTTTCTCTCCTTTTCCGTAAGAATTATTTGCATAAATTCCGTTTTTGTAAAGACCTTCTCTTTGGTATTCTGATCTAGAGAACGATTGAGCTAAATAAAAATCAGCTTTGTCGTAAGTGAATTTAAATTGAGTAAATCCATCAAATGTTAAAGCGTGTAGTAAATAATTATACCCATAAGTATCTCCTTCTACAACTTGTCTGTTTGGATTGTTTAAGTCAGATTGAGATGCATTTCCTGAATAAAAAGGATCGATATCTAAGAAATACTGTCCTCCTAATAAATCCAATAAGTTTTGGTGATTATGAGAACGTAATTTTCTGAAATTTGCTCCTGCTGTTAAGCTAACATTTTCAGAAATACTTGAATTCAAGATACTGTTTGCGCTTAATTGATTGTCATCAGTTCTGTCTTGGTATAAAGCGTAAACACTTCTTCCTGCAAAAGCACTATTTTGGTTTGCAATATACATAGCATTCCAGTCAATTTGTGAATTTGATCTAAATCCATTTCCAATTTGAGTTAATTGGTCTGGAGTATAACCTCCTAAATTACTGTAGTAACTTGGTAAGTTTTTGTAGTAAGTTGGATCTGGATTGTTTCCTAATTGGTAATCTAATCTAGAGTTTCCAATTTTACCCGTTTGAAAAGCAACGTTAGTATTTAAAGTTGTTTTTTCTGTAATTTTCCAATAGTGAGATAACATTGTAATTGGCTCTTCAACATCTTTATCTCTTGAGTTACGTTTTTTACCATCTTGCCATCCCCAATAAGAATTGTATTTAATTCCCATTAAATCATTCACTTCTTTAGTGTTTGGAGAGTTTTTTCCTCTACTATTTTGAGCATAAATAGCAGTTAAATTCAAACTGTGTTTGTCATTAATTTTTTTCTCAACACTTGCAAATAATGAATTTGCACTGTAGTCAGTTCCTTCAAAATAACCTTCTTCTGCCCATCTTCTAGAAGCTGAAACCACAAATGCCCATCCGTCTTTATTCATACCAGACGCGTGAGTTCCCATCATTCTCCAGCTATAGTTGGTGTTAGTGCCCGACATTGATATTCTTGTTCCTGGACGGTAAAAAGAAGCTCTTGTATTAATTTCTTGAGTTCCTAAAGCACTACCAAATGTATAATCAGATGGACCAGAACCCATAGTGAATTCTTGATTACGAGTTGCATCATTTAAACCACCCCAGTTACTCCATTGTGGTCTTCCGTCATATAATTTATTCATAGTGAGACCATTAATCATGGTAACTCCATATTCATTATCTAGACCTCTAATTCTAAAACGTGCTAAACCCCAGTTAAATGCTGCAGCTTGTTGATACGTGTCTCTAGTTGCTTGTAAAAGCCCAGAAGTACTTTCAGAACCACTGTTGTCATCTCCTAAATCATTTTCAGTAATTGTTACTAAACTTAATTGTTGTTCAGATGTAATGTCTTCTTCTAGCACAACTACTCCTAAATCAAGAGTTTCGCCATTAGCAGAAGGTTCTAACATAAAAGTTTGTTGCGTGTATCCAGAAGTTTTGATTGTCAACACTTGTTCACCCGTTGGGATAGTTTGAAAAACAAAGTTTCCATCAAAATCAGTCAAAGCAGATTGGTTCGTACTTTGAATGGTTGCAACAACATTTTGTAATGGTTTTTGACTTTTAGCATCGATAACCTTACCTTTTAAGGCTGGATTTTGCTGTGCAAAAACAAAAACAGCTTGCAGCACTAATAATGTGCTCAATACAAGTTTTTTCATAAAGAATATTAAAATTAATACTAATTTAATGTTAAGTAGTTACAAACTTAACAGCCTACAAATGTATAACTTTTAATAATATTATTTACCTTTGGCACCCAATTTGTAATAAACTTGATATTAATATAACATTTGATTTATGAAAATTAAACACCTTTTGGCTGTTTTTGCTGTGATTTTGTCTGTAAATAGTGCTGTTTCACAGGATAAAAAATTTAAAGTGCATACCGTAGCATTTTACAATTTTGAGAATTTATTTGATACAATTAATGATCCAGATACTTATGATGAAGAGTATACTCCTGTAAATGGTTGGACAAAAAAGAATTATCAAAAGAAGTTAGACAATTTAAGTCGTGTACTTATCGAGTTAGGCACAAGCGAAAGTCAAAAAAATTCTCCAGTAATTATTGGCGCTTGTGAAATTGAAAACAGAAGAGTGCTAGAAGACTTAGTTAAGCATCCTACTTTAATTAACAAAGGATACAAAGTAGTCCATTTTGATTCTCCAGACAAACGTGGAATTGACGTTGGATTTTTATATCAAGAAAAGTATTTTCAGCCAACAAGTTACATAAATGTGCCTTTGTATGTTTATGAAACAGAAACTACTTCTGATAAGAAAAGCACAAAAGAGGATGAAAAAGAGGTTGAGGAAAATGTAAACTACGATAAAAAAACAAAACGTATTTATACACGTGACCAACTTTTGGTTACTGGTTTATTAGATGGAGAAGAAATTAACGTAATTGTTAACCACTGGCCATCGCGTTCTGGTGGAGAGAAAAAAAGTAGCCCATACAGAGAAGCTGCTGGAAGATTGAATAGAAAAATTATGGATTCTATCATCAAAATCAATCCAAAAGCTAAGTTTATTACGATGGGAGACTTAAATGATGGCCCTTACAATAAATCTGTAAAACAAGGAGTTGGAGCAAAACTTAAAAAAACAGAATTAAAAGAACCAAGAGATGTTTACAATCCGTTTGAGCAAATGCAGAAAGACGGTAACTCTTCTTTGTTTTATCGCGACGCAGGAGATATTTTTGACCAAATTATGGTAAGTCAACAATTAGTTCCAGCAGATAATAATGATTATGCTACTTTTAAATATTGGAAGGCGGGCATTTATAACAAGCCTTTCTTAATTCAAAAAACCGGACAGTACAAAGGATATCCACTGAGAAATCAAAACGGAGTTCCAGGATTTTCGGATCACTTCCCGGTATATATTTATCTAGTGAAAGAAGTGAAGTAATTCCAATCTTAATAATTTAATAAGGTTAGTTTGCAATAAAATGCGGCTAACCTTTTTTCTTTTTAGTAACTTTACGTTTTTAAATTGCAGAAGATGAAAATTAAAAAACCATTTAATCTAAATCAATGGATTGAAGAAAACCGACAGTTTTTGAAGCCACCCGTGGGAAACAAAACCATCTATGATGAAACTTCAGACGATTATATTGTTATGGTAGTGGGTGGACCCAATGCACGAAAAGACTATCACTACAACGAAACCGAAGAGTTGTTTTATCAATTAGAAGGAGAAATCACAGTCTATGTTCAAGAAGATGGCGAAAAGAAAGCCATGAAATTAGGACCAGGCGATATGTATTTACATCCTGCTAAAGTACCGCATTCTCCTGCTAGAACAGAGGGTTCTGTAGGTTTGGTAATCGAAAGAAAACGCGCTGGAAAAGGATTTAACGATGGGTTGTTGTGGTTTTGCGACAATTGCAATCACAAATTACATGAAGTCTATTTCGAGTTACACGATATTGAAAAAGACTTTTTACCGCATTTCAGTACGTTTTATAATTCAGAAGAAAAAAGAACGTGTAAAAAATGTGGTACTGTAATGGAAACCAATCCTAAGTTTACTAATAAGAAATAGTTAAAAAACAGCTGTGTAACCTGTGACACACAATTATTAAAATATATTTTTTACATTTGTAAAAATTTAACAAAAACCGAATAAAAAGTTATAAAATGATATCTGAAGCAGCAATTCAATTTGGTATGCAAGAAGCTTTGCAACAATTAGGCATTAAAGAAATTAACGAAGGAACTTCTACTGGAACAAAGTGGTTTTCTAACGGAAAAATCATCGAATCATACTCACCAGCAACAGGAGATTTGATTGGAAAAGTAAAATCTTCAACAAAAGAAGATTATGAAACAGCTATGAGTGCTGCAGAAGAAGCTTTCAAAACATGGCGTTTGGTTCCAGCTCCAAAAAGAGGGGAAATTGTACGTCAAATGGGAGAAGAATTGCGTAAACACAAAGAAGCATTAGGAAAATTAGTGTCTTTTGAAATGGGTAAATCGTATCAAGAAGGTCTTGGAGAAGTTCAAGAAATGATTGATATCTGTGATTTCGCAGTAGGTTTATCTCGTCAATTACACGGATTAACCATGCACTCGGAGCGTCCAATGCACAGAATGTATGAGCAATGGCATCCGTTTGGAGTAGTTGGAATCATTTCGGCTTTCAACTTCCCAGTAGCGGTTTGGTCTTGGAACACGATGTTAGCTTGGATTTGTGGTGACGTTTGTATTTGGAAACCAAGTTCAAAAACACCTTTATGTGGTGTAGCTTGTCAAAACATCATTCAAACGGTATTAGAAAGAAACAATTTACCAGAAGGAATCAGCTGTTTAGTAGTAGGTAACGAGTCTGGAGATTTAATCAATAACGACAAACGTATTCCATTAGTATCATTTACAGGTTCTACAAGAATTGGTCGTCACGTATCTAAAACTGTGGCTGAGCGTTTTGGAAACACTATCTTAGAATTAGGTGGAAACAACGCGATTATCGTTTCTAAAGAAGCGGATTTATCAATGGTATTGGTAGGAGCCGTTTTTGGAGCGGTAGGAACTGCAGGTCAACGTTGTACTTCAACGCGTAGATTAATTGTTCACGAAAGTGTTTACGATAAAACATTAGACGTTTTAGCAAAAGCTTATGCGCAGTTAAAAATCGGAAATCCATTAGATGCTAACAATCACGTGGGACCACTTATCGATAAAGGAGCGGTTCAAGATTACTTAAACGCTATCGAAAAAGCAAAAGCAGAAGGCGGAAGAGTTATTGTAGAAGGCGGTGTTTTAGAAGGAAAAGGATACGAAAGCGGTTGTTATGTAAAACCATGTATTATCGAAGCTAAAAACGAGTTCGAAATTGTACAACACGAAACTTTTGCTCCAGTATTATATGTGATGAAATACAGCACAATTGAAGAAGCGATTGAAATGCAAAATGCAGTTCCTCAAGGATTATCTTCTTCTATCTTTACCAACAACATGAGAGAAATGGAGTTATTCCTTTCTGCTGCGGGTTCTGATTGTGGTATTGCTAACGTAAACATCGGAACTTCTGGTGCTGAAATTGGTGGTGCTTTTGGTGGTGAAAAAGAAACAGGTGGTGGACGTGAATCAGGTTCTGATGCATGGAAAGCCTACATGAGAAGACAAACCAACACCATTAACTACGGAACAGCGTTACCTTTAGCACAGGGTATTAAGTTTGATTTTTAAATAAGTGATTAGTGAAAAGTAATTAGTGGTTAGTTACTTTTGGATATAGAAAAACCCTGCAATTGCAGGGTTTTTTGTTTGTAATTTACTATATTTGATGTAGAACCACGCGAAAGGATTCGCGCGGGAGCAGGGGCGCTATCGAGATTCTATTTCCCTTAAATAACCATTATAAGTATAAATTATTTTTATTATAATTTAATATTTCATTTTGATTTAAATATTAAAGTAATTCTATATAAAGTTTATTATTATTATTGATAGTAGATAAACAAATTTGTTTTATTGCATTATAAGCATCTACAAAATCAGAAGAAATATTACTCGCATTAATTGCATTTAGCTGGTCTAAAAATTCTTGTTTTCTTTTGCACTCCCATTCATTATCATAATATCCAGTGCATTTATAAAAATTATCAATCATACTTTCAGGATGATAGCTACCATTTGGGATTAAATTTAAAATTTCATTAAAATGATAATCAAGTAAAATCACCTTAAATAAAATTTGATTATTACTTTTTTCTTGTAAAACTATTTGCAATTCTCCTAAATAGTTTTGTGTATATAAATCTATAATTTGCATAATTATTTGGCTTTAAAATGACTGTTTTCTAAAATTAGTATTTGCTGTGGTGTAGCAATATTATTTTGTTGCGCTTTGATAGTATTATAATAAATATGTCCTATAACCCATTGATTTTCTAAAAGATGCACCCGAATCGCGGAATTTTATTCCGTGCCCGCAAGCCACTTCAAAACAAAGCTAGTGAAATAAATTTGTTTGATTATTTTAAAAGAAACAAAGCCAGCTTTTTATTGAAAAATAATGAAGCTAAAGCTATTAAAACAATAGTAAAATACAAGAAATCAAGCATGTTAAAACCAGTAAGAGCGGGTTATGAAATTTATAATTTCTACTCATAATTTGATTTTTTATCAAATATAATAGAATCATTTTTTATTTAGAACCACGCGAAAGATTCGGGCGGGAGAGGTGGTGGCGAATAAGTCATTATCTCATAAGTTATTTTCATAAACTATTAATTATACTATTTCACTAAATTTAACAAATGTATAGTTTTCATCATCTTTATATTTTATTGATATTTTTTCTATACTATCAATAATTATTTCCCAATTTCCGTTTTTGCTATTCCATTCCACACCACCCCACCTCTTATCTTTAATTAAAGAATCTCTATTACTTAACAATCTTTGTAAAAATTGATTCTTAACCACAGAAAAATCTACATTTTTGTGACTTATTCTTTTTTTTCTTAATTCATTATCAA